>Ga0307377_10000034_pt1 | contig 205336 bp, 181 predicted proteins | sample TR3MG_FD_202535 | JGI IMG/M metagenome (GOLD analysis project Ga0307377, IMG submission 202535) | Soil microbial communities from Risofladan, Vaasa, Finland - TR-3 | ecosystem: Environmental > Terrestrial > Soil > Coastal area > Acid sulfate soil | place: Finland: Risofladan, Vaasa... | reverse complement strand
CATGCTGGCGTGTCCTCACGATTGTGTGCAAAATCAACCCCTCATGAAACGAGGGGACGAAGATGCAGCATAAATTGTGGGGCAGCAGTTTGGGTTTCCTCCGCGTAGCGGCTTCGTCCAACCCTCCCCCTGCATGGGAGAGGGAATTCGTGCAGTTATCTGCAAATGCCGGTGGGTTTGGCTCCTTCCCCCTGCCAGGGGGAAGGCTGGGATGGGGGTAAGCAAGGTGGAACAACAACACTTCTACCCCCACCCTAACCCTCCCCCTGCATGGGGGAGGGAATTCGTGCAGCTATCTGCAAATGCCGGTGGGTTTCGCTCCTTCCCCCTGCCAGGGGGAAGGCTGGGATGGGGGTAAGCAAGGTGGAACAACGACGCTTCTACCCCCACCCTAACCCTCCCCCTGCATGGGGGAGGGAATTCGTGCAGTTATCTGCAAATGCCGGATAATGCGACATCCGCTATCGGCCAGGTGATCACATGAATGCTACGCGCATCGATCTGCAAGTTACCGGCATGCACTGCGCATCCTGTTCGGCGCGGCTGGAAAAAGCGCTGAACAAGTTGTCCGGCGTTTCCGCCGTGGTCAATATCGCCACCGAGAAAGCCAGCATCACTTTCGACCCGCAGCAATCCGATCTCGAGCGCCTGATTGCCGCCGTGCGCGACACTGGTTTCGACGCGCATCCGGTGCGTGACTTCGCCGCCGAAAAAGCAGCGCGTGCGCAAGCCTACCACCGCGAGCTGCTGCAATTCGGTATCACCGCGTTGCTCACCCTGCCGCTGCTATTGGAGATGGTGCTGATGTTCCTCGGCGTCCACCTGACAATTCCCGGCTGGGTGCAATGGCTGCTGGCAACACCGGTGCAGTTCTGGGCCGGTGCGCGCTTCTACAGCGGCGCGTGGAGTGCGCTCAAGAGCGGCAGCAGTAATATGGATGTGCTGGTCGCGCTCGGCACCAGTGCCGCCTATTTCATGAGCTGCGCGGTGCTGCTGTTGCAACTCGACCAGCCGCTGTATTTCGAAGCCAGCGCCACACTCATCACATTGGTGTTGCTCGGCAAGCTGCTGGAGGCGCGCGCCAAGCGCAAGGCGTCGGCGGCACTGGAAGCGTTGGTCAACCTGACACCCAAGCTCGCCCACGTCGAACGTGACGGGGAGATACTCGATGTATCCGCCGGACAACTGCGCCCCGGTGAAGTGTTTTTCGTGCGCCCCGGCGAGAGTGTGCCGGTCGATGGCGAAATTATGGAAGGCACATCCAGCCTCGACGAATCAATGCTCACCGGTGAAAGCCTGCCGCGCGCCAAGCAGGCCGCCGACAAGGTGTATGCCGCTACGCTCAACCAGCACGGTCTGCTCAAGTGCCGCGCGCTCGCGGTCGGTTCGCACACCCAGCTCGCCGCGATCATCCGTTTGGTGGAACAGGCACAGGGATCGAAAGCACCGATCCAGAAACTCGCCGATCAAATCTCCGCCGTGTTCGTGCCGGTGGTGCTGGTGATCGCCGCGCTGACTTTCATTGGCTGGTGGATATTTGACGGTGTATTTTCGACCGCGCTGATTAACGCTGTGGCGGTGCTGGTCATCGCCTGTCCGTGCGCACTGGGACTGGCCACACCCACCGCCGTGGTGGTTGCCACCGGGCGCGCCGCCCACGCGGGCATCATCGTGAAGGATGCCGCCGCACTGGAAAATGCGCACAAACTTGCGGTGCTGGTGCTGGACAAGACCGGCACGCTGACCGAGGGCAAACCCGCGCTCACCGATCTGCTGCCCGCCGAAGGCAGCAATAGGGACAAGCTGTTACAAATCGCCGCGAGCCTCGCGCAAAATTCATCGCACCCGCTGTCGCGTGCACTGCTGGAATATGCGCAGGCACAACAGATCACGCCTACTCCAACCCGTGATTTCAGCGAAATCTCCGGCAGTGGCGTACGCGCCACAATCGGCGATACCAACTATCTGCTCGGCTCACCCGCCTTCATCGTGCAATCCGGCATCAGCCTGGATGAGCCACAGATACTGGCTTTGCAACAGCACGGTAAGTCCATCATCGCCGTGGCACGCGAGCCACACAATACTCCCTCCCCTTTGCAGGGGGAGGGCTGGGGTGGGGGTGAACAACTGGGAATCATCGCCTTCGCCGACCGGTTGCGCGACACTAGCCGCGCTGCAGTCGCCAGACTGCACGATATGGGTATCCGCGTGGTGATGTTGAGCGGCGACAACGCCGCCACTGCGCAGACCATTGCGACGCAGGTCGGCATCGACGAATTCCGTGCCGAAGTGCGGCCGCAGGACAAAGCTGCAGTGGTGCAAACCTTCAAGACCGAAGGCAAGCTGGTCGGCATGGTCGGCGACGGCATCAACGACGCGCCCGCACTGGCAGCGGCGGATGTTGGTTTCGCGATGAAGAGCGGCAGCGACATCGCCATCGAAGCCGCCGATCTCACCCTGATGCGTAACGACCTGATGAGCGTGGTGGATGCGATCTCACTATCGCGCGCCACACTCAAAAAAATCCGCCAGAACCTGTTTTTTGCGTTCGCCTACAACGTGCTCGGCATCCCACTCGCCGCTGCCGGTATGCTTAACCCGGTAATCGCGGGTGCGGCGATGGCGATGAGCTCGGTATCGGTGGTCAGCAACGCACTGCTGCTGAAACGCTGGAAGCCCTCCGCTAGTTAACGCGAGCCACCCAAGGTGACTGGGATTCACTCCTTCCCCCCGCTCAGGGGGAAGGCTGGGATGGGGGTAAGAACATGGTCAATTTTCTCGCCTGGCTTCTACCCCCACCCTAACCCTCCCCCTGCATGGGGGAGGGAATTGATGTTGCAATTTTTGGTTTTACTTTAAAATGACCGCAGTAACGCTCGAACCTTTTTAAGTCCCCTGCAGAGCAGTGGGTTTGCCTTACTGAATCACCCAGGAGAAAATCAATATGAAGAAAATTTATTTTTTATTGCTGACCGGAGTCGCTATTGCACTCGGTGGTTGTGCCAGCAGCAAATCCGGCGATGTCTACACCCGTGATCAGGCGCGCAAGCCGTTGCTGGTCAAAATGGGGGTGGTGGAAAGCGTGCGTATGGTCAAAATTGAAGGTACCAAAAGCGCAATCGGCCCCGCTGCCGGAGCCGTGGTTGGCGGTATCGCCGGCAGTGATATTGGCGGCGGCAAAGGCAGCGCCGTCGGAGCGGTTCTCGGCTCAGTCGCCGGCGGAGTGGTTGGTGCAGCAGCGGAAGAAGGTTTCACCCGTCAGGATGGAGTTGAAGTCACGGTACGACTTGAGAATGGGGAAGTAATTGCCGTGGTGCAGGAAGCCCGTGAAACGTTCAATGTCGGCGACAGAGTGCGCATTCTGGAAGGTGATGGGGTTACGCGCGTCTCGCACTAGGGCATCAATTTGCTTGCTGCAGCCTACCCCGACAGATGGCTACCCATACCTGCCCCAGTGAAATCGCGCTGTCGCCGGGTTGCATCTGTTGCGCTGTCAGCACCCGCAGTCCTTGTGCAGCAAGCCGGTCAGACAGGGCACGCAACAGAATCTCATTGTGAAAACAGCCGCCGCCCAGCGCGATATCCGTGATATTGCACTGGTGCGCGGCACGTTCTACCCATTCGGCCAGCCCGGCCGCCAGCGTGGCGTGAAACAGCGCTGCGCCATGACCAGCGCCATTGCTTGTTCGGCGAAGATCGGCCAGCACCGCGAGCAGCGGCAAAAAATCCAGCACGCCGTTTTTATCAATCTGCCAGCCCTCCTGCAGCGGCGCGACCTGTCCGTAAGACTGCGCGAGTTTTTGCAACCGGATTGCGGCCTCTGCTTCAACGGATTGGATTTCATTCACGCCCAATAACGCCGCAGCCGCATCGAACAGCCGCCCGGCGCTGGAAGTTGCCGGACAATTCAGTTTGCGCTGCAGCATCGTCGCCAGCGTCGGCGCACCCGCTTGATCGGGGAAACGCTGTACAATTTCGTCACCACGCCCCAGTTGAAACAATGCCGCTGCCGCCATGCGCCATGGCTCGCGCGCGGCACGATCACTTCCCGGCATCGCGAGTGGCGTCAAATGCCCGAGACGCTGAAAATCCGCGCCTTTCACACATAACAGCTCACCGCCCCACGGCGTGTTGTCGCTGCCCAGCCCCACGCCATCCAGTGCAAGTCCGAGCACGGCATCGTCGATGTGATGCTCGGCGCACAGCGCGGCAATATGCGCATGATGATGTTGCACGGCAATGATCGGCAAACGGTGTTGCGCGGCATAAGTTTGCGCAAATTGGCTGCTATAAAAATCCGGGTGTAAATCGTGCGCCACCACTTCGGGTTGCACCTCCAGCTCTTCGCACAGGCGCGCCACGGTTGTGTCCAGCATCAGCCGCGCCTCCACGCTGTCCAGGTCGCCGATCAGTTGCGAGACATACGCCTCGTTGCCGCGCGTCATGCAGACGGTATTTTTCAGCCAGGCGCCACAGGCCAGCACTGGCGGCCCGGCTGATGACAGGGTAATCAGCGATGCTGCTACTCCCCTCATCCCCGCCCTTCTCCCGCCTGCGGGAGAAGGGCGTTTAGGCCCGCCTGCCGTTCCAGCCACCCCAGCCACTCTGCCATCCCCTCACCTGTCGTCGCAGACAACTTGATGATTTCGATGTCCGGATTCACGCGCCGCGCATTCGCGACAACCTGCGCCACGTCGAAACTCAAGTGCGGCAACAGGTCGCATTTGTTGAGCAGCATCAGGTCGGCTGCGCGAAACATGTCCGGATATTTGAGCGGCTTGTCTTCGCCTTCGGTTACCGACAGGATCACCACCTTGTGCGCTTCGCCGAGATCGAAGCTGGCCGGGCACACGAGGTTGCCGACGTTCTCGATCAGCAGCAGGCTGTCGTCCTGCAACTCAAGCTGTTGCATGGCCTGTCCAACCATCTGCGCATCCAGGTGGCAACCCTTGCCGGTATTGATCTGGATGGCCGGCGCACCGGCGGCACGAATGCGCGCCGCATCATGGTCGGTCTGCTGGTCGCCCTCGATTACTGCCAGCGGCTGTGCGCCATTCAGCGCCTCGATGGTTTTTACCAGTAAAGTGGTTTTGCCCGAGCCGGGGCTGGAGAGCAGGTTGAGCGCAAAGATGCCATGCGCGGACAGATAACGGCGATTTGCGGCGGCGAAGCCGTCGTTCTTGGCGAGGAGATCCTGTTCAAGTTTTATGATGCGCGATGCGGCCGGCTCTGCAACATGCGTATCGGCGTCATGCGCGCGATAGCGCATTGGCTCTCCCGGCTTGTGCCGCCGCTTAAGAGCCTGCCCCCCGATCAGCGTCGAACCTGTCCCGCACCCGCATGTCACGCACATATTTTCTCCTTACTCCACTTCCAGTTCTTTGACGCGCATCGCATCGCCACCGGTCACCCTGATCTTATAACTGCCGCACACCGGGCACGGCTCATAAAGCGCTACCAGTGGAAAATTCTCCACGCATTCCTCACAGCGCCCCTGCCCGGCTGTTTCGATGATTTCCAGTCGTGCCTGTTGTGCAATACTGTCACGCGTTACCACATCAAAGGCGAAACGCAATGCCTCCGGTTCCACGCAGGCCAACTGGCCGATTTCCAGCCACACTGTTTTGACCCGCGTAAATTTCTGGTTGTGCGCCGCTTCCTCGATGATTTGCAGCACACTTTCCGCAAGCGACATTTCATGCATGGTTGATCCCGATTTTATATGCGGAGTGTTTCACAGGCTCGGCAGATGTTCTCTCCAACGATGCAGATCCGTATCGGTGCACAATTCACGCACCCGTTTTGCAGCATGCTCCAGATTAGCCGCTGCCCTGTCGCCCAACGGGTTGCCCAGCTCGAAATCGTAACCGCGAATGCGCAGCAAAAAGGCGGGCGGCGCATCTTCTTCGTATACTTTTCGATAAGCATGCAGCAAGGCAGCCGGCGTCATGGCATGGCTGGTGTAGCTGTTGTCATGCTCGCCAGTGATCGCGGAAAAATAAAACGGTTCGGTGCAGGAAACATCGGCATCGACGAACAACACCACGCTGCGTTCAAGCAGGTCGGTGACGTGCTCGACCTGCAACTGATACTCTTCAATCAACTCAACCCGTTCATCCAGCCCCGCCGCCTCCGCCCAACCTTCCAGATCACGCACCAGCAGCGGCGCCAGCGCATCATCACCGCGCGATTCGTTACCGATGGCGAAGATCAGGATAGGTGCAATCATGATGATCCTGCAAGACACGCAATACCAGCGGCGCTTCTACCCCCACCCCAACCCTCCCCCTGCAAGGGGGAGGGAGTATTTTTCCCGACAGCGAAAATGTGCTGACTGTGATGCCAACCCTCCCCTGACAAAAGGGAGGGGGTATTTTTCCTTCCCCCTCTCAGGGGGAAGGTCAGGATGGGGGTATACCATCCAGATTTTCCGTAATCCTTAATAAAACCCCCTCAATATTATTCATTACATCATTGTTCCAGAAACGTAAAACCCGCCATCCCTGCGACCGCAAGAACACGGTTCTTTGTTCATCATATGCGAGCTGATCTTGATGCTGTCCGCCATCAAGTTCAATTACAACCTTCTGCTCAATACAGGAGAAATCGGTAATGTATGGTCCAACAGGGTGCTGACGGCGGAAGCGATGGCCGTTAATCTGCTTGTCGCGCAATGCCCGCCAGAGCAAACGCTCAGCATCCGTCATATTACTTCGTAGTGATCTGGCTCTTTTGGTTGTTATTACACTGATTCTTTTGTTCATCAGACTTCACACCCCCATCCTAACCTTCCCCCTGAGAGGGGGAAGGAATTCCACACCACTCCGCCCTGAGAGGGGGAAGGAATTCCGCACCACTCCGCCCTGAGAGGGGGAAGGAATTCCACACCACTCCGCCCTGAGAGGGGGAAGGAATTCCGCACCACTCCGCCCTGAGAGGGGGAAGGAATTCCACACCACTCCGCCCTAAGAGGGGGAAGGAATCCTGCGCCCTCCCACGGGCAGGGGGAGGGTTAGGTGGGGGTCGAACTGGTCAAATACTAAATGCCATTGAATCTTGCCAATTCTCAAATACCACTTTCCTGGCAACTGAAACCTCCATCTGCCGAACGTATCAGTGTATCGACGTTGTTCCCTTCCGCATCCAGCAATTCCACCTGCAGCGGCATCTTGCCCAGCGCGTGGGTGGCGCATGACAGGCACGGGTCGAAGGCGCGAATCGCCACTTCGATGTGGTTGAGCAGACCCTCGGTGAGCTTCTTGCCGTCGAGGTACTGGCGCGCCACCTGGCGAATCGCTTCGTTCATTGGCTGATTGTTATGCGTGGTGGAGACGATCAGGTTGCAGCGCACGATCTGATCGTTCTCATCCACCTTGTAATGGTGGATCAGCGTGCCGCGCGGTGCCTCGATCACGCCGACGCCGCGCTCCTGGCGCTTGCCAATGCTGACCAGATCATTGCCTTGCAGATCTGGATCATGCAGTAACTCCTGAATGACCTCGGCGGCATGCAGCATCTCGATCATGCGCGCCCAGTGGATACCCAGCGTCGCACCCGCCGCCCGGCCCGCGTCAAAGGCGAGGAATTCCTTGCGCTGCTCTTCTGCCAGCGGCGACGGGATGAAGTCGCACTGCGTCACGCGGCTCAGCGGCCCGACACGGTACCAGCCGGTTTCCGGTCCAAGGCTGCGCAGGAACGGGAATTTCATGTAGGTCCACGGCTTCACATCCTCCAGGATCACATCCCAATACTGTGAGTAATCGTAGTGATCGAAGAATGTTTCGCCGTTCATGCTGCGCGCACGCAACCCGCCGTGATACAGATCCAGTGCGCCATCGGAGCGCACCATATTGAGCGTGTGCGATTTGAAGGTGCCGAAGTTATTGTATAGGTCGAGGTTCTTTTCAAACAGCTGCCGTACGATGCCGACTGCGCCCCTGCTCCACGCAATCATCTGCTCAACATCTTTCAAAAGATAATCGCGCTCCTCAATGCTGACATTTTTGTTCACCCCGCCGGGTATCGAGCTGGTACCGTGGATACGCTTGCCCGCCGTGACGCGAATTACCTCCTGCCCGTATTTGCGCAGCAGCACGCCCTGTTTGGCGATCTCCGGATAGGCGGCGGCGATGCCGACAATGTTGCGTTTCGCCACATCCGAATCGAAACCAAACAGCAGGTCGGGCGAGCACAGGTGGAAGAAATGCAGCGCGTGCGATTGCAGTATCTGCCCGTAATGCATCAACCGCCGCACCTTTTCCGCCGTCGGTGTAAGCGTGGCACCGACGATCATATCCATCGCCTTGGAAGCGGCGATATGGTGGCTCACCGGACAGATGCCGCACAGCCGCTGCACCATCACCGGCGCTTCCCAATAGGGGCGCCCCTGAATAAATTTCTCAAAGCCGCGAAACTCGACAATGTGCAAGCGCACCTGATGCACGCGGTCGTTCTCGTCCAGTAGTAGCGTTACCTTGCCATGTCCCTCGACGCGTGACACCGGGTCTATCGCAACGCGGCGCAGACCTCCGGGATGCGCGGCGGTTTCCAAATTGTTGGTCGTGTCAGTCATATTTGATTAACCCATGCCCGAGTTCGGGCGTCTTGCCCGCAATCAGGTCGGTAAGAAATTTCCAGATAGCATCGCCGGAGGGTGGGCAGCCGGGAATGAAGTAATCTATCTTCACCACTTCGTGCAACGGATACACCTTGTCCAGCGGCAGCGGCAATTCCGGGTCATTGGGAATATGGCCGTGCACCAGTCCCGGTTCGGTGAGGTACACCTCGGTCAGGCAACTGCCTATATCCAGATGGTTGCGCTGTGCGGGCAGACCACCGTTGACGGCGCAGGCACCGATGGAGATCAGTATTTTGCAGTTGTTGCGGAATTCGCGCAGCACATGCACGTTCTCCGCATTGCAGATGCCGCCTTCGATCAGACCGATGTCGCACGGCCCGCAGTGCTTGATATCGGTGAGCGGTGAGCGGTCGAACTCGACGAGGTCGAGCAACGAAAACAGGCGCTCGTCGATGTCGAGCAACGACATGTGACAGCCGAAGCAGCCGGCCAGCGAGGTGGTGGCGATGCGCAGTTTGGGCTTGGTTGGAGCGTTCATTTTTTAACCCTCATCCAAGGTTGCTCGTAGCACCAGTTTCTTCCCCCGTGCAGGGGGAAGATCAGAATGGAGGTAGAAGAGGTAGAGTCATGCAATGTTTCTACCCCCTCCCCAGCCCTCCCCCTGCAAGGGGGAGGAGATATGTTTCTTTTGCTCATGAGGAATCCTCGCAGGCGGCGCAATTGCCGCTGGCATCGGATGCGCGCGGTGCATCGTCCAGCGCCTGCGCGCTGACCGGACGCTGATCGTAGCGGCGTTCGCCAATCGGCACGCTGAAGCCTCTGCGCTTTTTCAGGATTACCCCCACCGGGCAGACCTGCATTGCCTTGTCGGTGAGCGCCATATCGGTATCCACCAGTAACCCCGACTCTGCATTGACGATGAGATGCTTGGTGATGCCGCGTCCGGACAGGGCAAACACGTGCTTGCCGTCCACCTCGCTGGAGGCGCGCACGCACAGCTCGCACAGAATGCAGCGGTTGTAGTCAAGCAGGATGTCGGGGTGCGAAGCATCGAGCGGGCGATTCGGGAAGAACTGGTTGTAATGCGGCGTCATCATCTGCAATACATAGGCGGTGGCCTGAAGCTGGCAGTTGCCGCTGACCTCACAGGATGGGCAGAAGTGGTTACCTTCGACGAACAGCATCTGCACCAGTGTGCGGCGCAGGCTATTCATTTCCTCGATATTGCTTTCCACCTGCATGCCGGCTTCTGCGGGCATGGTGCAGGAGGCCGTGGTGCGCCCGCCGATCTTGACCGTACAAACCTTGCAGCTACCGTGTGGCTTGAATTCCGGGTGGTAACACAGGTGCGGAATGTAATGCCCGGCTGTCAGCGCGGCCTGCATCACGGTCTGGCCGGGCTCGAAGGGGACTTCGGTGCCGTCGAGCTGGAAGGTGGATGTGTTATTCACTTTGAGAAGCTCGTTAACGTCTTAACCCCCATTCTGGCCTTCCTCCTAACAAGGGGAAGGGACGGGTTGGACGCCAAGTTTTTCATTCCCTCCTCTTTGAGGGGGAAGGTTAGGGTGGGGGTGAAAACCATGAGGCACACATCACTCCAGAATATATTTATCAGGCTCATATCTCCTCCGGCTTCAAATACGCTCCGGCATCATCGCGCCCGGTCATCTGGCGCGCACGCGCCAACGCGTCGTCGAGATCGAAGGCCGGTGAGAACTCCCGCGACTTCAGGCGACTCTCGTAGGCCGGGCGAAAATGTTTGAGCGTGTGCAGCACCGGGTTGCAGGCAGTGCGCCCCAACCCGCAGTGGGAACTGCTTTGCAACACCTGGTTAAGATGCTCGATTTCACCCAGGTCAGACTGCGTGCCATGCCCGGCAGCGATCTTGTCCATAGTCTGTTTCAGTATCGAGGTACCGACGCGGCACGGCGTACAAAAACCGCAGCTTTCGTGTGCAAAAAAATGCACGAAGTTGCGCGCCACTTCGAACAGGTCGCGGCTGTCGTCAAATACCATAAATGCCCCGGCACTGGGCAAATCCTCGAAGCATAATTTGCGGTCAAATTCACTTTTCGCGACGCATGCGCCGGATGGGCCGCTGACCTGCACCGCTTGTGTGTTTGTCGCGCCGCAGTCGGCCAGTACCTCGCGCACGCTCACGCCGAACGGGTATTCATAGATACCGGGGCGCGGGCAGTCGCCGGACACCGAAATCAATTTGCTGCCGGTGGATTTCTCCGTACCGATGGCGCGGTAGTTGTCCGCCCCCATCTGGATCGCCAGTGCGGCACTGCAAAAAGTCTCGACGTTGTCCAGCGCAGTCGGTTGCTGCTTGTAGCCGTGCGTCACCGGGAATGGCGGGCGGTTGCGCGGCACACCGCGTTTGCCTTCCAGCGATTCGATCAGCGCCGATTCTTCGCCGCAGATATAGGCGCCCGCGCCAAGATGGATAGCGATATCAAAATCGAAGCCGGGCTGGCCAAGAATATCCTTACCCAGTAAATTGTTGTCGCGGCGGCGTTGCAGCAGCGCCTGCAGCGGCTCGAGCAAATAGTGATATTCACCGCGCAGGTAAAGATAGCCATGCTGCGCGCCGATGCCCAGCGCGCACAGTGTCATGCCCTCGAATACCAGATCGGCCTGGCGGGTAAGCAGCACGCGGTCCTTGAACGTACCCGGCTCACCCTCATCGGCATTGCACACCACATATTTGGCCGTACCCGGTGCATTGCGGCACGTCTCCCATTTCAGTCCGGTGGGAAAACCCGCACCGCCGCGCCCGCGCAGGCCGGAGGCTTTGACCGCTTCAACGATGTCTGCGCTACCGAGAGCCAGTGCCGCGCGCAACACATCACCCGGAACAACGGCACTATCGAGCAGCAGGCCGCTGCGGCGGATGTTGTCTTCCACGCGGAAAAAATTCCCGGGCCAATCCGCAAGCGGCGTGCGGTTATGGATCAGATGACCGATTTCCTGCACGCGTTGCGATGTCAGGCGTGTGATGGCACGGCCGTTAACCAGCAGTGCCGGCCCCTGATCGCACATGCCGGTACAGGAAGTGGTGCCGATGCTGACCAGGCCGTCCTCCGAGACCTTGCCCGGCTGCAACCACAGTTGCCGGCACATTTCCCCCATCAGTGCATGGCTACCCAGCATGCGGTCGGTAATGTTGTCGGAAAACAGCACACGATATTCACCGTGCGGCTGCAAATTCAGGAAGGAATAAAAACCGGCAACACCTTCGATGCGGGCGCGCGGGATATTCAGCCTGATACCGAGATGGGAGATTGCAGCAGGGGGGATGTAACCATAATGCTCCTGCGTTTCGCGCAATATCTGCAGTAGCGCACCCGGGTCACGGGCATGGCGATCCAGTATCGAATCCAGATCAGCAGAATACCTGTCACTGTCCGCCATCATGAAACGCCTCTTTCCAGAAATGCAACCAGAGAACAGAATATCACACGCGCCAGTCTGCGCAGTTTTCAAAAGTGCTGTGCCCCGCACCGGAGCCTTCAGCGCATAGCACATAAAGGCAGGCAAATATTCTATTTCTTTGCATATTCGAACAATTACGGCATACGTATAATTACCGCGTCCGGCGTTACGCCACCCGATAAAATTTTCCCGGAGAAAAATTGATGATACGTCTTGCTGCACTGATTGCTCTGCTGTTTGTTCCTGTTGCTGCATTTGCCACGGAAGAAGGGCAGCGTCTCGACCTGACCGGCAGTTGGGTCGGCATCGTCTCGGTGCTGCTGTTTTTCGTCGCCTATCTGGTGGTGATGGCCGAAGAGTTCACCCACTTGCGCAAGTCAAAACCGGTGATGCTGGCCGCCGGCATCATCTGGGGATTGGTTGCCTGGCATTATCAGTCGCACGAGATTCCGCACCTGGTCGAAACCGCACTGCGCCACAACCTCGAGGAATACGCCGAGCTGATGCTGTTTCTGCTGGTGGCGATGACTTTCATCAATGCGATGGACGAGCGCAACGTGTTCGAGGCGCTGCGCTCCTGGCTGATTCGCAAGGGCTTCGGCTATCGCGCACTGTTCTGGGTGACCGGTCTGCTGGCCTTCTTTATTTCATCGGTTGCCGATAACCTGACCACGGCACTGCTGATGGTGGCGGTGGTTATGGCCGTCGGCGCGGACAACAAAAAATTTGTCACGCTCTCATGTATCAACCTGGTCGTTGCCGCCAATGCCGGCGGCGCCTTCAGCCCATTCGGTGATATCACCACGCTGATGGTCTGGCAGAAAAATATCCAGACCGGCAACGGCCCGGTGGATTTCTGGGTATTCTTTAACCTGTTCATTCCGTCGCTGGTCAACTGGCTGGTGCCGGCGGCGATTATGCATTTCGCGGTACCAGACCTGAAACCCAAAGGCGGCGGTGACATGGTCGCAATGAAGCGCGGTGCGATCACAATTACCGTGCTGTTTCTGCTGACCATCGCACTGGCGGTGAGCTTCCACAGCGCGCTCGGCCTGCCGCCGGTCATCGGCATGCTCACCGGCCTGAGCCTGCTGCAGTTCTTTGCCTACAACCTGAAAATGCGCGGCAGAAAAATACAGGTCGATGACAGAAATGCTGAAAATATCGGCAGCCCGGTGGCATTCGATATCTACCGCGAAGTGGCACGCGCCGAGTGGGATACGCTGTTCTTCTTCTATGGCGTGGTGATGTGCGTCGGCGGACTGGGCTTCATCGGATACCTCAGCGTGATCTCGCAGACGATTTACGGCGGCTGGGGCGCGACCAATGCCAATATTGCCGTCGGCGTTATTTCGGCGGTCGTCGATAATATCCCGGTGATGTTTGCGGTGCTGACCATGATGCCGGATATGTCAATTGGCCAGTGGCTGCTGGTGACCCTGACGGCCGGAGTCGGTGGCTCGCTGCTGTCAATCGGCTCGGCGGCCGGGGTGGCGCTGATGGGCCAGGCGCGCGGTGCCTACACATTCTTCGGCCATCTCAAATGGACACCGGCCATCGCGCTCGGCTATGCGGCCAGCATTGCTGTACACATGGCAATAAATCACAACCTGTTCTGATGGTGCCGTTACCGGGTATTGTTTGACGGAACCGCATACGGTTCTGCTGCCTCTTTATGCGGGAATGAAAAACAATTTTTGTTTCTGATCCCAATATGACAATCAACCGCTCCCGGCTTCGGTGGTTGATCATTGGCATTCCTTACGCAATGACGGTACGCGCTATAATCGCCGCGTCCGGCGTTACGCCACCCGATAAAATTTATCCGGAGATTGACCGATGATGCGCCTTGCTGCACTGATTGCTCTGCTGTTTGTTCCTATTGCTGCATTTGCCACGGAAGAAGGGCAGCGTCTCGACCTGACCGGCAGTTGGGTCGGCATCGTCTCGGTGCTGCTGTTTTTCGTCGCCTATCTGGTGGTGATGGCCGAAGAGTTCACCCACTTGCGCAAGTCAAAACCGGTGATGCTGGCCGCCGGCATCATCTGGGGATTGGTTGCCTGGCATTATCAGTCGCACGAGATTCCGCACCTGGTCGAAACCGCACTGCGCCACAACCTCGAGGAATACGCCGAGCTGATGCTGTTTCTGCTGGTGGCGATGACTTTCATCAATGCGATGGACGAGCGCAACGTGTTCGAGGCGCTGCGCTCCTGGCTGATTCGCAAGGGCTTCGGCTATCGCGCACTGTTCTGGGTGACCGGTCTGCTGGCCTTCTTTATTTCATCGGTTGCCGATAACCTGACCACGGCACTGCTGATGGTGGCGGTGGTTATGGCCGTCGGCGCGGACAACAAAAAATTTGTCACGCTCTCATGTATCAACCTGGTCGTTGCCGCCAATGCCGGCGGCGCCTTCAGCCCATTCGGTGATATCACCACGCTGATGGTCTGGCAGAAAAATATCCAGACCGGCAACGGCCCGGTGGATTTCTGGGTATTCTTTAACCTGTTCATTCCGTCGCTGGTCAACTGGCTGGTGCCGGCGGCGATTATGCATTTCGCGGTACCAGACCTGAAACCCAAAGGCGGCGGTGACATGGTCGCAATGAAGCGCGGTGCGATCACAATTACCGTGCTGTTTCTGCTGACCATCGCACTGGCGGTGAGCTTCCACAGCGCGCTCGGCCTGCCGCCGGTCATCGGCATGCTCACCGGCCTGAGCCTGCTGCAGTTCTTTGCCTACAACCTGAAAATGCGCGGTAAAAAAATACAGGTCAGCAACGGCAATACTGAAAATATCGGCAGCCCGGTGGCATTCGATATCTACCGCGAAGTGGCACGCGCCGAGTGGGATACGCTGTTCTTCTTCTATGGCGTGATAATGTGCGTCGGCGGACTGGGCTTCATCGGATACCTCAGCGTGATCTCGCAGACGATTTACGGCGGCTGGGGCGCGACCAATGCCAATATTGCCGTCGGTGTTATCTCGGCGGTCGTCGATAATATCCCGGTGATGTTTGCGGTGCTGACCATGATGCCGGATATGTCAATTGGCCAGTGGCTGCTGGTGACTCTGACGGCCGGAGTCGGTGGCTCGCTGCTGTCAATCGGCTCGGCGGCCGGGGTGGCGCTGATGGGCCAGGCGCGCGGTGCCTACACATTCTTCGGCCATCTCAAATGGACACCGGCCATCGCACTCGGCTATGCGGCCAGTATTGCTGTACACATGGCAATAAATCACAACCTGTTCTGATGGTGCCGTTACCGGTATTGTTTGACAAGACCGCGCATGAACCGGCCATTTGTTTCGGTGACTGATCTTGGGTAACGCTGGTGGCAGCCATGCCCGGCAAGGCTGCGCTGCACCGGCACAGCGCAAAAAACAGCAAAACTGGCGACGTCCGCATCTAGGAAAATAGAAATGATTGACTGGGTAACTATCGGCGGATTAAGCGGCGGCATCGGGCTGTTCCTGCTCGGTATGGGGATGATGACCGACGGCCTCAAGCAGGCCGCCGACCCGGCTTTGGAGCGTATTCTTGCCAATTCCACCCGAACCCGCCTGCGCGGATTGGCCGCCGGCACGCTGGTTACGGCAGTGGTTCAGTCTTCCAGCGTGGTGACGGTGGCGACCATCGGTTTCGTCAACGCCGGCCTGCTGACCCTGGGCCAGTCACTGTGGGTGTTGTTTGGTTCAAAGATCGGCTCCACCGTGACCGGCTGGCTGGTGGCGCTGGTCGGGCTCAAGCTCGAGATCGGGTTGCTGGCGCTACCGCTAATCGGCATCGGCATGGCGTTGCGCCTGAGCGGCGGGAATAACCGGAGCGGCACGTTAGGCATGGCGCTCGCCGGATTCGGCGTGCTGTTTCTCGGTATCGACATACTCAGGGAATCCTTCTCCGGCGCTACTGCCGATTTCTCGCTGAAAGAATTCGACGGTGCGCTCAGTGTTGCAGTGATGGTGCTTTCCGGTATCCTGATGACGGTGCTGATGCAGGCCTCGGCCGCCGCACTGGTTGTCACCTTCACTGCGGCCCAGAGCGGCATGTTGAGTATCGAGGCCGCTGCTGCCGTAGTCATCGGCGCCAGCGTTGGTACCACGGTTACCGCACTGATCTCCGCCATCGGCGCGACACCGAATGCCAAGCGTGCCGCATCCGGGTATGTGCTGTTCAACTTGCTGACCGGCGCTGTGGCGTTACTGCTGTTACCCTGGCTGATCGCCTTTATCGGCGCGCTGCGCGAGTTACTGGAGATGGATTCCGCCCCGGCCACCACGCTGGCCACCTTCCATACCATATTCAATCTGCTCGGCGCCGCGCTGATGTGGCCGCTCGCCGATCACCTGAGCCGTTTCCTGGAACGCCGTTTCCGCACCGCCGAAGAAGACGAGGCGCGCCCCCATTATCTGGACGCCAATGTGGCCGAAATACCGTCACTGGCACTCAATGCGCTGAAGCGGGAAGTACGACGCACCGGCAGGATTGCACTGCGGATGATACGTGGGACGATGGAAGGTGTAACCGGAGACAAGTTGGTGCGCGACCAGCAGATCGTCACCGGCCTCAACCGCGCCATTGCCGATTTCATCGCGCGCCTTAATCGCGGCGGCATGTCTCCCGACAGTGCACAACGCCTGCCGAACATCCTGCGTATTGTCCGCTATTACGAAACACTGGCAGAGCTGGCTCTGGAGGCGGCCGCCGCAACACGGGAAACCAGGACGCCAATTTTGGGCGAACCTGCCGACTTTGCCGCCAGTACGGAATCCCTGTTGGAGCGTATTGATCCGGAAATGAAACTGGATGACACCAGTATTGTCGAATCCGGCCTGCAACATATGGAAGACAACTACCAGTCGCTGAAAGCGTGGCTGCTGGAAGCAGGCGCCCATGGGCATATGCCGGTACCCGAAATGGATGCCCGCCTGCGCGCCGCCAGCGCCACCCGCCGTGCCATGCAGCAGGCAGTCAAGGCAGTATTGCTGCTTAACGACGAAACCTCGGAAGATGACATGGAAAAATTATCTGCTTCAGCGGGCTAGCCTCAGCTGTAAAAATATCCGGAATGCCGGCATATTACTTTTTATCCGGGTACGGAACATTCACTCAAAACAACACCAACCTGCTAGATCTTCAATACACGAGAACATCATGAAATTTGCTTCACTCATTCTGTCGGCATGTGCCGTCCTGCTCTTCTCCTGCGCCGCACTGGCCGCACCCGGCTGGATCATCGCCACGTCCGGCGAAACCATCCAGGCCGGTGAAACGCTGCAACTGGAAGCGGTGCGTCCGGATGAAGACACACGCTGGCCGGAATTCCTGCGACTCAAACTGGTGACAAACCAGCAAACTGAAATTATCACTTTTTATCCCGACACCACCGCCCCCGGGAGCAGTTTTCGCCGTACCTATGCCGCAGCGCTGCCGCAGTCACTGGACGGGCGAATGACGGCTGAGCTGGCCGATGTCGCTTCCAATCGCCTGATGTTGCTGGCTGCCAACCCGACCGAACAGGTCATTGATGCTTTCCCGGAGACCGTCGGCAGGATCGATCCAATTCCCGAAGACGAACCGGCGCTGTCCGCACACGAGCCGGTTTATTTTATTGTTGGCACACGCAACGGCCTGAATGCCCGCTACCAGCTCAGCTTCAAGTACCGCCTTTTCGACCAGGAATCTACCCCGGTGCAATGGTGGCCAGTGCTCGGACAGCTGCATTTGGGCTACACGCAAACTGCTGTTTGGGATTTGGAAGTGAACTCCAAACCTTTTCACGACACCAGCTACCGTCCCAGTCTGTTCTGGCAAAAACGCCTTGACGCAGGTGAATCCATGCCGCGCTATCTGCGCGCCGGCTATGAGCACGAGTCCAACGGCAGGGATGGCGCCAATTCGCGCAGCATCAACCTGGCCTACCTTCAACCGGCCTGGCGTGCCGATTTTGGCGACGGCAAGTCGCTGATTTTTGCACCGCGCTTCTACAGCTATCTGGATAAAATCGAAAATCCCGATATCGCGCGCTACCGTGGCTACGCAGACTGGCTGTTGCGCTATGGCGATGAAAATGAATGGGTGTTGTCCAGCCGCGTGCGCGTCGGCACCGCCGGGTACAGCAGCACGCAGCTCGACCTCTCCGTGCCGTTTCGCAAACCGCTGTTTGCGCGTACCGGCGGTTTTGTATATCTCCAGCTATTCAACGGCTACGGCGAAACCTTGCTCGACTACAATCAACGACATCCCGCGCAGTTGCGTATCGGCTTTGCCATCGTGCGATGACAGATTTTGCCAGTGCGCTTGACTTGCGTTGTCGCTGTTTGATACCGTACCGCACCCTGCTAGGGCTAGGCTTTGCAGCCGTTTACAGCCCACATGGATTACGTGCCCCTGTGCCAAGTAGCTGTTCATTGGAGACAAATACGAACTCATGAAGCTCTTTTTCTACCCCGCCATCGCACTGATGAACCGGCTCGGCTACACCAGGAAATTCGCGTTAATGGGGTTGCTGGTCCTGATTGCGATTACGTTGTTGGCCTACAGTCTGTTTGTCAGTCTTGATACGGTTATCCGCACTTCGCGCCAGCAGCTGGAATCCATCTCCCTGATCCAGCCCATTTCGCGCACTATGCAAAATATCCAGCTGCACCGCGGGCTCTCGGCCGCCTTGCGCGGCGGCAACGAGGCAATACGGAACAGCTATGTTGCCAATGAGAAAGAGACGATTGGGGTAATCAATACGCTGGAAACAAGATTACCGGCCAGCCTGAGTGCAAGCGAGGACTGGCGCGATATCAAGACCAGTTGGGAAACCTTGCTGAAAGACGGGCTCAACTGGACAGCCACCGAGAATTTCAATGCGCATAGCCGCCTGATCAGCCAGATACAGTTGTTTGTGGTGATGATGGCGCAAACACAGGGCACCGAGGCCGATTTATTCTATCTGTCCAACATCGCCACCAACGAGTTGCCGCGCGTAATCGAGCAAATTGGACAAATACGCGCCTACGGTGCCACTATCCTGACCGAGAAGCAGATCACCGGGGCGCAGGAAAGACACATGCGCGACATAATTGCCAATCTGAACAATGCGCTCACGCCCATCGCAGTCAATTTCGACAAGGCCGCGCGCCGCAACCCGGCGTTGCAGAACGCTTTCTCGGTAGCTTCCAGAAATACTACTGCTTCGGCACAGGAAATGATCAGTCTCGTGGAATCGGACATTTTCACCGGTCACTTCACCACTTCTGTGGAAGATTTCCTGATGATAGCGTCTGGAGTCATCGACTATAACTATTCGAATCTATATGAATCATTACTGCCGGCGATTGAGGCTTTAATCCACACCCGTATTGCCCAGGCAGAATCCGCGCTACACACCAGCATCTGCATTGCCATGCTGCTATTTGTGGTAGTGGTGTATTTCTCGACCGGCAGTTACTACGCCACGATCGCCAGCATCCAGTCGCTGGCCCGTTCCGCGCGCGCCTTTGCCGGCGGCGACATGCACACGCGCATCGATCTCGATACCCGCGATGAACTCAGGCAGGTGGGCAACAGCTTCAACGAAATGGCCGATGGCTTCAATGCCCTGCTTGAGGCGCACAAGCAGACCGAGGAAGATTTGCAGTTAAAGGCGCTGCTTCTGGACAGCAGCACCGACAGCGTTTTCGTGCTGGATCTCAATGGAAAATTTGTGTACCTGAATAAAGCCGCCTGGGAGTCGCGTGGCTACACACAGGATGAAATGATGGGAATTGATCTGCGTACACTCGATACACCGGAGTATGCCCAGATGGTCGATACCCGAATCAGGGAGATAACGGAAAAAGGCAGTCACACTTTCGAATCTGCGCACCGATGCAAGGATGGCTCCGTCATGCCGATCGAAATCAGCGCCCGACTCGTCGAAACGGGTGGGCGCAAGCTTATTCTCAGCGTGATTCGCGACATTACCGAGCGCAAACAGGCCGAGGAGAAAATGCTCAACCTGGCGTATTACGACACGCTCACCGGCCTGCCCAACCGGACACTATTCTATGACCGGCTGGCACAGGAGATCAAGAAAGCACATCGTGCCAACCTGAAAATGGCATTACTGTTCATTGACCTCGACAAATTCAAGGAGATCAACGACACGCTCGGGCACAGCATGGGCGACCTGCTGCTTAAAGAGGCGGCGCAGCGCATCAGCGATTGTGTACGCGAAGCCGACACGGTGGCGCGCCTGGGTGGGGACGAGTTTATCGTCATCCTGTCCGAGCTCGAAGATGCCGGCAGCATCGAGCGGGTCGCCGAAAACATTTTGTATAAACTGGCCGAGCCGTTCCGGCTGGGAGATGAAGTCGCTTATATTTCGGCCAGCATGGGTGCCACGCTCTATCCGGACGATGCGACCCAGGTGGAAAAATTGCTCAAAGACGCGGATCAGGCAATGTACGTGGCCAAGAGCACGGGACGCAACCGCTTGAGCTATTTCACTCCCGAGCTGGAGCTGGCCGCACAAAGCCGGTTGCACTTGCTCAATGACCTGCGTATTGCACTGGCGATCAAACAGTTCCGGGTTTATTACCAGCCCATCGTGGATCTGACCACCGGATGCATCCACAAAGCCGAGGCGCTGATCCGCTGGCAGCATCCGCAGCGCGGCCTGGTCAGCCCGGCAGAATTCATTCCGCTGGCCGAGGAAACCGGGTTGATCGTGGAAATCGGCGACTGGGTATTCAGGGAAGCGGCACGCCAAGTCAAGCAATGGCGGAATTTGTATGATCCCGAGTTCCAGGTCAGCGTGAACAAGTCGCCCACGCAATTCCGCCAATCCGGCACTGCGCACGAGGTGTGGCTTGACTATCTGCGGGAGCTTGGCCTGCCCGGGCAGAGTATCGCTATCGAGATCACCGAAGGATTGTTATTGGGCGCCGAACCCGGCGTAACGGACAAGCTGCTCGAATTCCGCGATGCGGGCATGCAGGTTTCGGTCGACGATTTCGGCACCGGCTATTCGTCGCTGTCCTACCTGAAGAAATTTGATATCGACTATCTGAAAATCGACCGGTCATTCGTGCGCGATCTGGCAACCGATCCGAACGATATGGCACTGTCCGAGGCGATCATCGTGATGGCGCACAAGCTCGGTCTGAAAGTGGTCGCCGAAGGCGTGGAAACAGAAACACAGCTGGCGCTGCTGGCTCAGGCAGGCTGCGACTATGCGCAAGGATATTTATTCTCAAAACCGGTACCGGCGGAAGAGTTTGAGGTGTTGTTGAAGAGCGGTCAGCCACTCAACCCCGAGTACTACGCCAGATCCTGAAAAGCGGCCGGTGGAGTCAGGACAGATGCATCGCTAACCGGGCCGCCCGTCCGCGCGCGGTTTGCAGTAAACCGGTAAATAACGTATCACCCACGGCGCAAAACAAGCCAGCCAAACCATCGCTGCCGCGAAATACATCCAGTGCATGATTGGCACGGGCAACATATCCGCCAGCACGCGCACCACGGCAGCAAGCTGGATTCCGGAAAACATCAGCATGATTTGCGTATCTGCCCGCATCGGCAGGCCGGAATGTCCCAACGTAACGCGCGTACCCATGCCGATCAGCAACGTTGCAAAGCAGCCAACCGTCAAGGCGTGCAACGGCGCCAGCCCCCAGATATATGTTGTGCCGCCACTCAAGAACAGCGCAAAACTTTGTACGCCAAACAGCAGCATGGCAATGCCAAGCCAGGCAAAACCGATGTGCAACACACCGAGCATCGGAATGCTGAAACTGCGACGCAATCCCCAGGCGTGGGTCAGATAAAGTGCCGCACCCGCCAGTGGCACGTCACACAGCCACAGCCATGCGCCGACATCGGCAAGCCGCAGCAGGCCGTGTGTCACACCGGCTGCGAGTACGATATACCATGCCCAGTAAGGGTTCGTTACCCGGTGCTGCGGTAACGCCGTGCTGGTGAAAAAGGGAATCATGCGGTGTGCAACGCTGGAGAACACCGGCAGCAGGAAAAACCACAAACCGCCTTGTGTCGCAAACAGCAGCCAGGCCGCATTGTCGCTCCATAACCAGATCGCGTAGGCAGCCAGACCGCACCAACCCATGCTCAGTGCGATAAAAATTATTAGCGGATGACGTTTGTCCGGGTGTCGTGCATCAAGCAATACCCGCAGCAGTGCGTGCAATGCCAACCCCCAACCGGCCAGTACCAGCAAAACAGCCAGCAGCAACACAGTGCGGCCAGCCAGCAGCCCCGCATAAAACCCGGCATTCCCCAGTATCAACAGCACCGAGGCGGGCACATAACGCCGCGCCGGAATTTCCCTGGCGTTCATCCAGCGCGGATAAGTGGTCAACAGGAAACCGAAAATGAAGAACGGAAACAGGCCGTAGATCATCAGGTAACCGTGCATTGCGCCGGGTGCGTCAGACCAAGTGTGGCCGATTACACCAAAACGTGTCGCCGTTTCAACCAGCAACCACAGCATCACGGCAATGGATTGTAGCGCGCCCCCGAAAAACATGGCGCGATGCGGGGCGGCAGTAAAGATATGCCAGTGTTGTGAAATTTTCATGGTTACACCGTCCTGTTTGAACTATTGTGCCTATACATCAACTCTGACCGGCAAACCCAATTGGCCGATGCGTCCGGCAAAAGCTTGCAGGCTTTCCAATGATAGTCTGGCCAGGCGTGCGGCCTCGGGTTGCAGCGAAGGGCGCGCCAGACCATACAGCAGCACTCCTTGCGGCTGATGCCCGTCACGCAGCAGGGCCGCAACAAATTCAAGGTAATCGTCCTCATCCTGCCGCGATGGTGGCATACCGTCCAGCGCGAACCAGCAGGTTTGCAGCCAGGTTGGGCACAGCGTGATGGCAACAACAATATTGTCGCGCACTTTATTCATGCTGGTGTGAGTGTCGTTGATAAGTTGCATCCCCGCTTCGCTGGCGCGATCCAGCTTGAACCATACTTCGCCATTGAGCTTCGCCATCATGCGCAACCCCTGCTGTACTTCACTGCGATATAACAGACTGCCGTTGGTAATCAGCACGGTCTTCACCGTTTCCGGTAAACCCGTTTCACTGCGCACCCGTCCGATGAGTTCGATAACCTGGGCAAATTCAGCGGCGCTGGTTGGCTCGCCGTTACCGGACAACGCGATATCATTGATGCGCCGCGCGCCTTCCGGGACACGATTTTGCATGAAATTACCGTGCAGCAATTCGTCGAGAAAATTGTGCAATTCATTTTTCAGAACCACCAGATCAACCGGCGGCGCAGTGCCACGCGTCAGGTCGGGGACCTGGCAATAGATGCAGCGCCAGTTGCAGGCGTTGTTGGGGTTGAGATTAATACCCACCGAGATGCCGCCAGCACGGCGTGACACCACCGGGTAGACGTAACGCAACGCTGCGCTAGCGCGATCATGATCGACGACACTGAGTTTTTTGTTACTCAAGGGAGCCTTTGAAATAGCACTTCGACAAGCTCATGAAGCAACTGATATAACTATTAGTTATCTGACTAGTCCGGCAAAAAATACCAGTCAAGTCATTGCTTGTAGTCATTCGACCAGGCCATCAAGATTTGCCGGACGGCAGATATTTGGCCGGGTCCACGGGCTTGCCGAAACGCCGCACCTCGAAATGCAGTTTGACCCGGTCGGTATCGGTATTACCCATCTCGGCGATCTTCTGCCCGCGCGTGATGTTCTGCCCTTCCCTCACCAGCACCTGGTCGTTATGTGCGTAAGCACTGAGATAGGTCTTGTTATGTTTGATGATCACCAGCTTGCCGTAGCCGCGCAGTCCACTGCCGCTGTATACCACCTTGCCGGGCGCGCTGGCAAAAACCGGCTGACCAAGTTTGCCGGCAATATCGATACCCTTGTTGGCCGATTCGGAAAACTCCGCAATCCATTTTCCCTGCGCGGGCACGCTCCATTCCAGCGCTTCATCATCACCGGAATCGGTTGTACTACCCGTTGCGGTATCTGACCTGGCCTCCAATTTTGGTTTTGGTTTTGATTCTGATTTTGGCTTGCTCTCTGACACTATGGTTACCGGCTGGGGCAGTTCCTGAACCTTTTCAATCTGCGTCACTGCCGCATCGCTGTAGGTGTATTTCGCGAGCCGCGGCTGCTCTCTTACCACCGGCTGTATCGGTTTTATTTCAACGTTAGCCGGAGGAATAATGGGTAGTGCGCCACCCGGAAACAGGCGAATCTGCTGTCCGACCTGGATCATGGTGGGATCCTGAATGCCGTTCAACTCGGCCAGTTCGTGATAATCGAAACCATAGTTGAAAGCAATGCTGTACAGCGTATCACCCTTCTGCACGACATATACCTGGGGACGCCAGTCTTTTTCCCGCAACAATTTTTTACGGGCTTCGTCGGTTGCGACAACACTCTTTTTTGACGCCTCACCACGCTCGATAACTGGTGCGCGCTGTCCGCTCGAAGCACAACCGGCCAATACGGCGACCGCCACCAATAATACGTAAAATTGCCCTGACTTCATGCTTTCCCTGTTAATAATGGTACGAATTTCACCGGTTCCAGTCGGGTTTCGCGAAATTCACCAGCATCGCGTTCGACCAGATGCAGCCACTGTTCCTGCGTTCCCACCGGCAGTGCCATTCTACCACCGACCGCGAGTTGCTCGCGCAGCACTACCGGTAGTGTAGGAGCAGAAGCGGCCATGATGATGCCGTCAAACGGCGCTGCCTCGGGCAGACCGATGCCGCCATCGGCATAACGTGCGCTGACATTACGCAATTTCAAGTCGCGTAGTTGTCGCCTGGCGCGTTCATACAGAGGCTGGACACGCTCCACGGTATAAACTTCCTTTGCCAGCTGCGCCAGCACCGCCGCCTGATAACCACAGCCGGTACCGATCTCCAATACCCGATCCAGCGGCTTGCCATCACGCAACACTTCAATCATGCGTGCCACGATGTAGGGCCGGGAAATGGTCTGGTTGAAATTGATCGGCAGTGACACATCATCGTAGGCGCGACTCGCCAAAGCCTCATCGACAAACAGGTGGCGCGGCACCTCGAACATCGCCGCCAGCACCGCTTCGTCCCTGATGCCCTGCTCGCGCAGTCGTTCGATCATGCGCGTGCGGGTACGCTGCGAGGTCATGCCGATGCCGCTAAGCCGCATATTCATCAGTCGAGCCAGCCGCGTACCGCATCGAGCTGGTCGTATTGGGTGAGATCAATTTGCAGAGGTGTGAGCGAGACGCGTTGTTGTTCCAGCGCGTAAAAATCCGACCCGGCACCGGCGTCTTGTGCCTTGCCCGCCGCACCGATCCAGTACACGGTTTCACCGTGCGGGTTGCTGGCCTTCACCACCGATTCGGCCTTGTGCCGTTTGCCGAGGCGTGTTACCTCAATGCCCTGCAACTGGTCGAAAGGAACATCCGGAACGTTCACGTTGAGCAACCAGGGATGGCTGTGCGTCTGCTTGGCAAAGCGTTGTACCAGTTCGGCGGCAATCCTGGCGGCAGTCACATAATGGGCGAATTCCTTGCCTACCAGCGAAATCGCAATGGAGGGAATGCCGAGTAGAAATCCTTCAGTAGCCGCCGCCACCGTACCGGAATAAATGGTGTCATCGCCCATATTGGCGCCGGCGTTGATGCCGGACACCACCATATCCGGTTGCTGGTCCAGCATTCCGGTAACCGCGAGATGCACGCAATCGGTCGGTGTGCCGTTGACATGGTAGAAACCATTCGCGGCCCGACTCAGCTTGAGCGGGCGATCCAGCGTCAGGGAGTTGCTTGCGCCACTGCGGTCGCGTTCGGGAGCCACAACCACAATGTCTGCCACTTTGGATAAATGCTCGGCCAGACAGTCCAGGCCGGGAGCAAAATAACCATCGTCATTACTGATCAGAATGCGCATCGGCAGGCACAAATTATGCTTTAAGGGCGGTTGAATAAATTGAGAGTCACCTGGTCGGGGCGAGAGAATTCGAACCTGCGACCACTTGCATCTCATGCACATCAGAAAGCTACCAACATCCATCTGAGAAGATAAATGGCACGGCGCGGCTGACGCGGCAATGATGCCTAAAAAAATGATCGGCTGCAACCTGTCGCTACATGCAAGCAAAAACCGTTACCTGTTACAGCTATCAACTGTCCAATAAACCACTTGACAGCCCAAATTAAACTGTCTACCCTGCAAATTAGACAGTCTATGATTAGCGCTATAACAAGGTGAGGTCGCTATGTTGTCAAGCAAGGAACTAATTGATGCCACAGACATTTCCAGGGCTACGTTAAATAATTACATTAGCCTTGGCTTACTGTCCAAGCCGGTAGTCTCCAATCCGGGCGGCGGGGCCGGCGGGCCGCGTCAGCTCGGCTTCTTTCCGGATGACAGCATCGGGCGTATCCGCGATATCCAGCGGCTGAAACGGGAGGGTTACAGTATGGCCAAAATCGCCGCCCGTCTGGACGCATCGTCACAATCCGGCGAAACGCAGGTTCCGCGTTCCACCACGGCACCTCCCTCTCCTCCCCTCGCAGCTAACCTGCAGTCGATCCCAGCCGGCAAGGCCAACGAGATCAATGTACCTTCCGGCCTGCGCGTTACCATCGAAGACATCGCCTTCCCTGCCTACATGATGAACCACAGTTTCGAACTGGTCTGGTTCAACGACGCCGCCCGCGACTGCATCTTCCGCAGCCTCGACAAGCTACCGCCGACCAGCGAGGGCCGCAATCTATTCCGCCTGCTCGCCGCCGACGGGGTGGCTCCCGATACTACCGACCTACTACGCTTTCACGTCGGCCTCGCCAAAGGCCGCCTCAATCCGGAACGCTTCGCCGACGGCTGCCATGGCGTCAGCCCAGAGGCCTTCACCTGGCTGCAGAACACCTATGCTGCGGCTGTCGCGGAGCCGCCACAACCTGTTTCGGACGGTCTCGTCACCCTGGCCGACGGCATCAGCCGCGCCTACGTCTCGCTATTCCGCGAGGGCATCTTTGTCGTGCTGACACCGCAGGATCACGGAGCGGACTCGATGCTTGAATTCCTTGGCCGCCGCGATGAGGTGATCCGGGGGCTCCTGCAGCGGCGCTTGCCGGTGCTGACGGATCTGGCGGTACTGGTGGCCGATCTGCAGGGCTCGGTGCGTATCTGCTCGGAGCTGCCACCGGACGAATACTTCAATTTGATCAATGATATCTGGGCAGCAATGGGGCCGATCTTCCGCAAGTATCACGGCACCTACGGCAAGCATGTCGGCGACGGCATGGTTTATTACTTCTTTCCCCAGCCCGGCAGCAATTACCTGCTCAATGCCCTGGCCTGCGCGACCGAAATGCGCGAGGAGATCAAACATCTTTCCAAGCGCTGGCAGTTGCAGAAAAACTGGCTCAACGAACTCTATCTGAACACCGGCATTACCGACGGCCAAGAGTGGCTCGGCACCTTCCGCACGAATACCAGCGTCGAGTTCGTCGTGCTCGGCGACACCATCAACCAGGCGGCGCGTATTTCAGATTTTGCCCGCTTCGGCGGCATCTGGGCCACCAAGAGCCTGATCGGCAAGCTGCCGCAAGAGTTACGCAAGCGAGTGCGCTTCGGCGTGCACCGCAAAACCGACAACGGCCGCGAAGTGTTCGTACCGACCAGCTTCGCCACCGTCGCCTCGCTGGCCGACGCTACTGAAGACGCCAACTGCAAGCTGCGCGACATCGCCACCGTGCCGATCACCGAGATCGTGGACGTTACCGAAGCATAGTTGCGCCATGGCCGCGCCGGCCTGTATCCCATTGCCGGTGAGCTACCGGCGTATCAGTACGACAGCATTGGACAAACCGTGCCGCAAAACAAAAAAGCCAGCATCTCTGCTGGCTTCAACTTATCGATACTACTGATCGGGGCGAGAGGATTCGAACCTCCGCCAAGACGAATCGTGATAACTCATGATGAGCGTTAAAGCCATATCTGGTGTGGCTCGCTTGTCAAGGTTCGGCATAATTGGTCACAAGAATGCCACCAAAATGCCACCAAAATTTAATATTCTTCAGGCAGCAAGATTGTCGTAGCATATTTGATCCCGTGATCGTCCAGCGCTTCCGTGATGATCCACACCCAGGCTGGAGGAGGTAACGAAAGGGAAGTTATCCGCCTCAGTTCTCATAGAACGCAAGTGCTGTCGGTCTTTTCAGGCGGTGAAGTTCTGTGTCGACTACGTCCGCAAGCGTTAACGGTCTTTAAGTGTCACCGCACAAGGCATGGCAATCAAAATATTAATAAATATAGTGCTTATCCATCAAGTGCTTGGCAATATTTCCGGCCGTTCGCCGCTGATTTTCGTGCGGAATTGCGGCAGGCTCTGCGGGTGATGTTTCTGGATGTAGGCGATGAGTTTCTCGCGGATATCGCAGCGCAAATTCCAGCCAATGGAAGAATCCGCCGAAGTGGCGAGCACACGAATTTGCATGGTTTTTTCCGTGGTGTCGGTCACTTGCAGGTTCCAGAAGCGTTTGTCCCAAAGCGGATTGGGCTCGATAATTTCTTTGAGCGCCGCGCGAAGTTCGTCCAGCGGCATCGTGTAATCCACCCAGACAAATACCGAGCCGAGCAATTGTGCCGAAGCACGTGTCCAGTTCTGGAATGGTTTGTCGATAAAGTAACTCAACGGCACTACCAGTCGGCGGTCATCCCAGATGTGAATGATGACGTACGTCAAAGTAATTTCTTCGACGCGGCCCCATTCGCCCTCGACGATTACGACGTCATCCAGCCGGATAGGCTGCGTCATCGCGAGTTGGAAACCGGCAAACAGGTTGGAAATGGTCTTCTGTGCAGCGAAGCCGAAGATGATGCCGAGCACGCCTGCCGAAGCCAGGATGCTGGTGCCGAACTGCCGCACTTCCTGAAAAAGCATCAGGATCGAAGCGGCGGCAAAGATACTGATGACCGCGTAGAACAGTTTGCTGATGACATGGATTTGCGTATAGATCTTGCGCGCCTTCAAATTGTCCGCGGCCGTGATGTCATATTTCGCGAGCACGGCATTTTCCATGACGATCACAGCCTGAAACAGAATGACCGCCACAGCGATGATAAACAAGATGCTGGTGCCCTTGCCTAGCGCGCTTGCGTACTCTGGCGGCAGGCCCAGGATAGGCAGCATAAAGATGATGCCTATTACTGGCACCAATGTGCGCAGACTCTTGCCCAGCAACGGGACCAGCAAGTTGTCCAATTTACTGCTGGATTTCTGGGCCCAGACCGCCAACTGCACCTCCAGCACATGCGTGAACCTGAAAAACAGCCAGAACAAGATCGCCGACACTCCAAGATCGAACGCTTTGTTGAAAATCTCACGGACGATATACAGCCATTCGCCTGGGTTCAGTTTCATCAGCAGCGGTGTGGCTACAAAATAAATGCCATAAATCCAAATCAGGACGTACAAGGGTTTGTCGATCGCAGCGAAGATGTGATGTCGCAACTCCTTGTCTTTCGGTTTGCTGGCAGATTGTTTCAACTTGTGCCGCACGAAGGCAAATACCACCAGATTTAAGGACAGCACCGCCAACATGAGGCAGAGCATCAGGCCAAGGTCCGCCCATGTGACCGAGCCAAACACTGGGGTGTTCACGTTGGTGCCGAAAAGATGCCTCATCCACTGGCCCAATGCCGTCGTAAGGGAGGTGAAGAATCCATCTAACAAATCGTTTTCGGACAGACTTGGATTAATACTCATCGTTTGTACGGGGGCAATCGCACCGAGATAATTCATAAGTTGCTCCGTGATTATTGAGATAAACTTTTTACCAATTCGCCAATGTTCCAACGATTGTGCTGCCACGCTTCCAACTCCAGGGCATCAGCATCTTTTCGGTAGCGCTGTTACAGAAATTATTGGTCAGGAATTTCATAATATGGGACCAACCAGAATGGCGCTTACTTAATGCCAATATTCTGATTCAATGAATAAAAGCAGACTGGCTCGATGAATGACAAGGTGGAGTTGCGAAGCACTCGTCCATCACCTGAGGAGCCAGCCCAAATGCATGTTAACCACAACGCCCGCGCATCACAATAGCATCGCGCCCGACGCGTGGCGCTGGCGGGGCCGTCCGGTGCGACTGGTATGGCAAGTCGAAGTGCGATTGCGATGGAAGAGTTGTGCTCATGCTGGCATGTCTTCACGAAAATGTGCAAAATCAACCCCTCATAAAACGAGTGGGCGAAGATGCAACATAAATCGTGACGCCGCAGTTTGGGTTTCCTCCGCGTAGCGACTTCGTCCAACTCCACGCTCAAGTGGGACACGCCAAAAACGGCGCGGCCCTTGGCTCCATGTTGAAGCTATAAAAAACTAACAATGCAAAAATTACAGTTGCATAAACCAAAAAAATTACAACACGTTTTTTGCCGGAAAACAGGTTTTTCTACAGCGTCGTTAGGCCGCGAAAGAAACTGACATGCGTAAACCAACCGCAGGCCCTTCACGTGAGCAATTGCGGGGCGAAGAATTCGCGAACAGCATTAGCCACGGTATAGCACTGGTCGCCACGCTGGTCGGAACGCCTTTTCTCATCATGAATGCCGTACGCCAAGGAGCCGCAGGATTAGTTGTCGGCGTGAGTGTCTTCTCCGCGACAGCCATGTTGCTTTACCTCTCCTCTACCCTGTACCACGCACTAGCGCCTGGCAAGGCCAAGCGTGTGTTTCGGATCATCGAGCATTCCGCGATATTCCTCCTCATCGCAGGCACATACACGCCGTTCACGCTTGGGGTACTGAAGGGTGCGTGGGGATGGACACTTCTTGGTCTGATCTGGGGCCTCGCGGTCGTCGGCGTGGCGCTGAAAGCATTCAAAAGGATATCCCATCCCATTGTCTCTACCGGCCTCTATTTGTTGATGGGCTGGCTTATCATCCTTGCTGTCAATCCGTTGCTTGCCAAGATGCCAACAGCAGGCCTGCTCTGGTTGATCGCCGGAGGCTTGTCTTACACTGTGGGTGTGGTGTTTTTTGCACTCGATTCGCGGTTGCGGTACGGACACCTACTCTGGCATCTCTTTGTTATAGGCGGCACCACATGCCACTATTTCGCGGTTCTCAACTACGCGGCCTAAATCAATTAACCCGGCCGCAAGGTGCGGACTTTATCGCTTCCGCATCAGCGCCTCGGCTGCGGCAGGTTATCTCCAACGTTAAGCCTCGCAAATGTCTCTTTGCGCATGCCGTGGACTTGAAGGTTGAATGACGACAACAGGTTGGAGCGCTCGACTGACATTGCAATACGATGATTGGATGCCGCGATTCAAAGCCATTTAACTGCCTATGTTAAGCTGTTGGTAATTTCACTCTTATTACTGTTTCATTGTTCTTCCCCGTCGAACGGGAGTTGCAATGGTTGATTGGGTGATTACCCAGCAGCAGTCTGCTTTTCCTGACAACCATAATTCCGGCTAATGCAGCGCAAAAAGTTTGCGATTGGCACGTATCCGGCAGATGCTCGGAAAGCACAAGTATGAGCTCCGGCAGGTACGGGTCAAAAGGCCAGTGCTGTGCCGACCAACCAGAGTTCGATCAAGGAGCATTTTATCGACATCAAAGAATTCAAATTTTCGGCACACGCACGGAATGCGCTGCGTGATGACCGGGATGCCGAGTTGCTGCGCTCGGAACTGTTCAGCATCGAGCAACTGAAGCGCCACGCGGCCATACTGGCTGGCCAGCATCGAATCGAGCTACGGTCAGGCCCGGACCGGTTGCTGCCGCGGCTGGCAGACAATGCGCGCGTACTGCTGGAGGCGTATGACATCGTAACCGCCGCCGCCACGCAGGGGCAACGGATCGTGCCGGTAGAGACCTGGCTGCTCGACAACTTTTATCTGATCGAACAGCAGATCAGTCTGGTGCGACGACATCTGCCGCGCGGGTATAGCCGACAATTGCCGCGACTGGCCGAGGGCCTGCTGGCTGGCTTCCCCCGCATCTACGACCTGGCGCTGGAGCTAATTTCGCACATGGACGGCCGCGTCGACAGCGACAATGCCACCCAGTTCATCGCCGCCTACCAGACGGTCGAACCGTTGAAACTGGGTGAGTTGTGGGCCTTCCCGATCATGCTGCAGCTGGCGCTGCTGGAAAACCTGCGGCGCATCGGGACACGTATCGCCCGCCGGCGCAAGGAGCGCGATGCCGCCATCAGCTGGGCCGACCGCATGTTCGCGACGGCTGAAACTGAACCAAAACAGCTGATCCAACTGCTGGCCGAGTTTGCCAATGCCGATGTGCCGCTGACCGCGCCATTTGTCGAGGAATTTTACGCACGGCTCAAAACCCAGGGACCGGCCATGGCGTTCGTGCAAACCTGGATCGAGCATAAACTGTTCGAACAAGGAGTAACGGCAAAACAGTTGTCGGAAGCGGCCGGCCGAACCGCCGCAACCAACCAGATTTCCATTGCCAACAGCATCGGCAGTCTGCGTTTCATCGATGCCATGGACTGGAAAAATTATGTCGAGTCACTCAGCATAGTCGAACAAATCTTGCATGACGATCCTACCGCAACCCACGCCGAACAGGATTTCGCCACCCGGGATCGCTACCGGCATGTCATCGAGGATGTGGCAAAGAACAGTTCGTGCAGCGAAACAGCCGTGGCGCACAAAGCCATTGAACTTGCGCAGGCGGCCGCAGCCCGATTGGGGCGCCATGACCGCAGTGCGCATGTCGGCTATTACCTGATCGACCGCGGGCGTCAGTCCCTGGAGCGGGCGGTCGGCTGCCGTCTGCCATGGAAAGTCCGGCTCAGTCGGGCGAGCCAGCAGATCCCGCTATTGCTGTATCTCGGCCCGATCGTGGCGCTCTCTGCGCTGGTAGCAGCGGGTATGCTTGCCGCGATCGGCGGCTTCGAGGCGGGCGACTGGCGGATCTGGTTGCTGGCAATCCCTCTCATCATCGGCGTCTCGGCGCTGGCGGTGCCGCTGGTGAATCTGCTGGTCACGCTGATCCTGCCGCCGCGCGTGCTGCCACGACTGGATTTTTCCAAGGGTATCACGGACAGCCACCGCACCATGGTGGTCGTCCCCACCCTGCTGGGCGGGCCGCAAGATATTGTCGATCTGCTCGAAGCTATGGAGATCCGCTATCTCGGCAATCGCGACCCCAACCTGTTTTTTGCCCTGCTGACGGATTTCCACGATGCGCCCGAGCAAACGCTGCCGGACGACGCGGCCCTGCTCGCCCACGCGCGTGCCGCGGTCGACGCACTCAACGCGACCTACCGCGAAGATCGCCCCTGCATCTTCTATCTGTTTCACCGGCCCCGCGTGTGGAATCCATTCGAGCAAGTATGGATGGGCTACGAGCGCAAGCGCGGCAAACTGGAGCAGTTCAATGCGCGGCTCAGGGGCGAGGCGCTATCGGCCTTCTCTGATATCGTCGGCGACGCGTCCCTGCTTGCTTCGATCCAGTACGTCATCACTCTGGACACCGATACGCAACTGCCGCGTGATGCCGCACGCACCCTGACCGGCAACCTTGCGCACCCGCTGAACCGGCCGGTCTACGACGCCGACAAGGGCCGTATTGTCGAAGGCTACGCGATCCTGCAGCCGCGCGCCTCGATCAGCCTGACCAGCGCCGGCCAGTCGCGTTTTACCAAGTTGTTCGCCGGCGACTCGGGCATCGACCCCTACACCCGCGAAGTATCGGACGTCTACCAGGACTTGTTCGGCGAAGGCTCGTTCATCGGCAAGGGCCTCTACGACGTCGATGCGTTTCGCCTGGCCGTCGACGGCCGCTTTCCGGAAAATCTCATCCTCAGTCACGACCTGCTGGAAGGCGGCTATGCGCGTTCGGCACTGGTGACCGATGTCGAGCTGATCGAAGAACATCCGCTCAGCTACGTCATCGAGGCCAGCCGACGGCACCGCTGGATACGCGGCGACTGGCAGCTCGCGGGCTGGCTCCTGCCGCGCGTGTCCGGCCCCCCCGGCGCCGCTGACCGCAAGACGAAGCGTCAGGCGAACCCGCTTTCGGCCTTGTCGATGTGGAAGCTGCTCGACAATCTTCGCCGCAGTCTCGTCGCCCCGTCGCTGCTTGCCTTGCTGACGGGCGGATGGTTACTGGGTCTGGGGCCGGCGTGGGGGTGGCCCTTGCTGGTTGTGGGCGTGGCACTGCTGCCCACCGTGCTATCCAGCGTCGTCGAACTCATCCGCAAACCCGAAGACCGCAACTGGCTGGTGCATCTGAGCCTGACCAGCCAATCCTCGGGTCGGCCGATTGCGCTGTCCCTGCTGAACCTGACCTTATTACCCTACGACACGCTGATCTGCCTGGGAGCGATCCTGCGCTCGGGGGTACGGATGCTGTTCACCCGGCGCGGCCTGCTGCTGTGGCAACTGCCGTCTTACGCAAGCCGCAATGCACGCCGCTCGCTGGCCGGTGTTTTCAGCGAGATGTGGGTTGCACCCGCGTTGGCGATTGCGCTGGGCATCGCGTTTGCGACCGGTGACAGCCCTGCAGCGGTGTGGCTCTACGCGGCGCCGATCCTGTTGCTGTGGTTGATATCACCGCTTATCGCCTGGTGGATCAGCCAGCCACTGGCCGCCCCCGCCTCGGGCCTGAGTGCCGATCAACGGGCGTTTCTGCGAACCTCGGCCCGGCGCACCTGGCGCTTTTTCGCCGACTTCGTCGGCCCCGGGGACAACTGGCTACCGCCGGATAATTTCCAGGAATATCCGGCACCGGCGATTGCCTCGCGCACCTCGCCCACCAATATGGGTATGGCACTGCTGGCCGAGCTGACGGCGTGCGATTTTGGCTATCTCACCGCCGGCGAATGCATCGAGCGTATCGGGAACATTCTGGACGCGATGGAAAGGCTGGAACGCTACCGCGGCCATTTCTACAACTGGTACGACACCCGCACGCTGCAGCCACTCCACCCGCAATACGTCTCGTCGGTCGACAGCGGCAACCTGGTGGGCAGCCTGCTGACCCTGGAAGCGGGACTGGCCGAGTTGAAACAGCAGCCGGTGTTGTCGCCCCTCACGTTTCAGGGGTTGCATGACACATTGCAGGTGCTGGCCGAGCAGGTGTCCGCGTCAAGCATGCCGGAACTGGAGAAACAGGTCAAAGGGCTGCAGGACAGTCTCCGTGCAGTCACGCTTGAGAGGCCGCCGCAGACGCTGGCCGCCTCCATCCACGCGCTGGATGAGATTCATCGCGCCAGCGAAGACCTGCTTGCATGGCTACCGAAAGACATCGATATCGATGGCGAGCTGGTTTACTGGGTGCAGGCTTTCACCCGTCAATCCCGCGCCCTGCGGGATGAGCTTGAATTTCTGGTGCCGCAAGCGCAGCACTTCAGCGCCATTCCGACCCTGGCCGAACTGGCCTTTGCGCGTGCGCCCGGCATCGAATCCGGCGCGGCGACGGTGCTTCACCCGCAGGCGCTCGAACGGCTTGGCATCATCAACGATCTGATCGCCCGTTGTCGCGCGCTGGCGGTAATGGATTTTGAGTTTCTCTACGATAGTGAGCGTAACCTGGTGAGTATCGGCTATGACGTCGGTGAACGGCGCCGTGATCCATCCTGCTATGACCTACTGGCTTCGGAAGCGCGGCTGGCCAGTTTTCTGCTGATCGCGCAGGGACAGGTTCCGCAGACGCACTGGTTCGCGCTCGGCCGCCTGCTGACCAGCTATGGCAGCGACGTGAGCCTGATCTCGTGGAGCGGCTCGATGTTCGAGTACCTGATGCCACAGTTAATCATGCCACGCTACCCGAATACCCTGCTGGAGCAGACCTGCATGGCCGCGGTGTCGCGGCAGATCGAGTACGGCCGACAACGCGCGGTGCCCTGGGGGATTTCCGAGTCGTGCTACAACGCCACCGACGTGCACCAGGTTTATCAGTACCGGGCATTCGGTGTTCCCGGCCTGGGCTTCAAGCGTGGCCTCGGCGACGATCTGGTCATCGCCCCTTACGCCAGCGCACTGGCGCTGACAGTGCAGCCGCGCGAAGCGTGCCGTAACCTGCAAACGCTGGCTAGTCTTGGCTTTGTCGGTACCTATGGATTCTACGAGGCGATCGATTACACGCCGTCGCGGGTAACGCGGGGCAAGAGCCGCGCCATCGTTCGGACATTCATGGCACATCACCAGGGTATGAGCCTGCTGGCCTTTGCCTATATCCTGCTCGACCAACCGATGCAACGCCGCTTCATGTCGGATCCGCTGGCGAAAGCAACCGAACTGTTGCTGCAGGAACGGGTGCCGAAAACCGGTGCGACCCTGCACCCGCATGCCGCCGAAGTCAGTGCAGCGGCCCGGCCCCCCGCCGCAGAAGCCAGCGGCATCATGCGTGTATTCACCGAACCGAACACGCCGATACCCGAAGTCCACCTGCTGTCCAACGGCCACTACCACGTCATGGCAACCCATGCCGGCGGCGGCTACAGCCGCTGGCACGACCTCGCCGTCACACGCTGGCGCGAGGATGTCACGGCCGACGACTGGGGCACCTTTATCTATCTGCGTGACCGCGACAGCGGGGATTACTGGTCGAGCGCGCATCAACCGACCCTGCGCCCCGCCGATCACTACGAGGCGATTTTTGTGCAGGCGCGCGCCGAATACCGGCGCCGCGATCACGCGATCGGCGCGTACACCGAGATCAGCGTGTCGCCCGAGGACGACGTCGAAATCCGCCGCGTCACCCTCACCAACCAGTCGTCGCGCATCCGTCACATCGAGGTGACGAGTTACGCCGAAGTCGTGCTGGCACCGTTGAATGCCGATCTGGCACACCGTGTATTCAGCAATTTATTCGTACAAACCGAAATCCTGCCTGAACGGCAGGCAATCCTCTGCACGCGGCGACCGCGCACCCCGGGGGAACAGATGCCATGGATGTTTCATCTGCTGGCTGCACCCGGCGTGGCAGCCGATGCGCCGTCTTACGAAACGGATCGTGCCCAATTCATTGGGCGGGGGCGAACGGCAGCCAACCCGCTGGTGCTGGATGACCGTGACAGCCCGCCGACGCTATCGAATACCGCAGGGCCGGTACTCGATCCCATCGTGGCGATCCGCCGCACCCTCACCTTGCGGGCCGACGAATCGGCGGTCGTACAGATCATCTCGGGTGTCGCGGACACGCGCGAGGGTGCATTGGCCTTGCTTGATAAATATTGCGACCGGCACTTCGTCGAGCGTGCCTTTGAAATGGCCTGGTTCCAAAGCCAGGAGGTGCTGCGACATCTCAACGCCAGCGAAGCCGATGCACAGGTCTACGGTCGCCTGGCCAACTCCGTCATCTACGGCAACGCGCTGCGCCGCGCCGCGCCCGGCATCATCGCCCGCAACCAGCTGAGGCAGTCCGGGCTGTGGCGCTTTGGCGTCTCAGGCGATCTGCCGATTATCCTGATCCATATCGGTGACCTGAACCGGATCAACCTCGTCAAGCAGGTGCTGCAAGCCCATGCCTATTGGCGATTGAAGGGTTTACCCTCGGACCTGGTGATCGTGAACGAGGATTTTTCGAGCTATCGGGCGGAGTTGCATGACCAGATCGTGGGTCTGATCAACGCCGGGCCCGAAGCGCAAATCGTCGACAAACCCGGTGGGGTGTTCGTGCGGCGTGCCGAGGAGCTTTCCGAGGATGAGCGGGTATTGCTGCAGACTGTTGCCCGCATTGTCTTCAGCGACGCGGTCGAGACCCTGATCGAGCAGACCGAACGCCGCGTCTCGCCAGAACGCGTATCGGACCGTCTGGAACCGACGCGGCGGGCGGCCGCCGAAGCCATCGAGCCGCTGGCGGCGCGCACACGCATTTTCAGCAACTGCCTGGGCGGCTTCACCCAGGACGGGCACGAATACGTCATCACCCTCGAACCGGGCCAGCGCACACCCGCGCCGTGGGTCAACGTCATCGCCAGCCCGTACATCGGCACGGTCGTCAGCGAAAGTGGCAGCGCGTATACCTGGGTGGAAAACGCGCACGAATTCCGGCTGACGCCCTGGCACAATGACCCGCTCTCCGACAGCAGCGGCGAGGCGCTGTACATCCGCGACGAGGAAACCGGCGCGTTCTGGTCGCCGACGCCGCTGCCCGCCGGTAGCGACTCCGGCTACGTGTGCCGGCATGGATTCGGCTACAGCGTGTTCGAGCATGTCGAATCCGGCATCGCCTCGGAGCTCTACACCTACGTCGCCATGGACGCTCCGGTCAAGTTCCTGGTGGTCAAGCTGCACAACCAGTCGAAGCGTGCGCGCAGTCTGTCGTTGACCGGCTATTGGGAGCTGGTGCTCGGCGAGTGGCGCCACGCCAACCTGATGCACATCGTCACCGAAAAGGACCCGCACAGCGGCGCGCTGTTTGCCCACAACGCCTACGGCCTCGAATGCGCCAACCGGGTCGTCTTTGCGCAGGTCAGCGAACGGGAACAGTCAGTTAGCGGCAACCGCACCGAGTTCATTGGCCGCAACGGCTCGCTGGCCAGCCCGGCAGCGATGCGGCGCAAGCGCCTGTCGGGTAGGATCGGCGCCGGCCTCGACCCGTGCGCCGCGATCCAGGCCCGGTTTGAGCTGGCCGAAGGGCAAACGCGCGAGGTCGTATTCGTATTCGGCGCCGCCCGTGATACCGGCGAAGCGCGGCATTTGATCCAGCGCTTCGGTGGACGGTCGGGCGCCCGGCAGGCACTGGAAGCCGTGTGGCAATACTGGAACCACACCCTGGGCGCGGTGCATGTGGACACGCCGGACCCCGCCCTCAACATGCTCGCCAACGGCTGGCTGGTCTACCAGACCATCTCCTGCAGACTGTGGGGGCGCAGTGGCTATTATCAGTCTGGCGGCGCCTATGGTTTCCGCGATCAGTTGCAGGACACCATGGCCTTGATCCACGCCACCCCCTGGCTCGCCCGTGAGCAGCTGATCCGCTGCGCCGAGCGCCAGTTCGCCAAGGGCGATGTGCAGCACTGGTGGCATCCGCCCAACGGCCAGGGCGTGCGCACCCATTTTTCGGACGATTATCTGTGGCTGCCGTTTGCCACCTGCCGCTATGTGGCGGCAACCGGCGATACCGGCGTGCTCGACGAAACGATCCATTTCCTTGAGGGTCGCGAATTGAATGCGGAAGAAGAGGCCTACTACGACCAGCCGCAACGCTCGCCAGAAACCGCCAGCCTGTACGAGCATTGCGTGCGCGCCATCACGCATGGCTTGCGCTTCGGCGTCCATCAGTTGCCGCTGATGGGCAGCGGCGACTGGAACGACGGCATGAACCTGGTCGGCCACCAGGGCAAGGGTGAAAGCGTGTGGCTGGGGTGGTTCCTGTACCGGAACCTCGAGCTGTTTTCCGGTCTGGCGCACGCCCGCGGCGACACAGAGTTTGCCGAGCGGTGTACCGCTGAGGCGGCGCAATTGCTCAGCAACATCGAGGCCGAAGCCTGGGATGGAGCCTGGTATCGGCGTGCCTGGTTCGACGACGGCACTCCGCTGGGATCATCGACCAATGACGAATGCCGGATCGACTCGATCAGCCAGAGCTGGGCGGTCATCTCAAACGGCGGCGACCCCGAGCGCGCCCGCCAGGCGATGGCGGCAGTTGACCAGCACCTGGTGCGACGTGATGCGCAGCTGATCCAGCTGCTCGATCCCCCGTTCGACAAATCGGCGCTGGAGCCCGGCTACATCAAGGGCTACATCCCCGGCGTCCGCGAGAACGGCGGCCAATACACCCATGCTGCAATCTGGACCACGATGGCGTTTGCCAAGATGGGCGACACCGAGCGCGCGTGGGAATTATTCGCCATGCTCAATCCGATCAATCACGGCAGCACCCCCGAGTCGATGGAGCACTACAAGGTCGAGCCCTACGTCATGTGTGCGGATATTTACGGTGCCCCGCCGCACACCGGCCGCGGCGGCTGGACCTGGTACACCGGGGCGGCGGGTTGGATGTTCCGCTTGACCGTAGAAACACTGTTGGGTCTGCAGTTGCATGCCGGCCAACTGCGTATTGCACCGTGTATCCCCGACCATTGGCAATCATACAAAATACACTACCGCTATCGTGACACTTTCTATCACATCAACATCAAACGCATCGGTGAGCAGACTGGACGTGTAATCCGGGTAACGGTGAACGGTGTCCCGGCAACCGATGCTGGTGTGGACGGTAGCGGGCGGCCACAAGGCATCATCACACTGGTGGACGACCGGCAGGATCATAACGTCAAGGTGGAGTTGAGCTAGCTATAATAGGTGGCGTGTGCAAGCCATTTTAGCGTTGCGTTTCCGCCACACTGAACTTGATGGCAGGTACTAATCCGATGTGGATCGCGAGGAAAATCGGACACATCGACTATGCAGACGATGTTGAAGAATTATGCCAAGTGGATCGAGGGGGCAGATAAGTCGCGAGAGAGTGGTAAATTGGACGAACTATTTGCCAGAAATGCCACCAATTTGCCAGCAGAATCAAAAAACACTGCTGAAAGCCTTTAAATACTGGTCGGGGCGAGAGGATTCGAACCTCCGACCACTTCACCCCCAGCGAAGTGCGCTACCAGGCTGCGCTACGCCCCGAGGGCGCGGATTATAGCAGAGCGGCATAAATCATGAAGCGCTTTTACGCTTTCAACAGCGTAATAATCTCGCGAATCTCATGGCGTAATGCTGCCACATTCGGCATTGCCGTGGACGCGGCAGCGCTGCCCTCAATCTCGCTGGGGTGGCCGAGACGATTACGCGCGCCGCTGATGGTATAGCCCTGTTCGTACAACAACTCACGAATGCGCCGGATCAGCAGTACTTCATGATGCTGGTAGTAGCGACGGTTGCCGCTGCGCTTGATCGGCTTAAGCTGGGCGAATTCCTGTTCCCAATAACGCAGCACATGCGCCTTGACCCCGCATAATTCACTGACTTCACCGATGGTGAAATAGCGCTTGGCGGGTATCGGCGGAAGTTCGGATTTAGGCTTGTGGTTTTCCATGATAGGATTTTTCCACCATGGTTTTCAGTTTCTGGCTGGGATGGAAGGTCACCACACGCCGCGCGGTAATCGGAATTTCTTCACCGGTTTTGGGGTTGCGCCCGGGGCGTTGCGGCTTGTCGCGCAGCTGGAAATTGCCGAAGCCGGACAGCTTGACGCTCTCGCCCTGTTCCAGTTGTGCACGGATCTCTTCAAAGAAGGCTTCCACCATATCCTTGGCCTCACGTTTATTGAGGCCCACTTTTTCAAATAGCAAATTAGCCAGTTCGGCTTTGGTTAGTGTTGTTGTCATTTTTCTCCCTTACATGCGCAACTGCGCACCCTGCTGTTGCAGCACGCCCACCAGCAGCGCGATGCTTGTTTCAATTTCAGAATCCGTCAGTGTTTTTCGAGTATCTTGTAATAACACACGGAATGCAAGGCTTTTTTTACCTTGCTCCACGCCTTTGCCGCGATACACGTCGAACAGCATAATTTCCTGAACATAGGATACGGCAGCCTGCCGCACTGCATCCAACAGGGTTTGCACTGCAACCATTTCGTCCACCAGCATAGCCAGATCGCGGCGTACCGGCAAAAACCTGGAGATGTCACTCACCTGCGGCAGCGTTGCCCCGATAACAGCGTCGAGTTCGACCTCGAACCAGACTGCCGTTTGTGGCAGATCATATTGCTGTTGCCAGCGCGGATGCAACTCTCCGATCCAGCCAACTGCCTGGTCACCGCAATAAATCTGCGCCGAGCGGCCGGGATGTAAAGCCGGGTGAGCTGCAGCCACAAAGTGCAATAACTGCGGTGCAAACAGGGCTTCGACATCGGCTTTCACATCGTAAAAATCTACGGTCTTGGCGGCTGTGCCCCATTGCTCGGGCTGTACCGTTCCGTAGACAATCCCCGATAAACGCTGACTTTGTGCATACGTGTTATCGGCCTTTGCAAAACATGCACCGATTTCGAATAACCGCACCCGCGCCTGTTTGCGGTTCAGGTTGAAACGTAGTGCGCCCACCAGGCCGCCAATCAGACTACTGCGCATCACCGCCAGATTGCTGGCAATAGGATTCTGCAACGCAACCGGATGGTCGTTGCCGCACAGTTCGCGCTCGACCTGTTCCTCCACAAACGCATAACTGACGATTTCCTGATAGTCGCGTGCTACCAGAGTCTGCTGAACCTGCATCAACGGGCGCTGCAATTCACTGTACGGCAGCATGGTCATGGTGGCCTGCGGAGCTTGTGCGGGAATGTTGTCATAACCATGCAGGCGCGCCAGCTCTTCGATCAAATCTGCCTCGATGGACAAATCAAACCGGAAGCTCGGCGGCGTCACGCGGAAATCGTCGCCATTCACTGTGAACTCGAATTGCAGGCGCCGCAACAAGTCGGCTATCCGCGTGTTATCCAGCTCGATACCGAGCACCCGCACCACCCGTGAGCGGCGCAACGCAATTGCGGGTCGCGCCGGCAACCGGCCGCGTACCTCGCTGATCTCCCCTGCCCTGCCGCCACAAATCTCCAGCAGCAGTTGTGTGGCGCGCTCCAGCGCCTGAGGTGTTGCCGCGAAATCCACGCCGCGCTCGAAACGGAACGAGGAATCGGTCGCCAGGCCGAAACGGCGCGCCTTGCCGGCGATTGCATCGGGATGGAAAAACGCACTCTCCAGAAACACATCCTGCGTGGCCGTTTCCACGCCGCTACCCTGCCCGCCCATGATGCCGGCCAATGCCAGCACCCGAGCATCATCGGCGATCACCAATACTTCGTCATCAAGCTTCACGACTTGTTGGTTGAGTAAAATCAGCTCTTCACCGTTGTGCGCCCTGCGCACCGTGATGCCACCGGACAGTTGCGCCACATCAAAAGCATGCAACGGCTGGCCCATTTCCAGCATTACATAGTTGGTGATGTCCACTACCACGCTGATACCACGCAGCCCGCTGCGCTCCAGGCGGCGCAACATCCAGACCGGTGTGGGTGTGGCGGCATTCACGCCGCGCACCAGCCGACCGCAATACAGCGGACAGGCTTGCGCGTCGGCCACGTTGACCGGCAACTGTTCGGTCAGGGCGACCGGTTGTGTTTGAATCTGCACTGGCTTGAGCGCGCTACCGGTCAGCGCCGCAACCTCGCGCGCGATACCGGCCATGCCGGAGCAATCGCTGCGGTTCGGCGTGAGTTTGAGCGTGAATAGCTTGTCGTCCAACTCGAGATATTCGCGCAAGCTGTTGCCCACCGGCGCATCGGCAGGCAACAGCCACAGGCCTGCGCTCTCTTCCGCCAGCCCAAGTTCCTTTTCGGAACACAACATACCGAACGATTCGACATTGCGTACCTTGGCCCGCTTGATTGCGAAACCACCCGGCAACACCGCGCCGACGCGTGCACACGGCACTTTCACACCGGCTGCAACATTGGCCGCACCGCACACAATAGTCAGCGGCTGCGCCTCGCCGATATTGACCTGGCACACGTTCAAGCGATCCGCATCGGGATGTTTGACCATTTCCAGCACCTCGGCCACCACCACGTTGCTGAAATCAGGCGCGACAGCCTCCAGCGCCTCAACTTCCAGCCCGGCCATCGTCAGCACGTGCCCCAGCTCATCACTGGAAAGTGCCGGATTGACCCAGGTTCTTAGCCAATTTTCGGAAAATTTCATCGCTATATACTCAGTTGAATTGTTTAAGAAAGCGCAAATCACTTTCATAAAACAGACGCAAATCATTCACACCATAACGCAGCATCGCCAAACGTTCCACACCGAGACCGAACGCAAAGCCAAGGTGTTTTTCACTGTCAATATTGACGTGCTTGAGCACGTTGGGATGCACCATGCCGCAGCCGCCGATTTCCAGCCAGCCGCCGTTCCAGCTCATATCCATTTCGGCGGATGGCTCGGTGAACGGAAAAAATGAAGGCCGGAAACGCACGCGCAAATCATCGCGTTCGAAAAAGTGTTGCAGGAAGTTCTGCACCACGCCTTTGAGATTGGCGAAGCTGACTTGCTCATCGACCCACAAGCCCTCAACCTGATGAAACATCGGCGAGTGGGTGGCATCGGAATCGACACGGTAGACGCGTCCGGAAGAGATGATCTTCAGTGGCGGTTGATGCGCTTCCATATAACGCACCTGCACCGGCGAGGTATGGGTACGCAACACATGCTGCGGATCGATGTAAAAAGTATCATGCATGGCGCGCGCCGGGTGGTTTTCCGGAATATTCAGTGCGGTGAAGTTGTAGAAATCGTGCTCGATCTCCGGACCGGATGCGGTGGCAAAGCCCAGCGAGTGAAACAACTGCTCGACGCGCTGCAAAGTGCGCGTCACCGGATGCAGCCCGCCCATGCCATGGCCACGCCCGGGTAGCGTCACATCCAGCGCTTCCGCCGCCAGTTTTTGCTCCAGTTTGATTTGCTGTAGTGCATCACGGCGCTGCTGCAAAGCTGCTTCAATACCTTGCTTGACTTGATTGATGCGCGCGCCTGCGGCAGGACGCTCCTCGGCAGATAGTTTGCCCAGGCCCTTGAGCAGTGAAGTAAGGCTGCCTTCTTTGCCCAAATATTTTGCTTTGACCTGCTCCAGTTCGGCTTCGTTACCAATTGTGGCGAACTGCTGCTGGGCCTGCTCGAGAATTTGTTGGAGTTCTTGCATTTATAACACCACTATCCCAAAGGAACCCGCAAATAAAAAGGAGGCTGGGGTTGCCTCCTTGATATCTGCAGGTTGGGTTAGGCACATTTTGCGCGTAACCCAACTTGGCTACGTTGAATTACGCGATAAGGCCGCTAACCCAACCTACACACCGAGACTGGCCTTGGCCTGCACCACAAATTGTGCAAACGCCGCCTTGTCAAACACGGCGATATCGGCCAGCACCTTGCGGTCGATATCAATCGCCGCTTTCTTCAGGCCGTTCATGAATACGCTGTAGCTCAGGCCCTGCTCGCGCGCCGCCGCGTTGATACGGGCGATCCACAAGGTGCGGAACTGGCGCTTTTTCTGGCGGCGGTCACGGTAGGAATATTGGCCTGCCTTCATTACCGCCTGTTTGGCAACACGGTAGACATTCTTGCGGCGGCCACGATAACCCTTGGCCTGTGCAAGAACCCTTTTGTGACTTGCGCGTGCTACGACACCACGTTTTGCTCTTGGCATGATCTGCTCCTTATGCGTAAGGCATCATGGCGCGAACCGATGCTGTATTGGTTGCGTGGACTTCCGTCGTGCCACGTAATTGACGTTTGTTTTTGGTGGTTTTCTTGGTCAGAATATGACGCTTGAAAGCCTGCGAACGCTTGACGCTCCCGCCGGCACGAACCGTGAAACGCTTGGCCGCTCCGCTTTTGGTTTTCATCTTGGGCATGATTGCTCCTAAAGTTATGACGACAGGTGTTTTCCGGTGGAAAAGCTTATTGACCCATACGCCACTTTTTATCGGGGAACTGTTTGCTACCTCATCTCGACCATCCCCTTTTTCTGTCGTGACAATTGAATTCGTTATTTCTTCTTGGCTTTGGGCGACAATACCATCACCATCTGCCGACCCTCCATCTTGGGAAACTGTTCGACCACGCCATGTTCTTCCAGATCATCCCTGACGCGCTGAATCAGGCGCATGCCGATTTCCTGGTGGGCCATTTCACGACCGCGAAAGCGCAGCGTGATTTTGGTCTTGTTGCCGTCTTCCAGAAACTTGATCAGGTTACGCAACTTGATGTTGTAGTCGCCGTCATCCGTTCCCGGACGAAACTTTACTTCCTTGATCTGAACCTGCTTCTGCTTGAGCTTGGCCTCATGTTGCTTCTTGCTTTCGGCATATTTGAACTTGCCGATATCCATGATGCGGCACACCGGCGGATCCGCCAACGGCGAAATTTCCACCAGATCCAGCTCTGCTTCATCAGCCAACCGCAGGGCTTCTGCGATGGTCACAATCCCGAGGGGTTCCTTTTCGACTCCAATGAGGCGCACCTGTGGCGCGGTAATCATCTCATTCAATCGCTGCGATTTATCTTGTGCTATTGCAATATCTCCGTTTTAACAATACTTAAGCCGTGCTGCCCGCCCCAATCTCGGTTTGCAGTCGCTGAATCAGTAATTCCAGCGTCATCTGTCCTAGATCCTCACCACTGCGCGCACGCACGGCCACCAATCTTCCAACCACTTCCTTATCGCCGATAATCAGCTGATAAGGTAATTTCTGCATACTATGCTCGCGTATTTTATAGGTAATCTTCTCGTTGCGCAAATCCAGTTGCACGCGCAGACCGGCATCACGCAACGCCTGTGCGACTTCACGCGCATATTCTTCCTGCGCCTGTGAGATGTTCATCAACACCACCTGTACCGGCGCCAGCCACAACGGAAACGCGCCGGCATGGTGCTCAATCAATATACCGATGAAGCGCTCCATCGAACCCAGAATCGCGCGATGCAGCATTACCGGCGGTTTGCGGCTGTTATCCTCATCGACAAACTCCGCGTCCAATCGCACCGGCAGGTTGAAATCCAGCTGAATGGTGCCACACTGCCACAAACGGCCGAGGCTGTCCTTCAGCGTAAATTCGACCTTGGGGCCATAAAATGCGCCTTCGCCAGGCTGTACTTCATACTCCAGGCCGTTTTGCTGTAACGCCGATGCCAAGTCAGTTTCGGCCTTGTCCCAGGTTTCATCTGAGCCGACGCGCTTATCGGGGCGCGTGGAAAATTTGACCAGTACCTCGTTGAAGCCGAAATCGCGATACACCTCATTCAGCATCACGATGAAGCGTGACACTTCCGGCTGTACCTGATCCCCGGTACAGAAAATATGCGCATCGTCCTGGGTGAAGCCGCGTACCCGCATCAGGCCGTGTAGCGAACCGGAAGTCTCGTTGCGGTGGCAGGAGCCGAATTCTGCCAGGCGCAACGGCAGATCGCGGTAGCTGTGCAGACCGTGATTGAAAATCTGCACATGTCCCGGACAGTTCATCGGCTTCACCGCGTAATCGCGGTTCTCCGAGCAGGTGGTAAACATGTGCTCGTGATAGTTTTCCCAATGGCCGGATTTCTCCCACAGGGTGCGATCCATGATGGTCGGGGTACGCACCTCCTGGTAATCGTGTTCGCGGAACTTGCGGCGCATGTATTGCTCAATCTCCTGCCACAGTGTCCAGCCTTTGGGATGCCAGAACACCATGCCGGGTGACGAATCCTGCATGTGGAACAACTCCAGTTGCTTGCCCAGCTTGCGGTGGTCACGCTTTTCGGCTTCCTCAATCTGATGCAGATAGGCGTCCAGCTCTTCCTTCTTCGCCCAGGCGGTGCCATAGATACGCTGCAGCATTTCGTTGTTCGAATCGCCGCGCCAATAGGCCCCGGCCAGCTTCATCAGCTTGAAGACCTTCAGCTTACCGGTGGACGGCACATGCGGGCCACGGCACAGGTCGGTAAAACTACCCTCGGTGTACAGCGACACATCCTGGTCTGCTGGAATGGACGCGATAATTTCCGCCTTGTAGTGCTCGCCGATGCCCTTGAAGTAACTTACAGCCCCGTCGCGTGGCAGCACCTTGCGCGTCACGGGAATATCCTGCCTGGCAAGCTCCACCATGCGTTTTTCGATAGCCCCCAGGTCTTCCGGCGTGAACGGGCGCTTGTAGGAAAAGTCGTAATAGAAGCCGTTGTCGATGACCGGTCCGATAGTCACCTGTGCCTCGGGAAATAACTCCTTCACTGCGTGTGCCAGCAAATGCGCTGCAGAATGGCGAATGATCGCCAGTCCATCGGCATCCTTGTCGGTGACAATTGCCAGCGCGGTGTCTTGCTCAATCAGGTACGAAGTATCGACCAGTTTGCCGTCCACCTTGCCCGCCAGGGCGGCGCGCGCCAGTCCCGCACCGATGCTGAGCGCAACATCGGCGATGGTGACGGGCTGCGCAAAGCTGCGTTGCGAACCATCCGGCAAGGTAATGACAGGCATATTGCTATTCCGAAAATACAGAGTGCGGCATTGCCGCACTCTGGGGGGAGTTCCCGGCCAAACTTTCAATAACGGTTTGTCCGGAATTTCCCGAAGTTGGCAGGCACGATTGGACTCAAACCAACGATCCCTGCCATGTCAGGGTTATATTAACCAAAAGTTATTTGCAGTTACTCGTTATGTTAACGATGTTCAGACATTTGCCAATTTTAAAGCCCGCGTCGGCAAGTTCCACAAAACACTTGCAGTATATCCAGCCGGCTTCGAGCCGTCAAAAAATGTCGTATTTTTGGCGGCTCACGATCCATTAACTCACTTCCGATTCAGTGTCGAGTAGTGCGGCTGTCGCCTTTTATCCATCCACAATCACACAGTTTTTGCCTGTTTTTTTGGCGCGATACATCGCTTTGTCGGCGCGTCCAATAACATCTTCCTGGGATTCCTGCGGGGCACGCATTACTACACCCGCGCTGAAAGTGACCAGAATACGGTTGTTTTCATGCAGGAAGAATTTTTTGGTGAGTTCACGTTGCAGCCGTTCGACCGTGGCAGCTGCTTCTTCCAGACTGATATCAGGGAGCAGGATGACAAATTCTTCGCCACCATAGCGCGCGACCGAATCGCTGGGGCGCAACGCCTCCTTTATAACGTTGGCGAGGTGGATCAGCGCCTGGTCACCAATATGATGTCCCAGTGTGTCATTGAGATATTTGAAATTATCGATATCCAGTAACGCGATACATAATGGCATCTGGCTGCGGTCGGCGCGCGTAGCCTCATTCTCGAAGGCGGCATCCATGCCGCGACGGTTAAGCGCACCGGTGAGCTGGTCTTCGCGTACCAGTTCGCTGACCTGGATAAGCTCCTGCTCCAGTTTCTGGATTTTCTCCTCGGACTCTTGAACCCGTTTACGCGTGGCAATGAGTTCTTCATGCGAACGCATCGCGCTGATCTGAATGATGCGCGTGTCCTGCATGATGTCGTCCAGCAGACGGCCGAGATCGGTGAGGTTGTCGGTTTTCTTGATTTTCTGACTATAGTTTTCGATCTTCTGGTGGTATTCACCGGTGCTCTCGGTGATTTCGCCGAGCCGGTCGATGAAGGTGGTCATCAGGCTCTTGAGCGTGGTTTTGGCTTCGGTCAGTCCTTGTTTGAGAATGCCCTGCTTGATGATGGCATTGCGCAGGCTGCGCTCGGCATCGGCGATGGCGTTGCGATCAATCGGGTTGGCGACGATTTCCTGCAAAATGACGATCTGGCCATGCAGCCATTCTTCATCGTCAACCATTTCGCCGACATTTTCGACCAGCAAGCGTAACAGACGCACCAAACCTTCATGAATTTTGGCCTTGTCGCCGCTGCGTAACTCTATTTTTATCCAGAATTGGCGCAGGTGTTTTGTTAGCGTGGTAATTTGTCCATGCGTTCTGGTATCGCGCACTTGCCGGACGAGCGTTTGCGCTTCCTGCGCCAGCTCCGGTTGGGTACTGAGAATACTTTCCAGCGCTTGTGCCAGCAGTTCGACTAGTTGCAACAGTGTTTGGCCCGAATCTGCGGCCGCCGTTTCGATGAGTGCTGTGGACGGTTTGGTTATGGCCGGAGTAGTTTGCGCAACGGTGCTGTCAACAGGGGCGCCATTAACCCCGATGCTGCTGGCTGCCGCAGATGAACCTGCCGACCAGGAACGCACCAATCCGTTGATTTTTTCGAACAGTGTCTCCGGGCTGGACGCAAAGCGGGTGAGCACTGTCTCCAAGCCTTCCTTCTTGCGTGCAACAGTCAAACCCTTGTGCGGGGTTTCTATCTGGCGCAGCAGATCACGGATCAGGCCGGACCAGGAATTGACAGGCTCGCCGCTGCCGGTCTTGGGTATAGCCTTGTCGATTTCCCTGAGGCATTGTTCCCAGTCATCCATTTCAATGGACTTCTTCAGCGCGATGCCGGCAGCTGCCGATTTTGGAGTGGCAGCAAGGCGGTCGGCAATAGCACTCAATACTTTCTCCGCACTCTCTTTCCCTTTGCTGGCAACCCCGCCGATTTCGGCATAAATATCGGCGTAGTTGTCAGGGGTCGGCGGCATTTTGCGCGCAGCCAGTGCCTTCAATGTTTCACGAGCAAGTTCGGATGGACTGAGGGGTTGACTACTCATGGTTTATCCTGAATTCTGCAGTTGACAGATTCGCGGGTACAAATTGTATTATTCATTGAAATATTTGCCGGACAGGATGAATGCACGCTTAATTGCAGGCATCCACCAGTTTGTGGGAAATGGCATAGTGAACCGCCTCCGCATTATTTTTGAAGCTCATTTTTTCCAGCATACGGGCGCGATAAACGCTTATGGTTTTTGGGCTCAGGATCATGATTTCGGAAATCTCGGTCAGCGATTTTCCCGATGCCATCAGGCACAACGTCTGGTATTCGCGATTGGATAGACTTTGGTGCAGCAGCTCCTGCGACTCACCGATCAGGTTATTGAGCAACTGCTCGGCGACAGTTCCACTGATATATTTTTTTCCTTCCAACACTAACTGCACCGCTTCGAGCAGATTGTCGGAGGCGCTTTGTTTGTTAATGTATCCCATCGCACCCAACTTGAGGGCGCGCAAACCGTATTGATCTTCCGGGTACATGCTCAAAACGATAACTTTGATGTCCGGATGTTCGATGCGAATTTGCTTGAGAACATCAATGCCATGTTTGTCCGGCAAGGCGATGTCGAGCAAAACCAGATCATAGTGCCGCTCCCGCAGGATATTGATGGCTTGCAGGCCATTTTCAGCCTCTCCGCCAACCTCGAAGCCCGGCTGGTGTTCCAGCAGCTGCCGGAGCCCTTTGCGAATCAATGCATGATCATCCACCACCAGTATACGTTTCATTTCCAGCCTTCAAAAAGTGCCTGTTGAGGTTTCTGGGTCACGGCATCCCCATCTTTATCGAGCGGGACGCAGACTTCAATACGCGAACCCTTGCCGACCTGGCTGGCGATCTCGACTGTTCCACCCATCTGGCCGATGCGCTCTTGTATGCCGCGCAAACCGAATGAGCGGGGCTTGTATCGATCCTGGCTATCAAAACCCTTGCCATCATCGGAAATAATCAGCTCAACACTATGGATGTTGTAGATAATTTCGACCTCAACTCGTTTTGCGGCGGCGTGTTTCATGATGTTGTTGATGGCTTCCTGAAACACACGGAACAGCGTAATGGATTGTTCTTCTTCCAGTTCGATTGCGTCACCAGATTTATTGATTCTGCACGGAATGCCGGTGCGTTTGGTAAATTCCTGCGCCTCGATTTCAATGGCGGCGGCCAGGCCGAAGCAATCCAGAAAACCGGGCCGCAAACTATGTACCAGATTATTGGCGGAGACACCGGCGGTGTCCAGCAGGTCGCTCATCGAGTGTGCCTTGTCGAGCAGCTTGCTGTCATTTCCGGGCAGTCGCTGGGTTAGCCAGGCCAGGTCCATCTTCAATGCGGTGAGTATGACACCGATGTCATCATGAATTTCGCGCGCGATGCGAGTTCGTTCATTTTCCTTGATGTTTTCAATATGGGACGAAAGCTCACGCAGGCGCTCACGCGACTTACGCACTTCCATTTCGGCCAATTTGCTGCGGGTGATGTTGACCATGAAGCCATCCCAGGTCACATGACTTGAACCTGCCTCACGTTTGGTGGCACGCAGATTTACCCATTTGATTTCGCCGCCCAGCGGCAAAATAATGCGCCCTTCCCAGTTCCAGTGCGTTGCTTGCGCGGTCGAATTGCGCATGGATTCGTGGAATCTTGCACCGTCGTCCGGATGAATCATGCCCAGTAACAATTGCGGATGCATTTCGGCCTCGATCGGTGAAATGCCGAACAGAGCAAAGCAACCTTCACTGACATAGGGGAAATGCAAAGATTGGTCCGATTCGAGCCGAATCTGGCAGGCCATGCCGGGCAGGTTGGCAAAGAACGAGTGCAATACCGGCGTTTCCGGCAGGCCTTTCCCGCACACCACCGCATCCCATTTTTCTTCTTGCAACGCCTGCTGCAACGACGGCTGGTCGGTGACATAGCGACACTCCAGCTCGGAGAGCACGGGTTTCAGCGTTTCAACCATCTCGCGTACATATCCCACGGCAGGCTCAATCAACAGGACACGGAGTTTTTTATGCACGGGCCAGATTCCTTGTAGAACAATGCGGGAGCTTACTACAACTGGGGCTTATGCATCAATGCGGCAAGCTTCATGCCCGTGGAATGGCAAGACTGATGCCTTATTTGAGGTAAAATCTGCTGTGCGACTCTTCTCAAATTCATCAAAATTTGCCCATGTTAATACGTATCCAGGTTGAGCAACTGCGTCTGGGAATGCATATCCATGAGCTTTGCGGTTCATGGATGGATCATCCGTTCTGGCGCGGCGCTTTCCTGCTGGAAGACCCGAAGGATTTACAAACCATCCTTTCCACCGGCATCCGCGAGGTGTGGATAGACGATGCCAAAGGATTGGGAGTGAAGGGCGGCAAAGACGAGGAGGAAGCTTCTGCAAAAATCGAAGCCATCCTTATGGAAGCCGGCAAGACCGTCGAAACACCTTCACGCGTTGAAACCTATGAGGAGGCTGTGCGCGCCATCAAAATTTGCGCCGAGTCCAAACAGGCCGTCACCTCCATGTTCAAGGAAGCACGCATGGGCAAAGCATTGAATGCCGACGATGCACTGCCTGTCGTCGAGGAAATTTCCTCGTCCGTAATGCGCAATCCCGGTGCGTTAATTGGTCTGGCACGCCTGAAAAACCAGGACGAATATACTTACATGCATTCGGTCGCGGTGTGCGCGCTGATGGTGTCCCTGGCGCGGCAACTGAAGCTCGATGACGAGCAAATCCGGATGGTGGGACTCGCTGGTTTGCTTCACGATGTTGGCAAAATGATGATTCCGCTGGGCATCCTCAACAAACCCGGCAAGCTGACCAACACCGAATTCGAGACGATCAAGAGTCACCCTGCCGAAGGGCACAAGATGCTGCTGGCAGGCAGCGGCATCAACGACGTTGTGCTGGATGTGTGTTTGCATCACCATGAAAAAGTGGATGGCAGCGGCTATCCGGAACGTCTTGCAGATGCGCAGATCAGCCTGTTTGCCAAAATGGGCGCGGTATGTGATGTGTATGATGCCATCACTTCAAACCGCCCTTACAAGGACGGCTGGGAACCCGCTGAAGCCTTGCGCAAAATGGCAGAGTGGAGCGAGGGACATTTCGACGTGGTTATTTTTCACGCTTTTGTCAAAGCTGTCGGTATTTACCCGATGGGTTCACTGGTTCGACTGAAATCAGATCGTTTGGGTGTTGTGATTGAACAAACCGACAAATCGCTGCTGGTCCCCGTGGTAAAGGTATTTTTTTCGATCAAATCAAATGGCCGAATCCCCCCGGAAATACTGGACTTGTCAAAGCCCGCCTGTCAGGACAAGATCGTCTCACACGAAAATCCGGCCCAATGGGATATTCACGATATCCAGGAATTATGGAGCGGTCTGCCTGCCGCATCCTGGTAGGGCGCGGCACACTGCATTCCCGCTTAGCCTGATTAACTCCATAAACTATTAGTAAGTTTGCAAACAATAATACCAGCGAGGTCAACATGTCGGAAGTGAAAGGACTGGAATACTGGATAGCGACGCTGACGCATGCGGACTTGCCGGTTCTGAAACAGACCGCACGCGACTTGAGCGTACTGCGCGACGATGAAAAAAAACTGACCGCCCATACCATCGTCGAAATCATCGCGCACGATCCCATGATGACCGTCAAACTGCTGCGCTACCTCCAGCAACATAAGCGCAAAAGCCAGACCACCGAAATTATCCAGGTGGAACAGGTGCTGTTGATGCTGGGTATCGAAGCATTCTTCAATAAAATACCGCCGCAACCACTGGTCGAGGACATGCTGAAACCGCACATTGCGGCACTCCCCCATTTGCTGCGTGTCGTACATCGTGCCTACCGCGCTGCCGAATACGCCAAAGACTGGGCGGTGCAATTACGCGATCTGCATTACGAAGAAGTGCGCATCGCCGCCCTGCTGCACGACATTGCCGAAATTCTCATGTGGTGTTTTGATCCGCAGGCCATGCTGCAGATCAACGCTCTCCAGCAGCAGGACCAATCCCTGCGCAGCCATGACGTTCAGCAACAAGTGCTGGGATTCGCACTACTTGATCTGCAAAAAGCGCTGGCGGCGCAATGGGGCTTGCCGCAATTGCTGCTGACGCTGATGAACAACTCCAGCGCCAAACAACCGCGTGTGCGCAACGTCACACTGGCGGTCAACCTGGCGCGCCATTCCGCCAATAGCTGGGATGATGCGGCATTACCGGATGACTTCAGGGACATCGGCGAGCTGCTGCGCATGCCGGTAAATCAGGTCATGGTCATGCTGAAAGCGGACGCGGGCATCGTGTGCGACATCAACGAGCCGCACTGAAATATCCCGGCAGCTCCGCAGCGGCGGCTAAGGAAACGCAGATCTATTCCGTTCGTGATGAGCCTGTCGAACCATGATCGGAATAAACATAAGGGCACTTCTAAAAATTAGTTTTGCAGGTCGGATCAAGCGTAGCGATCCGATGTTCTTATGGCGGTCATTTTGTCTGTTCTTATGGCGGTCATTTTGTCGGATCGCTGCGCTTGATCCGACCTACGCAACTGCGACACGGTGTGGTAGCGCGAAAATATACAAATCCCCCTAAAGTTTTTCCGATCCGTACCGATAACTGGACTAACGGCGGTTGATAAGTTCATGCTTCAACAACCAAAGTGAACGGCAACCAGCCGGAAAATAAACCAGATATTTAAGGAGAGCTAAAATGGCTGCAATTATCAATACCAATATGGAGTCGCTGAATGCCCAGCGCAACTTGAGCACCTCGCAAAGCGCGCTGCAAACCTCCCTGCAACGTCTGTCTTCCGGCTTGCGCATCAACAGCGCCAAGGATGACGCGGCGGGCATGGCAATTTCCGACCGGATGACATCGCAAATTCGCGGCAACTCGCAAGCCGCGCGTAACGCCAACGACGGCATTTCACTGGCGCAGACCGCTGAAGGCGCACTGTCCGAAGTTTCCAACAACTTGCAGCGTATTCGCGAGCTGGCGATTCAGTCTGCCAACGCGACCAACAGCGCCTCTGACCGCGCCACGCTGCAGGCCGAAGTTTCGCAGTTGCTTTCTGAAATCGACCGCGTGGCGCAAAATACCGCGTTCAACGGCGTGAAACTGCTCGACGGCTCGTTCACCGCACAAAACTTCCAGGTCGGCGCGAACAGCACCGCCAACGACAGCATCCAGATCGCTTCTGTGGCCAACTCCCGCACCACCCAGTTGGGCGGCGTCGGTTCGACCAGCGCGGCAACCGTTACCAGCACGGTCACCACCACCGCTCTGGCCGCCGGTGACCTGACCCTGAACGGCCAGCAAGTCGGCGCTTCGTCGGCCGGTGCGGCACCCGGGCAGGGCACTGCCAGCGCCTACTCTGTCGCCAACGCCATCAATGGCGTGTCCGCCAATTCCGGCGTGACTGCTACAGCCAATGCCACAACCGTGGCTGGCATTGCCGCCACTGCGTTTACCGAAATTGCTGCCGACACCTTCAGCATCAACGGCATCAATGTCGGTAAAGTTGCCGCAGGCTCAACCGCTGCTGGTCAGGGCGCCAATCTGGCAGCCGCAATCAACGCAGTCGGCACCCAGACTGGCGTGAGCGCTTCGGCCAATGCAACAACAGGCGCAGTCACGTTGACCGCTATCGATGGCCGCGATATCAGCATCAACGCATCGACCACCTCACGTGCCACGCTTTTGACACAAACTGGCTTTGACAGCGCCAATGTCGGCCTGAATGGAACGACCGCCACACTGGGTGCATTTTCAACGCTGACTTCGGCAACTACCACTGACAAAGTCGCAATCAGTATTGATGGATCCTCAGTGCTGGCCTCCACAGCAGTAGGTGCAGGTGGTGTGCTGGCCGCAACAGTTGCAGGGGATTTGACCACCTTCCTCGGAGCCAACACCGGGTATACGGCCACGCTAACCAGCACCGGCGCAAGCCTTGGGGCAACGGTAAGTGGTGCAAACCTCACTGCCGGTATCAGCATAACCAAAGCCGATGGTACCGCTGTCGACCTGCAGATTACGTTCAGCGACACCACCGGTTTGCTCGTACCAGCAGGCGCCACAGGCGGCGGGTTTGCCAGCGCCACTAACGGTGACGTGACAAGCACCGTAAGCAACACCACTGCCGCCGGAACCGGGCAGGTTGCCAACCACGGCACAGTCACGCTGAACAGCACCAGTGCAGACGGCATTGTGGTCGGCGGCGCGAATGTTGCCTACGCAGGTCTGAGTACCGGCGTGACCTCGGCCACCACCGTGTCCTCAGTCTCCGCAATCTCGGCAGTGGACATCTCCACCGCTTCGGGTGCGTCTGCAGCGCTGACCGCAATCGACGGTGCGTTGACCACGGTGAACGGTGCGCGCGCGAATCTGGGTGCGATTCAGAACCGCTTCAGCTCGGTGGTTTCGAGCCTGGCTACCACGGTGGAAAACCTGACGGCTTCACGCAGCCGGATTGTGGACACGGACTTCGCTGCTGAAACCGCGCAGCTGTCCCGCAGCCAGATCCTGCAGCAAGCAGGTACCGCGATGCTGGCACAGGCAAACCAGTTGCCGAACACGGTGTTGACGCTGCTGCGTTAAGTTTGGTGATAACAACCCGGCCGGAATGATCCGGCCGGAACTTTAAAATACAGGAGGGGCAAAATGCTCATCCAGAATACCAGCAACATGACCCAGGCTCCGCAGCCTGCCAGGCTCGCCAGCGATGGTGCGCCTGTTGCCGTTGCTGCGATGCCTGAAGCGCCACTTGTGGCAACGCCGGCAGTGGGGCAAAAGCCTTCTGCCGTGCAGTTGCAGAGTGCGTTGGACAACATTAACAAAGCGCTGAAGCAGGCGAACAAAAATCTGGAATTTAGCGTGGATGAAAACACCAAAAAATCGGTGGTCAAACTGGTGGATACGGAAACCGGTGATGTGGTTCGCCAATTTCCCTCGGAAGAGGCATTGGCGATTTCACGTTCCATCGAACGTTTCCAGCATGGTTTGCTGTTAAAACAGGAGGCTTGACCGGTGACCGGGCTTGTGCCGTTTAACCCGCCTGTTCGATGACTATACGGCATAAAACCCGCTCTATTCGAACATTAGGTTTTGCATAATGTTTATAGAATTGTATCTTCGTGGTTCTGCTGGAGTTGCTTCAACACGATGGCCGAACTTTAATTTTTTCAACGCGAAAGGTTTTTAAAAAAAGATCATGGCAACCTCATCGGTGACATCGACCAGCAACATTGACGTGAATAGTATCGTCAGCCAGTTGATGGTTGTTGAGCGGCAACCGCTTAACAAGCTCGATGCCAAGGAAGCGAGTTACCAGGCCAAACTTTCTGCTTACGGGCGCGTCAAGGGTACGGTATCCGACTTTCAAACGGCGCTGCAAGGTCTGAACAGCACCAGCAAATTTCAGGTGCTCACCGCCACCCCTTCCGATGCCACCGTTCTTTCCGCCTCAGCCAGCAGCATCGCGGTGGCGGGTACTTATTCTGTGGAAGTGTCCAGCCTGGCGCAAGCGCAAAGACTGGTCGCCGCCGGGCAAACCAACAGCACCGCCGCCATCGGTACCGGAACCGCGACCACTGTTACTTTTGATTTCGGCACCATCAATGGTGGTTCCTTTGATACCGGCACCGGTCTGTATAGCGGCGCAGCGTTCACCTCGAACGGCAGCGGTGCACAGAGTATTAGCATCGACAGCAGCAACAATTCACTGCAGGGCATTCGCGACGCCATCAATGCGGCGGGCATCGGCGTGACCGCGACCATCGTCAACGACGGCGGCGAAACGCCCTATCGTCTTGCGCTGGCCTCGGGCAGCAATGGCGCCAGCGGCAGCATGAAAATAACCGTCAGCGGCGATGCGGCTGTGGACGCCCTGCTGGCGCACGACCCGGCAGGAACACAGAATCTTTCCGAAACCGTAACCGCGCAGAATGCCAATTTCAAGGTAAACGGCATCGCGATCAGCAAAACTTCAAATACCGTTGGCGACGTGGTGCCCGGCGTGACGCTGAACCTGAACAAGGTTAGCGCCTCTCCGGTGACCTTGACGGTGGCGCGGGACACCTCGGCGATCAGCAGCTCCATCAAGAGTTTCGTGGCGGCCTACAACGATTTAACGGGTACGCTGACCAGTCTCTCGGCCTACGATGCGACCAGCCAGAAGGGTGCGATCCTGCAAGGTGACGCCACGGTACGCTCCCTGCAAACACAATTGCGCAACATGTTGAATACGGCCGTTGTCGGCTCGTCCGGCGCATTGACGACACTCTCCGATGTGGGGATCGCTTTCCAGAAGGACGGCACGCTGGCGATTAACCAGACCAAGCTGGATAGCGCTATGGCCAGCAATTTCAGCGATATTGCCAGTCTGTTTACGGCGGTCGGCAAGAGCACCGATAGTCTGGTTACCTACAACAATGCCTCCAGCAGCACCAAGCCCGGCAACTACGAAGTAAATATCACGCAGATCGCCACCCAGGGCAAAACGGTCGGCTCGGGTGCGGTCACGTTTCCACTGGTAATTGGCGCGGGCAACAACACCCTCGATCTGGCCGTTAACGGCGTCAGCGCCTCCGTCACGTTAACGGAGGCCACCTACAATACCGCGCAGCAACTGGTTGCCGAGCTTCAATCAAAAATCAACGGTGTGAACGCATTATCCAGCCAGAATATTTCCGTCATTGTTTCGGAAAATGCGGGTGCGCTTACTGTCACCTCGATAAATTATGGCTCAACTTCCAGCGTGAGCATCACCGGCGGTACGGCAAAAACGGAGCTTGGGCTTGACGGGAATACGCCAACCGCCGGTATGAATGTCGCCGGTTCGATCGGCGGCTTGTCCGCAACCGGTTCCGGCCAGTACCTGAGCGCGGTCGACGGTGATGCAAAAGGCTTGGGCATCCTCGTCAGCGGTGGCGCACTCGGCGCGCGTGGCACATTGAATTATGCGCACGGCTACGCATATTTACTGGATAAATGGGCAACTGCCAGCCTGGCAAGTGACGGAATTCTAGCCAGCCGCACCGATGGCATCGGCAGAACCATTACCGATATCGGCAAGCAGCGCACCTTGCTGGAAAACCGTCTGGTCGGTATCGAACAACGTTATCGCGCCCAATTTACCGCGCTGGATGTCATGCTGAGCAGCATGAACACCACCAGCACTTATTTAACACAGCAGCTCGACATGCTTGCCAATCAGACCAGGCTATAAATCAAGGAAATAGATCATGAACGCTACTACCGCTATCCAAGCCTACGCAAAAGTCGGGGTCGAATCCGGCGTCATTGGGGCCGACCCGCACAAGTTGATTTCAATGTTATACCAGGGCGCGCTGCTGGCCATCAGTAATGCCAGAAACAACTTGTTGAACAATGACATCCCCGCCAAAGGTGCGGCGATTTCCAAGGCGATTCTGATTATCGACGAAGGTCTGAAGTCGAGTCTGAACAAGAAAGTCGGTGGCGAGCTGTCACACAACCTGGCTGCCCTGTATGACTACATGAATGCGCGCCTGTTGACCGCCAATCTGAGTAACGATATTGCCGCACTGGATGAAGTGGCGCGTCTGCTGAACGATTTGAAGGGCGCATGGGAGAGCATCCGGCCTTCCGCCACACCACCGGCAGCAGCACCAGCCAGACCCGCTACCGCACCGCAACTGGTTTATGGAAGAGTGTGAATAAATGAACGCACCGCAGATTATGGTTAATTACGAATCGTTGTCAGTTCTGACCGCGCAGATGCGCGATGCGGCGCTACAGGGAGAATGGGATGCACTGGTCGGTCTCGAACAACAGTGCAGTCGGCAGGTTACCGCAATGCGGTCACTGGATACTGTTACGGTACTGGATGAGTCTTCTCGCCAGCGTAAAATTCAACTCATCAAAAAAATTCTTGCCGATGATGCCGAGATCCGCAACCGCACCGAATTGTGGATGGGGCAATTGCAGCACATCATGCAAAGCAACCGCCAGGAACAGCGGTTAAGTCAGGCGTATGGTGTTTAGGGAGAGGCTGAATAAGTCGTCATCCCCGCCCCCGACAACGGCATTCGAGGGCTGGCTGCGGCGAGGATCCAGTGGGTTCGAACAAAAGGCTATGGTTACAGCAAACATACAAATTTTGTAGGAGCACGCAAATCACCACGAAGCTCGTAGGTCGGATCAAGCGAAGCGATCCGACAATACGCCCGTAAAAAGAATGTCGGATCGCTTCGCTTGATCCGACCTACATTTTTGGTTCTGCTTCGTCCGGTGTTTTATTATGCTTATTCCAATCATGGTTCGACAGACTCTGATGGAACAACTGTGTATTGACCAAGCACGATGACCCTGTGCCAAATCACTACTTAACCGCGCTATGTTGCCAACCAATCTGATCAACGCACTTCAGGTTTTATCCCATTCCGGCAAGCCACCGGTGGGGACGGCGACCGACGCCCCCAAACCGGTCGCTCCGCTCGAGCCGGGGCAGGAGCTGCAAGGCTCCGTGCAGTCCAAGGTCAGCGAGGGTCTGTTCAAGGTACAGGTCGCCGGGCAGACTATCCAGATGCGTTTACCCGCCAATATCCAGAGCGGTGATACGCTTAACCTGCGCGTTGTTTCAACCAACCCGCGCCTGACCTTCAGCATTTCCGCTTCGCTCAATCCACTCTCCTCGTCAGAACAAATCGGCGCGGCGGCACGCATGTTGTCCAATCTTGCCGACCGTCCGCTGGAGCGTCCGACCATTCAACAAATCGCGCGCAACGTCGTTTGGCAAACTGCCGGCCAGGTGCCGGACAGCAGGCAGCTTGCCGGAGCACTGCGCCAAGCGCTGAGTGTCAGTGGGCTGTTTTATGAATCGCATCAGGCTCAGTGGGTGCGCGGGGAACGCAGCACCATGCAATTGCTGGTCGAACCGCAAAACCAGCTTGCCGGCAAGCAATCGTCCCCACCCGGCGCGGGTCAGACGAGTCAAACATCTCAAAGCGACGATGTTTATGCATCGTCACCTGCTTCTACCGCACCCCAAAAAACGGATACGGAATCCGGTTTGCGCATCACACGCGAACTGTTGCCTTTGGTGCAACAGCAATTACATGCGCTGGAAACACACCAGATCACCTGGATAGGGCAGGTATGGCCCGGGCAGGAGATGCAGTGGGAGATTCAGGGGCAACCGGATCAGCACGCACCACAACCGGACGAACGCCAATGGAGCACAGAAATGGAGCTTGCGTTACCCGGCCTCGGCAATATCCATGCGCGGCTGGCGTTTGCCGGTAGCGGGCTGCGCCTGACGCTGCAAGCGGCAGATGCAACGACCGTAGACCTGTTCACTCGTGCCCTGCCCCAACTCAAAAACTCGCTGGCCGATGCGCAGATTCCGCTGCTTGCCGCCGTGGTGGAAAAGCTATGAAGCAGCCACCTCTTAACTCGAGGCAAGCCGCTGTCGCATTGACCTACGGGCAGAATCAAAGCGGTGCGCCAACGGTGGTTGCCAAGGGGCGCGGCTTGATTGCACAGGCGATTATCGAGCGGGCCAAACAGCATGGTGTATACGTGCATGAGTCCGAGAGTCTGGTCGGCCTGTTGATGCAGGTCGAGCTTGATCAGGAGATTCCGCCGCAGCTTTATCTGGCCGTGGCGGAGTTACTCGCCTGGCTATACCGTTTGGAACATGCTGAAATACCCGCTATTCCGCCTTTCTCGACGCCATGATTTTGTTATGATGCGCGGCAAGTTGGCCAATCACGCATCAAGAGCATGAAACATCAAGAGTATGAAAAAAGACATCCCGCTTAATATTGAAATGCTGTCCAGTCTGGATGACGACAAGCATCGTATTTCCTCGGCAAGAGAAATAGGATTTATCCTGCAGCATATCGCTCGGGAAGGAACCCGCGTCGCGCTTTATTACGGCGGCGCAAACAACTTCATACTGACGACTCTGCTGGAGGCCGATACTGAAGGCTTATGGCTGGAACAAAGCCAGAATACACCGGGGAACCGGCGCATTCTCGAGAGCAAAAAACTGATTTTTGTCAGCTCGCATTTGCAGGTCAAGATTCAATTCACCGCCACCCAGGTTAGCAGCGTGGAGCATCAGGGTTACCCGGCTTTTTATTTACCCCTGCCGGATAGTATCTACCGCCTGCAACGGCGCGAGCATTACCGCGTCCAGACACCGATCAGCGAGCCGTTGCTCTGCGTCATTGGTACCGAAAAACCGGTTTTCAAAAGCCTGCGCGAATTTACCATCGTGGATATCAGCGTCGGCGGTGTCGGATTGGCATGTTCGACAACAGATACCGAAATGATACCCGGCGCATTTTTTTCAGATTGTCACATCGAACTACCCGAAGTGGGAGCGATCACGGGCACAGTAGAAGTAAAAAATCTGGTTGCGCTGACTTCGCCGCCCGGGCAGGAGCGAAAGCGCGCCGGCTGTGAATTCAAGGAACTGGATGCGCAGTCCGCTACCCTGCTGCAACGCTACGTGACAAACAAGCAACGCGTCAAATCACACAGTTAGTCATTGTGACGGATTGACACACTTGGTCCGGAACCGCTGTTACACCTGCATATTCATGATGTCGTTGTATGCCTGCACAAACTTGTTGCGCACCTGAACGGTGGTCTGGAAATTGATGCTGGCTTTTTGCATGGCAATCATGGTATCGCTCAGGCTGACCTTGTCATCGCCCAGTACAAAAGCTTTTTGCATGGCTTCCGAGCTGGCCTGGGACTTGGCAACGCCGTCCAGCGAGGATTTCAGCACATTGGCAAAATCCACTTTACCCGGTTGCTGTACGGCAGGTTCGCGCAATCCCGCTGCCGCCGCCGCGACGCGCATTTGCGCCAATAAACTATCCACCGCCGATGTATTCATTCCGTGCCCCTTCGCCCTTCTTTGACGAATGCACGATACCCGACAGGCTGCAATAGATATGAGTGGAAAAGACGCGGCTTTTGGCCTTTGTTCAGGTTTTCAAAAAGACCGCCCCCAATGATAATACGCACAGTGTCTAACCAGTGCCTGCTACTGCCTTGGTCGAATGGCTATGCAGAGTAGCCAGATGTTTTACGCAGCATTAAGGAGCCGTCATGGCTGAACAAAAGCTCAATGCAACAATTCGGCTCGACCATCTCGATCTCCAGCAAAAAATGGGGGTTGCAGTCGGCATTGCGGCGTTATTTGCGCTTATTGCCGGAGTATGGATGTGGGGTCAGACACCGGATTACCGCGTGCTGTACAGCAATCTGTCTGATCGTGATGGCGGATCCATCATTGAATCACTGCAGCAAATGAACATCCCCTACAAATTTGCCGAGGGTGGCGGCGCGTTGCTGGTTCCCTCAGGTCAGGTGCATGAAGCTCGACTGAAACTTGCCTCCCAGGGGCTTCCCAAAGGAGGCAGCGTAGGATTTGAACTGATGGAAAATCAGAAGTTCGGCATTACGCAATTTGCCGAACAGGTCAATTACCAGCGCGCCATGGAAGGGGAGCTGGCGCGCTCGGTGCAGACGATCGGTGCGGTAGCCGCCGCACGTGTCCATCTGGCGATTCCCAAGCCCAGTGTATTTGTCAAGGAACAACAGAAACCCAGCGCATCCGTGGTGCTCTCCCTGCAAGGCGGACGTTTGCTTGATTCCGCGCAGGTCAGCGCGATCGTTCATCTGATCTCAAGCAGCGTGCCGGAGTTGTCCGCCAAAAATGTAACGGTAGTGGACCAAAACGGCACGCTGCTAAGCGCCAACCACGACGGCGCCAACAGCGACAGGCTGGATGCCAGCCAACTCAAGTATGTGCAACAGATCGAACAGGGTTATATCAGGCGTATCGAGGCGCTGCTGACTCCCTTATTTGGCGCAAATAATATTCGCGCCCAGGTATCCGCCGATATTAATTTTTCGCGCATCGAGCAAACCTCCGAGAGTTACAAGCCAAATCAGAACCCGAAAGAGAGCGTGGTACGCAGCCAGCAAACCAGTGAAGCCATGAGTGGTTCCGACCTGAATGCGGGCGGTATTCCCGGTGCATTGACCAATCAACCGCCGGTTCCAGCCACCGCACCCATCGTCGCCAATGCGGGTACAACAGAAACAAACATTGCGGACAATGCCAATTTGACCAACCTGCAGAAAGACTCCACTGTCAACTACGAAGTTGACCGCACCATTCGTCACACGGTACTGCCGGTCGGCTCAATCAAGCGTCTGTCGGTGGCAGTAGTCGTGAATGACAGCCGCACGGTGACCGACGAAAAAGGCAACAGCAGCCCCAAACCCATGACTGATGCGGAAAAAGAGCAAATCAATAATCTGGTCAGAGATGTCATGGGTTTCGACCAGAATCGTGGCGACAGCCTGAACGTACAGATCGCCGCCTTTGTCGAACATCATGAGGTCGTTCAGGAATTGCCGCTCTGGAAACAAACCGGCATGATTGAACTGGCAAAGGATCTGTTTAAGTATGCGCTGATTGCGGCAGTTATGCTGTTTGTCATATTGCGCGTCATCAGACCCGCTCTCAATCTATTATTCGCACCAAGCGCCTTTGTTGCCGCGACGGATGAACTCCCGGTAGCAGCCGAACCGGCGGGGGCGTTATATCCGCCGCCCGGGTCGCAGTATGAGCAAAGCTTGCTGGCTGCCCGGCAAATTGCCCAGCAAGAGCCTAAAATTGTCGCCAGCGTGGTCAAGGAATGGGTAAACAGCAATGGCTGATGGTGTCGAAAAAAGTGCAATTTTTCTGATGACACTCGGCGAGACTGAGGCTGCCGAGGTGCTGAAGTATCTTGAGCCAAAGGAAGTGCAAAAAATCAGTGCGGCGATGATGACGCTGAAAAACCTCAGCCGAGATCAGATCGCGGCAGTATTTGATGACTTTCTGCTTTCTGCAGCGAGCAAGACCGCAATCGGCATGGACTCCAGCGCTTATATCCGCAATATGCTTATCAAGGCATTGGGTGACGACAAGGCCGCAGGCCTGCTGGATCGCATCATGCATAACAGCGATACCAGCGGCATCGAGAGCTTGAAATGGATGGACCCGGGTGCGGTGGCGGAAATGATCGGTAACGAACATCCGCAAATCATCGCCACCATTCTGGTACATCTCGGACCCGATCAGGCGGCTGACGTCCTCAAGATACTGCCGGAGCGCATCCGCAATGATGTGCTGTTGCGTATTTCAACGCTGGATGGTGTTCAACCGATCGCGCTGCGCGAGCTCAATGATGTGCTGGGCAAGCTCATGTCGGGAGGCGGGGCAGGCAAAAAGACCCTGCAAGGCGGTGTTCGTGCTGCCGCAGAAATTCTCAATTACCTGGGTAGTACACTGGAAGCGCAGATCATGGAAAACGTTCGCAACATCGACCCCGATCTGGCGCAAAAAATCGAAGACAAAATGTTTGTCTTCGAAAATGTGCTGGATATCGATGATCGTGATATCCAGCTGATCCTGCGTGAAGTTCAGTCTGAATCCCTGATTGTGGCGCTCAAGGGAGCCAGCGAAGAGTTGCGCGAAAAGATTTTCAAGAACATGTCGCAGCGCGCCGCCGAAATGATGCGCGAAGACCTCGAGTTCAAAGGCCCGGTCAGGCTCAGTGAAGTCGAATCCAATCAGAAGGAAATTCTCAAAATTGTGCGCCGCCTGTCGGATGAAGGCCAGATCACGCTAGGCAGCAAGGCCGAGGAAGCCTATGTCTGACATCCTGACCGAACCGGCCAACAACACTCGCCAGAGCGCTGCCCATGCCACTGTTGTTCCCAAGGAACAACTGACGGCGTTTGAGCGCTGGGAACTACCCTCGTTTGAAGCGAACACCGCAAGCCAACTTACGCGCGGCACAAAAGAAACCTCTGCGTTAACGACGGTCGCGGAGCTGGAAAATTTGCGTCAGCAAGCGCATGACGAAGGTTTTACCCAAGGCCACGATACCGGTTATGCCGCGGGCATCAAACAAGCGCGTGACGAGGCGGCGCAACTTCATACGTTGATGCAGAATTTTCAGGGTGCGCTCAATCAGGTGGATGAACAGATCGCACAATCGTTACTCGATTTATCGCTGGAAGTTGCACGACAGATGGTGCGTGAAACTTTGCTGACCAAGCCGGAAGTGATTCTAAAGACCATTGGTGATGCTATCGGCACTCTGCCGCATTTTAACCAGAATGCGCATCTGGTTTTGCATCCTGATGATGTAGAGCTGGTACGCAAGCAAATGGGCGAACAGCTGTCGCACGCCGGGTGGAAAATCTTTACCGATACAAGAATTCAGCGCGGCGGGTGCCGCGTCGAGACTTCCCACAGTAATGTGGATGCGACTGTCGAGGCGCGCTGGAAGCGTATTGTGGAATCAATTGGACAGGATAAATCATGGCAAGCCTGACTGCGGCTCACAGCACCGGGTGGAAAAATTTCCTCGATGAAGGCCGCGAATATGTGGCGGAGTGCAATAGCATGCCCCCAAGCGGTCATCTTACCAAGGTGACCGGACTGGTGATGGAGGCGGTCGGTTTGCAGATGCCGGTCGGCAGCACTTGCGCTATTCACCTGCCGAATAACGTGGTTGAAGCGGAAGTGGTCGGTTTTTCCGGGGAACGCTTGTTCCTGATGCCGGAGAACGACGTATATGGGCTGGTACCGGGCGCACGCGTGATGCCGCTTGAACAGACGCGCAGTTTGACTCTGGGCGGAAAACGCAAACCGCCGCGCCGGCGCAGCGCTGATCTTGCCAAACATCTGCCGGTCGGCAATATGCTGCTCGGCCGGGTGCTGGATGGCGCAGGCAAACCGCTGGATCAACTCGGGCCGCTCATTGATCCTGAATTTGCACCGCTGCAAAGCCGCCCTTTCAATCCGCTGGAGCGCGCTACCATAGACGTCTCGCTGGATGTCGGGGTACGCGCCATCAACAGCATGTTGACCGTCGGGCGCGGCCAGCGCATGGGACTGTTTGCCGGTAGCGGCGTGGGCAAAAGTGTGCTGCTCGGCATGATGGCGCGTTATACCAATGCCGACGTGACGGTGGTCGGTCTGATCGGCGAACGTGGCCGCGAAGTCAAGGAATTCATCAACGATATTCTCGGCAAGGAAGGTATGGCACACTCGGTGGTCGTCGCCACACCGGCGGACACATCACCACTGATGCGTTTGCAGGGCGCGGCTTACGCCACCACCATCGCGGAATACTTCCGCGACCAGGGCAAAAACGTGCTGCTGATCATGGACTCGCTGACCCGCTTCGCCATGGCCCAGCGTGAGATTGCGCTGGCCGTTGGGGAGCCGCCTGCCACCAAGGGTTATCCGCCTTCTGTATTTGCCAAGCTACCCCAGTTGGTGGAGCGCGCCGGAAACGGGTTGGAAGGCAGCGGCTCAATCACCGCTTTTTACACCGTGCTGACCGAAGGTGATGATCCGCAGGATCCGATCGCCGACAGCGCGCGTGCCATTCTTGACGGGCATATCGTGCTGTCACGCCGCCTGGTGGAACAGGGACATTATCCCGCCATCGACATTGAAGCATCCATTAGTCGCGTGATGTCGCATCTGGTTGCGCCGGAACATTTGAAGCTGGTGCAGCGCTTCAAGCACATGTATGCGCTGTATCAACGCAACCGCGATTTGATCAGTGTCGGCGCTTATGTCAAAGGCAGTGATCCGCTACTGGACGAGGCAATTGTGCTGTATCCGCGCATGGAGCAATTTCTGAAACAAGGGATGTTTCAACGCGAAACCTATCAGGCCAGCATCACGCAACTGGGCGCATTATTTTCCACGGCGACACCATAACCCATCATGATCAAACCCTTTTCCTTGCAGCCCCTGAAGAATCTGGCAGAGCACCAGAACGAATCGGCAACGCGCAAACTCGGACAATTAAACCGCCAACAACAGGATACCCAGCAAAAACTCGACATGCTGCGCGAATATCGCAAGGATTATCAAAACCGCCTGCAGGAGGCCACACAGGGTGGAATGGATCCAGCCGGTCTGTGTAATTTCCAGCAATTCATTAACAAGCTCGACGAGGCTATCAGCCAGCAGATCAAGGCAGTTGAAAAAAGCAAAATATCAACCCAGACAGGCCGTGATGAATTCAGCATTACGCAACGCAAACTGAAATCATTCGACACCTTGCAGCAACGCCATATCGAGGCACAAAGGGCAGCAAGCGGAAAATATGAACAAAAAATGCAGGATGAACATTCCAGCCTATCCACCGCCCGCAAAATGGCGGAAGAACAGAACAGATAAATAAGAAGGAGTCATCATGGCCAATCTGCCTATCGCCGGCAACAGCTCCCCACTGCCCGGCAACACCATGAATGCTGCGCAAGCGGGTCTTCCTGCTGACGATCCCATTGCCGGCCTTTTTGCAGCACTACTGGCACAGCAAACCGGTGTGGATGAATCGTTGCTGCCCCAGCCTGCCATTGCCATCGACGGCATTGCGACAGATGGTGACACAGACTCCGCCACTACCAAAAATACCGATGAACTGGACACCATCATGGCCGATACCCAGGGCGATGCGGCAAACGGGCTTGCCGCCATGTTATTGCAGATTCCACAAGAACCGCGCTCCCATAAATCACAAAACCGGATTGCTACCGGTGATACCGCAAATATTCTGAATCTGCCGACGGGCACCCGCAAGGCTGCGGATATTGCTGTAGTCAAGGGCGATGACAGCGCTGAAGATATGGCAGATTTGGCGCTAGACAAGGCTGATATCAATATGTTGGCTTCCGCACCCGGCAAACAATCTTTTTCCGATACCCCGGCGAAAGAGATGGGTAAACATGCGGAATTGACGACCGCTTTCACAAGCCAAGCCCAGCCGGCCACAAACACAACTCAACTCACCACGAATACAACTCAACTCACCACAAGTGCTACCCATCTGTTTGCGCCGCCGGCAGCACCGGCTAATACACTGGCTGGTAGCCGCAGTGCCGACAATCCGCAAACCATCGGCACACCTCTGACCAGCGCCGCTTGGCCCGGCGAATTTTCGCAGAAGATTGTCTGGATGAGCACGCAGCAAAACCAGATTGCCGAGCTGCATCTGAACCCACCCGATTTGGGGCCGTTAAATGTATCACTGAAAATTTCAGACAATCAGGCTACCGCCCTGTTCACCTCACCGCATGGTGCGGTGCGCGATGCAATCGAAAATGCATTGCCTAAACTTCGTGAAATGTTGGCCGATAATGGAATCATGCTGGGTAATGCAACTGTAAGCGATCAAGCTCCGCACGACCGTAATGCAAAAGAATTTACGGGTCACGGTTCCGGTACAAATACGCAACGCACATCCGGCGAGACATCCGGTATGGATGACACAGTATCAGCGGTCACGCACACCCGGCCAACGCAGCGTCACCATGGCATGGTGGATACTTTCGCCTGATCATATTTACGTGCTTGCTCCTGTTGTGATAACCCAAGTTGAAGGGGAATTGCAGCGTTAATCGGGTTATCATTCGCACTGGTTTTTTTTCATAATTCAACCATTGCAAAGGAACTAAATATGTCAAAACCCGCAAAATCGATTGCAGGGTCGGCAACCGATACACCACCCAAAAAGAGCAAAAAGAAGCTCATCATCATTATATTAGTCATGATGTTGCTGACGAGTGGTGGTGTCGCCGCGTTCTTGTTGCTGAAGCCAGTACAACAGCCAACAGACACAGCCCAGGGTGAAGAACACATCGAGGAGGCAAAGAATAAAGTGCCGGTAAAATTTGTTGATCTGGGGACCTTCACCGCCAACTTGATGCAAGAGCAAGACGACCGGTATCTGCAAGTAACGATTTCGCTCAAATTAACGCAACCGGAATTAGAAGGGAAAATCAAGGAACGCAATCCGGAAATTCTGCACCGTGTGAATATGCTGTTGCAAAGCAAGCGCCCTTCCGAATTGGCCAGTATCGCCGGCAAGGAGCAGCTTGCTCAGCAAATCAAGGGGCAGGTGGAATATGTGCTGGACTTACGCAAGACCGCACCTGACATCGTGGAATATGCCGATGCGAAAAACGCGGCTGAAGCTGCGCCGGCAGAGCTACCCGAAAGCAAGGACGGCGTCGCCGAAGTGCTGTTCACTTCATTCATTATTCAATAGCTGGAACGGGGCGATAGCGGAGCTTTTATCATGAGCGAATTCCTCTCACAAGACGAAGTCGATTCACTGCTCAAGGGCGTGTCCGGCGAAGCCGATGATGCAAAGCCTGCTGAATCTGCGCCGGGAGAAGTTCGCCCATACAATCTGGCTTCGCAGGAACGTATCGTGCGTGGGCGTATGCCCACCATGGAAATCATCAATGAACGGTTTGCGCGGCTGTTCCGCATCGGCCTATTTAATTTCATCCGGCGCACTCCGGAGATTTCAATCGGCCCGGTACGGGTACTTAAGTTTGGCGAATTTATCCGCAACCTGCATGTACCGACCAATCTCAACATTATCAAAGCCAAACCACTGCGCGGCAACGGCTTGTTCATTTTTGATCCGAATCTGGTGTTCCTGGTGGTGGACAATATGTTCGGTGGCGACGGGCGTTACCATACCCGCGTAGAGGGGCGCGAATTCACCCAAACCGAGCAGCGTATCATTCAAAAAATGCTGGCAGTGGTGTTTGAAGCCTATGGAAAATCCTGGGCAAACGTTCACCCGCTGAATTTCGAGTTCGTGCGTTCGGAAATGAACCCACAGTTCGCCAATATTGCCACGCCCAACGAAGTGGTCATTGTTACTACCTTCGACATTGAAATTGCTGGAAACGGTGGCGCATTTCACATCTGCATGCCCTACTCGATGCTGGAACCGGTCAAGGATTTGCTGTTCAGCCCGATGCAGGGCGAACACCTGGCCATGGATAAACGCTGGTTACAACTGCTCTCCAGGCAAGTACAGTCTGCCACCATCGAACTGGTCGCCACCTTGGGGCAGGCCGATTTAACGCTGGAGCAAGTGCTGAAAATGCGGGTTAATGACATTATCCCTCTGGAAGTAGAGGAAAACATCATCGCTTCAGTGGATAACGTACCGGTTATGGAATGCAAGTATGGCGCATTCAACAACCAATACGCGCTCAAGATAGAGAGAATGCTCACCACTAATGAAGGAGAAAGTCATGGCTGAAGAAACCATAACCAGTGAAGAAATATCTGCCGATGATTGGGGTGCTGCAATGGCCGAACAAGCTACCACGGCTGACGATTGGGGATCTGCCATGGCCGAACAGACTGCGGCACCCACTTCGGGAGCTGAACCCGCCAAGCCGCATGCATTCAATCAATTTGGAGCAAGTGGGGCCGGCACCACACAAAATGACCTCGACATGATTCTGGATATACCGGTGCAACTGACTGTTGAGTTGGGGCGCACCAAAATGCCGATCAAAAATTTATTGCAACTGGCGCAAGGTTCGGTCGTCGAACTGGCTGGTCTGGCCGGTGAACCACTGGATGTCATGATTAACGGTTTCCTGATCGCGCAGGGCGAAGTCGTGGTGGTAAACGATAAGCTCGGTATTCGACTGACTGACATCATTACGCCATCTGAACGTTTGCGCCGCATTAACAAATGACAGGCACCAGAGGACAGAATCTTGCTGCCGCTGCGCGGCGGTTTAATCAAAACAGCGCGGCAAAACCGCATAAAGCCTCTGTTTTATGTCTTCTGGTACCTGCTCTCTGTTACTTACCTTCCGCCTTTGCCATCGACGCAACGCGCCCCGTCTATACCCCGCCACCGCCCGCTGCCAGCTCCAGCAGCATCGTCCAGGTCATATTCAGTTTACTGCTGGTGTTGGCTGCCATCGTGCTGGTTGCCTGGGCACTCAAGCGCATAAATACAGGCAGGCAGGGTGTCGGCAACCACATCAAGGTGTTGAGCGGCATTGCCATAGGCCAGCGCGAGCGTGTCGTGCTGGTTGAGATAAAAGATACCTGGCTGGTGCTCGGAGTGGGGCCGGGGCAAATTCGCACCCTGCATACCATGCCAAAACAGGACGCCGACGATATGGACAACAACTCAACGAGCTCGCGGTCTGGCGGCAACCCGAATAAATTTGCCGCCATGCTGTCATCCGCACTCAACTCGATTTCTCCGGCAAAACACGATGCGCCGTAACCTCCCTGCCCTCCTTGGTTCGGCTGCGTTCAGTACCGGACTGCTGCTGGTATTGTCCGGCATATCGCAAAGCGCGTGGGCGGAAGTCGGATTGCCCGCGTTGACCAGCACACCTTCGCCGGGCGGCGGACAATCCTACAGCCTGAGCCTGCAAACACTACTGCTGCTCACCTCACTGAGCTTTCTGCCCGCGATATTACTGATGATGACCGGCTTCACGCGCATTATTATTGTACTGAGCCTGTTGCGCTCCGCACTCGGCACACCGGCCTCGCCACCCAACCAGGTACTGATCGGTCTCGCGTTGTTTCTCACCTTTTTCGTCATGGCACCGGTATTTGACAAAATCCACACCGAAGCCTATGTGCCATTCAGCCAGAACAAACTGGATTTTGTTGAGGCTGTAGAAAAGGGGGGGGAGCCGTTGAAGGCCTTCATGCTGCGCCAGACCCGCGAATCCGATCTTGCATTGTTTGTCAGGATTTCCAACAGTGAGCCGTTGCAGAGCGCCGACCAGGTGCCACTGCGCATTCTGGTGCCGGCCTATGTAACCAGCGAACTGAAAACCGCTTTCCAGATCGGCTTTGTGGTATTCATTCCCTTTCTCATCATTGACATGGTGGTCGCCAGCGTGCTGATGTCCATGGGTATGATGATGCTGTCGCCGTCTATCATTTCACTGCCCTTCAAAATCATGTTGTTCGTATTGGCCGATGGCTGGAACCTGTTGATCGGCTCGCTGGCGCAGAGTTTTTACACATGACACCCGAAACCGTTATCACCATCGGCCAGCAGGCTGTTCAGATGACGCTGATGATATCCGCGCCGCTACTGCTCAGCGCCCTGGCTATTGGTCTGGTGGTCAGTATCTTTCAGGCCGCGACCCAGATCAACGAAATGACGCTGTCTTTCATTCCGAAACTGCTGGGAATTTTCGTGATGCTGATTCTGGCCGGCCCATGGATGGTCAACACGATGGTCGATTACATCCAGCGGCTGTACGGCAACATTCCCTGGATGGTCGGATAAATTCCATGATCAGCGTTACCAGCGCACAACTGGATGCATGGCTCGCTGCACTGATTTTCCCGCTTACCCGCATTCTGGCAATGATTGCCAGCTCTCCGGTACTTGGCAATAAACAAGTTCCAGTACGTGTCAAAATCGGGCTGTCGGTACTGCTCGCCATCATCATCGCGCCCACCATTGGCGAAATGCCGCAAGTCGGTGTTGCCTCGCCGCAGGGATTATTAATCATGATTCAGCAAATCATCATTGGTGTGGCAATGGGATTCACCATGCGCCTGATTTTTACTGCTGTGGAAATGGCCGGTGAACTGGCGGGTTTGCAGATGGGGTTGGGGTTTGCCAGTTTTTATGACCCGCTCAACTCATCCTACACACCTATCGTTGCACGCTGGGTCGGGTTGATTGCGATACTGGCGTTTCTGACACTGAACGGCCACCTGCACATGCTTGCTGCCCTGGCCACAAGTTTTCAGACTCTGCCGGTCGGCGAAGCGATATCGGCAGACGGCTTCTATAAAGTGGCCGAATGGGGATCCAGCATCTTTGCTTACGCCCTGCAAATATCGCTGCCCATTGTAGCGGCATTATTAACGACCAACATCGCGCTGGGGATACTCACCCGCGCGGCACCGCAGCTCAACCTGTTCGCAATCGGCTTCCCCATTACACTGGCCATCGGCTTCTTCGTGCTGGCGCTATCCATGCCCTACCTCACTCCGCTGCTCGACCGGCTCGTCCAGGAAGGAATTGGAACCATGATGGGAATCAAGTGATCAGGATTCGGAAAGGACACGGGAATGACCAAGTCGGCATCCTGACCGGCGCCGAAACCACACTCTCATCTCCTCTTCCCGTTTTTATATGTAGTTGAACAGGGACAGTGTAGATATCTGGGCAAAAGACTTTTGCGCGGCCTCCAGATACATCTGTTGCATGGTCAGGTCGCTCAATGCCTTGTTGTAATCAACATCCTGCAAATCCGATAAAGTCTGCCGGAATTGCAGGCTCAAATCCTCACCCGCTGACTGCAAGGCATCCACCTCGTTAAGACGCAAACCCAATGAGGATCGGGTGGTCAGAATATTGTCCAGCGCGTTGCCCAGATTGTTGAGGCCGCGATTCAGACTGACGGTCAATTGCGCCGAACCGTCGCTCCCTTGCGGCGTATTCAGTGCGGTAATCAGATTTGATATGGTTGTGAACAGGCTTTCGTTGACGCTGGGTGACACGGTAAATTGGTCACCCGCATTCGGTATTCCCTGTATATCCATCCGCATGCCGTCGAAACTGATGGCCTGTCCGCTGGTGTATGGCAGACGGCCGGTCGCCGGTGGCGCAGGCAGTACCACAGCCGATGTGGTGTCGTTGGTTACGGTGTATCCGGGAGAAGATACAGTGAAGGAGTCACCGGCAATAAATGCAGTAGTACCATCCTGAATATTGAGCTGCAAACCGTCGAAGCTGATGGCTTGACCGCTGATATAGGTGTTGCCGGTAGAAAGTGTGGCTCCGGTGGTGGTATTGGTCACATCATAAGTATTTGCCGCAGTGAAGACGACGCTGTAATCGTTACCCGTCACTGCTGCCTGAGTGGCAACTGTTGGTGTGCTAATCGTGCCATCACCCGTATTGCCCGTGACGGCAGCGGCGGATGGCCCGGCAAACAAAATGCTGTAGTTATCCCCGGTAAGTGCTGCGGGATTGGCTAATGACCCTGTACCGATTACACCGCCGCCCGTATTGACCGCTGCCGCTTGCGTAACAAACGTGCCGTTACCGTTCTTGATGCGCATGAAAATATCAGCACCTGAATCGCTGGTGGACATTTGCTGCGTCGCGCCGACTTGCGCGAGGCGCTGGCCATCGTCACCGAAATAGCTGACGCCGGCGGATGTATCCATGAACGGCTGGGTTCTCGACTGGTATCCGGCGAACAAGTAATTGCCTATGCCGTCGGTGCTGTTTGCGAGGCTGATCAGCTCCTGCAGCCTGCTGCTCAAATCGGTAGCGATAGTCTGGCGATCACTGTTATTGAGTGTGCCGTTACCTGCATAGATTGTGGCGGTCTGCACATCCTGAATCAGTAACGTCACGTTCTGCAACGTGTTTTCGGCAAGCGACAGGGTGTGGCGTGCCATGTTGCGGTTCCCCGCATATTGGGTGTTCATCGCATCCGACTGGCTGACATCGAGTGCCCGTGCCGCCGCGACCGGGTCATCCGATGCCGTCAATATTCTGCGCCCGGTGGAGACCTGCTGCTGGGTATGCAGCAAGCGTGCCTGCTGTTGGCTCATTGCGGCCACATTACTTTCAAATAATGTATTGGAGCTGATACGCATGACAGTTATCTCCCTAATGAAAGCAATGCATCAAACATGGTTTCGGCGATCTGCATCGCCTTGGCCGCTGCCTGATAAGCATGCTGGTAACGCAACAGATTCGCCGCCTCCTCATCCAGGTTCACACCGGAAATTGATTGTTGCGATGCGATGGTATGCGCCAGCATGGCGGTCTGCGCCTGGCTGGTCACATCCAGCTCGTGAGTCTTGGCGCCGATCTCGCCAACCAGTTGGCTATATGCCCCCTGAAAGCTGACCGTACCGTTCACCAGCAGATTTTGCACTTGCAAGTCTGCCATCAGCAAGACGTTGCGATTGTCGCCGCTGGCGTTGATATTTTGCGCGATATCAAAGGTATCGCCTGCATTCGGTGTCCCGCTGATTTGCAGCGTCCAGCCGTTATAGGAAATGTCTGCCCCGGGCGTGTATGCGTAACTGCCAATCTGCAATGTCTGCCCTGTTGCCGGAGCGGGTGGATTGGTCGCTTCCCCGACAGGCATCTGGACCACGAATGTAACACCGTCTGAATCAATGGAGAGAATCGTCGTCCCTGCGGGGAATCCACCTCCAGCCACCGGATCGCCTGCCGCCATGTTGACGGTACTGGAAACCGTTACGACGGAGGTGGGGCCGGTTACCAAAGGATCAACGGGATCGGGAATATCGGCCCCAATCGAGGCAGCAGTCGAAGCCAGACTATAACTGGTTGGCGGCTGGTTAAAGACTATTTTAACCGGCGCCAGCAAATTCTGATCAAGCGGCAGGGGAGTATTAACCGTTCCGCTGCTGATGTTGGCCGATCCGGTGTTGCTCAGTGCGGCCGATGTGCGGATCGGTGTGGCAGCCGCAATTTTTGCCGGGTCATTAGTCAGCACACGGAGATCCCCCGCTGCATTGGCGGTAGGACGAATCAGGAAGGAGTCAGCCGCGTTCATCGTGCCGGCAACCGTAATTGTCACGCCATCGACTGCCGCCAACGGCAATGTCGTGCCGAGATCGGTCACTGCATTGTCGGAAAGACGCAGCATGGAGTAATTAGTACCGTTGAAACTCAACCGATAATCGCTGGCGGTCAAGGCCGAGACATCGCTGATCGCACCTGTCACAACCGCCGTGCCGGTATTCAGTGCGCCATTATCAACGCGCGGTGACGCAATATTGAAAAGATTGCTACCCGGCACGCCGTTCAGATCCAACCCCATCCGGTTTTGCTGATTGATACTATCGGCCAGTCCGATCGCCACGCGCCCCAATGCATTGCGGGCAGGCTCCAGACTTTGGTCACGGAACGTAAGATAGGCACCCAGATTTCCGCCCTGCAGGCTGCTCTGTTGTATGGTGGACAGCTTATTGCCATTCAGATAGGCAATATCAATTTTAGAGGGATCTGTGGTTGATTGAACGGGGCGCAGCGACATGGCTTGCTCATCGATGACCAGCGCCTGGCCATTGCCGATAAAAACAGTGGCCGTACCGTCGGGCTGCGCCAAAACACTGACCTTGATCTCCTTGTTCAGTTGATTGATTATCTGGTCACGCTGATCCAGCAAGTCGTTGGGCAATTGCCCGTTTTGGTTAGTCGCCGTCACGCGTTTGATGCTGCCGTTCAACGCGGCAATTTGCTGAGCGTAGGCATTGATGGTGTTGACACTGGCAGTAATCTCGTTGGTAACGCCATTGGCAATATCAGTCAGGCGCTGATCAATCGCCTGAAAACGATTCACCATGAATTGTGCGCTGCCCAACAAGGTTTGACGCGCCGGAACCGATTCCGGGTTATTGGCAACCCCGTTCAGCGCGTTGAAGAAATCCTGCATCGCCGGTGAGGCGCCAGCAGTCGGATCGGCAATCAGATTATCGATCTGCCCCATCAGGGAATGATAACTGCTCAGATAGCTGGCCTGGGTCTGTTCCTGGCGGACCTGAGTAGTCAGAAATTCGTCATAAATTCTTTTCACCCCGACCACATCAACGCCCTGGCCGATAAACGACCCACCTTGCGACTGCGGGGCACGCGAGCCGACCAGCACTTCCTGCCGGGTGAATCCGGGAGTATTGGCATTGACAATATTATGCTGCGCGGTCGCCAGACCGATCTGGGCAGCATTCATGCCACTCAACGCCGACGTATATAAATTGCTTCCCATAGCCTTCCTCGATTCACCCATTTATGGGTTCCAGCATTTTATCGGCAGGTTTGTCTAAATCTTTAGCTCGAATACCGTTTAAACCAGAAAAATGGGGCTGCGCATAATGAGCACGGCCTCAGCGCTGACGAAGATTACGCCTTCTCCCCCTTTGCTGTTTCCCGCCCAATCAACTCCCGAGTGTCAGCTGATCCATCACCCGCGTCAGTTTTTCGGCATATTTCGGGTCGGTTGCATAGCCCGCCTTGTGCACTTCCTGCGCCATTCCGGCCGCATTGTCGCCTTGCTGCAATACCTTGGCGTAGCGCGGGTTGCTGGCCATCATGTTGGCGTAATCCTGAAACGCTTCGGTATAAGAGACATAAGCACGAAACTTTTCAACCTGCTTGTGCGCAACGCCATCTTTATATTCGGTGGTCATCACTTCCGCAGTCTTACCGTTCCAGCCCGCATTGGCTTTGATACCGAACAGGTTGTAACTGTTGCTGCCATCCGCCATACGAATTTCGCGTTTCCCCCAGCCGCTTTCCAGCGCCGCCTGCCCCAGCATCAATTGTGTAGATACACCGCTATCCTGGCTGGCCTGCAGGGCGTGTGGCGTCATACGGTTCACAAAATCCTGCTGGGTGTTCTGGTTGTAGGCTGACGGAATGACTGCTGAAGAGGTGGCAGTTGATTTGTTGATCGCGCTGCCAGTCGGCAATTGTCCGCCAAGGCTCAGTTGCTTTACCATCACGTCGGCCAGACCAACACCGCGACTGGCCATGCTCTGCGCCAATTGCTGATCCAGCATGCCGGTAAACATCCGGGTCTGTTCACTGTCGAACATGCCATCTTGCGGGGTGGCTTCGCGCATGCTCTTCAGCATCATGTTCAGAAATACCGATTCAAATTGTTGCGCCGCCTCCTTGAGCGCCTGATCCGGCGAATGCTTGGCCTGGGTGCGCAGTTGCTCGAGGCTTTGCGTGTCAATAGCCAACTTTGCGGAAGTGTCCAGCCGCTCAATCATCAAATGATCTCCAGTTCCGCACGCAACGCCCCGGATGACTTCATTGCCTGCAAAATCGCCAGCAAATCCTGCGGGGTCGCGCCAATCGAGTTGAGCGCCTTGACTACTTCGCTCAGTGATACACCTTTCTGGAGTTGCACCAAGCCGCCTTGGTCCACTGCCACGTCTATTGTGGTTTTGTCGATTGGCACAGTTTGACCTTGCGCAAGTGCATTGGGCTGACTTGCCGAGCTGTCTGTATTGATGACTACGGTCAGATTGCCGTGCGCCACCGCGCAGGCATCCAGGGTTACCGCCTGATTCATCACTATCGACCCGGTACGGGCATTGATAATGACCTTGGCGATGCCCTGTGCCGGGTTAACTTCCATGTTCTCAAGCCTGGAGAGAAAGGCCACACGCTCGTTACCAGTCGGCGCGCGTACCTGAATGACTCTGCCATCCAGCGCTGAAGCGATGTCCGGCGCAACCTGCCCATTGATGGCTTCAACGATTCGTGCGGCGGTCGTGAAATCGTTGGTGTTCAATTCCAGATGGATGAAATCGCCCTGCCCCAGCTGTGTCGGCACTGACCGCTCAACCGTGGCACCAGCAGGCACGCGCCCGACGCTCAGGTGGTTCATCTGCACCGAAGCTCCGCCTGAAGATGCGCCGACCCCACCAACCAGCACGTTGCCTTGTGCCATCGCATAGACTTGCCCGTCGGCGCCTTTCAACGGCGTCATCAGCAGTGTTCCACCGCGCAAGCTCTTGGCATTACCGATCGAGGAAGCCGTTACATCTATATTTTGACCGGGCTTGGAAAATGGCGGCAAGGTAGCAGTCACCATGACTGCCGCCACATTCTTGAGTTGCAGGCTGGTGCTGGGCGGCAGATTGATGCCCATCTGCGACAACATGCTGATGATGCTTTGTACCGTAAATGGCGTTTGTGTAGTCTGGTCGCCACTGCCGTCCAAGCCCACCACCAAACCGTAGCCGATCAATTGGTTATCGCGTACGCCTTGAATACTGGCCATATCCTTGATGCGATCGGCATACGCTGTGCCGCTCCAGAGGACTGGGGTCAAAAAACACAAAACAGACAAACCCATTACCCGTCTGACATTTAATGCGTTGGATATGACTGACCATAATTCAAAAATTCGTTTCATACTGCCTCCGTTCCAAAGAGCTTTTCCTTTGCCTTCTGTTTTTGGATGTCAGAATGGCAACACCGACAAGAAGAAGCGCCCCAACAATCCCAACGATTGTGCGTCATTCATGACCTCGTTCATTGCACCCGCACTCTTGTATTCGATGCGCGCATCGGCAACCTGGGTGGATTGCACGGTGTTTGTGCCGGTAATTGTGGTCGGATTAACCACACCGGAGAAGCGGATAAATTCGTCGCTCTGGTTCAGGGCTACCCGCTTTTCACCGCTCACCAGCAAATTCCGGTTCGCCAATACGTCAATCACCGTTACCGTAATCGTACCGGTCATATCCGCGCTTGCCGCCCCTGCACCGGTGGTATTCGAACTGTTATCGTTACTGCCGGTAAGAGAAAATGCCTTGAGCAGCACTTTGGCAGCGGCGCCAACCGACACGCCGGGTGTGTTGACATCGGTGCTGTTCGCATAAGTGGAGCTGCTGTTGGATTTCCGGTTGCCGGTGGTTTTTTCCACGATATTGATGGTCAGAATATCCCCGACGTTGCGTGCGCGTTGGTCCTCAAATAACGGGCGCTCATTGATGCCCGCCTGAAAAATTGCACCGTTGGCCGGAATGGCCACATTTCTTGTTACCGGTTGCGCGGTCATCGGTTGATGTACATTGGTCGGCGGGTTGCTCACGCAACCAGCCAGTCCCGCCAATAAACCCGCAAACCAATATTTAGCTGTATGCCGCATAGCCCGTCCCGTTATATTTGCGATAAACGCTGCAACATCTGGTCCGAAGTCTGGATGGCTTTGGAATTGATCTCATAGGCACGCTGTGTCTGGATCATGTTTACCAGCTCTTCCACCACATTAACGTTGGAAGTTTCCACATAGTTCTGGCTCAGCAATCCAGTGCCATTGGTACCCGGCTCATTGGTGCTCGGCGTACCGGAAGAAGCCGTTTCCTGGTACAGATTTTCGCCCTGGCTCATCAAACCGGACGGATTAATGAAAGTCGCCAGTTGCAAGCTGCCCACCTGCACCGGCGCGGTTACGCCCGGCTGGGTGACGCTAATGACGCCATCACGCCCTATCGATACACTGAGAGTGTCCGCCGGAATGGTAATGGCAGGTTGAACAGAAAAGCCGCTGGCGGTGACCAGCTGCCCTTGGCTATCCATCTGAAACGAACCATCTCGTGTGTAAGCCGTCGAGCCATCCGGCATCAATATCTGGAAAAATCCCGCGCCCTGGATTGCCACATCCAGCTGGTTGCCGGTCAGTTGCAGATTGCCCTGGGTATGAATGCGTTCGGCGGCTATCGGGCGCACCCCGGTGCCAATCTGCAAGCCGGATGGAATCTGGGTTTGTTGCGAAGACTGCGCGCCGGGTTGGCGGATGGTCTGATACAGCAGATCCTCGAACACTGCACGCGAACGCTTGAAGCCGCTGGTACTGACGTTGGCCAGATTATTGGAAATAACATCCATCTGGGTTTGCTGCGCGTCCAGACCGGTTTTGGAAATCCATAAGGAACGTATCATGATGTAACTCCTTTGCCTTAAGCTATGTTCATTATCTGGCTGGCCTGCCGCGCATTGTTATCCGCGCTTTGCAGCATTTTCATCTGCATGTCGAATTTGCGCGCCAGTGAAATCATGCTCACCATCGCTTCCACCGTATTCACATTGCTGCCCTCCAGACTACCCGGCGCAATACCCACATTCGCATCTGCAACTGCGGCCGTTCCATTTTTGAGCCGGAACAAACCATCGCTGCCGCGTTCCAGTTGCGCCGGTTCCGGATTGACCAACTTCAACCTGCCAACCACAATGACCGACGTCACCTGATCGGTGCTTGGCACAGTTGAAATAGTGCCATCCTTGGCAAAGGTCACCTCGGTATCAGGCGGTATGGTGATCGGGCCGTCATCTCCCAGCACATTCAGGCCGATACGGGTTTGCAATACCCCGTTGGGCGAAATCTGCAAGCTGCCGTTGCGCGTATAAGCCTCTTTGCCATCCAGCCCCTGCACTGCGATCCAACCTTCCCCCTGCACTGCCACATCCAGCTCGCGGCCGGTTGCCTGTAAAACACCCGGGGTAAAATCCGCACCCGGCGTGGAATCCACCACAAAAGTGCGGGTGGGCAGACCTGCGCCAACCAACGGCACGGCGCGAAATGTGCTCAACGCCGCACGAAAACCCGGCGTGCTGGCATTGGCCAGATTTTCCGCCACCGCAGCCTGCTGCTGCAGCACTTGCGAAGCACCGGTCATTGCAGTGTAAATCAGCTTATCCATGCATTCTCCCGCTCTGGTGGGTAGTAAGTGGCAAGTGCGAAGTGGGGGAAAACCATCTCCCTACTTCCTACTTCCTACTTCCTACTTCCTACTTCCTACTTCCTACTCCCTACTCCCTACTTCCTACTCCCTACTCCCTCCTACTCATCCTTTTAACGCAAATTCACCAGCGTCTGCAATACGGCATCCTGCGCCTTGATAGTCTGTGCATTGGCCTGGTAGGCGCGTTGCGCAGTAATCATGTTTACCAACTCGGCGGTTAAATCCACATTGGAATCTTCGACCGCCGAAGATTGCAGTATCCCAAGAGAACTCGAGCCTGGTGTGCCTATCAGCGGACTACCAGAGGTAGAACTTTCCACCCACTCGTTGTTACCCATCGGCTGCAAACCCTGTGGGTTGGTAAAATTTGCCAACAGTACTTGTCCCAAAGCACGTGATTGTCCGTTGGTATAACGCCCCAGGATCGTTCCATCATCACTGGTGTTAAACCCGCTCAAGCGCCCGGAGGAATAACCATCCTGGGTCAAACTGTTCACCCCAAAAACGCCGCTGTATTGAGAAGAGCTGGCAAAATTCAAGGAAAGCGATTGAGGATCGGCTCCTGTTGGCGTAAATATCGCTGAAGCCATTGTCCCTAACGGGGAAGAAGTCGGAGCAGTCGCAGACAACTGACCCAAAGTGTCAAAAGTAAGCTGAGCCAAAGGCGACGTTACGATCACACCATTTCCAGGCGCGGTGGATGCAGGCGGCGCAAAAGTGACAACACCAGCTGCAATACCAGTAATAGTTGCCGTGTGCGTCGTTCCGTTTGGACCCGCGCCCGCGATGGTAATCAAGCCGCCAGCCGCCAGCCCCGCCGGCACCGCAGCCAGTTCCATCGTAGTGGTGGTGTTAGGCACTGCCGGGGGGTTTGCACCCGTGGTGCTCGCCGGAACCAGTACCCCATCTATCGTCATGTAGGTGTTCCAGCTGGATGACCCGGCATTGGAGGTGACAATGGCGCCTGCCGCTGTGGCAGTCGAGGTCGCCGGAGCGAAGCTCACCAAATTGCCGGCGATGGCGGTGATGGTGGTGGTCAGGTCAGCGCCGGCAACTCCTGCTCCGGCAATGGTAATGGTATTGCCGACAGACATATTGGCGGCAGATGTAAGCGTGGCTGCGGTTTCTCCCGCGAGAATAATTGCCGGAGCATCAGTGGCAGCAATGGGCTGTCTTGCGAAGTACAACGATTCAACATGACCGGCACCCAGGCTGTCATATACCGTGAGCGAGGTCGAGCTGTTGTAGGTTGTCGGGTCGACCGGGTCAAAAGCTGGCGTTGTTGGCGTTGCGGTGCGTGAATCAAGATTCACTCCAACCGCAATGCCGGCCGTTTGTCTGGGCGACAGGTCGGAAGAATTGAGCTGTATCGGCAACGGTTGCCCGGGGATAATCGCTCCGGTTGCGTTCGGCAAATAACCGGACAATATATGACCCTGGTTGTTAATAACAAAACCATTTTTATCAACCTGGAATTGCCCGTTGCGGCTGTACAAAATACTGCCGCTTTGATCAATCATACGAAAGAATCCCTGGCCGCTGATTGCGATATCCATCGGATTGCTGGTATTGGAGACATTCCCCTGGGTAAATTGCTGCACAACCGCCGCCACCTTGCCGCCCGTGCCTACCTGCACTGCGCCGCTGCCCGCAAGAGAGGTGGCATACATGTCGGCAAATTGCGCCTGCGACTGCTTGAAGCCGACCGTACCGGAATTCGCCACATTATTGCCGATCACATCCAGTTGCTTGGACGACAAATTCAACCCGCTCAAACCTTGCTGAAAACTCATGATTTTCTCCTGACGTTAAAGAATTTGCCTGACCTGCGACAGCGCAATACCGTCCCTCTGCCCGACATTCAGGGTCACTCCCTGATTATCCTGCATGACACTGTTCACCATGCCGAACTGCAATGCCGTCGCATCAACCGGCTCCCCGGCCTGTTTGGCCGTGACCGCAAAGGTATAACTTCCATCGGCCACCACGACACCTGCTTCATTGCGTCCATCCCACTGCCAATTCACCAGGCCAACCGACTGCGCGCCCAGATTGATATTGCGCACCAGCGCGCCGGACTGGTCATGAATGGAGATCTCAACATTTTCCGCAGATTGCGTTAATTCAATACCGCCATAACCACTGCCATCGCTCTTTTCTATGCCATTACCCGGCACAAACACACCGTGCCCGATCATGCTGGTCGCCGCCTGCAGCGACTGGCTGGGCATCATGTTGTCGCTCAATGCCTGCAGGGTCGTATTCAGTTTCTCGATGCCGGTCACCGTGCTGAGCTGCGCCATTTGCGAAGTCACCTCCGCGTTATCCATCGGATTCAGCGGATCCTGATTTTTCATTTGCGTAATCAGCAGCGTCAGAAAACGATCCTCCGTCTCGGCTGCCGTCGATGTCGCCGATGATGATCCGGCTTGTGCGGTTGCATTCATCTGGGCAAAAAGCGCTGCGGTCGAACCACTGTCTTGTACGTTATTAACCATAGTAAGCTCCTTTAATCACAACCCTGTCACTGGCCGATGGTCAGTGTCTTGAGCAGCAGAGTTTTTGAGGTATTCATCACCTCAACATTGTTCTGGTATGAGCGTGAGGCCGAGATCATGTTCACCATCTCATCCACCACATTCACGTTGGGCATGGCGACATAACCCTGGCCGTCTGCCATCGGATGTTTGGGGTCATAGACCATTTTCATCGGTGCATTGTCTTCAACCACTGCCGTGACTTTTACGCCCTGGCCGCCGCCTTCCGCCGGTACGGCACTGAACACGACTTGCTTGGCCTTGTATGGCTGGCCATTGGCGCTGGTGGTGCTGTCGGCGTTGGCCAGGTTGCTGGCCACCACGTTCAGACGCTGCGACTGCGCCGCCATCCCCGATCCAGCCACATTAAAAATATTGAATAGCGACATGATCCGCTCCCGCCTAACCTTGAATGGCCGTCAGCATTATCTTCATCTGCTCACTGACGAATCTGACGCTGGCCTCATAGCGCAATGCATTGTCGGCAAATTGTGCGCGCTCCACATCCATATCTACCGTATTGCCATCCGCACTCGGCTGCACCGGTTTGCGGTACATTACCGGTGCGCCCATAACCGAACTACCGGAATTTCCCTGCAGATGCATTGGTGAGGTTTTTGTGGCCGGCAACTCAGTTGATGTTCCGACCAGCGCATTTTTCAGTGCGCTGGCAAAATCGACATCTCTCGCCTTGTAGTTTGGCGTGTCCGCATTCGCAATGTTGGAAGCCAGCAACTCCTGGCGCGCCGCGCGCAGGCTCAGCGCGGTTTGCTGAAATCGCAGTGCATCGCCCAATTTATCCACCATTCTGTCCTCCCGTTCCGCTACCAAGCTGTCCATGTGAGAGGCATACTAAATCCGCTCACGCCATGACCATCTGCCAATAAGCGGCATATTTCCGCCTTAATTCCGGGTTATTCGACTCAACCACACCCGGCACAATGCGCTCCATGAATAAACTTCTGCTCATGGGATGCCTGTTGCTGCAATCCGTTGCCGCCGGAGCCGCAACCACGGATCACACGCGCATCAGGGATACCGTCATTGCCTTTGTGCAGCAGCAAACCGCCGCATTGCCCGGCAAGACCCGTTACCAGATAGATGAAATAGACTCGCGTATCTCACTCTCAGAATGCGCCAGACTTGAAGCCTTTCTGCCTGCCGGCAGCCAGTTTGTCGGCAAGATTTCGGTGGGCGTGCGTTGCGTGGAAAAGAACGGCTGGAGCATTTTTGTTCCGACACAAATCAAACTCAGCCTTGATCTACTGGCCAGCACGCGTCAACTACCGATGGGGCACACGCTGCGTGAAGAGGATTTCACGACCCAAACAACCGAAGTTTCCAGTGCCAGCGGGTTCACCGACCCAAAACAGGTGTTGGGACAAGTCTTACGCTATAACATCAGCGCCGGGCAATTGCTCCGCGCAGACATGCTGCGCCCGCCATACAGCGTGACACAGAGACAGGCCGTACAAATTTTTGCGCAGGGCAACGGTTTCAGCATACGCAACGAAGGCGCCGCGCTGAATAATGCCGGCGAGGGCCAAAGTGTGCAGGTTCGGGTCGGATCGGGGCGCGTTATCGGCGGAATTGCGCGCGCCGGTGGCGCAGTGGAAATCAACCCGTGAACCCTGAAGGGAAAGCCGGATACCCTTCACAAGCGCCTGACATACCCTCTTCCATCTTTTCTCTTCTTTTTTATGCGCTACAATCACGCCGTGAATCAGCCGTTAATATGCCCGGGTTAAAGTTTTCCGGACTTTTGCCGATATGAAGCTGACAGTGTCAAATCAGGCATCGCCAGATTGAGAGGAAAACCATGAAAATAGATAAACCAGGCAAGCCGCTACCGGTCAATCCGATCAGCGAAGAATCCGCGCGCAGCACCACCCATAGCAAGGCTGGCGCGCCGCCACCCGCCGCGCAGCAACCGGGCAGCACCAGCGTCTCGCTCGGTTCCATAGCGACACAATTGCACAGCATGGAAAGCGGCATGGCAAATACGCCGGTTGTCGATTCGGCCAAGGTAGCGGAAATCAGACAGGCCATCAGCGATGGCCGCTTCGAAGTCAATTCAGGAGTCGTTGCCGATCGTCTGATCGCAACAGTACGCAACCTGATCGACAACCAGGCTTGAGAAACACTTGAAGCAATTATCAGATTCGCAGTTGCTTGCCGCCTTAGCCGCCGAACATACAGCGTTACAGCATTTTGTGGCTCTGTTGGAGCAAGAACAGGAAATGCTGGTGGAAAACCGCACCGACCAATTGCTCGAACTGTCCGAACAGAAATCCGGCGATGCGCTCAAACTTAACGAACTCGCGCAAGCGCGCCGCACGCTGCTGAAAAAATACCTCCCGCAATTTGATACCGATGCAGTACGCGCCTGGCTGACCATGCATAATCCGCAAGGTTTAGAAGTGTGGCTGAAAATTCTTGCTTTGGCGGAGCGCGCCAGCCAGACGAATCGCACCAATGGCGAGTTGATTCAAACAAAGTTGCGGCACAACCAGCAAACGCTCACCGTATTGAGCAATGCAGCGAATAAAGCCAATCTTTACGGGCCAGACGGGCAACCCAGCTTTTCACCGGGAAGCGGCAGATCGCTGGGAAGCGGCTAGCCAGGGAACCGAAGGCCATGGTTTTGTGCGGCTACGCCGTATTTCCAGCAGAATCGCCGTGCCACGACAACAACGCTACTGTCATCCGCCCTCTGAAGCCCGTTCCATATTGGGCGAAATAATCGTGATTAGCACACGCCGGTTTTTGGCACGGTTCTCCGGACTATCGTTCGGAACCAGCGGATGGTTCGAAGCCAACCCCACAACCGCCAGACGCTTTGCCGATATGCCGTTACCAATCAACATTCTGGCAACACTGCTGGCTCGCGCCGAAGACAGCTCCCAGTTGGAAGGGTATTGGGCAGTCGCGATCGGAACGTCATCAGAATGTCCTTCCACCTCAATGGACAATTCTTCTTTGCTCAATACTGCAGCCACCTGGCGCAACACAGCATGCGCGCCGGGCTGCAATACCGCATCTCCGGTACTAAACAGGAAGCCTGCGCTAACATCAATTACCACCCCGCGCTGGGTCTGCTCAACACGCACCTGCTTCAGTTGAATAAGCGATGACATTATCCGGCTTAACCGGTCGGCGATATTTTTCATACGCTCCTGAATTTTGTGCTGCTGCTCGCCCAGCCGCGCCGTACGTCTGTCCACCAGTGATTTGAGCAACAACTCATCCTGACTGGGCACAACGGCGGGTGATCCGGCACTCGGCTGAGTACGGAAAGCAATGCTCAATGAGTCGCTGAATACCTTGTACTTGCCTTCATTCACCGAGGAAATGGAATACATCACTACAAAAAAAGCGAACAGCAAAGTGACAAAGTCGGCATAAGAAATCAACCAGCGGTCGTGATTGTCGATATCGATACGTTTTTTGCGGCGCGCCATGGTTCAGCGGACTGAAAACAAAGAACAGAGGTCAGTAGCTTGTTCGCCGCTGTGTGGCGGTTCTATCAAAAAAACGTGGCGCAGCCGCGCAAAATATCTGTCATCTGCCATCTGTCTTCCGTCCTCTGGTTACTCGATATAACCCTGCAACTTGAGTTCGACCAGCCGCGGATTATCCCCGCTGGCGATACCAACCAAACCGTCTACTATCATCTCGTAGATATCCGCCTGGCGCATGATGATGGATTTCAATTTATTTGCGATTGGCAGGAACAACAAATTGGCAAAAGCCACGCCGTAAATCGTTGCAACAAATGCGACCGCGATACCGCTACCCAATTTGGCCGGCTCACTGAGATTCTGCATGACATGCATCAACCCCAATACGGCACCGATGATGCCGATGGTCGGCGAATATCCGGCAGCGGCCTCCCACACACGCGCCGATTGCCAGCGCAATTGTTCCCACCTGTGTATATCCACGTCGAGCACTTCACGGATTTTTTCCGGACTGGTGCCATCCACCACAAGCTGTAAACCTTTTTTCAAGAACGGGTCATGGATGGTAGTGATATGGCCTTCCAATGCCAATACTCCTTCCTTGCGCGCCAGCATGCTCCATTCGGTAATTTGCCTGAGCAGCCAGAGGCCATTCAATTTTGGCTCGACGAACGCCCATTTCCCCATCCGGAGCGCAGTGAAAAACACCTTGGACGGGCTTTGCACCAACACCGCGCCGAGCGTACCGCCGAATACGATTAGAAAAGCCGACCCCTGCACCAGAATGGAAAGATCGCCACCCTCCAAAACCTGACCGGACATGATACCGACTACTCCAATCACAAAACCCAACAGCGTGAGCTTGTCCATCAGTAACCCTTCATCCGGCTACGCAGTCTTGCTACCGCCTGACTGTGCAACTGCGAAACGCGCGACTCGGAAACACCCAGCACTTCGCCGACTTCGCGCAGATTCATCTCCTGCTCGTAGATCATCCCCATCAACAACCGCTCACGCTCCGGCAAGTTTTCAATCGCATGAACCAGTTCGGTTTTGAAACGCTCGTCCTCCAGCAAATCCAGCGGATTTTCTTCGCTGCTGAACTCGAACCGCTCGAAAAAATCGTCGTGATCCTCGCCATGAAAATCCTCGTAATACACCAATTGTGCACCGCGCGACTCCTGCAGCATCTTCTGGTATTCGGCGAGCGGTACTTTCAGTTCCTGGGCAATTTCGGACTCGGCAGGCTGGTGCCCGAGGCGTTGCTGCAAGCGGCTGATGGCGGTCTCGATCAGGCGCATATCGCGACGCAGACTGCGCGGCAACCAATCCGCCCCGCGTAATTCATCCAGCATTGCGCCACGGATGCGTTGTGTCGCATAGGTTTCAAACTGAGCACCATGAAATTCATCATAGCGGCTGGCGGCATCCAGCAACCCCATCATGCCGGCCTGAATGATGTCGTCAACCTGCACGCTGTGTGGCAGCCTGGTCATCATCTGATACGCAATTCGCTTTACCAGTGCAGCGTGCTCCCGCAGGCATTGCTCCTTGTCGTTTAATCCCTGCGCGTTATACATGCCCGCTAGTTTACAACGTGCACCATTGACTGCAAGCTCAAAACTCTATTTTGTTTTTGACAAAACTCATTTGGCCGCAAGCTCGAAACTTCGTTTTCTCTGCTGTCGCGTTGTGGCAACTGCCGGATCAAATCATGAAGAATGGCACAAGTGCCGTTTTCTGCTTGATCGGACGAAACAGGCAGCCGCAGTAACTTTCCCGACAATGCCACACAAGCACACGCCGATACCGAATCAGGAAAAGCTTCGACCACTGCCTTCCCCAGCCGGGTGGCACGTTTCAATTTTTCGTCATGCGGGATACGCCCCAGATAGGTCAGTCGCACTGCAAGATTGCGCCACGCGACGGCAGCCATGTTATTGAAAGCGTTCATCGCCGCCAACTCGTCAACAGCTTTGTTGATCACGATACTGAACTGCGAACACGCGCTTTCCAGCGCCAATCGCTTGATCAGGGCATAGCTTCCGGTAATGCCGCTAACGGTGGTATCCATCACCAGCAGCATGGCCGCACCTGCCTGGTTCAAGAGCGCTGCGGTGTGGCCAGGCAGCCTTCCGGTATGTCTTGAGGCAGGCATTGCCGTATCCACCAGCAGTACATCCACGCCATTACTGATGTCGGCCAGTACATTTTTCAGGCGCTGCTGAGCATACTGCGGCAATCCGGCCAGGGCATCCGCTGCCCGCGCGGCAGGCAACACGCTTAATCCCCTGCTGACCATGACCGTTTCAACGAGTTTGCACTTTCCCAACGCTGCATCAAGCAAATCATACCTGGCAGACAAGCCGAGGCGCTCTGCCAGGTTATCCGGCGCATGGTTCTCGTCCAGTACCAGAACATTCTTGCCGGAACGCACCAGCGCCGCGGCAAGATTGATAATTGAAGTGGTACATCCCACGCCGGATTTGCCTGCCGCGACGCCAATCACCTGCGTCCGGTTGCTTATCAGCAAACGGCGCAAGCCTTCAGCCTGATCAATTCTGCCCTCAAAGAGCATGCGCCATCTCCACTGCGCTCTCTGTGCCGGAAAACATCATTTCGGCAGACATATCCTCAGCCATCATTGCCGGAAATTCCAGCTCATCCAGCGTGAATGGCGTTTTCTCATCCACTGGTTTAAACGCGCGATGCAACAGATAGTCCATATTGACGGCGTGTAAATCCTCCGGTACCCGCTGGCCGTTGGCAATGTAGTGCAATATCAAACGGTGACGCAGTGCCACATCCAGCAAGCTGCCCAGACTGACCGCCTCGTCAAGTTTGGTTGGAATGCAGCCCACAATCTTATCGCTACTGTACAACTTCACGACGTCCTCCAGCGTATCGCTGCTGCTGGTGGCATTCAGCAGCAGCAAGCACTGCACACCCGCCGCATCAAACATCTCCTTCTGATTGCCAACACGTTCGTCGCGCTGCCCCATACCCACGGTATCGATTAGCACCAGATGCTTGTGGCGCAATGCGGAAAGTGTCAATCGCAAATCGCCGGTATCTTTCACCGTATGCACCTCCACACCGAGAATTTTGCCGTAGATCCTGAGCTGCTCGTAGGCGCCGATCCGGTAACTGTCGGTGGTTAGCAGTGCCACCTTGTCCGCGCCGTAACGCACCACTGCCCGTGCCGCCAGCTTGGCCGTCGTGGTCGTTTTGCCCACGCCGGTCGGACCGATCAGCGCATACACACCACCCTTGGCAACGATGTCATCCGTCACACCGGCCACACGCAAATTATTTTTTAATACTTTTTTTATCCATACCTCACCCTGGATACCGTCGTCCGGCAGCTTATCCGTCAACTTACGCACCAGCGACGTGCTGAAACCGGAATTCAGCATTCTGCGCAATAACCCCGCTCGCTGAGGATCACGTTGCTGCATATTGTTCCATGGCAAGGCGGCAAGCTGATGATGCAACATGTTGTGCATCAACCTGATCTCACCGAGGATGTTAGTTTCGGATAACAGGGTGGCGGAAGGTGCGGCAACTGGTTGCGAAGCGTGTGGCACCGGGCTTGGCGCGGGTCCATTCTTTACTCCTGCAACAACAGTGACGCCCGGCTTGCGGCTCTCGGCTTTCGCCCCCCGATCTTCTTTCCTGGAGACACCCTTATCCATTCGACCAGACGGGCAAACAACGTCTATCGGTATGCTGGTCACAGACCCTTGCTCAGTCAATAAATCAATCGTCTCATTGGCCAAGGCAATCATTTCTATTCCCCTGTCCACCTTGCGGTTTGACAGAATCACGGCATCGTCACCCAATTCGTTGCGTATATCCAGCAGTGCCTGACGCGCTGTCGGAGCTATAAATTTCCTGATACTCATGCTTTACCTCCCACCATTGCAGTTACCCGAATTGTTTTGAAATCCGGTATTTCATCGTGCGAAATTACTCTGATATTCGGCACGGCGCGCTTGAGGAAACGCGCCAGCAAATCGCGCAGCTGCGACGGCACCAGCATCACGGTTGGCAACCCCATTTTTTCCTGCACATCAACGGCAGCACGTGTCTCACGCACCACGGTATCTGCCAGACCCGGCTCGATACCGATGCCGTTCTGACTGGATTGCATCGCCTGAATCAAAATATATTCCAGCTCCTTGTCCATACTGATCACCTGCAATTCCTGCGCGGCGGGGTAGAACTGCTGCACAATGGCAGGACCCAGTGCCACACGCACCAACGCAGTGAGTTGATACGCATCCTGGCTGCGTGGCGCATTTTCTGCCAATGTTTCGACGATGGTGCGCATGTCGCGGATGTGCATGCCTTCATCCAGCAGGTTTTGCAATACTTTCTGCACTACCCCCAGCGGCAACGTCTTGGGCACCAGATCTTCAACCAGTTTTGGCGTAACTTTGCCGAGGTGGTCGAGCAATTGCTGCACTTCCTGACGGCCGAGTAATTCTGCGGCGCGCGTGCTGATCAGATGGCTCAGATGGGTTGCCACCACCGTCCCGGGATCAACCACGGTATAGCCCATGACTTGCGCCTGATCGCGTAACGCCGCGTCAATCCACACTGCGGGGAGACCGAAAGCCGGATCGCGCGTCTGCGCACCGGCCAACTCTCCCGTCACACTTCCCGGATTGATCGCCAGCAGCATATTCGGATAGGCCTCGCCACTGCCCGCTTCCACCCCCTTGATGCTGATGCGGTAACCGTTCGGACGCAGGTCGAGATTGTCACGAATATGTACGGCAGGCGGCAGGAAGCCGATGTCTTGTGTGAATTTCTTGCGAATCCCCTTGATGCGACGCAACAAGTCACCATCCTGAGTCTTGTCTACCAGTGAAATCAGACGGTAACCCACCTCCAGCCCCAGCACATCCACTTGCGCCACATCTTCCCAGCTCGCCTCCGGCGATTCGTTAATGATCGGTGTTGCCACCGTAGCAGCTTCCCCTGCTTCGACTGCCTTAACGTTCTTCTGCGACAAGCGATAAGCAAGGCCAGCCATTGCCCCGGCAAGCAGCAGAAACGCAAAGTGCGGCATCCCCGGAATCATGCCCAACATACCGATGATGGCAGCAGTCAACATGATCACCTGAGGCTGCTTGAACAATTGCCCAATCAGTTGCTGGCCGATGTTCTCATCACTGGCCACGCGGCTCACCACCAGACCGGCAGCGGTCGAAATCACCAGCGCCGGAATTTGCGCGACCAAACCATCGCCGATAGCCAGCAGTGTGTAATTCTTTGCGGCAACGGCGATATCGAGATTGTGCTGCAGTACACCAACGATCAAACCACCAACCACATTAATCAGCAAAATAATAATGCCGGCAATCGCATCGCCGCGCACAAATTTACTGGCGCCATCCATTGAACCGTAGAAATCGGCTTCCTGAGAAATCTCGGCACGGCGTTTGCGCGCCACATCTTCACCGATTAACCCGGCGTTCAGATCGGCATCGATCGCCATCTGCTTGCCCGGCATCGCGTCCAGGGTAAAACGCGCGCCCACTTCGGCAATACGCCCGGCACCCTTGGTGATTACCATGAAGTTGATAACCACCAGAATGGCGAACACCACGATACCCACGGCATAGTTGCCACCCACCAGAAACTGACCAAATGATTCAATTACCTTACCCGCCGCATCCGGCCCGGTATGCCCTTCCAGCAACACGACACGCGTGGAAGCCACATTCAGTGACAGACGCAGCAAAGTGGTAATCAGCAATACGGTGGGAAATACCGCGAAATCAAGCACCCTGGTGGTGTTCATGCTGACCAGCAACACCATGATGGATATTGCGATGTTGAAAGTGAACAGTACGTCCAGCAGCATCGGCGGCAACGGCAATACCATCATCGCCAGAATCATCACAATCAGCACCGGACCGACCAGACCCATCATTCCGGCACGCTTGATGAAGTTTTGTAATAGCAGCAGCTGATTCATGTTGTACTTCCCTTTGTCGCAAGTTTGCGGTGTTGCCGCCGCAATGCATCCCAAAAATGATCGGCACCCTTCGTTAACGGGATGACCACATGGATGACTCTCATTATCTGAATTTGCCGCTATGGCGATAGGTGGAATAAGGGGGGGTTTCTGCTGCTATTTATTCCGGAGAAAGACCGGGCACAACTCATTGCAGCCTAAGTCAAGAAATCACCACTCATAGCCGGATCAAGCTCTTTTGGAACCAGCAATTCAGCCGGTTCATGTGGGCACGTTCCACCTTGTTTTTCATAGCGACGCAGTTGGTAAACGTAAGCCAGCACTTCGGCAACTGCGGTATACAAAGCCTCGGGGATGGATTGCCCCAGTTCGGTATGCTTGTGCAGTGCGCGCGCCAGCGGCGGCGCTTCCAGAACTGGCACACCATGTTCCTTTGCGATTTCGCGGATGCGCAATGCCAGCAGATGTGACCCCTTGGCAACCACGACCGGCGCGCTCATCGCCCTGCGACCGCGTTTCCCAATTTTTTCTGAAGCTCCGGTCTCGCTGTATTTCAGGGCTACGGCATAGTGTGTCGGGTTGGTCACCACCACATCGGCAGTCGGAATCGCAGCCATCATGCGACGGCGCGCCGCTTCACGTTGCAAGCTGCGGATGCGCCCCTTGACCATCGGGTCGCCTTCGGTTTCCTTGGCCTCCTGCCGCACCTCTTCCTTGGTCATCATCAATTTCTTGTTGTTGTCCCACAACTGGAACGGCACATCAATCAACACGATCAACAACATCGCGCCAACGATCATCATGAAGCTGGCTCCGATCAGGGATCCCATTTGCGGGATTGAAGCAATAGCCGCCTGGCTGCTGAGCGCCAGCACCGCATCCTTGTTATGCCAGATCACCAGGGCTGCAACGCCGCCCACCAGAACGGCTTTACCGATTGCCTTGACGAGTTCCACCAGCGCTGTTCTGGAGAGCATGCGGGCAACACCGGAGATCGGGTTTAACTTGGAAAATTTTGGCTGCAAGGCTTCGACACTGAATAGCCAGCCATTCAGTAACAACGGGGATAAGGCCGCCGCCAGAAATACCGCGAGCAGTAACGGCGCAAAGGTTATCAGCATATCCAGCGAAAGCTCATACAGGCGCGGAATCATCAGGCCGGGATTAAGTGCCATATCACGATCAAGCGTCAGTCCGTCGTGCAGCATTTTCACCATATGCCGGGTAAATGACGACCCCATGAACCACAGTGTGGCACCACCCGCCAACAGCACGGCAAACGTGGACAACTCGCGCGAGCGCGCTACCTGGCCCTTTTCTCTGGCCTGATCAAGCCGCCGTTGTGAAGGCTGCTCGGTTTTTTCCAGATCACTGTCTTCTGCCATGGCCCAATCCGTTGGTTATTCTGAATTCAGCAGGTAGATGGATTGGACATTTTTGGCGATGCATACGTCACATGAAAGCTGAGGACTCAGTTGTACTTGCCAAGCTGTTCGCTCAGCTTGAGACCGCCCAGCACCAGATATGTCTCCGGTTCAGCCTGGGCTGCTTCGGCCTGCGCCGTATTGATCACCACCTTGCCCGCTGCTGCTACAGAATGAACAGGTTGATTTATACCGGGCCGCGCCATCTGTACGGCTTCATGCAGAGGGAATTGCGGCATCAAGAGGCCGATAACAGCCACCGCCGAAACCAGCCCGGCAGCCATTACCATCTTGCCGATCCGTTTATTGCGGCGTAGCCGTTCCATCAATTGAAATGTTGCGGTTTCAGCGTGTGACTGCTCAATTTGCGTACGCAGTTGCTCATTTTCCAGCTCCTCCAATTCGGCACGCCGCCCGGCTGCCAGTGCTGCCTCGTGCGCCAACATTATTTTGGTTTGCGCAGCATCCCGGGCACGTTGCTCGGCAATTTCATATGCTTCCTCAGCCACGGCGGCTTGCGCTTCGACCTTCATGCGCACTCCTATTTCTGACAGTACGCGTTGCTCTGCATCCAGCCGTGCCTGCTGTTGCGCCAATAGTTTTTGCTCTTCCTCATGCTGACGCGCAATCGCTTGCGCTGTCTGTTCGGCGGCAACCATGCGCTGGCGGATCATCTCCTGTGCAGCCTGTTCGGTACGCAAGTGTTGCTGCTCGACCTCGATGACACGGTGTTCTTCAGCGATACGCTGTGCGGTTGCCTCTTCAACAAACAGGATCGAATTTTCGCGCTGCTGTTTGGCTGCCGCGATCAATTCTCTGGCACGCGACAATGCCCGCTCTTCCGCAGCCAGCATTTCCCGTTCTGCCTGTTCCACCTGACACTCGGTCTCGATGCGCGTCTGCATGGTTTGTGCCGCCTCCGCTGCTGCCGCCTGGCGGCTGGCAGCCTGTGCCAGTAACTCGCGCTCTTGTTCAAGGTGAAGCTGCTCCTGTTCGAGCAACTGGCTTTCAATCTGCACACATTGCTGCGCTGCCGATCTTGCCTGTTCGACGGTCTCTCCACGCTTGCGCGCCGTCACGGCAGCCTGCGCTTCCAGCCGGACACGCTCCAGCTCTGCTGCGGCGGTCATGCGTGCTTCTTCCATACGAAGTTTCGCCATATTTTCCGCACGCATCATTGCGCTGTCACGCGCCTGCTCCGCTTCGACAATTTGTTTGCGGAAAGCGGCCTCTGCAAGTGTCTCGACATGAATTTTCTCTTCTTCTATCTTGAGCGCCATAGCTTCGGCCTGTGCGCGACTCCTGGCTGCGCGCATAGCACGCTCTGCCGCCTGCTCCTGATCACACGCCGCCTGCAAGGCCTGTGCGCTCAACTGTTCAGTGGTTTCGGTCAGTTCCCGGATGCTTGTTTCAATTTTGATACGCTCGTTATTCAAACTATCGGCCAGCAACTGCGCGGATTGCAACGCGGTGTCCTGCGCCCGTATTTTTTCCCGCAATGCCTGTTCAGCCTGCCGTTCCGACTGCGCACGATCCTGCTGGATTTGCAGCAACACATTTTCACGCTCTGCATTATCCTGCGCGATACGCAATGCCTCGCATGCTGCCGCGCTACGTTCATTTGCCACGGCAATTGCATGCACTTCAGCTTGCAACTCGAATTCCACCTCGCGTGCCGCCTGCAGCTCCGCTTCGGCGCGTTGCTGCGCAAGCGCCATCAGATCGCGTTCCGCCTGCAATTTTTGTGCGGCAGCCTGACCGGCCATTGTTTCAGCCGCCAAACGTTCTTTCGCTTCCAGCTTGGCTTGGCGCAACAAAGCGTTGGCTTCCTCCCGTTGCCGGGATGCCTCACTGTCGGCCTCGGCTTGCGCCAGCAATAACGCAACCGATTCCTGTTCAGCCTTGAATTTGCACTCGGCTTCGAAGCGTATGGTTGCCTGCGCTTCAGCGCGTTGCTTTGCCAACTGAAATGCCTCGCGCTCGTTGGATTCACGGACTTCGGCATCGGCTCTGGCTTGTTCTTCGAACTGTTTCCGTTGTGCAATAAACTCCAAAGCACTCCGGTCTGCAGTCGCACGAATTAGAGCGGTCTGTTCGGCATTCCGCTCGGCGGCACATCGCTCCTTTGCCTCGCGCAACGCCAGCGATTCGGCACACAGCCGCGCATCTTCTGCCACAATTGCTTCCCGCTCTGTCTTGAGCCTTGCATTAAGCAGCGCGATAGCATCCTGCTCCTTTAAAACTTTTTCCTGTACCGCCCGCGCAATAGCCTGCTCTGCATACTCTCTTTCCTGTGCCAGCAGGGCCGCATCCTGTTCCAGCTTGGTACGATTTTCCGCCGCCCTGGTGGCGCGTTGTTCAGCCTCGGTGCGCCTGCTGATTTTTTCCAGCTCTGTCCTCTCGCTGTTCGCGCGTTTTTTTACCTGACACATTTCCCTGGCCTCGCTTTCAGCCCGCTGCGCTGCCATGTCACGTAAACGGGATTCCAGCTCCAGCGTTTCTTCAGCAGATTTTTTTTGTGACCGCTCAGCCGTATATCGCTCATCACTGACTTGTTCGGCGCGTGTCACTATCGCGGCGATGGCCTTCTGCATCTTATGCACTTCAGCTTCGGTGTGTGACTGTGCCTTGGATTCCGCCTGGTTTTGCTGTTCAAACAATGCCGCCAGCTCGCGCTCTGTTTGGGCCTTGTTCTCGGCAGCGGCGCGCTCGGTCAGTTCCTGCTGCAAACGCTTATTCAATTCGTTCTGCGCTTGCTGCTCGGCATGCAACCTTGCCTGGCTTTCTTGCTGGAGCCGCAATTCACAGGCCAGTTTTTCCTGTATTTCACAGCCCAGTTTTTTCTCTGTTTCGAGCCTTGCCTTGACTGCTTCGGCCAACCTCAACTCATCCTGACTTTTCGCCTCGATCTGCACAGTCAGTTCCGCCTCGGCTCGTGCCCGCGCTTGAGCCACCGTCCGTGCATGAGCTTCGACGCGAGCCCTTGCCTGTGCGGAAAGGTCTGCTTGCGCCTCGGCCTCAATGCGCCCGCGCGCCTCCTGAATGGCTTGCGATTCAGCGATATACTCGTCGCTGTCGCTGCTGATTAAACGAACTACGGCTGACTTTGACATGGCATTACTCCCTATGCATTTTTGGTGCGTGTATTGCACGCATTGCAACGGTGTCAAAATAACAGCCTGGGAAGCAAGCAAAGCACGGAACAGAGCCGGTAAATCGGGCTATTTCAGAATGAAGGGAATAATCGTGTAGGCAGAATTCCTACACTTTGCCAAGCGTAGACAGAAGTGCTAATTCAGCGGCGTACCCGAATTAACGGAAAGATGTGCGAGTTTATGCAGTACTCTGATTCAAGTAGGCCAGTATCCGCTGCGCCATTGCCTTGATCGGAACAATTTCGTCTACTGCACCGATTGCGATAGCCTCACGCGGCATGCCGAATACCACCGAAGATTCCTGATCCTGGGCAAAATTGTAAGCGCCTGCCTCACGCATCTCGAGCATGGCCGCAGCACCATCCTTACCCATGCCGGTGAGCAGCACTCCAATCGCGTTTTCACCGGCCTGTTGCGCCGCCGAACGAAACAATACCTCGACCGATGGGCGGTGGCGATTGACCGGTGGAATCTGGCTCAACTCTGTAGCGTAATAATTTCCCTTGCGTTTGAGCAGTAAATGGGAATGTCCCGGTGCGATATAGGCATGACCGGGCAAAATACGCTGATCGCCTTCCGCCTCACTCACGGTTATTTTGCATAATCCATCCAGCCGCTCCGCAAAAGACCTGGTAAACAACTCTGGCATATGCTGTGCGATCAGGATGCCCGGCGCACTGACGGGAATTCCGGTAAGAAATTCCCGGATTGCCTCGGTGCCGCCCGTGGATGCGCCGACCACGATGATTTTCTCCGTTACCGGGATCCGCTGAGCAGACTTTCTATCAACACCGCTCATCAGTACCTTGCTATTTGATCCGCTCATTACTCTTTAACACGGCACGCTGCCGCTTTTACCTTGGAAGCAAGCTCATAGACCGTTCTTGAACGCAATCGGAAATACTCTTCTGCATGATGAAAACTCTCCGAATGCCCGGCAAACAACAGGCCGTCACTGCGCAACAACGGAGCAAATTTTTTGAGGACTTGCAGTTGTGTCGGTTTATCGAAGTAGATCATTACATTGCGGCAGAAGATCGCGTCGAGTGGCGCGCGCAGCGGCCAGTTGTTATGCAGCAGGTTAACCTGGCGAAAGGAAACCATGTCCCGCAACTCCCGACGCACCCGCACATGCCCGGCGGGAATTTCAGCACTTTTCTCGAAAAACCGCTTCACCATATCCGGAGCGAGTTTGCTGACACGGTCTTGCGCATAAATTCCTGTCTTGGCTATCTCCAGCACTTGCGTATCCAGATCGGTTGCGATAATGCTGACCTGTGAAGCGAGACTGCCCAACGCATCTATCGCCGTCATGGCCATCGTATAAGGTTCTTCACCGGTGGAGGAAGCGCAACACCAAAGTGTAACGGGGCGCTTGTCCGGCAGGGCGCGCAAGTGGTCTGCCAACATCGTAAAATGGTGCGGCTCGCGAAAAAAAGAGGTCAGGTTGGTCGTCAGCGAGTTGGTAAAGGACTCCAACTCCTTCGAGTTGCCCGCCTCCAATATCGTCAGATACTCCGCGAAAGTCTTCGCCCCGGTGGCGCGTAATCGCCTCGACAACCGGCTATAGACCAGCTCCTGCTTGCTCTCGTTCAGGGCAATGCCGGCGTGTTCGTAAATCAGCTTGCGTACCCGCTGAAAATCCTGCGCGGTCAGGTGAAACTCACGCGTGTGACTGGCAGGTTCTTTCATAAATTAAAGGTGTCTGATGTTCAGGCAGGGCTCGCAGTCCCGTCAATTTGGAGAATGGCACAGTTGGCTGCTGTCACCCTCCCCGGCCACCGCAATCCTCTCCAGCGCGGCAAGCACTTCCATACTGGCGGCCTCCATCAGCCCGACCAGCCCGATGCCGCGTAGCGGGTCGCCGGAACGGAATGCCACAACAGCCTCCCTGCCATGCTGATGCACCGCCTGGTGCGGAACATCAATTGCGACATAGCCATCCAGCCTGGAAAAACACTCTTTACCCTCTCCGGAAAAGTACCACTTGCCCAGCCGACATTCGGTGTGCAAAGCAAAGCTGTCCGCACTGCAATCCGAAATACCCATGAACACCTTATAAATTTCAAACTTATAGAGAATATGGTCGATCTTGACGACTTCGACAAAGCTACGCAGCGCTGCTGCCGAAATCGTCCCCTCCATCTGGTGGGACAATCCCAGCAGGTGCTTCATGTTATCCATCACACCTTCAACGTCGCGACTGAACACCTGGGACTTCGCCGCCCAGCCTTCCATCTGTGTTTTGGTACGGTCAGTTTCACCCTGGATGGCGATTACGATTGTCGAAATTTCGCTGGTTGCTTTCGCGGTGCGTTCAGCCAACTTGCGCACCTCGTCCGCGACCACTGCAAAGCCGCGCCCTTGTTCGCCGGCACGAGCCGCTTCGATTGCCGCATTAAGCGCCAGCAGGTTGGTCTGGTCGGCAATTTCCTTGATCAACTGAACGATACTGCCGATCTGTGCGGCACGCTCAGTCAAACTCTGCACATTCTGCGAAGTCTGTATTGTGTCACCAGACAACAACTCCAGGCTCCGTGCAATCTGTGATACGGCTTCGCGGTTACTTGCCGAGACACTGGCCGCCTCAATCGCATTCTGTTTTTCTTCACGCAAGGCCTGTGCCGCAGCAGCCTGGGATTTTTGCAACTCTGCAAAAGACTCGCCGAACCCCTGCATATTGGCATACAGTTGCCCTGTAGTCCGCCGTTCCACCTGAATGCCATCAAGTTCGGCGCGCACCGCATTCCGTTCTCCTTCCAGCCTCGACAAATCACTATGTAATACGGCAATTTCCCGGTCGGTCTGCGCCAACCTGGCCTGCAATGCAAGGTTTTTCCCCTTTAATTTTCCGCCGAACATGTTGTCCCCTGATTGTTAAGTAGTAAGCGGTAAGTAGTGAGTAGAAAAAATCCTGCGCGGCCAGGTGAAACTCACGAGTGTGACTGGCAGGTTTTTTCATCATTGGCGTGTAACCCGCAAATCAGACTTTAAAGTGAGCTACCGAGTCCTTGAGCGCGCTGGACATGCTATCAAGATGAATCGCCGTGTCGCTGCTCGCTGCAGCCGCAGCACTATTTTCTTCGGTCATCTGGGCGATCTTTTCAACATTCGCCGCAACCTGCTGGATGGCAGCATCCTGCTCGCGTACCGCATCGACGATACTTTTAACATTGCTTGCAACCTCGCGCGAGTCGTTGACGATGCCGTGCAATGCAGCCTCAGTCCTGCCAACCAAGCTCAGACTTTCCCCAACCTGGGTGCCGGCCTGCTGCATTCCCGTAACGGTATCGCCAACGTGGACCTGAATGCTGCCAATCAGCGAAGCGATCTCGGTAGTCGCCTTTGACGTGCGCTCGGCAAGCTTGCGCACTTCATCGGCCACCACCGCAAAACCTCTGCCCTGTTCGCCGGCGCGTGCAGCCTCAATCGCGGCATTCAATGCCAGCAGGTTGGTCTGATCGGCAACTTCCTTGATTACCTGAACAATGCCGCCAATCCTCTCTGAACTCTCTTCAAGCTGCCCCACATTGTCGCCCGATTTGCGGATCAGCGTCGCGATACCATTCACGTTCTGCACTGTCTCGGCCATAACCACGAGTGTAGTTTCGATTCCAATGCGGGATTTTTCGACAATCTCACCCGCGGCACGGGCATTTGCCGCTGTTTCGCCCACGCTTACTGAAACTTCTTCGATGGCTGCCGCAACCGATGATGCAGCATCCGCCTGCAAGGACGAGCTACTGTTAACCTGACTGCTTGAAGTGGCCAGAGCGTTGGATGCCTCCGCGATACCCTGGCTCGAGCGGGTAGTATCCGAAATAATGCTGCGGAATTTTTCCATCAGATGGTTGATTGCCTGCCCGACGCGCGCCGTCTCCTGAGTGCCCTCCTCGGGAATACCACGGGTAAAGTCATCGTGTGCGACTGCATATTCGGCCGCATCCACCGCCGCCCTCAATGGCTGACTCACGCTGCGCGCCACCCACACCGACACCATTACGGCAATGGCGATTGCCAACACCACCAGAATCAATTGCGCGAGCAGGAACGTGCGGCTGGCAGATAACTGGTTATTGACATCGTCATTGATATTTTTCGTGAGCAATTGTTCGACTTCATATAGCCCGTTAATCTTGTCGGTGATGCGTTTTAGCCACACAGTAGAGTCCATCTCGAACCCACCCTGTGCGGCACGTTCGGCCATGACATTGCGCATGCGCTGCACATCCTGTGCCGCATCGCCATCGAGTACCGCCCTCAACGCCACCTTTTCCGGCTCGCTGGCGGAGTCTGCAAAAGAATCCAGGTAGGCCTCCTGCTTGTGAATTTTCCCCAGAATGGCGCGGTATTGTGCAGGTTCAACCTGGCTGGCGACAAACGCCGGCACAGTCAGCGCGCGCTCCTGACCGGCATTTTCTTTGGCCTTGGCAAAAGAAAGATAGGTCAAAAGCCTCCCCGCGATTCCCGGATCACTGTTATAGGCAGCAGCGCTGCTCATCACTTCAAGAAGTTTGGCAACGGTGCCGGTAAAAAAAGCGGAGGCCTCTCCGGCAGGAATAACATATTGGCTGGCCTGATTGCGGATTCTGGCCAATTCGTCAAGCTTGTGCTGCGCCTCCGTGACGGCTTTTTTCAGCCCCGGCATTGAGCCGGTATCAACCCCATCAATGACCCGTTTATAAGCCAGCAGTTTTTCATCGGTCTTGGTGCGGCCGCCGGGCAATATATCTGCAAATTTCTGGCCCTTTGACTGAACAAAACCGGCGGTTATGCCACGCTCAATCTGCATGGGGTGGATCAAGTCACCCGCCACCACCGCCATTTCCATAATACCGTGTGCCTGCACCGCGCTCTGGTACCGGTTGAAACTATCCCAGATCAACATACCGGAAGACAGGGCCAATGCTAATACCGGCACCACCGTCAGCAGAGTAAGTCGTTGTGCAATTGTCGAGTATTTCATTTTAATTACCTGGTTTTTATAGTTATATGCAAATCAAATACCGATAATCTGAAATTGAGTTTTACTAATGTCCGCGTACGTCGCTAAGCAGTTCCTTGATATCCAGAATCAGCACAATATCGCCCTCGCTGGACATGGTCACACCTGCAACACCTTTGGGTCGGAAGGTATCCAGAGACTTGATCACCACATCGTCGTGCCCGGCAAAACCGTCTGCCGACAGAATAAAACTGTTGTTGCCGAACTGCATCAATACACCCACTTCCGGATTAGTGCTTTGTTCCCAACCAATCAGCTGTGCCAGCGGCAGTACCGGCAACACTTCACCGCGTACTACCATGGTTGCCTTACCGGAGACTTGCTGCAGCTGATCCGGCGTAATCGACAGAATTTCACGTACCATCGACAGCGGTACGGCAAAGGATTGATCGCCGAGGCGCAGAATGAGCACCGGCAGAATCGCCAGGGTGAGCGGCAAAGAAATGGTCAGTATAGTTCCTTTGCCCGGCTCGGACTGGATGCCAACAATACCGTTCAGTTTCTGGATATTGGTCTTCACCACATCCATGCCGACGCCGCGTCCGGAAACACTGGAGATTTCATCCTTGGTTGAGAATCCCGGCAAAAAAATCAATTCCAGACACTGATTCTCATCCAGCGTATTCGCCACCTCGGAAGTGATCAACCCCTTATCGATCGCTTTATTACGAATCACCTCGGGGCGCATACCCTTGCCGTCATCAGTAATGGTAATCAGGATATGGTCGCCCTCTTGACGTGCGCTCAGCTCCACCATGCTTTTTTCCGGCTTGCCGGCAACGATACGCGCCTCGACCGTTTCCACGCCGTGATCCACCGCATTGCGCACCAGATGCACCAGTGGATCGTTCAAATCCTCGATCATGGTTTTATCCATCTCGGTCTCTTCGCCAATCAACACCAGCTCAACGTCCTTGCCCAGGGATCGCGCCAGATCACGCGCCAGGCGCGGGTATTTCTTGAACAGACGACCAATCGGCTGCATACGTGTTTTCATCACCGCGTTTTGCAGATTCACCACCAGCATATCCAGCTGACTGACCGATTGATCGAGTTCTTGCAAGGTATCTGCATCATGGCGGCCTTGCAGAATATCGGAACGCAAATGCGTGAGACGATTTTTGGTCAGGCCGATTTCGCCGGAGAGATTGAGCACCTGGTCCAGCCGGTCGGTATCGACGCGGATAGTGGTTTCTTTGGCTTCTTTTGCGGGGATATCGCCATCACGGCGACCCACGGTCGAACCCGGCACATCGCTGGCGCGGCGGCCAAACACTTTCTTGGTGGACTCTTCTTCCGAAACGGCGGCCGCAATTTTTTCCGGATTGCGAGTTGCGCCGACTACAGCAACGATATCGGTGCCGCCAGTCAGTGCATCATACAGCGCAACCCAATCAACACTATCCACCCCGGCAGGAGGCGACGCAGAGGTCGGCGCAATGACTGACACAGACTGTGTGCTGACCGATGCCATCGGTTTGGACTCGTTTTTACCTGATAAACTCGTAATGTCTTTACCACTCAATACATCTTTCAGTGCCTGAATTACCTCTCCAGGCGCCGCGGCAGGTTGCTGGTTTTGTTGTAACGAGTCAAACATTCTGCGCACCTCGGCGGTTGCTGCAAAAATCACATCCATCAGCTCGGCGCTCAACATCAACTCACGGTTGCGCAGCTTGTCGAACAGGTTCTCCGTAAGATGGCACAGCGTGACCAGTTCGCTCGCATTGAGGAAACCCGCGCCCCCCTTGATGGTATGGAAACCGCGAAATATTTCATTGAGCAAATTACTGTCACTGGGGTGTTTCTCCAGTTCCATCAATTTGCTGTCCACGTCAGACAACATCTCGCCTGCTTCCAGCAAGAAGTCGCTTAACAGTTCTTCCATACCGGCAAAATCACTCATCCCAATCTCCTTGTTTGGGAAATAGCTAGTGGAATGGCACTTCGTGCCTCAGTGGAAAGTGGGAAACCCACTCCCCACTCCCCACTCCCCACTCCCCACTCCCCACTCCCCACTCCCCACTCCCCACTCCCCACTCCCCACTCCCCACTCCCGATTAAAACCCCAGGCTTTCCAGCAGGTCATCCACTTGATCCTGACTGGTCACCACATCGGCCCGCCCATGCGGGTTGATTACCGGGCCATTCAAGAGTCCGGTGTCCAGCTCGGATTTAACAGAGGCTGGCGCGTTCTCTAACAGCAGCGCCAACAACTGCTGCTCCATGGCTTTCGTTACCTCGATAATTTTCTTGATGACCTGACCGGTCAGATCCTGAAAGTCCTGCGCCATCATAATCTCCATGAGATAGGCATTGGTCGTCTTGGCCTGCTTGGGCACCTCATACAGAAAGGTGTGAGTTTGCAAGACCATAGTCCTGAATTGCTCGACATCCAGTTTCTTATCGAACAGCAGCTCCCATTGTTTGGACAAGCGGTGTGCCTCAACTTCCATTTTTTCCATGACCGGCTGTGCCGCCTCGGTTGCATTCAACACCCGCTCGGCTGCCTGCTGTGTCAGTGTTGCCACATAATTCAGACGGTCACGCGCATCCGGAATGGAGGCGGCAGCCTTCTCGATTTCCTTGTTTAATCCCAGCTCACGCAATGTATCGTGCAGTGTTCGTGCCATCTGGCCAATTTGATTGATCATCTTGCTGGTGCCGGCATCACTGCAAGTGTTTTCCTTTACGGAATGCCCGGCATCAGGCAGGGATTCTGCAACGTGAGCGGTGACGATACTGTCAAACAATGCTTCGAGATCCTCGGAATCCTGAGTTGCGGTATGGGTAGTCATGTCATCACTCACTTTTGCATAGTTTGGAAAATTTTCTTCAGCTTTTCATCAAGTGTCGCGGCCGTAAATGGTTTCACCACATACCCGGAAGCCCCCGCCTGCGCCGCTTCAATGATATTTTCACGCTTGGCTTCCGCCGTCACCATCAATACCGGCAGATGTTTGAGTTTGTCGTCTGCGCGGATGGCGCGCAGCAATTCGATACCTGTCATGTTCGGCATATTCCAGTCGGACACTACAAAATCGAATTCCACGCTACGCAGCTTGCTCAGTGCCTCCACACCATCTTCAGCCTCCTGAACATTGACGAATCCCAATTCCTTGAGCAAATTACGCACGATACGGCGCATCGTGGAAAAATCGTCCACCACCAGAAATCTTGTATTCTCTATTCCCATAACACCCCCTGCGTAGTAAGTGGTAAATAGTAAGTAGTGAGTGGTTTTTTTACTTGCCACTTACCACTAACTACTTACCATTCGGTCAAGTCAGCAACGGTCGCAATGTTTCCGATAAGACCATGGAATCAAACTTTGGCACATAGTAGTTCACCCCGACACGCTTACCCATGGCGCGGTTTGCATCTGATGATAATGACGAATGCATTACTACCGGTATCCCGTCAAAACGAGAATCATTCTTGATATGCTGGGTCAGTACGTAACCATCCATCTCCGGCATTTCTGCATCGGTCAGAATCACTTGAATCTGGTCATGCAAATTGGCTCCGCTATTTTGCGCCACATCGGCCATTGTCTTGAGCCGCTCCCATCCTTCGCGCCCGTTACTAGCCTGAATCTGCTTGACACCCATCTTATCCAGCACCTCGCCAATTTTTTTCCGTGCCACCAGCGAATCGTCAGCAAAGAAAACACACAGCTCATGTTTTGAATGAATGCGTTCGATGTTACCAACCACACCCTCGCCAAATGCATTTGCCAGAATCTGTTCGACATCCAGGATAGAAACCAGCGAGCCATCATCCAGCTCGGTAATGGCGGTGATGAGCGCACCTTTGTCGGAAAGCATTCCCTCGGTGGCGCGCACCCGGTCCCAGTCGACACGGATGATGCGATCAATCCCATCCACCAAAAAGCCGAGAATATGCTGACTATACTCAGCAACCAGCATGGTCTGGGGCCTGGTTTGTGGGCTCATGCCCATGAATTTGGCCAGATTCAGCACTGGCATCACATGCCCGCGCAGGCTGATGATGCCATCCACCCCGCTCGGCATATTCGGCGTGCGCGTGATCTTTCCGGCCTGGCTGACTTCCTTGACCTTGAACACGTTAATGCCGAATTTTTCGTTGCTGCCCAGGCTGAATAACAATATTTCCATCTTGTTGGTGCCGGCCAGATTGGTGCGCGCATCAATGTGATCAAGCAGACCATCCTGGTTATCGCTCAATATTCCTTCTGTATAGGCCATCATCTTTCCCCTTGCTCTAACTCAACAGCCGCGTTAACGCCTGAGCCAATTTCTGCGGCTCAAATTTCGACACGTATTCATCCACTCCAACCGTCTTGCCGAGCTGCCGATTGGATGAACTGCTCAGTGACGAGTGCATCAGCACCGGGATGCCGGCAAAACGCTTATCCAACTTGATCTTGCGCGTCAGCATATAACCGTCCATCTCGGGCATTTCCACATCGGTCAGAATCACCTGCACCAGATCTTTGAGTGGTGTATGCGATGTGTCGGCGTAATCGGCCATCTTCGCCAATTCAATCCATGCCTGCCGGCCATTGATCGCGGAAATATATTTCACCTGCATGGCATCCAGCGTGCGGGCGATCTGATTGCGTGCCACCGAGGAATCATCGACAAAAAATACCGTGCGTTCCTTACCCAGCGGCTGCACGTTCTTGAAAATCAGCTCATCCTCATCAAAACGGCTGGTTTCTGAAAGTACTTTTTCCACATCCAGCATCATCACCAGACGACCATCCTGAAGCTCGGTGATGGCCGTGACCAGCCCGCCCAATTCCGCAGCCAGCATTGCCGGAGGGACGCGCATCGCCGACCAGTCCAGACGCAGAATATTATCAACCGCCTTGACCAGAAACCCCTGGGTGTGACCGTTGTACTCGGTGACAATCATGATGTCCGTCTTGTCGTCGGTTTCAATTCCCGCATATCTGGCCAGATCGATCACCGGCACCAGCGCACCGCGCAGGCTCACCATCCCCTCTACCGAGGTCGGCATCTCCGGCGCACGGGTAATTTTCGGTATGCGCATCACTTCACGCACCTTGAATACGTTGATACCGAAGGTTTCTTCGCGCCCGCTGCGATTATCCAGACCGAGCGTAAACATCAGAATCTCCAGCTTGTTGGTTCCCGCCAACTTGGACCGGGCATCGATATTTTTTAACAGGTCAGACATTCTTCCTTCTCCTTAAACCTTTACCCACGCCCCTCTCAGCCCATCGCGCATTTTGTCAACGGATATCCGGCACTCTTCAGCTCTTCTGCCGATTTTGCCAGCTGCTCAGCAGCCGATTTGGCATCTTTGGCAGAATGCGCATTGTTATCCACCAGGCTGGTGACGCGCTCCAGGCTGTTTGCAACACTTTCGCTTGCAGCAGACTGCTCTCTCGTTGCGGTAGCGATATGTTCCATGCGTTCATCCACATTGACCATTGCGACTCTGATCTTCTTGAGCCCTTCACTATTCAGGTGAACCAGAGAAACACCCGCTTCGACATCGGTTATTGCGCCCTGCATGGATTTTACGGCGCCTTCCGAGATTGTGGTTATTTCACCAATGGTGCTGGCAATATCCTTGGTACTGCTCGCGGTACGCTCCGCCAGCTTGCGCACTTCGTCAGCCACCACCGCAAAGCCGCGTCCCTGTTCACCGGCACGCGCCGCTTCGATTGCCGCATTCAACGCTAACAAATTGGTCTGCTCGGCAATATCCTTGATGACATTTGCAATTGCCCCAATTTTATGGATAGAGGCGCTCAGGTCGGAAATGGTTTTACTGGATGCCTGTACCGTGTCTGAAACCTTTCCGGTCGCATCGATGCTGAGCATCATATTGCGGTCGTTTTCCTCGATAACCTGTTGCATCACCCGTACATCATTGAGTGAATCTGCCGCCATGTTTGCGACTTCGGCGATCGACTGACTGAATTCCTCCATAGTGCTCGCGATTTTCTGGATGTGATCCTGCTCGTCAACTGCATTGTCCGCCACACTGGATACCCTGGCGTCCATATCCGTAATACGCCGCTGGATATGGCTGACCGGCATAACAATCTCGTCCACCATGGTGCGCAGGTAACATTGCATGGTCTGGATTTCGCATAACAGCGATCCCATCTCATCCCGGCCGGAAATATCCAGCTCGGTATCGAGATTGCCCTCCATGATATTTCTGAATTCACCGTTTACGACATGAACCGGACGGCGGACATATTTTTCAACGCAGTAGCCAATGAAAAAGAACAGGAACACCTGCAGCGCAGCCTGCCCGCCCAGCATCAGCATTTCCATGCGCTCAACCTTGGCGCTATCCGATTCCATACCGATAACCACATCCGATGCGCCAAGCACCACGCCTTCCGACACGGCATGGCAACCCGTGCAATCGGTACCATGAAAATCCTTGCTGGCCAGATAGGGGGTTATTACCCGCACACCTTGCCCGTCGGCCGTGAAGGTGATGCTTTGCTTCTTGCTCTCGATCACCTGCCGTTGCACATCGTCCTTGAGCAGCTCTTCCGGCAGACCCGGACCATACAAATCCACCACCGGCTGGGTGCGGACAAATTGCGCGGATTTAACGCTGCCGGATGATTGAATTTTGTGCATTAACAACTTGCGGTTGCTCGTCTCACTGAATTGCCCGACCACCATCAGCATATTTGCGCCGTCAATGATTTCATTGGCTACCTGCATACCTTTTTCAGCCGCCAGTTTTTTCGGTTCCTCGCGCATATCCGCAGAGATCATGACCTGTGCGGCTGCCAGAACAAAGAGCAGCGTTACCTGAATCATAAATTGCAGCTTGGCTTTCAGCGGCCAGTTTTTGAACTTGTATCGTTCGTATTTCGACACCACTTGGGCGCCGGATTGGTTTAGTTTCCGGTACAGCACCTCCGCTTCGGCAATTTGCCCGCGTGTCGGCGCCTTGCGCACCGAGAGATAACCGGTAACTTTGCCACCTTCAAAAATCGGTGCAACAGTGGCGCGTACCCAGTAATGATCGCCACTCTTGCAGCGGTTCTTGATAACGCCGCGCCACGGGCGCCCATCTTTTAGCGTATCCCATAGCCATTTGAATGCCTGTGGCGGCACGTCGGGATGGCGCACGATATTGTGGTTGGTGCCGACCAGCTCTTCATGTGGGTATCCCGAGATTGCCACAAATGCATCGTTCGCATAGGTAATGATGCCTTTGGTATTGGTTTTTGAAACCAGAACTCCCCCCGCCGGGAATGGCACCTCTTTTTGTGAAACGTAAGCATTTTTGTTTTGCATGGTCTGCTCCTTAATTCTGAGTAAAGTTCTGTGGTACGTGAAAGGCGGTATGCGGAGTAATGTAAAAATTACACCTCTCAACAAAAACCAAATACGATTTGATAGCCAGATTTTCAAACATTTTGAATCACCTTTTACCTTGAAATAATGTCACGTAATTTTTGGGGTAACTTGGCCTGCAAGCGTTAACTCCATAGCCATCATGCAACTGGAAGCTTCAACATTCCTCTCCCGGCGGCAACGTCACAGCACCATTCTGGAATAGCCATACTGCATTTCTTCCCTGTTCACCCCTACACCTTGAATTTTCCCGCGGCCTCATGCAATTCCCTGGCCAACTGTTCCAGGCGCACGATATCCTGCGCATTCGATTCCACTGCGGCATGATTTTCTTCGGACATCTGTGCAATTTTTTCCACGTTGCGCGCAATCTCGGTGCTCGCCAGGCTTTGCTCACCTACCGAAGCGGCGATATCCCCCACTCCGTGGCTGGATTGCAAGACTGCATTGCCCGCTTCTGTCAATATCTCCGAAACCCGCTCAACATGCTCCTGTGTCATCTGCAGTGACCGCAGGCCCGCCTGCACGGTAGCTTCGACATGGGTGGATTTCTGGTTCAGCGAACCGGTTATCTGGTCGATTTCGCTCGCCGAATGCGCGGATTTTTCCGCCAGCTTGCGCACTTCATCCGCCACTACCGCAAAGCCGCGTCCCTGTTCACCGGCGCGCGCCGCTTCGATGGCCGCATTCAACGCCAGCAGATTGGTCTGGTCGGCAATATCTTTCACTTGCTGGGTCATATTGGCGATGGCGCGGGTGCTATCGACAAATTCTTTCACCGAATCGGCGATCTGGTTGACCGCTTTCTGCACACTGTGAATTTCACCGATCATCTCGGTCATGCTCTGGTTGCCCTGTCGGGTTTGGTTCAAACCCCGCTCGGATAGCTTGCGCACGTCTTCGGTGTTGACGGCAACCGAGTTGATGCTTACGGTAATCTGCTCCACCGCCGCTGCCGTGGAAGCCGCCGCCTCACTCTGCGCCTGAGAGCTTTGTGCGATTTGTGCAGAGGAGATGGACAGTTGCGCCGCAGTACCAGACACGGTGTCGGCATGGCTGAGCACCTGGCGGATGATGTTGGCAAAATGATCAATCAGCCCGTTGAATGCCGTTGCTGCCTGACCAATTTCATCCTGTCCAAACACTCTGGCGCGTGCGCCCAGGTTGCCATCTGCCGACATTATTACCATCACGTTGCGCAATTCGTCTGATGCACGGGAAATTCCGCGAATAATGGAAAATCCCAATGCGCTGCCCAGTGCCGCGCCAATCAGAATCAGCGCGATGGATAATGCGCGTATAGTTTTGTAAGTAACGGCAGATTCTTCATACAACTTTTCGGCATCGCGCCTTTCCATTTCGATCAGCGCATTCAGCACCTCGGTTAATGGGGCGTGCAAGGGAGCGACATGCTCCAACTGTATCCGTCTGAGCTCGTCCGCATTATTGGTTTTCATTGCCGCCACGGCCGGCTTGATACCTTCTTCGATAAAGCGTCCGCGCACTTCGATAAATTTTTCTGCCAATATCTGGTCTTCTGCGTCGGTCAATGAAGTCATGAAAACAGCCCATTCCCTGTCAATCAACTCCCTGTTGTTTATTATTGACTGAACATCTTTTTCCATATCTTCTGGCTGCACTAGCGTATTGGCGATAGCCAGACGATTGAGCAGATTGGCCTCGGCGACCTTGTTCAAGTGCATAACAGGCACCAGCTTGTGTTTATACGTATCTTCCAGCGCATCATTCATCTTGCTGGCAGCGTACAACCCCACAATACCGACAATCACCAGCGCGATAAGCAGAAAGCTCAGGAGGAGAATTAATCGAGTGCTGATTTTCATGTTGCCTGACATTTGCTAATTCCCTGATCGTTGTAATTTGCGCTCGGGTTTGAAATGGGCCACTCACCTCTCGCCCATTAATCATGCATTCTCTGCGGGTCATGCGTTCTTGCAGGGAACTCCCGTGCTGGTCAATACTTTAACGGCAGGAAATCAATTTCCTTTAGGGGAACAAAGGGAAAAAATCTCACGAATTCCGTATGTTAGGCGGATTTCCTACAGCCTTGTAGGCGGAATTCCTACATTTCTGACAGATACATGCCGGATTGCTGCGCCCTTCAGTAAACTCATGGCGGGTTTGATCAGGCCTGTCAGTTGGTGCGCGCTGCATTGGTGGGTGCAAATTTATTCGCAACTGTCTTACTATCGACAGCAATTCCGGGGGAGCACGTTCTCAATACGCCGCTGGCGCGGCTTGGGGGGATGTTGCTTGGACACCAGTTGAATGAGCGGCAGACGGCACTTCAAAACCACCCTTGATGGCTTCGCCCAATTCTTTGCTACCCGCAGCGGTATCCAGTTTTACTACGCCACCATCATGCTGCGCCGCTTCCTCGGCTTTTTTATTCATCACGATCAGGCTGATGCGCCGGTTGATTGGATTTAACGGTTCATCTTTATTGAACAGCACAGCAGAAGATAATCCCACTACGCGCAAAATTTTATCCTCCGCCATGCCGCCCGCGATCAGTTCGCGGCGCGAAGCGTTGGCGCGGTCGGCAGACAGCTCCCAATTGCTGTAGCCTTTCTCACCCGCGCTGTAAGCTGCCGCATCGGTGTGACCGGACAGGCTGATTTTGTTGGGTACTTCATTCAGCGCCTTACCAATCTCATGAAGAATTTCCTTGGTGTAGGGCTCCAGTTGCGCGCTACCGGTCCGGAACATGGCGCGATTCTGCTCATCTACGATCTGGATGCGCAATCCTTCGCTGGTGATATCGAGCAGAATCTGGTTCTTGAATTGCTTTAGCCTGGGGTTTTCCTCAATTACCTTTTCGATATTGGTCTTGAGCGCCAAAATTTTCTCGCGCTCGATGCGCAGAAATTCCTGCTGTGCGGCTTTAAGATTAATCAATTTTTTTTCCGCAGGTAACTCTCCTTTTTTTACCTGTCCTTCGCTGCGCATCAGATCCTGTCCGCCGCCCTTGAGAATACTGGTGCTATCGCCGCTACCGGAGCCACCTGACAGTGCAACCTTGAGCGGCGTTTTGAAATATTCTGAAATACCCTGCAAATCACCCTTGGCCGTTGAGCCCAACAGCCACATCAGCAGGAAAAATGCCATCATTGCCGTAACAAAATCGGCGTAAGCAATCTTCCACGAGCCACCGTGAGACCCGCCCGCCACCTTTTTGATGCGTTTGATAACTATCGGTCGCTTGCTCTTATCGTCAGTCATGTGGTGAGTGGTGAGTGGTGAGTGGTGAGTGGTGAGTGGTGTTCCTACTCCCTATTCCTTATTTATTACTTACCAATCTTCCTGAATTAGCGCTTTTGCCTGACATGTTCTTCCAGTTCGGCGAAGCCCGGACGCTCCGTGGAATTCAGTACCTTGCGGCCAAACTCGACCGCCATCGCCGGTGCATAGCCATTCAGATTGGCCAGCAGAGTCACCTTGATAACATTGAATATTTTGGTATCTTCCAGAGCCTTCTGCTCAAGTAGTGTCGCCAGCGGACTGACAAACCCATAGCCCAGCAAAATCCCGAGGAACGTGCCCACCAATGCATGAGCAATCAATATTCCCAACTCGGCAGGCGGAAGGCCGACCGACTCCATGGTATGCACCACGCCCATCACCGCTGCGACAATACCGAATGCCGGCATTCCGTCACCCAGCTTGGCGATCACATGCGAAGATACCATCGCTTCGTGATGATGCGTCTCAATCTCGATATCCATCAGATTTTCGATTTCCAGAGCATTCAGATTTCCACTGACCATGATACGCAGATAGTCCGTCATGAATTCAACTGCATGATGAGAAACGACAACTTTTGGATATTTGGTGAAGATCGGACTTTCTTCGGGCTTCTCGACATCGCCTTCGATGGACATCAAGCCTTCTTTACGTACTTTATTCAGCAGTTCATACAACAAAGCCATCAGCTCCATGTACGTTGCCTTATTGTATTTCGAGCCTTTCAACACCTTCGGCAGATCCTTCAGCGTCGCCTTGATCGCCTTGCCGGTATTCCCCACAATAAATGCGCCTACCGCGGCACCGCCGATCATCAGCAACTCCACTGGCTGGAGCAATGACGCCAGATGTCCGCCGGCCAGCGCAAACCCGCCGAACACCGACACCAGCACCACCAAATAACCGACGATGACCAACATTCCCGCGCTCCCTGTCCTGATGCCTACATTTTTTAGTATTCTAAAGCAAATTCATACTATGGACAGCACCCGACATAAACATTGCAAGTAGCAGCGCTACATTTACTACGCCTCAAAAAATTTTAGGCTGCTTGGGCAGAGGCAATGGCGTGCTGTCTGGCAGCCCTGGTTTTTCCGGCACGTGCGGGCGGGCGACAAATACCACATACATAGCTATGGTGCAGATCGCCTGCATGAGACACGAAATGCCCACCACATTCCCGGCATGAAGCAAGTTGCAACATTTCCGCCTTGAAGAAGCGCACCAGAAACCACGCGCGGGTGACACTCAGTACGGGCTCGGCGCCCTCAATACCCTGCACTTGATCGAGATATAAACGATAGGTGGTTATCAGCGCCTGCACGCCCTCAATGCCGGCATTTTTTACCAGGAACTGGTAAATATCCATAAACAGGGACGAGTGGATATTCGGCTGCCAGCTCATGAACCAATCGGTCGAGTAAGGCAGCATGCCTTTGGATGGCGATTCACCCTTGGTCTCTTTGTAAAGTCTGAGGAGGCGTTCACGGCTTAACGAAGTTTCCTCCTGCAGCACTTGCAGGCGCGCGCCCATTTCGATCAATTCAATTGCAACCTTGACCTGCCGGGCTTCGCCCGCTACTGTTTTAATTGCCACGGTGACCGCCCTCCTAGGCTAATTCTTCAACGGGCTGCGCTGACATCAGGATCGCCGCATGCGCCTGTGACATCAGGCGATCCTTGCTGTAACCGGTTACCATATTGAGCAGCAGATTCTCATCAAAGCGGAAACGGCATAACAACATATTGGATGCCGCCATTTTGACAACTTGTGCTGGCGTCAATCCTGCGAGCACATTTACCAGATCCTGACTCAACCCCAAACGAAAAATTGCGGCAGGTTTGTCTGCCTTGATCATTTGTTGAGCCAGCATCAGATAAGTCAGATTGATATCGCGAATGTCTTCCTGTAATTGCATGGTGTTCATAAGACCCCCCCTTGTAAACCAATGAAGAATGAATTGGCCAGAATCGGCAAGATATTCGGTATTTATGAAAAACTATGTTTATCAAATTTTGACAGCCGCATTATTACGGGCGGAGAAAAAAGAAAAAATCGGAAGCTCACCGATTTTTATGTAAGTTTCCGGGTTCAGCCTCTGTAGGATTTCCACTTACAAAGATGCAGCACCACCGCATGGAAGTACAAATTTGGAGGGTACAAGAATTTTTGTGCAAACGATCATTCGGTGGGGAAACCGCTCAACTTTGAGGAGGAAAAAATATGAGCATAGAAAAAATCCCGTCGCCGGAGTTAATAAATATGGCTCTTGCTCGCAAACTTTCCCGAAAAATTTGCCTGCATGGAGAAATTGACTATCGCACGAAGCACTACAAAAACTTTACCCGACAACCTCTCTATAACCTTGTGCTTGGCATAGGACTGGCATCTTAATACGACAATCCGGCAATCTGCTGGAGCCGCACAGATTTGCCGACACATAACGGGATACGTGCAAAAAAAATTTGCACGCAAGATTCGGGAAATTTATATGGGAAACATCAACGCTTGACGGGACACCACAACACTTTAGCCACTTTATTTTATGTGGTGCGAAAGGAGAGACTCGAACTCTCACGCCTTGCGGCGCTGGAACCTAAATCCAGTGCGTCTACCAATTCCGCCACTTTCGCGCTGGTTGCGCTTCCAGCTTTACCGGACGAATTATAGCACTACTTACGCACTGATAAGCTGCCGGCCCACGGTATGCCGCGTCTTATTACATGGCACAAAAAAATCAAAACAATTATGATTCGGCCTCTTTTGCCTAAAAATTACCTATCCAGAGGAAAGAAACATGAAAGCACCCATCCGCATTACCGTCACCGGAGCAGCCGGCCAAATCAGTTACGCTGCCCTGTTCCGGATCGCCAATGGCATCATGCTTGGGCAGGAGCAGCCCATCATCCTGCAATTACTGGATTTACCCCAAGCACAGTCGATGCTGCGCGGCATGATGATGGAACTGGAAGATTGTGCGTTTCCGCTACTGCAACAAATTATCATCACCGATAATCCGAAGGTCGCATTCAGAGATACCGAAATTGCCCTGCTGATAGGCGCACGACCGCGCAGCAAGGGTATGGAACGCAAAGACCTGATGGAAGCCAATGGGGTAATTTTCTCCACCCAAGGCAAGCTGCTCAACGAATATGCGGCACCTCACGTTAAGGTGCTGGTGGTGGGCAACCCGGCCAATACCAACGCACTGATTGCGATGAAAAATGCACCCGATCTCGACCCATGCAACTTCACCTCGATGATGCGTTTGGATCATAATCGTGCCATTGCGCAAGTCGCACAAAAGCTGTTTCAGCCGATTCAGGACATCAAGAAAATGATCGTCTGGGGCAACCATTCAGACTCCCAATACCCTGATCTCGACCATGCCGAAATACGCGGCAAGCTGGTGCGCGATATTTTGCCGGAACAGGAATGGGTGGAGCGTGAATTCATTCCCACTGTACAGAACCGAGGCGCCGCAGTTATCGAGGCGCGCGGCCTGTCGAGCGCGGCAAGCGCCGCAAATGCGGTCATCTCGCATATCCACGACTGGGTACTCGGCGCACACCACAACAACTGGGTGACCATGGGCGTACCGTCTGACGGCAGCTACGGCATCCCCGAGGGTGTGGTCTACGGCTTTCCGGTAAGGTGCAATCGCGGCAAGTACCACATCGTGCCAGACCTGTCGATCAGCGAAGCGGGGTACAAGCGCATAGACGACAGCTACCGGGAACTGATAGAAGAACGTGAGCATGTGAACCATCTGCTCGGATAATCATCTGATATTCCGAATACACATGATCGGCGTGAGTGTCGCAGATCATGCAGACCCTGATAAACAACACGGAGAATAAAAATGGCATTATCCATTACGGATGAGTGCATCAATTGCGGTCTTTGCGACCCGGAGTGCCCCACCGGGGCAATCACCGAAGGGGATTATATTTATGAAATTGATCCGGACAAATGCAACGAGTGCGTGGGCTACTTTGACCAACCGCGCTGCGTTGTCGTGGGTCCGGTGGACTGCTTCCTGGATGCCGATGGCAAACCGTTCCGATTACCCCGTCCATGACTCAATACCCTGCCCCCTGATTTTTATGTCACGGGCGGGTCTTCCTGAGTTGATCGATATTCACACGCCATTGCGCAGGCCCGGTTTCATGCACTGACGTGCCGTTCGTGTCCACCGCCACGGTAACCGGCATATCCTGCACGGTAAACTCATAGATGGCTTCCATGCCCAGATCGGCAAAGGCCAATACTCTGGCGGCCTTGATCGCCTTGGATACCAGATAGGCCGCACCGCCGACCGCCATGAGGTAAACAGCCTTGTGCTGCTTGATGCTCCTGATCGCTTCCGGACCGCGCTCGGCTTTGCCGACCATGCCGATCAGGCCGGTTTTTTCCAGCATCAGATCGGTAAATTTATCCATACGCGTCGCCGTCGTTGGTCCGGCCGGTCCTACCGCTTCGTCGCGCACCGGATCGACCGGGCCGACGTAGTAAATGAAACGGCCGGAAAAATCCACCGGCAATACTTCGCCGCGTACCAACATATCGGCGATGCGCTGGTGCGCAGCATCACGTCCGGTGAGCAGCTTGCCGGATAGCAGTAGCGTCTCACCCGGTTTCCAGCTGGTGATTTCCTCGCGGGTAATGGTATCGAGATTGACGCGGCGCGAGTCGGCGGCAGGCTGCCATTCGACTTTCGGCCATGCGTCGAGGGAAGGCGGTACCAGCATGGCCGGGCCGTTGCCGTCGAGGGCGAAATGAATGTGGCGGGTGGCGGCGCAATTGGGGATCATTCCTACCGGCAAGCCAGCGGCATGGGTCGGATAGTCCTTGATCTTGACGTCCAGCACAGTGGTGAGGCCGCCCAGTCCCTGCGCACCGATGCCCAGTGCATTGATTTTTTCGTATAGTTCCAGACGCAACTCTTCAACCCGGTTACTGGCACCGCGTTGCTGCAACTCATGGATATCAACCGGCTCCATCAGCGCTTCCTTGGCGAGCAACATGGCCTTTTCTGCCGTGCCGCCAAGACCGATACCCAGTATTCCCGGCGGACACCAGCCCGCACCCATGGCGGGGACGGTTTTCAGCACCCAGTCGACCAGATTGTCCGAGGGATTAAGGACGGTAAATTTGGACTTGTTTTCCGAGCCGCCGCCTTTGGCCGCGAGGGTCACCTCGACCTTGTCACCGGGAACAAGCTCGTAATGAATCACCGCGGGTGTGTTGTCACGGGTGTTGGTACGCGCACCGGCCGGATCGCTCAGCACCGAGGCACGCAGCTTGTTTTCCGAGTTCAGATAAGCGCGGCGCACACCTTCGTTGACCATGTCGCCCACGCCCATCTGCGCATCCCAGCGCACCTCCATGCCAACCTTGACGAAGGCCGCCACGATACCAGTGTCCTGGCAAATCGGCCGGTGCCCCTGCGCACTCATGCGCGAGTTGGTAAGTATCTGCGCGATGGCATCACGGGCTGCGGGCGACTGCTCGCGCTCGTAAGCCTTGCCCAGCGCCTGAATGAAATCAAGCGGGTGGTAATAAGAAATGTATTGCAGCGCATCGGCAACACTGGCAATGAAGTCTTCCTGATGAATGGTTGTCATGTTAATTTTTCTCCGGGCAGTCGTCCGGTCTGGATTGAGACTGAAAATATCAGTTGGAAATTCGAGAAACTTTCATACATTCGCAACACAGCCGCTAATATAACTACTGGCCATTTGACTGGCAACCCTGTTGGGTTTGGAAGCGAAGCGGCACAGGAAGATCAACACAACTGACGTTGCCGCACCGCCTCAAACAGGCATATCGCCGCTGCTGCCGCCGCATTCAGCGACTCGACCTTGCCGGGCATGGGTATGGACATCGTTTGCGTGGCGAGACTCAGCAAGCCAACAGACAGCCCCGCCCCTTCATTGCCAATCAGCAACGCAACATTGCCGCGCAGGTCGCAGTCATACAGATTGTGTGTGGCCTGTAACGTGGCTGCCAATAACATGCCCGGGAATGCGTTGGCCACATCCGGCAAATCCTGCTGCTCATGGATATTCAGCACAAAATGTCCGCCCATTGCGGCGCGCAGCACTTTGGGTGACCACACGTCGGCGCAGCCACCGGACAAAAATACCGCATCACACCCCGCTGCCGCCGCCGAACGCAACATCGAACCGAGATTACCGGGATCCTGTATATCCTCCAGCAATAAGGCAAAGTGACTGTGTGAAACTGCAGCAGCTGGCTGCGGCAATTCGATCAGCACGAGAAGGCCGGTCGGTGTTTTTAATTCACTCAGCCCGGCGAACAACCGGTCGTCCAGTTGCGTCACCGGTACGTCTGTGGCGCGTCCGAGCAGCGCCTGTACTTCCGCATCGCTCAACGCCGTGCTGCTCACCAGAATGTGCAACGGCCGGAAGCCATTGTCCAGATACGCCGCCAGCAGATGTGCACCGTCCAGCAAAGTCCGCCTGGCTTTACAACGCTGTCGCGCCGAACCCGCCAGCCTGGCGATCTCCCTGAAAAAAGTGTTGTCGCGCGATTGGATGAATTTCATGGTCTGGCATTCTCCGGAGCCGGTGCGCGGGGAATCCTACCCTTACCTGCCAATAGCGTCACCACCTCCAAGCAGGGTCGAATTACAGTGCGGCCTCGTTGATTTCACCGGTACGGATACGGATCACCTGTTCAACCGCCGAGATAAAAATTTTGCCGTCGCCAATTTTTCCGGTATGCGCAGCCTTGATAATCGCTTCGACTGCTGTGTCAAGCAAATTGGCCGGCACCACGACTTCCACTTTGATCTTGGGCAGAAAATCCACCACATATTCGGCGCCGCGATACAGTTCGGTATGCCCTTTTTGGCGTCCAAAGCCCTTGACTTCGACGACGGTCAAACCGCTCACACCCAATTCGGAAAGCGCTTCACGTACTTCGTCCAATTTGAATGGCTTGATGATCGCTTCAATTTTTTTCATCGTGTCCCCTATAGAGAGTATTGATTGCTTTATCGGCTTTACCTGGCAAATCGACCAGGCCAACAAAAAACGCTTGTTAAGCCGCTGTCATACTGCTGCTCCCACCAGCATGCTGCCAATAGCACTTCCGGAAGTGCCTTGCATAATGATTAACTCCTGCCGGACAGCGCGGCAACAATTTTTTCATGTTTGTTTTTTCTGGCAAGCTCCAGCGCCGTTACTCCATCGGCGTATTTTGCTGCGGGATTTGCACCCTTTTCAAGCAGCAGCATTACCTCCGCAAAATGCCCGTTGGCCGAAGCTTTATGCAACGGTGTCCAGCCGTCGTTGGATGCAGCATTCACATCTGCACCTTTTTCAACAAGCAGCAGACTCACCGGCAGGTGCCCGCGCGTGGCCGCCTGCAGCAAAGCCGACCAGCCATGATTACTACGCGCATTGACGTCGGCCTGCCTGTCCAGCAGCAGCTTCACCACTTCCGAATAGCCATTGAATGCCGCCCAGTGCAAAGGGGTATAACCGGCAGTATCCTTATGATGGATATCCGCACCATTATTAATCATCAGAGAAGCCATCTCCTGGTTACCATTGAATGCGGAAATCATCAGAGGGGTCCATTGCCGGTCGTCACAGGTGTCAACGTTCATCCCGGAATTCAGGAACAAGGCAACCACTCCACTCTTGCCGGACTCACAGGCTTTAATGAATCCCTGCGGAGAATATGGCACACCCTGCTGCTCGATTTCCTGTTGGATATTTTGGGAAACATGGCCCCAGGGGGCAACCTCTTCACGACCACGCTGACGCTCATGCACCCGGCTCAAAGACATGATGTCAGATGCCACTTGCTGGGGGAACCCCTGACGGTTCGGGCGGCTGCTGACCATCAAATCAAGAAAATAGGCATCAATATCAGCAGAATCCCACAATTCCATAATTTTACTCAGCACGCGTGGATATTGCCGCTCCAGAGCATGTGGGTAATTCTGTTCACGATTATCAAGGATTTTAAGTAGCCTGGGATCCATAATTTGCAAAATGTATTCCTGAGCGTCCGCCCAGATAGAAGCTCAATAGCAAAAGGTAAGGCAAGATAACAAATCTGCGACCAGGTACAAAGTCATTATTACTACTGTCAGGGTGTTTCAACCCAACTCGCGGTAGACCACTGACAGGATTTCCAGTTCATGGATACCCGATGGAGTATGCAACGTTGCCACTTCGCCCTCGCGCAGTTTGAGCAGCGCCCGTGCCAATGGCGATACCCAACTGATCCGACCGCTTCCGGCATTCGCCTCATCCACCCCGACAATACTATAAATACTCTCGCATCCAGCGCTGTCGCAAACCGTTACGGTCGCGCCGAAAAATACTTGCTCGCATTCCCCGCGTTGCGCCGGATCGACCACCTCGGCCTGCTCCAGACGCTTGCGCAGAAAACGCACGCGGCGGTCAATTTCACGCAGGCGTTTTTTGCCATAGATATAGTCACCATTTTCGGAGCGATCGCCATTGGAAGCCGCCCAGGTAACTGTCTTCACCAGCGCCGGGCGTTCAATTTTCCAAAGCTGATCCAGTTCCTGTTTCAGCTTGCGGTATCCGTTGGGCGTAATGTAATTTCTTACACCCGCCGGCAACCGAAGCTGGGGTTCCAGTTCGACCTCAGCAGTATCGTCTTCACGTGTGAATGCTTTGCTCATGCCGCAAATTCTACAGCAAGCAAAAGCCTTCTCAAAAAAGAACTACTCCGATATTATCTCTGCATAAAGGCAATCCCGCCGCCCCGCTACCCGGCAGCAGGCCACCAAGAATCCCCAACATCAAACCTTTCGCGAGGCACCCATGAACAGCTTCTGTTTTACCGTACTTGAAAGCTGAAACAGATTATGTTTTCCCTTCTCGATGCCTTTGGCAGAAAGCCGGATCACCCCATGTCCGACATGAAGGAGGCCAGAGAATTGCTGGCCAACCTGCCGAAAGACGACACTTTCAAAGCGCTGGAAGAAATCACCTTCTGGCTGACCTCAATCAAGGACGCACACGGTTTTCGCCCAGAGATTCGTACCGATATCGTCATGCTGCTGGATGAAATCGGACAACCGCTGGAAGCGAAACTGCTCTTCCAGTATCTGAGCGAACCGCATTTGCAGGACTTTCATGGATTGCATTTATGGAAAGGAATGCACGATTTTGCGCGAGCCTTGACCGAAGCCTATTCGGTATGTATCAACGAATACCGACAAACGGGGAAAAAAACCTGGGAGCTCAAGGAAAAACTGCCGCTCATCTGCGTCAGGCTGTTGCGTACCGCTAGCGAGCAAATGAAGCTGGAATTGATGCGTTATGTGGAAGTTGAACAGTCGGCCTGGGATCATCTGTTCAATTGCTACAATTTTGCCGAAACCAGCCAAATCGCCGACACCATGATTTACCCTTACACGAAGCACGTCATCCATACCAGTCCGCAAAGAGAACTGGCGCGGGCACTAATGTTGCATGTATCTTCGCCGGACACACTGGCTCCGGATCAAATCGAGGTAAGTTATCGCATTGCCGGTCGTCTGGTGAGTTTTTTTGATTTCAAAACGGAACCTGATTCAGACTGCGCCTACTTTATTGACCTGTCCAAGCCCGGCACACCCGGAAACACGAATAACAATCTTCCAATAACACCAACCATGCGCTTCTTCGGGGCAGTCAAGGCGCTTCCTGCCATAAAGAAAATCATCAGCCAGAATGAACATGACTTTGCCGAACCGGAACGGCGCTTCGGCAACGAGTTCACGCCAGCAGGCAAGCTTACCGTGTTGAAGCATTTACTGGTGTACTGGGCAAGAAACCCACCGCACCGCCACAACGAAAGAAAAGGAATCAGTGCCGTCATCGATGTGATCCACGGCTTCAAGGCTATCAGCCAACTGGTTACGCGCGTTGACATAGACAGCATGATCGACCTTTCTGAAAAAGATGCGGCAGCATTGAAAAACAGATCTACCATCACCCTGTCTGCCGATGATAATGTCGACTACTCGACGGAAGAATGGCCGGTTCTGGATATGAGTATTGACGGGATTGGCTGCACAATCCCGAAGGTAGCGAGTAACTGGGTAAAAATCGGTAATTTGTGCGGCCTCAAGGCTCAAAACACCCAGTTATGGTGGGTTGGCATGGTGCGCCGGCTCCAAACCGACCCCAACGGCATCATGCATACGGGAGTCGAGATTCTCGCCAAAAAACCTTTGTCAGTATGGCTGCGTATTCTCGGCAAGGGCGTTGAGAAAATATCCAACTGGGAAAGTAGCTCCGGCTCTTTTGAATACGATTATCTTCCGGCCATATTATTGCCGGACACTCTCAATTCCTACGCAAACGCCACCATGCTGATGGAGTCAGGCAGCTTCGTACCGGGCAGCATCTATCAGATGATGATGGGGGAGAATAGCCGGGAAATAAAACTGACCGGCCTGCTGGCCGAGGGCGAGGACTACGAACAGGTAAGTTTCAAGTGGCTTAACTCCACGCAGGGCTGAGTGCCGGCATTGCCATTCCGGCAGCACCAGCAATTCGGCCAAATCTTCAAGGCTCACCAAGAACCACTAGCTTAAAATCCTTGCTGAAGTTGAGTTTGAATCAGCGTGCGCTCATCCAGGGTGAGGTATTTGTGTTTTTTTGGCATGCAGCATTCTTCCATGTAAAGAATGTTGTATTTGGATTTAGAGCGCGCCCCGCTAACAAATCGCACACTCAAAAAATATTCACACTCAATATTGGCAGCGATGAATAATGTCTCTGGCTTGCCCTTGCAATACAATAACAACAAATGAATGTCATTACCTTTCCCAACAACCCCTATCGCCTGCACCAGCCGTTCGAGCCGGCGGGCGACCAGCCCACGGCCATTACGCAATTGGTGGAGGGTATCGAGGACGGCTTATCGTTCCAGACGCTGCTCGGCGTGACCGGCTCCGGCAAGACGTTCACCATGGCCAACGTAATCGCACGCACCGGGCGTCCGGCCATTGTCATGGCACCGAACAAGACGCTGGCGGCGCAGCTGTATTCCGAGCTGCGCGATTTCTTTCCCGAAAACGCGGTGGAGTATTTTGTCTCCTATTACGATTACTATCAGCCCGAGGCATATGTACCGTCGCGTGACGTGTATATCGAGAAGGACTCCAGCATCAACAAGCAAATAGAGCAAATGCGCTTGTCTGCGACCAAGGCACTGCTGGAGCGCGACGACGCTATTATCGTGGCGACGGTGTCGGCGATCTACGGTATCGGCGATCCGGTTGATTACCACGGCATGATTCTGCACTTGCGTCACAATGAGAAGATGACGCAGCGCGATGTGATCAAGCGTCTGGTCGAAATGCAGTATGAGCGCAACGAGATCGATTTTTCTCGCGGCAAATTCCGCGTACGCGGCGACGTGATCGACATCTTTCCGGCGGAAAGCAGTGAACACGCATTGCGTCTGACGCTGTTCGACGACGAAGTGGAAACGCTGTCGCTGTTCGATCCGCTCACCGGGCATATCCTGCACAAGGTACCGCGCTACACCGTCTATCCTTCCAGCCATTACGTCACGCCGCGCGCTACGGTGCTGGCCGCGATCGAAACCATCAAGGCCGAGCTGGCCGAGCGTATTGTGTTCTATCAGCACGAGAACAAACTGGTCGAGGCGCAGCGCATCGAACAGCGCACCCGCCACGACCTGGAGATGCTCAACGAAATTGGCTTCTGCAAGGGTATCGAAAATTACTCGCGCCATTTGTCCGGGCGCAAACCGGGTGACCCGCCACCGACACTGTTGGATTACCTGCCGCCGAATGCACTGATGTTCATCGACGAGAGCCACGTCACCATCCCGCAAATCGGCGGCATGTACAAGGGTGACCGCGCACGCAAGGAAAATCTGGTCAACTATGGCTTCCGCCTGCCTTCCGCGCTGGACAACCGTCCGTTGCGTTTCGACGAATTCGAGCACGTGATGCGCCAGAGCATTTTTATTTCCGCCACACCCTCGGTGTATGAAGCCGAGCATGCCGGGCAGGTGGTAGAGCAAGTGGTGCGCCCGACCGGGTTGATCGATCCGCAGATCGAAGTACGCCCCGCCACGCATCAGATAGACGACTTGATGTCCGAGGTTAATCTACGCGTGCAGCAGGGTGAACGGGTATTGGTCACTACCCTGACCAAGCGCATGGCGGAGCAGCTCACCGAATATTTTTCCGAACACGGCATCAAGGTGCGCTACCTGCACTCCGACATCGAAACCGTGGAACGCGTCGAGATCATCCGCGACCTGCGCCTTGGCATGTTCGACGTGCTGGTCGGCATCAACCTGCTGCGTGAGGGCCTGGACATTCCTGAAGTGTCGCTGGTCGCAATCCTGGATGCCGACAAAGAAGGTTTCCTGCGCTCGGAGCGATCGCTAATCCAGACCATAGGTCGTGCCGCGCGCCACATCAACGGCAAGGCAATCCTGTACGCCGACAGGATCACCAACTCGATGCACCGCGCCATCGATGAGACCGAACGCCGTCGCACCAAACAGGTCGCGCACAACTTCGCGCACAACATCACGCCGCAAGGTGTGCAGAAACGTATCAAGGACATTATCGAAGGCATGTACGAGCCAGAGGAAGCACGTAGTCAACTCAAGGCCGCACAGACCCAGGCAAAGTATCTGGCGATGGGCGAAAAAGAAGTATCGAAAGAAATCACCCGGCTGGAAAAGGACATGCAGAAAGCCGCGAAAAATCTCGAATTCGAGCGTGCTGCTACATTGCGTGACCAGTTAAAGAAGCTCAGAGAAAATGTATTTTTTTCACCGTTATGAGTTTTTCCGGGCGGAAAGGGTGCAGCGGGCAATTTACCGAATTCTGTTAGCACTCCCCGCTAATCGCCTTTCCAGGAATAAACGAAGGCACCCCGTGACCGAACCAGCCATCACAAATGGTGAGACTGTCGCGGATTGAAACGGCTCAATACCCTAACGCCCGCGCACCCTGATAGAAAGCGAAACTCGTTAACCAGGCCAGCATCAGCGACCAGCCAATCGCGAACAGCGTGAAGCCAATATTTTTGGACTCGCTGCGCAGCGTGGCGACGGTGGCGAGGCAAGGAGTATAGAGCAGCGTGAACAACATAAAGCTGTAGGCTTGCACCCAGTCTAATTGTTGCCCGATCACGGTACCCAGCGCATTGCCGCCCAGGCCATAAATTACCGCGAGTGAACCAATCACGATTTCTTTGGCGACCAAGCCGAAGATCAGCGCAATAGTGAGCTGCTCGCTGATGCCGACCGGTGCGAAAATCGGGTGCAGCCATGTCCCGATGATGCCGGCTAGCGTGTCACTGCTGGCGGGTGCTGCGGACGGCGGCAGATTGGTAAGCAGCCAGACCAGTATCACGCCAGCAATGATGAACTTGGTGGCACGACGCAGAAAGTGCCGTATTTCCAGCCAGCCGCGCATGACAATCTGGCGTGCCGTCGGGAAGCGGTACGGCGGCAGTTCCAGCACGAACGGTTCGCTATTTTGAAACCTGCGTTTGAATAGTAGCGCGGTGATGATCGCCGCGGCAAAGCTGAACAGGTACAGACTAAACAATACCACTGGTGCTGCTCTGGGCGAAAACAACGCGGCGGTGAAAAATATAAACACCTGCAGGCGCGCCGAGCACAGCGAAAACGGAATCACCAGCATGGTTAACAGGCGCATGGCGCGTGAGCGCATTACACGGGTGCCCATCAGCGCGGGCACGTTGCAGCCAAACCCCATCAGTAGCATGACAAAACCGCGCCCATCCAGTCCCAGACGTGCCATTAGCGCATCCATCAGGAACGCGGCGCGGGACAGATAGCCGCTGTCTTCTACCATCGCCATGAATAAAAAGAACAACACAATGATCGGCACGAAGGCGGCGACGGTCGCCACACCGTTATAAATACCGTCCAGCAAGAGGCCGTTCAGCATGGCAGGCAAGCCTGACAATAATGGTTCGAGTGCAGCCTCGCGCAGCCAGCTGAATAACTCGGCAACGCCGTTTTCCAGCGGCTGGCCGAGCAGGAAGATACCCTGGAACAACAGGTACATGATGCCGAAAAAAATCGGCAGCCCCAGCCACGGATGCAGCATTACGCGGTCAAGTTTCTCGGTTAGATTTTCCGGTAGTTGTGCCGGAATTTGCACGGCGTGTTTGAGCACCCGCGCCATCTCGGTTTCGACATACTGATCCTGTTCCAGCTTGCTGCGCAATTGCTCGGCCATGCCGGGTGTGGGATAGCGCAGTGCTTTGGTAATCGCCTGCAGGGCTTCCGCGTAGCCGTTGCCATACTTGCAGCTAAGCAGGTAAATCGGCACGCCCAGCAGTTCTGCCATTTTCTTGACATCGATACTGATGCCGTATTTCCGGGCCTCGTCCGCCATGTTGAGCAGCACCACCATATTCATGTTGAGTTGCTTGAGTTGCAGCAGTAGACCCAGCTGGCGTTCGATCTGCGTGGCGTTGAGGATAATCAGTGACAGATCCGGCACATTGCCGTGCAGGAAGTGGCGCACTACCTGTTCGTCGTCCGAGAAGCCGTGCAGGTCATAGATACCCGGCAAGTCGATAATTTCCACCATGTCGCCGCCCAGCAGGATTTTGCCGCTGAGCAGCTCGACGGTAATACCCGGCCAGTTGCCAACCCGTGCCGCACCGCCGGTCATGCGATTGAACAGGGTGGATTTGCCGGTATTGGGCATCCCCAGCAGGGCGATACGTTTCATTTTCCGTTAGCTCCCTGACACACTGTAATTTTGGCGGCCTCACTACGCCGCAGCAGGATGTCGGTGGTGCCGATACGCACCTGTAGTGGGCCGGAAAAGCTGGCTTTGCGGATCAGTTCAATGTGTTTTCCGCTGCGAAACCCCAACGCCAGCAGACGCTGATGCAACGCTTCTTCGGCGTGGATCGTGACGATGGTGGCAGCATCGCCGGGGTGCAGGGCGGCAAGGGTAGTCGAAGGCATATTAGTGGATAAATCCGGCCGCCAAAAATGGTAAACGCAAGCAGCAAAGGGGTGAGAAAATATTCTTCACGACCATTCCTTATTAATAATCAATCCCAGAATGATAATCGTTCTCATTTGCAACCGCAAGCACTATCAGGCATGATGTTAGGAATAACAGGAGAGCGTTAATATGGACAAATCCCAACCGGAACATCTGAAAAATGCCGGCCTGAAATCCACCGTGCCGCGACTCAAGATACTGGGGCTATTCGAATTGGGGCGAGAACGCCATATGAGTGCGGAAGACGTTTACAAACAGCTGTTGTCCAGTGGTGACGATGTAGGGCTGGCCACAGTTTACCGCGTACTGACGCAGTTCGAACAGGCCGGGTTGCTGATGCGCCACAACTTCGAGGGCGGCAAATCAGTGTTCGAACTCAACCAGGGCAAACACCACGATCACATCGTTTGCCTGCAATGCGGCCATGTTGATGAATTCTATGATGCGGCTATCGAATCACGCCAGAAAAAAGTCGCCGCCGAACGCGGCTTTGCCGTTCGCGATCACGCACTCCATATTTATGCGGATTGTGTCAGGGAAAAGTGCCCGCATAAGCAATAAGAAATTGCCCTGGCTCTTGTTTTACCGCACCGCATTTTTTGTCGCGCTGCCCTTTGGCGAGCTGGCGTATTGCGGTAGAATGCCGCATTTATTCTGGTGGCAGCAAAAATGATCAAAGGTAGTATTGTCGCAATTGTCACGCCGATGCTTGAGAATGGCAGCCTCGACCTGGCTGCGTTCCGCGCGCTGATCGATTTTCACGCCGAACAGGGAACAAACGGCATCGTGGTGGTCGGCACTACCGGCGAATCACCTACCGTGGATGTTGAAGAACATGAGCTGCTGATCGCAGAGGCGGTGAAGCACGCTGCGGGGCGTATTCCCATTATCGCCGGAACCGGCGCAAACTCGACCAAAGAAGCAATTGAACTGGCGGCATTCTCGAAAAAAGCCGGTGCAGATGCTTCGCTGACGGTGGTGCCTTACTACAACAAGCCGACGCAGGAAGGTATGTATCAGCACTTCAGGGCTATCGCCGAAGCGGTGGACATGCCGCATATTCTATATAACGTGCCGGGGCGCACCGTGGCGGACATGAGTAACGACACCGCGTTGCGTCTGGCACAGATTCCCAATATCGTCGGCATCAAGGACGCAACCGGAAATATCGAGCGCGGCTGCGACCTGTTGCAGCGCGCACCAAAGGAATTCGCGGTATACAGCGGTGATGATGCCAGTACGCTGGCGCTGATGCTGCTCGGCGCACACGGCGCGATTTCCGTTACGGCGAATGTCGCGCCCGGACTGATGCGCGAAATGTGCGCGGCTGCGCTGAATGGAGAAGTGAGCAAGGCGCGCGCGATCAATTTCCGTTTACTGGGGCTGCATCGTAATCTGTTTATCGAGGCCAATCCGATTCCGGTGAAATGGGCGGTGGCGCGCTTGGGCAAGATAAATAACAGCCTGCGTTTGCCGCTCACGCCGTTGTCAGCGGGCGCCGAGGCTGTTGTTGAAGCGGCGTTACGTCAGGCCGGTGTAATTTAATCAATCATGCTGTATAGCTGGAGGGAATTAATGAAAGTTTTAAAAATTGGAATTTCCGGCATTGTGCTGGCCTCGCTGATCAGCTGCAGTTCAATCGGCCTCGGCAGCAAACGTGTCGATTATCGTTCCGGCGCAGCACAAGTGCCGTCGCTGGAAGTACCGCCCGACCTGACCGCACCCGGTAGTGATGAGCACTACCGGGTGCCGCAGGGCAACGGCGAAAGCGTGGCAACTTTTTCTGATTACAGCAAGGAAGATACGCCCGTAGCTCAAGAGGACAACACGAACGAAGTATTGCCGGCCGATACCAACATGACCGGTACTGCGGCAGTGGCAAGCAGCGTAGCAAGGATCAATGCCTCCGGTCCAAGCGGCACGGCCAGCATGGAGACAATTTTCGATGGCAGTAAAATTATTGTAGTAAACGATGCATTTGACCGATCATGGCGCAAAGTCGGGTTGGCCATCGAACACACCGGACTGACGGTGGATGACATGGATCGTATCAAGGGCGTCTACTTCCTGCATCCGGCCAAGGCAGAAAAAGGCTGGATGGACAAGCTGATGTTCTGGCAAGACGACGAGAATACCGACAGGCGGTATCGTGTGAACATCAAGGATGGCGGCGTAGCGTGCGAAGTGTCTGTTACCGACCAGGACGGCGCGAACGACGAAACATCAGGAAAAATACTTGAGGCAATTTTCAAAAATATCAACGAATAACCTGCAGTTTGCTGCATGAAGTTTGCCTCTTTGGGCAGCGGTAGCGAGGGCAACGCGCTGCTGGTCGCGGTCGGCCGGACACTGGTGCTGATGGACTGCGGTTTCGGCCTGCAAGACACCCTCGCGCGGCTGGCGCGGCTGAATGTGTCTGCCGAGCAGTTGAGCGGTATTGTCGTTACGCATGAGCATGGCGATCACATCAGCGGCGTGGCGCGACTGGCACGCAAATTCAACCTGCCGGTCTGGCTCACTCACGGCACATTACAAAGCCAACAGCAAGCCTTTGCCAGCATCGCTTGTCTCCACGAGATCGGCCCCCACCAGACATTCGTAATTGGCGATATTGAAGTCATTCCCTACCCTGTTCCACACGATGCCGCCGAACCTGTGCAATTCGTCTTTAATGATGGCGTGCGGCGTTTGGGCGTACTGACCGATACCGGATGCAGTACGGCGCATATAGAGCAGACCTTGAGCGGCTGTCACGCGCTGGTGCTGGAATGCAACCACGACACTGAAATGCTGATGAACGGCGGTTATCCGTATAGCCTGAAGCAGCGTGTAGGCGGACGTTTTGGACATTTGAATAATCAGGGAGCCGCCGGGCTCTTGAGCCGGCTGGATACGAGTCGCTTGCAGCATCTGGTTGCTGCACATATAAGCCGCAAAAACAACACAGCCGGACTTGCGGTGCAAGCCTTGAGTTGCGCATTGAATTGTGAAGCAAGCTGGGTGGAAGTCGCGACACAGAGGGAAGGTTTCTTTTGGCGCGAAATTACCTAATCGCAGCGCAAACCGTTTGCCCGGATTGAAGATAATTCAGAATACTCTTGTGGAATTTAGCCGCGCCATTATTGGTTAACATGCCAGATTAGCCTAGCATGCGCATCCAAGGGTTACCCAGTACGCCGTTACCTCATGAGTGCTGTGCTTGGCATCCCGAGCAAAAACATGGGTCAGCATAAAACACAATGGTGGATCAATCGAAGCTGCAATTCGACAGTCTTTGGGTATGCATAGTCACGACCATGGCTTTATGGCCCCAACTTTTGTATTGCAAGGTTCACTTGGCTTGGGGCAAGAATAATACTTGACAGATTTAATCTGTGAACCAATAATGAGCAATCAGTTACTCACTTAAAGTAAGCTTGGAAGCAAAACTCAGGAGGGATGCGCTTAATGAAACCCTGGTCACGATTGCTGCTATTTATCTTTCTTCTAGCCCCTTGGAAGATCGCCTTTGCCTCCGGCCCGCTCTCCCTGTGGGAAGCAATGCAGCGTGCCGCGCAATTCAACCCGATGATCAAAAGCCAGCAAGCTGAAGTCAACCGACAAATATTGGAGCAGGACATTGCGCGAAGTCAGCGTTTGCCCAAACTCGATCTGGACGCGGCTTACACGCGCCACGCTTACCCGACATTGATTACGCCGATTCGTGAGGTTGGTGTCTTTCCACCAATGGACCGGAATATTGCGAACATCGGCCTGGCACTGACATTGCCGCTTTACCACGGCGGCAAGCTGGTCGCAGGCGAAGCGCTGGCCACACATAATCGTGAGGCGTCGGTTCAGGCATTGCGCGCTAGCGGTCAGGATCTATTGTTTAATGTCGTTGCCACCTACACCAAGGCCTTGCATTTCCGGCAGCTCGTGCAATCTCTGGACGCCCGGATCAAGACACTGCAACAGGAAGAAAAGGACATCCACCTGCACCTTCGGGAAGGTCGCGCCGCACGGCTCGACTTGATCCGGCTACAGACACAATTATCCCAGGCGCGCTACGACAAAGTGTCGGTCACGCAGGGCGAGAAGGATGCGTTGTCGTTGCTGACCGCCTTGCTGGGTGAGAGCGGGCCAGCTCCGGTTCTGTCCGAGCTGGGGATGACCGCGTCGGACCTGCCGGCTTCACCTGAAGCGGCCTTGAGTCGCGCCTTACAGCAGCACCCGGATATTCTCAGGCTCGATGCCATGGGCCATGCGGTACAGCAGAAAACCGCCATCGCGCGTAGCGAGCGGCTGCCGCAAGTCGACCTAATGGCCCGCGCACAGGAGAACACCGGCGGCGACTGGAAGGGTTACGACGATTCACAGATCGGCGTGCAGTTATCCCTGCCGCTGTTCGACGGCGCTATTCGCAATCACCGGGTGGAACAGGCGGGACTCGAACAGCGGCAAAACGCTCTGTTGCAAGAAGACACACGCAACCGCATCGCTAGCGAAGTCGAGCAGGCGTTCGGCGCTCTGAGCGAAACACATGCACGGTTGGATGCGGCGGCCCAGGGCGAAACCGAGGCCGGCGAAGCGCTACGAATTGAAACCCTGCGCTATCGCAGCGGTGAAAACACCATCACCGATCTGCTCGGCGCCGAATCTGCACTGTGGTCGGCCACTGCGAGCCGCCTGCAGGCGGGCTACGACATCACCGTAAGCCAGGCGCGACTGCTGCACGCCACCGGCGAGCTCACACCAGACAGCTTCCGGCACGCATCTGCCGGCGGAAAAACAGGCGGAGAGCTGTCCTCATCCGGCATCGACCCCGGCACACTTGTGCACTATCTCGCCTGGCACGAAGGTAAAACCGCTTGTGAGTGCAATCTCTCTGCCGAGAGCGCAACTGCCGATACTCTCTCCGATAAAAACCTCACCGCAAAAAACCTTGCGGGGCACGTCATCCAGCAAGGAGCAAGACTATGAACAAGAAGATCGTCATCGGTGGTGTCGTAGCCGCCGCTATCGTCGCCGCTGTGCTGTGGAAATTCGCGCCTTGGGCGACGCCGCCGGACGAAAATACGGTATTCGCCTCGGGCACCGTGGATGCGACCGAAATCGCCGCCGCCTTCCGGGTGCCGGGGATACTCAGCAAGCGGCCGGTGGATGAAGGCAGCCGCGTCAAGCCGGGCGATCTGCTGGCCGCGCTCGATGATCGCGAGACCGTCGCCCGACTACATCAGGCAGAGGCCGCGCAGCAGGCTGCCGAGGCTCGACTGAAGGATCTGCAGCAGGGCTACCGCGCGCCGGAAATCGCCGAGGCGCGCGCGCAGGTCGAACAGGCTCGCGCCAACCGGACCAATCTTGACGAAGAGGCGCGGCGTTCCGACGTGCTGTTCGAGGGTGGCGCCATTAGCCAACAGCGGCGTGACAAGGACCATACCGCCGCCATCGTCGCGTCCCAGCAGGCGAACGCTACGCAGGAACGGCTAAAATTGCTGCAAAGCGGCTATCGCCCCGAGACCATCAATGCCGCGCGCGCGCAGCTGGATGAAGCGCAGGCTGCGGTCGCCGCCGCTCGCGTCGCCTTGGGGGATTTACAGGTGACCAGCCCGGTCGACGGCGTGGTGACCCGCAAGCATGCGGAAGTAGGCGAAACTCTGGGGGCAGGACGTCCGGTGGTAACGGTTACCGATATTTCCACGCCCTGGCTACGGGTCTACATCCCGGAAAACCTGATCGGTAAGGTGCGCTTAGGCGCCAATGCCAGGGTCAAGGTTGATACCTTCCCCGACCGGGGATTCGATGGCAAGGTGAGTTATGTGTCGTCGCAGGCGGAGTTCACCCCAAAAAACGTGCAGACCCAGGAAGAACGGGTGAAGCTGGTGTTCGCAGTGAATGTGACCGTGGATAACAGAGACGGCACGCTCAAGCCAGGCATGCCGGGTGATGTTTACATCTCGACTGCAAGTGAGCCTGAACAGTGAATCCTGCGATCAGTCTCGTCGACCAAGACCTGACGATGCTGCAGCGGCTGCAGCGACGTGACCACTACGTATTGCTGCTCTATGCACTTTCTGGTGTGGTGATAGTGCTGGCGGGGGAGGCGGTAGTCTTTTACCTGGGCCTGATCGACCGCCACGGATTCATGCCCGTTCTGCTGCGCGGTATCATTTACCTGCTACTGACCCTGACGTTGTGGGCAGCCTTACTGCGTTCAAACCGGCGCACGGTCATCCGCCTGATGCAGGAAAAGCGCCAGGATTACGAATCGATCCTGCTTGCCTATGATAGCGCTCTATCGCTTAAAGATGTCTATACCGGCGGTCACGGGCGCAGAGTAGCGCAGTATGCCCGCCTGATTGCCGGGGCCATGGCGCTTTCACAAGCCGAGGTGGACGCGGTCGGCGAGGCAGCGTTGCTGCACGATCTGGGTAAGATCGGGATTCCCGACCGAATCCTGGCCAAGCCGGATCATCTCACCGAGGAAGAATTCAGTGTGGTGCAGAAACATCCCATCGCCGGTGCAAATATTCTCCGCGCCATCACACCGCTACACCGTTATGCTACGGCGGTACACCATCACCATGAGCGCTTCGATGGTAACGGCTACCCGGACAGACTGCGCGGTACCGACATCCCCCTCGCGGCACGCATCATTGCCGTCGCCGACACCTTCGACGCGCTCACCACCACCCGCAGCTACCGCCGTGGCATCGCTGCGGAACAGGCACTGAACACCATCGTCCAGGCCGCGGGCAGCCGCTACGACCCCGTCATTATCGCCGTGATCAAGCAGCCTCAGGTCCACGCTACGCTGCTTGCCGCGCAGGGAGGGATGGCATGAGCGATATCGCTATTCAGGCCAGCGGTCTGGGCCGCGCATTCGGCGACATGTGGGCGGTGCGCGGGCTTGAGTTGGAGGTGCGGCGCGGTGAAATCTTCGGTCTGGTCGGGCCGGACGGCGCCGGCAAGACCACCACCATGCGCATGCTGACCGGCATTCTCGCCGCCAGCGAAGGCGATGCCACGGTGGCAGGATTCTCGATCCAGGACGGCGACGAAGAAATCAAGGCGCGCATCAGCTATATGTCGCAGCGTTTCGGCCTGTACGGCGACCTCACGGTCGAGGAAAACCTGCGCTTCTACGCCGACCTGTACGAAGTGCCGCGGCGCGATCGTGAACCGCTGGAAGAGCGGTTGCTTGGTTTCTCCAACCTGACGCCGTTTCGCAAACGTCAGGCGCGCAATCTCTCCGGTGGCATGAAGCAGAAGCTGGGACTGGCCTGCGCGCTGATCCACAAGCCGGAAATCCTGTTTCTCGACGAACCCACCAACGGTGTCGACCCGGTGTCGCGGCGCGATTTCTGGCGCATCCTCTACGCCATGCTCAAGGAAGGGGTGACGATCTTCGTTTCCACAGCCTACCTCGACGAAGCGGAGCGTTGCACCCGCGTCGGCCTGATGCATCGCGGCCGCCTGATCCAGTGCGACACCCCGCAAAAACTGAAACAAGGCCTCACCGGCCAACTGCTGGAACTGGAAACCGAGCAGCCGCGGGTCGCGCGCGAGGCGCTCGCCGCGCAACTGGGCTCGGGTCGGGTCAGCCTGTTCGGCGGCATGCTGCATCTGTATACCGAAGACACGACGGAAGCGGAGCAGGTCAGAGGCATCCTGAAAGAGGCAGGTACCACGATACTCGCAGAAAAAATCATCACCCCGACGCTGGAAGATGTGTTCATCCATCAGGTGACCCAGGATGACGCCGAGGCACCGGCATGAGTACCGACTACGCCGTTGAAGTGCACGATCTGACGCGGAAATTCGGTGATTTCGTTGCGGTCGATCACGTCTCGCTCAGCGTGAAAGCTGGCCAGGTATTCGGCTTTCTCGGTCCCAACGGCGCAGGCAAGTCGACCACCATCCGTATGCTGTGCGGTCTGCTGCTGCCGAGTTCCGGCTCGGGTCAGGTGGCAGGTTTCGACATCATGACCGAGTCCGAAACCATCAAGCGCCACATTGGCTACATGTCGCAGAAGTTTTCGCTCTACGATGACCTTTCGGTCGAGGAAAACATCGATTTCTTTTCCGGCATCTATAACGTGCCCCGGGCCACGCGCCGTGAACGCAAGGACTGGGTGCTGGAGATGGCGGGCCTCGCCGACAAGCGTGACAACCTGACCCGGTCGCTGGCCGGCGGCTGGAAACAGCGCCTGGCGCTGGGCTGTGCGGTGCTGCACGAGCCGCCGATCCTGTTTCTCGACGAGCCGACCTCGGGTGTCGACCCGCTGTCGCGCCGCCAGTTCTGGGACCTGATCGCGCAGATGGCGCACCAGGGCACCACCGTGTTCGTCACTACCCATTACATGGAAGAGGCCGAGTATTGCGACGAGCTGGCGTTGATTTCGCGCGGCAAAATGATCGCCAAGGGTACGCCCGCCGAGCTCAAGACCATCATTCCCGAAGACATCCTGGAGATCCGGGTCGAGAATCCATTCGAGGCGCTGGAGCAGCTGGAAAATTCGGGCCTGGTGAAGGACGTGGCGCTGTTCGGCGATACCCTGCACGCGGTGGTTGAGGATGCCGATGCGGCAACCGTGGCAGTGGGCGATTTTCTGACCGAACACGGACTGGCGTCGACCGGGATTGTTCAGGTCAGACCCTCGATGGAAGATGTGTTCGTCTCGTTGGTTGAACTTGAGGATCGTAAGAGTGCGGAGGGTGCGCAGACATGAAACCGCACAGGTTCTCGTGGATCCGGCTGTGGGCGCTGGTCAAGAAAGAGTTCATCCACATCATCCGCGACCCGCGCTCGCTGGCGATGGCCTTTCTGATGCCGCTGATTCTGCTGATCCTGTTCGGCTACGCCATCACCATGGACATCAAGACGCTCAACCTCGTCATCTACGACCAGGACAAGAGTTCGGCCAGTCGTCATTATGTGGAAGGTTTTCCGGCTTCCAGCTACTTTGACGTGGTCGCGACGGTGGAAAATTACGCCGACGCAGGCGCGCTGCTCGACCAGGGCAAAGCCCACCTCGCCCTGGTGATTCCGCCCCACTTCGCCCGCGACCTGGAGCAGGGCCGAACCACAAAAGTGCAGGTGCTGGCCGACGGCTCGGACGCCAACACCGCGACCATCGCGCTGGGCTATGCCGAGGCGATCACCCACCGCTTCAGCACCGATCAACTGGGCCACAAGGTCGAGCTCGCCGTCGATAACCGTCTGCGCGTCTGGTACAACCCCGAACTGAAAAGCCGCTGGTTCATCATCCCCGGCCTGATCGCGGTGATCATGACGGTGATTACCGCGCTCCTGACCTCGCTCACCGTCTCGCGCGAATGGGAGAGCGGCACCATGGAGCAGCTGATCGCCACGCCGGTGCAGCCGATCGAGCTGTTTCTTGGCAAGATGGCGCCGTATTTCGTGATCGGTGTGCTGGACGTGCTGTTCTCGGTGGCGATGGGCGTGTGGGTGTTCGACGTACCACTGCGCGGCAGCTTTCTGTTTCTGCTCGGCGTCACCGCGATGTTTCTGGTGGGCGGCCTCAGCCTCGGCATCATGGTCTCCACCATCGCCAAGTCGCAACTGGTGGCGAGCCAGCTGGCGATGGTGGTCACCTTTCTGCCGGCCTTTCTGCTGTCCGGCTTTCTCTATTCGATCGACAACATGCCGCGCTTCTTGCAGGCCATCACCCACGTGGTGCAGGCGCGCTATTTCGTCGAGGTGCTGAAGAACATTTTTCTCAAGGCCAGCCCGCCCTCGTTCGTCGCGGGCGACCTGATTTTCCTCGGGCTGTTTGCGATGGTGGTGTTCGCCATCGCCCTCGGCAAGTTCCGCAAAAAACTGGCCTGACCTGACCGGCCATGGCCGGTCTCCCTCACCCCGCCCTCTCCCAAAGAGCAAGGGGGAAAGTACGCCGGAGGCGTGTTTTATTGATATTGGAGCGGATTATGTGGGAACGGATCTATCGGATGCTGGTGAAGGAGTTTATCCAGGTGCTGCGCGACCCGCGCATGAAGGCGCTGATCTTCGTCATGCCAGTGATCCAGCTGATCATGTTCGGCTATGCCGTGACCACCGACGTGGACCACATCAAGACCGCTGTGTGCGACCTCGACAAGAGCCCGCAGAGCCGTGCGCTGATCGAGCGTTTCACCGCGTCCGGTTATTTCACCGTGGTGGACAACACCGACCGGCCGGAGCGGCTAGGCGAGCTGCTCGACCGCGGTCAGGCCATCCTCGGTATCCAGATCAATCGCGGCTTCGCCGAGGACCTGAAATCCGGGCGCCAGGCGGCGATCCAGACCATCGTCGACGGCACCGACTCCAACACCGGCACGGTGGCAATGGACTACGCCCAGCGTATTACCCAGGATTTTTCCCGGAATCGCGTCGCGCCCGGTGAGCTTTCCCAGCTGGCGCAGCCGCAGACCGAGCCGATCGAGCTGCGTTCGCGCGCCTGGTTCAACCCAGACCTGAAAAGCCGCTACTACAACGTCCCCGGCGTGATCGCCGTGGTGGTGCTGCTGATTTCCCTGCTGCTCACCGCCATGGCCATCGTACGCGAGCGCGAGATCGGCACCATGGAGCAGCTGATGGTGACGCCGATCCGCTCGTTTGAACTGATCCTCGGCAAGACCCTGCCGTTCGTGCTGATCAGCTTCATCGACGTGCTGGTGGTCACCGCGATCGGGGTCATCTGGTTCAATGTGCCGATCCTTGGCAGCCTGACGCTGCTGCTGTTCGGTGCCGGACTGTATCTGATGTCGACCATCGGCATCGGCCTGTTCATTTCCACCATTTCGCAGACCCAGCAGCAGGCGCTGATGTCGTCGTTTTTCTTCTACCTGCCCGCGGTGCTGCTGTCCGGCTTCATGTTCCCGATTTCGAACATGCCGGAACCGGCGCAATGGCTCACCTATCTCAACCCGCTGCGCTACTTCCTGGTCATCATCCGCGACATCTTCCTCAAGGGCAGCGGCTGGGAGATCCTGTGGCCCCAGTTCGCCGCCTTGGCGGTGCTGGGTACGGCGCTTTTGACCATGAGTTCACTTCGTTTCAAGAAAAGGATGACCTGATATGACCAATCCACGCAATTGACTCTTGAGTCTTCACTGAAAACCATCAGACCAAATCTCCCTATCCTGTTCTGCGACGGTAGGCCAGCCGCCCACTTATCCTGTGATCTTTGCTGGCAGGAACAACAACAGCGAATTATCCGGCGTCACTTCGAAGCCGAAACGCCGGTAGAACCCTGCTGCCTGCTCATCAATGGCATCAACAAACAAGCCTATGCCGCCGGCTTCGGTATAGATGCGCTGCGCCCGTTTCAGGGCATCGATTAGCAGTAACTCGCCCAGTCCCTTGCCCTGATATTGTTTATCGACAGCCAGTCGGCCTAGTCGCACACCGGGGATGCGACGCGGCAGTTTCTTGCGCCAGTCAGCCGGCAGATGATGGTTTTCGAGTTCGGCCAGCGTTAGCGCGTAATAGCCACAGATGTTCTCTGGTGCTTCTTCGCGAGTGGCGACGAAAGTCTTCGATAGCCCCTTATCCTGATGCTGGCGGGCAACCTGCCACAGCCAGCCGTTCAGTTCCTGGCGGCCGCAGTCGAAACCCTGCCGGTCATGGCTCCCAGCTAAAGGCAGTACCAGCATCATCTCGCTTGGCTTTCTGATAGTGCTTCATGGCTGCCTTCAATTTGGCATTGGGCTTGGGCGGATTTTCCATCAAATCGAGCAGCCAGTTCCAGTCGCGGGGCGACAGGCGAATAACTTCTTCGCGCTCGATAACTGACTGCGCTTCCTTCAACGCCGACTGCACCAGAAACTGGTTCACTGTAGCGCCCGTCAATTCGGCAGCCCGACACAGCGTTTCATAGACCTCGTGCGGTACGCGAGCGCCGATGCGATCCTGCTTGGCAATGGCTGTTCCCATTATTACCTCCTACGTTCATTTGAGCGTTCAGTGTATCACTGTCGCCAAAATGACGCCAATTTGTTTTTGATGGCGAAGCGATCGGATATAGCTCGATCTCCTGATCGAGGTCGAGCATTTATGGTGATATTATCAATTACATCACGAAACCCACGATGAACAGCAAGCCAACCGTTCTCGGTGCCTTCTCTGCTGCAGTCCAAATCCAATTCAGCAGCAAACTGCGGCCCTAACGCTTGCGACATAACAGGGAGCCGGCCACACACTTCTAGTGTGGCTGGGCAAGCGCGTCCAGTGCGCAGCCCATAATCCACACCTGTCAAATAGCCTGAAATAGCCCCCCAAACACTCTGCCGCGTGACAAACCGGTGACATGTTATTGCACATTATATTGACCAAGTAATAGCGCTCACCCATCCCAGATGGTCGCCAGCCTGTATCAACGCGCATCATAAGAGGTGTAGCATTTGTGCGCTATGCTGGTTGACGTATTACGCAATACATAATACCTTATCGCCATGATCAAGTCGTTCAAATGCACCGACACCGGAAAACTGTTCCACGATGTGTTGGTCGCTCGGTCCCGTTCGATCGAACGCCCTGCCCGTCGCAAGCTGCTCTATTTGCACCGCTCACGGATACTGGAAGACTTGAAGCAGCCACCCGGCAACCGCCTGGAAGCACTCAAAGGCAACCGCAAGGGGCAGCACAGCATCCGCATAAACGATCAGTGGCGCATCTGCTTCAAGTGGTCGGACGGCAATGTTTACGATGTGGAAATTGTGGACTATCACTAAAGGAAAATACCATGACACAAAAATTACTAAATCCGATCTCACCTGGCGAGATTCTGCTGGAAGAATTCATGAAGCCAATGGGTATCAGCATCAATGCGCTATCTAGAAATGTAAGCGTGCCACCCAATCGCATCAGCGAAATCGTGAATGGCAAGCGCACCATCACGGCCGATACCGCTTTGCGCCTTGGCAAGTATTTCGGCGTATCCCCGGAAATCTGGCTCGACCTACAAAGTGACTATGACATTCGCATCGCTCAGCGCTCCGTCTGGCCACAAATTGAGCCGCTCGTTCGCGTACATGCTGCCTGAATCTGTCAGTTTGTGCGCAACTCGAAGAAAACGCCCAGATTTCGGATATGGCAGTAGCCAGCAAATAATATTGACTGACTCTAATTCGGCCTTGGACTGTTAATCAGCGTGCAAAACTGACCAGGAAACCGGGGTGATCAGCGTCCAAATTTGACCACTCCCGGCATGTGCAATCATCCGGACTTTTAGTCTGGAGCAACCTGGAGTGTTATGCATGGAAACCATCGGTAAGATCCGGCGCCGCAAGATGGCCAAGAGCGCGCCTGCTCGCCGCATCCGGCAACCTCAAACATCAAATGGCGCTGTCTGTCGCCTACGGCGCAGGGCTGCGCGTAAGCGAGGTGTGCGCACTCAAGGTGAGCGATGTCGACAGCCAGCGCATGGCGTTGCGCATCGAACAGGGCAAAGACAGCAAGGATCGTCACGCCATGCGCCGCTTCCTGTTGCATGTACTACCCGACGGCTTCCATCGCATCCGTCACTACGGGTTGATCGCCAATGGTGAGCGGCGCGAGAACCTGGCGCGGACACGCGAACTGCTGCATGTCGCACCGGTTGTTGAAATACCGGATAGCACTGAGACAACAGGCGAATCCGTTCAGTCCACTTTCGTCTGTCCGCACTGTGGCGCGGCGATGCTCATCATAGAAACATTGGCGCGCATACAGCCGATACGTGCGCCACCTCGTCTGCGAGGGTCACCATGAATACCGATTCATCTTACCTCTTGTCGGCTAGCGCCGACATGGCGCAGCTTTGCCTGGCGGGTCAATATTGATGCATTTACATCCGTACTCGACGCATACGTTTGTCCAAACGATTCCGGAATAGACGAGTTGAATGAAATCTTACGCTCGTCGATAAGCCATATTGACTGGACAGATCGAAAGACAAACCATCAAATCCCCATAGCCTGCACGCTGATCTGAGTGCAGCGGTACCTCACGCGGTTTCCTCCTTGGAGCGGTTGCCCGACGTCAGCCCGGAACGGCCTGTGGCATCCTGAGTGCGTGGCGCCTGAGGGGCTGACATCCGACAACCCTTAACCTTTTCAGACCCTGAAAATTATAGCCAAATACTTCCGCTACAAACGCCAAAGCTGCCCTTCAGTTTGGGTTCTGTTCGGCGAGCTAGTTCGGTGCAAAAATGGTGAGCAGGTCAGCCTATATCTAAATGCCTATGTATTTCGGTCTATATATCTGGATAGAATTTGCTGGTATGTTTCGAATTGACGCATTTGGAGCCTCCAGTGTCACTCGAAAGGGGTCTAGCTGTTCACCAGTGCGTTTGACGGCCACGACACAGTTTTTTCAGCGAACCGGCACTTATTATGCTGAGCCAATTTGTCTAAATTAATTTTGCGACATATGACATGACTTTTCTGAAATACATTGTTGGCATGAAGCGTTCACGGCTTGCGCCATGGCTTCTGTCAGGCATTCTTCTGCTTGGCGGGTTGGGTGTCACCGCCGGGTTCTGGCGGCATGCACAGCAACAGGATGCTGCCAACTTGCATGCTGCATTTGAACTTTCGGCAGATCATATATCCAGCAATATTCGCAGTCGCTTCAGTAGCTGTGCAACCATAATGCGCGGAGTGAAGGGCTTTGTTGAAGGCTCGGAACATATTTCTTTCGATGAGTTCCGGACTTACGTAAATGCCCTGAAGCTGGATCAGAGTGCGGGTGTGCAAGGCATCGGTTTAGCCACAGTAATTCCTGATGCAGAAAAAAACCGGCACACCGAATGGATGCACAAACAGGGCCTCCCGGATTACCAAATCAAGCCCGAGGGGCAGCGCGAGCAATATGCGCCGATAGTCCGAATGGAACCCATGTCCGGCACTAACCTCAAGGCGCTGGGCCTCGATATCTTGACCGTACCTGAGGCTCGGGCCGCGATGCAGCAGGCGACTGATACCGGCGATGTCGCGATCACTTCACGCCTTACCCTAACCCAGGATGCCGAGAAGCCGGGTGTATCCGGCTTCGTTATGTACCTGCCCATTTACCGGAATGAGGCAAAATTCGATACGCCAATCGCTCGGCGTACCGCTATTGTCGGCTGGGTGGATGTGCCGTTTCGTATGTCCGATCTGATGGATGGATTGCGCGGCGAGATCGACTCTGATATCGACTTTGAGATACATGACGGAACAGCACTAGCCAAACAGACCCTCATGTACCGCTCGAATGAAGTGCATTCCGAAGCGAAGCTTGCCAGGGGAATGCTACAGACCAGCCGCCAGATTAAGGTTGGCGGCAGCCAGTGGACGCTATTGATGAATACCACCCCGGCCTTTGTGGCCCGCGTATCGCCCCGAGGCCAGCCTACGATGGTGGCTGCGGCCGGAGTTGCGCTCACGCTGGCGCTGAGCTGGCTGGCCTGGTTGCTGGCCAGGGGGCGCGAAAGCGCACAGACCCGCTATCGGCAACTGTTCGACCAAACAGGCGACGGCATTCTAATCCTGGCCGCCGACTACCACTTTATTGATGCCAATGCCGCTGCCTTGCAGATGCTGGGCTATACCCACGAAGAGCTGCTGAAACTGCGTTTATCCGACATCATGGAGGAGCGGAGGTCACCCCGCCTGGAGATCAGCATCGGCGAGTTAATCACCGATGCCGATAATCTGGAAGAACGGGTGCATGTGCGTAAGGATGGCACGATGTTTCCGGCGGAGATGAGCACACGCAAGCTGGATCATGAGGATTACTTCATCATCTTGCGTGATATCACAGAACGCAAACAGGCTGAAAACCAGTTGCGCCTCCATGCGCATGTGTTTGAGTCCAGCCAGGAAGGGATACTCATTACCGACGCTCACAATGACATCATTTCCGTCAATCGTGCTTTCACCGAGATTAGCGGTTATTTGCCTGAAGAGGTGATTGGCAAAAATCCCCGCATGCTGGCGTCAGGAAAACGAGATAAGTCGTTTGATGAGGCGATGTGGCGCGATATTATGAACCAAGGTCGCTGGCAGGGCGAAGTGATCAGCCGCCGCAAGAACGGCGACAGCTTTCCCCAGTGGCTTTCCGTCAGCCTCGTCCGGGATCAGGATGGCCAGATTGTTCAGCATATCGGCATTTTGGGCGACCTCTCCGAACGCAAGGCGGCTGAGGAGCGCATTCAATTCCTGAGCAATTTTGACCCGCTGACCCAACTGCCCAATCGTGATTTGTTGCGCGACCGTACCCAACTGATACTGGCCGGCGCAAAACGGAGGCATAGCCCCGTCGCTCTGATGTATATCGGTATCGACCGCTTCAAGATCGTCAACGAATCACTCGGCCCCAACGCAGGCGACCAACTGCTCAAGGAGTTTGCAGAGCGTCTGGTCGGGCATCTGCGCCCGGACGATACACTGTGTCGCCATAGCGGCGATGAATTTATTCTGGTGTTGCCCAATACCGATGCCGAAGGTGCTGTTCACACGGCCAAAAAAATGCTGGACATTATTGCCCAGCCTTTTACGCTCTACGGTCAGCGCCTCACCGTGACGGCGAGCATAGGCATCGCTGCATTTCCTCAGGATGGCGACAACTTCGAGCAGCTAATACAATCCGCCGACGCTGCGCTACACCGTGCCAAGCAGGGTGGCCGCAACACTTTCCAGTTCTTTACCCAGCAGATGCAAGAGCAAGCCCGCAATACACTTCAAATCGAGAACGAATTGCGCCGCGCGCTGGAACAGAACGAATTCCTGTTGCACTACCAGCCGCAAGTAGATGCGAAGACAGCGCAAATTATTGGAGTCGAAGCATTGATACGCTGGCAGCATCCACAAAATGGCTTGGTGTCGCCGGGAATCTTTATTCCGATTGCAGAAGAATGCGGCTTGATCGGAGAAATTGGTACTTGGGTGCTACATACCGCCATCCAGCAAGCGGCAGATTGGCAAGCCGCAGGGCTTCCCATCGTGCCAGTTGCTGTTAATCTGTCCGTGGTGCAATTTCGTCAGGACACACTCTATTCAACAGTTGAGCAAGCTCTGCGCACCTCCAAACTTGACCCCGCCATGCTCGAACTGGAGATGACCGAGGGTATCGCGATGGAAAATTCCGAGCGCACAGTCAAGATGCTGGATCAGTTGCATGCGCTGGGTGTCGCACTTTCCATCGATGATTTTGGTACCGGATATTCTTCACTCGGTTATCTCAAGCGTTTCAGGATCGACAAGCTGAAAATTGATCAATCTTTTGTGCGCGACCTTGGACATGATCTCGACGATGTGGCAATTGTCACCGCCATAATCGGAATGGCCAAAGGACTTGGATTCAAAACCATCGCGGAGGGAGTAGAAACGCGGGAGCAACTGGATTTCTTGCGGGAGAAACGGTGCGATGAAATTCAAGGCTATCTTTTCAGCAAACCGGTTCCGGCGGAAGCGTTCGCGGAACTGCTGCGCAATAGCGGAGTGTTTGCGGAGCAAGCACATTGAGAGCTGGATGTATCGTCGTTACATCGCAGATCGTCCGGCAGGCAATATTTATATCGTTTACAAAATCAATCACATCGATAATATCTGCTAGTGGCTGCTTGTTGCCCAGAACTAGACATCAAGGCGCTGGCAACGACTGACTGCAAAGGTTAAGTGTTGTCGGATGTCAGCCCCTCAACCGCAGCGCGATCAGGATGGCACAGACCAGTCCGGGCTGACGTCGGGCAACTCTTAATCGAAGTCGCCTTTGAGGGTCTTGCGGCTCTTGCCATTGCGGGTGTTGCCGTCCGGGTTGGTCACCGCGCCATTCTTGCCGTGGCCGAGATGCTCGGCCATCTTGGCGTGCAAGGCGCGCTCAACCAGCGCCTTGGTAAGCTGCTTGAGCAGGCCGTGCTCGCCGATCAGGTCTTCGGGTTTCTTGTAGTTCGACAGCAGGCTGTCAATCAGGTCTGCGGGTAGTGCTTTTGCTACGGTCATGTCCACTCCTTTCAAAGTTTCGGCAGTTTCCTGCCAAATGACCGTTTACACAAAATTTCGTACACCCTCACCTCCGGGCGCAGATACGCATCAGAAAAGGCTGCCGGGTAGATCACATTGATTGCATGAAGATCATCGGCAGCCAGCTCACAGCGGCAGACCGGATCAACTACCTGTGAAACCATCGCCAATAACTCTCCGCCGATGTAATCCACCGCCTTGGCTTCAATCGCCTTGTTCATCGCCTCCTGCTTGGTGGCAGAACGCTCTGTCAACGGATCATCTTCGCCAGTCACAACGCGCCAGTCCAGAATCAGGTCTATGCCCTCGGAAAACCGCTCAATCAGCTTGAACACCTTGGACAAGCTCATGCCGCCCTTGAACATCAACAGGCGCGACAACTCGGGATGCATGAACAGCCTGCCCAGCGTCCAGCACACCCAAAAATCTTTCTCCACGACGGCGGGCGTCATACCTTTGCGTGCTGCCGTTTCGGCAAACAGTTCGCGCCGTTCGGCGGGCGACAGGCGCGCAACCGACTCCATCAGCCGCGCTCTCCGCAAATCCGCTTGATCGTCTCATACACCCAGCCGGTCGCCGCCACCGTATCTTTTAGCACCCGCTTGCAGGCTGCCTCATCCAGTTGCTTGCGCAGCGTGGCAATCACCGCATCATCTACCCGCTCCTGCCCCAGCGCTTTCAACGCCTGCACGATCAGTCCGCTCTCGCGGTATTTGAAACCGACATCCTTCAATGCCGACTTCTTGAATTCCAGCGTGTGATTGCCGATGTCATACTGGCGGTTCGGACCATCGGAGAGATACACCAGCCGACCGGGCACTTGGGTGGATAGGCCCAACAGATTCAGCGCCGCATCACCCGCAGGCTGGATGCGCCAATTAAACTTGCGCGCGAACGCCTGCGCCACCTGGTCGAAATCCGGGCTTAACTCTTGCTGCAACAACTCGCTGTATTTCGGGTAGTCGTAAATGCCCCGGCAGACGCGGCGAATCTTGCCCTCGCGGCATAATCCCGCCAGCGCGTTTTCGATCTGATCGCGGCTAAAATCTTCAACGAAATCATTCGGCGAGAATGCCCAACCCCTACCGCGCCCGTAGATTCGTGAAATTGCTTTTTTATTAATAGATTGCATAAATACTGTGCAAGCAGTTTTGATGGGAAAACATACTACTTTTCCCACCAAAAAAAGGAAAGCGCTGATTGGTACTTTGTTCGACAGGTTGGCTCTCTAAATAACTCAATTCTTAGCGCCCCTAACTCCGCCACCTCAAAAAATCCCATCTGTCGAAATGCCCATCGTATTGTAAAAGTCCTCCAGATAACTCACATCTACTGGCCATTTTCTTGGAATCGCCATCTGATGTTTAGTTACAAGCCAACCCAAAAGAATGACAAACGAATCGCGATAAAAAACCGACTGGTTCCTTTTGTTTTTTAGCGTCTGCCCCAGCCAAGGACGCGCATCACTCCATTGCTTAAGAGATTCTGGTGTTGCTTCTCTAACGGTGGCTGTCAAGCTAGTTGTCGCCTCAACACATGAATTATGCTGCCATTTTTAACCCCGTATACTCCTCTTGTTGTTCAGTTGCTTTGATGATTTTTTGATCCGGGTTCAGGTGAACCACGCCGACATGCTGCCAGTTGCGCATATCACCGCTCCAGCGTTCAGGGTGCGCTTGTTTTGCCGCCTCGTAGACGTTGATGCGCTTCTGTAGCAACGCCGCGTCCAGCCCCTCGTGGCGCTGCGCAGGCGTCACAAAGCCGATGGTGCTGTGACGGTGCTCGTTGTTGTACCAATCGACAAATGTGCTGACCCATTGCCTGGCACCAAGCAGATCCTCGAATGGTTTGAGCGGGTAGGCAGGCCGGTATTTCAGTGTCTTGAACAGCGATTCCGAGTAGGGATTGTCGTTGCTTACCGACGGACGACTGAACGACGGCATCACGCCCAGCGCCTGCAATGTCGCCAGCATCGTGGCTCCCTTCATCGGACTGCCATTGTCGGAATGCAGTACCACCTGATTTGGCGAAATGCCTTCCCGCGCGCAAATATCGCGCATCACCTCGCCAGCCAGGTCGCTGCTTTCCACGTCATAAATCTGCCAGCCGACGATCTTTCGGCTAAAAATATCCATGAACAGATACAGGTAAAAATAGCATCCCATGATCAGCGTAGGCAGATAAGTGATATCCCAGCTGAACAGTTGATTGGGCGCACTCGCAGCAAGTGCGCGGGGCTTGTGGCGTTTCTGTGCAGGCCGTTCAGCGCCACGATGAGTAAGCTGATCTTCGGCTTTCAGGATACGATAAACGGTTGATTCGGAAGCGATGTATTGGCCAAGATCAGCCAGCCTCGGCACAATCTGGCTCGGCGGCAGACTGCCAAATTCCTCCGAATTTACCACTGACAGCAGGCGTTTTCGCTCCAATTCGCTAAGTCTGTTTTTGGGTTCCTGCACCCGTGCCGGACGTTGATCTCCGCACAGTGGGTTGAGTTGCCAGCGTTGCAAAGTGCGCGGGCTTAATGAAATTGCCGAACAGGCACGATCCTGACGTGCGCCTGAAGTCACAGCTTCCGACACCAGCGTGATAATTTGGCTGCGCTCTGCAAGGAGAGTCATTTGACCTCGCCCTCCCAAAGCGCGCGGAACTTTTTTTGCAGAATCAGCAACGCAGCCGCCTCCGCCAATGCCTTTTCTTTGCGCACCAATTCACGCTTGAGCTGATTGTTTTCATTTTTCAATGTGCGAACTTCATGCGTGCAGGAAGCTGCCTTGGCATCAGTACAAAAGGCCACTTTCCAACTGGTCAGATGATGGGCAAATAAACCGTTTTTGCGGCACCATGCTTGTAACGCCTCGCCCTCCAGGCCATGCGTTTCATGCAACGCCTCCAATTGCGCCTCAGCACTCCAGTCGCGGGGACGTTTCTCTTTTGCCGATAAAGCTGGCTTGATGACTTTTGCAGATTTCAATTGCATCCAATTTTTTACCGTATGACAGTTGACGTTCAACTCTTCCGCGACCGACTTGATCGTCCTGTCGCCGCGGGAATATACCTTGATTAACGCCTGCTCGATAAATTGCGAATTCCGCCACCATTCGGCCACCGATTCCACGCGCATCCGGCCACCCAGTCCACGGCCATCCGGCCACTGATTCCACGATGATCCGGCCACTCCGGTCAGGGGGCGACGCAAGATAACATTCACTTACCATTCGCCCTTTTTTCGGAAGAGGCGGCGGATATGGAGCGGTTATCGATGCGTAAGATTCGAGAAGTATTACGACTGAAGCATGAGCTAGACCTGTCTGAACGACAGATTTCCAAAAGCACACAAACAGCCAGAGCCACCGTCGGCGATTATCTGCGGCGTTTTGCGGCATCCGGCCTATCCTGGCCACTGCCGCCAACACTGGCGGGCGAGAAATGCTTTGTGGATTATGCGGGGCACACGATGCCCGTCACCGACCGGCATACCGGCGAAATCCGTCAGGCACAAATCTTTGTCGGCATCATGGGTGCGTCCAACTACACCTTTGCCGAAGCCACCTGGAGCCAAACCCTGCCAGACTGGATCGGCAGCCATGTCAGGATGCTGGGGCACTTCGGCGTAGCGCCGGAAATTCTGGTTCCGGACAATCTCAAAAGCGGTGTCAGCAAGACTTGCCGGTATGAGCCGGGCACCAATCCGACCTATCTCGATTTCGCCAGTCATTACGGCATCGCCGTGATCCCGGCGCGCTCCAGAAAACCGCGCGACAAAGCCAAAGTAGAAAATGGGGTTTTAATCGTCGAACGCTGGATACTGGCCTGTCTGCGCAATCGCAGTTTCTTCAGCCTGGCGGAGTTGAACGCTGCCATCGGTGAACTGCTCACCAAACTCAATCAGCGTCCGTTCAAGAAGCTGCCGGGTTGCCGGGATACGATGTTCCGCAGCGTGGACTATCCGGCGATGCGGGCACTGCCGATGGATCGTTATGTCTTCACCGAATGGAAGAAGGTGCGGGTCAATCTGGATTACCACGTCGAAGTCGGCGGGCGCTATTACTCGGTGCCGCATACGCTGATCGGCAAACAGCTCGATGTCAGCTTCAGCGAAAACGTCATCGAGGTTCTGCACAAGGGAGAGCGTGTTGCCAGCCACGCTCGTGTACACGGCAACGGCAAACGCTATTCGACGCAAACGGCGCATATGCCCAAGTCGCATCAGGAGAAAGCAGAATGGACGCCCGAGCGCATTATCAACTGGGCGACCACGGTCGGTGAGCACACCAGCAAGCTGATCGATGCCATGATCAAACGCAAGTCCCACCCGCAACAGGCATTCCGCGCAGCGGTGGGCATCATCCGGCTGGGCAAACGCTACGGCAACAGCCGGGTCGAGGCGGCCTGTCGCAGGGCATATATCACCAACGCCATCAGCTTCTCATCGGTCGATTCCATCCTGAAGCACCGGCTGGATGAATTGCCGCTGCCGCAGGATGCCAAACAAACCAGCTTGCCGCTCATGCACGACAACGTGCGTGGTGCCGGCTACTACCACTGAAAAGGACAAATCATGATGTATCACCCCACATTGGACAAACTACAACAACTGAAACTGACCGGCATGGTGCGCGCACTGCAAGAGCAGGAAGCCGTACCCGGCATTGGCAGCATGCCGTTCGAGGAGCGACTGGGCTTGATGGTAGACAGAGAGCTGACCGAGCGTGACAACCGGCGCATGCAGACACGATTGCGTGCGGCCAAGCTCAAACAAAATACCGTGCTGGAAGACACCGATTTCAAAAGACCGCGAGGATTGGATCGTTCACTGATCATGAAATTGGCTGACTGCAAATGGGTGGCGGAACACCTGAACGTATTGCTCACCGGGCCAACCGGTATCGGTAAAACCTGGCTGGGCTGTGCATTGGCGCACAAAGCCTGCCGGGAAGGTTACAGCTCGTATTACGTCAAGTTGCCGCGCCTGTTGCAGGAACTGGATATGGGACGCGCCGACGGGCGTTACGGCAAGATGATCAGTCAACTGGCGAAGACTGACGTTCTGGTCATGGATGAGTGGGGGCTGGCGATGCTGACCGATCAGCATCGGCGTGATCTGCTGGAAATACTGGACGACCGCTACAACCAGCGCTCCACCATCATCATCAGCCAGTTATCCGTTTCGCTCTGGCACGAAGCGGTGGGCGATCCGACACTGGCAGACGCTATCCTGGATCGGGTAGTTCACAACGCTTACAGAATCAATTTGAGTGGCAAATCGATACGCAAGGAAAGGGAAAAATTGACAGACGAAGATCAAACAACTTAACCTCAAATTCTTGCGTCGCTTCGCTCCGACTGACCCGGCCGGATCATCGTGGAGCAGGTGGCCGGATCACGCTGGACTGAGTGGCCGAATGGCGTGGAATGCGCAATAAATCCTTCCGAATAACGTGATCCCATTGCTTCCTCCAAAATTTAAATAAAATTCAGAGGCGACAACTAGTCTGACACAGGGGGCTCAGTTGCCCGGACTAGCCAATGTTCGCTGCCATGATCTTAAGCATACGTTTGGGAGACGGTTGCGTGCTGCTGGAGTACAGCTGGAGACACGGAAAGTTTTGCTGGGGCATAAGAATGGGGATTTCACCTCCCACTACTCTGCGCCAGAACTGGGTGAGTTGTTAGAGGCAGCCAACCGTGTTTGTGGGGGAGAGTCCCGCAAAAGTCCCTCAATGATTTTGCTGAAAAGAAAAATCGCCTAGCGAACTAACACTAAGCGATTGATTTTAAGTGCTAATATGGTGCGCCCGAAGAGATTCGAACTCCTGACCCCTTGGTTCGTAGGGGCTCCATGTAACTAACTGTTTTTATTGATAAACAGCCACTTATAGCGCTTGCCATTTTTGCTTCACAACTGCATTAAATCTCACTCGCATCATGTCCAACATGAGCGCGACACATTCAGCGAAAATCCACCGCAGTCTGGTGCAACCAGTCTGCATCGACATAATCCACAAGTGCGCAAGCATTTGTGATGCCGTTCAATTCAATGCTGCTGTGACTGCATCCGGCGCGCGCTTGATTACATTAAGCAGTACAAGTGCCGCCCCCTGCGGTGTGCGATCTCCGCGTTCCCAATGGCGCAAGGTCGCAACAGAAAACCCAAACCGTGCAGCGAACTGTTCTTGCGTCATGCCCATATGCTGACGCAATGCGGAAACGTCCACCGACTCCGGCCTGTATGTCTTCACCGCGACCTTTTCGCCTTTCGCGTGCGCGATAGCCTCATTCAATCCGCGTGCAATACTGTCAAAAGTTTTCCCCATGTCTCACCTCTCAATCCATGTAGCAACCAACATACCCACCAACTTTGCCATGCCATTGCGCTCGGCCTTGCTCAAGTTGTCCTGTTCATTTTTGGCAAACATTGCCAACAGGTAGAGCGGCATTACTTCGCTGTGGTAGTAGTAAATTACCCGCACACCGCCACTCTTGCCGCGTCCACCTCTGCCCCAGCGCAACTTGCGAACACCGCCTGTTCCTTCCATTAGATCGCCAGATTTTGGATGCGCTGCCAAATAGCTCAACACATCTTGCCGCTCTGCGGAGGAAAGGAGCTTTTCCGCTTCGCGGATATATTCCGGCACTTCGGCAATCGTAATCATGCGTGCAATTATAATCCAATGGATTAGTCTTGTTTTGTACTTTTATCTAATTCACTGCCAGCAATAACTTCACTCACAGTGAATTTTTATTGACACTGGAAGTTATTTATGGCCTAATTCGCTCAGGCCGAGTGTAACCGCTCGGGTTGTTCTTTAAGAATGTGATTTCTTCATCCACAAAAGCAGAAGCCAGTTAAGTGACTTCGTGTATCGAAGTCGCCTTGCTGTTCCAGCAGTGAGGCTAAATTGTCATGGCATCGGGCGCTGTCGTATGGCACGCGCAACGACCGAAGGCGAAGTACGAAGTGTTCAGTAAGTTGGGGACATTAAGATGCCTTAGAACTGGTGATGGGCTTGTAGTAACGGGTTGGCTCCTTCCGGCTAATGCCTTGTGGGGACATGGGCAATTTCGCCCGGACTGGAGAAATCAATATGCAACAACATTCTTTAACGAACTGCATTCGCACGCTTGAAAAGGTACGTGATGTATACAACAGCCAACTCGATACAAGTGTTCTGACTGAATTGGACGCCGTGATCTCAGACCTCAAAAAGGTTTCTGATCACAAGGAAAGCGAAGTGCAACTCGGCAATTTGGGCATGCGCGCAATCCAGGCAATTGCTGTCGTTATTAACCTTGTGAGCAATCTCAAGGATTTAATGAAGTGATTCAGTACAGCCGACAAGCGCAGCAAGCCCATTCATTTTTTAAGTATTAATTACAACATGAACATTGGCAGTGCAATTCAAATGTGTAGAGTAAAACGTCGCTTACCTCAAGCGGAGGTTGCTCGTCGCGCCAAGTGTTCAGTTTCATACCTCTCGATGCTGGAAAATTCCCATCGTGACCCAACTCTTTCGACTATCACTAAAATTGCACAGGCTTTAGGTGTGCCAGTAGAGATTCTATTTTTCCTAGGTGCAGAAAAAGGTGAACTTGCTGGTATCAACAAAGAGTTAGCCGGCCAACTCGCAATGTCAGCGTTGGAACTTCTCAATGAACCCGCAACTACTGAAGTCTCAGTATGATCTAAAACCCATCTGCGATATTTCCGCGCTCTCACTTTCGTTGAGCATGCCGGAACAGTTGCTCATTAGCGTGTCAACAAAAGCAGATAGCCTATACAGAAAAGCCAAACCAATCACCAAACCAGATGGCTCGATACGCCAGCCTTATGATGCAGAACCGCCTCTCAAACTTATACAACGTCGCATCAAAGATAGAATACTCAAGCGAGTTGAATTTCCTGAATACCTGACGGGCAGCCTATCTGGTCGCTCCTATCGCACCAATGCAGCCCTGCATTCGGGTGCAAAAATAATAATCTGTGAAGATGTTGAAAATTTCTTCCCTGCAACAAGCAATGAGCGAGTGCTTGATATTTGGCTAAATTTTTTTCGTTTTTCAGTAGACGTTGCCAACCTGCTAACTCGCCTGACAACCAAGGGTGGTGGCTTACCTCAAGGTGCTAGTACAAGCTCTTATTTGGCAAACCTTGCCTTTTGGAACTCAGAACCGCGACTGCAACTCAAGCTTGCACGGCTAGGGATCGTGTACTCACGATATGTGGATGACATAGCCGTATCTTCAAAACGCTCTCTCTCAATAAACACGCAGACCGATCTCATCACCCAAATTTATGGGATGCTGAGACGGCATGGTTACAAAGCAAAACGCCGCAAGCACGAAACATTTACTAGCGGAAAAAGAATGCTCACCACAAAGCTTGTGAACAATCGAAAGCCTGCTCTACCTCGTGAAGAGCGACAAAATATACGTGCAGCAGTTTATGAGCTTGAGCAGAGAATCAAGTCTGGTGAATCTGGAACAGAAATTAGGACTGCATTAAATCGAGTAACCAGTCGTGTGGGACGGCTTGGTACTCTCCATAGGACAGAATCTATAGCTCTTAAAGTTAGGCTCCGTAAAATTCGCATTTTGCTTTCTCACTAATGCTAGTTAGTCGTTCAACAGCTCGGCTTCCAACTGTCTGGTAATATCTGCGGCTACCGCTTCATAAGAAATTTGTTCGAGGTATTGAATGGCACTCGCTTGGAACGAAATCAAAGATCGCGCCCTCCGCTTTTCCAAGGAATGGGCGAAAGCCGAATCCGAAGATGCGGATGCCAAGCCGTTCTGGATCGAGTTCTTCAACGTCTTCGGCATCACCTCCAAGCGCATCGGCAGTTTCGAGCAGAAGGTCAAAAAGCTCGACGGTCGGGATGCAGTTGCCCGGACTAGCCAATGTTCGCTGCCATGATCTTAAGCATACGTTTGGGAGACGGTTGCGTGCTGCTGGAGTACCGCTGGAGACACGGAAAGTTTTGCTGGGGCATAAGAATGGGGATATCACCTCCCACTACTCTGCGCCAGAACTGGCTGAGTTGTTAGAGGCAGCCAACCGTGTTTGTGGGGGAGAGTCCCGCAAAAGTCCCGCAATGACTTTGCTGAAAAGAAAAATCGCCTAGTGAACTAACACTAAGCGATTGATTTTAAGTGCTAATATGGTGCGCCCGAAGAGATTCGAACTCCTGACCCCTTGGTTCGTAGCCAAGTACTCTATCCAGCTGAGCTACGGGCGCGTGTGATTATTATGTCTTGGCGGAGAGAGAGGGATTCGAACCCTCGATACAAGTTTAAGCTCGTATGCGCCCTTAGCAGGGGCGTGCCTTCGACCTCTCGGCCACCTCTCCGAAGGTCGCGAATGATACTGACTCAATGCTTCCCGGTCAAACGATTTGTATGTCTTACGCGTCTTCCTGATCGAGATCAAAAGCCTTGTGCAGCACACGTACGGCCAGCTCCAGATATTTTTCGTCGATGACCACAGAAATCTTTATTTCAGAAGTAGAGATCATTTGGATATTAATACCCTCCTCTGCCAATGTACGGAACATTTTACTGGCGATGCCGACATGCGAACGCATCCCAACTCCAACCACCGAAACTTTGGCAGCCTTATTGTCGCCAACCACATCGCGTGCGCCGATGTGCGGTTGCACCTTGTTCTTCAGGATATCCATCGCATTAGCAAATTCATTACGATGCACGGTGAAAGAAAAATCGGTCGTGCCATCCACACCGACGTTCTGGATGATCATGTCCACGTCGACGTGGGCATCGCTGACCGGCCCGAGAATCTGGTAGGCGATACCGGGTTTGTCCGGCACACCCAGCACGGTAATCTTGGCCTCATCGCGGTTGAACGCAATCCCGGAAATAATGGCTTGTTCCATTTTGTTGTCTTCCTCAAAAGTAATCAGCGTGCCTTCGCCCTCTTCCTCAAAGCTGGACAGCACGCGCAGCTTGACCTTATATTTCCCTGCGAATTCCACCGAGCGAATTTGCAGCACCTTGGAACCGAGACTGGCCATCTCCAGCATTTCCTCGAAGGTAATACTCTTCAGACGGCGCGCTTCAGGCACCACGCGCGGATCGGTGGTGTAAACGCCATCCACATCGGTGTAAATTTGGCATTCGTCAGCGTGCAACGCAGCAGCGATCGCAACGCCGGTGGTGTCAGACCCACCGCGTCCCAGCGTGGTGATATTGCCGTATTCATCCATACCCTGAAAGCCCGCTACGACTAACACGTAATCGTTCTCCAGATCAGCGCGAATATTCTGTTCATCGATGCTGACGACGCGCGCCTTGGTGAAAGCGCTATCGGTAAGTATTTTGACCTGCCCGCCGGTGTAGCTCTTCGCCTTCAGCCCGATATCCTTGAGCGCCATGGACAGCAAGCCAATAGTAACCTGCTCACCGGTGGAAATAACCACATCCAGCTCACGCGGATCAGGATGTTTCTGGATTTCATGCGCAAGGCCAATCAAGCGATTAGTCTCGCCACTCATCGCGGAGACTACCACCACAATCTGATACCCCTGTGCCTTGAATTTTGCGATGCGCCGTGCCACATTCCTGATGCGCTCCGGACTGCTGACCGAGGTGCCGCCGTACTTCTGAACGATCAATGCCACGATTTTATGCCTGACTTGAAAAATGGCCGCGATTTTAACGCAATTGCCTGAAAAATACGAGACGAATGGCCGCAGTTTGCTACACTCGCGCCAATCTTTCAGAAATTTATTGTAGCCGCAACATGACAGAAATTACCCAGCGCAGCATTCCCGCCGCAGCCGTACAACACCTGCTCGATAACGGTTGCACGCCAGCTCTGGCAAGAGTTTTTGCGGCACGTGGCATCACGGACAGCCAGCAACTGGATACTTCGCTCTGTGCGCTGCTCCCCTTCGACAGACTGAAGGGTGCGCACGAAATGGCACGTCTGCTGGCCGACGCCATTGCGGCACACAAGAAAATTTTAGTTATCGCCGACTATGATGCTGACGGCGCAACCGCCTGCGCGGTAGCCTTACGCGGGTTGCGCGGCTTTGGCGCTCAGATTGGCTTTATCGTGCCTAACCGCTTTGAATATGGTTACGGTTTAACACCAGAGATCGTTCATCTAGCCTCGCTGCAACGTCCCGACATCCTGCTGACTGTGGATAACGGCATCGCCAGCGTCGATGGGGTTGCTGAAGCCAACCAGCTGGGCATGCAGGTATTCATTACCGACCACCACCTGCCCGGCGACACCCTGCCGGATGCGGCCTGCATTGTTAATCCCAACCAGCCAGATTGCACGTTTCCCGACAAGTCTCTGGCTGGAGTGGGGGTGATGTTCTATGTACTGTTGGCATTGCGGGCGGAATTACGCACCAGAGGACAGATGACAGAGAACCGGGGGCAGAAGCTCGTTGAACTGCTTGATTTAGTGGCACTTGGAACGGTGGCGGATGTGGTTAAGCTGGATCAGAACAACCGTATTCTGGTCCAGCAAGGCCTGCGCCGTATCCGCGCCGGGCGCGCCTGTGCGGGTATCAACGCGCTGTTGCAGGTGGCCAGAAAAAATCCGGAAAATGCCTCCAGTCAGGACTTGGGTTTCACCGTCGGGCCGCGCCTGAACGCGGCCGGACGACTGGATGATATGAGTCTGGGCATCAACTGCCTGCTGACCGATGATGCCGTGACTGCATTGCAAATCGCCACCAGACTGGACAACCTAAATCGCGAGCGGCGTAGTATCGAAACAAATATGCAGGACAGCGCACAGGCCCTGCTTGAACAATTCAATCCGCACGATAGTTTCAGCCTCGCGCTATTTGACGATAGCTGGCATCAGGGCGTAGTCGGTATCCTCGCCTCACGCCTCAAGGATAAATTTCATCGTCCGGCGATTGCCTTTGCGCGCACCAATGGCACAGACGAAATCAAGGGATCGGGGCGCTCCATTGCCGGGCTGCATTTGCGCGACGCGCTGGATCTGATCAGCAAACGCCACCCCGCACTGATAAGGAAATTCGGTGGTCACGCCGCCGCCGCCGGCCTGAGCATCGCCGAAGCCGACTTTGCAGATTTCGCCGCCGCCTTCGAGCAAGTTGCCCGCAACTCGCTCAGTGCGGACGATTTGGCGCGGCGCATCGAGACTGACGGCATGCTGGAGCCAAATGAAATGAGTCTGGATGTGGCATGTTTGCTGGATGAACAGGTATGGGGCCAAGGCTTCCCTGCCCCGCAATTCAACGACAGCTTCATCGTGCAAAACCAGCGAGTAGTCGGCGAGAAGCATCTCAAATTGCGCCTTGGCACGAAAGGCAAAACCATCGAAGCCATACTGTTCGGGCACAATGACTTCTTGCCAGAACAAATACATGCCGTGTACAGTTTAAGTGTCAATGAATACAACGGCACACAGAGTTTGCAGCTCATCATCCGGCATTGGCAAAATACAGAATGATGAGCCAATGCACGCCAGCTTTGCAACGATTGTCTGCGGCGCATTGGCCGACACCTTTACGTTATAATCCTGCCCTTTTCAGTACACCACAAAATCATGGAAGCAGAACAACTCAACGCCCTCTCCAACCAATTACAGGATTTAGCTTCCCGTAACGCAGAACTGCGGAGGTATCTTTGACTTTGCTAGCAAACAGGAACGTTTAGTCGAAGTCACCCAGCTTGCAGAAGACCCCACCATCTGGAGCGACGCCAAGCGCGCGCAGGATCTGGGGCGCGAGCGCAAGATGCTGGAAAGCATCGTGCTCGGCCTCGGCAAAATCCAGCAGGACATCACCGATACCACCGAACTGTTCGACATGGCGCAGGCGGAAAACGATGACGACAGTCTGCGCAGTATCGACGACGACATCCAGAACATCGAGAAACGTATTGCGGACATGGAATTCCGCCGCATGTTCTCGCACCCGATGGATCCTAACAACTGCTTCATCGACATCCAGGCCGGCTCCGGTGGCACCGAGGCGCAGGATTGGGCAGCCATGCTGCTGCGCATGTACCTGCGCTACTGCGAACGCAAGGATTTCAAGGTGGAAGTACTGGAACAATCCGATGGTGAAGTCGCAGGCATCAAGGGTGCCTCCATCAAGATCATGGGCGAATATGCCTATGGCCATCTGCGCACCGAAACCGGTGTGCACCGGCTGGTACGCAAATCGCCGTTCAACTCAGGAAACCGCCGCCACACCTCATTCTCCAGCATATTTGTGTATCCAGAAGTGGATGACTCCATCGAAGTCGACATTAATCCCGCTGACCTGCGCGTGGATACCTATCGCGCTTCAGGCGCGGGTGGACAGCACATCAATAAGACTGATTCAGCGGTGCGCATTACCCACCTGCCCACCAACATCGTGGTGCAATGCCAGAACGACCGCTCGCAACACCGCAACCGCGCCGAAGCGATGGCCATGCTGAAATCACGCCTCTATGAAGAAGAAATGCGCAAACGCAACACCGAGAAACAGGCAATGGAAGACGGCAAGACCGACATCGGCTGGGGACATCAGATCCGCTCCTATGTGCTTGATCAGTCGCGCATCAAGGATTTGCGCACCAACCACGAAGTCGGCAACACCCAGGCCGTACTGGATGGCGATCTGGATGATTTCATCTCCGCCAGTTTGAAGCAAGGGGTGTAATTTCATTCCAACCCGACAGTTGTATCGCAGGATACAAATCATACGCCGCGCTGACTGATTCCCAATTTCGCTAAGCTGCCCTGTGCGGTAGAATGCCGTCCCATGAATATACCTCTCCAACTTTCCGTCGTCATTCCCGTCTATAACGAGGAGCAAGGTCTGTCGGCCCTGTTCGGCCGGCTCTATCCTGCGCTGGACAAGCTCGATATTGGCTACGAAGTTGTGTTTGTCAATGACGGTAGCCGCGACCGTTCCGCCGCGATCCTGCGCGAACAATTTCAGAAGCGCCCGGATGTGACGCGCGTGGTGCTGTTCAACGGCAATTTCGGCCAGCACATGGCGATTATGGCGGGCTTTGAACACTGCCGTGGGCAGCGTGCGATAACGCTGGATGCCGACTTACAGAATCCGCCCGAAGACATCGGGTTGTTGCTGGCAAAAATGGATGAGGGTCACGATTACGTCGGCTCGATCCGCCGTCAACGCAACGACAGCACTTGGCGGCATATTGCCTCGCGCGCGATGAACGGGCTGCGTGAACGCATCACCCATATCAAGATGACCGACCAGGGCTGCATGTTCCGCGCCTACGACCGCCACATCATCGACGCGGTCAACAGTTGCAAGGAGGTCAACACCTTCATTCCGGCGTTGGCCTATAGCTTCGCGCGCAATCCCGCCGAGGTGATAGTCGGGCACGAAGAACGCGCGGCAGGGGAATCCAAGTATTCGCTGTACAGCCTGATCCGCCTCAATTTCGACTTGATGACCGGCTTCTCGCTGGTACCGTTGCAATGGTTCTCGATGGCTGGAATGCTGATCTCTCTTGGCTCCGGATTGTTCTTCGTATTCCTGGTGGTGCGCCGCTTGATCATTGGCCCGGAAGCCGAAGGCCTGTTCACATTATTCGCGCTGATGTTCTTCCTGATCGGCATCGCGCTGTTCGGCATCGGCCTGCTCGGTGAATACATCGGGCGCATCTATCAGCAAGTGCGCCACCGGCCACGCTATCTGGTGGAAGCAGTGCTGGAACAGCAGGCACCGGCCAAGCCGAAACGTGTCAGAAAAACCAAACCCCCTGCGGCAGAATTGGCACCTAAACCATCGTTATTTGCGGATACCCAGGAATGAGTCGTGCGGTTGTATTCGCTTACCACAATGTGGGATACCGCTGTCTGAGCGTGTTGCTCGCGCACGGTGTCGAGGTTGCGCTGGTGGTGACGCATCGCGACAACCCCAAGGAAACCATCTGGTTTGACAGCGTCGCGGAACTGGCCGTGCTGCACGGCATACCGGTCATCACGCCGGAGAATCCGAATACCCCGGAGGTGGTGGAACAGATTCGCGCCTTACAGCCGGATTTCTTCTTTTCGTTTTATTACCGCGAGATGCTCAAGCGCGAGTTGCTGGAAATTCCGAAGAACGGCGCGCTGAACATGCATGGCTCGCTGCTGCCGAAATACCGTGGTCGCGTACCGGTGAACTGGGCGATCATTCATGGCGAGACAGAAACTGGCGCGACGCTGCATTACATGACCGAGAAGCCGGACAACGGCGACATCGTCGCACAGCAGGCGGTACCGATCCTGCCTGACGATAACGCGCTGCAAGTGTTCCAGAAGGTGACCGTGGCGGCGGAAATGGCGCTGAATGATGTGCTGCCGGCGTTACTGGTGAGAACCGCGCCGAAAGTGCAGCAGGATTTGAGCAAGGGCGGATATTTTGGTGGGCGCAAAGCCGAGGACGGCGTCATTGATTGGTCGCAAAACGCCCGGCAGATCCACAATCTGGTGCGCGCCGTCGCCCCGCCCTATCCGGGCGCGATGACGCAACTGCTGGGTCGGCCGATGCGCATCCTGCAAACCTTGGATACACATAGTGAAGTGTCAGGCGAGAAGCCGGCGTTTTGTGTCAAGGATGGCAAGGCCTATGCGATCTGCGGTAGCGGCGTGCTGCGCGTGGTGCGCTTCGAACTGGACGGCACCGGGATGAACGCGGCAGAGTTTGCAGCGCAGTATGGCCACGAAAAATTTGAATTCAATTGTTAAGGAAACCACAATGAAAAAAGTATTGATTCTCGGCGTGAACGGCTTCATCGGCCATCATCTGTCCAACCGTATTCTCGCGACCACCGACTGGGAAGTGTACGGTATGGACATGAGCAGCGACCGCATCTCCGACCTGATCGGCAAACCACGCTTCCACTTCTTCGAGGGCGACATCACCATCAACAAGGAGTGGGTCGAGTACCACGTCAAAAAGTGCGATGTGATCCTGCCTTTGGTCGCAATCGCCACGCCATCCACTTACGTAAAGCAGCCACTACGCGTGTTCGAACTGGACTTCGAGGCTAACCTGCCGATCGTGCGCGCCGCTGTCAAATACGGCAAGCACCTGGTGTTCCCGTCCACCTCCGAAGTGTATGGCATGTGCCACGACGAGGAATTCGACCCGGAAAATTCCGAGCTGGTCTGCGGCCCGATCAACAAGCCGCGCTGGATCTATTCCTGCTCCAAGCAGCTGATGGACCGTGTGATCTGGGGTTACGGAATGGAAGGTCTGAACTTTACGCTGTTCCGTCCGTTCAACTGGATTGGCGCCGGACTGGATTCTATCCATACGCCCAAGGAAGGCAGTTCGCGCGTGGTCACACAGTTTCTCGGCCACATCGTGCGTGGTGAGAACATCAGCCTGGTCGATGGCGGCCACCAGAAACGTGCCTTCACCTACATCGATGACGGTATCGCCGCGCTGATGAAAATCATCGAGAACAAAGATGGTATCGCCACCGGAAAAATCTACAACATCGGCAACCCGGCCAACAACTTCGCGATCCGTGACCTCGCCGACATGATGCTCAAACTGGCCGGTGAATATGCCGAATACCGCGACTCGGCAGCCAAGGTAAAAATCGTCGAGACCACTTCTGCCGCCTACTACGGTAAAGGCTACCAAGACGTGCAGAACCGCGTGCCGAAGATCACCAACACCTGTGAAGAGCTCGGCTGGAGGCCGACCGTCAATATGGCCGATACGCTGCGCAATATCTTCGATGCGTATCGTGGCCAGATTGGCGAGGCACGCGGGCTGGTGGATTAATGGCAGGATACAAGATGCGGGATTCAGCAACACCGAATCCCGAATCCCGAATCCCAAATTCTGAATGAAACAACTCGCCCTGAAAATCGACGTGGACACCTATCGCGGCACCCGTGAAGGCGTACCGCGTCTGGTCGAAACATTGCAACGCCACAATGCACAGGCAACTTTCTTCTTTTCACTCGGCCCGGATCATACCGGGCGTGCCATCAAGCGCGTATTCCGCCCCGGCTTTTTCAGCAAAGTATCGCGTACCTCGGTGGTGGAACACTACGGCATCAAGACGCTCTTGTATGGCACGCTGCTGCCCGGACCGGACATCGGCAGGAAATGCGCCGACATCATGCGCGGCGTGCGCGATGCGGGCTTCGAGGTTGGCATTCATTGCTACGACCACATCCGCTGGCAGGATCATGTGGCGGGAAAGGATGAAGCGTGGACACGCCGCGAACTGCAGCGTGCAGTAGACCGTTACACAGAAATTTTTGGCGAGGCACCGCACGCCCATGCCGCCGCTGGCTGGCAAACCAACCGCCATGCCTTGCGCCTGACACAACGCCTGGGCTTCGATTACAGCTCGGACACACGCGGCATGCATCCTTTTATTCCCACTTGGAATGCGGAAATAATTGCCTGCCCGCAACTGCCCACCACCCTGCCGACGCTGGATGAACTGATCGGGCGCGACGGTATCACCCCGGATAATGTCGCGCAACACATCCTGCAACTGACCGCTGATGCTCCGGCAACAGGACATGCGTTCACTCTGCATGCCGAACTGGAAGGCGGGAAATGGATGCCGGCTTTCGAGCAGTTATTGCAAGGCTGGCAGGAGCAAGACTATAAGTTGGTGTCACTGCGCCAGTATCTGCAAGGCCTGGATGCTGGTGCGCTGCCGCGCCATGAAGTCATGATGCGCGAAGTGGAAGGCCGTGTCGGCAAGCTGGCGGTCGCTGTCGAAGCATCGTAACCGGCCATGAAAAGCTTGACTCAGCCTGAAAAACGCAGTTGCCGGGTCAGCAGGTGCGAATACATTCGCCCCTATTCAATGTGACGCAATACAATGAGACAATGTAAGCCCTTTCATCAACTGCGGTTTGAGTATGTATGAAAATGCGTAGTATTGATCTATTTCGTTCCGTTCGGTCGTATTTTCCCGCCATAGCGACCATCGTTATTTCGGTGTTGTTGGTGTTTGCCATCTATTTCACCGAACTCGACCTGCAATGGACCACTTTCCTGGCCGGACTGCTGGTGGCATCCATTTTGGCGGAGGCATCTCGTACGTCGCGCTCGGAATGGATGCTGATGCGCCGCACCGCGCAATTTTCATCCCTGAAAGACAAGCTCGAGCGCATGACCCGTCTGCGCGAACAGGACAAAAAAAATCTCGTTGCGGCCATGGCGCGATTGCATCTGATGGACGAGGCCATACCAACCATGATTGCGCTGATCGACAGCGGTGGCCGGTGCCGCTATCACAACCGCGCGTTCCGAAACTGGCTGAATTTAGCCCCGGACCGGATCAATGATCGCTTGCTGCGTGACATACTGGGAAGCGGGCTTTACGCAAAATTTGCGACCGCAGTGCGCCAATCACTGGACGGGCAGGCAGTGAATTACGAGCAGACCTACACCATGCCCAACGGTACGGTCTATCGCCTGTCTGTGGAACATATTCCACAACTTGACGAAAAGAGCGAAGTCACCGGCTTCTATATGCTGGCAAACGACTTGACCGGGCGAGATGATGTTCGTGCCGCGACCGGAGGCGAAGCTGCCTGGGCAGGTACAGTCCCTGATGTTGCCGCCAGCGCTGCGATGCAGAACGGGCAGGCGGATCAGGATTTATTTGTTGATTCACTGAATGAACAAATAAGCGGAGAAGAAGATGCGAGCAAACGAATTCTTGCAGCCATTGAAAACAGTGAATTCAGCCTGTTTTGCCAACTGATAGTGCCACTAAAAACTGGTTCCGGCGAGCCGGAGCATTATGAAATTCTGATCCGCCTGAAGGAGGAAGAGCAGAACATGATGCCGCCGGGAGCTTTTTTCCCGCTTGCTGAAAAGTATGGACTCATGCCGCATCTGGACCGCTGGGTGGTTCAGCATATCCTGCAACGGTTATCTGTTCAAAATCAGCATGGAACACATCAGCAAGATTCGATATTTTTTATCAATGTGGCAAAAGCCACGATTCGCGACCCGGAATTCCCAGTATTCCTGGCGACAATATTGCAGGAATATGGGGTAGCGGGCGGTGTACTGTGCTTTGAGGTATCTGACGCAGAACTCTCCTCGGCAAGCGAGGCAGTTGCAGAGTTTGTTCGGCAGGTAAGAAGATGTAATTGCCATGTTGCACTCAGCGGCTTCGGCCGAAATGGCGTTTCCTTTGATTTGATTCGCGGCTTTCAGGTGGATTTTTTCAAGATCGATGGCAGCATTATTTTTGATATTCTGCGCGACCCGGTCGCTCTTGCCAAAGTGGTGGCCATAGACCGGGTGGCCAAAAAGATTGGCGTTAAAACAATTGCAGAAATGGTGGAAAGCGAGGAGGCCATCGCAAAATTGCGCGAGGCTGGAACCGACTTTGCACAGGGTTTTGGAATCTCGCGGCCACAACCTTTTATCGAATGATCCCTATCCTTTGGTTCTGGTTAAAAACACGGTCACTTCTTCACGGTCGTGGTAAAGCTGTTTTGCCATCATGCGGAAGTTGATACCCTCTTCAGCCAGCCGGATACGGATACCATTCAGCGCGCCATCCAGCGCGGCAACACGCTGCTTCATCGGTAGCTTTAAATTGAAAATTGCATGTCTGGCCAGTCCCGCCACGAACCATTCAGCAATCAGTGCGGCGACTTTGGCGGGCTTGTCCACGATGTCGCACACCAGCCAGTCCACCGCCTTGCGCGGCGCATATTTAAAACCATCCTGACGAAGATGCTGCACCAGTGGATGCTTCACCAGCACGCCTTTCATCGGACCGTTATCCACCGCTGCCACCCGGATGCCGCGCTTGACCAGTTGCCAGGTCCAACCGCCGGGAGCGGCACCAAGATCAACTGCGGTCATACCTTGGCGCAGCAAGCGTGACTGCTCGCCACGATCCATGAACACCTCGATGGCTTCCGCCAATTTCAATGTGGAGCGGCTCGGCGCCTCGGCAGGCATGGACTGACGCAGGATGCCGTTCGTCCATGGTGCGCTGTTGTGCGGGTCGCTGCAGCCGATCAGTGCGGTGAATTTATCGGGAAAGAAAATGTGCAGACGCGGCAATTTCTCCGTTCGTCCTGAACTTAACGAAGGGTGAATGGATGGAACAGATTCCGCTCCGGCTTCGACCGGCTTAGCCCGAACGGAATTTTTAATGCCATCCTGCAAACGACCCTGCCCGCGTAACGCGCCTTCCAGCAACGGCTGAAAACGGCGGGTAAAGGCGGACAGCGTCTTGCCGTCGTTGGTGTCCGGCACTTCCAGCCATAGTGCGCCGAAGCTACCTGGCATATTAGCGACAGCGGCGAGAATCGGCGTCAGACGGTCACGCTCCGGCACGGGTTCGATGGTGTGATGCAGGCAGATCAACTGGCGCGCAAAAATCAGTTCGCGATAATTCAATTGCTGCCCGTTCAGCGCGACAATGACATAGCCGCTGTCAACTTGAATAGCAGGCTGTTCGGTAATGACTGGTTTTTGCCGGCGCGCCTGGAGCAAGGCTTCCTGCGCGCAGTCCTGCTCAAAACCGGCACGGCAGTACAGTAGCCATCGGGTGTTCTGGGGTGTTTGCATAGCGCGCATTGTGGCACAGGTGATGTTAATATCCGCGCCTGTTTTTTGGCGCAAACGAGTATGGCAAAGCGTTATGATTTGATCGTGTTCGACTGGGACGGCACGCTGATGGATTCGACTGCGGTGATCGCCGCTTCGATTCAGGCGGCGTGCCGCGATCTGGGTCTGACAGTTCCCGGCGACGCGGCGGCGCGCCATGTGATCGGCCTCGGCCTGATTCAGGCGTTGCGCTGCGCCGTACCGGACGCGCCGGAGTCCAGCTATGAGCCGCTGGTAGCGCGTTACCGACATCATTTCCTGGCGCAGGATCAGGCGATTCCGCTATTTGGCGGCGCGCGTGAAACGATTGCGGAGTTGCATGATGCGGGATATTGGCTGGGCGTGGCGACCGGAAAGAGTCGTGCAGGACTCGACCGGGCGCTGACATCCACCGATCTGAAACCTTATTTTCATGCCACGCGCACGGCGGATCAGTCTTTTTCCAAACCCGATCCGGCTATGCTGCTTGAACTGATGGATGAACTGGCGGTCAATACCGGGCGCGCGCTGATGATCGGCGATACGACGCATGATGTGCAAATGGCACAGAATGCCGGGGTGGATGCTGTAGCGATAGGGCACGGCGCACATCCGCCGGAGCAATTGCAGGAATTAAGCCCGCTGGCGCTAGTGAGAAACTTCACCGAATTGCGCGCATGGCTGAAGGCTAATGCCTGACGACTAACGATTGAACTCAGATTATCCACCCAGAGCAATCTGGCTCCTTCCCCCTCTCAGGGGGAAGGTTAGGATGGGGGTAATTTGCTCAATCGTTGCGTTTTCTACCCCCACCCTACCCCTCCCCCTGCAAGGGGGAGGGCATGATAAAGGTGGCCGATCAGTGAGCTTTTAATGAACAATATTGGTTGAACAAAAAGGAATTGTGATGTCAGAGCAAAACAACAATTGGGAACGCGGCGTGATGGAAAAGCTGGCGATGTCGGCCATTCAGGAACAACGCCGCGCACGACACTGGAGCATTTTTTTCAAAGTGCTGACATTCGGTTATCTGTTTATCATTTTGTTTGTTTTCACGGGCTGGTTCGATAGCAGGGAAGCGACGCTGGGCGGCGGAAAGCACGCGGCGCTGGTCGACATGCAGGGTGTGATCGCACCGGATAGCGCGGCAAGCGCCGACAACCTGATACCCAGCTTGCAGGATGCGTTCAAGGACAAGAATACGCAGGGTGTGATTCTGCGTATCAACAGCCCCGGCGGCAGCCCGGTGCAGGCCGGGCAGATCAACGACGAAATCCGCCGTCTGCGCGCCAAGTATCCGGCTATTCCGCTGTATGCGGTAGTCGAGGACATTTGCGCCTCTGGCGGCTATTATGTGGCGGTGGCGGCGGACAAGATTTTCGTGGACAAAGCCAGCCTGATCGGTTCCGTCGGCGTGCTGATGGACGGTTTCGGCTTTACCGGCACCATGGAAAAACTCGGCGTGGAACGCCGCCTGATCACCGCCGGAAACAACAAGGGTTTCCTTGATCCGTTCTCGGCAGCCGATCCGGCACAGCAGGAATATGCCAGGCAGATGCTCGGTGAAATTCACCAGCAGTTCATTGATGTAGTGAAGCAGGGACGCGGCAAACGCCTCAAGGAAACGCCCGACACCTTCAGCGGTCTGGTGTGGAACGGCCAGCGTGGCGTGGAAATGGGATTGGCGGATGGCTACGGCAGCATTGAATCGGTGGCGCGCGATATCATCAAGGCCGAAAGAATTGTGGACTTCACCATGAAAGAAAGTCTGGCGGATCGCCTGGCGAAGCGCTTCGGCGCGGGTGTGGCAAGCGCGATCGGGTTTGCGACGCGAAGTGGTGTTTCGCTGCGCTACTAATCCGGCAAGCCGGGCGCAAAATTAACGCCGGGCAGGATGCCGGCACATACTGTCGTAATGCTGTCACAACTGCAAATTGCCCGGATTGACTTCCAGCCACAAGCTTACCGGCTGGTCGCCCACCGGCCATTGCACGATAACTTCAACGGCCTGCATAATTTTCTCGAACCCAGCCTCGGATTGAGAGACGGTAAAATACGGCGCAGCATGGATCAACACGGTTTGTGATGCGCCGAGAATCAGGTGGCCACCCAGCACTCCGTCATCCATAACAAGCCGCGTCACTTCCGCCTCCAGCGGCTTGCCGAATCCACCAAGAACGCTGTTATCAGGGCCGACATAACGCCCCGCATAACCGTCACAGCTCGGCATGGCAAGCATGAATCTGACCGACACGCTCCCATCCATGAATTGCCTTGCGGCATATTGCGCTTCGATGCGGTTGCCGGACAGAGTGACGGTTTTGGTAATCGTGCCCTCCCCGACCGCTGCCTGGCATTGCAGCGAAGCAGCATCATGCCTGACCAGCTCATAGCCTTGCACGGCCCTGCGTTCGTCTCCTTGTATCCATGAGTCGATAAACAAGCCAGACGGGCAGTCATCGGCCAGCAAATCATTCGGGGAAATCTCGTGCTTGAACGAGACGCGATCATGCGCCGATGTAATGCCTTCTCCGGTGTGTTCAGCGCCTTGCGTGTTATTCTGAATTTTTTCGAAGTAGTGTTCGGGCTGCCGGCGCAAGGTGTCGCAAAAGTTGTGATTCAGGCGATAGTCGTCAAATTCACAAACTCCGGCATGACCATCGAGTTTGATTATCGCTTGCAACTCGTTATTGAATACACAAAATTCATCGACCCCATCTTTATCCAGGTCTTCCTGATAGCCAGACTTGCGCGGGGCGATGCGATCCAGCTTGGCTTCCAGCCGAACCATGGCGTTATATACCGCACGACGCAGATGCGGCAGATACAGTCCGCCAAACAGGCCATGCCAGTAGGCATCATTGGATTGCGCTTCGTAGAGATCATCCAGCATATCTGTCGCGCGCCGATCATCCGGTAGCTGCGCGACTCTCAGCGACAAGCCCAGCATGCGCTTGTGCATCCAGTTGGATTCCGGGTAACGACTGAAGAAATTTTTCCAGATGCCACCGCGGATATACGCCTTATGCGTTTCATAGCGCCCCGCCTCTTTTTCACGGGCAACCATGGTGGCATATTTTGCTGCCGCTGGAGCGGGCAATGCCCACTCATTCATTTCAATATAGGAAACCGTCGGCAGATAGATAATGCCGCGTGTGCTGGCTTGACCGTGGTATTCCCGATAGCTGCACGGCTTGATTTTTTCTGACGCCAACACGCCGCGAATGAAACTTTCCAGCCAGCCTTTCTTATAGACCCATTCGTAGGTTTCCGGCCAGATACCAAATTTCTCGATGTCGTCAAAATATACGGCAGCGGCGTTCTCACCCTGGTCGGCAAGCCATTCCAGGTGCCCGACTACTTCAGGTGCCAGTGAAAAGGGAATGCGGTAACGCAGTGCTTCAGAAATCGGAAATAAATCCAGCGGCTTGCCGCCTTCCTCGGTGGTGTAATAGCCGTCCAGTTGATCGGCCTCTTTTCCGGCGCACAGGAAATGGTAATCATCCACTGTGACATAACGAATGCCGGCATCAACCAGCGACGGAACGACGGTTGCCTCCCACACCCGTTCGGTGAGCCACGCACCTTGTGGACGCTGGCCAAATTCAGCTTCCAGCTTGCCGGAAAGGCGTATCAATTGCCCGATGCGATCCTGTTCCGGAATAACCGCCAGTACCGGCTCGGTGTCTCCTGCCCCGAACAATTCCACCTGGCCGCGCGCGACCATTTCCCGCAATAGCGCCATGTCCTCGGGAAATTTTTGCAGCAGATAATCCAGTAGCCAGCCACTGAAATGCACGGCAAAACGAAATTCCGGAAAGCGGTGCAGCGTTTGCAGGAATGGTCGATAACAGCGTGCATGCGCATCGTCGATAACTTCGGGAAAATTACCGACCGGCTGGTGTGCGTGAACGCCAAATAGCAGAGAAACCGTTTTAGTCATGGTAATCCGTCAAATTTATTCAGCAGCACGGCGCATTGCGCCTCCCGACTCCGGATCCCCTCCGCCACGGCTGATGGGTTCCGAGAGGCTGGAGGGGGGCGGCAATTGCAGCAATTGGTACAACGCTGTCAGATTGTGCCGGAACAGGCGGTCGAAGCTGGCCACCGAGTGTGACGGATTGTAATCGCCAAACCACCAAAACCAGTCCGAGCTCTCGCAGGAACTGAGCTGCCTTTCAGCCGCCTCCTGCTCGGGCTGGTTGAGCCGCCCGCTCCCCATCACTATATCGAAACTTTGCTTGGCGGCACACAGTAAATCCCATGCACGATTTTTATCCGGCGAACCGATCCAAGTCGAGAAGTTGCCGTAGACCCAACTGCCTGCCACAACATGGGAAAGGTTATGCACGCGGGCGCTCTCGGCTTCGGCAAGTGTGATCGGGCGCGTCACATAGTTACTATAAGTGGCTGTCCTTATCCACGGGCTAGCTTCGATCATGGTATATAGCTCTTCCAGGAAATAATGCCCGTTGTATGAGTAGTATTCCCAAGCATTTTCGCCATCCATAATGATGCTCACAACTGGCGTTTCGTCAGCCGGTGATTGCCGCGAAATAGCCTCAATTTGGTCGATGAAGTGACGCGCGGCATCCCTGCCATGCCAATGCGAATATTCAAATCCGATCAGGTCAGACAAGCGGTCGTCACGGAAAAAACACAGTAGATCCTTCGCACCTTCTTCCAGGCGATAGGGTCGGTACAGATACTGGTTCTGATCGGGAACAACCTGATGCGACTGCCGCAAACTATTTACCAGCACCCCCTCCCCGCTGGCAGTCCAGCGGCAGTTTTCGGCGGCCAGCACCTCCAGTGTTTCCGACGAAATCGAACCCTCGGCCGGCCACATCCCCATCGGCTCTGTGCCAAAACGTTTACGGTGGCTCTCTTTCGCCGAGCGTATCTGCGCGGCCACACGCTGGCGACCCTTGGAATAATGGGTGGAACTCGGCAACGGAATATCCGGCATCGCCTCTCTGGCGCTGGCAAAATCAATCAGCAAAGGCCCCAGCGGGTGGTAATGCGGCGTGGTGGAAAGCTCGATTTGACCGGCTTCCGCCAACTTACGGTAACGCGGAATGATGTCACTGATCATTTCGCCGATAAAATCGAGCAATTGTTTGCGATCCTCATAACTGAAACCTTCCGCCTTGCTCATCAGGCGCACCACTAACGCATGCTCGCGGCGCACACTCTCACCGCACCAGGCCAGGTGATACCAGGTCAGTAAGTCCGCCATATACTGCCCGGACAAGTAGGAAAGTGCCGTGTCACCATCCGTCTGCAAGCGGTTGAACAATTCCAACAGGCGCTTGTAGGCCGGATAGGGGATTATCATCCTGGTGTGATTGCTGCGAAAGCATGCATCGAGAATGAGTTGCCGCTGTTCCATAGACAGCTCATGGATATTTTCATGCGCCAGCATACGCAACAAAGGGTCGCGCAACTGTCCGCTGGCAAACTGGTCGACATAGTCTTCCAGTTGGTCGAGCAATACCGGTACGAAGTTCACCACGGCATGTACTTTGGGATGCCGCTCAAGGTGATAGGCCATGTCGGTGTAATCCTTGATGGCATGCAGATAGGTCCACGGCAGCACGAAATCGCCGCTGGAATAATCGCGGTAATCCGGCTGGTGCATGTGCCAGAGGAAAATCAGATCAACAGGTTTTTTCATAAGGAAACCCACGTATTTCAGGGTGGGCAATATCTTTCAAGTCAACGCAGGCAGTGAATCTTTTGTCCGAGCATCTCCGGGGTAATAAGCGTTACGCCATTGGGGCTGACATGAAAACGCTTGCGATCTTCTTCCGGATTGACTCCGGCTTCCAGCCCTTCCGGGATCTTGCAGCCCTTGTCCACAATGACGCGCTTCAGCGTGACATGGCGACCGACATGCACCTTGGGCAGCAGCACCGAATCTTCGATGTTGCAATAACTATCGACGCATACTTCCGAGAACAACAGCGAGCGCCGCACTGTCGAACCGCTGATGATGCACCCGCCGGAAACCAGCGAATCGATGGTCATACCGCGTCGACCATCTTCATCGAAGACAAACTTGGCCGGCGGCAATTGCTCCTGATGCGTCCAGATCGGCCATTCCTGATCGTACATGTTCAAATCGGGAACAACCTTGGTCAGCTCCATATTGGCTTCCCAATAAGCATCAATAGTGCCTGCGTCGCGCCAATAAGGCTCTTTTTCGCCATTCATACCGACACAGCTTTGTTCAAAACTTTGCGCAAATACACGATGCTTATGGACTATGTACGGTATCACGTCCCGGCCAAAATCGTGGCCGGAATGCGGGTCATCGGCATCGCGGATCAACTGCTCAAAGAGGAAACGTGTATTGAACACATAGATGCCCATGCTGGCCAGCGACCTGTCCGGTTTGCCGGGAATGGTAGCGGGATTGGCAAGCTTTTCTTCAAACTTTACAACACGCGAGTTTTCATCCACGCCCATCACACCGAATGCAACCGCATCTGCCACCGGCACTTCCAGGCAAGCCACCGTCACGTCTGCCTTGTTTTCAACATGAAACGCGAGCAGCTTGCCGTAATCCATTTTGTAAACATGATCTCCGGCCAGGACCAATACAAAATCAGGATCGATCTCACGCACAATATCGAGATTCTGGTATACCGCATCGGCGGTCCCCTGATACCAGTGCTCCTCACTGACGCGTTGTTGTGCCGGTAGCAAATCAACCGATTCGCCGAACTGGCCGCTCAAGAAAGACCAACCGCGCTGGATGTGGCGGATCAAGCTGTGTGACTTGTATTGCGTCGCCACACCGATATGGCGAATCCCTGAATTCACGCAGTTGGATAGTACGAAATCGATAATGCGAAATTTTCCGCCAAACGGAACTGCGGGCTTGGCACGCCAATCGGTAAGCTGGTGCAAACGGCTGCCGCGTCCGCCGGCCAGCACTATTGCATAGGTATTCTTGGTGATGCGACTGACAAAACGCGATGCCGCTTCCCCAGTAGCGAGATGATATTTTCTTTGCAGGTAACCCGGCTCAGCTTTCATCCTACCCTCCTTGATTATCTAACGCATTGTGGCGTGGTCATTATCGTTTACAATCACCTGCCAAACAAGAACAACGGTGTTACAGGTGAAAAAACCGATTGAATCGCTGCTACAAGCCCGCCTCCATGACCCTTTCGGTTTGCTTGGTCTGCATCGTGAAAATGAAGAATGGGTCGTCAGAGTGTACGAGCCTCATGCTACCGGAGTCGACCTACTGAGTGCCGCAGGCGCCACTTCATTCAAGCGCATTCACTCTGCCGGGGTATTCGAATGGCGCGACAACAGCGAACCCGCCCGGCCTTACCGTTTGCGCGTGCACTATGGCAGCGTGACTCACGATATCTTCGACCCCTACCAGTTCCCACCGCATATTTCCCCGCAGGATCTGCATCTGTTCAGCGAAGGCAAGCTGCATCAGGGCTACCGGATGCTCGGTTCACACGCCGTCGAAATCGGCGGGGTACAGGGAGTACGTTTCGCTGTGTGGGCGCCGAATGCCGAGCGCGTCAGCGTGGTGGGGGAATTCAACAACTGGGACGGTCGCATACACCCGATGCGCTCGCATGGCTCCAGTGGCGTATGGGAGCTGTTCATCCCGGAGGTATCGCAGCATGCGCTGTACCGTTACGAGATTCGCAATCGCGACACCGGACATCTGCTGATCAAGGCTGATCCCTATGCGCAAGGCTACGAGCTGCGCCCCGGCACGGCAGCGCTCGTTGCACCGCCCAACCAGCACCGCTGGCAGGATGACAAGTGGCTGGCACAACGCGCGCAATGGGACTGGCTGCACGGAGCGATTAATATCTACGAAGTGCATGCCGGTTCATGGAAACGCCATCCGGATGGGCGCTTCTATACCTGGCGCGAGTTGGCCGCCGATCTCGTGCCTTACGTCAAAGGCATGGGCTACACGCATATTGAACTGTTACCGATTTCCGAGCATCCGCTGGACGAATCCTGGGGTTATCAGGCCACCGGCTATTTTGCACCGAGCAGCCGCTTCGGCTCTCCAGATGAGTTGCGCCATTTTGTGGATACCTGTCATCAGGCAGATATCGGCGTGATTCTTGATTGGGTACCGGCGCATTTCCCGCAAGATAGCTGGTCGCTGGCACGCTTCGACGGCACGGCGCTGTATGAACACGAGGATCCACGTCTCGGCTTTCATCAGGACTGGGGCACACATATTTTCAATTACGGGCGCAATGAAATCAGAAGTTTTTTAATGTCCAGCGCCCATTTCTGGCTGTCCGAATTTCACTTCGACGGACTGCGCGTGGATGCGGTCGCCTCGATGCTGTATCTGGACTATTCGCGCAAAGCGGGCGAATGGATCCCCAATAAATATGGCGGGCGTGAGAACCTCGACGCGGTAGATTTCCTGCGCCAGATGAACATCATGGTACATGACGAATTCCCCGGTGCACTGACCTTTGCCGAAGAATCCACCGCCTGGCCCGGCGTATCGCGCCCGGTCTACCTGGGTGGGCTGGGTTTTTCGATCAAGTGGAACATGGGTTGGATGAACGACACGCTGAGTTACTTCCAGCAGGATCCGGTGCATCGCCGCTACCATCACAACCAGCTTACCTTCGGCCAACTCTATGCCTACAGCGAAAACTTCATACTGCCGTTTTCGCACGACGAAGTCGTGCACGGCAAAGGCTCGTTGCTGTCCAAGATGCCCGGCGATGCCTGGCAGAAATTCGCCAACCTGCGTCTGCTGCTGACCTACCAGATGACCAACCCGGGCAAGAAGCTTAATTTCATGGGTAACGAAATTGCACAGGGACGCGAGTGGCAGGCCAAGTGGGAACTGGAATGGTGGCAACTGGGTGAAGCATCGCATCGTGGCGTGCAAAATCTGACCCATGATCTCAACCGGCTCTACCGCGAATTGCCCGCGTTGCACGAGCTGGATTTTCAGTCTGAAGGCTTTTCCTGGATAGACTGCAACGATGCTGACCAGTCCGTGTTGTCCTACCTGCGCCGCGCGCGCGACGGCTCCAGTGTCATCGTCACGCTGAACCTGACGCCGGTACCGCGCACCCGCTATCGCATCGGCCTGCCCTTGCAGGCGCAATACCGCGAAGTGCTGAATAGCGATTCGGGTTATTACACGGGTAGCAACCTCGGCAACGCCGGATTGATCCAGGCAGAAGCAATTCCGTGGTTGGGATTGCCCTGCTCTGCCGAAATCATGCTACCGCCATTGGCCGGAGTCATTCTTGTGCCGGAAGCCTGATTACCATGGCACGCTCTCAATCCAAATGTGACATTACCTCATGGAAAAATGCTGCATGCCAAAAAATACCAACACATCACACCGGATGAACGCACGTTGATTCAAACTCAATTCCAGCAAGGCTTCAAACCGGCCACCATCGCTGCGAACCTGGCGCACCCCGTTCTTGCGTTTCACGCAAACTTGCCCGCAGCACAACTGTTGCGGATCAAGTCTATTTTTTTACGTTAAATCGATGCTGCCTTGACACCCAGCTCGTCCGCGTAGGAAACAACACTCGGATACTGGAAGGCGACTGGACCATCCGGTTCGGCGTGGACGAACTGGCGGACAAACGGGTCTTGCGATTCGAGCATTTCCGACGCTTCACCCTTCGCCACGACTATGCCGTCATAAATGAAATATACATAATCTGCGATCTTGAGCGATTCCGACAGGTCGTATGTCACCACCACCGAGGTTACGCCGAGCGCATCGTTCAGCTTGCGGATCAGGTTTGCAACGGTATTAAGCGAAATCGGGTCAAGGCCGGCAAACGGCTCATCGTAAATGATCAGTGCGGGATCGGTGGCAATCGCCCGCGCCAACGCCACGCGCCGCTCCATGCCGCCGGAAAGCTCGGCTGGCATCAGATCGCGGGCGTTGCGCAGCCCCACAGCATGCAACTTCATTAGTACCAGGTCGCGGATTAATTCCTCGGAAAGTTCGGTATGCTCGCGCATTGGAAAGGCGAGATTGTCGAATACCGACAAGTCGGTGAACAACCCGCTCACCTGAAACATCATGCCCATTTCGAGGCGCATCGCGTATAACTGGTCATTATCAAGTTCGTGAACCACCTTGCCCATGAATTTCACGCTACCATGAGACGGTCGCAACTGCCCGCCGAAATGGCGTAGCAAGGTGGTTTTCCCGCATCCGCTACTACCGAGGATAGCGACAATTTTGCCGCGCGGGATGTTAAGGTTGATGCCCTTCAGCACCTCGTGCTGGCCGTATGCGAAATGGAGATCGCTGACCTCAACAATGTTTTCCGGTGTTTGGTTCAATCTCTTATCCTCATCTTGAATCGCCACGCGTAAAATACCATCATTTTCCGGCCTGAACCAATCTGTTTACCCTATCCTCTGCCAGATCATGACATTTACTCCCCAACAAATCCTGCATCAAGTATTCGGCTATCCGGCCTTTCGCGGCGAGCAGCAGGCCATTGTCGAGCATATTACGGCGGGTGGCGACGCGTTGGTGCTGATGCCGACCGGTGGCGGCAAATCGTTGTGCTATCAGATTCCCGCGCTGCTGCGGCCGGGTACGTGCATTGTGGTGTCGCCGCTGGTCGCGCTGATGCAGGATCAGGTGAGCGCGCTCATCCAGTTCGGCGTAAAAGCGGCCTTTCTCAATTCCAGCCTCAATGCCGACGCCGCACATGAAGTGCAGGATCGCTTGCGGCGTGGCGAGCTTGACCTGCTCTATGTCGCCCCGGAACGCCTGCTGATGCCGGGATTTTTGGCGCTCTTGGAGCAACTTCACTCTACCCATTCTCTCTTGCAGGGGGAGGGTTGGGGAGAGGGTAAAAAGCCTGCATCCGGTCTCGCTTTGTTCGCTATCGACGAGGCACATTGCGTCTCGCAATGGGGACACGATTTCCGCCCAGAATATCGCAAGCTGACAATATTGCACGAGCGTTTTCCCGGCGTACCACGCATCGCGCTCACCGCGACAGCGGATGCACCGACGCGCGGCGAGATCATCGAACGGCTGGCGCTGGAGCAGGCGCGCCAGTTCGTTTCCAGTTTCGATCGCGCCAATATCCACTACCGCGTCACGCAAAAATCCAACGCGCGCCAACAACTACTGGCATTCCTTGAAACCGAGCATCCCGGCGATGCAGGCATCATCTATTGCCTATCGCGCAAAAAAGTGGAAGAAATTGCTGTCTGGCTGAAGGAGCATGGATGGGATGCGCTGCCCTACCACGCCGGTCTGGATACCGCGACGCGCAGCAAGAATCAAAGCCGCTTCCTGCGTGAGGAAGGTGTAGTGATGATCGCCACAGTGGCGTTCGGCATGGGCATCGACAAGCCCAACGTGCGCTTCGTAGCACATCTCGATCTGCCCAAAAGCATGGAAGGCTACTATCAGGAAACCGGCCGTGCCGGGCGTGACGGCCTACCCGCCAACACCTGGCTGGCCTACGGTCTGGGTGATGTGGTGTCGATGCGCCAGATGATCGACGGTGGTGATGCCCCCGATGAACGCAAGCGATTGGAACGGCAGAAGCTCGATGCGTTGCTCGGCTACTGTGAATCTACCGCATGCCGCCATCAAGCCGTGCTGCGTTATTTCGGCGAAGCGCATCCGGGCAATTGTGGCGCATGCGATAACTGCCTGGCACCGGTGGATACCTGGGATGCGACCGAAGCTGCACAGATGGCACTGTCCTGCGTATACCGCACCGGGCAACGCTTTGGTGTCGTTCATCTAATCGATGTGCTGCTCGGCAAGGAGACCGCCAAGGTTGAACAATTTCGCCACCAGCAGCTTTCCACCTTCGGCATCGGCAAGGAACTCAGTTCCACACAATGGAGCAGCGTATACCGTCAACTGGCGGCAGGCGGCCTGCTGGAAACCGGCATCACAGCCTACAGCGGCCTGAAACTTACCGAGGCCGCCCGTCTGGTGCTGCGCGGCGAACAGCAAGTCTGGCTACGCCGCGATACCGGCCCGGCGATTCGTAAAGCCGGGCGCAAAGCACAGCGCAGCGCAAAGTTGCATGAGCCATTTGCCGGTGCAAATAATGACTCATTGTGGCTCGCACTCAAAGCCAAACGCGTGGAGCTTGCACGTGAGCAGGGTGTGCCACCCTATGTCATCTTCCATGACAGCACCCTGCTGGAAATTCTCAATCAGCGCCCCGCCAGCCTGGATGAGATGGGCCAGATCAGCGGCGTAGGGCAGAGCAAGCTGGCGCGCTACGGTGAGGAGTTTCTAGGGGTGATCGAGTATGCGGCGGTGCGCGATGGACAGTAATTCTAACGGGGCTGTAGCAAAATATTCTCATCCACATATCCTGCCGTGAACGGCGGGTGCAAGGATGAAATGCAATTTTGAATAACGCAAGTCAGATGGGCGGCTCCTGAGCGTAAACACCAATTGCGCCATGAGGGTTCAAAAGGGTTCGTCCTCATCAAAATTGGTTTGCCGCAACACCTGGAAAATTACCTCCAGCGCAAATCCACGTGATTGCAGGAAGCGCGCCTGCCTGGCTTTATCTTTGGCATCCTGCGGCAACACGCCGAATTTTTTTTGCCATACTTCGCGGGCTGTTTCAAGCTCAGTTTCTTTTAATTGCGGCAGGGCTTCACTGATCAATGTTTCTGCGATGCCCTTTTGTCGCAACTCATGGGTGATACGTTGCGTGCCAAAGCGGCTGCGCCTGGCATTCAGCAATTGTGTGGCAGCGCGCGCATCCGATAGCCAACCGCACAGCGTCAGGTCATTCAGTAGCGCGTCGAGGTCTTCGCCCTCTTGCACACGAGGCAGCAGCTTGCCGCGCAGCTCGGCGCGGCTGTATTCGCGGCGCGCCAGGTGTTGCAAAGCGCGCGCACGCAGGCTTAACTCAGGCTTTTTCCTCACCCGGGTGCCCGGCCAAGAGTTTCTCGGAGGACTTGGCGCTGGCCTTCGCACCCGCCTTGGCCTTGGCTTTTTCACCCGCATCGAGCAACGCTATGCCGAGCGCTTCACGCACCTTATTCTCGATTTCAAAGGCAACTTCCGGATGCTCGCGCAGGTATTCACGCGCGTTGTCCTTGCCCTGCCCGATCTTGTCACCTTTGTAGGCGTACCACGCGCCGGATTTTTCCACCAGCTTGTGCTGTACGCCCAGTTCGATGATTTCCCCCTCTCGCGAGATGCCTTCGCCGTACAGAATATCGAAGAATGCCTCACGGAACGGCGGCGCCACCTTATTCTTCACCACCTTGACGCGTGTCTCGTTGCCAATCACTTCATCGCCCTTCTTGATTGCACCAATACGGCGAATGTCGAGGCGCACCGAAGCGTAGAACTTGAGTGCATTGCCGCCGGTGGTGGTTTCCGGATTGCCGAACATCACACCGATCTTCATGCGAATCTGGTTGATGAAAATTACCATGGTGTTGGAACGGTTGATATTGGCGGTGAGTTTACGCAGTGCTTGCGACATCAGACGCGCATGCAACCCCATCTGTGCATCGCCCATGTCGCCCTCGATTTCCGCCTTGGGTGTTAGCGCTGCCACCGAGTCCACCACTACCACATCCACCGATCCGGAGCGCACCAGCATATCGGTGATTTCCAAAGCCTGCTCACCGTTGTCCGGCTGCGAGATCAACAGGTCTTCCACCTTCACACCGAGTTTCTGCGCATACTGCGGATCGAGCGCATGCTCCGCATCGATAAATGCCGCCGTGCCGCCCAGCTTCTGCATCTCGGCAATGACCTGCAAAGTCAGTGTGGTCTTGCCGGACGATTCCGGACCATAGATTTCAATGACACGGCCACGCGGTAAACCGCCGACACCAAGCGCAATGTCCAGCCCCAGCGAACCCGTGGACACAACCTGGATGTCGCGCGCCACATCGTGTTCGCCGAGGCGCATGATCGAGCCCTTGCCAAACTGTTTTTCGATCTGACTCAGTGCCGCCGCGAGTGCCTTGCTCTTGTTGTCGTCCATTGCGATCCCCTTTATAAAATTGATGCCGGATTGTGGCACATCAATTCACCACTGTACAGAACGTTCGTTCTTTTTTTATTACTAGGCTATTTCAGTGCGCTGTTCCAGTAACTCAATAATCCCTTGCAGCGCACTGTGCACGGCTCTGGCACGCACTTCTGCGCGGTTACCGCTGATCTGGAGGCGCTGCACATGTGCCGCTGTATTTTTAATCCCCCACGCAAACCACACCGTGCCGACTGGTTTATCCGGCGTGCCGCCGCCCGGTCCGGCAATACCGCTGACCGCCAATGCCACTTGCGCCGCGCTGTTGGCCAACGCGCCCGCCACCATCTCGCGCACCACCGCTTCGGACACAATGCCATGTCGAACGAGCGTCGTCTCGCTCACACCCAGCATCTGCTGTTTGGCCAGATTGGAATAAGTGATGAAGCCGCGCTCGAACCACGCCGAGCTGCCCGCCACGTCGGTGATGGACTGCGCCACGCCGCCGCCGGTGCAGGACTCCGCTGTCGCCAGCATCAGCCCGTGTGCCTTGAGCAAGCCGCCAACACGTGCCGCCAGAACATCCATTACAACCCGCGCGCCAGATCGTTTTGAATATCGATGACCGCTTCCAGCCCGACCGCAATGCGGATCAGGCCGTCGCTGATACCGGCCGCGGCGCGCGCCTCCGGCGAGATACGTCCATGAGTGGTGCTGGCCGGGTGGGTGATAGTAGTCTTGGTATCGCCGAGATTGGCGGTGATGGAAATCATCCGTGTGTTATCAATGACGCGCCACGCAGCCTCCTTGCCGCCCTTAACCTCAAACGACACGATGCCACCGCCGCTCTTCTGTTGTTTCATCGCCAACCCATGCTGCGGATGTGACGCCAGTCCCGGATAGAACACCCGTGCCACATTGGGCTGTGCTTCCAGCCAGCTCGCCAGTTCCAGCGAGTTGGCGCTGTGCGCGTCCATACGGATTTTCAGCGTCTCCAGGCCTTTCAGGAATATCCACGCATTAAACGCGCTCATGGTTGGGCCGGCGGTACGCAGGAAGCCATATATACCTTCCATGTTCTTTTTGCTGCCCAGCACCGCGCCACCGAGCACGCGCCCCTGCCCGTCGATATACTTGGTTGCGGAATGGATCACGATATCCGCGCCCAGTTCGAACGGGCGTTGCAGGATTGGTGTGCAGAAGCAGTTGTCCACTGCCAGCAGCGCGCCGCAACCCTTCGCCACGGCGGCAATGGCGGCGATATCGGAAACCTCGGTGAGCGGATTGGACGGGGTTTCCAGAAAGAACAGTTTGGTATTGGGGCGTATCGCTGTAGCCCACTCAGACACGTCGGTCGCGGAAACGTAAGTCGTCTCCACGCCGAATTTTTTGATGATATTGGTGAACAGGTTAATCGTCGCGCCAAAGATGCTGCGCGAAGCAACGATATGATCGCCCGCCTTCAGCAGCCCCATCACACACGCCAGGATCGCCGCCATGCCCGACGCCGTTGCGACACATTGCTCCGCGCCTTCCAGCGCGGCGAGGCGTTCCTCGAACATCGTTACGGTCGGATTGGTAAAGCGTGAATAAATGTTGCCCGGCTGCGCGCCGGTGAAACGTGCCGCGGCCTGTGCGGCACTTTCGAAGGTGAAGCTGGAGGTCAGAAACAATGCCTCACTGTTTTCGCCGAACTGGCTGTGTACCGCTCCGGCGCGCACCGCCAATGTTTCCGGTTGATACTTTTGCTCACTCATTTTCTGCCCTCTAAATTTCTAATTTCCAATTCCTGCGTTCCAAATTCAGAATGCTGAACATCACATCGAATTCACACTCATTACCAGATCCAGCTCCATCTGGTCTTCATCCATCGGTTGGCCAGCTTGTCCACCACGCCGCGCCTCGATCACATCCAGATACTGCGATGTTATATCACCGGTAATATAACGGCCGTCAAAACAGGAAGCATCAAAATCTGCAATCTCCGGGTTGGCCTTACGTACCGCCGCCTTGAGGTCGTCCAGATCCTGATAGATCAACCGATCTGCACCGATTTCACGGCAGATTTCCTCATCGCTGCGCCCGGTGGCAATCAGTTCCGCACGGCTCGGCATATCGATGCCATATACATTCGGAAAACATACCGGCGGTGCGGCAGAGGCGAAGTACACCTTGCGCGCGCCGACATCGCGTGCCATCTGCACAATTTCGTGGCTGGTGGTGCCGCGCACAATGGAATCATCCACCAGCAGTACATTTTTATCCTTGAATTCCATGCCAATGGCATTCAGCTTTTGCCGCACCGATTTTTTACGCAATGCCTGCCCGGGCATGATGAAGGTACGCCCGATGTAGCGGTTCTTCACGAACCCCTCACGGAACGGAAGACCGAGACGATTCGCCAGTTGCAGCGCGCTGGGGCGACTGGAATCCGGAATCGGAATCACCACGTCGATGTCCACCCCGTTCCAATCACGCTTGATTTTGTCGGCCAGATATTCGCCCATGGATAATCGTGTTTCGTAGACCGACACACCGTTTATTACCGAATCCGGGCGCGCCAGATAAACATACTCGAAAATACATGGGTTCAGGCTGAACTTGTCACTGCACTGCCGACTATGCAGGTTGCCAAAAAAGTCTATGAACACCGCCTCTCCGGGCGCGACATCACGCAGGAGTCGGAAACCCAGTGTATCCAGCGCCACACTTTCCGATGCAACCAGATACTCCGAGCCCTGTTCTGTTTCATGCACGCCCACCACCAACGGGCGGATACCGTTACTGTCGCGAAACGCCAGCAAGCCGTAACCAGCGATCATCGCCACTACTGCGTAAGCGCCACGGCAACGTTGGTGCACGGCGGTTACCGCGGCAAAGATGGTCGGAATATCCAGACGCAAACCTTTGGAACGGGACTGTAATTCGTGTGCCAGCACATTCAGCAACACTTCCGAATCGGAGCTGGTATTGACGTGGCGCAAGTCGTCCACAAACAGTTGCCGCTTCAATTCGTCGGTATTGGTCAGGTTGCCGTTATGACCGAGCATGATGCCAAACGGCGAATTTACGTAGAACGGCTGCGCCTCGTTGTGATCCACTGCGGAACCGGCGGTGGGATAGCGCACATGCGCAATGCCGGCATTGCCGGTCAGCGCGCGCATGTTGCGCGTGCGAAACACGTCGCGCACCAGCCCGTTACCTTTGTGCAGGTGAAAGGTGCGCCCGTCCAGCGTGGCGATACCGGCAGCATCCTGCCCGCGATGTTGCAAAACCTGCAGGCCGTCATACAGTAACTGGTTGGCGGGTGCTTGTGAAACTACTCCGAGAATGCCGCACATGATTCGTTATCCCAAAAATTAACTGCGAATTCCGTAATGGATGCGCTGCGCGATGTTGCCCGGCAACCATGATTTGGTCATCAGAGCGATGTCCTCGGCTGTTTTGCTGGTTTGTGCACCGCGCCAGAATGCTTGCTCCGGAATATGTGTCAGCCCGGCCAGCCACACCAGTGCGAGTATCACCAACACGCCGCGCAGCGCCCCAAACAATCCGCCCATCACACTATCCAGCCAGCCCAGCCCGATCATCTTCACCAGCCTGGCAAGCAACCAGACCAGCACACTCCACACGATCAGCGCGATGATAAATACCACCGCGTACGCCACCGCGAGGCGCACCGTCTCCTGCTGCACCGGCAGCAACGGCACAATGCTGTTGGCAAATAATTTACTCAGCACAAACGCTATCGGCCAACCTGCCAGTGACAATACCTCATAGACCAGGCCGCGCCACAAACCAAGCAACAGCGAAACCAGTAATATCGTCAGAATAAAAAAATCGAATTCCGTCATCGTATTTAATGCGCGCTCATCACCGCCGGCTTCAGGCCGTGTTTTTCCAGCAACTGGCGTACCTGCTCTGCTTGTTTGTGCTCTGGATAGGGGCCAACACGTACGCGCACCAAACCATCAATTTTCTCGGTGTAGGCCTTTCTGAAACCCCATTTTTTCAGCTCTTCGAGTTGTTTTTTGGCGGTAGCTGCATTGGCATAGGCACCAACCTGTGCGACAAAGCCTTCGACGTTGGCAGGCTTATCCACAGCCTTGGATTGTGGCTGTTTTTCAACCACTGGTTGCACCCTGGCCGGCATGCCGGCATTAGCGTTACTTGCGGCGACCGGCCTTGCAACATCGGTTTGCGCCACTTCAGATGCAATGTCAGGAGACTCGGCAGATAGAGTAGTAGCATCCACGATTGCGGGGGCGGCAAACGGTGAAATTTCTGCCATTTCTGAAACCGCCACGCCCGGAACAAATTCACCAACCTTGTCGGGAGCAGGAATGTGCAATTCGATATCCTGCCTGCCAGTTTTTGGCTCGCTGTCCAGCACCATCGGCAAGATTACCACCACCGCCAGCGTGAGCGCGATTGCCCCGATCAGACGGCGGCGCGCTTTGCGTCTGAGAATCGACTCTTCTTCTGTCTGCTGTTTTGCCATACTCTGCCCCCGCCTGTTGGATTTTCGGTCAAGCAACACGCAATCCTCTTACTGCCATCGTCTCCGCCACGATGTGGAACGATCCGAAGGCAGCGATTCTATCATTTTCACCTGCCGCATTACAGGCATAACGCAATGCTTCAGCGACGCCAGAAAAAGTTTGAATCTCGCCGCGCACACCTCTATTTTGCAGAACTTGCGCCAGTTCGGCGGCGGTCGTGCCACGCGGCGCGGCAATACCCGCCACCAGCCAGATATCAACAAACGGATCAAGTTCCGCCACGACCCCTGCCATATCCTTATCCTTGAGCATCGCGAACACCGCGAAGGTGCGTGGGCAAGGCGGTAACGCTGCGAGATTCTGCGCCAGCGAACGCGCCGCCTGTGGATTGTGTGCCACATCGAGGATCAATTGCGGCTTGCCCGGCACCACCTGAAAGCGACCAGCGAGTTGCACGTCAACCAGCCCACGCCGCACCATCTCCATACTCACCGACAAACGCTCCTTGAGTGCATCCAGCACCGCCAGCACGGCGCTGGCATTATTGAGCTGATATGCACCGCGCAATGCCGGGTACGGCAACGCAGTGCGCATACCCATCTTGCCGTGAAAGTCCCATTGCTCTTGGTGTCGCGTAAAACCAAACTCGCTACCGATGCACCACAATTCCGCACCGACCTGCTGTGCATGATTCCGGATTGCCTTTGGCACGTCGCTGTCCGCGCAAATTGCAATCTTACCTGCACGAAAAATGCCCGCCTTCTCAAATGCGATCTGTTCGCGCGTCTCGCCGAGGTAGTCGGTGTGATCGATGTCCACGCTAGTCACCACCGCGCAGTCACTGTCGAACACGTTCACCGCATCCAATCGACCGCCCAATCCAACTTCAAGAATCGCTACATCCACTTTGTGCGCGATGAACAACTGCATTGCGGCCAGAGTGCCGAATTCGAAATAAGTGAGGGGGATTTCATTAAGGTCGCCATTCCCGCACAGGCGAGAATCCAGTTGCCGTCCTGTGCGCGCCTGCTCGATCTGCTTGAATGATGCGCACAATTCCGCATCGCTCACCAGCTGTTTGGCAACGCGCACCCGCTCGTTGTAATGCAGCAGATGCGGCGAAGTGTAGCAACCAACACGATATCCGGCAGCATGCAGAATAGCTTCCAGCATCGCGCATACCGAACCCTTGCCGTTGGTGCCACCGACCACGATGATTGGAAAATCCGGGGCGAGATTCAACCGCTGTTTGACTTGCACCACACGCTCCAGGCCGAGTGCGATGGCCTTGGGATGCAGGGATTCGAGGTAGACCAGCCAGTCGTGTAAATTCGTTTGCCGGGCGAACCGCAGTGTCGCATGCTCGCTCATTCCTCGCCTACCTTGAAGGTATGTCTCGTCATTCGCTGTGCGGCTCCTTGCGCTTCATCCCGAAAAACGAATTCCCAGTCATGTAGGTTGGGTTGAGCGCAGCGCAGCCCAACAGATGAAATGTTGGGCTTCATTTCATTCAGCCCAACCTAAGCTTGCTCACGAAGCGTCCACACGGCAATAGCAATAAACAAACTGCTGCACACTTCCAGATGGCGTGCAATGCGTCTCTTTAACATGCTTTACCAGTGCGAATGCGCCACCGAACTGTGCGTGAAGTTCATTCGCAGCATAGCGCATCACCGGCAGCCCGCTGCACTGGGCCGGGCCATCCTCGGCAAAAGTGGCGACGATGACATGACCGCCCGGTTTGACCGAACGGAAAACCGCATCGACATATGCCTTGCGCTGCCGGGGTTCGGTCAAAAAATGAAAGACTGCGCGGTCATGCCACACGTCATACTGGTGTTCGGACAGGTCGGCCTCGGTCACATCCGCTTCCAGCCATTTGACTTTATCGGCATCCGCGCCCAATCTTTTCCTCGCGGCGGCCAGTGCAGCAGTTGTCAGATCCAGTACCGTGACATTGAAATAACCGTCGGCGAGCAAATCATCCACCAGCTTGGAAGCTCCGCCCCCGACGTCGATAATTCCGGCAGACTTCGCCACCCCGGTGTCATGCAACAATGACAGGGAGCGTTCGGCATGTTCCTGATACCAGCTGACCGAAGTGTCCTCCTTCGAGGTGTACACTTTTTCCCAGTGACTCTTGCTCTCCATCTCCGCTCTCGCGATTATCTGGTCAGGCTGCCTCAATCTCCGCCGCTGCCGATTGCTTGGTCAGCAGCGTAATCAGTGTCGCGAGCTGATTACGCATCTGGCGCCGGTCCACGATCATGTCAATCGCTCCGTGTTCGAGCAGAAATTCGGCACGCTGGAAGCCTTCCGGCAGGGTTTCGCGCACGGTCTGCTGGATCACTCGTGCGCCGGCGAAACCGATCAGCGCGCCGGGTTCGGCGAGCACCGCGTCGCCGACGAAGGCAAAGCTGGCGGACACACCACCCATGGTCGGATCGGTCAGCACCGGGATGAATGGCAGGTGTGCCTGACTGAGCTGTGTGAGCGCGGCGCAGGTCTTGGCCATCTGCATCAGCGACAGCAGGCCTTCCTGCATGCGCGCACCACCGCTGGCGGCGAAGCAGATGAACGGGCATTGCTGCTCCAGTGCAACCTGCACGCCGCGCACGAAACGCTCGCCGACCACTGAACCCATCGAGCCGCCCATAAAGCTGAATTCGAAGGCGGCAGCAACTACCGGGATCGCGTGGATGCTGCCCTGCATTACCACCAGCGCATCCTCTTCGTCGGTGTCGCGCTTTGCTGTCTTGAGACGTTCACTGTATTTCCGGCTGTCTTTGAACTTGAGCGTGTCCACCGGCAGTATTTCCGCACCGATCTCGAAGCGCCCCTCGCCATCCAGCAGCAAATCCAGGCGGGTGCGCGCATCGATACGGTGATGATGGTTGCACTTCGGGCAGACGCTTTGATTTTTCTCCAGGTCAGAGTGATACAGCACCGCCTGGCAATTCGGACATTTGTGCCACAGTCCCTCCGGCACACTTTTTTTCTCCTCACTTTCGCGGCGCTTAATTTTTGGCGGTAGTAATTTCTGTAACCAGCTCATATTTTTTCCTCCCGGGCCTGATCTACAGCCTGTCTCAATTCTCTGACCAGTTTACTCACATTGGCAACCACATTCTGCTCGTCTGAGTTTTCAATTTCCTGCACGATACGGCTACCCACTACCACGCCATCGCACAGCCTTGCCACTGCCAGTGCGGTCGCCGCATCGCGAATGCCAAAGCCGACACCGATGGGTAACTGAATATGCCGGCGCAACTGCGGAATTTTTTGTTCGATAGCAGCCAGATCGAGGTGCCCCGCACCGGTGACCCCCTTCAGCGACACATAATACACATAGCCGCGCGCCTGCCTCGCGACGCGTTCCATGCGCGCATCGGAGCTGGTCGGCGCGAGCAGAAAAATCGGATCAATACCGTGCCTGCTCAAATGTGCAAATGCTTCGTGGCTTTCTTCCGGCGGAAAGTCCACGGTCAGTACACCGTCCACACCCACTTCGGCGCAACGTTGTGCAAACGTCTCCCAACCCATCGCCTCGATCGGGTTGCCGTAGCCCATCAACACGACCGGCGTGGCAGCATTGCTGCGGCGGAATTCAGCGACCATATCCAGCACGTGATGCAGGCCGACGTGATGCTTGAGCGCGCGCTCGGAAGCGCGCTGGATAGTTGGGCCGTCCGCCATCGGGTCGGAGAACGGCACACCGAGTTCGATGATATCCACGCCTGCTTCAACCAGCGCGTGCATCAGCGGCACCGTGAACGCCGGGCTCGGATCACCCGCCGTGAAAAAAGGAATCAGCGCCTTGCGCTTGCGCTGCTTGAGTTCTTCAAAAACTGTCTGGATACGACTCATAGCGAAATTCCTGCCAGTTTGGCTACCGTGTTGATGTCCTTGTCGCCGCGCCCGGACAGATTCACCAGCAGCACTTTATCCTTGTCCATCGCCGGCGCGATCTTCATCGCATGTGCCAATGCGTGGCTGGATTCCAATGCCGGGATGATGCCCTCGAAGTGGCACAGGTCATGGAAGGCACGCAATGCTTCGTCGTCGTTGATTGCGACATATTCGGCGCGGCCGCTGTCCTTCAGCCAGGCATGTTCGGGGCCGACGCCGGGATAATCCAGCCCCGCCGAGATGGAATGTGTCTCGATAATCTGGCCGTCCGCGTCCTGCATCAGATAGGTCTTGTTGCCGTGCAGCACCCCCACCGGGCTGTTGGAGGTTAGCGGTGCGGCATGCTGGCCACTGGCGATACCAAAACCTCCTGCTTCCACACCGATCAATTTCACACCGGGCAGGTCGATATAGTGATAGAACACGCCCATCGCATTGGAGCCGCCGCCGACACAGGCGATTACCGCATCCGGCTGGCGCCCCGCCAGTTCCGGCATCTGCACCACCGCTTCCTTGCTTACTACGGCATTGAAATCGCGTACCATCATTGGGTAGGGATGCGGCCCCGCCACCGTGCCGATGATATAAAAAGTATTCTCGATGTTGGTTACCCAGTCGCGCATCGCCTCGTTAAGCGCGTCCTTGAGCGTCTTCGAGCCGCTCTCCACCGGCACCACGGTCGCGCCGAGCAACTTCATACGGAACACATTGGGCGATTGGCGCTGCATGTCCTCTGCACCCATGTACACCACGCACTCCATGCCGTAGCGCGCCGCGACGGTCGCGGTCGCCACACCGTGCTGTCCTGCGCCGGTCTCGGCGATCACGCGCTGTTTGCCCATACGCTTGGCGAGCAGAGCCTGGCCGATAGTGTTGTTCACCTTGTGCGCGCCGGTGTGGTTGAGATCCTCGCGCTTCAAAAACATCTGCGCACCACCGAGATGCGCCGACAGATGTTTGGCGTGATAGATCGGGCTGGGACGCCCTACATAATGTTTGAGGTCGGCATTCAACTCGGCGATGAATTCCGGATCATGACGGTATTTCTCGTAGGCCTGATTCAGCTCATCCAGCGCGCCCATCAGGGTTTCTGCGGCGTAGATACCACCATAAGGGCCGAAGTGGCCGGTGCTGTCCGGATAGTTATACATCTGTTTTTTTGACCTCTTGCATGAAACGGGCAATTTTTGCCGCGTCTTTTATGCCCTTGCCCGCCTCTACGCCGCTGGACACGTCCACCGCATACGGCTGCACCTGTTTGATCGCTACTGCGACATTCTGCGCATCCAGCCCGCCGGACAGGATCACCGGGAGCGGCAGTTGTTGTGGTATCAACTTCCAGTCAAAGGTCGCCCCGGTACCACCCGGCATTCCTTCCACATGGGCATCCAGCAACAAGCCCTTGGCGCTGCGAAAATCGGACGCGCATTGTAACAAATCTACCCCGGCTTTGACGCGGATCGCCTTGAGATAGGGGCGATTAAATTGTGCGCAGAATTCCGGCGATTCGTCGCCGTGAAATTGCAGCAGATCAAGCGGCACGGCAGCCAGCACTTCGCGCACAAACGCCGCATCGACGTCGACAAACAATCCCACCGTGGAAACAAATGGAGGCAGTACGGCAGCCAGTTGCAAGGCTTGCGCGATGCCGACATGGCGCGGGCTTTTTTCATAGAACACCAGCCCGATGGCATCCGCACCGGCCTGCGCGGCAGCCTGCGCATCTTCCGTACGGGTGATACCGCAAATCTTAATGCGTGTCACAGCAACTCTCCCAACATTGTTTCATTTTCCACTTGCGGCAACTCCCACTTCGCCTCGTATTGAATACGACGCAAGTATAGGCCATCCGGCGCGAAGGTCGCTGCAGCGAAGCGGCGTTCGCAACCTGACAGAACTTCCGCCAGCCACTCCGGCGGGTGCTTCCCCTTGCCGACGTAGACCAAACAACCGACGATATTGCGCACCATATGATGCAAAAACGCATTGGCGCCGAAATCGAAGACCAGCATCTCACCATGCCGGCGGATGTCCAGTTGGTGCAGATGTTTCACCGGTGATTTGGCCTGGCATTCGGATGCACGGAACGCGCTGAAGTCATGCTCTCCCAGCAGGCTTTGTGCGGCTGCCTGCATTGCCGCAATATCCAGTGGTGCATGAAACCAGCCCACCTTGCCGGCATGCAGAGCACTACGCACCGGGCGGTTGATCAGCAGATAGCGATAGCTGCGCCCGTGCGCGGAGAAGCGTGCATGAAATTCATCCGGAACCGGATGCGCCCAGCGTACCGCGATGCTGTCCGGTAGTACGGCATTCACGCCGCGCACCCAGGCAGTCAATGGACGGTCAACAGGGGTATCAAAATGCACCACCTGCTCCAGCGCATGTACGCCGGTATCGGTGCGGCCTGCAGCGATAATCGGGATTGGTTCCCCGGCAATCCGGCCCAACGCGCATTGCAGCGTATCCTGCACAGTGCGCCCCTCCGTCTGACTCTGCCAGCCATAATACGGGCTACCGTTATATTCCACGCCGAGCGCGATTCTCACCGTAGCGCACCCCACAGCAACAGCAGCGAAAAACACAGCAACAACACATCGTTCAAACCGAAGCGGTATAGCGGTAAATTTATGTGCCGGGTGGCCTCGTCATGCGGCTCGAGCAAACTGTCCAGAGCATCCTGCCAGCGTCCAGATTTGCGTAACATCGCTGCCTCTGCATAATGCAACGTCAGTGCCAGCCGCACCGCGAGTCGTTCGCGCGACAGCCCCAGCCATTGCAAAGGAACAAACAGGGTGTACAGCCCGGCGATCAATTGCTGGCGGTGCAGGCGCTCCAGCAATATCGCCAATCCGGCCAATGCAGCCAGCAGATGTGTCAATTGTGACACGCCATCAATCATTCCTTCACGGCTCGGACTGAACACACCCAACATATCCAGTAACGGTTGCCCGGGTGTGCTGTAAGCGTAAATCAGCAGCAACGACAACATGATCCAGCGGGTGCGATGCAGCAACTGGATAAACTTGTGTCTGGAGATGAGGAAAGCGCACAGAAAAACCAGGCCTGCGGCAACCAGCAACAGGATCGGCGTCAATGCCTGTATGGCAACAATCAACAGGCACCAGGCCAAAATTTGTGCGGCAGGATGAAATCGCACTGTTTCCTCAAAAAAAACGGCAGCTCAATTGAGCTGCCGCTTCGGCTATTTGCATTATTAACCGAGTTGATCGAGCAAGGTTTGTGCTGCTTCACGTTGTCCCTCGTCCCCTTCGCGCAATACCTCCTCAAGGATTTCGCGCGCACCGGTCATATCGCCCATTTCCTGATAGGCTTTGGCCAAATCCAGTTTGGTGGCAACTTCGTGCCACTGTTCACCCATGGGCTGTTCCGATTTATTTGGCTCTGCAACATTATCCAGATTCAGGTTAATGTCCGCCAGTCCGATTTCAGTTGGTTGTGGCTCCGGCGCAGGTTTTTTGATGATATCTTCAACCGGTAAATCCAGCGTGAACTCCATAACCTCATTAGCTCGCGCAGCTTCCGCAGGCTGGCTCGGTTCGAACTGCGCGGCCGGCATGGGTGGATGGGTGGACGTAATGTCAAAATCCATCCCGACCGGCGCAACCAGTGATGGGTTGGTGGAAGTCACATCAAAATCCATTGCAGCTGCCGTGGTTGCATCCTGATCGGCAGAGGTCAAGTTTGTGGTTTTTTCCGTATCATCCAAAAATTCCTGCTCCGGCAATGCGGCAAATTTTTCAGTGGGCATACCCAAATCAAAATCAACTTCTGGAGATGGCGCATCCTCTACCGCTGGCTTTTTACCCGCAACAAGTCCTGGTGCTGCACCAAGTGCCGTTGTTTGCATGGTTGCGCTGTTGGCGTCTTCGATGGTTCCGGATCCGCCATACATTGGATTATTCGGTTCCAGCTTGCGCCCCATTGCGGCAGCCTGTTGCCAGGCTTCGGCATCGCCGGAATCCTGTAATTGGCGCGCAATGGCGGAGAAGGAATTCGCATCCTTGCGGTTTGCATAAATACCCAGTAACTTGAGGTGAATCTGATGATTATTCGGCGTGTTCCGCAGCGCTTCTTTCAGAATCTCCTCCGCCTGCGCGTCACGCCCAAAATTAAGGAACAGATCCGCCTCGCTGATCGGATCAACATCTTCCGTCGGGGGAGCCGTTTCGGCACGGGTCGCAGCTGCGCTGGTAAAATCGCCGGTATCGGGAGAAGGCGCAACCGGTGTGGACATACGCCCGGTTGCCACACCTATAGCTTCGGGCTGTTTTTCAATTACGGCAACCGGAGTTGACCTGCGCCGGCTAAGCATGAACCCGAGGCCACCCAGGCCAAGCAAGATTGCTGCTCCACCGATGAGATAGAGTGGCTCACCGAGTATCTCATCCACCAGCGAAAGCGCCGGTTCAACCACTGGCTGCGGCTGCGGCTTGGGTTTGGCGACAGGTGCCGGCTTGACCTCACTGGCCGCCGCAACCGTGGGCACAGTCGAAGCAGCACCGCTGACTGATTGTGCCAGTGCCGCAGCTTCGGATTTCAGTGTTGCGAGGCGCTGCATATCCTCAAGATTTTTTTCCAGCAATGCGACGCGTGTTTGTTCTTCTTTTGATGCTTTAGCCTTGGCGATCGCATCTTCCTGTGCAGCATTTTTCTTATCCTCTGCGGAGACAGATTTGCCCGCCGTACCCGCCACAGCCTGATCTCCGGGTGCCTCACCTTTGGAAAGCTTCAATACCTCTTTGGCAGTTTCTTTGGCAACCGGCGCTTTGTCGGCAACCGAACTGGCAATTTTTCCGGTGGCAACCTGTTGCGCTTCCCGCGACTGACTGGCAATCGCGGCAGCACCGGCCAGCTTTTGCCGGTAGACATTCCAGTCGGCCACATGCGCACGAATTTCTTTTGCAGCATCGGGTTGCGCCACATCAATCAACTCGCTTTGATCCGGCAAACGCAATATCTTGCCGGCTCTGATACGGTTCATGTTTTTTCCGTCAAATTGCTCGGCATTGGCGCGGTACAAAGCAACCAGCATCCGCTCCAGGCTCACATCAGCCGGTTTGTTCTGCATCGCAATTTTGCTTAATGTATCGCCACGTCTGACCGTAATATCACCCTTAACCACACTGGTAGCCGGCTTGTTTTCCGGTACTGCGCTGGGTGTTTTTTCATCCATTGATGCGGCAGCACGCACCGGCTGGGGCTGTTTTTTGAGCGACTCCACCCATTCCTGCTGGTATTGGCGCTCCTGAGCAGTCTGCTCGACCGCCTCCTCCGCTGCCGCCGGCGCGACTGCCTGCACTTCTGCCGGAGCAGGTTGCTCGGCAACATAACCTGGCGGATCCAGCAGGAAGGTATATTCGCGCAGCAACTTGCCGGAAGACCAGGTCAATTCGACCAGCAGGCTTACAAAGGGATCATTGATCGGCTGTGCGCTACCCACCTTGAGGTACGGCTCACCATTCGCATGGCTCTCGATCCTGAATTCAAATTTGTTGCCATAGGGATATTCCAGCCCTGCACCCTTGTAGATATCGGGCGAAGCAAGACGCGCCACCAGGCTGGTTTTCTGGTTCTTGTTGACCGATACCAGTTCAATATCGGCCTTCAGTGGCTGCCCCAAAGCGGAAACCACGTTGATTCCCCCCAAACCAATGGCGGAAACCGTTGTGGACAGTACCAGGGCAACAATAATTCCGAGTAATTTTATTAGTGACTTTCGCACGCTATCACCTTATGGTTATTCATTGAACAAGTAAAATAACATCATGGAGTTATCAGCACAAGCTCATAACATTTTTCGCATTATGTCTTAATTAAGGTATTTCGCAATCAAAATTTCGGCAATCTGTATGCTGTTCAGCGCCGCGCCCTTGCGTAAATTATCGCTGACTACCCACAGATTCAAGCCCAACGGATGCGAAATATCTTCGCGAATACGTCCGACGTAGGTCGCATCATTGCCCGCCGCCTCGACCGGCGTTGGATAGCCACCCGGCTCGCATTTATCCATCACAACCACGCCTGGTGCCTTCTCCAGCAGGGCGCGCGCCTCGGCGGCAGTGATCTTCTTCCTGGTTTCGATATGCACTGCCTCGGAGTGGCCATAGAAGACCGGCACGCGCACCGCGGTCGGGTTCACCAGAATTGCATCGTCTTCCATGATCTTCTGGGTTTCCCACACCATTTTCATTTCTTCCTTGGTGTAACCATTTTCCATAAACACATCGATCTGCGGCAATACATTAAAGGCAATACGCTTCGGGTACACCTCGGCCACTGCCTCCTGTTGATTGAACAGCGCACGGGTCTGGTCGGCCAGTTCGTCAATCGCTTCCTTGCCGGTGCCGGACACTGCCTGATAGGTCGCCACGTTGATGCGTGTGATGCCGACCGCATCCCTGATCGGCTTCAGCGCCACCATCATCTGGACGGTCGAACAATTCGGGTTGGCAATGATGCCGCGCTTTTTGTATTGTGCGATGGCATGCGGATTAACTTCCGGCACCACCAGTGGAATGTCGCGCTCGTAGCGGAAGTGCGCGGTGTTGTCGATCACCACACAACCGGCAGCGGCGGCGATTGGCGCATATTTTTCAGATACGCTGCCGCCCGCCGAGAACAGGCCGATTTGCGCCTTGGAGAAATCAAATCCCTCCACATCCAGCACAGTGATTTCCTCGCCATGAAAGGTTACTTTTGAACCAGCCGAACGGCTGGAGGCCAGCGGATAAAGATTGCGCACCGGAAACTTGCGCTGCTCCAGAATGGACAGCATCACTTCGCCCACCGCGCCGGTCGCACCCAATATACACACGTCGTATTGCTTACTCATTTTTTCTCTCTCAAAATTCCGGTTTATTCAGAGTGCCGCAACCACCGCGTCACCCATCGCCGTACAGCCAATTTTCTGTGTTCCGGTCTCGGCGATATCCGAAGTACGCAACCCCTGTTGCAGCGTCTTGCGCACCGCCGTTTCGATACGCTGCGCGATGTCTTCGTGCGCAAAAGTGTAACGCATCATCATCGCCACCGACAAAATTGTCGCCAGCGGATTGGCGATGTCTTTGCCGGCGATGTCCGGTGCCGAGCCGTGGCATGGCTCGTATAAACCCTTGTTGTTGGCGTCCAGTGAGGCGGACGGCAGCATGCCGATTGACCCGGTGAGCATCGACGCCTCATCGGAAAGAATATCACCAAAAATATTGCCGGTAAGAATCACATCGAACTGCTTGGGCGCACGCACCAGTTGCATCGCAGCATTGTCCACGTACATGTGTGACAGTTCTACCGCCGGATAGTCCTGCGCCACCTCGGTAACGATTTCACGCCATAACATGCTGGTGTCCAGCACGTTAGCCTTGTCAACCGAACAGAGTTTTTTGCCGCGCTTCAACGCAATCTGAAAACCGACATGCGCCACACGGCGGATTTCCGACTCGCTGTAGAGCATGGTATCAAAGCCCTGCCGTTCGCCGTTATCCAGCGTGCGGATACCGCGCGGCTGGCCAAAATAAATATCGCCGGTCAGTTCGCGCAAAATCATGATGTCCAGCCCGGATACCAATTCCGGCTTCAAACTGGATGCGTTCACCAGCTCCGGGTACACCAGCGCCGGGCGCAGGTTGGCGAACAACCCCAACCTCTTGCGGATACGCAACAATCCCTGCTCCGGACGCATGGCCCGCGGCAATGCATCATACTGATATCCACCCACCGCGCCGAGCAGCACCGCATCGGCTTCCAGCGCCAGCTTTTCAGTCGCGGGCGGGAATGGATCACCCGCAGCGTCATACCCCGCACCGCCGAGGTGCGCGTATTCCAGTTCGATTTTCAGGCCGTCACTGCGCAACGCTTCCAATATTTTGGTCGCCTGCGTGACGATCTCCGGCCCAATACCGTCACCGGGTAACACTGCAATTTTCATTTCAATATCCTAATAAAAATATGGGAAGTGGTAAGTAGGAAGTGGTTAGTGGGAAACCTCACCCCACTCCCTACTTCCCACTTTCTACTCACTATAGCTACAGCCACGGCTGCGCCGCGCGATGCTTCGCCTCGAATTCCCTGATTTCATCGACATGCTGCAAGGTCAGGCCGATATCGTCCAGGCCGTTCAGCAGACAATGTTTGCGGAATGCGTCCACTTCGAACGGATACACAGTGCCGTCCGGTGCAGTGATGATTTGCCGCTCCAGATCAACGTTCAAACGGTAACCCGGTGTCGCCTCCACTGCCTTGAATAGTGCATCCACCTGATCTGCATCCAGACGGATCGGCAGCAAGCCGTTCTTGAAGCAGTTATTGAAGAAGATGTCGGCAAAACTAGGTGCGATAATGGCGCGAAAACCGTAATCTTCCAGCGCCCACGGTGCATGTTCACGCGAGCTGCCACAACCGAAATTTTCGCGCGCCAGCAATATCTGCGCACCCTGATAGCGCGGCTGGTTCAGTACAAAATCCGGATTGAGCGGCCGCTTGCTGTTATCCATGCCCGGTTCGCCGTGATCCAGATAACGCCATTCGTCGAACGCATTCGGGCCGAAGCCGGAACGCTTGATCGACTTCAGGAATTGCTTGGGGATGATTGCATCGGTATCGACGTTGGCTCTATCCAGCGACACGACCAAGCCATCAAGTAAGGTGAATTTACGCATTTACTTTGCAGACTTTTCCAGCTTCTCGCCGCCCTGCTGAATATCCTTGCCCAGACCTTCTACCGTGTTACAACCCACCAGAAACATTACTGCCAGCAACAAAGCTATTGTCTTCATTATTGTTATCTCCTTAAATTTTACTCACATCGACAAAATGCCCGGCGATGGCCGCTGCTGCCGCCATTTCCGGACTCACCAGATGAGTGCGCCCGCCCGGCCCCTGCCGCCCCTCGAAGTTACGGTTGGAGGTCGAGGCACAACGCTCGCCGGGTTCGAGCCGGTCGTCATTCATCGCCAGGCACATTGAGCAACCCGGATCGCGCCACTCGAAACCGGCTTCGATAAATATCTTGTCCAGTCCTTCCTGTTCCGCCTGCGCCTTCACCAGGCCGGAGCCGGGTACCACCATCGCCAGTTTCACGTTTGGCGCAATATGCCTGCCTCGCGCCACTGCCGCTGCGGCGCGCATGTCCTCGATGCGTGCATTGGTGCAGGAGCCGATGAATACCTTGTCGATACTGATTTCGTTAATTGGCATATTCGCCTGCAATCCCATGTAGGCCAGCGCGCGTTCCCAGTCACCGCACTTCACCGCATCCGGTGCGGAGGCCGGATCGGGCACGCGCCCGTCGATGGATGCCACCATTTCCGGTGAGGTGCCCCAAGTCACTTGCGGGCGGATGTCTGCGGCATCCAGTTCCACAGTTGCATCGAATTTTGCACCAGCGTCGCTATGCAACGTGCGCCAGTACGCCACCGCCTTGCTCCAGAGTTCGCCTTGCGGCGCGAACGGGCGCCCCTTGAGGTAGTCGATGGTGGTATCGTCCACCGCAATCATGCCGGCGCGCGCGCCTGCTTCAATGGCCATGTTGCACAGCGTCATGCGCCCTTCCATGCTCAAGGCACGGATTGCACTACCGGCAAATTCAATCGCATAGCCGGTGCCGCCCGCCGTACCGATTTTGCCGACCACTGCCAACGCGATGTCCTTCGCGGTCACGCCCGTGCCCGGCGTACCTTCCACTTTTACCAGCATCGCCTTGGATTTTTTCGCCATCAAACATTGCGTCGCCATTACGTGCTCGACCTCGGAAGTACCGATACCATGCGCCAGTGCGCCGAACGCACCATGCGTGCTGGTGTGTGAATCGCCGCACACCACCGTCATACCCGGCAGGGTCGCGCCCTGCTCCGGCCCGATTACATGCACGATACCCTGGCGGATGTCATCCATCCTGAATTCGTTAATGCCGTACTCGGCGCAGTTGGCATCCAGTGTTTCCACCTGCAAGCGTGCTATCGGATCGGCAATGCCCTGTGCACGTCCTGTAGTCGGTACGTTGTGATCGGCTACCGCCAGGATCGAGGCGGTGCGCCACGGTTTGCGCCGCGCCAGCTTCAGCCCCTCGAAGGCCTGCGGGCTGGTTACTTCATGCACCAGATGACGGTCGATATAGATCAGCGCCGTGCCGTCGGCCTCCTGCCGCACCACGTGCGAATCCCAAAGTTTGTCGTATAAAGTTTTTGCGCTCATTGCTGTTCCCGATTGAGCGCGAGATTATGCCACAACAGCCCGGCTCTTCGCCATGTCACGCAGCTTCCATAACATCAAAAGCATCCCGATCAAAGCAGCACCCGCGCTGCACGAATACAGGGTACTCGCGCCAAAATGCTGCCAGATCGGGCCGCTTGCCAGCCCGCCCAGCATACCGCCAGCGCCGAAAGTGAGGCTGCCGAACAAAGCCTGGCCTTTGGACTGGTGGCGTCCCTGAAAAAACTCGTGTACCAGCCCAAGCGAGGCGGCGTGATACGCGCCGAAAGTGGCGGCATGCAGTATTTGCGCGATGAGCAGCAGCAACAGGAAATCTACTCCCCAGCCAATCAGCAGAAAACGCAGCACAGCGAGACTGAAGCTGACGATCAGGATGCGGGTGAAACCGTAGCGTTGCACCAGCCAGGGCATCAGGAAAAATACGCCAATTTCACAGATCACACCAAGTGCCCACAAGCCACCCACCGCACTCTTCGCGTAACCGTGCTCAACCAGATAGATCGAAAAGAACGTGTAATAAGGCCCATGTGCGACGGCCATCAGAAAACATGCGCCAAACAGCGCCAGCACGCGTGGCTGCAGCACGATTTTTCGGATCGGCTGATGATCGGTGTGATGCGCCACTATTTCGGTATGCGGCAACAGCCGCGAGAAAAACAGGATACCCAGCATGATGAACAACCCGGCCCACAGCAGCCAGTGGATAGCGATGTAATCGAAGGCGAAACCCAATCCAATCACAGCGATGATAAAACCAACCGACCCCCACGAACGCATGCGCCCGTAGCGCGCGACACGATTGCCGAGCCAGGTAAGCGTGGTCGCCTCCACCAACGGTATCGAAGCGCTCCAGAAAAAACTCATCAGCCCCAATACCAGCAACAACTCCCAGAAGCTGGTGGTGGCGAATACGCCGAGGTAACACACCGCACTCAACGTCGCTGCAACCTGTATCACCAGCAATCTTTTTCCAGTGTGGTCGGCCAGCCAGCCCCACAGGTTCGGCGCGATCACGCGCATTACCGGCTGCACCGACATCAGGATGGCAATCTCGATAGCGTCAAAGTGAATGGATTTAAGATACAGGCTCCAATAGGGCGCGAACATCCCCACGAAGGCGTAGTAGAAAAAATAGAATCCGGCGATGCGCCAGTAGTAGTTCTTGCGGTCAGAATGCATAAAATATGGAGCTACATTCGCACCCCGTTACTCGCCGAACTGCTTGACCAACCCATCCAGCGTCATATTCTGCGCAATGGCGTTGTGCGGGATCAGCACATAGCGCCAAGGCTTGCCGCCGTTGGCGGCGGCATAGTCGGACGCATTCTTGCACCACTTGATGGCCGCTTCCTTTTTGGCCAGGACGATTGCATCATCCATCTGGTTGCTGGCTTTGGGCTCCAACATGTAGATGGTATCTTTCGTCTCAGCCACAAAATCGGGCTGATACTCTTGATGGGTGGCACCCTGTTTATAGAAAATCTGGAATTGCCCTTTGGCAGGCTTGAACCATTTCTCGGCATCCCGATCCAGAATGACTGCCAGCACACGCTCGGCCTCCGAGTCGAATTTCTGCACCGGATACAGGCAACGCTTGAATCCGCCAAACACATACTTCGACATGTTGCTCTTGTCCGCAGGCGATATACGATAGTCCGCTGGCGGCTCATTCACAGAATAAGTGTAGGCACTCGGCTTGAATTCCGTGTATCCCTTACTCACCACCACCTCGTAATTAACCGCCTCTTCCCAGCTATGCTCCTGCATCTGCGCATGGATGAACTGGGCAATGGGGCGTTGGTAACAGCGCAGCACTTTGCGTGCATCTTGTTCGGACAAGTAACTACAAAAATGCTTTACGATTTGCGTCGCAAGGTCGTAAAGCAGATCGGCTTGGTCATCATAAGAAACATCATCAAAGCCCACCAAGCCGCTGACGATGTAATCCTCCATCCGGCTTTCTTCGTTGCTACCTTGACCTAGCTGCACGACCTCCCGTTCGTTATTGTGCAGATATTGCACCCATAACTCCTCCTCAACTGCCGGATACTTGAGCACATCCAGCTTCAAGGTAAACGGTTTAAATCCGGCCTTCACCTCGCCCTTGGGCACCACCAGAATGCGGGGAATATCTATCGTTTGTTGCGTCACCAGCTCTACTGTTTTGGCCACCACAGCCGCAAAATCCGGCTGCTCGGTTACGCCTTCCAGCTCACCTTGTGCTGGCCGATGCTGTTCCTGTACCGCCTTGACGATAGCCGCCTGAACCTCCGGTTTGCTCAAATGCGCCAGGGTCGGCACAACGCTGGGCTGATTCTCCATCTTACGAATTACCTCGTAAGCGAGCTGCGCTACCTTTTGCTCTTCCGGCTTGGCAAATACCGGCTGCACATCCTGACCCGCCACCCTGGTGTTGCCAGTCACATCGGCGGGCTTGATGCCTAACTGGGTTGCAAGCTGCGTTTGCGAAACGATAGTCGCCGTTTTCTGCCCGAAGTCATCATCATCCAGCATCACGGCTTTCAAATGGATCGCAGAATCAGGTTTATTCGCCTCGTCGATAATCTCCTGAAACTTGTCGTGCGCAATAATGTTTAGCCGATCCACAGCGGTCACACCGGTACGCTTGCCATACGGCAGACGCAACCCGCGCCCGATGGATTGCTCGATCAGAATACGCGCATTGGCCGCACGCAACGGCACGATGGTGTAGAGATTGGTGACGTCCCAGCCTTCTTTCAGCATGTTGACGTGAATGACGATCTCGGTCGGCTCGGAGGTCAGTTCCACCTTCAACAGTCGTTCGATCATCTCCTCTTCTTCGGCGCCGGTGCGGCTGGAATCGACCTGGATAACCTTTTCCCTGTAACGCCCCTCAAAGAATTTTTCCGACTTTATCCATTCCAGCAAGTGGCCGGCATGAGTCGTATCGCGCGCAATAACCAATAGGAATGGCTTGACGATAGCGTTGTCGGTTTCGCGGGCATAGGTCTCCAGTTCCACCTTCACACTTTCATGCAGGCGCACGCCATCTTCCAGCTTCATGCGCTCAATCTCTTCCGGCGACATTCCCGCCGGATTGAAATTCTTGCGGGTCACCACGGCAGGCTCTTTGACAAAGCCATCTTCCATCGCTTTGCCCAAAGGATAATCAAGAATGACGTTCTTGAATGGCACCGCCCCTTTAGCCCCTTCAATAAATGGCGTTGCCGTCAGCTCCAACCCCAGGATCGGTTTCAATTCATTGATCGCCCGGATACCCGCACTGGCGCGGTAGCGATGCGATTCATCCATCAACAACACGAGGTCAGGCAATCCGGCCAGGTAATCGAAGTAGCTCTCTCCGATATATTCCGAAAGTCGTTTGATGCGCGGAGCCTTGCCGCCGCGCACCTCGGAATTGATCTTTGAGATGTTGAAAATATTGATGCGCACCCCGCCGAACAAAGTTCCGCTGGCGGGGTCACGCTGGTCGTAGTTATCGCCGGTGATGATGGTTGGCGCATCAATGGCGAATTCCGAAATCCCCTTGAACACATACTTCGGATGTATACGGTCGGAAAAATCCACGATCAGCTTGTTGTAGATGGTCAGGTTCGGCGCCAGCACAAAGAAATTATTGATGCCGTGTGCCAGATGCAGATAGCTGATAAACGCCCCCATCAGCCGCGTCTTGCCGACACCCGTGGCCAGCGCAAAGCACAGCGAGGGAAACTCGCGCTCGAAATCGGTGACCGACGGAAATTCGCTGTGGATGATCTCCAACACAGCGGCAATATCCGCATCCTTGCCCGGAGGTGCGATTTCCGTGATGCGATCCAGAATCTCCAGCGAGCGCCGCTGCGGCGCGCGCAAACTCAACCGGCCTGCGATGGCGTTGACGTGGCGGTTCATTCAGATTCCCCTTTATTCTTCCCTGCCTGCTCCAACTGCTTCACCATCCGGTCAAAATCGCTCACGAACAGCCTGTCCTGCACAATGCGATATTTCTCGAACTCGCTTTCCACGTGTGTCTTGGTGATGGAAACATCGTATTTGTGAATCTTCTCTTTGGGCGCGCCCTCCCAACTGGTCAGCCCCATGTTCTCCGTCCGGTGATCGGCGCGATCCACAATAACTTCTGCTGCCGTCCACCCGTGGATAGCGTAATGCAGCTTGTTCTGCACGGCGGCAAAGAAGCGCTGGGTGGCGGTGGCGGAAGAATCGTAATCCAATGCCGTGGCGTAGATGTCAGTGATCTTCTGGTAGAACTTGCGCTCGGAAAGCCGGATTTCCCGGATTTTTTCCAGTTGCCGCTCGAAAAACTCATTCGTCAGCACGCTGCCGCCCGCCTTGAGGCGCTCCACATCCATCACCCAGCCCTGGATCGTGAAATCCTTGACGACCTGATTGGCCCATTTGCGGAACTGTACCGCACGCTCGTTTTCGATTTTGAAGCCCACGGCGATGATGGCCTGCAAGTTGTAGTGCTCGACCTCACGCTGTACCTGTCTGCTGCCCTCGATTTGAACTATTAAGTATTTCTGGCTCTTCGCGTGAGAGTGTGGGTAAAAATGGCATCAGAATCACAATTTTGGGAGCATGGACGTGAGGATTTTCAGCCGCAGATATTCCTCGTCGCGCAACCCATATGCGCGCCGCTGGATGAC
>Ga0307377_10000030_pt1 | contig 220726 bp, 170 predicted proteins | sample TR3MG_FD_202535 | JGI IMG/M metagenome (GOLD analysis project Ga0307377, IMG submission 202535) | Soil microbial communities from Risofladan, Vaasa, Finland - TR-3 | ecosystem: Environmental > Terrestrial > Soil > Coastal area > Acid sulfate soil | place: Finland: Risofladan, Vaasa... | reverse complement strand
GCTTTACGCAGAGCGCGGGGACGGGGACGACCCTGTTCAGCGGGGCGCAGACGTACAGCGGGGCGTTCTCGTTCACGGGATCGGCGCTGACGGTCAACGCGGTCCTGTCGGCTACGACGGTGAGCGTCGTCAACGCTGGAATTTTCGCCATAACCGCAACAGGTAGCATCCAGCCGACAACGACTTTATCAGTTGTTGGTCCCACCGCATCATTAGGGACTATCATCGGCGGTTCCGGTTTGATGGACTTCGGAGGAGTTGTAACTCAATCGGGTGGAAGCATTACTGCCGGTCCCATCGCTCTTGGTTCGACTGCGGTTCAATTTCAGGCGAACTATATTGGTACGGGAGGAATCCTTAATGGTAACGGGGTAACCAATCCCGATCTGACATTCCGTGGCAATGTAACGCTGGGGACCTTGAACCAGAATGATGACCCACTGCTTTTTTCTGGTATCAGTGGTGATCAGAATTTTACCAGCTCAGGGCAATCGATCCAGGATATGAATATAACAAACGTTTCAGGGTCGGTTCTTTTGCAAGATCCATTCACACAGGTTTTAGCCCGACCCATCAATGTAGCCAATGGTGCCGTCCTCGATGCACAAGCTAATGCCTTTACTATCCGAGGTGTGCTTTCGTTGAACGCTTCCGGTGTTTTCCGCATTACCGGGAGCGCAGTGACGCAAATTGAGTCATATACCGCGGATGCGCCGCTTCCTGATGCCTCGGTGGCTACCAGCTCATTCATCGAATATTATGGAGTGACGACGATCAATCTGCTTCGTCCTTCTGATGCCAATCCTACGCCATTCACAAACCTGGAGGTCGCTGGTACCGCAACATTGGGGATGGATATTGAAGTCAACCAGGAATTGCATATCACTTCGGGTTCACTGGACGTAGGCGCGAATCATACGATCGTCCACCATGGATGGTCGTGGCGCAACGACGTCGGATTTGCAGGATTCCTCTCACAGACCGGCACCGTGACCTTCGACAAGCCAGCGGGCACAGTATACATCCGCGGCAACAATACCTGGTACATCTTCGAGTGCGTAGTGCCAGGCCTTACCATTCTCTTCGAAAACAACCGGACGCAGAGGATTGCTATCGGAGGCATCTTCCGTGTGCGAGGGACCGCGTGGGGTGCGGGGACGCAGATAAACCTGAACCGGATTGATTCGTCGGGAGGGAACCCGACTATACCTATCTTCGGCGTGGAAGATCCACTGTTCTGGTTCTTCGATATAATACCTGGCGCGACGATGGACATGCAGTTTGTCGATGTCTGGTACAGCAATGCGCGATCAAACCCAACCAATATTCCTCCAGACGTTCATGCAGGATACACGACTCCGGTCAATCAGTGGGACTTCAAGTGGCTGGCAAAACTGTACGCGCTTTATAGTTACACCGAAGACTTGGATTATAACGGCAAGATTGATCGGTTGCGCATCACGACCGAGGCAGCTGTCGGAAATGACTTCACCAACTTCGATATTGAAGTCGAAGGGTACGATATCGACAGGACCAAGGGTGTGAATGGATTCGAGCGCCCGCTGCCAGGTGTGTCACTCTATGTATACCTGAAGGAGAAGACATATCTTGATACCGACGCAGCTCCGCGCTGGCGTGTAACAACGAATACGAGCCTCAAGGATGAGGGAACAAACAGCAAGATATTCGGCACGCTCGAGACCGGTGCATCGGACTACATGATTCCCGGCGATACGGCATGGCCGATCATTGGCTACACGTTGGCGGTACCGCTATACCCGCGTGGTTTCGTGCATTTTTCGGAATCGGTGATCACATCCGGTGGCGCGACCCCAGGCGCCGCTGATTTTGGTTTTGCCGGCGGGCTGAATATCGTTTCGCAATCAGGCTTAGGAGTATCCGAGGCAGAAGGAGACATAGTGGCCCGGGATCTTCCAACCCTATTGGCGGGCGCGTCGATGATCAGTCCTACAGTGGATCTGAAGGATATGGGAACACCTCCGTATTGGGATGCGGATTACGATGTGCTTTCTCCGGGCGCGCCTGCTCCCACTTATCCTCCCCCTTCAGGTTATGGCGGTGACCCCAACACGTATCTAAGCTATGGGAGCCCGGTCCCTGACCCTGGTCCGATTACCCGCCCCGACTTCGAGCTACAACGAGGAGGCTCGATTCTACCGAAGGATCCTACCACCCATCGCGTCTCCGACGTCCTCATCTCCGTGCCGCCCACGCCGCTTGTCCCGACCTCATGGAGCGCGCTCAACCCGGATTCGTGGTTCATCTGGCCGATATGGGCCAGGGACTCCGGCTACTTGCCCGGCGACGTACTCACGTTCGAGCCGCTGACACCGCCTGAGTCAGCCAGCATCACGATAGGCCTGGCGCGAGCATTCGATGGAAGCCAGTGGCTGCGCGACCAGGATTTCATGATTCAGTCCAGGATCAATCCAGTTGCTGTTCCGGGGACCCCGACAATGTTCTATGATTCAAACGTGGCGACCAGGTTTCTTAGTACAGTGCCTGGCATTTGGCTGCCGCCATTCGCGGAGACGGATTTCTCCGGCCTTGCTGGCTTGCCGGACTCCGGTGCCTCATCGAGCGCTTCGGCATCGATCGGAGGAGACTTGTGGAACAATAATCTGCTCGCCTCCGATTCCAAGGTTTATGACAAGGCCTTGTTTGATTTCTGGTTCCAATTATCCGGTGCGCCCGCCAACCTGTATGCAGGTAGGCTGGACATGGTGTCTGGCGCCGCGACGCTGCCTGCCGACTGGTACAGGAGGGTCAGGCCGTTCTCGCTGCAAATACGGGACATCATCACGCAGCGCGGCAGTGTCACCATCATGAACAACGTGATAGACCCGACCAAGGGAGAGCGCACAAGGCTCAACTATGTGCTTGCGGAATCCGGTCCGGTGACTGTAACGGTTTTCACGCTGGCAGGCGACATCGTCAAGGTGCTGCAGCGCGGCAAGCAGGTTCCTGGCGACTACACTGTCAACTGGGATGGGCGCAATCTGGGTGGCGCAGCCGTGGCTCGCGGCATGTATTTCATCCGCGTTGTCGGGCCTGGCATCGACGAGATACGCAAGGTCATGGTTGTCAAGCAGTAAGCGCATTGGCCGACATGGGGTTCAATGATTGGGATTCCCATGTCGGCTGGTCTGCACACGAGAAACACTACAGCCTTATCAGCTCGTACTCCCTGCTTCCCAGTCCGATCTTCTGTCCATGCTCAAGTTGAAGCTCGCTCTTGGTGTTGGGGTGCATGGCGGTGAACTTGTCGTCACCGGCAGCGGCCTTGCCATCGAGCATCGAACCTGGCCAGACCGCGGCGGCTTTGACGAGGTCGAAGGATGCCTGATCGATGGCAACCGGATCGGTTGAGGCAAGAAAGCCTATGTCCGGCACGACGGGTATGTCGCTCCAGGAGGCGCAATCGCAGAGGGGCACGACTTTCTGGATTATGTTCAGGTAGATGACGCGGCCAGCCTTGCCGGATACGGCGCCAAGTGCATATTCGGTCAGCTTCTCGGTAAACTCAGGCAAGCCCACGTCCCAGTCCATGCCTATGGCCTTCGGGACGCAGACGGTCATGCATTCGCCGCAGCCAATACAGGTATCCTGGTTGATCGTGGCCTTGGCGCCTTTCTCTGGCTTGCGCGTCGCCGCGCCGGTGGGGCAGACGGAGACGCACAGGCCGCAGGCTATACAGGCGTCGGCGTTGACCTGGAACTTGACGCAGTGCTGCTCGCGCTTGCCTATGAATGGAGCGCAGCCCATGGCGAGGTTCTTGATGGCGCCGCCAAAGCCGGCCATCTCGTGTCCCTTTACGTGGGTCATAACGATCATGCTGTCGGCGGCCAGGATGCCGCTGGCTATCTTGGCCGATTTGAAGCGGGTACACGAGGTGGACAGCGGGACTTCCCGCCAGTCGTCGCTCTTGAGGCCGTCTGCGATGATGACGGGAGCGCCACAGACCTCGGGGACGAAGCCGTGGGCTATGGCGGTGTTGAGGTGGTCGACCGAATTGGACCGGGAACCGGTATACAGGGTGTTGGTGTCGGTAAAGAACGGCCTGGCGCCCTTGGATGTGGCCAGATCGGCTGCCGCGCGGGCAAAGACGGGGCTGATGTAGGCATCGTTGCCCATCTCTCCAAAGTGAATCTTGATGGCGCACAGGTCGCCGGCGCGCAGGGCCTCCGGCGAGTTCTGGGCAACCTTGGCGAGCAGGGCGCGTATCTTGGCTATCGAACTGGTCTTGGTGCTCTTCGATCGGGCATCCATGAAGTAGACGGGTACAGGCATGGGATATTCCTTCGGTTCAATGTGTAGTGGGCTGATCATACACCAAGACGAGCCTCGCGGTCATCACCGGGTGGATGGCAGCAGGAAGAGCCTGGCGACCAGGGCATTGGTCTGTGGGTCAATGCCCACTTCCGCCCGGGTGCGCAAGGACTGCAATCCCATGAGGGCGATGTCACAGCCGAGCCGCAATCCGACGACTATCGATGCCGGCTCAGGTCGCTGTCCGGCCCAGGCTGAGTCGACAAACATGGTCAGCTCGATGTCGCGCATTATAACAAGCTCGGAAAAGGAGATTGTCATATCGGCAGGAATCCAGCCGGCTGACAGCGAGGCGCCGAACATGGCTCTGCCTATGGCGTCGACGCGCGATGCATCGGCGACGCTCAGCGGATCGGACAGGAAGAACGGTGCGCGACCATCCGGATCGAATGCCACCCGTGTCATGCCTCCGGCACTTATAACCAGAAATGGCGACGGCGCATACGAAAGTGCGGTAACGGCAAATCCGAAATGCCGATCGGCCACGATGTCATATTGATGCCCTGCGTCGAGTCGCGCCTCGCTCCATGGACCTGCGCCGTTCGATAGCAGGGTCAATCCACTGGTCAAAAGCATCCGCGATCCATCCAGGCCGATGCGGTCCTGTTCGAGTCCGGAGAACAGCTCGAGCCTGCCATCTCCCCACGGAAACGCTGCGGTAAGGCTGGATCGCTGGTAGAGCAGCGGTAGGTCTTCGGCGTTGTCGTCCGGCCAGTTGGCCAGGGTGAGGGCAGACAGGCGCAGCCATGGCATGACATCGAGCAATCCTGATACGGTGATGGATGGCATGATGGTTCCATCAGAATACGCGTTCCAGTCCGCTCCGCCGTCGGCACCAAGCTCGAACGATCCAAGGCGGAAGCCAAGTCCCGCGCCAAAGAAAATGGTGTCATTGAGATAGAACTGATCACCCGGATACGCTGTTGAATCGAGGCGCGCCGTCATGGCCAGCGCGGGACGCTTTGATGGCGCATGGTCAAAAGGCGCCATCATTGAGCTGGCCCTTACGATAGCCGTATCGTATTCAGCCCGCGCCTCCTCAAGCCGCCTGTCGATTCCGCCTGGGGTCAGGGTCCCCAGGTGTGTCGATACGGCTTCAGCGGACGCATAGCCCAGGGAAGCCAGTTCATCGACCCTGTCAAATGACATGAACGAGAACGATTCGACATCGCAGCGAATCCATATCGCTTCCGGGTACCGAAGTATGTCGACAACCCCGGCCCTGCGCTTGCCGATGTCGAGTGCGGTGTTGAGCACGACGAGCGGATTGCGCAGGTTGAGGCCCTTGGCGTCATAGAAGGTGCTCGACACGATGACCTGTTCGGAGTACTTCGTAGCCAGACCGAGCGGCACGAGGTTTGTTATCCCGCCATCGATAAGCAGATGACCATCATAGGGCACAGGCGGAAAGAAGACAGGCAAGGCGTAGCCTGCCTCCATAATCGTAAGAAGATCACCTTCGGCCAGGAGGATCTGCCGTTTGCTTAAGAGGTCCTCGCAAGCTATCAATATTGGTATGGGCAGGTCTTCCAGCCGGAGGTCTCCGAGATACAGCCGGATAAGGTCGCTGAAGCGGCGTGGATCCAGGATGCCACCGGTCACAGGAAAGACGGGCGAAAAAAGAGCATTCAACTCCGTCCGAGAGACCAGTTCGTACAGCTGATCCGGCGACAGGCCGGCCGCGTACAGGAGTCCGATAATCGAGCCCATGGAGTTGGCTACGATGAAGTCGGGGACTATGCCGGCCTCTTCCAGCCGCTTGAGCACGCCGATGTGGGCAAAAGCCCGCGCCGATCCACCCGACAATACCAGCCCTACAGGCTCGCGAAGCCCTTTGGTTCGAGCCAGTATGCGCTCTCGGAATCCGGCTTCACCATAGATGATGGGAGTCGACGCGAGCAATAGCGGGTCCGTCTGCTGGGACCACGTGGGCACACCCGCCTGGACTGCCATGACGAGCATGGCGATGGCGAGGCGGGTTTTGATTATCATGCCGCGTTATACTCGTCCAACAGGTGCTGCATAGATGGCGAATTCATCTGTGCCGTCAACGCCAAGCGCCGCATCGAGTTTTTGCTGGTCATAGGCGGCCTGCGCGCAGGTGCCTAAGCCCAGTGCCTCACAGGCGCCGTACAGGGCCTGGCAGACGTGGCCAGCGTCAAGGAGTATGGTCTTGGCTGCGGCTATGGTGTAGCGCCACTCGGTCCGATATGGCACGACTGTCCAGATGAACATGGCGGCGCAATTCCACAGTTGCTCCGCGAGTCCTGCGTCCATCTCGGCATCGAGGTCGAGCCAGCCATTCCTGGTCTGGTCGGCTCCGGCTACTATGGCGGCGGGCTTGATCATGGCCAGCGCATGTTCCACAGGCAGGAAGCGGTACAAGCCAGGCTGAAGCCCGGTGACCCTGCGTATGTACAGCATGGTGTCGAATGGATGGCGACATCCGCCGCTGGGCACCGTCCTGAAGGCGTTGTCCTTCTTGACGACCTTGACACCGGCGCTGGCCCACAACAGGAATGACAGCTCCTCAAGCGATAGAGGTGCAGTCAGATACTTGCGCCGCGAGCGTCTGCTCGCAGTCACATCGCGGAAGCTCTTGTCGCCGAGCCCGGTGGCCGCCGGATCGGGCAGCTGTACCCGGAAGGCATCAGCCGGAACAGGCTGTACAAACGCAGGCGCCGGCACTCCACGAGATTGCGGCGTGCTGCCGAAGTCGAGCCTGTCCCAGTTGGACCTGAGCATGTTTCTGCCCAGTGCGATATTATCCGCCGTTTGATGCTCTTCGGGTATCGTGGCGGCTTCGGGATGGGCCGCCTTATAGCTTGCCAGCGCGGCATCGAGGTCGGAAAGGAAGCCATCGATGTCGCCATCGGTTGTGTCCCAACTGGCCATCCAACGGACGGCGCCGCCTTCCCAGTCATAGAAGAAGCGCTTGGCGCGCAATTCCTCGGTTACCACCGCCGGCAGTTTGATGAATATGCCGTTGGTCTGGGCAGGGTACTCAAGCGGCAGGCCTCGTTCGCCAAGGCCTGCTGCCAGGCGCCGGGCCAGGTTGTTGGCCGCGGTGGCGCATTCCTTCCAGAGGCCGTCCTTGACGTATTCATCGAACTGCGCGGCTATGAAGCGCATCTTGCTGGCCAGTTGCAGGCGCGTCTTTCTGAGCCGCGCCGTGTCGGGAAGGCTACCGTCTGATCGCGGGGCAAAGACAACGGCTTCTCCGAACATCAGGCCATTCTTGGTGCCGCCGAAGCACACCACATCGGCGCCTGCTGGAGCCGCGCCGGTCGGGACTTTGTAGCCGGCCGCCGCGGCGGGGCCGACACCCAGAGCCACTGCCGCGTTTGAAAGACGGGCGCCATCGATGTGCACAGCCATGCCTGCCTGGTGGGCCAAGCGGCACAGTTCCGCAAGCTCATCCTGGGTATAGACCGTGCCCACTTCGGTTGGCTGGCTGATAGACAGGGCGGCGGGACGAGCCTTGTGCATGTCATCGTAGTGGTGGATCATCCGCTCCAGGGCTGATGCGACTATCTTGCCGTCCCTGGTATCGACGGATACGAGCTGGGCGCCGGTGACGGCAGTCGGAGCGCCTGTCTCGTCGACCAGTATGTGGGCGCAGTCCGAGCAGAAGATGGCGTCACCCTGGCCCGCAAAGCAACCGAGCGCGTAGACATTGGCGCCGGTGCCGTTGAGCACGAATCGCACCGTCGCGCCGGGACCGAACAATCCGGCAACCGCCACTTCCGCCTTCGCGGTCAGTGGATCGTCACCGTATCCCACCGCGTGGCCCGCGTTGGCGCGCACGAGCGCCTCCATTATTCTTGGGTGCGCCGCCGCGTTGTTGTCGCTCGCAAACCACCGGTCTTCCATGCTTTCCTCCGAAGATCAAGTTATCAGTCATCTGTGATCAGTCGCGCTTGCCCGTTACCTTGATCACGTGGTAGCCAAACTGGGTAGACACCACGTCGGATATCGAGCCGACGCCGAGGCTCTTGCATGCGCTCTCGAATGCGGCGACCATCTTGCCGGGGCCGAACCAGCCCAGGTCGCCGCCCGACGACTTGGATGGGCAGGTAGAGAACTCCCGGGCAAGCGAACCGAAGTCGGCGCCTTGCTTGGCCTTGCGGACCAGATCCTGGGCCAGAGCCCTGTCCTTGACGAGTATGTGGCTGGCTTTCCATTCCATTGTTGACTCCTCTATGTATATGAAGCGCTGAACGCGGCTATGGCCTTTACCACCTGGTCCAGCTGATCCCTGGGCGGCAATATGGTCGTGCGGAAGTGGGCCGTGCCCGGAAGCTGGCCAAAGCCCGATCCCGGTACGACACAGATGCCGGTGGCCTCGAGCAGGGCCATGCACCACTGTTCGTCGGTCTTGCCCTTGGGCAGCTCGAATCGTGGGAACGCGTACATCGCGCCGGCGACCTCGTTGCACTTGAATCCGGGTATGGCGTTGAGGCCGGCCGCGAGTGATTTTGCCCGCGACTTGAGTTCGCCGAGTATGGCCTGCTTCTCCTGGTCGTGGACGGCCCGGCTCGGGCTGCCTTCCGGAGGCGGCGCGACCAGGCTGTACAGCACGACCTGGCCAGGCAGGTTGGCGCACAGGCTGACCGACTGCATCTTGAGTATCTGTGCCATCACCTCGTCGGAGACGTTGCGCACTTCCATGTAGCCGCCGCGCTGGCCGCATTCGCCGAGGTAGCCCTTGCTGGTGGAATGGAAGCTGAACAGCGACACATCGCGCTCGCCGAGTTCCATCATGGCCTTGGCAAACGACTCGAATTTCTCGCCTTCGCGGTAGATGTTGTCCTGGTATACTTCGTCGGCCAGTATGGTCAGCCCATGTTCCTTGGCAAACCGTATGACCATCTTGACGTTGTCCGCTGTCAGTACTGATCCGGTGGGGTTTCCCGGGTTGATGACGACTATGCCCTTGGGCCTGATGCCGGCCTTGACCGCCGTCTTCAGCGATTCCTCAAGCATGTCGCGGGAAAGCGCCCATTCATGGTCCTCGTCGAGGTAGTACCCGATCTGGTGTCCCTGGTACATGGTGATGGTGGCCGAGTACAGCGGGTACTGGGGTATAGGAATCATGATGCCGTCGGATGGCTCGGCAAGGAGCAGCCGCAACGCCGCCTGTACTCCCTTGGACGCTCCATCGGTCAGATATATTGATTCTGGATCTGCCTTGATGCCGTCGCGGCGGGTTATGAAGGCGGCGACGGCATCACGGATGTACTTGAGTCCCTTGCTCTCCGAATAGGCCCCGAGTCCGTTCTTTGAGCCGGTCAGCAGTTTGTGGGCGGCTTCGATTGCTTCCACTGGAAAGGCGCCTGGTGCCTTGTCGGCAAGGCCAGGGTATTCGCAGAGCGCCAGGAGCTGCCGCGTCCACGAGAGCGGCGCTTGCCCCAGGGCCTGAGGATTGCCTATGTTGCAGTATATGATGCGCCGCCCGGCCTTCTCGAGTTCCTGGGCTCTGGCGACGAGCGGGCCACGGACGGCGTACTGGGTATCCAGCACGGCCTTGCCAATATCATGTATGGAAACGGCCATGGAAGCCTCCTGTCAGACTGTCGCCATTCTACCATCCGTATGCCGATCGAACAAGTCGAGGCGACAATCCGGTATATCGATACTGGCCCTCGACCCGGGTGGGGCGGCGGTAGTAGTATGTATCTCGTGACAGAACTGCATGAAACGGCCGCCCGTCCGGAACGGGCCTACCTCGTCGGTGTGCGTGACGAAGAGGTTCGCATCGTCGAGGCGGAGAGTCTCCTCCGGGAGCTGTCCGGTCTGACATCGACGCTTGGCATTGAGACGGCCGGTACGATGATGGTAGGCCTCAGGACAAGGAGCGCGGCCACGCTCGTTGGCTCGGGCAAGGTCGAGGAGATCATAGCCGCCGCCAAGGCTGAAGGCGCCGACTCGATCATATTCGACAAGACGCTGAGCCCGGTTCAGCAGCGCAACTGGGAAGAGGCATCCGGGCTGCAGGTCTATGATAGATCCGAATTGATAATCGACATTTTCGGAAGCCGCGCGCGCACGCGCGAGGCGACCCTGCAGGTCGAGCTGGCACGCCTGCGCTATTCGTTGCCCCGGCTGGCACACTCATACGGTGACCTGCATAGGCAGCGGGGTGGGCGTTACGGCACCAAGGGCTCAGGCGAGCAGAAGATAGAGCTGGACAGGCGGCAGATTGCCAAACGAATAGCCGATATCGAGGACGAACTGGAGCTGGTTCGCAAGAGCCGCGCCACCCAGCGCAAGCGCCGCGAGCGCCTTGCGCTGAGGCGGGCCGCCATAGTCGGGTATACCAACGCCGGCAAGTCGTCGCTGCTCAATGTGCTGGCGACCAGCGCCGACGTGCTGGCCGAGGACAAGCTCTTCGCGACGCTTGATCCGACGACGAGGCGGCTGGATACGGGATCGGGCTCGGTGCTGGTCACCGATACTGTCGGATTCGTCAGGAACCTGCCACATGGCCTCGTGGAGGCGTTCAAGGCTACGCTCGAGGAAGCCGCCGATGCCGATCTACTGGTGCACGTAGTCGATGCCTCCGATCCGGAATGCGACATCCAGTACGAGACGACGCGGAAGGTGCTCGCGGAGATAGGCGCCGACACGTCCAAGTCAATACTGGTCTACAACAAGATAGACAGGATGCCCGACCGAACGCCGCTGGAATTCGTGTCGGTGCGGCACCAGGGGGCTATCTTCGTGTCGGCCAGGACAGGTGAGGGCCTGCCTGCCCTGAAGGCCGCGATCGAGGCGGCGCTGACGGCCGACGAGGCGGAGATGACGCTGAGCATCCCGTCCATGGAGTATGCGCTGGTGCCGCTGTTGTACCGCGAGGCAACCGTAGTCAGTGAAGAGCATGATGGCGAGAACACGATAGTGCGGTGCCGGGTACCCGACAGGCTCGTGTCGCGGGTGGAGCGTTTTAGAATCTAACGCTGGGTTAGCCTTCCTTGGTTTCCTTGGCGTAGAACTGCAACAGCTGAACCATATAGTAAATCTTCTTGTACGCCTCGGTCATGGCCTCGCGGAGGGGAATGGGTGAGGCGTTCTCTATTTCTTTCCAGTTGAGCATCAACTCATGGTGAGGTTTTGCCAGGTCGTCGATAAGCGCCTTGAGCAACCTGCCCACGGTTATCAGGCTGAGAGCCGAGCTGTTGACCAGAGTCAGGGCCTTGTCGTTGATGTCCTTGAGCAGTTGCCGAACGAATTTGATGTATTCTTTTTCCCTGTCGGCACGCATCAAGGCATTGCGCATCCGCGCGCCTATATCGCCATCATCTGCGAGCGAATCGTCAAACTGGATTATCTGCTCCGATACTTCAAGCAGGCCATGATAGCCATCGGACAATTGTTGCGATTGGATGTTGGCCGACCATTGGCCGCGGATAAGAAGGAGGTCAACCAGGTCCCGTATGTCTTTCTTGAAATAGTCGATCAGATAGGCCTTGAGGTAGTTGAGCGGTTGGGTCTGGGTATAGCCACCGAGCATTTTCTTGGCAAAGACAATATTGGCCTTGTCTGTGTAATTCTTGAGCCGCAGCACTATCGATGTGCCGAACACGGTCTTGGCTAGATCGTCGATTTTCGAATTTCGGCGTTCCTGCGCTATTTTTTGCAGTGTCATCGTCGTCTGGTTCTTCATCTTGTCGATGAACGTCTCGACGATGCGTTCGCCTGTCAGCCGCGGCGTGACCGTCAGGAACGGGTCGCGCTTGACGTGCATCACCAGCTGCTCGAGAACGCTTGAATCACGGACGCTCTTGAGGGCGACAGCCAGCTTGGTCCAGGATTCCACCTGGATTACATCCATGTTGCGGTATTCCTTGAGCGCCTCGAATATGCGCTTCCAGTCGGCTTCAAGGTCAAGCGGGATGAATACCTCGAGGAAATCATGGATGTCATCCGCGATGTAGTCGCCTGACAGTGAATCGAATTTAGGGTTGTACGCGAAATTGCGCTCGGCGATGTTGGAATCGAATTTCTTGAGAAGAAAGAAGAAATCAAAGTTTATAAAATTGATGAACGAGAGCAGGGTCGAGTAGGCGTTGTCTATCTGCATCGTCTTTTCGGCGTCGAAGGCCGAGAAGAAGGAGAGCATTGACTGCTTGATGTGTTCCTGCAGGTCCTTGATCGACAGGGTTTTGGCCTTTTCTTTTATGTATTCGTCGGTAAGACACGCCGCGAACTGCTTTTGCTCCGCCGACAGGAAAGTCTCGATGACAAAGGACTTGAGGACGCCGCTCTGCGATGCATTGGTCAGCATGACCTGAGCCGGGGCGATTACCTTGTAGGTCTCATAGAAGAACCGCGCGATACCGGGCAGTGCCTCCGATGTCTTGGGCTTGTAAAAATGGTAGCGGGAGTGCGAGAGGTCCTTGCCGATGTTCTTGATAAGCCGCTTCTTGTCAGCCTCGGGGTCGCCCATGCCAAAGATTCCCAGAATTTTCTGCAGAAAACCGGGATCCGACGAGTCATCATTGCGCGGTCTGTTATTCTGCGCGAGTTGGTCTTTGTTCGTGGGCATACTGCCAAACCTTACTATGTCCAGGCTCCCTCGTCAATAACGAAGCGCCAGGAGCCTGTCGGACTTATAAACGCACGCGAGAATATTTTGGAAAAAACAAGGGAATGAAGATCAATGAAGTGCTTTTTGACCGGACTCGGCGCTCTGCGGCGCAAAATCGGCTCATCAATCGGGCCATACACGAAGTATGGCCCTCAATCCTCACCAATTTTGCACTCGCAGATCACTTTCGCCCGATCAAAATTCTAAGTCCGACAGGCTCCTAGTTCTCCGGAGGCAAAGGTACGCATGCCATCGGTTGTCATGATCATTATGGAACCGGAACGGTCGACGCCAGCCAAGGTGCCCGTTACAGGCGCGTCGCCAATTCCAGGACGGAATGTCACTGGCTTTCCTGCCCAGACAAGCATCGAGGTGTACGCTTTTTCCCACTGGGCGGCGGCACCGCGGAGCGCGAACAAGGAGGCCAGCAGTGGCGCGAGCAGTGCTGAGGGTTCCGGAGCGATTCCTGTCTGTAGCCTGATTGATGTAGGCTCGGTTCTGTAGCCCGACGGAAAACTGGTCTGGCCGCAATTGAGGCCGATGCCAGCGTATATGGTAGCGCCGTGGGATTCGCACAGAATCCCCGCCAGCTTGTGTGCGCCGCATATGACGTCGTTGGGCCACTTGAGCAGCGGCGCCGTTTCGAATCGGGTGCCAGCCTGTCCGGCCCATGACTGGCAGGCGCGCACCAGGGCTATGCCAGTGATCAACGGCAACGGTGCCGGCCCGAATTCGCCCGCCGGGAACCACAGGGTGACGAGGAGACTGCCGCCTGCCTGCCCCTGCCAGCTTCTGCCCGGCAGCCTCCCGCGCCCTGCGCTCTGCTCGTCAGCGTATAGAAGGCCATACGGAGTCTCACGCGACAGATGCCACGCCTCGTCCATAGTGCTTGTGACGCGGGCTGCGTGGTAGCTGCGGGCGCCAGGGAAAGGGTTGTCCAGAGAAAGCTCCGTAGGCATGGTTCTGTCGTACCAGCATTCGATGCCAGCGGTCAAGGGCGGTTGACTGACGGGCTGTGAGGCGCTAGCCTCTCTGGTAGCGCGCGTCCGCATCTCAAGGGACCCGCGCCGGTGCCGTCTTTCGGCGTCGCTCCGCAGTGCCATCGTGGTAGCTCGGAATGACGCGGCGGGAACGCGGCCGGAAAGGAACTGTTCGTGTGCGGAATCGTAGGCTACACGGGGCCCAGGCAAGCCTCCAGAATTCTGGTGGATGGCCTGAAGCGCCTCGAGTATCGTGGTTATGACTCGGCAGGCATAGCCGTGCTGAGGGATGGCCAGACCAAGGATGGGGACGCCCCCATCGTCATCATCAAGAAGAAGGGCAAGATAGCCGAGCTCAGGCAGGCGGTGCCCAGGGATATGCCTGGAACCTGCGGCATCGGCCACACCCGATGGGCCACCCACGGCGGCGTCACCGACGCGAATGCCCACCCGCATACCGACACGTCGGGCACGGTAGCCATAGTCCACAACGGCATCATAGAAAACTATACCGCCCTCAAGGAGATGCTCCAGGCAGACGGTGCCGTCTTCAAGAGCGACACCGACAGCGAAGTTATCGCTCACCTTGTTGCATACCACTATGCTGGTGATCTTGAAACCGCGTTGAAGGCCGCGTTGCGGCACCTCAAGGGGACGTATGGCATAGCCGCCGTCCACTCGAACGAGCCAGGCCGCATCGTGGGCGCCCGCAATGGCAGCCCGCTGGTAGTGGGTGTCGGCGACGGCGAGATGCTCCTGGCAAGCGACGTGACGGCGCTGCTGGCGCACACGTCCACAGTGGTCTATCTGAATGACGGCGATGTCGTGTCGATGAATCCAACCGAGTTCAGGATAAGCGACCGCGAAGACAACCCCGTCGATCCGACCCTGGACCAGGTCACCTGGAAGCTCGATGCCATCGAAAAGGAAGGCTTCTCCTCGTACATGGAGAAGGAGATATTCGAACAACCTGAATCGGTCGAGCGCGCATTGTCAGGGCGGATGGATTTCGAGTATGGCTCGGCCAAGCTCGGTGGCCTCAATCTGTCCAAGAAGGAGCTGCACGCGATCGAGCGCCTGCGCGTGATAGCGGCGGGCACTAGCTGGCACGCCGGCCTCGTCGGTTGCCAGCTCCTCGAGTCGGTGGCGCGCCTGCCGGCGCAGGCAGAACTGGCCAGCGAGCTTCGGTACCGCAACCCGGTGGTCGAGCCGAACACGTTGTACCTGGCGGTTTCGCAGTCGGGCGAGACAGCTGATACGTTGTACGCGATGCGTGAGATCCAGCGTCGCGGCGGCTCGGTGCTTGGTATATGCAACGTCGTCGGATCAACAATAGCGCGGGAGAGTGACGGCGGCATCTATGTGCACTCGGGACCGGAGATAGCCGTGGCGTCGACCAAGGCGTTCACGAGCCAGCTCGCGGCATTCTACCTGTTGACTCTGTCCCTGGCGCGCCTGCACGACATGTCGCACCGCGATGGTGAAGTGTTCCTTGGGCGGCTCAAGTCCGTACCAGAGGCCATCAAGCGGACACTGGCGTTGCGCGATTCGATACAGGTCATAGCCAAACGCTATGCCCACCACCGCGATTTCCTGTTTCTGGGCCGGGGCCTCCTGTATCCCATAGCGCTCGAGGGGGCGCTGAAGCTCAAGGAAATTTCATACATCCACGCGGAGGGATATGCCGCTGGCGAGATAAAGCACGGGCCGATCGCCCTTGTGAGCCCTGACACGCCGAGCGTGTTTCTCGTACCAAACGACCACTTGCGCGAGAAGACCATATCGAACATGAAGGAGATCAAGGCGCGCGGCGGGCCTATCATAGCGCTGGCTGAAGAAGGCGATGACCTGGTGGCGGGCATAGCCGATGACTACATACCTGTTCCCAGGGTCGGTACGGCGTTCCAGCCATTCGTGATGGTGCCTCCGCTGCAGCTGTTCTCGTATTTTTGCGCCCTGGAACGAGGTTGCGACATAGACCAGCCGCGCAACCTTGCCAAAAGCGTGACGGTGGAATGATGGGACGGGCGGCGCCGCTGGTCGTGTGTATCATGCTTGGCCTGGCCGCCTGCGGCCGGGTCGTCCCTGTCGCGCCGCCCGATGCCGCCACGGCTGAAAGCCCCGCCACAGCCATGCCCGCGAGTCTGCAAGCGGGGCGCGCTGTCCTGGTGCGCGGAACCGCACGCACAAGCGGCGTGCCCGGCTTTGGTCACAATGCCTTTCCGGCGCTGTCCGGCGCCTACCTGTACCAGCGGGCCGGATTTTCGGCGGCTGGACTTTCGGCGGCTGGACTTTCGGCGGCTGGGCAACCGGATAGCGTGGCCATATGGTATACTATTGTGCCGCTGCTCATTGCCCCGCCGTGGTCCGCCGCCACATGTCCGGGCATGCCCGCGGAATACAGGACGTACACCGCGCCGACGGCGCAGGAAGGCGCGACACTGTGGCTCCTGTCCAGCGACCGATTCTCGCTTATCGTGGCCATGCCCTCGAGTATGATGGAGCCTTGCCGCTTCCTGGCTGTCTTCGCAGAACGCTTCTCGTTCTTCCTGCGCTATTCCGAGCGCCCCGAGGACATCTCATTTCCCGCGACTCTGGACATCGGCAGGTAGTATCTGTACTGCCTGCCGATGTCCAGTATGATCAGAGACGTCGCATCAGCGTTTCATAGAACATGCAGCATCGTCTGACATTGTCAACCGAAATGCGCTCGTTGGCTGCATGGATGCATGCCAGGTCAGCAGGAGCCTGCGTGACCGGCTCGAAGCGGTAGAGCGCTTCGACAACATCGATGTAGTGCTTGGTGTCGGTGCCCGCGGTAAACATGAACGGCACCACGCCGGCTTCGGGAAACACTTCCTGTATGCACGCGCCAATGGCGCGGTAGCCGTCATGATCGACAGGCGCCTCGGGTAGCGGCTCGACGGTGTGGCCAACATGGGCATATCCGGCCTTGGCTCCGGCCCTGGCGGCGATGGTGTCGAGTCTGGCCACGGCGGAGGCGACGGTGTCGCCGGGCAGCACGCGCACGTTGATAATGGCCTGGGATTTCTCCGGCAGTACGTTTTCCTTGTCGGAGCCTGACAGCATCGTCGCCGCCTGGGTAGTCCTCACAAGCGCATTGGTCGTCGGTGACATCGAGAAGGCCGCCTTGACGAGCGGCGCAGTCAGACCCAGGTTCCTGAAGAGCAGCCGGTACGCGAACGGCGCGTATGGTGACAGGTCGCGGAGGAATCGCGCCAGCGTCGCGGTGATTCTGGCAGGGAAGGGGCTTGCCTCGGAAAGCGCTACCGCCTTTGACACGAGGCCGGCGGCGGTATGGCGCGGCGGCATCGACGCATGCCCACCGGCTCCCGTCGCGGTTATGGCCACATCGACATAGCCTTTCTCCGCGACACCGATCAGGGCCAGTGGCCTGTCAGCAAACGAGAGCATGCCCTGGGCCACGAAGCCGCCTTCGTCCAAGAGGAATGACGCGTGAACGCCTCGGGCCTTGAGCATCGCGGCTATGGAGGCAGCTCCGCGCTCGCCTCCTATCTCCTCGTCGCCACCGAATGCGAACCAGATGGTGCGCTTGGGTACAAATCCTGATTTCAGCAGGCGTTCGGCCGCTTCAAGAGCGCAGACCATCATGATCTTGACATCCTGGGTGCCGCGGCCGTGCACATAGCCATCCGCTATGTCGCCGGAGAAGGGTGGCCTGTGCCAGAGGCTATCATCACCGGCTGGGACAACATCGAAGTGCGCTGTCAGTATGACCGGAGCCAGTAATGGATCACTGCCTGGCCACTCGTAGACCAGGGCACGGTCGCCCGCCTCGACTCGTAGCAGCCTGTCACGGACGAGGGGAAATAGTCCTGGTGCCGTCTCGAGCAGGCGCTCGAAGGCCGCTCCGTCCTCCTCGGAGGCATCAAACCTGGAGATGGTCGGTATCTTGATCAGGGTGGACAGCTTCTGTTCAACGCCGGCATACGCCTCCAGCCGCGACGCGTCGAGTACGTCGGGAGCGGCGGCCCCGGGTGTCAAGAGCGCGCGCGTTACCATGACGGCCAGTACGATGACGATGAATGCGGCCACAAGCAGGAATGGTGTGATCATACATACTCCTCAGGAAGCGTTTTGTATCGATGCCAGCTCTGAGTATCACCCGGAGCGATCTGGCAGTAAAGCCCGGATCGGGCCGATTTTCCGGCTTGTCTGCGCTAAAACGATATCGTATGCTGGCGCTCGGAGGATATCCAATGAAAGAAGCCGATGACGATGTCACTGGCCAGACTGGCTCGACGGCCGGTGCCATGACCGTACGGTCGTTTGTCGCATCACTCGCGGTGCTGGCAGTCTTGATGCTGGCCGCTGGCATACTGACGCTCGTGGTGCCCGGCGGTTCATACCAGCGTGTGGCAGCGGCGGATGGCTCCTTGGTGGTCGTCCCCGACAGCTACCAGCCAACTGCCCGACCCGACTACCCTGTCTGGCGCTGGTTGACCGCCCCGCTCGAGGTCCTGGCCAGCGATGACGCGGCGCTTGCCATCGTCATCATCATATTCATAGCCGTGGTCGGTGGGTCGTTTGCGCTGTTGCGCGAAGCGGGTGTGCTCAAGGAGAGCGTCAGGCTTCTGGCCAGACGCTTCGAATCGCGGCGCATCGCGATGCTCGCGATCCTGTGTCTCTTCTTCATGGCCATAGGCAGCTTCATGGGTGTCTTCGAAGAGGTAGTGCCGCTCGTGCCGCTGGCTATTGGGCTGTCACTGTCGTTTGGCTGGGATGTCTTTACCGGTCTTGGCATGAGCATCCTTGCCGTTGGATTCGGGTTCTCCGCCGCGATAGCCAACCCGTTCAGCATAGGCACAGCCCAGCGACTGGCAGGCATACCGGTGCTCAGCGGCTCGCTCTTCAGAATCATTGTGTTCCTGTGCGTCTATGCCTTGTACATGGCATTCATGGTCACCCATGTGCGCTCGATTGAACGCTCGAGGCTCCTGCATGATGCAATGCCCGGCGACCGACCTTCTGCAGAGCCGGAACCCGATGCGGCGGCCGCGCCGCGGCTGTTCGCCGGAGTCAGGTTCTTTGGTTGGTCGAGCGGGGCACTCGCGCTTGTCGTAGCGCTTTCTTCAGTAACGCGCATCGGTTCGGATCTGGTGCTCCCGGTTATTGCTCTTGGTTTCCTTGTCATTGGGGCCGGCGCGGGGCTGTCGGCCGGCATCAAGCCGGCAGCGGCTGCCAGGTCCTTCGGCGCCGGCGCGCTCGGCGTGCTGCCGGCGGGACTGCTCATCCTGATGGCGCTTAGTGTCAAGCGGATAGTCGTATCGGGCGGCATCATGGATACGGTGTTGTATGGCGCCAGCAGACTGCTGGCGGGCACGTCACGATATGGCGCGGCGGCTCTGATGTACCTGGTCGTACTTGGGATGAATTTCTTCATTGGCAGCGCGAGCGCCAAGGCCTTCCTCCTGATACCGATACTGTCGCCACTGGCGGATCTATCGGGTGTGTCCAGACAGATAGCGGTGCAGGCCTTTGCCTTCGGCGACGGCTTCTCAAACATGCTGTACCCGACCAACGCGGTGCTGTTGATATCGCTGGGCCTGGCCGGCATGTCCTGGGGTCAATGGTTCAAAAAAACATGGAAGCTGCAGGCCGCGACGTTCGTGCTGACAATGGCCCTCCTCTTGGTCGCGGTCGCGATAGGGTACCGATAGCGGCTGTTGCTCGCCTGAGCGCATCTGCTATACTCCGCGACCATGAGACGAACCGCTTGTGTACTTGTGTTGCTGGTATTGATCGGTGTGGCTGCCACTGGTCAGGAGTCCGAAGCCGCTGCCGTATGGGCGGGGCGATGGGATGGACAGCTGCATCTGGCCCAGGGCCAGATGCCGTTCTCGCTGCGCATCACCCTTGGTGGCGCCTTGCTCGATCTGCCGAGCGCACAGCTGTATGGGTATCCGTCGGCCACGGCACAGGTATCGGGCGATTCGGTAGCGCTATCGTTTGCCTTCGGCGGCGGCATGATGACGCTTGCAGGCCAGTCTGTGGACGGGCGGGTCGAAGGCTCGTTCCGGCAGGGCGATGGCCCAGATGCCCCCGGTGGCACGTTCTTCATGACGCGCTCGGAGACCCAGCCCGATTCATCGACCCTATGGACGGCTACCGCGCCCGACGGAGCCCGGCTTGCCGGAACCCTGCTCGTGCCTGCCGGCGCCGTGCCTGCCGCGACCAGGCCGCCGCTTGTCATACTGCACGCGGGGCTTGGCGCTGCCGATCGCGATGGCAACAACTACAACGTACCCGGCAAGAATGACGCGCTGCGGCTCCTGGCAGAGGATCTGCTGGCTCGGGGAGTCGCGACGTACCGATACGACAAGCGCGGCTCGGGAGAATCTTCGTGGCTGGTCAAGCGCGAAGAGGACATGAGCCTCGAGGCGTGGATACACGACATGGCCGCGGTTGCCAAGGAGCTGTCTGAGAGCGGCTGCTATTCCGGTATATGGTTGCTCGGCCTTAATGATGGCGCCCTCGTCGCGGTGTCTGCCGCCAACGAGTGCATCATAGCCGGGACGAAGGTGGCTGGTACCATAGTCGCATGTGCCTCGGCGGACGGCACGCTCGACGCGTTCAGAAAGGCGGTGCGGCAGGCGCCGGATGACCAGCGCGCTGAGGGAGAGGCGATCATAGCCGCCCTGCTCGCCGGTCACCAGGTGGAGTCGCCTTCAAGCTACTACGCCGCAGCTTTTCGGCCGAGCTTCCAGCCATACCTGATCGAGGCATTCAAGCGCGATATAGAGACCGAGCTTGCCCTCTGGAACGGCCCGTGCCTGCTGATCCAGGGTGACATGGACATGCAGGCGACGCTTGCCGACTTCATGGCGCTCGGCGCGGCTCGGCCTGGCGCCACAACGATAATGGTTCCCCGCATGAACCACGTGCTCAAGGACGTCTCACAGGATGTCGAGGAGAACCACGCCGCCTTCAGCGACCCGAGCTACCGTGTGTCGGATATTCTTGTTGGCGCAATCGTCGAGTTTGTATCGAATCCCTGAACCACTTCAATCGAGTCCTTGGTCATGGTGATAGACCGCCGGCAAGGGCCGCGATCGATGCGGGCAGGAGTGTTATGCCGCTTGCTGTCACCACGGAGCCGTTTGTGTGCCATACCGCTTCGTCGACGGTAGTCGCCGCGCTCTCGGGCCACAGCGCGGTAGCCGCCGCGAACAGGAATATCCTGCATAGCGGTGAAAACACCAGGGCGGCTCGATCCGAATCGAACTGAAACTGCATGGTAGTATCGTAGGCTCCGTTCCGTGGCCCGCCGTGAATGGGATGAGCGGATACGACCAGTGCCAGCATGGGGATCGCTCCATCTCCAAGCGGAACGTGCGCGGCTATGAGATCCATCGGCCATGGCACATAGATGGCGACGGGCGCTGACCACGCCTCCGCCCAGCGCGCAGGAATGGGATAGGCATTGGGTTGGGCCACGGCGGCTACAACGGTGTCGATTGGTATGGTACCGATGATGGCACGGCCACCGGTTACGAACGCCAGATTCACGGTGCCATCCTTGCGCTCCCATATGGCGCCCCTGCGATGCCAGCCGGAGTTGGTGGCCAGAGCGAATGAGGCCGATCCCTGCGGATAGTTGCCCTCGGCTACAGCGAGCAGGCTGTCCTGCTTGGCGCCGGGCGCGCGAACGAGAGCGAGCGTCAGCACATCGGTCTTGTCGATGATGCCGCGCGCGCTCTGTGCGTCGCTTGCGTCAATGCCGGCGATGCCATTGGTTATTGCCGCGTTCAGAACGGCCTTGTCAAGCCTCGCGTAGGCAAGCGCTCCAGGGGGCAGGAGCCGTTCAGTCTCGACATCGGCTGGCGCCTTGACGAGCGTTGCGCATCCCGACAGGGTGACAAGCGCCAGTACGGCGGCTACCGCTATTGATGTTCTCACAGGTTGTTCCTTTTCAGTGCCGCGATGGCGCGGCGACGATGCTCAAGAGCCGCCTCGTGCCAGCGATAGAGATGGGTCGAGTAGAATGTCGAATCGACGCGTATCGGCTTCTGGGTGGTCCAGCCCATCGACTTGTCCAGCTGGCTTCTGAGCCAGGCCAGCTTGTCATAGTGGCCAATGGCGGCGTACGGCGCCGATTCCGCTGGAGCGCCAGCCTCCCTGCGCCACAGGCGCGGTTCGTACGGCCTCGTGTTCCAGCGTATCACATAATCGGCCAGTCGCTCGTCCTTTGAGGGCTTTGTCCAGATGGCGAGCAATGTCCCGACCACCAATTCGTCATCATCGAAGCGGCGGCCCATGAAGACGCGCAGGTACCTGAATATCTTGCGGGCGGCCGCGGCGAATCTGTCCGCGTTGCGTATGCGTGAAAATTCAGGCCGCAGTCGACCGTCGGTCCAGACCGCGCCGGGCTCATCGGGGGATGAGAGCGCCTGCAAGTGGCCCGCTGGCGGCAAGCCCGAGGCAATAGAAGTGCCACCCATATCGTTCCAGTCGTCAAGCATGCCGCAGAAATTCTGGTGTGCCCAAGTGTCGGCAAAGGCATGAAGGGCTATGCCCATCAAGTATGGATCCTTGTCCTTGAATGCGGCAGTCAGCAATTCCTTGGCCATGATTGAGTTGGGTGTTACAGCCCAGACTGATCGCCGCCCGTCGGCGCGGACCGCTGCTGCCGCGGCGGCGTCGCCTGGCAGGAAATGGAACGGCAGATATATATCATTGCGCACTGATTCATCCCAGAATACGTAGTTCTGGGTTATCGCTATGTCTACACGGCCTTTTGGCGTCTCATAGGCTATGGGAGTGGTCGAGGCGTCCACTTCCTGGGATGCATTGGCCATGATGAAGGCGGTCCGTTCATCCAGGCCGGCTTCGAGAGCCAGCGCATGGATCGCGTAATAATGGAATTCTATGTTCACGGGCAGCTCCCGCCACGAGTGTATATGAGGCGGGACCGGCCGGCAAGCGGAGGCGAGCTTGCCGACCCCGAGCCGTGCAGGCTACTATGGTACTACCATGACAACCGACAAGGGAAAATCAGCGCTGGGCGCACTCCATGGCGTGCTCAGGCACAAGGGCAAACGAATAGGCGTGCTGGGTGCGGGCGCTTGGGGTACGGCGGTCGCGAAGGCGCTTGCCGAGCGTGGACACGAAGTGACGCTCTGGGCCCGCGAGCCGGCCCTGGCCACGGCAATACACCAAACGCATCGCAACGAGGCATATCTGCCCGGTGTCGATCTGCCCGATCGTCTGCATGCCAGCGCCGACCCGCTGGACGCCGCCAATGGCATGGAGGCCATTTTCCTGGCGGTACCATCGCCGTACCTCCTGGCCGCCGTCAGGCGCATCCTTACATCCCCCGACATCATGGAGGGGCGTCCCCTCATCGCGGTGCTGACAAAGGGCTTCATAGAGACTGACAGAGGCCCACGTCTCATAGTCGAGACGCTGGAGGATTATCTGCCTGGCTTCTACCGCGGAAACCTTGTGTATCTGTCAGGGCCGAGCCATGCCGAAGAGGTGTCCAGGGGCATCATGACCGGGCTGGCCGCCGCCAGCGCCAATGGACGCAACGCCATCCGTGTCAGGGAGCTGCTGCAGAGCCGTAGTCTCCTTGTCTTTCCATCGCTCGACATCGTTGGCGTCCAGGTCTGTGGCGCCGTCAAGAACGTCGTCGCCATAGCCTTTGGCATGCTCGACGCGCTCAAGGCGGACTCCAATCACTTTGGCGACAATACCGAATCGATGCTGCTGGCCGCCGGCCTCAACGAGATTCAGGCATTCGGCCAGGCGCTAGGCGCGACACATCCAGAGACCTTTACATCGATAGCTGGAGTCGGCGACCTCGATGTGACATGCCGCTCTATTCATGGCCGCAACAGGCGCTTTGGCAGGGAGATAGTCGAGAAACATGTGCTTGCTCCATTCAAGAATGCAACTGATCTGATAGCGCGGATCAACGAACTCGGGTACCTGCCTGAAGGCGCGCCAGCCAGCCGTTTTGTCCGCAGGATAGCGGATGAGCGGCATATCGACATGCCGATATGCCGCGGGGTGCATCGCATACTGGACAAGGAGCTGACGCCCAAGGAGTTCATAGAGGAATATCTCGGGAGTCTCGCCAGCACATAGCTGTCGTCGCCAGCACATAGCTGTCGTCGCCAGCACATAGCTGTCGTCGCCAGCACAGTCTTTACTAGGCCCGGCAATGTCTGTATATTTGTCGCATCCTACTACGATGAGTGCTTCAACGAGGTTATTTCATGCCGACGTATGAATATGAATGCAGAGCGTGCGGGTACACCTTCGAACGAACGCAGAATATGTCCGATGAGCCGGTTCGTCTGTGCCCGCAGTGCGGCAAGGATGTCCGCAGGCTGATCTTTGGCGGATCAGGCGTGATTTTCAAGGGCTCCGGCTTCTATGTCAACGATTCACGGGGCAAGAATCCGGCGGCTCCAGCCGGAAGCAAGGCTGCAGGCTCGGAGGGAACGGCTGCTCCAGCGTCGAAGAAGTCCGACACCTCCTCGGGCGCGCCAGCAGGAACCTCAACGGCGCCCACTTCGTCAGCCAAGGGTGACACCGGCAAGTCTTCCGCGTCGGCCATCAAGGAAACAGCCTGAAACGCTCCAAGGCGCCCCGGTTCTTCTGCGAACATTGCGGCGCCGAGGTCGGACGCGATGAGCCAGCGTGTCCGGTCTGTGGGCGACTCTTTTCCGCTGTCAGGTGCCCGCGATGCGGCTACTCCGGAGCGGCATCGAAATTTACACAAGGGTGCCCGGTCTGTGGCTACAGCATGGCGCCCGAACGTGTGCAGGAACAATGGAAATCATCGGGCAGTGTTCCCGACAGGCCAGCGCCACCGCTGCCTTTGTGGATATGGCTGGTAGCTCTTGGAGCGTTGGGCGCCGCCATATTGGCGCTGCTGACGGCGTTGTGACGCCGTGCAGCGCCCGGCTTCAGCTGGGGCTCTGGTCCAGATAACCGGCCCGCAGGAGCGTCGACTTGGCATGCTCGACGTCGAGGTCGTACACGTTGAAGTTTGTCCTGATGTCGAAACCTTCCAGTCTCGCCGCGAAGTTGAGCGACGCTGATCCTTCCTCGCCCGATGTTATCCTGTGGAATACTCCGGTTGGCCAGACAAGCATGGCGGGGCCTTCATAGACGACTTCGCCATTGTGGATGATGCGCTCGGGTTCGACGACAAATGACTCGACGCGACCGTGCTTCATCGTATAGATGTCGACGCTCCGGGAGCCGTGCAACACGAGGAGGTTGTCTTCCTGGTACGGATGCATGTACCAGGGTCGTTCGACGTCACCCACCGAACCCGGTGACAGAGCAAAGCGCTTGTGTACAACGCGGTCTATTCCTTCGATGTGGGGCAGCAGTTCCATCGGCATGATGTCAAACGAAACACCTTCGGTCCGCCTGAAGGCCTTGAGCTCTATTATTCTATAAAAACCGGCGACCTCATCGATCACATGCTTGGCCATGCCGACCTCCTTCTGTATTGAAACCTTATTCCAGTTTTATCGATGACGCCTGATAAATCAAGCGCGTTCGACCCCTCTGAAGGCCAGCGTCGGGCCATCACCATCGACACGTATGGTGCCCTTTCGTGCCGTACCGACGATGGAGGCGAGTGGGACAGAAACCAGGCGCCTGTAGGCTCGCTGCAAATCCCTGACTCCAAATTCCAGCGAATAGCCGCTGGTCAGGATCGCATCCAGCGCCTCGGGCGAGAAATCAAGCTCCAGGCCATATTCCCTGCGCAGGTTGGCATTGGAGTCGCGTACGATGACGCCCGACAGGATGGCGCGGGCGTCATCGCGGTCAAGCGCGCGGAACGGAACGATAGCGTCGAACCGGTTGAGCAGCTCCATGGGAAAGGCGCGCTTGAGGGCTGCCATGGGCACGCGGCCCGAGTCACGCTGGAGCGCGTGTTCGACATCGAATCCGACCGCCGGGCCGGTATCGCCGCCGACATTGCACGTAGCGACTATGGTAAGTGCCGAGAACGACAGCGACCTGCCTGTCGAGTCGGTGGCGCGACCGGCGTCGAGTATCTGGAGGAACAGGCGGTGTACCTGCGCGTGGGCCTTCTCGAATTCATCGAGCAGCAACACGCCGCCGGCGCATGCATCGACAGCCTTGGACAGTAGCGGCGCGTCATCGTAGCCTATGTAGCCGGGTGGCGCCCCGAGGAGGCGCGCTGCGGTATGGGCGTCGGAGAACTCGCTCATGTCGATACGGAAGAGGGCGTCATCGCGGCCTGACAGGGCGCGCGCCAGGTGCTCGGCGAGAGCCGTCTTGCCAACGCCGGTGGGACCCGTCAACAGGAACGCGCCGCTGGGCCTGTCGCGACGCGGGTCAAGCCTCATTCTGGCCACACGAACGGCCTGGGCGACGGTGCGTATCGCATCGTCCTGCCGCATCACGTCGCGTGACATGGCGGCTTCCAGCCCGGACAGGCCGCTCGCCTCATCCATGCCAGGCTCCACGATGACGTTGCCGATGTCGCGGACGGCGTCGACCAGGCGCGATTCTGTCAGCTCCCGTTCGGCGGCGAAGACTGCCTTGGCCGAGGCGCGATCGAGCACATCGAGCGCCTTGTCGGGGAACCGTTTCATGGGCAGGTAGCGGCGCGCCATCTCGATGGCGCGTGTCCTGACCGGTTCCGGTATGGTGATGCCGAAATGGCGCTCAAGCCGCGGCGTTATGCCGGCTACGATTGTGCCAAGTGCGGCCTCGTCGGGCTCCTTGACCAGCATGGTCTGGAACCGTCGCAACAGTGCCGTGTCCTTCTCAAGATATTTGGTGTAGTCGGTACTGGTCGTGGCACCGATGCACCTGATCCGCCCTGATGACAGCGCTGGCTTGAGCACCTCCGATATCGGGTTGTTGGCAAAGGCCGGCACCACCTGGTGTATCTCGTCTATAAACAGGAACGCGTCCGGCAGCGACTCGGCCGCCGTCACCAGCATGTTGAGGTTGTCCTCGAGTGCGCCATGCAGGTTGGTGCCCGCGAGCAGCTCCGAAACGTGTATGTCGAATATCCTGACAGACTTGAGCCGTTCAGGCACGGCGCCTGCCTTGATGCGCATCGCGAGCCCCTGCACCAGAGCCGTCTTGCCCACACCGCTCTCACCTATGATGAGGGGATTGGGCTTCCAGTACTTGAGCAGGACCGATGTCAGGTTGTCCAGCTCCGTCTCCCTGCCAAAGACCTGAAAATCAGCGTCCGGATCGGTCAGCTCTTCCCCAAAGCGCAGCAGCACCGAGACGGCCTCGCTGGGCCGTGATCGAAGGCCAAGGTCGGGCAGGACAATGTCGTCGGCGGGCAGCACGAGCTGAAGAGCGGATTCCGAGCGGAAGAATGGGGCGAGTTCTGCCTTGATTGTGGGCCACGCGGCCCTGATCAGGTGCGCCGGTTCGACCTTGGCGTCGCCGGCGAGCGCCTCCGCCTTGTCCAGTATGCTTCTGAACTCTCCCGATATCTTGACCGGTCCCTCGACATCACGGGGCGTGCTGGCTTCGATGCGTTCGTTCAGAGCCTTGATCAGCTCATGGTCGACGACGGCATTGTTGCTCTTGGCTATGGCGACGATGTCAGGCAACGCCGAGAGCAGCAGCGCCTCCGCCAGGTCCTGGTGGCCGGTCTCGCCGGCCACGCCCCGCATGGCTATATCCTGCGTTTTTACGAGGACCCCGATCGCGCTTTCGGAATACTTGTCGTATCTCGACATGATCACTCCTCGAATCGCAAGACGCCTGTCATTTCGGCGGCCAGCCTGGCCTTGTCGATGCCGGCGGCCTTGAGTATCTGATCAGCGTTGCGGACGTTGTCTGCGGTGTTCTCCGCGTCGTCAAGCGACGCGAACCCGCCAGCTATGGCCTCCGCTATGGCCTCGTGGTATTCATCGATGATCTGGACGAGGCCGTTCAGACACCTGAGAAACTGCTTCGATGTCAGCGCGCCGTCTTCGAGTGGGAACTCTATGATCGCCCTGATCTCACCGTCGCGCTCGTCATATTCATACTTGATAAGCTTTGATCGCCAGCATACGCCAAGCAATACCCTGAACACCTCCGCGGTATTTGGTCCGTCGGGGGGGTAGTGGTACAGATTGGGCGCCATCAGTTTAAAGTATTCGCCTTCCTCGTCGAGCCTGGCTATGATGAAGACGCTGGCGTCTCCATCGGCATCGCGGTATAGATCTGTGGCGAAGCTCGTACGAATGTAATCGTCGTGTATAGAGTACTTGAGGCCTTCCAGGCTCATATATGATTCCAGGACGGAAAGCGTTGTCGCCACGCCGCATCACTCCTTAGGTGCTGTATAACCTCGTCACCATGGTGCCCATGGTATAGTATATCGAAAATGCGCCATTTATTGTACCGGGAGGGACGAATGCGTCGCTGTTGCATAATTCCGGCCGCAGGCCGCTCGTCGCGGATGGGCGCATGGAAGCCAATGCTGCCGTGGGGTGATACGACCATGTGCGGAGCCGTGGTCAATACGGTGCTTTCCGCCGGTCTGCACCCGGTGGTTGTGGCGGGTTATAGGGCCGATGAGCTTGTTGCGGCGTTCATGGGCAGGCTCGATGTGACCGTGGTCGTCAATCAGGCGTGGGAGCTTGGCATGCTCGGCTCGGTACGCGCTGGCATCGAAGCACTGTCGCTGATAGCGGCCGGCTTTGACGGCTTCTTTGTCGCGCCTGCAGACATGCCGCGCCTGCCGGCAATCGCCTTTGCCCTCGAGATAGAAGAAGCCGAGCGCCACGCAGCAGATGGGAAGGCATGTGCCGTCTTCGCGGCTCGGGCGGAGAGGCTTGGGCATCCAGTCTGGATACCAGCCGCATTCGTGCCCGGACTCGCTGGCCGCGACCCTGATTCGCGCCTGCGCGACTACCTTCTGGGCCATTCGTGGACCAGTGCGCAGGTCGATGACGATGGTATTTTCGCCGACATCGATACGCCTGAAACCTACGCGGCCTTGAATAGTCATTGAGTGAGTGCTAGGATGGATACATGAAAACCAGACACATGCTTCTGCTTGCCGCGCTGGTCGCGGTGGTATCATTGGCGGCGGCCCAGTCACCAGGCCGCGTCGTTATGGGTGGCAAGGCCGTGACTATGGTCGCCGATGTTGTTTACGCCTTCCCGGCCGCCCGACCTCGGGTTGTAGCCATCGGCGGCACCGACCAGGGGCTCGGCGTCTTTCTTTCCACGGTTGATCCTGGCTTCTCCACATTGCCATCTTTTGACAGGCAGGCCGGGGTTGAAGTCTACGCCTCGTACCGGCCAGACCTGGTCATACTCAAGTCAAGCCTGCGCTCGGGGCTGGGTTCTGGACTGGAGACACTCGGCATCAAGACAGCCTATCTGTCGCTTGAGTCCCCAGAGGACTTTTACGCTGACATCACCACTGTCGGAACGATCTTTGAATCCCCTGACAGGGCCAAGGAGCTTGTCGGCTACTACCACGGCATCGTCGACTTGACCGAGCGGGCAAGCAAGGCGGTTCTTGGAAAACCAGGCGCAGCGCGGCCGCGCGTATTGATGGCCCAGTCCGTCAGCGATGGTTTCGAGGTTCCGCCTGATTCCTGGATTCAGACGCGTCTGGTTGAGCTCGCTGGAGGCACGCCCGTCTGGAAAGGCGCCAACCCTGGTTCTGGTTGGGCCAAGGTCGGACCGGAGCAGATAGCGGCCTGGAACCCCGATGTGTTCATAATCATATCGTACAAGGAGAAGGCCAGCGCCATCGCCGCCCGCTCCATGTCCGATCCCCGGTTCGCCGGGCTCAAGGCCGTGAAGACGGCGCGGATCATCGGTTTCCCGCAGGACTTCCTGTCGTGGGACCAGCCTGATACGCGCTGGGGACTCGGCCTGTTGTGGCTGACCGACTCGCTGTTTCCCGGTTCTATGCCCGGCTATTCCGCCGAGGCGGAGGCTCGCCGGTTCTTCGCGCTGTTCTATGGATTTGGAGACGCCGCCTTCAGTACGCGGGTGCTTCCACGCATGAGCGGCTCGAGCAGGTGAGCAAACGGGCCTCGATTGCCTGGTCCATTGTCCTCCTGGTGATCGTATCGGCTTTGGCTGTCCTCTTTGGCCGGTATCCAAGGCCTGGCTTCATCGATCCCCGGAGCCTGGCCCATGATCAGCTTGCCATGAGGATTGTACTTTTGGTCAGGTTGCCCAGGGTTGCGGGAGCCTTGTTGTTAGGCGCTGCTCTGGGCGCGTCAGGGGCGGCCATGCAGTTCGTGTTCGCCAACCCGCTCGTTGATGCGGGGTTCCTTGGTGTTTCCCAGGGTGCTTCCTTCGGGGCCGCCCTCTCGATGGTGCTCGGCGGAGGCTCGCTGGCGCTGTTCGGCTCGTCGTTCGGCTTTGCCTTGCTGGCACTGGGCCTTACCGTATCGATGTCCGGCCGCATACGTTTCGGCGGAGCCGTTCTCCGGCTCTTGCTGTCGGGCATAGCCGTTTCGGCCTTCTTCTCCGCCCTGGTCGCCCTGATCAAGTATGGCGCCGATCCCCTCAAGAGCCTGCCTGAGATAACCTATTGGCTTATGGGCGGCCTGTCCGGGGCATCGTGGCGACTCATCGCGATCGCGGCTCCCGTCGCTCTTGGCTCGGTGATCATATTGGTGGCGATGCGGTGGCGCACGGCGTTGCTGTCACTGGATGAGGCGACTGCCTCGTCTCTGGGCGCGAGGCCTCGGCTTGAACGGACCATCATCCTGGGCACGGCCGCCGCCGGTGTCGCCGCGGTGACAGCCCTGGCCGGAGTCGTATCCTGGGTCGGCCTCATCGTGCCACACTTGGCCAGACTGCTTTTCGGCGGCGATGGCTCACCGACCGTACCAGGCTCTGCTGTTCTGGGGGCCATATTCGTCGTGATATGCGATACGCTGTCGCGCGGTCTATTCTCCGGCGAACTGCCACTGGGTGTGACAACATCGCTTATAGGTACCGTGGCCTTCTTTGCGCTGCTCGCCGGGCAACGGCTGCGGGTTGAGCGAGGCTGACAATGGAGTTCATCGATGTGGGGTATCGCTACAAGGGCGGCAGCGACGACGCGGTGCTCGGTTTCAGCCTGAGCCTGAAGCCGGCAACGGTTACTGCCGTGCTTGGCCCCAATGGCTCCGGCAAGTCGACTATCCTTGGCATAGGCTCGGGGTGGCTGTCGCCATGCTCGGGCACCGTGCGCCGATCGGGGCAGGCGGCTTTTCTGCCCCAGACAGAGCGGCTGGCCTTCTCATTCAGCTGCCTGGAGTACGTATCGTTTGGCAGGGCGCCGCACCTGCCATACCTGTCAGTGCCATCCGACAAGGACAGGCAGGAGGCCCGACAGGCGCTGGAATCTGTTGGCATGGGAGCCAAGGCGACAAGGCGCATTACCGCTCTGTCAGGAGGCGAGCTACAGCTGGTCCGCATCGCGCGCGCGCTGGTTCAGGAAGCTTCCTGGGTTATCCTTGATGAACCGACCGACATGCTCGATCCTGCTCATGTCGCGGCGATAGGCTCGATAGTCAGGCGCATCGCCGATTCCGGTGCAGGAGTGCTGCTCTCGACGCACGATCTGGCATTCGCCCTTGCGTGCGCCGATGACGCCGTCCTGATGCGCTCGGGCCGGCTGGTGGCACTCGGGCCCGTCGCGCAACTCACGAGCTGCGAAGCGCTCGGCGACCTGTATGGCACGCCATTCGGCCTGGCGTCGATACCGACACCGCTCCATGCCAGGAGCCCTGCGGGGAGTTAGCGTACCGCTTGCGTGCCTCTTGCTGTCTGGCCCGCCACGGTTCTCTCCAGATTGAGCAAAGCCTCTTTTCTCCAGAGACCTCCGCCGTAGCCGCCAAGCTGGCCGTCCGCGTTGACGACACGGTGGCATGGCACGATGATCGCTATGCGGTTGAGACCGTTGGCGGTGCCGACTGCCCTCGCGGCTCCCGGCGTGCCCAAGGCCAGCGCAATCTGGGCGTAGCTTCGCGTCTGCCCATACGGAATGTCGGCCAGAGCCTTCCAGACGCTCCTCTGGAAATCCGAGCCGGGCTCGCTGCATGGCACTGTAAATACCGTCCGTGTCCCCGCGAAGTACTCACCAAGCTCATGACGGAGTCTTTCAATGATGTCGTTGTCGCCGGGCGCCATAGGCATGCCGCTGGTACGACCGAGCGCTTCTATTTGGGCCTCCATCGCGCGCCTGTCCGAAAACTCCAGAAAACGGACAGCATCCGCATCTGCTCCGGCGACCATCGGTCCCAGCGGCGTCTCTATCCAGGCCAGCCGGACATAGTCGCCGGCCTTGGCGCCGCGCGCGGCCGCGCCCGGTGGCGAACCGAACAGGTTGCCGAATGCCTCCCTGAAGCCGGAAAACGATTGCCAGCCCGAATCGAGAATGGCATCGTCGACGCTTGAGCCGGCGCGTATCGATTCAAAGGCTCTGGCAAGCCTTCGCGCCCGGCAGAAGGCCTGAAAGGTCATCCCATGTTCCCGTTTCCACCAGCGCCGTATGGCTACCGGGTCGAGCCCGGCTGCCCTGAGCTTCGCGTCGCCAAGTCTCTGGTCAGCATGGCTCTCGGCCAGGGCCATGACCTGATCGAGCCACGCAGGGACCTGCCCTGATGGTTCGAGCGGCTTGCAGCGCTTGCACGGCCTGAAGCCCGCGAAGAGGGCCTCGCGCGCCGTCGCGTAGAATATGACATGGGATCTATCCGGCTTGCGTGCCGGACATGATGGCTTGCAGAATATGCCCGTTGTGGTCACGGCGGCAAAGAAGGAGCCGTCATAGGCAGGGTTCCGTCCATAAAAGGCCTGTTCCATTTCGTCTTCGGGCGGCATGGCCGCCGGTCTGCCCATGAGGTCGCTCATGCGTTCCATAGTATCCTGCGCCAGCCGAACTCCGCCACCGGAATTTGGACGCCTAACTGCGCTCGGTAGGCGATTGGATGATCGCGCCGAGCTTTACCCCGCTGGCCATAGCGGCTTATACTGTCGGCATGTCCTTTGTACACCTCCACGTCCACAGTGATTACTCGTTGCTCGATGGCGCTGTCAGTGTCGGCAACCTCATCAAGCGTGCCGTCGAGTTCGGCATGCCTGGCCTGGCGCTGACCGATCACGGCAACATGTTTGGCGCCCTGAAATTCTACAAGGAATGCAAGAAAGCCGGCATCAATCCGATAGTTGGCTGCGAATTTTATGTAGCCGGAGCCACCCGCAAGGAAAAGACAGGCACGGAGGGCGGCAACAAGTACTACCACCTGGTGCTGCTGGCCAAGAACGAAGTAGGCTACCGCAACCTGACCATGCTCTCGTCACTGTCGTACACCGAGGGCTTCTATTACAAGCCGCGCATAGACTGGGAACTGCTGGAGCGGTACCATGAAGGGCTGATTTGCTCGACGGCCTGCGTCGCGGGCGAGGTGCCGCAGTTCATACTACTGGGTCGGACAGCCGACGCGGAGCGTGTGGCTGGGCGCTACCGTGACCTGTTCGGCGCGGAGAATTACTTTCTTGAATTGCAGGATCACGCTATGGACGAGGAGGCGAGGGTCAATCGGGAACTGATACCGATGGCCAAACGCCTCGGGGTGCGGCTTGTCGCGACAAACGATGTACACTACCTTGAACGCAATGACGCGGCGGCCCATGACGCGCTGCTGTGCGTAGGCACAAACCGCAAGGTGTCTGACCAGAACCGCATGCGCTTCCCGTGCCCTGATTTCTACTTCAAGAGCCCCGCCGAGATGTCCGACCTGTTCAGGGAAGTTCCGGAGGCCATATCCAACACCCTGCTGGTCAACGAGATGGTCGCTCTGTCCATACCGCTGCCGGGACCATTGCTGCCGGAATTTGCGATACCGTCAGTCTATTCAAGCGATGACGACGCGCAGGCCGAATCCGAGGTTGCCAGTGTCAGGGATTTTCTGGCGGCGATGAGCGACGAGGATGTATGCAAGCCCAACCCCAAGTACGGCAAGACACCAACCGCGGAGCTGGCGCCCGGTGTCAGGGCGTCCCTGGCCGAGAGGCTGGCCATGCCGGTCACGCGCTACTTCGTGTGGGCCAGTTATAGAGGCCTCGAGAAGCGGTATCCATCATATAACGCGGATATCAGGCGCCGCCTCGATTATGAACTGGCTACCATCATCCTGATGGACTTTGTCGGATATTTTTTGATCGTTTCTGACTTCATAAACTGGGCCAAGGATCACGACATACCTGTCGGGCCGGGTCGCGGTTCCGGTGCCGGATCGATTGTAGCGTATTCATTGCGCATTACTGACATCGACCCGCTCCGGTACGCCCTGCTGTTCGAGCGCTTCCTCAATCCGGAGCGCGTGTCGATGCCTGACTTTGACGTCGACTTCTGCTACGAAGGCCGCGGAGCCGTAATAGACTATGTGACGCAGAAGTATGGCAATGACCGCGTCGGGCAGATCATCACCTTCGGGACGCTCAAGGCCAAGGCTGTACTCAAGGATGTAGCGCGTGCGCTTGACTTGTCGATAGATGAATCGAACATGATAACCAAGCTGGTGCCCGAGGATCCCAAGATGACGCTTGAAAAGGCGTTCGAGCTTGAACCCAAGCTCAGGGAGCTGGCGGTGAATCCACGCTACCAGGAACTGTTCGAAATGGCCCGCAAGCTGGAGAACAAGAACAGGCACACCAGCTTCCACGCGGCCGGCATCGTGATAGGCAAGACGGTGCTGACCGATTACGTGCCGCTGTTCCGGGATCCAAAGACTGGCATCGTCGCGACGCAGTACACGATGGACCAGCTCGAAGAGTGCGGGCTCGTCAAGATGGACTTTCTGGGTCTCAAGACACTGACGCTGATCAAGAACACCATTGGCCTGATACGGCGTCGAGGCATAGATATCGCCGAAGACAAGATACCGGATACCGATGAAAAGACATTCGCCATGCTCGGCGAGGGCAGAAGCACGAGCGTCTTTCAGTTCGAATCGGATGGCATGCAGGGCATTCTCAGACAGGCCAAACCGTCAAGCGTGGAGGACCTGATAGCCCTCAATGCGCTCTACCGGCCCGGCCCCATGGACAACATCCCCAAGTATGTCGATTCCAAGTGGGGCCGGACTCCCATAACGTATCCGCACCGCTCGCTTGAAAAATACCTCAAAGAGACATACGGCGTCATAGTCTACCAGGAGCAGGTGATGCAGGTAGCCCAGGAGGTCGCCGGCTACTCACTGGGACGGGCGGACTTGCTTCGTCGCGCGATGAGCAAGAAGAAGGTAGAGGTGCTGGCCCAGGAAGAGAAGCCGTTTGTCGAGGGTGCCCTGGCCCGCGGCTACACCCGGGAAAACGCCAAGGAAATATTCGATATCCTGGTCCCGTTTGCGGGGTATGGTTTCAACAAGAGCCACGCCGCCGCGTACTCGGTCGTCGCGTACCGGACCGCCTGGCTCAAGGCAAACTATCCTGCGGAGTACATGGCCGCCAACCTCACCAACGAGATAAACAACACCGAGAAGCTGACACAATACATATCGGAAGCCCGCTCCATGGGGATAGGCCTGCTCGAGCCGGACATAAACCGTTCGGAGGCGACGTTCTCCGTATCGGAAGGCAAAATCGTCTACGGCCTTATTGGCGTCAAGGGCGTCGGCGAAGGCGTTGTCGAAGCCATAGTCAAGGAACGCGCTTCCGGCGGGCCATTCAAGGATTTCCTTGATTTCCTGGAACGCGTCGGCGTGCAGTCGATGAACAAGCGCGTGATCGAGACACTCATTCAGGCCGGGTGCTTCGACGCGATGGGCTACCGAAGGGCTGAACTGGTCCTGAACCTGGAGCGCGCCTATGAGTACTGCCAGAAGAAGGTGGAAGCGGGTGCCTATGGCCAGGCCAGCCTGTTCGAGGCATCGAGCGATGAGGAGTTCCCGCCGTTCCGTTTCGAGCCTACATCCGAGATGCCGCGGGCGGATCTCTTGAGAACCGAGAAACAATTGCTGGGTTTCTATTTCTCCGGTCACCCGCTGGATGAGTTCAAGGACGTCTACGAAAAGTGCTGCGATGTGGATTTTGCCCATCTGGAGCGTTCCAGCCCGGACAAGGAATATACGCTGATAGGGCAACTCGTAGAATGGCGCGAGATCCTGACCCGCAAGGGCAAGAAGATGGCCTTTGGCAAGGTTGAGGGCTATAGCGGCACGATTGACATAGTCGTATTCTCAGGCACGCTGGAGGCCAATCCCGGCCGTTTCGATGTCGATTCGATAGTCTTCCTCAAGGGAACGGTTGATACGGGACGCGAGACTCCGAGCTTCAAGGTGGACCGCCTGGTGCAGCCATCCGAGCTCAAGGAGAAGAGCTACCGCACCATGCACATAGCGCTCAATCCCGTGCGCAGCGAGGAAGACTTGGAGGGCCTGCGGGACATCCTGTTTGAGTCGAGCGGGCAGTGCGGGGTAGTGCTGCACCTCAGCGATTCAGGCAGCGATGTATCGGTAAAGGCGCACGCGCAGATAAGCTGCTCGCCGCGGGCCGATGTCGTGGAACGCATCCGGGAGGCTTCCTCGGTGGCCGAGGTGTGGCTCGACTAGCTCGCGTCAGTCTTCCAGGTGTTCCAGGACGTAGCGGCGCAGCTGGGCGTAGTCGCTGAACGCGAACTCAGCAGCGGTTCCGGCTGCTGCGCGCCTGCTCCTGGTTATCAGCGCGGTGCGCATCCCGGCTCCCATCGCTCCGGCCACGTCGTACTGCTCCGAGTTGCCGACATACAGGATATGCTCCGGCGGCGTGCCAAGGCGGCTGGCCAGGAGGTCGAAGGAAGCCCTGTCAGGCTTGACGAGTCCTGTCTCCTCGCTGGTCATAACCACATCGAACAACTCGCCCAGTCCAAGCAGTTGCACCTTGCGCTCACATGGAAAATCAGACAGCGCGCCAAGCCTGATGCCACGTTCTCGAAGAGCGCCAAGTAACTCAATCACCCCGGGATACAGCGGGATGGATGCGAAAGGCTCAACGGCGGCTGTGTAGAAGAAGCGCTCTATGGCTTCGTGTGTCTGTTCAGGATCGGCACCCATCCGTCTGGCGCACAGTTCAGCCTGGAACCGATGAAACGCCTCGATACCGTGTATATTTCTGGCACGGTACTCGGGGGAATCCAGAAGCTTTCGGATATCCAGCCGCGCCTCGTTGAATGCCACCATCAACTTGAGCGACTTCATGCCCCTGGCAAGGAGCCGCAGGTACAGGCGCCGGGCTGAATAGAGGGTTCCATCGATATCAAATCCAATGGCGCGTATCGGCATGGAACCCTTTATAGCTGGTAATGTGCGTTGTTGTCTATGATTGCGATCGATTTAACGAATTTCAAGCAATCGCTGACGGGCAGGAAGCCGGAACGGAATGACACTTCCGTTCCGGCTTCGAAGAAGAATGCAGAGCTATCAGACCACGCGGTGCCCGTATTTTGTATGCAGAAGTCCGTGTGACTCGTGCCCTAGCGGGGCTCCCAGGAACTCGGTATACAGTGCCTTGACCTCCGGGTTCTCATGCGATTTACGCAGCGGCAACGACCTGTCCTCCGTGTATATGGCTGTCCTTCGCTGTTCCCGCTTGAGCCATGTGGGCGCTACGGGCTGACCGCCACCGCCTATGCAGCCACCGGGGCACGACATGATCTCCACAAAGGCGTAGGGACTGGTGCCCGCAGCGATCCCGTCCAGGATGACCCGCGCGTTCTTGAGCGTATGGGCCACGGCCACCCGCAGCGGCGTACCTGCTACATCGATAGTCGCTTCCTTGATGCCGTCAAAGCCACGTATCGCCGCGAGCTCCAGACTGGCCAGCGGCTTCCCGACGGCAACCTCGTATGCTGTCCGCAGGGCCGCCTCCATCACGCCGCCTGTGGTGCCGAATATCGTCGCCGCTCCGGTGCTGGAGCCAAGCGGATTGTCAAACTGCTCTTCGGGCAGGCCGGTAAAATCAATGCCCGCCCTCTTGATCATCCGCGCCAGCTCACGCGTTGTCAGCGCGAAGTCGACATCGAAGTAGGGCGCGTCGCTGCGGCCCTTGTCCTTCCACCAGGCCCACGCATCGCGCATCTCAGGCCGCTTGGCCTCGAACTTCTTGGCGGTGCATGGCATGATCGACACGACGACTACCTTGGATGGATCGGTGCCTGTCTTCTGCGCCCAGTATGTCTTGGCCAGCGAACCGAACATCTGCTGCGGCGACTTGCACGTGGACAGGTGCGGCAGAAGCTTTGGATAGAACGTCTCGATGAAACTGATCCAGCCAGGCGAGCATGATGTGAGCATAGGCAGCGTGCCATGGTTGGATAGCCTGGCAAGAAGTTCCGAACCCTCCTCCATGATTGTCAGGTCGGCCGAGAACTGCGTGTCGAATACCTTGGCAAAGCCCAGCCTGCGCAGTGCGGCGGCCATCTTGCCCGTGACTAGGCTACCGGCCGGCATGCCGAGAGCCTCGCCCAAGGATGCGCGGATGGCAGGGGCGGTCTGCACGATAACGGTCAGCGTGGGGTCAAACAGGGCGGCGAACACTTCGTCAGTCTCGTCCCGTTCGGTCAGGGCTCCTGTCGGGCATACAACCGTGCACTGGCCGCATGACACGCATGACGACTCAGACAGCGGCTTGTCCATGAACGGCGCCACGTGCGAACGGACGCCGCGCCCGACAAAATCAATCGCCGATACCGATTGCATCTCTCGGCAGACAGCGACGCAGCGGCCGCACAGGATGCACTTGTCATTGTCGCGCATGACGCCCCAGCCAATGCGGTCAGGCAGCGTCGGTTTCTTGGTGCGAGGGAATGCCCTGTGGCGCACGCCCATAAGCTCGGCCATCGATTGCAGTTCACAGGTGCCGTTGCGCAGGCATGACAGGCAGTCATCGGGATGGTTGGCCAGCAGCAGCTCTATGACGGTGCGGCGCGATTCGAGTATCCTGGCGCTGGTCGTATGCACCTTCATGCCTGGCGCGGCTGCCTGCACGCATGAGCGTACCAGGCTCTTGGCGCCCTCTACCTCGACGACGCACATGCCACATGAGGCATTGGAGCATATTCCGTCCAGATTGCAGAGCGATGGAACCGTTATACCAGCCTGCGAGCAGGCCTTCAGAATCGATGTTCCCTGCGGCACGGAGACGTTCGTGCCATCAATGGTCAGATCAATCGTTTGCGTTGTGCTCATGGTGTTTCCTCCACTCATCGCCAGGGACCGAGCGCGTCGGCCCTGATGTCGCAGCGCAGGCAGCGCGCGGCCTCGGCTATGGCCTGCTCCCCGGTATACCCAAGGGAAATTTCCTGGAAATTGCCTCGCCGCTCCTCTGGCGGTACCACTCTGGACCTGTACATATTGGTCCTTGTCGGTTCCGGTGGTACGCACATCGAGTGGTCAAAATCCTTGAAAAGCGTGCTGAACACGTCACGGTTCATCAGTGCTGCGTCGATCGCCTTGGCGGTTCGCTTGCCCAGGCCCATCGCTTCGGCCGCGGTGGCAGGACCCGTAACGGCGTCTCCTATCGCCCACACGTTGCCGGTGGACAGTCCGCTGATGCCGTCGGCGGTAACGCGGCCATCACGGCCCGCGGGTATGCCGGCCTTGGCCAGGTAGCCGGATTCGACATGCTCGCCGACTGCCACGTACACATCGTCGCATGGTATGTCGACGGTGCGGTCCGTTTCCACAGGTGCCGGCCGTCCCGACGCGTCGATGCCACCGGAGCGCATGACCTTGAAGCGGACCGCCTTGACATGGCCTCGCTCGCCTAGTATCTCGATGGGCTGAAGCATGAACTCGAACCTGATGCCTTCATCCTCGGCCCCGGTCAGTTCGACGGCGTTTGCGGGCATATCGGCCTTGGTTCTGCGATATGCTATCGTCACCTCGCAATCCTGCCTGAACAGGGTCCGGGCCGCGTCTATGGCGACGTTGCCGCCCCCGATGACCAGCGCTCGCCGGCCTGGCTTGGCGGCCTTGCCCTGGGCAAAGGCTTCCAGCCATTCGTAACCGGGATGTACGCCCGCCAGGTCTTCTCCAGCCACGCCAAGATGTCTGTCCGACTGGGCTCCTATCGCCACGATCACCGAGTCGTACTGGCCGCGCAGCGTCTCCATCGCGACATCCTTGCCGACGGTCGTGTTGAACACGAACTTGACGCCGAGCCGTTTCCAGAGCTCCAGCTCCTTGTCCAGAATGTCTTTTGGCAGCCTGTATGCCGGTATGCCGTATCGCAGGATCCCTCCCGCCTTGGGCTTTGAATCGAACAAGGTTACTTCGTGACCCAGGCGCGCCAGGTAGAAACTGGCGGAGAGGCCAGCGGGACCTGCACCTATGATGGCGATGGAGCGGCCTGTAGAGACCTTGCGCTCCTTGGCCAGTCTCGCCCAGACATCCTTCTCACGTCCCATCTTGTACATGGTGTCCGCCAGGTAACGGTGTATCTCGCCCTGGGCCACCGGCTCATCGAGCGTGTCCCGCCGGCAACGCATCTGGCAATGGAAATGGCATATGCGGCCCATGGACCCAGGCAGGGGGTTGTCGCGGAGTGTCAGCTCGAACGCATCTTCGATGCGGCCCGCGTTGAGCAGCGCGATGTAGCCTGGAATGTTCATATGCAGCGGGCAGGAGTTCTCGCACAGTGCGGTGAACAGCGATTCGCATGTACCCGCTTCGCAGCGTTTCTCCAGAATATGACGCTCGTACTCATCGCGGAAATACTTCAGTGTCGTCTGAACCGGGTTGGATGCGGTCTGGCCAAGGCCACAGAGCGACGAGTCCTTGATGACCCTGGACAGGCGCTCGAGTTCGACCAGGTCACGCTCGGTTCCCTTGCCGCGTGAAATGTCTGTCAGGATCCGCAGCATCTGTGACAGGCCTTCCCTGCATGGTGTGCACTTGCCGCACGATTCAGCCGAGGTGAAGCCGACAAAATAGCGGGCAACATCGACCATGCAGTTGTCCTGGTCCATCACTACCATGCCACCCGAACCCATGATGGCTCCAAGTGCCGCCAGCGATTCATAGTCAACATGCACGCCGAATTCCGACGCGGGTATGCAACCTCCCGACGGGCCGCCGGTCTGCACCGCCTTGATGCGCTTGTGGGGGCCGGCGCCTTCACCCATGCCGTAGACTATGTCACGGAGCGGTGTGCCAAGCGGCAACTCGACAAGCCCGGTATTCTTTACCTTGCCGACCAGGCTGAACACTTTTGTGCCCGGGCTCTTCTCGGTGCCAATCGCGCTGAAGTACGATGCTCCACGCGCCACGATAACCGGCACGTTGCACCAGGTCTCCACATTGTTGATGTTGGTCGGCATGCCCAGATAGCCCTTCTGGGCGGGGAATGGTGGCCTGGGCAATGGTCTGCCTGCCTTGCCCTCGATGCTCGCGATGAGAGCTGTTTCCTCACCGCATACGAAGGCACCCGCGCCAGTCACTATTTCCATTGAGAATGAAAAATCGGAACCCATGACACGCTCGCCAAGGAATCCGGCCGCCGTGGCGTCCGCGATGGCCTTGGTCAGGCGTTCCACCGCCAGCGGGTATTCAGCGCGCACATAGACAATGCCCGTGCTGGCGCCCATCGCGTAGGCGCCTATGGCCATGCCTTCTATCAGCATGTGCGGGTCGCTTTCTATCTCGTTGCGGTTCATGTACGCGCCGGGATCGCCCTCGTCGGCGTTGCATATGATGTACTTCTGTGGAGCCTCGTTCTGGCGCATCAGCTTCCATTTGACGCCGGTAGGAAAGCCGGCGCCGCCGCGGCCACGGAGCCTGGCGGTTGTCACTTCGCCTATCACCTGCTCGGGCGTCATGCCTGAAATAGCCTTGGCCAGCGCTGAATATCCACCCACAGCAACGTATTCCTCGATGTTTTCGGGATCGATGAGCCCTGAGTCCCGCAGCACAAGTTTCTCTTGCCCTTTGAAGAAGGGAAGCTCGTTCCATTCAGGAATCGATGGGAAGCCGGTGCCGAAATCTATAACGGATGTCCTGAAGTCCCATCGGGATATCTTGGCGCGAGCCGATTTGGCGATGCGATCGTACGCCTTGTCGTCGAGCGCAGCCTCCATGAGTTTTGTTGCCTTTGACGCTTTGGCATCGCTGAACATCAGGATTGGCTTGCCAGGCCGGTACAGCATCAGGAGCGGTTCTTCGGCGCAGAAGCCGAAACAACCGGCTTTCTTGACGAGGACGGGGCCCGAATCGGAGGCGTCGCTGAGCGCGTCGAACAGGACATCGGCGCCGTTGCCTATGCCGCAGGTACCCAGCCCAACCGATATGGCAGGGCCGTCAGGCCGCACCGTCTCCATGCCGCGAGCCGCCAGGTCCCGGAGTGTCGTTACGTTCATCGTTTGACTCCTTTGCGCATCCCGTCGATGATCGCGCAGAGCTTGCCCTGGGTCATGCGGGAGTGGATCGCTCCATCGATGGCAACGACTGGAGCTAGGGCGCACTGGCCAAAGCAGGCTACCGTCCGCACCGTGAACTGCTTGTCCTCGGTCGTGAACGAAGGTTCCTCGTCCTCCCTGAAATCGGGCATACCCAACCTGGCCGCCGACTCCTTGAGGAGCCCCAGTGAACCTCGGGTGTGGCAGGCAGTGCCGCGGCAGACCACGATTGTGTGCTTCCCTTGAGGTTTCAGGTTGAAGAATGAATAGAAGGTAGCCACGGAATATACGCGCGAGAGTGGCTCGCCGGTTTCCGCGGATATCGACCGTAGTGTCTCTTCAGACAGGTAATTGTACTCGCACGCGCGCTGGGCATCCTCCAACGCCGTCAGCAACGCTCCAGGTCGTGTGTCCAACTGAGTAGCTGTGTTCATGAGACCTCCATCTGTATCGCCGCGACGCGGAATGACCATGGTGTCCAAGCATGATGTGTAACGATGATGCGTGGCGTACTTGAGCAAAAGTATAAATCAGAATTGGAAAAATACAAGATAAATATATAGATATATAATAGTCTTATGCTCAAATGGTGAAGAGGAGAACAAAGGGTCTGGGACAGTCGCAATTCCCTTCCTGACTTGCGCTTTGCGGGATTCGCCCTTAAACTGGATCATATATGCATACTTATGATGCCGATCCGGAACATCCGGGGGCACGGCATGTCTCGGCGCGAAGGCACATGGCGGGCCACAAACCAGAATCCCCGTTGATACAGCGCGCAATGGAAGCGACTTGCAGGATTTTTGACAGACTTGGCACCTACTCCTATCTGGACACCCAGGACAGAGAGGGGTTTTCATATTACTGTTCTCTCTATTGTCATTCGTTGATGCATATTGACAAGCGCATAACAGCGGGTGAGCTCGAGCCAGTCGATCTAAGCGATTTCCCGCAGATTGTCAGATTTCCGTCGTACACGATCCATGCCGCACTGTTCATAGGTTCGTTCGATCCCTTCCAGATGACCCACCTGGCAATGGCGCTCCGGTACCTCAGTTCATCCAAGGCCACAGCCCCCGTCGTCTTTGTGGTACCGGAGGGCAGCGACAACCCCAGGAAGCCCCGAAAGTGCGATTACCGCTATCGGTTCGATCTGCTGTCGATGCAGGTAGCGGACATATTCGGTCCCCTTATCGTGCCGCTCGATATTGGCGAAGGCGCGGACACCATAGAAATAATCCGGCGCTTCATAGCGATGTTTCCTGGAGCCCGCGTGTCGCTGACGCACCTTCTGGGTTCAGATGTTTTGCCGCTGGCGGTTGAGATGCTTCCACAGGACATGCGGGTCTGGAACGCCGAGGCGGAACGGCGCAATGCCGATTTCTCGTACAAGGCCTTCGTGGTGCAACGCGAGGGGTATCCGGTTTCGCAGGAGTTGATGGACGTGACGCGCGCTGCCAGCCAGCCCATCCATATCGATGATCAGCCCATTCGTATGCCTTCCAGCACTGACTTCAGGGAACACAGAGCCTTCTCCATAGTATTCCCGACCGATGCGGCTATCCGCCACCTCGAAGTGTTGTTCAGGTACAACCTCAACAGGCCGTGGAGTTCATGCTGTGACGATGACAGCCCGGTATTTACCCCGCCCTGATTTTGGACTATGGTTCTGGCGTTGATTTCGAGCGGAGGATAACCATGAAATTCGTATTCTTCGGAGCCCCGGGTGCCGGCAAGGGCACGATGGCATCGCGCGCGGCGGCAGCCTATGGTCTGCCCCATATCTCAACGGGCGACATATTCAGGCAGGCGATGAAGGATGGTACGCCGCTTGGCCTCAAGGTCAAAGCGATCATCGAATCCGGAGGTCTGGTCCCCGATGAGTTGACCATCGATCTGGTCAGGGAGCGATTGGCCAGGGACGATGCCCGGCGAGGATGGCTCCTCGATGGATTCCCGCGCACGATAGCCCAGGCCGAGGCGCTCGCGTCGTTCAACCCGGAAGACCATGTCATCAATCTGGAAGTCAGCGATGACAAGGTGATAGAGCGCCTTTCGGGACGACGGATGTGCCCAACGTGCGGTCGAATTTATCATGTACATTTCATGCCGCCAAAGGTTTCGGGGCTCTGCGATGACGACGGTGGCATTCTGTACACAAGACCGGACGACCGCGAGGAATCGGTGCGTGTCAGGCTCGAGAACTACCGCACGCAGACCGTTCCACTCGTCGATTTCTACCGGAAGCGATTGACCCTCGTGCCCATAGACGGAGAGAGCGATGCCGACACTGTCTGGAAGGTGCTCAACAGCGTACTGGACCGGCTCATCGCCGGATCGAGATAGGAGAACCACATGCGAAGCCCTCAACTCGTGATAGTGGCCTGTGCGGCAATCGCGTGCGCAGCATGCTCAAGCGGCACCAGACAGGCGAGTATGCGCGCCGCGAATCCCTCCCTCGTCATGGCGCACAGCGATGGGATCGTATCCAGGTTCGACGATATCAGCGTCGTTCTGAGTTCCGGACGTACCGACGCAGCGCGCAGCCTCGGCAATCCGTTCCGTTTCGAGCCGGCCATACGCGGCACCGTATCATGGAGCGATGATGGCACCAGGGCAGATTTCAGGCCGGAATCGCCGCTGTCGCCAGGCGCGACCTATAGGGTCGTCTTTGACTTCGCAGCGCTGGGCGAGTCATCCAATGGGTGGTTCTCGTTCAAGGTCCGTGCCGCCCAGCCTGGCCTGTCGGTAACGCCGGGCGAACTGTACGCGGCGTTTGACGGCAGCCTCTCGCTTGACGGCGTGGTCAGGACCGATGACGCTCCTTCAACCGCGGAGGTAGAGCGCGTGCTGTCAGCCAGGCTAGGGGGCGCGTCACTGCCGGTATCATGGAGCCACGGGACCGACGGTCAGCGTCGGGTTGCCGAGCACCGGTTCACGGTTAAGCGCATACCGCGTGGCTCATCATCAGCCTCACTCGACCTGTCGTGGAATGGCAAGCCAGTGGGTTCGGATGTGCATGGTTCGCAACGCATACGCATTCCCGCAGAGAGCAGTTTCGAACTGCTGTCAGTCCGGGGCCCCAAGCCAGGCGAGCCGTCATGCCTGACTGCCTCCTTCAGCGCCCCGGTGGACAAGAATCAGGATTTCCGCGGCCTTATCAGGGCCAACGGCGTCGGTGACCTGCGTTACGAGGCAGACGGAGGCCTCGTGCGGGTGTACTCGGCGTACAGATGGCCCGATGTCGTTGATATGACCATCGAGAAGGGGCTGAAGAGCCAGAACCTTGGCTCCATTGCCATCCCGGTGTCAGCTACGGTTCGCTTCGACTGGCAGATCCCTGAGGTGCGCTTCCAGGAAGGCGGCGTGATAGTGCCGACCAGCCAGGGTACGCGTGTCGTGCTCGAGACAAAGAACCTTGCCAAGGTCGTCGTGGAGGCGCTCCGCGTCTATGGCGACAATATGCCGCAGTTCATGCAGGTCAATGACCTGGACGGCACCAAGGAACTGAAACGCGTCGGCGACGTAGTCTGGCGCGAGGAGGTGGACCTTGGTTGGACCGACGACAAGAAGAATCAGTGGGTGCCATACGCTCTCGATTTGTCTCCGCTTCTGGCGAAGCATCCGGACGGGCTGTTCCAGCTACGCGTCGCCTTCGGCCATGAACATATCAGGTACGCCAGTCCGACCGACCACACGAACCTGGGCAAATGGACTTTTCCGCCGGTTCAGATACGGGACTCAGGCGGGGATTCGTCATATTGGGATTACTATGAAGAATGGTTCGACTGGGACGAGTACTATCGTTACCGCGATGATCCCGCGCACCCCGCGTTCTATGTCCAGCGGTATGGTCGGGACAGGACGGCGCGCCGCAATGTGCTTGTCTCCGATGTCGGCATAGCGGCCAAGCTGGATATCGACGGAGCCTGGCACGTGGTGTCAACCGACCTGAAGTCGGCCAAGCCGCTGGCTGGCGCCGATGTGATAGTCTATAGCTATGCGCAGCGGGAACTGGCCCGCTCGCGGACTGACGCCGCAGGCATGGCGATGATACGGACCGCCACAAATGGCTTGGTCGCAGACGAAGATGCGACCAAGCCATTCTTCATACAGGTCTCCGCGGCAGGCGCCAAGACAGGCCGCGACCGCGGCTACCTCAAGCTGTCGCCAGCCCAGGCTCTGGCTGTCAGTCACTTCGACATCGCGGGCCAGAAAGCCGATACCGGCATCAAGGGATTCATCTACGGTGAACGCGGCGTCTGGCGCCCCGGTGACGACATCCATCTGACCTTTATCCTCTACGACCGCATGAAGACGTTGCCGCCTGACCATCCCGTGCGTTTCGAGCTTGAGAACCCGCTTGGTCAGATAGTCAGGCAAGCCACCTACACGACGTCGGTCGGTGGCTTCTACTATATAAAGACTGGCACCGATCAGAGTTCACCGACCGGTACCTGGACCGCGCGCGTCAACGTTGGCGGCTCCGTCTTCACAAAGGCCATCAAGATAGAAGCGGTAATGCCCAACAGGCTGAAGCTGACGCTCGACTATGGCGCGGCGTCCTACATCGGTGCTGACCTTGCCGAGATGGGGCTCAAGGCGGTCTGGTTGCATGGCGCTCCAGCTCCGGGACTCAAGGCCGATGTGACTATGATGCTGTCGGCCTCAGGCAAGAGCCCAGGCAACTTCCCCGGCTTTTCGTTCCAGGATCCATTGCGAACGGCACCGGCGCAGAAATCGTTGCTGTTCGATGGCAATCTGGACCAGGCAGGCATGGCCCGGTTCCCTGTCAATCTGCAGCAGGAATCCGATGCACCAGGGCCGCTGACCGCGACATTCATGTCCCGGGCCTTCGAGCGATCTGGCCTGTTCTCAACAGAAGTATTCTCTTTGGATTTCCATCCCTATGCCAGGTACGTTGGCCTCAAGCTGCCCGCGGGCGACGCCTCGCGTGGCATGCTCATGACCGACAAGGATCACCCGGTTGAGCTGCTGCTCGTTGACCGGGATGGAAAGCCTGCCGGCAACGCGACGGTCGAAATAGCCCTCTATAAAATGGAATGGCGCTGGTGGTGGGAAAAGGGACAGGAGAGCCTGGCAGAGCAGGCTTCGGACATATTCAGCCATCTGGTGCAGAAGGATAGTGTGCCCATAAAAAATGGTCGCGGATCATGGAAACTGCGCATCAACTATCCCGAATGGGGCCGGTATATGATACGCGTGACCGATACCGCCGGAGGGCATGCCGCGGGTACGGTCTTCTATATGGACTGGCCAGGTTGGGCTGGCCGCGGCAAGGGAGAAGGCGGAGGCTCTGCGGTCATGCTATCGCTGAGCGCCGACAAGGATAGCTACGCTGTCGGCGAGCCTGTCCGTGTCAGCTTCCCCTCGAACAAGGAAGGACGCGCGTTCGTAACCCTGGAGCGAGCTGGCCGCGTTATCGATGAAGGCTGGGTCGACGCCGCAGCCGGCACGACCGTCTACCAGTTCAAGGCGACCGCTGACATGGCGCCCAATGTCTATGTGCATGTCAGCTTCATTCAGCCACATCTGCAGACCCTGAATGATCTGCCAATCAGGCTCTACGGCGTCATACCCGTGATGGTCGAGGATCCGGCAACAAGGCTGACGCCGGTCATCGGCGCTCCGGCCACGCTGGAGCCGATGAAGAAGGCCGTAGTCACCATATCGGAGCGGTCTGGCAGGCCGATGACCTATACGCTCGCCGTAGTCGATGAGGGGCTTCTGGGCATCACCCGGTACGGTACGCCTAACCCCTGGAACGAGATGTACAAGAAGGAAGCCAGCCTCCTGTCCTCATTCGATCTGTACAAGGATGTGGCCGGAGCGCTGTCAGGAAAACTCCAGACGCTGATATCGATCGGCGGCTCTGAATTTGGCGACGCGGGAGGAACACGCAAGGTCAGCCGGTTCCCGCCTGTAGTCAAATTCCTCGGCCCATTTACCCTGGCCAAAGGCGCGGTAGCCAGGCACGATATCGAGCTTGGGCCATACGTCGGCGCGGTGCGTTTCATGGTCGTCGCCGGTACTCAGGAAGGCGCATACGGCATCGCTGAGGTAGAGACACCCGTCAGGTCGGACCTGATGGCATATATCACCGCGCCTCGCGTGCTTGGGCCAGGTGAACGTCTGGCAATTCCGGTAACGGTGTTTGGTTTCATGGGTAAGGGCAGTGCCGCGACGCTGCGGCTCAAGGTAGAAGGCGATGCCAGCATAGTCGGTGATTCGACGCGGACGGTGACTTTTCCCGAGGAAGGCGAGCAATCAGCTTCCTTCGAGCTGGCTTTGGGTTCGTCCGTCGGCACGGTTAGGCTTACCGCGGAGGCTAGCGGGCCTGGTGGCCGTAGCTCCACCCAGAGTGTCGACATACCGGTCCGTTCCGCCTCGGTGCCGGTGACAACGGTGACCGCGGCGACCATAGCCAGCAAGGGATCCGGCAGCATGGAAGCCACATTGCCTGGAATCGATGGATCAAATGACGTCTGGCTGGAGCTTTCACTGGCGCCTCCCATAGATCTGTCCGGGCGACTGGCATACCTGCTTGGATATCCCCATGGGTGCGGTGAACAGACGACCAGTACGGCCTTTCCGCAGCTCTTCCTTGATGACGCGATGGCTCTGACGCCTGAACAGCAGGCCGTTGCCCAAACCAATGTCTCGGCAGCGATAACCAAGCTGGCCGGATTCCAGACGACAAGCGGCGGGTTTGTATTCTGGCCCGGTTCATACCAGGAGAGCACCTGGCTTTCGGTCTACATAACGCACTTCCTGACCATGGCGCGGCGGAAGGGCTTTACCGTACAGGATTCGATGATGGATGCCGCTCTGGGGTACATGAAATCGCGGGCAGCGTCATGGAGTTCACAAGAGGATTACGCCAAGACAGAACAGGCGTACAGGCTCTACGTACTGGCGCTCGCCGGTGTTCCTGATGTGGCATCGATGAATCGCTTCATGGAATATGGACCATTCCCCGCGGCGGCGGCTTATCAGATGGCAACGGCCTACGCGCTGGCCGGCATGCGGGACCGCGCTCTGGAGATCCTGCGCGACGCACCCACGACCGTTCAGAAATATAACGGCATGGAGCGGGTGTACGGCTCGGTGCTCCGTGATCGCGCGATGGTACTCGACGCCTTCAACACACTGGGAGACTCGTCACGATCACTGCCGATATTCAGGCAGATCGCGGCCGACCTCTCGTCGGGTTCTTCATATTCGACCCAGGACCTGGGCTTTGCGCTGATGGCTTCATTGCCATACCTGCATCAGCTGGGATCGGGTTCAGCCGCGGTTACCTATGACTATGGCGGTGGTTCTGGTTCGGTATCGCTGTCGCGGGCCATCGCGCGGGTGCCACTCAGTTCAAGCGCGGGCGCCTTGTCGGTGCGCCTTGGCAACGGCGGCGCGGTGCCGCTGTACGCGAGGATAGTCGCCACGGGCACGCCAGCCCCTGGTGATGAGCGCTATCGTTCGGAAGGCCTTTCGCTGACGGCCAAGTACCTCGATACCGCCGAGATTTCTGTCGACCCCGATCGCATGGCGCTTGGTTCCGACATGATAGTCGAGATGTCTGTCCGCAATGTCTCGGGCGATGTGCTGTCTGACCTGGCCTTGACCTTCAGGACGCCTTCGGGATGGGAGCTCGCCAACATGAGGATAGGCCGGTCCGATGAGGCGGGGGCGCAGGCGCCCGCATCGTTTGACTACCAGGATATACGCGACGATCGAGTGATGACATACTTTGGCCTGCAGCGCGGCGAAACAAAGCGTTTCAGGTTCTATGTCAACAAAGCCTATGATGGCGCCTTCTTCCTGCCCGCGGCCACGGTGGAGGCGATGTATCGTCCCGATGTGTTCGCGGTACTGCCAGGCAGGGCCCTGTCCCGATCGCCTGCCATGGCACCGACCAACCCGAACGGTCGTGGCCTCAGGCCATGAGGGGTCGGGGCGCCGCGCTGATTCTGTCCAGACTGGCGCCCCTGGCTGTCCGGGCGCGGCGCGGCGCCATCCTGGCTGTCTCGTTCGCGAGGCGCGCCGATGTGGCGCCAGCTATTCTTGGATCGCTGTTGTTCGCGGTGGCCGTTCTCGCGTTCGATCCCGCCGCTGGCAGTCGGGCGCCGCAGTCGAGCGCCCTGTATGCGGCCGGCGGTGAGTTGCTTGGCGCGACCGTCGCCTCGGACGGGCAATGGAGGCTCAAGGCCAGTGGACCAGTACCTGATCGTTTTGTAGGTGCATTGGTGCTGTATGAGGACAAGCGGTTCTTTGGCCACGCGGGCTTTGACCCCGCCGCTATCGTGCGGGCCATGCTGGTCAACGGCAAGGCCGGGCGCGTCGTCTCGGGTGGCTCCACGCTGACCATGCAGGTTGCCCGTCTCTCGGGCAAGGCCGGCGCCAGGAACTGGGGCGCCAAACTCACCGAGCTATGGATGGCGGTCAGGCTGGAGGCTCACCATACCAAATCGGGCATACTGTCGCTGTATGCGGAGCGGGCGCCGTTCGGCGGCAATGTCGTCGGCCTTGAGGCCGCCGGATTCAGGTGGTTTGGACGGCCACCGCAGATGCTGACCTGGGCGGAAGCGGCGACGCTCGCGGTGTTGCCGAACAGCCCGGCACTGGTGCATCCTGGTCGCTCCCGTGACGAGTTGCGCCGCAAGCGTGATGGCTTGCTTTCGCGCCTCGTGGCGGTCGGGCGCATGCCTTCGGGTGATCTTGCGACCGCGCTTGCCGAACCGCTGCCCGGAGCGCCGCTGCCTATGCCAAATCTGTCTCCGCACCTGCTGGCGCGTTCCGGTCCAGGTCGCAGCACGACAACCATAGACATGTCGACCCAGGTGCGGGTACAGGAGCGGGCCGCTCGGTATGCCGCCAGGCTGGAGCTTCATGACATACACAACCTGGCAGCCGTAGTCATACGCGTCGATGACGGCAGCCTCGCCGCCTATGTCGGCAATGTGCCCGCTCCAGTCAGCGGCGAGTCCCGGATGCCAGCGGAGCAGCTTGCCTCTTGGGTCGACTGCGCAGCTGCCCCGAGGAGTTCCGGCAGCATCCTCAAGCCGTTCCTCTACGCGGCCATGCTTGACTCCGGTGAACTTTCGCCATCACGGCTCGTGCCCGACATACCGACGCGCATCGGCTCGTACAGCCCCGAAAACAATCTCAAGAGCTACGCGGGCGCGGTCCGCGCCGATGAGGCGCTCGCCCGCTCGCTCAACGTGCCATTTGTTCGCCTCTTGCGATCATACGGTGTCGAGCGCTTCGCCTCGACACTGAAACGTCTTGGATTCTCGACGCTTTCCAGGGCGCCGGCCGACTATGGCCTGACGCTGATACTGGGCGGCGCGGAGGTGACACTGCTTGACGCGGCATCCGCGTACGCCGCACTTGCCCGAGCCGCCAAGGGTGTTGCTGGAGAGGCCGGGCCAGCAGGGGGGGAGCTCATCGCTCCTGCTCCCTTTTCGGCCGGCGCCGCGTGGTTGACAATGCAGGCTCTTGTCGAGGTTGCCCGACCCGGTGATGACGCCTCGTGGCAGGAGTACGCCAGCTCCAGGCGCATAGCCTGGAAGACTGGCACCAGCTTCGGGTCGCGCGATGCCTGGGCCATAGGTGTCACGCCATCTTGGGTCGTCGCGGTCTGGGTGGGCAATGCCGACGGTTCGGGCCGGCCGGAACTCAAGGGCACCGATACGGCGGCTCCTCTCCTTTTTGACCTTTTCCAGAACCTGCCGCAGTCACGCTGGTTCGATGAGCCCGTGTCGTCGCTCCGGTACGAAACGGTATGCGCCGATTCAGGCTATGTGGCGGGACCCGATTGCGCCCGTACGACGCGCATCCTTGTGCCGGCTGTGGCAAAGACCGACCAGGTTTGTCCATACTGCCGCGTCGTACATCTGAGCGCCGACGGCCGGTACCGCGTACGGGCCGAAAGCGCTGGCAGTCTGGGCCTGGTTACGGAACGCCGGTTTGTGCTGCCACCGGCGATCGAATGGTATTACCAGCGTTCAACGCTTGGCTACCGCCCTTTGCCGCCATGGGCGCCAGGCATGTCCGGGCCCGAGTCAGACGCGCTTGAGTTCATAGCACCGGAAGAGGGATCATCGATATTCGTGCCCATAGAACTGGATGGTCGGCCCGGCATGACTATATTCAGGGTAGCCCATCGCGGCGGTTCGACGCGGCTCTTCTGGCACCTCGATGGCGATTATCTGGGCGAGACGACAACCGACCACCGCATGGAGGCGCACCCGGCCGCGGGTTGGCACACGCTGGTCGTGGTTGATGAGGACGGCTCCAGCATAACCCGTCGATTCGAGGTCTACGCCAGACGGTGATGGCGAACTTGCGCATTGTGGCCATTCGTTGTATAACCCGCGGGTGTGTTCTGACAGGCGCTCTTGCGTGTGCTCTGGAAGGCGCGGCCACAAGACCATGAGAACCGTAATCGACAAAGGAGAACGGCATGAACGTAGCGGTGATAGGAGCCCAGTGGGGCGACGAGGGCAAGGGAAAGATCGTTGACTATCTGGCGACCGATGCCCAGATCATTGTCCGGTTCTCGGGCGGCGCCAATGCGGGCCATACCATCGTGCGCGGCAATGAGCAATTCGCGCTGCACCTGGTTCCATCTGGCGTGCTGTACCCGGACAAGCGTGTCATCCTTGGTACGGGCATGGTCATCGATCCGGAGGCGCTGTTCGCCGAGCTGGGTATGCTCGCCGAGCGTGGTATCGACTGGCAAGGTCGCGTCTTCATATCGGACCGGGCACATGTCGTACTGCCGAGGTATCGCGACATAGACAAGGCTATGGAGGCAGCCAGACGCAGGCCCATAGGCACGACGGGGCGCGGCATAGGCGTCGCGTATTCGATGAAGTCATCACGCGATGGCGTGCGGATAGCGGATTTGTATGATGACGAGAGGCTCGAGAACCTGGAGGCAGCCGACGTCGAATTCATCAAGGTCTGGCGTGACAGGCTCGCGCCGCTCTCCGTAGATTTGACCAACTTCATAGCGGCTCACCGCAATACCTACTGCCTCTTCGAGGGTGCGCAGGGCGCTCTGCTTGATCTGGATTCCGGAACATATCCGTATGTCTCGAGCGGCATGTCCGGAGCGTCCGGAGCCGCGGCTCAGGGCGGTATTGGACCGCGGCGGCTGGACAAGGTGCTCGGCGTATTCAAAGCCTATTCCACCAGGGTGGGCAATGGTCCGTTTCCCACCGAGTTCAATCCAGACAGCCAGTCGGCACTCGATCAATTTATAAGGGACACCGGACGCGAATACGGCGTGACCACCGGCAGGCCGCGCCGATGCGGGTACCTCGATCTGGTGGCGCTTCGGTATGCCTGCCTTGCCAACTCGATAGACTCGCTTGTCCTCACGCATCTCGACGTGTACGACACGCTCGACACCTTCGAGGCATGCGTCGCGTACAAGGTGCGCGGGTCCTTGGTCGAGCACTTCCCGGCATCGGTTCGCGATCTGTCTGACGCGCAACCCGTGTTGCGCACCTTCCGCGGCTGGAAACGCCCGCTCAAGGATGTCCGCGAATTCGATGAGTTGCCGCGAGAGGCGCGCGACTACATAGCGTTCATAGAAGAATACACGGAGACACCGGTGGACATCGTATCTGTTGGATACGACCGCCATGATACGATTGTCAGGAAGAGCCCGTGGACCAGATACTGATACTGGATTATGGCAGCCAGTATACGCAGCTCATAGCCAGGCGAATACGCGAGCTTGGTGTCTATACGGATATAGCCCCTGGCGATGCCGCTCTGACACCGGAACGCCTTGCAGGCGTTAAGGGCATTGTGATGGCGGGGTCACCATGGAGTGTATACGACGAAGGTGCTCCGGTGCCGGACAAGTCCGTGTACTCCCTGGGCATACCGGTTCTCGGTGTCTGTTATGGCGCGCAGCGCATGATGTGGGACCACGGCGGAGCGGTCGCGACACTTGCCGACCGCGAATACGGCAAGCGGCCCGTCACGGTCACGTCGGCCGATCCGCTGTTCCGCGATGTGCCTGCATCATTCATCAGCTGGATGAGCCACGGAGACTCGATAGAGAAGCTGGCACCGGGATTCAAGGTGATAGCCACGACCGACAACGGCATACCCGCCGCCATCGTCCACGAACGGCTGCCATTGCGTGGCGTGCAGTTTCATCCCGAGGTAACGCACTGCGAACATGGCACGCGCATCCTGTCAAACTTCGTCCTGGACATATGTGGCTGCCAGAAGTCATGGTCCATGGAGCGCTATGTCGATGAGGAACGCGTGGCCTTGCGCGCCAGGGTCGGCACGTCGCCCGTGTTGTTGCTGATATCCGGCGGCGTCGACTCCACAGTCGCCGCTGCGCTACTCCTCAAGACGCTCGGGCCTGAGCGCCTGCACCTGCTGTACATCGATACCGGGCTGATGCGCAAGGATGAGAGCATCGAAGTGATGCGAACCCTCGGTGCCCTGGGTGCAGCGCATGTGCGCCAGGCGAATGCCGAGCCGGACTTTCTCGGTGCACTGGCCGGCGTTTCGGAGCCGGAAGAGAAGCGCAGGATTATTGGTGATATGTTCATAACAGTCCAGCAGCGCGAGGTCGAGCGGCTTGGCCTGGGCGACGACTACTTTCTGGCGCAAGGAACCCTGTATACGGACCTGATCGAATCGGGCAAGGGTGTTGGCAAGAAGGCCCACGTCATCAAGAGCCACCACAACGTCCGCTCGCCCCTGGTGGAGAAGAAGCGCGCCGAGGGACGGATCATCGAACCTCTGGACAAGTTGTACAAGGATGAGGTTCGCGCTCTGGGCCGGGTGCTCGGTGTAGCCGAGTCGGTGGTGTCGCGCCACCCCTTCCCTGGTCCCGGACTCGGTGTCCGGGTTCTGGGCGAGGTTACCAAGGAAAAGTGCGACACGCTCCGCGAGGCGGACGACCTGTACCTGGGCGAGTTGCGCCGGCGCGGCCTGTACGACCGTATATGGCAGGCCTTCGCGGTGTTGCTGCCGGTGCGATCGGTCGGCGTTGCAGGCGATGTACGCCGCTATGGCTGGACCGTGGCGCTTCGCGCCGTAGCCTCCACAGACGGGATGACCGCTGACGTCTTCGAGTTTCCCATGAAGGACCTGCTCGAGATATCGGCCATCATCACCAACCGGGTGCCTGCCGTCGGCCGCGTCGTATACGACGTGTCGAGCAAACCGCCAGCTACCATCGAGTGGGAGTGACAGCGCCGAAATCCATCGTCGATATGACGCCGATTCGCTGAGACTCGTTCAGCTCATACCCTTCATCACAGCCACAGGGCTCTCTTCATACTTTGATCGGAGCACCACGAGCCTCTCAGGGCGTCGAATATCAACAGACTGCCTGAATCCGCCAATTGTCCGATACATCCATTTTCAACTTCGAAGGCATGGAATGATGTTGTTGGATGTAGTGCCTGCAAAAACCGCATATACAAGTCTAAAGATATTTCAATGTTTATGGGACGATCCATAAACAGTGTCCTATGTAGATAACTAAGCAAAAAACAAGCAATTATGATCGAAGTTGTTTGACAACTAAAAAAAGCGATGGTATCCTGCGACCAACAGGTACAGGCAATCAAGAGTCTTGTACCATGATGAGAGGGGTATCGTGCAGACTCGGGAGAAGATCGAAGCTCTCAGCCATGGGGCGAAAGAGAAAATACTCGACTACATACGCGCATCCGAGCTGCGCGTCGGCGATACATTGCCTACGGAAGCCAAACTGATGGAGATGCTTGAAGCCAGCCGACACACGATACGTGAGGCCCTTGCGCTCCTCGAACAGGAACGAATTGTCTATCGTATTCAGGGCAAGGGCACTTTTCTGAAGCGCAAGCCCCTCCGGATAGAGCATGGGCTCGAGAAGCTCGCGAGTATGACTGACATGATCAGAAGTTGCGGTTTCGAGCCCAGTACTCGCTGGATCTCAATTGAGGTGAAGAACGCGAGCGCTCATATGGCAGAGCAGCTTGGGCTGGGCCTGGACGAGAAGGTTGTCACGTTCAAGCGCCTCAGGTTTGCCAGTGGGAACCTTGCCAGCTACTGCATCGACAGCGTCGCTGCATCTCGCTTCGATTCCATACCATGCGAGATACCGGACGAATCACTTTTCCAGTATCTGGAGCGTGAGAAGGACATTGTGATTGAGACTGCGGTCGGCTATGTGATACCCACGAAGCCGAGTAGGGAGATGGTCGAAGAGCTGGGGGTTGATGAAGATCAGCTCTTCGTACTGCTCGAGCAATTGCACTATGACAATGAGGGTCGCCCGGTCATCTATTCGCTGGATTACTATCAGCCGGAAGTGATCCGATTCAAGATAAACAGAACGAGGTAAGGGATCAATGGGAAAGATTGTTGCGATGGAATTCAGTGCGGATCACTTGCGTCTCGTAGACCAGCGAAAGTTGCCAAAAGAATATACCATCTTTGAGTGTGCTACATATCAGGATTGCGTATTCGCAATAAAGGAAATGGTGGTTCGCGGCGCGCCGGCTATAGGCGCCGCTGCGGCATACGGTGTCGTCATTGCAGCCAGGCAATACGGCGGGCTCGAAAAAAGCTCTTTCCAGGAGCGAATGGAGCGTGCGCTCGACGAGCTGAGCGCGGCCAGGCCGACCGCCGTCAACCTCATGTGGGCGATGGATCGGATGCGGCGATCGCTTCTCGCGGCGCGAAGTGGCACCAATGAATCGATCTGGCTGGCTCTGAGGAAAGAAGCAGACGCCATAATCGCCGAGGAAATAGACAGAAGTGAACGGGTTTCCACTTTTGGCAACGCGCTCGTGCCTGACAAGGCAACACTATTGACTCATTGCAATACGGGGTCGCTGGCGGTGCCTGGGTTGGGTACGGCATTGGGCATCATTCGAGCGGCACATCGGTCCGGTAAGGGCATATCGGTCTACGCCGACGAGACGCGGCCGCGCCTGCAAGGAGCCAGACTCACCGCCTGGGAGCTGATGGAAGAGGGAATACCGGTCACGCTGATTGCCGATAGTGTTGCCGCTACCCTGATCAGGGACGGCAAGATCAATCTTGTAATTGTGGGAGCCGACCGAATTGCCACAAATGGCGATACAGCCAACAAGATTGGCACATTCATGCTATCGGTCGTATCGAAGCACTATGGAGTGCCGTTCTATGTCGCGGCGCCTATCTCGACAATAGATTTCGGATGCCCTGGTGGTGATCGTATCGTAATTGAAGAGCGCGGACCGGAAGAGGTCACCCACATAGAAGGCATACAAGTAGCGCCACAGGGCGTACGCGTCTATAACCCCGCCTTTGACGTGACACCGGCGGAGAACATCAGCGGAATTGTAACAGAGCAGGGCGTGCTGTATCCCCCGTTTGGCGACGCCATTGCGCACCTGGGACACACAGTACGATGAATCCAAAGCCCAAAGCCCAAGGAGCATGACCATGAAATTTGACACACAATCCATACACGCCGGCGGAAAGCATGTGCAGCCGGAACATGCTCTGAATCCGCCTATCTTCATGACTTCGACCTTTACCTTCGAGGACACCGATAAGGTCGATGCGGTGATGAGTTTCCAGAGCGATGATTATGTATACACGCGTGGCAACAATCCAACGCTTCGTCTCTTCGAGCAGCGGATGACAGCACTCGAAAACGGCAAGGGTGCCGTCGCCTTCGCTTCCGGTATGGCCGCCATAAGCTCGGTACTCTTCTCGCTGCTTCGTCCCGGCGACAACGTGCTTGTGCACAGGACTCTGTACGGTTCATCGTACAGCGTTGTTACAAAGGTTCTGCCAAAATATGGAATGAACTACAGGATAGGTGACCTGGAAAAACTTGACGACTTTGCCTCGATGGTTGACGAGCATACCAAGGTCATTTATTTCGAGAGCCCCAGCAATCCCAATCTGAGCATCGTCGACATCCGACGCGTCTGCGCTTTCGCAAAACCACGCGGCATCAAGGTTGTCATCGACAACACGTTCGCTACTCCATATTTCCAGCGCCCTCTGGAGCTCGGGGTGGACGTTGTAGTACATAGCGCAACCAAGTATATATGCGGGCATGGTGATGTGGTTGCCGGAGTCGCTGTCGCGAACGATCCCGACTATATACTCAGTCTGAAATTCGACTACATGAGTGAGTTCGGTGGAGTCCTCAGCCCCTTCAACGCATGGCTTCTCCTGCGCGGCCTCAAGACACTGGGGCTACGGATGCGTCAACACGAGGCTAACGCGATGGCTGTTGCGCGGTATCTTGAAAAGCATCCAAAAGTGAGCCAGGTATTCTATCCGGGGCTCGAAGGGTTCCCTGGTCATGAAACGGCACGAGCTCAAATGAGCGGCTTCGGAGCCATCATAAGCTTTGAAGTCCGTGGTGGCCTGGAGGCCGCGAAGCGTGTCGTCAACAACATGAACATGTTTCAGCTCGCGGTGAGTCTCGGCGATTGCGAGACGCTTGTGCAGTTGCCAGCGGCAATGACGCACCGCGGCTATGACCACGAGCGCCTCAGGGAGTTTGGCCTGACCGAAAGCATGATCAGGATATCGGTAGGGCTTGAAAACATCGAAGATATCCTGGCCGAACTTGCATCCATTCTGGAGCATGCGTAGCACGGAGATTCCTCAAGACGATTTCGGCCGAGCGACAAGTGTGATGATTTTTGAACAGGTTCCAGATGGAGGCATCGCATAGCCGTTGGCTACGGTGCCATCCATTCAGTCCACATGCGGAGTAAGAGGAGAAGGCGATGGTAATGAAAAGAGTACTGTTGATCAGCGCCATGGTTCTTGTCGCGTCGCTGAGCGGATGCGCCAAGGCAAAGCCGGAGGCGGCAACTTCCGCCGCTCAGCCAAAGGCAGAAGAAATCAAAAAGGTGGCCGTCATTTGTGATCCGGTCGGAGTCAATCCGTTCCTGACGCAGGTCGTCAACAAGATGGCCGAGCTCAAGGCTGCCAAGACATATCCGATGGATTACAGCGTCATCGAGTGTGCCGACGACTCGGCCTGGGCGGAGAATATCCGTGCTTCGGTTGAAGAAGGCTACAACCTGATCCTCGTCGTGGGATGGCAGGGCGCAGATCCCCTCAAAGCAGTGGCCACCCAGTTCCCTGACAAGGCTCAGTACGCCATCATAGACACTGTCTGTGACAATCCCAAGGTCAAGTCGTATATTTTCAAGCCGCAAGAAGCAGCCTATCTCATCGGCATCATTGCAGCATCGGTAAGCAAGGACGCCGGAAAACCGAACGGCCCCTTTGGCGGTGTACATGCCAATCCCGGTCAGGGCAGTTTCGAGTGGCGCTATGGCTACATGATGGGCGTGAAGTCAGTCAATCCGTCGGTTACGATGGCCAATTTCCTGTTCAATTACACGAAGTCGTATACGGATGCGCCGATAGCCAAGGAACTGGCACTCCAGCAGGCAGCCCAGGGTTGTGTGTTCATCAATGCCGCCTCCGCCGTTGCCGATTATGGCACGTTTGAAGCCGCTGCAGAGAAGAAGTTCTATACATCCGGTCAGGATACTGACATGACCAATCCTTCGAATCCGTACATCATAACCTCTCAGGTGAAGTACACGGGCACCGTAGCAGGTATGATCATCGATGAATTCTTCAAGACAGGGATCCAGCCCGGCGTGGTATCTCTTGGTCTCAAGGAAGGCGTCGTTGGCGCGACCTACATCACCGATGATGGCGTCAATCCCAGGAATACCGCTGTCCTGACCGACAGGATCGTGAAGCTGGCACGTGAAGCGGCCAATAAGATAAAGTCCGGCGAGCTTATCCTGAATGTACCGCTGGAGAAGGATTTCAAGCTGTAATCGTCAATACCATATCGCCTCCTGTACCATCCGGCATTTGGAGGCGATTGGTTTTCATGTGGTATTGCCCGTTCAAGGGTGAGCCATCGCCTTGATCCAGGGAGCAACGATGATGCCGAAGGTTGACGACACGCCGATGCTGACGATGGAGCATATCGTCAAGCTCTATGATCAGCTCGTAGCCAATGATGACGTAAGCATCGCCTTGCATGAAGGTGAAATTCTTGCCGTTATTGGCGAGAACGGGGCAGGCAAGACAACCCTGATGAAGATTCTGTACGGCATGGAGCAGCCTACGAGCGGCACCATACATCTAAAAGGAAAACAACTTCATCTCAAGAACGCGGCCCATGCCATAGCCAGTGGCATCGGCATGGTGCAACAGCATTTCATGCTCTTTGATCCCTTCACGGTTACAGAGAATGTCGTCTACGGAAAAGAGCCCGTGAAGGGCCTGTACTTTGACTTGAAAAAGGCTACCAGCATCATAAAGGAATTGTCAAAGCGCTTCGAGCTGCCGCTGGATCCGTACGCGCGGATACAGGGCATGCCAGTCGGACTCAGGCAGCGCGTCGAGATTCTGAAGGTGCTGTACCAGAATACAGACATCATCATCTTTGACGAGCCCACGGCTGTGCTGACTCCTCAGGAAGTCCATGAGTTGCTTGGAACGATGAAGCGACTCGCGGCTGCGGGCAAGAGCATCATAATCATAACGCACAAGCTCAATGAGGTCATGGAAGTAGCTGACCGCGCCGTCGTAATGCGCGCGGGAAGACACGTTGCCGATGTGAACATCAAAGACACGACCATTGAAGAACTCAGTTTTATGATGGTCGGTCGCCACCTGTTGAAAAAGGAAGTGCCTGTTATCACTCCCGGTGACGACATACTGCGGATAGATGATCTGTGCGTTCAGGGAACGGGCGCTGTTCCGCTGATCGATCATCTTTCGCTTCATGTCGAAGCGGGAGAAATAGTTGGCATCGCCGGTGTTTCCGGCAATGGCCAGTCGGAGTTGGAGCGTTGTATTCTCGGCTTGCAACACATCGACAGCGGATCGATAACGATCAAGGGCGTCGAGATAGGCAATCACCGAGTGGCCGAGGTTCGCGATGCGGGCGTTTCGATGATACCCGAAGATCGCTACCTATGGGGCTCGGCCTCTGAGGCCTCAATAATGGAAACAGCTATCATGACCCATTACAGGCGGAATCCTCTGTCCTCCAATGGCATGCTCAATATGAAGAATATCAGGAAATTCACCACGGACCTTGTCAGGGCCTTTTCGGTGAAGACCGACGATATACGGCTCAAGACCGGCTCGCTATCGGGAGGAAATGCGCAGAAATTGATAGCCGCGCGCGAGATAGCCCATGGTACGCCTTTGCTGGTCGCCTGCGAGCCTACCAGGGGGGTCGACATTGGCGCGATGGAATACATACACGACCGGCTTGTGGAGAAGCGGACGAGCGGAGATGCCGTGTTGCTGATATCCAGCGAACTCTCCGAGATCATGGAACTCTCCGATCGCATCTATGTAATGTACGGGGGAAAAATCAATGGGGAGTTCAAGCGAGGTTGCGTCAGGGAAGAAGAGCTGGGCCTGTTGATGGTCGGAGGCGCAAACCATGGCTGACCGGAAGATTCGACGGCTGCTGGCTCCGTTGGCACAGCCAGCGCTGGCCATTGGATTAGCCCTGGCAGTCGGAGCAATGGCCATCCTTGTTACAGGAGAAAATCCGCTCACCGTATACGCGGCGATGCTTAAGGGAGCCTTCGGCAACAAATACTACTTGCTGACAACGCTGACGCGCGCCACGCCCATCATAATCTGTGGGCTTGGAGCCGCAATAGCCTGGAGCTCAAATTATATGGGCATCGGCGGCGAGGGCCAGATGATTGTCGGCGGCTTTACCACGGCAATCGTCGCGATCTACGCGCCTGGGCCGCCCTGGTTCAGGCTTGTTCTGGCGATAGTCATGGCGCTGCTTGCAGGAGGCCTCCTGTCGCTGCTCTCCGCCTGGCTCCTCGACAAGTTCAGAATGTCGCTCGCCATATCCACCCTGATGTTCAACTACACGGCACAGTACGTGACGATGCATTTTGTCGCCAATGTGTTTCAGGATACGACAGGTGATGCCAAACTGACGCAGACACTCAGGATCGAAGAGGGGCTGCAGTTTCCTCGCCTGTTCGATGGATATAGCCTTCATCTCGGTTTCCTGATTGCCGTCGGGCTTGTTGTGGCAATATGGTTCCTCCTCAACCGTACGACATTCGGATACGAATCCAGGATGAGCGGCTTCAATATCAACTTCTGTGATTACGGTGGCATCAGTAGTCGCAAGGTCATGTACGGTATGCTGTTGCTCAGTGGCGCGATCAGCGCACTTGCCGGTACCGGCGAGGTTCTTGGAGTGCAATACCGGTACGTCCATAACAACTATGTTTCGGCCAGCTATGCGTGGGTAGGGCTTAATGCCGCTCTCATTTCAGGATACAACCCGATAGGTGTTTTTCTGACCTCTATAATCCTGGCCGGCATCCAGACGGGCGGTGCCGCGATAGCGCGATCAACAACGGTTCCTCTGGAGATATCATCGATAATCCAGGGCTGCATAACACTCTTCATATCCGCAAGGATAGTCCTCGGTTCGCGCCGAAGGAGCAGCGTCGCGCTGAAAGGACCGCTGGCTGCCGCAGAGCTCGCTGTGGATTCCGCTGACGAGAAAGGACGGCCCCGATGAATTTTGATGCCAACTATCTTGCGGTGGTCTTCAACTCGACGATACGGATGACAACACCCATACTCTACGTGGCGCTCGGGTCCGCTCTGTGCAACCGCGTCTTTATCTTCAATATCGGGCTCGAAGGCATGATGCTCGTAGGTGGCTTCGCGGCCATAGTAGCCAATTTCTATACGGGGAGTCTGGTTCTGTCTGTGCTTTTCGCGATGCTGGCGTCGATGCTCGTCGCCTGGGTTGCGGGCGTGTTCATGGTCAAGTTCAAGGGTGCCATGCTTGTCGTAGGTGTCTCGATCAATGTGCTGATTTCCGGTGCCACTACCTTTCTTATGCAGATCATCTTTGGAAGCAAAGGCGCATTCGTCAGCACCAAGCTGATCAGCCTGCCCAAGATAGATGTCTCATTCATGAGGGGCGTTCCGATAATGCAAACCATGTTCGGCTCGCTTACATACCTGGATCTATTCGCGGTGGTGCTCGCAATAATCCTGTATCTGTTCCTGTTCAGGACTGTTACGGGCTTCAGGATGCGATCGGTTGGCATCAACAAACCCGCGGCCGAGAGTCTGGGCATACATGCTGACAGGCTCCAGATACTTACGGTCGTGTTTTCCGGGCTTGTATCCGGGCTCGGCGGCGTGCTCTTGACCATGGGCGGTGTTACCATGTTTGCGCAGAATATCACTGCGGGCCGGGGATTCATAGCGATGGCCGCCGGCACGCTCGGTGCTGCCCATCCGCTCGGCGTCATTGCGTCAAGCGCCTTCTTCGGCTTTGCGCAATCGATGGCCAATATGCTGCAGAACACGGCTGTGAGCAGCCAGTTGACGATGGCGTTGCCATATGCGTCCACGGTGCTGGCCCTTGCTTTGTATAATTACGCCCAGAATAGAAGGATCCAGCGATCCGTCAAATAGTCCGACGAGGAGAAGAGATATGTCTTATGATTACGCATACTACATGAAGAGCGCGGACTACGTGCGTGACAGGATCAATTTTGATCCGGAAGTGGCGGTCATCCTCGGTTCGGCATTGGGTGGCCTCGCGAGTGAGATCGAGAACCCGGTGGAGATAGCCTATGCGGACATTCCCAACTTCCTTGTCTCGACTGTCGAGTCGCACGCGGGAAAACTCATGGCCGGTACACTGTCCGGCCGTAGGGTCGTCTGTATGTCAGGACGGTTCCATTACTATGAAGGCTATAGTTTCGAGCAGCTGGCTGCGCCGATTCGGCTCTTCAAGTCGCTGGGCGTCAAGGCCACAATCGCTACCAATGCTGCCGGCGCCGTGAACACCGCGTATAAGCCAGGCGACATCATGGTCATAAAGGATCATATAAATCTGGTTGGAGCCAGTCCTATGCGCGGCCCGAATATCGATGAGTATGGTCCGCGCTTCTTCGATGTTGGTGGATTGTATACAGCCGGTCTCAGGCAACTTGCGTTGGAGTGTGCGAAGGGCAGCAGCCTTACCGTGCATGAAGGCGTCTACCAATTCTTCGTAGGACCCCATTTCGAGACGCCAGCTGAGATCAGAGCCGCAAGGATACTTGGAGCAGACGCGGTGGGCATGTCGACGGTCACCGAGGCGCTCACCGCTGCCCACTGCGGCATGCCCCTGCTAGGTTTGTCGGTAGTGACAAATATGGCCGCAGGCGTTCTCGAACAGCCCCTTGGTACGGGCGAGGTTATGGCAACGGCCAGACGCATATCATCCTTGTTCCAGAACTACGTCAAAACCATCATCAGTCGGCTGCCGCGGACGGGAGCCTGAGCCATGCATACCCTGCTGCTGTCCAATGCGGACGTACTGATATACGAGGACTCTTCATGGTCAGTCATCAAGAGCGGCTTTGTTGGCATCGACGATGACCGTATTGATTATGTCGGTCAGGAACGTCCGATCGCGCGATATCCAGAGGAAAAAGAACTGTCAGGGCACCTCCTGATGGCCGGGCTATACAACATGCATACGCACACGCCCATGACGCTGTTGCGTGGCCTTGGAAGTGATTTGCCGCTCGACCGATGGCTTCATGAGGCGATGTTCCCTGTAGAAGCCAGGTTGACCCCCGCCGACATAAGCGTCGGCACGAGGCTGGCGATGATGGAAATGCTGGCGTCGGGTGTGGTCAGCTTTTCGGACATGTATGACAAGACGCACGTTACCGCGGAAGAAGTGATAAAGGCTGGCATGAGGGCCAACCTGAACCGGCCTATACTTGGTTTTGACCCGGCTGAAACCTACGAAGCAAGCATCAGGGTTCAGGAATCGTTGCGCTTCCATGATGAATGGAACGGGGCGGGGGACGGCAGGGTAATCGCGGATTTCTCCATACACGCGGAGTACACCTCGTTCGAGCAGCTGGTACGACCATATGCGGCGGATTGCCTGAAACGCGGGGCACGCATGCATCTGCATCTCTCCGAGACGGCCAAGGAACATGAGGAATGCAAGGCTCGTCATGGAAAGACTCCGGCGCGCTGGTTCTTCGACCTCGGCGTCATGGACAGTCCTGTAATCGCGGCCCACTGCGTGGCCGTAGAGCCGGCGGACATGGATATACTCGCCAGACAAGGCGTCTCATGTGTCCATAATCCATCCAGCAACATGAAACTCGGCAGCGGCTTCATGCCGCTGCAGGCAATGCTGGAACGCGGTATCAATGTTGCCATTGGCACCGATGGTGCGGCAAGCAACAACAACCTCAATCTGTTTGAAGAAATCCACCTGGCGTCACTGATACACAAGGGGCATTCCGGCGATCCCACCATGATCAAACCCGATGATCTGTTGCTGATGGCCACACGCAATGGCGCAAGGGCTCAGGGACGTTCTGATTGTGGCGAACTGGCCGTGGGCAAGAAGGCTGACCTGATAGCGCTTGATCTGCGGAAGCCTCACCTCATGCCGGTGCACGATGTGAAGGCCCTGCTTGTATATTCAGCCCAGGCCAGCGACGTCGTCATGACCATGGTTGATGGAAACATACTCTATGAACATGGCAATTATCTGAGTATCGACAAAGACGGCGTGCTCGAGGATCTCGATGCATCGGTCGCTCGTCTGTTCGGGACAGACTGAGTCCAATTGATATCTGTCTGAATCCGGAGGTTTATAATGGAACGAGCGGACAAGGACCTTGCGTTCATGCTTCAGTACGAGAATGTGGCATGGTATGAGCATGGCAAGGTCAGGATCCTGGACCGTCGCATCTATCCGACCCGAGTTGAATTCGTAGAATGCATGACGTACGGCGAAGTGGCCCAGGCCATAGCAAACATGGTCACGCAAAGCGCTGGCCCGTACACCGCGGCGGCGATGGGCATGGCCCTTGCTGCTTTTGAATGTCGCAGAAGAACCGCCGCGGATCAGAGAAAGTTTCTTGCAGAGGCCGCCTCCGTCATTTCGCACGCGAGGCCTACGACCGTGGACCGGATGGGATTGATAGTCGATGGTTGTCTGTACGCGGCCGATCAAGCATTGGCCGGGGGAAACGACGTTTGCGAGGCCATAGTCGAGCATACCATACGATCCAACAATGCCCGTTATGAGAAAATAGGCGTGATGGCGGAGTTCCTCGTCGATACCTTTCCGCACAATGGTCGCATCCTGACTCAGTGCTTCGGAGAGACCATCGTGGGTCAGATGCTGAAGGTAGCCAGAAACCGGGGGAATGCTCTCAGGCTATTCTGTGCGGAGACCAGGCCCTACTTTCAGGGAGCCAGGCTCACGGCTACCGTTGCAAAGGACATGGGCTTCGATGTAACGGTCATCACCGACAACATGCCGGCCTTTGCAATCCAGCATGAGAAGATCGATGTATTCACCTCGGCTGCGGATGTCATATGCCAGGACGGCTACATCGTCAATAAGGTAGGCACCTTCCAGCTGGCCATCGTGGCAAACTATATGGGCATTCCATATTTTGTCTCGGGCGCGCCCGACCGGGGACATCCCGGTGTCGACACCGTCAAGGTCGAGATGCGCGATCCAGAGTTCGTACTGCAAGCCATGGGCGTGCGAACCGCAGTTGCGGGAGTCAAGGGCTATTACCCGGCCTTTGACATTACACCGCCGCATCTCGTCAGTGGCGTCGTAACCGACCGCGGCATCATGTCCCCGTATGACCTGCGGCGCTATTATGAAGAGGGCAGCACCGGTGAGTTCGGGACCGCAGTGTGTGCGTGAAGGAGTTCTGTGTGGAAGATATCAGCTCGCTGAGGAATGAGATGGTGCGCATCTGTCGTGAAGCGTACGCCGAGAGGCTGTTCGCCGGGACAAGCGGCAATTTGTCATTGCGGCTCAAAGACACCGATGAAATGCTGATAACTCCCACGGGCCTTCGATATGATGTGATGATGGGCGAAGACATCGTGCATATGCGACTCGATGGAACGGTACTGGAAGGGGTACGGCTTCCATCGTCTGAATGGCAAATGCACGCTGTCCTGTATGAGATGCTGGATGACGTACTTTCGGTTTTTCATACCCACTCGCCTTATGCTACGTCCTGTGCGGCCAATCGCAAGGATATTCCATTTTTCCTGATAGAAATGGGTCCGTTTCTTGGTGGAAAAATCAAATGCGCCCGATTCGAAAAACCGGGCACCCGTGAGCTGGGTTTGGCTGCCGTGGAGATGTTGTCCAGAGGATCCAACGCGTGTCTGCTCGCGAGTCATGGCGTCGTCGCCATAGGCAGGAATCTTGCTGAATCATTCATTCGCGCGGAATATGCGGAAGATGCGGCCAGGATCTATAGCCTGGCATTGCAGACAGGAGAACCGGTGATTATTGGCGATTGAACGACGCATTGTGGCATCAGGGTCACCGGTATTTCCTGCATAAGCCAGCATGACAGCGGGGATGCTCGACAAGCCAGTGACGGGGACAGAAGTGTTTGCGATAACGTTGCGGGCTGAAAGCCGGTTTTCCGTGCTGATCCGCGGCCTTGTCGAACGCATCGATGATCGATGAACTTTAAGGAGCGGCACATGGCAGCACAGGGAATACGCGACACGTACAAGCAGATGATTGTTGATGGCGGCAACCAGATGATACGAGAGCATCTGACGGTTGGGACCTGGGGAAACCTCAGCATACGTGACCCTGAAACGAACCTGATATACGTCAAGCCTTCGGGAATGAAGTATTCCGAAATAACCAGGGACGATATCGTCGTGTTCAATTCGGACTACGAGCTGGTTGATGGACATCGGAAGCCTACGATCGAGTATCGGTTCCACATCGGCATAATGATGGCCAGACCGGACATACGGTGCGTTATCCACACGCATCCGGTGTATTCTGCTGTCCTTGGCGTTCTTGGTATCGACTTGCCGGCCGTCAGCGAGGATTTCGTGCAACTGGTGGGCGACCGAATAACCAACTGCAGCTATGCGCTACCGGGCACGCAGGATCTGGCCGACAACGTGGTGGCGGCTCTTGGCACCCGCAACGCCGTGATGATTCCAAACCATGGCACTGTGTGCTGTGGCTCCGATTGGGATATGGTGATGAAAGTATCATTCGTCGTGGAAAAAGCGGCTCAGGTATATGTGCTCGCCCGAAGCATTGGCACACCAAAACTGATATCCGAAGCGGATATTCTAGCCATGCAGGACTTTGCCAGAAACCACTACGGGCAGGGCAAATAGGCCAACGATGGCGCCGGCTTCACAGGTCTGCGCCTCTCAGTGCTCGACCAGTATCCTGTTTGCCATATGGTCCAATTTGAACAGTGACTTCTTGAGTGGTTCTTCGATTGTCGTGCGGATGTGACAGATGGTGATGACGACTCCGGGAAAGACACCATTATGGACTTCAACCACAGCCGAATCATCGATATCCACATGAGTCGATAGCTCCGCTATGTTCTGCGCCATATCCCGGAGCCTGGCCTCGGTCTGATCCCTGGACTTCTTGATGGCCTCTTCCGGCCTGGCCTTGTATAGTTCCTGAAGCCGGGCAAGACGCATTGACAACTCGCGCAACGCCTCCGAGGCCTGATCCAGTTTCTGCTGAATGGTAAAATCTATGCCGACATTGATGATTGTCAGCGGCCTGGTTGCTCCTCCTATCCAGCCACAATGAACACCGTGCGTCGCGAACATCTCGCCACCCACGATCCTGCCCTTGTCGCCCATGGAGACCCGCCCCAGGGTATACAGCTTGGATCCGACTATAGAACCAGGAATATCTACATTTCCGCGGACTGCAACCTTGGCGTTCTCCATGAACTTGGCCTTGAGGTCTCCGCCTACACGCACATGGCCTTGTTCCTTTCCGATTATGCCTTGCGCGCACAGGAGGTCACGCTTGGCGCTGACATCGAACGCGTCCATCGTCTGCCGTATCGATATTGATCCGCCGGCATATACCTTGAATCCGGCGGATACTCCGCCCTCTATAATCACATCGCCTGGGAAGAGAACGTGACCGACGCGATAGTCAACATCGCCCTTTATCGTCAACACCTCTTCTATTGAAATCTTCTGTCCATCGACAATGACACGGCCTTCCTTGGCGGCGACAATGGCATCATCGACCCGCTCCACGTTTTTGCCAAGGGTATAGGTCGGTCGAGCCAGTTTGGCGAATGGGATGGCCTTGCTGTGGACATCGGAGCCTGGTATTCCCTCTTGCCTTGGCAATACCGTGCCCAGCCGTTCATCTTTTTTGGCGATGATGACTGGGCTGATGCTCTTCCAGTCGATGGCGTCGTTTTCTTCCGTGGGCGGTTTGAAGCCGGCGGTGTATTCTTCATCGAGTACGATATGCTCCGGATACTCGGGGATTGGCTCAACGCCCCTGGCAATCACTATATCCTGCAATATGTGGTGCTCGGTATTCGTCTCCAGTATGCGGTCTGCCAGCACATCCCATAGAATTCCGTTCGAGACGCCCAGGCGATTGAGGAGTTCTGCGGCGAAATCGGGTGTCAGGGGAGCCCCGTCTCCCATCGGTGGATAGAGGATGGCTGTCGCTGTCATGCAGTCCTGGGAGACGGCCACCTCCAGATATCCATCGTTCTTTCTGGAGTCGGATGAGGATGAGAGGCTGGAGTTTCCCCCACCCGAGGAGTCGATGGGACTCAGGCGCACGCGTATCACGATGGCGTTCCTCCCTTCATATAGTATCGGAAGGCATTATCGCGATCTTGTCAAAAAACGCAGACGCGCGCATACTGAGCCAATATTATGCGTGACGCATCATCAATTGCCAACAGACGAGAACGGCTCAAGGTCATCCTGAAGTTGCTTCGCGAGAATCGCGTTGAATCACAGGAGGAGATGCTGGTCCTCCTCGAGCCTCATGGTATTTTTATAACACAGGCTACGCTTTCCCGTGATCTCAAATTGCTCAAGGCCAGCAAGGTTGGCGCGGGATCCGAGGGCTATTTCTATGCAGTGCCGTCCGACGACGAGCTGAAGAGGCGTGGGGAAATTCATGGTCAGGACTTTATACGCGGTTACGTATCGATAGACTGGAACGACCAGTTCGTCGTCATCAAGACCTTCTCCGGGCACTCTGCCCCTGTTGCGCTGGCGCTTGACAATCTTGGCCTCGAGGGGGTGCTGGGCACCATCGCGGGTCAGGACAACGTCGTCTTTGCCGCGTTACGCTGTGGATATACAGGAGATGATTTTCTACGCGACCTGAAGGCACGGATCCCGGAGCTTGATGAGGACTGATCCGACTATCAAGGAGCCTTCTGGGCCGTCATCTGCGAATGCTCCTCAAGAACGTGCTCCACGAGGTCGGCCAGCTTCCAGGTCATGTTGGTTTCCGTTGTCATCGCGAACGCGATCTCGTTGGTGACGCCCATGGCTGCCTTGACGGCTCGCATCGTTCTGACCGCCTCATCCTGCGTCATGCCGTGCATCACAACAACCTTGTCTGCTTTGGTTTCCATGCGACAAATGTAGCAGGTTCGACGTGTCCGGGACAAGGCGCATGAACTTGCCCTCTGACGATTGCCTTGGTATGTTCTAGTGTACACGGAGACATACAACCCATGGATTACGAACGATTCACGCTCAAGGCCCAGGAGGCCATCCAGGCGGCTCATTCCGCCGCCCAGCAATCCGACCATTCCCAGATCGAGCTCGAGCATCTGCTGGTCGCCCTCATAGAGTCGGAAGGAGCCGCCGTCAGGCCTCTCCTCGAGAGGCTTGGAGCCCCGGTAGATGAGCTGCTGACAGAACTCGACGCGACACTGTCCAAGAAGCCCAAGGTCTTTGGCCACGCCGCGCAAATATATTTGTCGCCGGCGGCAGGCAAGGCGCTGGCCAAGGCGGAGTCAGAAGCGGTGGCACTCAAGGACGAATACGTTGCCGGTGAACACATACTGCTCGCCATGCTTGATGATGATGGTTCGGTAGGACCTCTGCTCAAGAAACACGGCGTCACCAAGACCGGCGTACTGGAGGCGCTCAAATCGGTCAGGGGCAACCGCAGCGTCAAGGATCAGGCCGCCGAAGAAAAATACCGTGTGCTTGAGAAGTATTGCCGCGACCTGACCGCTCTGGCTCGACGCGAGAAGCTCGATCCGGTGATTGGCCGCGACGAGGAGATCCGTCGCGTCATGCAAGTGTTGGCGCGCCGCACCAAGAACAATCCGGTCCTGATAGGCGAGCCAGGTGTCGGCAAGACCGCCATCGTCGAGGGCCTTGCCAGGCGTATCGCCTCCGGAGACGTACCGGACTCGCTCAAGAACAAGAAGATACTCGCACTCGATCTTGGCGCACTGATAGCTGGCGCCAAATTCCGCGGTGAGTTCGAAGAGCGGCTCAAGGCCGTCATCGAGGAGGTGCAGAAGTCAGATGGTCAGGTCATACTGTTCATCGACGAGCTGCATACGCTGGTCGGGGCGGGAGCGGCCGAAGGCGCCATGGACGCTTCGAACCTGCTCAAACCGGCTCTGGCCCGCGGAGAGCTTCGCTGTATAGGCGCCACTACGCTTGACGAGTACCGCAAGCATATAGAGAAGGACGCCGCCCTGGAACGGCGTTTTCAGCCGGTGCTGTGCCCGGAGCCATCAGTCGAGGACACGATAGCCATACTGCGCGGCCTCAAGGAGCGCTACGAGGTCCACCACGGCGTGCGCATCATGGACGAGGCGCTGATAGCGGCAGCCACACTGTCGGATCGTTACATTACCAGCCGTTTTCTGCCGGACAAGGCCATAGACTTGGTCGATGAGGCCGCGAGCCGCATCAAGATGGAGATAGAGAGTCAGCCGACCGATCTGGACCAGATAGAACGCCGAATATTGCAGCTGACCATAGAGCGCCAGGCACTGACGCACGAATCAGATGACGCAAGCAAGGATAGGCTTGCCAAGCTCGAGACAGAGCTTGGTGAATTGTCAGCGACACGCGATGCCATGCGTCTGCGCTGGAAGAATGAAAAAGACCGCATCGATATATCGCGCAAGCTGAAGGAAGAGATAGAAAGACTCAAGCTCGACGAGCAGCGTTACGAGCGCGAGGGCAATCTGGCCAAGGCTGCCGAGATAAAGTATGGCAGCCTGCTCGATGTCCAGAAGCGGTTTGACGACGCCTCGGCTCTGGCAAAGTCGGAGAGTCCGAGCGGCCGGCTGTTGCGGGAAGAAGTGTCGGAAGAGGATATTGCCAGAGTGGTGTCGACCTGGACAGGCATTCCAGTCTCAAAAATGATGTCAAGCGAGATACAGAAATACCTGGAGCTAGAATCGACGCTGTCAAAACGCGTTATCGGCCAGAAAGCCGCCATCATCGCGGTGTCCGATGCGATCAGGCGAAACCGCGCCGGCCTGTCGGACCCCAACCGGCCTCTCGGCAGCTTCCTTTTTGTTGGCCCGACCGGCGTCGGCAAGACTGAACTGGCCAAAACACTGGCGGAATTCCTCTTCAGTGACGAGAAGTCCCTGACACGCATCGACATGAGCGAATATATGGAGAAGCACACGGTCAGTCGTCTCATCGGCGCACCTCCCGGATATGTAGGGTACGATGAAGGTGGCCAGCTGACCGAGGCGGTACGGCGGCGGCCATATTCAGTCGTTCTTTTTGATGAGATAGAGAAGGCGCACCCGGACGTCTTCAATGTCCTGTTGCAGTTGCTTGACGATGGCAGATTGACCGATGGGCAGGGCCGAACGGTGGACTTCAAGAACGCGATCGTCATCATGACGAGCAACCTCGGTTCCGAGATGATACTGGATGCCAAGGATATGACAGAGTTGCGGAGTCAATTGACAGAGATGCTCAAGACAGCGTTCAAGCCTGAGTTCCTGAACCGTATCGACGAGACTGTCATATTCGAACGGCTCAAGCCAGAGGACATGGGTGGCATAGTAGACATTCAGCTTGCCGCTCTGGCCAAGCGACTCGCGGATCGTTCCATACAGGTGCAGATGACCGACGCCGCAAAGCGCCTGGTCGCGACCGAAGGCTATGATCCGCGCTATGGGGCCAGACCGCTGAAGCGCGTCATGCAGAACGGCGTACAGAATCCGCTGGCGCGGTTGGTGCTCAAGGGTGATATTCTTGGCGGTGATACGGTCGTTGTCGATGCCAGACCCAAGGCGGACGGCGTCGAAGGTTCGTTCTCGTTCAAGGTGCAACGCCGTGCCTGATATCCTTGGCCTGACCGATACACACGCGCACTTGTCCTATGTGGCTGAGCGCGAACCAGCCGATGTGCTGGTTCGCGTGGCCGAGTCATACCAGCGCTCTGGAGCAATGATACTTGATCCGGGTGTCGAGTATGACGACTTCCCGGGGCGTGTGGCAGCCTTCGGTGACTTGCCCTTTGTGCGCTTCGCCGCGGGGATATGGCCGGATTCAGATTCTCTGCTCGATATACAGAGGCGAGTACAGGTTCTCGAATCGGCTATAAAAGATGCGCGATGCGCCGCAGTCGGCGAGTGCGGCCTGGACTATCACTGGATGCATGGGAGCGTGGATCAGCAGGCTTCACTCTTCCGCGCACAAGCAGAGCTTGCGCTACACCATGGCAAGCCGCTCATCGTGCATTCACGCGAGGCCCACGTCGATACGCTACGGCTGATAAGGGATCTTTCAGACAAGATTCCGGTACTAATCCATTGCTTTGGTTATGACGAATCAGCGGCCCGGGAATACATCGCGGCCGGATGCTGGGTATCCTTTGCCGGCAACCTGACGTTCAAGAATGCCCGGGCATTGCGTGACGCCTGCATGATCGTACCAGCGGAACGGCTTCTGCTCGAAACCGACGCGCCGTACATGTGCCCGGAGCCAATGCGTGGAAGAAATTCCTCGCCGCTCGACATCGAGAGGACCTATGCGATGTGTGCCGCTCTCAGAGGCTCGACCATAGCCGAGGTCGCCGGTATTGTGGCCGCAAACGCCAGGATGCTTTTTGGAGCATCAATAGCGTCATCGGCGTAGCGCTGAGACGATATATCAGAACGTAAGCGTACCAGCCACCTTGCCTGCATGCATTGTTCTGATGTTGTCTTTGGTACCAAAGGCGGCGATCATCTGCAGGCTTCCGGCTTTGACGTATGCGGATGCGGGCAAGGCTATCTCCAGGGTCGTGACGCCGGCGGTCTCCTTTACAGCGGTCCTAATATCCGATGCCGTTGCGGGCGCATGGCTGTGACCCGAACCGAGTTCATAGAACACCGATGGTTTGCCTGCATTGTCAAACGCCATCACCATGAACGCGCCGTTCATCCTCAAAGAACCCAGTCCTATGGCTACCCAGCCCTGTGTTGGCGCGCTGACTGCAACATGGAGAGTTGTCTTGTCCGACGAGAGTGTTCCAGCTATCGTAATGCCATTCATAGTCTGCACCGTTTTGTATTCGCCTTGCGCCAGCCTGCCGTCGGGTACTGGAAGGCTGCCATCCGCAGTCTGTCCCCAGGCGCATGCGCCCGCCAGCATCAATGCTGCAAGAATCGCGTTTGTTTTCATCTGTATTCCTCCGCGACGAATATAGTCATTTGCAGCCTGTGACGGCTATTGTCACCGTGCGTATTGATACGGGCATAAAAAAAGGACCCCGGGAGGGGCCCTTTCCAGTAGGCATGAGCGTATCACCAGCCGTCAGACATGTCATCCTGATCGCGGCTGTCTTCCGCAAACAGATCGGTGACGGCACGCAAGTCATCGAGATAGATATAGTAGGTACCGAACGCCTCCATCGGGTCGCATTCGATCTTGAAACCGATGACCTTGAGGCCCATCTGGCTGTTGTAGTGGAAATTGCGCTGGATGATGCCTGTCATACCGTCGGGATTCTGGGGCGGAATGGCCACAGACAGCTTCTTCCAGCCCTGGAAATTCAGTTTGCCCAGAGTCAACTCGAACTGGTTGTTGAAGGCATCGGATACGATCACCTTCATCACATGATTGTAATTCCTGCCTACCACCCAGACCGAAATAGTCTTGGTGATACCCTCAATCGGTATTGGCTTCTGAGCCATGATGGTCAGGACATTGTAGCCGCGCTTGAAGAAGTCGATGCGGGCTCCATAGGCCTGGGTGTCGGCGAGTTTGGGATCGATGCCGGCATAGCGCTCTTCCGGTTTGGGCTCGGTTGCCTTGGCGGCCGGTCCTCCAATGAACAGGCGCCCACTCGCGACGCCCTCATCGCTTGAGATGGATACGTTCCAGAAGCCGGCCGCCTCGAACTTGTCGACCGAGACAACCTGAAGCTTCTGCTGGGCAGTATCAACGCCAATCGCGTTCGGATCCGGATTTCCGACTGTCGCCTGGGCCGAAACAAACGCCAACGCTGAACAAGCCAAAAGGAAGGCAAGTATCTTTTTCATGGTCTCCCCTTATTTCGATGAACCGGCAGAGCCCCAAGTATCCTGGATAACCTTGGGATTCGTCAGGCTGTCGCCGTCGAATAGAGTCTCAAAGGTATCCGTGAGGATCTTGAGCTGGTCAAAATAGAAGTAAATGGCCTTTGACTCAATAGGAGCGTCGGCCTTTGTTGGCGCTGCGACGACCTCGGTCGGGCGGGTCCATATCCTGAACTTGACCAAGGTAAGGTTCTCGCTCTTGGGCACGTATTTCTTGGATTGCGGCACGCTGGCAGGAATGTTTGCCCTGAAATTCTTCCAGCCTACATGGTTGAGATCGCCCATCGGGATAACATGGACGATGCCGGTATAGTCGCGGATGTAGGCTTCAATATAGTAATTGTAGTTGCCGGACCATATCCACATATCGAGCATCTTCACTCGGCCAGGAAGCGGGAGCTCGATCGGCTCATAGGTCGCGCTGTCGCCCGATCCGGATTTCTTGCCAGGTATGATGTCTACCCAGTTGTATTCCTTGCGATCGAACAGCATCGCTATACCCAGGCTGCGCAGATCCTTGCCATCGCCCGAACCGAATATGGATGTTGGCCAAGACTTCGCGTAGGCGATCTTGGGGTAATCCTTGGTCGAGAACTTGCTGCCGATGACGAACCACGGCTGGGCAGCCGGATCGTCGAACGTTTGGACGACGATGGATTCCAGGTTAACGGTTTCATCGTCGGCGAAGGCCCCCGTCGCCGCGAGCATGAAGACAATGACGAAGGACAGGCAGATCGCCTTTACGACGCGCTGTTTCATCAGGACTACTCCTTTAATTATGCACCAGCTGAATCAGAATACAGCCGCGACTGGAATTATATTTTTAAGGGCACCCTTTGTCAAACAAATTAGGACGCCAAACCGTATATCTAGATGTATCGTCACGAAATCGGCCCAATGTGAGCGTATCGTGCCGATTCATGGCCCGGCTTTTGACGATGTGGCCTGCCAGACCCCTGAAATGTCTCCATTTTGGCCCTCCTCGAGTCTCTTGATGACGATACGGAGCGTGGCCTTCATGTCCCAGATGATCTGTACTGCTGCCATCGTTGCCGTTTGGTGGAGCGGAAAGGCTCGCTCCGCTATGATGAAGGCTGAGCTGTCGAATGCCTGCGATATCCATCGTTCTGTCATGCCTTCCGGAACCGACACATACGCCGCGCGTATGTCAAGTGATTTGAGGCGATCAGCAAGCTGCTGCGAGTAGGGCTCCTGAAGGATTTCAACGCGCGGGGGTTCTACGCCACCGGCTTTGCCGAAGGCCTGGACGAATGATTCAGCCGCGCGCGTGGCAATTTCGGTGGGATAGCCGGCAAAGATCGCGTATTCAAGCTCTGTGCCTGTGCGGGCGGTCCTGGAGGCGAGCACGGTGCCGGCAAGTTCCGCCGCTCCGACCATCGAAAAGGTGGCCGAGAATAACCGCGGATGTGCCACGGGTGTCGTGTAGCCCGCGTAGGCCACGCGGGTGTCATCGTCCCGTCCCAGTATCGCAGCGATCTCGGAACCCAGGAGCGGGGACAGCAGGACGGCGCGCGGCTTCATGGCGTCTATGTCAGCATAGAGTGTGGTGGCAGCATGTGCCTCGGGGAGCACAACGACCTTGCTGGCCGCTGCGGCATACCACGCGGTGGAGTCAGGCACCGCGCCGGCCAGGACAGGATCGATGAACGCTATTGGTGCATGCGCGCCGCCGCACGATGACAGAACAGCCGCCGCAACCACAAGAAGAACCAGTCTGTGAAGTGTTCGATTCTTGGAACCTTTTTGATTTCCCACGAAATCATAGTATCCTAGGTCAGTGGTCGGCACAAGCGCGACACTTGACGATGCCTCGCCCTGACCATAGACTTGTTTTGCATGGTGAGCGCATTTCAGGCGCATCTGCGACTCCTGAAACTGGCTCTTTCTTCATTAAGGAGCAATACGATGACAAGCTACAAGGAACTGGGCCTCTGCAATACCGTTGACCTTTTCAAGAAAGCGGTAGCGGGGGGGTATGCCATCCCCGCCTACAACTTCAACAATATGGAGCAGATGCAGGCGATCATTCAGGCCTGCGTCGAGACGCGCAGCCCGGTTATCATGCAAGTCTCCTCAGGAGCCCGCAAGTATGCCAATTCCAATCTGCTCAGGAACATGGCTCGAGGCGCCGTCGAGTACGCGGCGGAGCTTGGCTACAAGATCCCGATCGTGCTCCACCTGGATCACGGCGACAGCTATGAGCTGTGTGTCGATTGCATAGAGAACGGCTTCTCCAGCGTCATGATTGACGGTTCTTCCTTGCCCTATGAGGAAAACGTAGCGCTGACCAAAAAGGTTTGCGAGTACGCGCATTCACGCAAGGACTACGTCAGTGTCGAAGGTGAACTGGGCGTGTTGGCCGGAGTCGAGGACGAGGTCTCATCGGAGCACTCGCACTATACCCAGCCCAGCGAGGTGCAGGACTTCGTCAAGAAGACCGGCGTCGATTCCCTGGCAATCTCCATCGGCACCAGCCACGGCCGCATGAAGTTCAAGCCAGAGCAGTGCACCAGAACGGCCGACGGCGTTCTGATTCCGCCTCCACTCCGCTTCGATATACTCGCGGAGATAGAGAAACGTCTGCCCGGATTCCCCATCGTGCTTCACGGCTCATCGAGCGTGCCTATCGAATATGTGAAGATGATAGAGAAGTTCGGCGGCAAGCTGTCCGATTCGGTTGGCATCCCCGAGGAGCAACTGCGCAAGGCTTCCAAGAGCGCCGTCTGCAAGATCAATATCGACTCCGACGGACGACTTGCGATGACGGCTCTTATCCGCAAGGTGTTTGCCGAGAAGCCGGATGAGTTTGATCCGCGCAAGTACCTCGGGCCGGCTCGCGACGAGCTCAAGAAGCTGTATATGCACAAGAACAAGGAAGTGCTGGGATCGGCCGGACGGGCCTGAGTTCCTGAAAGACAGCCGTTCCGAGGCTTCCGCCGACAGGTGATGTACGGCGGAAGCCTTATTCATATCAGCGAGGTATCAGTATGCGAAAGAAGTCCATCCTCTGTGTTTGTCTCGCTCTGGCCCTTTCCCTCGCGCCCGCGTCTGCTGACGACGGCTCCGTGACATTCGGGCTTGAAGGCGTCCGATTTCTCTATAGCCTGATCCCGAGCGGCGCCGACGTCTCGCTGACATACACCGGCATGCAGGTGTCCGATCTGGGCCAGACGAAGCTCTTCATAAAGGCTGGTGGTGGGTACCAGGATTCGGTGCTGCGGCGCGACCCTTTGACCGGAGACCCAACTCTGCTTGTAGCCGATGGCGGCACGGGCCTTTCCTACAACACACCCAACTTCCAGTGGGAGTTGGCCGCACTCCAGGGCTTGGCCCGCAGGGATGATGGCAAGAATCTGGTCGAGGCCTTTGGAGTCTATCGTGGCCGCTACGACATCTATCCCAATGACGGTGTCAGCTCGGCCGTATTCGCCGACATTCAGGGCCTGTTTGGCACATCCTTCATGGGTGGCGTCTCGTACGACTCACGGGTGATGAGCAACCACCGGTCGAAGCGTGGAGTCTACATGGAGGCGACGGCTGAATGGGGACCTGGCTTCCTGAATGCCACGTCAGATTTCTGGCGCGTCTCGGGGCAGACCCGGGGATTCCTGCCCGTCTTTGACATGCCTACCGCCGACGGCAACCTGTTCAATGTGTACCTCGCGGGCTTCGCAGGCGTTGATTACGCGGCGGGCGGCTCGGTGCCCATCTATGTCAACCAATCGTTCGGTGGCCGCGACCTGCGTGACTCATTGGGCGATTGCGTGCGCGGCTATGGCTGGAACGCCTACGACTCGTCTTTCAAGTCGGTAGCCAACGCCGAGGTCAGATTGGTTGGCCCCAGGGTCTGGCTCGACTCGATCGTGCCGTACCTGTTCGGCTTCGTTGATGCGGGATATTACGCCGGATTTTCGGGCTCCGCCAGCAAGTCCGGCGCGTCCGGATTCCTCGCATCATCGGGCGGCGGAATCGCCGTCGACGCGATGGGGTTTGCGCAGATCAGCTTGATCGGCGGACTGCGGCTTGTCGACGACAGATTGTATGGGACCCTGGACAGTTTCTTCTGGGGGCTGAAGTTCTTCCTGCATTTCTAGACGAATCATGTACGAGCATAGGTAATCCGACGAGCACCGGATTACCTATGCTCGTCGACGCCTCTGCGGGCAAGCTCGTCACAGCGCTCGTTCCAGGCTTCGCCGGAGTGCCCTTCCACCCAGGTGTACCGGGCAGACAGCGCCGTCGACAGCGCGTCGAGGCGTTCCCATAAGTCACGGTTCTTGACCGGCGCCTTGCTGGCTGTTCGCCAGCCGTTGCGCTTCCAGGCTACCATCCAGCTTGTCACGCCATTCTTGACATACTGCGAATCGGTCCTTACCTCGACACGTCCAGGTTTCAGCTCTTCCGCTGCCATTCTGGCTTGTATGGCGGCCAGACCCTCTATTGCGCCTATCAGCTCCATGCGGTTGTTGGTAGTGACGGTCTCACCGCCGTAGCCTTCCCGTATCTCGCCGCCCGCGAGCGCGACCCAGGCCCATCCACCGGGGCCAGGGTTACCGGAGCACGCTCCATCACTATATACAATATATGTTGCATCCATGCCGCGTATCGCTCCTTGGCTTCATCTTGCCGCATGATGCCAGAATAACCGCACTTGGACAACACTCGAATACGCGATATAGTCGTGCGCGCGATACACGGAGGTTGAGTTCGTGAAGAAAATTCTGATGCCCATGGTGGAGGCTGGTTCTGGACACAAGATGCCGGCGCTTGCCGTCAAGGAAGCGCTTGACCGGCTGTATCCTGGATCATACGAGGTCAGGGTAATTGATTTTGCCAAGGAATGCGGTGCGCTTGAGTCGGACAAGGCAATCAAGGGCGCGTGGGACATAGGGCTGGCTCATCCACTGCTTGCGAGGCTCGGGTACAGGCTTGCCGACACGTTCTGGCCGCTTTCGCTCAAGTGGCCGTCGGTGGCGTACCCCGATTTTCTATCGCACGCGGTCGAGTACATAAGGCAGTATGGTCCCGATCTCATATTTTCTACCAACTACATAACGGCGACGGTGAGCGCTCATGTCAAGAAGAGGTTGGGGCTACAGATACCGGTCATGAGTTTTGTCACCGATCCATTCGACGCGTTTGGCTGGTGGGTAGATCCTGCACTCGACATGATATGCGTCGCTTCCGTGGTGGCTCAGGACCAGTTGCTGGCGCGGGGCATTCCTGCCTTGCGCACAAGCGTGTTCCAGTTCCCGATACACAGCAAATTCCTGGCCGCAAGTGCTGATCCCGAGGCGCTAAGGAATACGCTGGGGCTCAGGCCTGACGTGCCGACCATACTGACATCCGAAGGTGGACAGGGTATCGGCACCATATCAAGCTATGTCCTCAAACTGCACGAGCTGGATTTTCCGTGCAATATTGTCTCGGTATGCGGACGAAATGACGCGTTGCGGGAAGAACTGCTCCGTGCGGCGGCCTCGAGGCCCTCGGCCACCAATCTCGTGCCGCTCGGCTTTGTAGACAACATGCATGAGCTCCTTGAGCTATCGGACCTCTGCGTGGCCAAGGCTGGAGCCTCGACCACCTTCGAAGCCCTGCTCAAAGGCGTTCCCATCATCTTTGCCAGTTGGGCCACCTATAACGAGAAGCCAAATATCGATTACTGCGTCGATCGAGGCATCGGATGGTTTGCTCCTGACTTTGGCAGTTTCAAGACGACGCTCGATGGACTCCTGGTGGGGGACACACTCAAGCACGCAAAACAGCGTATAGCAGCGCTTGCCCTGCATTCCGGCAGTGACGATATCGCGCGCTTCTTGCACGAATGCGTGGAGACAGGGGGAATACCCGCATGAAGTATGATGCGATCATAGCCGGCGCGGGGCTGGCCGGCTCGGTAGCGGCGCGTACCCTGGCGGATGCTGGGCGACGGGTTCTGGTCGTGGAGCAGCACCGGCACATAGGCGGTCACTGCCATGACTACAGAAACGACGCGGGTATTACCATACACACATACGGTCCGCACATTTTTCACACGACCGACAAGGCCGTGTGGGACTATGTCAACAGGTTTACCGGATTCCACTACCTGCAACACCGTGTCCTTTCGTACGCTGGTGGACGACTGGTACCATTTCCCATCAATCGCGACACCATCAATGAGGTCTTTGGCGTCCAGATCGCGACTGGAGAAGTCGAAGCATTCCTTGCGGCAGAAGTCGCGCGATCAAAGTTCAACGCTCCGGTCTTGAACTTCAGGGATGCCGTTGTTTCTCAGGTTGGCGAACGCCTGTATGAGTTGTTCTTCAAGAACTACACGCTCAAGCAATGGGGGCGTGATCCCGAAACGCTATCGGCTGAAATAGCCAGGCGAATTCCAGTCCGCTCCAACCGTGATGACCGGTACTTCTCGGATCGATACCAAGGGGTTCCCGAGCATGGGTACACGCGAATGGTCGAAAACATGCTTGACCATCCCGGCATCTCGGTGATGCTCGGCGCTGATTTCTTCGATGTTCGATCCAGTTTCGATACCGGCCTGACCATCTTTACAGGCGAGCTGGACAGGTATTTTGACCGGAAATATGGAGAACTGTCATATCGATCGCTCGATCTGGTCTTCAAGACCCTTGACCAGGACCTGTTCCAGACCGTGCCCGTCGTCAATTACCCCAACGACTACGACTGGACCAGGATAACCGAGTTCAAGCACCTCTCCGGTGAACGCAGCCCCAAGACGACGATATGCTACGAGTTTCCCAAAGAGAAGGGCGAGCCGTACTACATCGTCATGGATGACGACAACATGGCCAAGCGGGAGCGATACTGGAAGGATGCCTCCGCACTTGAGGCTCAGGGCAAGACGTTGTTCGTAGGCCGGCTGGCGGAATATGTGTACTACAACATGGATCAGGTGATAGCCGCGACGATGCGCAAGGTGACTGCCTGGCTTCACTGAAAGGGTGCTGGTCGTCGTTGAAAAATATGGCGCGGCGGTATACCATTCGCCGATGTTAAAAGAATTCAAGACGCTTTTGCCATATTTCACACAGCATCGCTGGCGCTACACGCTTGGCATTCTATGCCTCGTCGTTGTGGACGCCGCCCAGCTGCTCTTGCCACAGTTCCTGCGCCGTGCCATAGACTCCATCGCGTCAGGTGGAGGACTCAATGTCATCGTCCTGATCGGTCTTTCTATGGTCGGCACGTCCGCCGCCATAGCCGCGGGGCGTTTCATGTGGCGGTACTTCATTCATGGCGCTTCGCGACGCATCGAGACGGCTCTGCGGGATCGCCTCTTTGCGCGCCTGATGACGTTGCCAACATCGTGGTTCCAGTCCACTTCCGCTGGCGACATCATGGCGCGGGCCACCAACGACATGCAGGCAATACGGATGGCCACCGGCATGGCATTTGTTTCGTTTATCGATGGTGCTTTCATGTCGATAGCGATTCTGGCGGTGATGTTTGCGCAGAATCCAGGCACGACGCTCCTGACCATAGCACCTCTGCCGCTTATCACCGTGCTGATCATCATCTTCGGATCAATAGTCGGCAAGCGTTTCAAGCGGGTGCAGGAGCTGTACTCGGATATGAGCTCGGTAGCCCAGGAGACGCTGCAGGGCGTCAGGGTCGTGCAATCATTCGTTAAGGAAGACGAATTCTCGAGGCGATTTTCGGAGAAAAACGAGCACTATCGCAAGGCGTCCATGGTACTGGTCAAGGTCGATGGCTTCTTTTTTCCACTGATATCGTTCCTGGCGGGATTGACCACTCTGGTTCTGATAGTGGTCGGTGGCTCAGCGGTAATTGAAAACAGGATGACCCCCGGCTCGCTGGCCGCGATGCTGGCTTATCTTGAGATGCTGATATGGCCCATGCTGGGGGCCGGCTTTACCGTCAACATGATACAGCGAGGCGCGGCCAGTCTGAAACGCGTCAACGAAGTGCTGCAGACCCAGCCTGAACCGCGCCATGCTCCCGGAGCACCGCCATCGGATGCTCGGCCCCATGGAGATGTACGCTTCTCGGGGCTCTCGATCACGTATCCTGAAGCGAGCACTCAAGGAGCGAGCGCTCAGAGAGCGAGCGCTCCTGCCCTGGATGGCATCACTATCGAACTTCCTGCTGGCAAGACCCTGGGCATCCTGGGCAAAGTCGGCAGCGGCAAGAGCTCACTGGTCAAGACGCTAGCGCGCATCGTCGAGCCGCCGCGCGGCTGCGTCACGATAGGTGGCATTGATGTCGGCAGCTACTCGATAGAGGAGTTGCGCGCCAGCATAGGCTTCGTGCCACAGGATTCTTTCCTGTTTTCAGACTCCATTCGCGCCAATGTCCAGTTCTCGGATCCATACATGCCAGCTGAGCGTTTCGATAGGGCCGTATCCATTAGCTCGCTTGACAGGGATATCCTGGCGTTTGCGGAAGGCTGGGATACCGTCGTCGGCGAACGCGGCCTGACCCTGTCAGGCGGTCAGAAACAGCGTGTCGCGATAGCGAGGGCGGTGGCGCGCGACCCGGAGATCCTGGTGCTCGATGATGCGCTCTCGGCGGTGGATACCGAGACCGAGGAGGCTATCATATCGGCGTTGATGCGGGAGCGCGTCGGCAGAACGACGATTCTGGTGTCCAATCGGGTTTCCACGCTGCGCAGGGCGGACATCGTCGCGGTTCTGGAGTCAGGACGACTGGCGCAGCTGGGCACGCCAGAGGCATTGGCACGCGAAGAAGGCTTCTATGCCGAAATCGCGGCATTGCAGGCACTGAGCGGCGCCCGCAAGAGCGCTTCCGGACGGGAGCTCTAGATGGCCGATTTCTTCGAGACCGATGAGGTCGTCAAGAGCTATGACAGCACGATAGTGGGCAGAATATTCTCGTACGTTCGACCGTATCGTGTGCTGCTCGCCATGGCAACGCTGACGCTGGCGCTATCGACCGTCGGGGAGCTGGTTCTGCCGGTTATCATCCAGAAAACCGTCGATGAGGCGCTGGTCGTCTCGTGGGTAGCCATTGACCAAGCCGTGCTGTCCGATTCCAGGTTTGCCGGCATACGAGTGCCCGCGAACGCGCCGCATATTGGAGACAGGGTCTTTGTGCGTGAAGGCCTGTTGTCGGCCCTCTCCATGAGCCACAGGCAATCGCTAGAAACAGACGGTCTGCTTGATGCGGGATCGTACTATCTAACGCGCGTTGGCAATGCGCCTACGTTGCCTGGAAACATTCTGGATGCCTTGCGTCCGTTGACCGATCGTGAGCGGTCCGTGTCGGAGCCCATAGCCTCGCCCCTGATTTCAGACGGCTGGTTCGTGGCGCCATCGGCCTATGTCAGATCGCTTGCGCCGACTGATGCCCGCGCGTTGAGGATAGCCGACAGGCGAATCGTTGCCAGCAACGGATGGTTGCTGCTGGTCGTGCTGGTGATCATTCTTTTTGCGACGTTCGTGCAGACCTGGACGACGAGCCTGATCGGCCAGAATGTCATGGTCGATTTGCGGATGGATCTGTTCAGGAAGACCAGCCGTCAATCACTCGCCTTCCTGTCCCGTCAGCCTGTCGGGCGTCTGGTGACGCGGCTGACCGGCGATGTTGAAACGATCAACGAGTTCTTCACGAGCGTAGTCGTCTCGTTCATCAAGGATGCGAGCGTGATGGCTGGAGCCATAGTCGTGTTGTTCGTGATGAGCCCAAGGCTCGGCCTTGTCGCTCTGGCGACCCTGCCGCCTGTACTGGTCGCGACAGGCATATCCAGGCGCAAGGCCAGGGATGCGTTCAGGCGGCAGCGCACCTGGTTGTCCAGGGTCAACGCGTTCATCGCCGAGCATATCGCGGGAGTGGCCGTTGTCAAATTGTTCGGGCGGGAGCGGGCATCTTCTTCGATCTTCGAGGGTCACGACCGTGAATTGATGAAGGCCAACCTCGGCGAGATGTATGTATTCGCAACCTTCAGGCCACTGATCGAATTCCTTTCGTCAGTCTCGACGGCGATCGTGCTCTGGTTCGGCGCTGGGCTTCACGAACGCGGTTTGATAACGCTTGGCGCCCTGATAGCGTTTGTCAATCTTATCAGGATGTTTTACTCCCCGCTGCAGGACATCTCTGAAAAATATACCATTCTGCAGAGCGCCATGGCGGGTGGTGAACGCGTCTTTGCCCTGCTCGACGCAGATGAGTGCATACCTGACCGCGGTCAGGTCACCATGAGTGGTACGGTCCGGGGGCATATCGAGTTCGACCATGTATGGTTTGCCTACAAGGGCGACCAGTGGGTCATCCGGGATCTGTCGTTTACCGTGGAGCCAGGTGAGACCGTGGCTATTGTCGGGTATACCGGCGCCGGAAAGAGCACCGTCGCGGCGTTGCTCGCACGACTCTGGGATCCACAGCGCGGCGAGATTCGCCTGGATGGGGTGCCCATACGGGAACTGCCGCTTGCCCAGCTCAGGTCGTCAATTCGCCCGGTGATGCAGGATGTCTTCCTGTTCTCCGGGACGATTGCCTCTAACATAGATCTTGGCTTGGGTCTTGAGCCCTCCGCGATAGTAGAGGCCGCACGGGCTGTGCAGGCCAATCTGTTTATCGAGAGGATCCCCGGCGGTTACGACGCTATCCTTGGCGAGGGCGCTGCGACCCTGTCGTCCGGGCAGAGGCAGTTGCTGTCATTCGCGCGGGTGGTGGCCCATGATCCGGCCATAGTCGTGCTCGACGAGGCGACAAGTTCGGTCGATACGGATACCGAGCGCTTGTTGCAGCGAGGCCTTACCGCGCTGATGCGCGGAAGAACGACAGTCGCGATAGCGCACCGGCTTTCTACCATACGCCACGCCGACCGCATTCTGGTTCTCGCCGAAGGCCGACTGGTCGAAAGTGGCAATCATGATAGCCTGATCGACCAGCATGGCATATACTACACGCTCTACAGACTGCAATATGAACAGGAGGCCGTGGAAGAGTGATGGCCAACGAACACGGTTTCAATATTCTGGCGCTTGTCGACGAACAGGTTGCCGAAGTGGTCAGAAACGCAGTCGCTGAAGTCGGCGGCTGTCTTCTGACTGTCGAGGGCGACCAGTCGGCGTTCGAGCTCGTGGAGCGCGGGGCCGCGGTGGATCTGGTGCTGCTGGATCCCGACGTTGTACTGATGGCGGCGGCCGATGGCATGGCCTTGCTGAAGGCCTCGTGCCCATCGTGCGAAATAGCTCTAATCCTCGGTGATCACGACATTACGATGGATGTGGAGCTGATGAAGATCGGCGCCTACGATTCTCTGCCCAAGCCTCCTGCCAAGGATGAGCTTGTCAGTATGTTCCGCGGTCTAATGGAGAAGAACGAGACTGAACGTGAGAACCGCGCGCTGGTGGAGGCCTTGGGGCAGGGTAGGGCGCAAACCATAATATCCCACAGTCCCGAAATGGAAAAAGTGCTCTCAATGGCGGCTCGCGCCGCGCAAAGCGACTCGACGGTGCTTATCACCGGAGAAAGTGGCACAGGCAAGGAGCTCGTCGCCAGGGCTATACACCTGTCAGGCCCGCGCAAACACAAGCTGTTCGTACCGGTCAATATCGCGGCCTTGCCCGAAAACCTGATAGAGAGCGAGCTGTTTGGCCACGTCAAGGGCGCCTTCACCGGCGCAATGACCGACCGGATCGGCCGCTTTGCCCTGGCCGACGGGGGCACGCTGTTTATCGACGAGATAGGAGAGGTTCCGCCTGGTATACAGGTCAAATTGCTTCGGGTACTGCAGTTTGGCAGCTATGAGCGCGTTGGAGAGAATACACCGCGCGATTCCGATGTCAGGATAATCGCGGCGACAAACCGTGACCTCGAGGCGGAGGTGCGCCTGGGTCGATTCCGTGCCGACCTCTACTACAGGGTAAACGTGGTGCCGGTAGCTCTGCCAGCCTTGCGCGATCATCGCAGCGACATTCCATACCTGGTCGAGTACTTCATCAAGAAATACGCTGCGCGGAACAAGAAGGCGGTGAAGGGCATTACTGGCGAAGCCATGTCCCGTATCATGCGCTACCCGTTTCCGGGCAATGTGCGCGAGCTGGAGAATGTGCTGGAACGCGGTGCCGTACTTAGTCGTGGTGAATATCTGACCGAGACCGACATCTTCCTGCCCAGCGAAGCCGATGCGGACGCGACAAATACCGCTCTGCCAGCCGGCGGTTATGACGAGGCTATGGGTAGCTTTGAGCGAGTGATGCTCGCACGGGTACTTGAACGCAACGCACACAACAAGAGCGCCGCAGCTCGGGAGCTTGGGATCAACGAGAGACGCCTGCGGTACAGGCTCAAGGTACTGGGGCTGGAATAGCAGCGGCTGGCTCCTGGTTCAGAAGCCATTCAGGAACTCGCTTCTCAGTATCTCCTCGTACGAGCTCTGGGCGGCGCCTGCCTTCTTGAGCGCGTTGAATATCTCAAGGTCAATGTACTTGACCGCAAGCGGCCGTTCGACGGAGAGCCTCGTGGCGGCGTCTTCCCAGACGCTCTCGCTTGGCGAAAGGGTATTCGGCTTGCCGTACTTCGCCGATAGACTCGTGAATACCGAATAGTGGTCCATTTCTTTTTCATTCATGGCGAATATCATTACGAAGAGCTTGTCTTCATAGAACTGGAAGAAGGCGCGCTTTACATACGACAATCCAGCAACTTCGATGAGCGTCTCGTTTGGCCTGGGCAAAAGGCTTACATCGACATCTCCACGATAGTGAAAGAGCCCATCCGATGCCAAAACCTTCTTGGCCTCGTCCATGCTCATGCCCAACTCGAGTCCGTGGAATGATCTGGGTACGGCCGGAATCGCCTGTGCGCCGGGCACCTGTGTGCTCCCAGTCTGTACGCCAGGCGCCGTCTGGACGCCGATATCCTGTGCTGTCGCCGCGCATGGCGAAATGACGAGTGCCAGAATCAAGAGGGGCAGAAGACTCATGCTGCGCATCGCGTGTTCCTTGTCATCGAGATAGTGCAATCGACAGGGCTGTCGACAATTTGAGTACGTCGTCGTTGCCCTTTCGCACACGCGAACCAAGCATCGAGGCAATCCGCCGCATCAGGGTAAGACCGAGCAGCGGATTGGCGGCGCAGAGCTGGTCAAAGGATGCGCGTCGTATCTCGAACAGCAGGCAATCACTGGCCGCTGTAATCGTCGCGCTCCGTGGTTCATCCTCGAGCATGCACATCTCCCCGAATACCGGAGCGGTGCCGGCCTTGAGCCTGGTCATGGATTTTTCTGCATGGCCAAAGCCTCGGCCCGCTATCTTCAGCGTCAGGTTCTTCGTGACATCGACGTCGCCAGACAGGAATATATACATGATGTCCGATTGTTCGCCCTCGCGCATTATGGTTTCGCCGGCCTTGAACCCTACGAACTTGCCAAGGCGAAGCACCTGCCCGATGTCATCGTCGCTGAGCCCGACCAGAATCGATGCCTTGCGCAGTCCGCGTGTCGAGTCAGTCATCGCCATCGTCTCCACCAATCACGAAAGCCACATCGGTGCCGGCTATGACATAGTCCGGCGATGGCGCGAGCCTGGTCTTGCCATGGGGCTGCTGGTCGGAACCGATGTCGATCTGCGCTTCGGCGAATTTGCGCTTGATGAAGTCAGCGATGGCGCCTGAACTCGATGATAGTATGTCATCGAGGGTAACTGGCCTCTCCGCGGCGAGGACGCCTACCAACACGCCCTTGCCGTGTCTGATGAACCAGTCCGATGCCTGGGCGAAGGGCATGCCTACCAGTGATACAGGCATTGAACGCTGTCGCAATCGCGCCGGAGATGAGAATGACAGCAACTCCCGCGCCGCTCCAGGCAGGCCGCCGCCATCGCCTGCCGCTGACAGCAGGAAGCCGGTGAACTCGCCGTGCACTACGATGTCTTCAACTTCAGCGCGGCGCAGGTGCTGTTCGCTCTCGGGCTTCAATATTGCCGCCCGTATTGCTACTTCGCGCGATAGCGATTTCATGGCGAGCGCGGCCAGAATGGTCCGCTCGTCGGCATTGGACACACCTGATTCGCCTGTCTCGTCCGGCAGAAGGATGCATGTCCTGGATTGCTGCGCCGAGGCCTTGCGGAGCACCGCCTCCTGCGTGTGATCGCCACGGACAAAGCGCAGGTCGAGCGCGGGGTGGCCGGCCTTGATGGCATCGAAGCGTTCTGCGTCCATACCATTTATGAGGATAACAGGCGTCGATGGCGACTCGGCTTCGAGTCCGGCCAGGATCGATCCTGCGTGTGAGTTCCATCCGCATACGATGGTGTGACCCTTCAGGCGTATATCCTGCAAACCTTTACCCTCCCTGATCCGCCGTTCCACAAAGATCGACGCGATGGTGCCGGAGACCATGGCGCTCAGGGCGACTCCGCCCACCATGAACGCCATGGCGGCTACCTTGCCCACAGTGCTCAATGGAATCTTGTCGCCATATCCCACGGTTGCGATGGTGACCACGGCCCACCATATGCCATCGAATGCGCTACCGATCATGGTGCCCGGGTGGCCCCGCTCCAGCATCCATACGGAAACGCCGAAAACCATGATGGCGCCAAAGAAGACGGCAAAAAGCCAAACGAGGCCCGATCGGGACGCATCGATGGCTATCCTGTGCATAAGAGTTGACGATGCGGTCCGTCGCCGGAGGCGGCGCCCTGGTCTTGGTTCGAGTAGCATGTCGCACTCCTCTGTACTAACCTATCGGCATGCGGTCGTTCGGCAATGAGACCGTGCACACGCACCCCGTTGCGATTCCCGGGCTCTCCGTGTAGCCTTGTCATATGATCAAGAACGAAACCGAGCCTGTTAGTGACCCGTTCGAGCCTATAGTCGAGCCGCGCATAGTCCATGAGGGTGGTGGGATCGTCGTGGTGGCCAAGCCGGCTGGTATGCATTGCGCCCCCGCCTCGGAGCCGGGGACTCTATGTTCCTGGCTGTTCGCCCGCATGCCCGAGGCCGCGACGGTTCACGGGTGGCGGCCTGACGAGGGAGGCCTGGCTCACAGGCTCGACTCATCGACATCTGGACTGGTAGCCTTTGCGCTTGATGATGGGACCTTCGCGGCGATGGGCGCGGCGGCGGCTTCTGGCGGCTTCGTGAAGTCATACCGCGCGCTTGGAAGGTCTTCCATCGCGGGCCTGCCTGGATCGCGCCCTCTTCTGACCGCTCCTGATGGGGTCGACGAACCATCGTGGCTGATGGCTGTCAGACATGGAGATGCCGGTCGGCTTGCCGGGATGGCCGCCGGATCATCGATAACCAGCATCTTCAGGCCATATGGACCCGGTGCGACCCGCGTGGCCTGCTCGCTCAAAGAGCGCTCGCTCAAAGAACGCTCGCTCAAGGAGCGCTCGCGTTTTGGTGGGCAGGCGCTCGATTCCGGCCCTGCCGTGTCGCGCGAACGCCATGGCAAATCGTGGACTCGAGTGGAGTATCGAACAGAGCTTAGAGGTGCCAAGAGACTGGGCGACGCGCTCTTGTTCGATGTAGAGCTGTCCAGAGGATTCAGGCATCAGATCAGGGCGCATCTGGCATGGATTGGCATGCCGCTCGTCGGCGACTCGTTGTATGGCGATGATGACGGAACATTGAGGCTGAGGGCTCATAGGATAAGCATAGCGTACGGAAGCGGCGCGGCTCCGCTTGTCATCGAGCTTGACGCTTGCTAATACTGGCCGACCCATGTAGGATTAAGTTCTATGGCAACCGTGACAACTTTTGAAACGCTGGCGCTCGAATTGAGCCCGACGGAACGGACAGAGCTTCTGGAACGGCTGCAACGTAGTGTCACCGTCTCTACGGAGCCGCTCTACGAGCGTCCGAACGTAATGGAGCACCGCATTGACTACAGGGCGGCGTACCGTGAACTCGGCCTTCTGGCACGCATAATCATAACGCTGCGATCGCTTTTTGGTGGCGGTACAAGAGAGGAGCTGGTCAAGGAACGCTTCCTCCATGCCATCATCAAGCGCATTGAACAGTCCAGCCCTGGGCTTATCGATGCCAATCGCCGGGTGCTCCAGGAGGCATTCTACAGGGAACTGACGACTCTGAGGGGCGCCGCCCGTTACTTCTATGACGTTCTTGATAGAACCTTGGAGAAACGTCGGGCCGCGTTCTTCGCTTTCCTGGCATCGCTTGAATTTGAATCGGTCCATGAAGAATTGAGCACCGAGGCCGATCCCTACTTTGTACTCGACCGCAATTCGGCTGCCAGTGATGCCGATGTCCGTGTCGCCATCAACAGCGCCTTCGAGTCGGCCATTGCCCGCATCGACGAGGACCAGCGGCGCTTGATGTACAAGGATGTCAGGAACCTGTCGGTCCTGAAAAAACTGTCAAGTTTCCTTTTCGACCGTTTTCTGGGCGCATTCCAGACCAACCTTTCGGGCTTGAAGGAGTTGTCGCTCTACGCCGCCACGGATCAATTGGCCGATCTGGCATCCATACTGACATCGCTTGATCAACCGCCATCAATGAAGCTGATGGAGGCGATTATCGGGTTCGCGCTCAACGATGACCTGGGGCTGGAGAGTTTCAATCTGGAAGATGCGGTTGGCAGGGAACTCGCCAATGCCGAAAAGGCACTTGCCGCGATCCGTAGTTTCAATGCGCGCGTCCCTATAGAGGATTTGCTGAAGGTAGCCAACGAAGATCCGAACTGGCAGAGCGCTACGACCGGAGGTGGCGAAGACTGGTTTGCCATCTTCAAGTCATACTGGAAGGATAGAATTGACCGTCGTTTCCAGCGTTTTTCGGCGGAGCACCGCATAGCCCAGCTCGATTCAGACATACAGGCTCTGGTCGGCAAGGAGACACAAACCTGGTTTGTCAACCTGTCGGAACAGGGCTCGAACATCGCGCCGCCAGTGCGGTTTGCCAGGTCACTCCGGTTCCTCGAGGCCTTCTATCACCAGACCTTCCTCGCCGATATAAACAAGGCGCTCAAGGTTGTGTTGCTCGAGGGTGAGTTCTACAAGCGTGACAACAGGCTGGAATTTACCGATGCCTACAACGAGATACTACAGATAGGCGACGCCCTGAAAAAGCTGGATATGCGATTGTCACCGGATGGCGAGCTTGGCGCGGCCTACCGTCAGGCCAAGACCGAGCTGTCATCGGTGCAAATCAAGAAGCGCAAGGTCGAATCGGCCATCAAAGCCGCCGAAACCGAGGCCGAAGCCATTCTATCAAAATCAAACGACGCGATGGACAGGATGAGCGAGATCATGAAGGCCATCATATCCAGAGAGACGCGGGGGCGTTACGACTCGCTGTCAAACTTGGCACAGATTGATGGCCGAGCCAACAAGGAATTCCAGAAATCGCTGGAGGCCGCCAAGGACAAGCTAGAGCGCGGTCATTTTCTGCTGGCAGAGCTGATGAAGGCGGCCGTAGGAGCATTGGACTGACATGGGCACGATGATTGCACTTCCTGTGGACGGTCAGACGGCGGAGGCGATTCCGCTGGCAGGGACTGGAGCGCCGCGCGCATTTCTGAGCCTGCTTTCGGCTGGCGACATGGGCTTTGGCGATGACGAAAATGCCAGCCGGCGCGGCGACTGGCTTGCCAGCCTTGGATTCGATCCGGAACGTTCTATGTCGCCTGATCTGGTCCACTCCAGAATCGTCGTGGAGGCCAGAAGCCGGTCTGATGTCCGCGGGGTCGAAGCCGATGGAATGGTTGCTCCCGGGACACTCGAGCGGGGCTCGAGCCTGGTCATCACTGTTGCCGATTGCATGCCGATATTCATGTACGACGCGGGGACCGGAGCCTGTGGCCTTCTGCACTCGGGCTGGAAGGGCACAGGCATTCTGGCCCGGGCATTGAGCCTGATATCAGAGCGTTATGGAACGAGAGCATCTGATGTCAGCGTGTCATTCGGACCTCGTATCGGCGCGTGCTGCTACGTCGTCGACGAGGAGCGGGCGCGCGTGTTCGCCAACGACTTCGGTTCCGCCGCAGTCGTCTGGCACAAGGGGCGGCCAAGCCTCGACCTCGTCGCCGCGAACGTGGCCCTGGCTGAAGGCCTGGGCATCGGTTCGGTCCATGTCGTTGAGGGCTGCACCTTCTGCGAGGATCGCTTCGGATCCTTCAGGCGGCAGGGCGCCGGCCATTTTACCAGAATGGCCGCGGCCCTGGGCCATGTCATGTCGCCTCGACCATGATCATGATGGTGCGTGCACGCGCGATTGCGTCTTTCATGGTTGCGGCTCTTGCGTTTGACATCGACGCCGCCGCCCAGGATGTGCTGCATCCCTTTGCCCCGCCTGTCGGACGCATAATCGTAACGGAGCGTTCCGACTTCTCGCGTTATGACGATGGTCACTATCTTGGACATGTATATCGCGAGGCACGGTTGAATCTGGCTGCCGCAACCCAACCGGACAATAGTACCATCTGGCGCGGAGAGGCGCTCGTGCTCGAAGAGACGATGCACGACCAGCGAGCGACGGCCCGTCGCCTCGACACATCACTGCCGGTCGAGTTCAAGACGGGTGCCCAGGGTTCAACGCAATTTACGGTCGACGAAGGCTACCCGATACTGCGGGGGGTGCCATGTTCTCCTGCCACCACGGTGCTGCCTCAAGGCCGGTGGACGGGTGAGGGCGTCGTTGTGGTACGACCGCGCAGCGATTCTCCGGCGACCCGTGTGCCCGTGCTTGTAGAATATGAGTACATCGGACCTGCGCGGTATGGTGATACGGCGGCGCTCGCCATACGTGCCCGATACGCCGTCCGGTATCGCGGCGGTGACAGTCATGGTGACCCTTCGCTGGTACGGATCGAGGGGGGCAGGGTAGCGGACATCATGCTTGACGCATCCGATGGCTCCACCTTGTTCATCCGAGAGACAGTCGACGAGACCTCGACATACGCTGACGGCTGCTCCGTCAGGCTCAAAGGCTTTATCCTCCATTTCCATCGAGGCAGCCTGCCATCGGATCATGACCAGATAGCCTCGATAGTCACACAGGGCGAGGCCGTATCGACGACGCCAGCGCGCGCATCGCCCCTTGCCGCACCGGTGGCTGGCAATCCATCGGCGGCGGGCCCGCAGCCAGCAGCGACGCCAGCAACAGTGCCCGTGGCGTCACCAGCGACAACCGGAGGCATCGCGGCAACCGCACCTGCGGCCACACCGACGGGGAACAGCGCCTTCGAAGTTTCCAGCGGAGATCGAGGCGTCGTACTTCTGCTCTACGATCTGCGCTTCGTAGCCGACGGCGACGACCTCTTGCCATCGGAACGGGGGCGGCTCGATGCCATAGCCGTTGCCCTGAACCGCATACCCGACCACACATTCCTGGTGGAGGGACATACCGCCGATCTTGGTCGCCCCGCTGGCCAGTATGAGCTGTCGGAACGGCGCGCCAAACGGATAGTCGACGAGCTTGTCGCGCGCGGCATACCCGCCGGCCGCTTTGTATACCGGGGACTCGGCGCCGATCATCCAATAGCGCCCAACGATACCGAGGCAAACAGGGCCCGCAACCGGCGCGTCGAGATAACCATTCTCGATTGACTCTCCCGATCAGTACTCCTTCTTGCCAGACTGCGCAGGCCGGGCTACAGTACTACCATGACACGTCGAACATATCTGATCAACCTGGCGACTTCCATGGCGGGAGTCGCGATGGCACTGCTGGCTCTGGTCGTCGGTACGCTTGTCGGCCTGAAGGCTGGCGCGGCTGTCGGCACCACCGCGGGCATCATCGCGCTGGCGGCGGCCTTCGTGATCCTGACAATGAGCGGAGCGGGCTCGAGACTGGCCGCGGCCGAAGTCGAGCGGCGCGAATGGTCCGATGCGCGGCGATACATGGATGCGGTTCGGGACAATCGTGACAGACTTGCCACGATCCGCATCACCGATTCCGACGTCAGGGCGATGCTGCAACTGGCGGCCGAGCGAGCGACGCGATATCTCGTGGCCTGTGAATCGGCCCACTCCAGGGCTCCACTGGCCGAGGACGCCCTGGCCGACTGCCTGTCAATCGCTGATCTGTATATCAAGGAGCTGGATGGCGCATCGACCGAACGACGATACGGACTTCCCGATACCGATCCATTCGCGGACGCCAGGGACAGGACACTCGCGGCGCTACGAGACCGGATTGCGATACTCGACAAATCAATACTGGACCTGGATGGCGGCCTGACATCGGCGGACCGCATGGAAATCAAGGAGACCCTATGAAGCGGCATCATGGCGCGGTTAAGGGTGTGTTTCGTTTCAAACCAAGCATGGTCGTCCTTATGCTCGCACTGGCCGCCCTCGCGACTCAGCGCGCCTCGGCCTTGGACAGTGATCTGGTCTCATCCGAAACGACTGTCGTGCTGCGTCCGGATGGCAAGGCCGAGCTGCGATATGTCATCGAGTGGAACGTGACATCGGGCACCATGAGCGGCTTCTATTTCCAGGGCGAGGCCTTCGCGCCCGTGTGGAACTTTGATCGCTGTTTTGCTGATTTTGGCAACGGCGTCCGCAAGCCGTTGTCGATAAAGGATCTCGGTTCCGGCAAATTCGATGTGATACTCGCTGGAGGCGCGCGGTTCTCGGGCAAGGCCTACTATACCCTGAGTTACGCCGGCGACTTCGCCCAAGCCGGGCTTATTGGCACGACGACGAGTCCGGAGCATGGTGATCTGATATACTTCGACTGGGCTCCGGTGCAGTGGGATGAGGGCCTGGGCTATCGGGCCGTCAGGCTGGTTCTGCCTCATCATGTCTCCGCGGAGAAGCTCAGCCCCGAAGAGCGTGCGGCGATACCGATGCTGACCGAGCCCTGGGTAAACAGTGATAACAAGATCGATTACTATGGCTCCAAGGGTGACGACGGCACCTACTGGCTGACCATTCTCTTCTACCAAGACCATCCGCAGTCCATGGCGACACAGCGACTTGCCCTGTATTTTCCTGCCGGGTATCTGGATATGACAGGCACACTGGCTTCCCGGACCGAAGCCGCTGCTGGATCGACAACGGTTGATGGTGGTGAAACCGCCGCTCCTGAACCTGCTCCATCGTGGCGCGATGACCTGCCCCTGGCGCTGGTCGTCTTCGGCGTCCTCATTGCGGTGGCTCTGCTCGTGTATGTCAGGCGGGCGCGTTCGCATGCCAGGCAGTCCGAGCTGGTTGCGCGCCTGGCATGGGCCGGCGACGCGTGGACTCCCCCTAAGCTTTTCGCTGGAAGTTACCAGGTTCCGGGAAAGGTGCCACAGGATCTGCATCCGGTCGAGGCCGCTCTGCTGCTCGAACTGCCGCTGCCACGCATAGCGGCGATCATGGTGGAGGGACTGGTCAGTCAGGGCGTGGTGACGCTGGAACGGGAGGATCCGCTGCGGCTCAAGTTCGTTGCCGGTCGCAAGGCCGCGGATGAGATGGAAGAGCGCTTTCTGGCTTCATTCGACGCCGCGGGCGACATCCTGCCAGGCCTGCTCGCCGACTTCTTCGAAGAAGCCATAAAAAAACTGCAGGAGAAAATATGGGACTGTGACCTCGAAGCGACCAAGGCCTTCTACCTCAAGAAGATCGCCGACGCGGGCAAACAGGCCGAAGAGGTGGATGGCTGGGCGGAATCGCGCCGTGCTGACTACTACCGGGCCAACGCGGGCTGGATGTACTGGCGCAGCTGTGCCATCATCCAGACCAGGCCGACATACATGGCCGCGTTGCGCTTGCCGGAAGGCATGTCGGCTGGCTATGCCGACTTCATGCGTTCCGCCGTCTGCTATTCGGGTTGCTTCACTCCGTCCAATGTAGGGACGGCCGAGGCATGTTACTCTGCATGCCACAACGCCTGCCATGATGCCTGCCATTCGGCGTGTCATTCCGCGTGCCATTCGGCCTGCCACAGCGCCTGCCATTCGGCCTGCGTCTCGGGGAGTTCGCATTGAGCCAGGCGGTCGAGCATCTGGAGTGGGTCTATGGCTTCTGGAAGAGCCTGTCGCCGTACGCCTACGCCCGGGTGGAGGACGAGGTGGTAATACTGCCGCCCAACCTCGTCTACAAGACTAATAGCACGGGAGCGGCACTCCTTGAGCACATTGGGGCCGGGGGGCGGCTCGAAGACATTCCGGGTTTCTCGGACCAGAGAGCCGCGGAGATCGAGTCGTTCTTCCTGTCCTTGAAGGCGGCATACGAGGGTAGGCCCGTCGCGCTTGACCGTGTCGCGTACGATTTTGATTTTACGCGCCTGCCTGTGCTCGGCGAGATAGCCATAACGTATCGGTGCAACAACCGCTGCCGTTTTTGCTACGCTGGTTGCGGTGACGAGTCCGGACTGGCACTGGCTCAGTCTGGCTCGAAGGAACTCGATACAGCGGAATGGAAGCGCGTCATCGACATATTCAAGGACGAGGCCAAGATTCCGTTCTTCTCCTTCACCGGGGGTGAACCGCTGATCCGTCCGGACGTCGAGGAGCTTGCTTCCTATGCCGTCGGCCGCGGGCTCAGGGTAAATCTGGTTACCAACGGTCGCCTGGCTACGCCCGCGCGTGCCGCCTCACTGTTTGCGGCGGGACTCCAGACCGCCCATGTGAGTCTGGAGGCTCCATCGGCGGCCCTGCATGATTCGCTGTGCGGAGTCGCTGGAGCCTTTGACGATACCGTGGCCGGCATCAAGGCAATGCTCGCGGCGGGCATATCGGTGCAGACCAATTCTACGCTGACTCGGGCCAACCGCGATGAGCTCCTTCTGTTGCCGCAATGTGTCGCGGCTCTAGGCGTACGGCGCATGTCGATGAATCTGTTCATACCGACAGGAAGCGGCGCCACGGCCGATGACCTGTTCTTCCCTTATTCGGAGACCGGCACCTTCATCGACCAGGTTCGCAAGCGGGCCCACGCCGCCGGCGTGGATTTCTTCTGGTACTCGCCAATTCCCCTCTGTCTGTACAACCCAATAGCGCGCGGCCTTGGCAACAAGAGCTGCGCCGCGTGCGATGGCCTGATATCGGTCTCGCCATCGGGCGGCGTGCTGCCTTGCTCCTCGTGGCCCGAACCTGTAGGAAATCTGCTTGCAGAGGGTTTCAGGCGCGTCTGGTTTTCGGAGAAGGCAGCATGGTTCAAGGAGAAGCGCTACGCGCCAACCCAGTGCGTATCGTGTTCGTCATTTACGGCCTGCCAGGCGGCTTGCCCGTTGTACTGGCGCTACGCCGGGCTTGATGAAATCAGGCAGCACAAGGAGGCACGGCAATGGAACCGGGTTTCAAGTATCTGAAGCTTGGATTGAACGTACGGCTCGGGCTGGCCGCGGCCATGTACGCTGGAGCCGCCGCCGTACAGATTGCGGCCCGGTCGACTCTGGCTGGGGTTCCACTGGTGCTGGCCACGTGGTTGCTCCTGGCGCTCAAGCCGGCGAGCAACAGGCCGAAGGACAAGGGCCTCGAGGAATGGCGTGCGGTTACCGGCGCGGAAGTCTCGAGGATAGCCGACACGATGGCGCAATCGAGGAAACTCAGGGCGCGCATAGTCGGTCCAACAGTCTTGAAGTACTTCATCTTCATTGTAATGCTGTTTGTCGCGTTTACCGTATCGGCAGCCGCTCCTGGAGCCGGGCTTGCGGTCGCGGACTTCTGCCTGTTCCTGGTTCCGGGGCTGTTCTTTGGCAAGGTCACGGCACACCTGCCATTCGAGTTTGACCTGAAGCTGGCGCGCTTCGTGGCAATCATGAATGTCGCCCGACCCGATGGTTTTGTGTTGACGCCGTATCTGCGCTTCGACAAGGACGATCAGGGCCGCGATGTGCCCGAGGATCTGCGGCTCTTGCTGGAACCAAAGCGCAAAGTAGCCGATCTGGTCGGCGTTCAATTCCAGGCATCGATCAACAAGGGTGCCAACGGCAATGTGCCCTATATGTACGCCGTGGTGCTGACCAAAGGCACGAGCGGTCAAAGCTACGCCCGGTTCAAGTCGATGCGCGCCAACGGATTCGAGGTTGAATCGGGTGGTGACGCTGACTATGGAACCGTGGTCATGCGACAGGAAACGAGCGGCGGAGGTTACCACACCACCAATGACGATTGTGTGCGTTTGATGGAGCTGATGATCAAGAGCCTCCAACGGCTCGAGCCAGCCTCGTGAGCGATGCCGATCCTCCGCACAAACGGCGCGTACGGTACAAGGGCACGCACCCGCGTGCCTTCTCGGAGAAATACAAGGAGCTTGACCCCGAGCGCTACGCGGCCGATGTCGAGAAGGTGATGGCCCGGGGGGCGACTCCGGCCGGCGGTCACCGGAGCATTCTGGTCGCCGAAGTGCTCGATATTCTGTCGCCCAAGCCCGGTGAAGTCGCCATAGACGCGACCCTTGGTCATGGCGGCCACTCGATGGAGCTTCTTAAGGCAATTGCGCCCGGTGGAAGGCTCTATGGACTCGACCGTGACCCCGCGGAGATCGCAAAAACCGAGGCTCGATTCAGGTTGGCAGGCTACGACCAATCGTCATTCGTGGCCGTGCACATGAATTTTTCCGACATAAGCCAGTTGTGCGCGGATAGCTATCCTGGGGGCAGGGTGGGCGGTGCCGACATGGTACTCGCCGATCTTGGCGTCTCCTCAATGCAGATCGATGATCCCGACCGCGGCTTTGCCTTCAAGTATGATGGACCGCTGGATATGCGTATGGATCCAAGCCACGGCCAGAGTGCCGCTGAGCTGCTGAGTACCATCCGCGAGGCCGATCTGCGCTCCACGCTGGAGGACTATTCCGACGAGCCCGAGGCACGCATCATAGCGCGCGTACTGACCCAGCGGCGCGGCACGGTACGAACCACCAGAGAACTTCGCGATGCCGTTCAGTATGCGCTGGAAGGTCGGGTAGAGTCGGACGATATAGTCAAGAAATCAGTGCGTCGAACGTTTCAGGCCTTGCGCATAGCGGTGAACGGAGAGTTGGCGGCCCTCGATGCCCTGCTCGCCGCACTGCCGGAATGCCTGAAGCCAGGTGGCCGTGTCGTCATATTGTGCTTTCATTCGGGTGAGGAACTTCGGGTGCGGCGATCGTTCCAGGAAGGGTTGGAGAGTGGCGTCTACTCGGCTGTTTCGGAAGAAGGCCTCAGGGCTGGTCCCGAAGAGCGATACAGCAATCCCAGGTCGTCGTCCGCCAGGCTATGGTGGGCCAGGAAGTCATCTGATGCGGGAATGGCTGTTCAAGGAAGGAGCTTCACGACATGAGTGGAAACGAAGCGCCCCGCGTCAGGCTCGCCGATTACAGGAATATCGTAATCCTTACCGGCGCTGGCATTTCGGTCGCTTCGGGCATCCGTCCATACCGTGGCCCCGACGGCCTGTGGAACGACGAGACGTTGGTCAGGTATTCCAACATCGCGACCTTCGACACTGATCCGCTCGGGGTATGGCGCCACTGGTGGAAGATGCGCGAACTGGGTCTGATGGCGAAGCCGAACGCCGCCCATACGGCCTTGGCCGAGGCGGAAGCATCGTTGCCATCCGGCACGCGCTTTACCCTTGTCACGCAGAACGTCGACGGGCTGCACTCGGCTGCCGGCAGCACATCGGTCATCGAGTACCACGGCAGCGGCATGCGAAGCCGGTGCTCGAATCCAGCATGCTCGCTGCCGCCCTTCCTCGACCTTCAGTGCTCGGGAGACGCGGTACCCCTGTGCCAGCATTGCGGCGCTCCGCTGCGCCCCGACATAGTCCTTTTCGGCGAAGCCATACCGCCGGCCGCGGCCGAAGCCGTCGACGACGCACTCGACTCATGTGATCTCTTCATCGCGGTAGGAACCTCGGGTACGGTATGGCCCGCGGCGATGTTCGTCAATGTCGCCGGTAGCCGCGGCGCGCGGACAATATACCTGAACCTCCGTCCACTCGCATCGCTGGGCGGCTCGGGTTCCTTCGACGAAGAGTACATCGGGCCGGCGGAAGTACTGCTTCCTCAAATGCTGTCACATCGATGACGAGGCTCTAGCCTGGGATCGATGTCCCGGTGATTATGGAATCCGGGGCTTTCCATCGAAGCCAAAGCCAAGCAGCTCGGAGACTGACTTGCCATCTTTGGTCCGTGATCTCACCATGCCGTTGACCGGAACCGCAGGTTGGAACCAGGTTTCCGATTCTATGGTCCTGCCGAAGACTTTTGTCTTCGCGGTGACAAGTGTGGTCGCGGCAAAGGTACCCGCCGGAACCTGGATGGAACCACCATCCGTATATTCAGGAATGTTCACAATCATCTTCTCGTAGGTCGACTTCATCAGGGCCTTCATCACGATCAATGACTGACCCTCGGTTTTCGTCACGGATCCATCCTGTTCCAGAGTCTTTATCCAGACAAGCTCTATCTGTGATGCGTCTCCTGTCTTCATCGCCGTGTCATAATTGCCCAGGAGCATTTGCATAACGCTTTCCTTGCCGGATTTGTCGATACTGTAATTCTCTATAACCCAGCCGTTACCGACTTTTGCCACCACGAGGGTGGTTGTTATTGAATCCCGCTTGCCGTTGGCGAGTTGCCCCACGACCACATACTGCCCGGGAGCCCAAGCCTTCGGAATGCTGAACTTTCCCGACGCGGGGTAAGATTTGGCGCTGGCCGTCCAGAGAGCATCGAGGCTCCTGGATTGAGCGAAGGCGGCCGGAAGGGCCAAGAGTAAGACGCATGCTAGTGCCAGAACTTTCTTCATGATAACCTCCGCTCGAAGGGTATCACGGCCGCAATGGAAAATCGAGTTTCTATCTGGCTTTACGCTCCTCTTTGGGCCAGCCTCCGGCTTCGACTTTGACAGCGCAGGATTCCAGTAGAGCGAGGATTTCGACCGTCCATATCGCGCAGATGGCGCGGAACACGATACTTACTCTACTGCGCTGCTGGCGCTCATAGGGCGCCACGACTGCAGAGGCAAGGATGGAGATGCTTTGAGCGATGCAGATTCGCCAGACACGATCGGCGCCAGCGCGATGAGGCTACTGGGCGATGTATGGATTCCGGCAGGTGTGCCCGGTTTCTCGGGAGCTGACAAGAGCCGGCGAAAGGATGTCCTTGATGGCCGCTTTGGCGCCGACGGGTGGCGGTTTGCCCACGTCGTACGCGGTTCGATCGTGCCACCTGAGGTGGCCATACTGGAATATGAGGAATCGTACAGGCGATATCTCAGAGCGCGGCACGCTCTCGTCGATTTCATAGTGGGCTGGTGCGGCAACGTTTATGACTGGGATGTTTCCAATGTGTACGACAACGACTACGCGCAGCCCGGCACCGCGATGAACCACTACCAGGATATTTCGGTCCGCCGTGTCATTGCCGAGTTGGTTGACGATACAGGATGGCCATCGGTCACAGCTACCGACCAGGAGATCGTGGACCTTGTCGACTCGAGGACGGGAGCCTGCCATCACGTGCCCAGAGCCCGTGGAATGCGAGGCAGCCTGCTCCTGCAGATCAGGGATCCTGAATCCGCAGGCTACATGCTCAGTCCGGCGGTGGTGCCGGCCTGGGATCCCGCACTTTTGTCGGCCGCGCCGGGCCACCTGGAGTGGTACCACTCCGAAGGATGCGCTCACCTGTCTGTCGAGGCGTTCTGGCAGTCAGGCAAGGTCGTGATCGTCAGGTATGATCGATTCCTCGTACTCGGCTCAGGTCGAGCCAGTGCCCTGGAGGGGCTCTGATGGCTTCGACACCGAATCGAACCAGGACTGGCACATTGCTCTTCGGGGCTGTCAGTCTGGACCGCTACATCCATGAAGGCATAGTCCTGCCCGGTGGCGGCGTGTTGAACATGGCATGGCACTGGTTGCATGCCGGCTTTCCATTCAGGCTCCTTTCCAGGGTTGGTGACGACATGCCCGAGCTGTTCGGAAAATTCCTCGACATGCACCACATCGATCATTCCGCCGCGCCGATGTTCGGTTCAGGCATGTCGGCTTCCATCGACATAGTCACGCGCGAAGACAGGCAACCGGCGATGGATAATTACGTCGAAGGTGTCTGGTCGGGATTCCGGCTGGATACCGCAGGTGTGGCCGCGATTGCGGAGACCAGGCATCTACACGCTGTGCTGGTCGATCCGGTCGCCGCCGAGATCCACAGGCTTGGTGCCGCGGGAACCCTCGCCGGAGCCGAGGTCAGCGCAGACTTCCTGGATTTCAGGCACTACGACGTGGAGCGCTTCGCGGCGACGATGCGGCATGTCGATATCGGGTTCGTCGGGTGGCCACACGATGCCGATCACTCGACCGTGTCGGACATCAGGCGGGTCGCCTTCGATATGGGACGTTTGGTCGTGCTGACGCTTGGGGCACGGGGCATCCTGGTGTTCGACGGAGAGAAAGGCCGTGCGATGACCGTGCCGGTTGCCGCTGTGCCGGTCAGGGGCACCACCGTTGGCTGTGGCGACGCCTTTATCGCGGCCTTCCTCGCCGCCAGATGGCAACGCGTGAGACTGGAGCAGACGCTCGAACTCGCCAGGAAGGCCGGCGTGGAGGCAACCGAGTGGCGGCGGCCTTTGCCCGACGAGGCGTATGCTGACCTGCTGCTGGGGGTAGGCGGTCCAGACTGCCGCTAGTGACCTGTATATTCATTCCATGACATGACGCTATCCAGCGCTTTTCTTGTCTTGGGGCGTGGATTTGGGTCAGCAGGATAGCCAAGGGTTATGATGAGCACCGGGCGGCTTCCAGCGGTGATGCCAAGCAGTTTCCGTACCTTGTTCTCGTCGAACCAGCCGAGCATGCACGTTCCGAGTCCCAGGTCAGCAGCTTCAAGGCAGAAGTGTTCCGCGGCTATGCCTATGTCGATGAGCGGCAGCTGCTTGCGCTTGACTATGGAACCCAGGGTGGCTGTGATATTGGCGCTTTCCATGACGAGCACGACCAGGACCGGCGCCTGATTCGTGAAGTGATTCAGCGGCAGGGCGATGCTCGATGTTGCCTCCGCCACGCTCCGCTTGAGGTCGGGGTCATCGACAATGACGAACTTCCAGGGCTGTGAGTTGCACGCCGATGGCGCCAGTCGAGCTGCCTCGATGCAGCTGATTATCTTCTCCCGTTCCACTGGGTCGCTCGCATATGAACGGACGCTGTGGCGGCAAGTTGCCAGATCGATGAATGAACCGTGCATGAGACTATTCCTTACTGAAGCGAGTTGAGCCGCTCACTTCTTCCATGGGAACATGAAGTCCTTGAGCCTTCTGTCACCGAGCTTCTCACTGTCGTCAGCCAGCAACGCCTTCCATGGCACTGCCTGGCGTGTTGCGCCTGCCGTTTGCCTCAGCCACTCGAACTTGTACAACCTCAGCCTGGTAGCTTCGGTGGCGGCAAGCATGGCTCCCGCCGATCCCGGCAGCAGGAACGCAACCATGGCTGACAACAGCAGGCACACGATTCCATCCAGCGCCAGCGCCAGGGCAAAGAGGGGAGCATCCATCATCATGAAGAATGCAAGCCGAATGGATTCCATGAAGCGCGCCCCGGTGATCGCCCTGATTGGCAGAAAATATTGCAGCGTCAGGATCATGGTCGCCAATATCCAGAACAACAGGCCGGCAAAGAACAACCCCATGGTACCGCCTATCGAGGCATAAAAGGGCAGCGATACGGTGGCGGTCGCGATTGTCAGGGTTATCATGGCGCCAAATTGCAGACCGGATACCAGACCATTGCGCAGAGCCTCCAGGACATCGGCGAAAGTGCAGCTCTTGAAATCGGCTATGCGCCCGAACGAGAACGCGGCTGTGGAGCTCCACACGCCAAACGCCAGGCACAGGAATATGAGGCCAAGAATCTTCATTACAGGCGCGTCGAACCGCGCGGGAATCAGGATGCCTATGGCCGCGATAGCCAGAAGTCCCGCGTTGAACGCCGCCAGGATGAGCATGGAATCCCATCCATCGTAAAAGCTCTTCTTCAGGAAGAATCTGAACATGCATACACATATAGCAGTACCGATCATGTTGCGCAAGCACATGCGCGCGTGAGGCCAGGCAGTTCAACATGCATCACATCGTCATTTGGAATATCGTCATCTTGAACAAAATACCGGAATCGCCGCATTGCGGGTTTCCGGCAGCGGTCTGACAATGGTGATGACAAATGATCTTTCCTTAAGGAGGAATGCATGAAACGAATCAAGTTGGCATTGCTGACCGCCATGGTGGCGCTGGCCGTCGCCACTCCGATGTTCGCACAGGCGCCGACTGTTGCCGCGTTGAAGGGCAAAAAGGTGGACCTGGTCATATGGACTCACGAGGATCCCGCGCGCACGCCGCTCGAGAAGCGCCTGATCGATGAGTTCATGAAGGCAAACCCCGGAGTCACCGTGAACTATGTCACGTATCCGTCGGGCAAGATCAAGGACATCGTCGTAGCCGGATTTGCGGCCAATGCGGGTCCGGACATATTCAACCTGGAGATCTTTGACGAATATCAATTCATAGTCAATGGACGCGTAGCGCCGGTTGATTATGCGGCCGCGGGCTTCAAGAATGCCAAGGACATGCAGGCGAAGTATCTTCCGGGAATGCTCGAGCCGGTCACGGAGAATGGCAAGATCTATGGACTGCCTCTGGAACTGACCAACTGGGCGTTGTTCCTCAACAAGAAGATATTCCGTGATGCGGGCCTCGATCCGCTGAAGGATTATCCCAAAACCTGGGAAGATGTGATGGCCGTATCGGAAAAAATAGTCAAGCGCGATGGGCAGATCATCACCCGACGCGGATTCGATTTCAGGTATCCGTATTATCTGACGTCGATTGTGCCTATGGTCGAGCAGCTGGGTGGGGAGCTGGTTTCAAAAGACGGCAAGAAGGTCGCTGTCGGCGATCAGGCCTGGATCAAGGTGCTGACGTATTTCAGGGACTTTGGACCAAACGGCAAGAACCTCGGTTCTCCGACCTATACCGCAGCCCGCAAGGTGTTTGACAATGACAAGAACGAGATAGCGATGTCACTGTCCGGGCTGTACCAGGAAGCCAGGATGCGCGAGGCCAACAAGCCGTTCTTCGATTCCGGCGATTGGATGGTCGTGCCATATCCGCAGTGGAAGGATGCCGTCCGAAAGGTGCCGAACAATTACTATGGCCACTATTACATGGTCAACGCGCAGAAGTCAAAGCTAAGCCAGCAGGCCTCGTGGGCCTTGCTGAGTTACATGCTCAGCCATGGTTCGGAATACCTCGAGAAGGTGGCCATAGTACAGCCTACCAAGGCGCTGATGGAATCTTCGACATTCAAGTCGATGCCGTATTCCGATGTCTTTGCCAAGGACCTCGCCTCTGGCCACATCGTATACTATGGTGCCGCGAGTTCGAAGATCGAATCGCTCCTCAAGGAAGCCTTCGAATCCGTGATGCTTTCGGGCGTCGAGCCGGCGAAGGCTTTGGAGAAGTTGCGCAAGGACATGAGTGCCGCTCTATCCGATATATAGACGCCATGTGAATTTCGACCACGGCGACACCGAGTGAGGCTCAGTGTCGCCGTGGTAGAATCGAATGCAGCGTCCACCTGGAGGACTAGTGATGAAGCGCCGCGAGACGATGGGCGGACTCGAGCGAAAGCGATCGCGCTGGGGATGGATATTCGTGGCGCCGGGGCTGATCTTCTTTTCGGTTTTCTCGTTCTATCCCATGATCAATGCCATATGGACCAGCTTCTTCAACAAACGGCTGTTGTCGCTCAAACAGCCGGTATTCATAGGCTTGCAGAACTATATTCGCGTGCTTGGTTCGGAAGACTTCTGGAATTCCGCGCGTGCAACCGCGATGTTTACCATTGGTGTTTTTGTTCCGCTCTTCGTTCTTAGCCTTTTGTTCGCGGCCCTCATTACATCGATGCGGCGCGGCAAGCGCATGGTGCAGGCTGCCCTGTATTCGCCGGCAGTGCTTTCATCAGTCGTAGCGGCGCTTATATGGCTCTTGATGCTCGATCCACGCGGCCTGGCAAATCAGTTCGTCAACTGGCTGGCGATGACTCCGGGAATTGATCACCGGTGGTTGTCCGATGCCACGATGGTACAGGTTTCTACGATGATCGTATACATCTGGAAATATCTGGGTTACTTTACGATCCTGTTCGTTACCGGGATAGGCAAGATTCCCGACTCGGTCAACGAGGCTGCCACAATCGATGGCGCCGGGCCGATCCGGCGTTTTTTTTCGATAACGCTGCCGCTTCTCAGGCCGACGACGGTGCTGGTATCCGTGATGATAATAATTCAATGCATGAAGACATTCAGCACGCAATATCTCTTTACGCAGGGAGGAGCGCCGCTGGGACCCATCAATGTGATAACGCTGAACATTTACAATACCGCCATGCGTGACCTCAATATTGGCAAGGCAAGTGTCATGAGCACTATCCTGTTCCTCTTCATGCTGGGCCTGACTTGGCTGCAACTCAGATTTTCAAGGGAAGATGAGGCCGGACTATGAACATTGCCAGCAAGAGCGGAATCGCGGCGGCCAGCCTGAGAGGCGTCACCTTCATGGTCGTGTGCGGTATCGTGCTGGTGCCGCTGCTGTTCATGGCTGGTGCCTCACTGATGCCTGCGATCGACATCATGCACATGCCGTACCGGTGGATTCCCCAGACCTGGAAGCCTGCCAATTTTCTGCGGGCTCTGGCCGGCAACGATGGAGCGTGGATGTATCTGCGCAACATACTCAACTCGATCATCGTGTCGACTACAATAGCTGTCTCAACCGTGCTGCTTTCGTCGATGGTCGGATACGGTCTCGCGAAGTTCAATTTCAGGGGCAAGAACATTGTCTTCATGGCGATCATGGCCACGATGATGATACCCTTCGAGACGGTGATGGTTCCTCTCTACCTGATTATTGTCAAGGCTGGAATGCAGAATACCTATGCCGGCCTGATCGTGCCATTCCTGATGAATGCCTTTGGCGTATTCATAATGCGGCAGTACCTGATAACATTTCCGACGGAAATGCTCGACGCGGCACGGATAGACGGGTGTTCGGAGCCGAGGATATTCAGCGATATCGTGTTCAGGAATTCCGGCCCCGCGATCGCGACGCTCGCCGTGCTTTCATTCCGCCAGCAGTGGGACAATCTGTTGTGGCCCCTATTGGTATCGCAAAAAGAGGAAATGAAGACCATACCCGCGTATATAGTCAAATTTGCGGCGGAGAAATATGCCGATGAAGGCGCGATGATGGCCGTAGCGGTGATCGCCTCGCTGCCCATGTTTGTGTTATTCTTCTCGCTGTCAAAATACTTCCTGGGAGGATCGGCAGTCTATCAAGCCGGAAAAGAATGATGCTGTTTATCGTTGATATGGGTGGCGTGCTTGCCCAATCGTTTGATATTATTCCGGAGGCGGCCCGCCGGCTTGGAATTCCGATCGAGGACATGCGTGCGCTTGTTTCTGCCGATATGCCGGCGTTGCTTTGCGGCGCAATGACGGCCGATGAGTATTGGCGGCGATTTTCCGCCGCAAGCGGCATCAGGGTACCAGAGGATTACTGGTCCACGCTTTTTGCGCCGGTCATGGACACCGAAGTAGAACAAATTCTGCAAGACCTGCGAGCACACGGACGCGTTGTATGCGGTACGAATACGATCCATTCTCACTATGAATATTTGCTAGCCTGCGGAGCATACCGTTGTTTTGATGGCGTGTACGCTTCGCACATCATGGGCGTCTGCAAACCCGACCCCGCATTCTGGGGCAAAATACTGGACGTCGAACAGGCGGGGCCGCACGATACTTTTTTCATCGATGACATGGAAGAGAATATCGGGGCAGCAACCGATCTTGGCATTAAATCGCACCGATTTTGCGGCGCGGCGCTGTTGCGTCAGGCTCTGGATGATGTGGTAGGCACCGCAGGTATGCGCGCGTGAGCAAGTCCATACGGCTGTCCATAAGGCTGGTAGCCATCGCGGTGGCGTTGTCGATGGTGTCTTGTGCCGACAGGCATGACGAGCCTCCTATGGAGGAAGCTGATCTGGTCGTCTATTCATCGCATCCCGCGGATCTGATCAAGGCCGTGGTCGATGAATTCAGGGAGCGGACCGGGTTGCGTGTGCGCGTTGTAGCGGATGGCACGGGAGCGCTCCTCGCCAGGTTAAGGCGCGACGCGGGCCGCGGAGCCGATGTTCTGTGGGGTGGAGGTGCCGAAAGCCTTGTCGCAAATATCGACTTGTTCGCAGCCTACCAGTCTCCGGAGCGGTCGGCCATACCGCCCGGTCTGCGTGATGCACAGGGATGCTGGACAGGCTTTACGGTGCTGCCGATGGTCATCATAGTCAACACCAGGCTCGTTTCCGCGGAACACATGCCGCGGCGCTGGTCGGATCTGGCCAATCCCGCACTCGCGGGTAGTGTTGCTTTTGCGGACCCAGCCTCATCGGGAAGTTCCTACACGATACTCCGCACGATGCTTATGGCCGCTGGCGCCTCAAAAAAACCGGAGCGTGCCTGGAACCTGATCGAAGGCTTCGTGAAATCGATTGGCGGAACTCCGCTCGCCGAGTCGGCATTGGTATACCGGAGCGTCGCCGCCGGTGAATACCTGGTTGGCGCCACCTACGAGAACGCTGGCGCGGACGCGCAGCGTCTCGGATCCGATGTCAGGATAGTATACCCGGCGGATGGCACCTCGGCGGTACCCGACGGCGTGGCGATCCTCAATGAACGCGCTCATGACAAGGCTGCATGTCGCTTTGTGGACTTTGTGCTTGGCCCGGATGTCGCGCGGGTCGTCATCGCGCGCTTCAAACGCCGTTCAGCACGCTCCGACGCTCCTGTGCCCGAAGGCCTTCGCAGCCTGGATTCCATACCGCTCCTGGATTATGACTTCAATGCCGCCGTTCTGGAGCGTGACAGCACGATCAAGCGTTTCGCGGCGCTTGTATCAGCGCAACGATGATTGCTTTCCGTGTCTGAACTCGCTTGGCGTCAGACCAACCGTCTGCCTGAACAGGGTACTGAAATAGCGTGCGTCGCGATATCCACATAGATCGGCCACTTCACCTATCCTGACCGAAGGGTCGCGGAGCAATTCCATGGCCCGCCTCATCCTGAAGCGGGTCAGATACTCATTGAAGGTGAGTCCGGTGGCCCGCTTGAACAGCCTCGTAAGATGATCACCAGAGATCCTTAGTCGTTCGGCGACGGAGTCAGCCGACAGGTCCATCATGTATCGCGTCGCGACATCGGATAGCGCCGCTTCGATGTAGGCGTCTCCAGGGCCGATGGGCCGATCCTGCATCAGGTCGCGCACGACGCTGACGGCCTTGTCGTCTCTGGCGACGAGTTCAAGGCTGGCCGTATGGCTGCGCGCGCGAATCTCCTCGGCGGCACGTCTCATCGTCGCCTCGAGTTCCACATCGTCGATCGGCTTGACTAGATAATCGAAGGCTCCAAGCCTCAGTGCCTCGCGGGCATAGGCGAAATCTGCATGTCCGGACAGTATAACGAAGAGCGGTTTCTGCCCGGTGGCGTTGTCGATGGCGGACCGCATGAGAGCGATGCCATCCATGCCCGGCATCCGGATATCTGTCAGCACAAGCTCTGCGTGCCGTTCGTTCAGGAGCTCCAGGGCTCTGATGCCGTCTTCTGCGGCCCCTATCAGAATGAAGCCCCAGTCCTCCCATGGCACCGTTGCCTCCAGCTCATGGCGGGCCAGCTCCTCATCCTCGGCTATGAGGAGGCGTATCATGGTGCCGGCCCGAGTGGAACGCGCAGCACGACCAGGAGGCCGGCCCCAGGCCCACCCAGAGGCAGGCCTGGCGAGTGGATGGAGATGCCATATTTGCTGCCAAATTCGAGTACGATTCGTCTGTTGGTGCCGAGCAGCCCCATGCCATGGCTGTCCTTTGGTGGCTCTGCCCGTGCAAGTGCCGCTGATAGGATGGAGAGTTCGGATGGATCGATGCCAGGGCCGTTGTCCATGAACTCGATCACTGCGTCATATCCGTCGACATACCCGTGAATGGACAGGAATCCAGGCCCGCGCTTCTTCTCGAGCCCATGCGTAAGGGCATTCTCAGCCAAGGGCTCAAGCGTCAGCGGAGGCAGCGGGACTGCCTCGAGCTCCTTGTCGACATCGACGCTGAAGGTGAAGCGTTCACCGAACCTCAATTGCTCTATGCTCAGGTAATCGCGGACCAGCTCAAGGCTGTCACCAATTGTCGTGGCCCCTTCGCGTCGTGAAGCGCCTGATCGTAGAATCTTGCCGAGCCTGGACACGACCTGCGCAACCTCCGCCGCGCGGCCCAGCTTGGCAAGGGATTTGATCGATGCCAGCGTATTGTGTAAAAAGTGCGGATTCATCTGTGCGGCAAGAGCGCGCAGCTCCGCTTCCCGCAGGAGTTCCTGGCGTTCCACCGCTGTCTTGAGGAGGGCATCAATCTCCTGGGTCATGGTGTTGAACGATCGAGCCAGGTCGCCCAGTTCGTCATCGCCTTCGGGCTCGATCCGGATAGACAGGTCTCCCGCCTCGACCAGTTTCATCGACTGTGCCATGGCCAGCACCGGTTTCGTCACCGATCTCGACGCCCTGAGTGACAGCACTGTGGCTATGGCTATTGCGCCGACGAGACCTATCAGCGCCACGTTGCGGGCTGAACGGTCGAACCCATCGTAGAGGCCCGAAGGAATCTCGGCCCTGACCATGAATGTGCCACCTGCCCCGGCGGCTTCCGCCGTCGCATATCGCAGTATTCTGGAGGGATTCTTGACCTGATCGATGTAGACGCCTTCGTTGGCTGGATCGGATTGGTCGAATATTATTTTGCCCGACGGGAACACAACCGATGCCCCGCCAGGGATGCCACTCGCGGCCGCCGCTGAATTGATGGCGGAGCGTCTGACGTCCGCCAATGCATAACCGCGAATACCTCCCGAGTCGTCATGTATTGCTATGCCCACGGTAAAGGCGCCCATCGATCCATCAGATAGCACCGCGACGCGGGGCACTACAGCGATGTCGGCGAGCGACAACGCCCTGAAAATTCCCCACGATTCGTAGACGCGCATGTCGCGGTCAGGCGGCTGCTCGCCGAACCTCAGGGCAAAGGCACCATCGACGGAAAGGACACTCGCCTCTGCCTGGCTGTCACCTCGCGGAAACACAGCGACGACCTGTCTGTATGCGCGGGCAACAGTCGCAGGGTCTCCATGACCGGACGCCTGGAGTGCCTCAAGGATGAATGGATCCGATGCGAGCACACCCAGATTATGCGAACATGTGATCGCTATGGACGCGACAGCGGAAGCAAATGAAGATGCTTCCGCTTCAAGCCTGTTTTCAGCCTCGCGCCGGATGGCCGTACCAGCCAGCGTCGTATACATGGCCGATACCACGGCCGCCGGGACAAGCGCCGCGGCCAGGAACAGCGCGAAGATGCGCCTGAAGTACCGTGGACGAGGCATCGGCTTCAACGCTCTCCCAAGAGGCTCTTGAGTTCCTGGATGTCCTTGACCAGCCTGGCTCTGTCCAGGTTCTGGAATCGGCGTGGTACCATTTCCTTGCTGGTGCACTCTATTACGGCGACCAGGTTCTGCAGTTCAATTTCGTGTGGATACGCCGGTGGCACGAAGTCAGACATTGTCTCGTCAAGATCTTCCTTGGTAACAAAGGAACGCCCGTCCATCGTCGCCTTCAGTTTTGCCCGGATCAAGACCGCCTCGAGATCGGCGCCTGAAAAATCATGCTTGAATCGTTTAAGCAGCTCGGAGATTGGAAACTTCCTGATGGACAAGTCGAGCTTGCGGACAAGCACGTCATACAGCGCTTCCTTGTCGGCGTCGTTGTCGGGGTAGAACAGTGCAAGGTGTTCCTCGGCCCGGCCTTGTCGCTTCAGGTCGATCGGCAGTAGATCCGGTCTGCACGTGATGAGGAACCAGATGATGCGGCCGCGGTATTCGGTATTGCCCATGAAACTGGCCAGCTGGGCAAAGATGCGGTTCGATGTGCCGGAATCGCCGTCCTGGTCCCTGTCGCCGAGAAATGCGTCTGCCTCGTCTATCATGACGGCAACCGGCGCCATGGCCTTGAGTATGGTCAGGACCTTTTCAAGATTTGACTCGGTGACGCCCTGCCACTTTGACCTGAAATTTTTGAACTTCACCATCGGCACGCCGATCTCGCCTGCGAAGGCGCTGACCATGAAGCTCTTGCCGGTACCCACCGGGCCGGCGATCAAGTATCCCATCGGCAGTACGTCGAGTCGCCCCTGCTTGAGAGCGCGGGCCGCATGCTTGAATCGCTTCTTTACGAAGTCATGGCCCGAGACATATGACAAATCATGCTCGGTTTCAAGGAATTCGAGGAGTCCGCCGGCCTCTCCTTCTATTATCTCGCGCTTTTTGGCCTTGAGGTAGTCCATCGATATTGGCTTGTCTTCCTGCCAGCTTTCGGCGACGAGGCGGTTGAGGTTGACAAGATTGAGTCCTGAAGTGATCGAACCTACCGCCGCAGCCGTCAGCCCCTTGTCGAGCAGCAGCGTGCCCTTGCCCTCAAGGAACTCGAGGAAGGATGTGCGTATGGTTTCATCGGGGATGGGAATCTCGACCTTTATGGCAGACGGGCTGGCGACAATACGCGGGTTGAGGTCGGACAGGTTCTCTGAAAGCAGGATGATGGAGACATCGCCGCTCGTGAAGATGGGGTCGTGCGACCAGCGATTGATGGTGACAAAGCAGTAGCGGTCGTCCTCGTCGAGCTTGGCCACGTCTGCCGCGGGCAGTATTGTCTCGGCATAGTCAATGATCAGCACAATGCGTTTCTTTTGCGGAATATTGAGCAGAAAGTAACGCTCCAGTGTCCTGAAGGCCTCCGCCGGATTGGCTGACATCAACTGATCGTCACTGGTGTCTGGAAAACGCTCACGCATCGTGCGCAGGTAATCGCGCTGCATTTCCGCCGAGCAGAAGCTGACGCCGCTCGATCTGTCCCAGAACACTATTATGTCCCTGTTGCCAAACAGCACCTCGGATACGTAGTCCTGGATCTTGACAAAGTTGAACTCCCCCTCATGCATCTTGTGCGGCAGGAAATCCCTGATATTGCCATGCACCAGATACAGATTCGCGGTCTTGGAACAGTATTTATATGATAACTCCTGGGCCCACGACGGCAGGATTTTTATGAACGGCAGGTTCTTGACTATCAGCTGGTCCTTCATGGTTCCCCTCGCGTGTGAAGTATGTACGATTGACCCGCTCACCGACAAGTCCGTGCTTTGGCTCTGTCGCATATTCAGTAGCCTGTTAGATAATGGAGATTTGATATCTTGCACCGTCTGGCCGCTTATGGTACTATTCTGGCACATTGTAGTTACAAGGAGTTCATATATGGCATACAAGGTAACTGACGCCTGCGTAAATTGCGGTGCGTGTGAATCAGAGTGTCCGGTTGAGGCCATCAGCGAGAAGAACGGTCTGCGCTGGATCGACCCCGCCAAGTGTACCGATTGCGGTTCATGCGCTTCCGTGTGCCCGACCGAGGCCATCATAGCCGGCTGATTCAGTTCCGGTAAGAAAAAGCGCCCGAACAGGGCGCTTTTTCATGTATGTGTGGCTTGCCCCTCGGTCAGTCTTCCCGCTCAATGGGGCAGGTCATGCAGCGGGCGCCACCGCCACCGCGGGCCAGCTCCACTCCGTCAAAACCAACCGCTATTCGCTTGAACGACATCGGATCCTGGTTGCCGTCAAGGAACTCCTTGGCCGAGCGTATTTCGAACCCGGCCTTCGAGAGCGCCTCGAGCGTATGTACATTGCATGAGTACATGATTATCTTGCCCGGGCCAAAGCTGAATGAATTCGCACCGGAAAGCCATTGCTCGCGTTCCTGCCTTAGCGGATCAGCTCCGCCAGTCATCACCGGCTTCAGATCCACTCCGCATGACCGCAACCCGGCCAGAAGCGATTCTACCTCGGCCAGGCGAGGTTCCGCCCCTGGTGCCGCGTCGATACGTATGGCTCTGGCCCTGCGCGTGCCCAGAATCACCGGTTCGTATATGAGGCATGCATCGTTGTCGATAACCGTAAAGGCCATGTCAAGATGTATCGTGGCCCGCGCTATGGGCAGAGCCACTGCGAAGATCGTAACCGGTTCTCCATAGGCATCGGCTATGGACCGCGCCGCGACATCGATGGCGTCGGCGCTGGTACGCTCCGATATGCCAATGACGACAACATCCTTCCTGATGACCTGAAAATCTCCCCCTTCTATGGAGAAACCGTCCCTGACCAGGCTCGGGCCGTCGATCAGGCGTCCGCCGCCACGATAATCCTTGTGGTTTTCGAATACAAAGCGGTTTATCAGCGCCTCGGCACGTCTGACCGGAAAGCGCATCGCGGACGATACTGACCGATCACGATAGACCATCGCCGCGTCACGCATGAAGTACATGTTGGGCAGCGGCAGTATGTCAAAATCAGCGCCACCAATGAAACGGCCAAGTCTGACGTGTTTGGCGGGCAAGCCGGCTATGGACGCCCTTGCGAGCCCTTCGGCACTCATATCACGCAACTCATCGAGTCGATGCGCGGCCCCATAATGTGTAGCCAACATGCCCGCGAATGCATCGCGGGCTGGTCGCTCGGCGAGAGTCTCGGTCAGGAGATCGCGTAGCTCCCGGACTTCGGCTATCTTGGCGAGAAACCCCTTGAGCTCGGCGTGTTCCCGCCTGACAACCTCGAGTGGAACGATGTCGTTATAGAGTTCCTCCGCCGCTCGGCTGGGTCGCATCGCCTCGACCTCTTCGCCGGGCGTATGCACTATCACTCTACGGAGACGCCCCGTCTCCGAGCGTATGCTCAGCCTCCTGTCCATGTAGCCTCCCTTTTGCCGAACAGGATACCAAGATACGCGGGTATTCGCAAGAACGATATCGGCCCGGTACCACTCAACTGCAGCCAGTCGTGCTCCCACATGTTTCGGCGCCGGAGTACTGGCGATGCAGGTCCGCCAAAGCGGACCTGCTGATCACCGGAACCTGGAATGCGAAACACATCACAGGCTCCGGTCGCTATTAAGCTCAGCTACAGCCGGTGGTACTGCCGCACGTTTCGCATTTCAGGCAGGTGCCGTTGCGGACAAGAGTCAGATGGCCACAGACGGGGCATGGATCACCCTCGTAGCCCTTCATCTTGGCCTTGCGGGAGTCATCCTTCGGTCGAACTGCTATGGATGAAGAAGGCGAGCGGTCGGCTGCTTCCTCGGCCAGCCGTTCCGTTTCCCGTTTTGTCTTGCCATTCTGCATGTTTGTCGCGTTCAGGTCCTCTGGCTTGACCTGACCCAGATCGAATCGATCCTGATAGCTGATGGCTAGATCCCTGAACACATAGTCAAGCACGCTGGTAGCCATCTTGATGTACTCGTGGCCCTGCACCATGCCATTGGGCTCAAAGCGGCTGAAGGTAAACGCGTCTACATACTCATCGAGCGGCACACCATACTGCAGGCCTAGCGATACGGCTATGGCGAACGAGTTGAGGAGACTGCGGAAGGCGGCACCTTCCTTGTGCATGTCCAGGAATATCTCGCCAAGTCGCCCATCATCATACTCACCGGTACGCAGGAAGACTGAATGCCCGCCAATCTTGGCCTTTTGCGTGTAGCCCGATCGTCTGTTGGGCAATGAGTGCCTGAGGCTTGTATAGACAGGCGGCTGTTCAGGTTGCTCCTGTGGCGTTTCAGCCACCTTGGGAGCGAGTTGCAGCGCAAGCAAGCCTTCGGCGAGTGGGTTGGCTCCAGTCGCGATCGAAGATAGTGGCTGTGATAATTTTGAGCCATCGCGATAGAGTGCTATTGACTTGAGCATGCTCTTCCAGGCTGTCATGTAGGCACCCTTGACATCATCAAAGGTGGCGGAGTCGGGCATGTTGATTGTCTTGGATATGGCTCCAGTGACGAAGGGCTGGGTGGCTGCCATCATGGCTATGTGGGCCTGCCATGCTATCGATCTGGTCGCGGTTCTGCCCGATGGCGTCGCGGTGTCGAAGACGGCATAGTGTGATTTCTTGACATGGGGTGCGCCCTCGATGCCCATCGAGCCACACGCGTACACTTCGGCGGCCTCGATGTCCTGCGCCGAGAATCCCAAGTATGACAGCAGGTCAAAGTCAGGCGCGCTCCGTACTTCGGCGATCGCACCTACCGCGTCGTAGGCCTCGGCTCCGAGCGTGAATGGATTGAAGGCGGCGTCGAGCCCCATCGCATCCTTGAGTACCTTCTCTGCCTTGGCCAGCGCCTCGTCGGGTAGCCCCTTGGCCTTAAGCGCGTCCAGGGGAATGCCAGGGGCTCCCTCCAGAGTGCCGTGGCCGACCATGTAGAGGCGCACCTCTTCAATCTCGGCCTCCGAGTAGCCAAGAGCGCGCAATGCGGGGGGGATGGAGTTGTTGACTATCTTGAAGTATCCACCACCGGCGAGTTTCTTGAACTTGACCAGGGCAAAGTCGGGCTCGATGCCGGTGGTATCGCAATCCATAAGGAGACCGATGGTGCCTGTTGGCGCTATCGCGGTTGTCTGGGCATTGCGGTAGCCGTGCTGTTCGCCTATTGCCAGCGCCTCGTCCCATGTGGCCCGCGCCGCTTCGACGAGCAGCTTGGGAGCCTTGACCGCGTCGAGGCCATGCGGCAGCACGGTCAATCCCTCATATTCGACCGCAGGCGCATTGTACGCGGCCCTGCGATGATTCCTGATGACGCGGAGCATCGCATCGGCGTTGGCGCCATGGCGCTTGAACGGGCCGAATTCCGCGGCCATGCGTGCCGATTGAGCATAGGTCTCCCCGGTCATGATGGCAGAGAGCGCGGCTGCAGTTGCTCGGCCTTCGTCCGAATCATACGAGAGCCCCATAAGCATCAAGAGGGTACCCATATTGGCGTATCCGAGGCCGAGTGTGCGGTAATCATAGCTGCGCCGCGCTATTTCCTTGGAGGGGAATTGCGCCATTGCTACGGATATCTCAAGCGATAGCGTCCAGATCCTGACGGCGTGCCGATAGGCGTCCGTGTCGAAGGTGCGGGCCTTGTCGTCATAGAACGACGTAAGATTGAGCGAGGCCAGGTTGCACGCCGTATCATCAAGGAACATGTATTCCGAGCAGGGGTTGGAGCCGCGGATTGGTCCATCGGCCGGGCAGGTGTGCCATTCATTGACCGTGGAGTGGAATTGCAGGCCAGGATCGGCGCATTGCCACGCCGACTTGGCTATGCGATCCCAGAGCGAGCGCGCCTTGACCGAGCGCATTGTCTTGCCGCCGATGCGCATCGTCAGCGCCCAGTCCTTGTTCTTGGCCACCGCTTCCATGAATTCGTTGGTGACCCGCACAGAGTTGTTCGACGACTGGCCGCTGACCGTATTGTATGCCTCGCCTTCCCAGTTGGCATCGAAGACCGGGCCTTCTACGTCTGGATCCCCGTCTGCTATGCGCCTGAGCATCTGGTAGACGTAGGCGCCTGGCACACCCGAGTCAAGTGCCTCCTTGGCGGCGTCGCGCAGGTATGGATTGCCATCGAGCGAAAGGCGATCCTGAGCCGGCACATCGGCGCGTGAGGCCGCGTCGCGTATCGCTGTTGTCAATCGCTTCAGGGCCTTGCTTCCGGTGACGAGGCTGGCGACCTTGTATTCCTCGTTGGCCTTCCAGTCGACGAATGTCTCGATATCGGGATGATCGGCATCGAGTATGACCATCTTGGCGGCCCGGCGCGTGGTGCCTCCCGACTTGATGGCGCTCGCGGAGCGGTCGGCTATCTTGAGGAATGAAAGCAACCCGCTGGAAACGCCTCCTCCCGACAATGGTTCACCCGAACCACGGATCTTTGAGAAATTGGATCCGGAGCCCGAGCCATATTTAAAAAGCCTGGCTTCGCGCTCGACCAGGTCCATGATGCCGCCTTCATTGACCAGATCGTCTTCTATATTCAGGATGAAACACGCATGGGGCTGGGGGCGTTCGTAAGCGCTGGTCGACGCAACGACCTCGTCGCTGTCCGGGTCGACATAAAAATGCCCTTGCGCCGGACCTTCCAATCCGTAGACCGCATGCAGGCCGGTGTTGAACCACTGTGGGCTGTTCGGCGCGCCTATCTGGTGGGCCAGCATATAGCATGTTTCGTCGTAGTAGGCGCGCTCATCCTCTTCGGAGTCAAAGTAGCCTGATTTCTTGCCCCACAGCAGCCATGTATAGGCCAGACGATGGAACACCTGTCTGGCGTCGTGTTCGGAACCTGGAGCGGGCGAGGATCCCGCCAGTTTGAGCTGCGATGCCGGAACCCAGGATCTCCATTCCTCGGCCTTGTCTTCCGGTACTCCGGCTTTGCGAAAATACTTCTGGGCTATGATGTCGGTTGCGATCTGACTCCAATAGGAAGGGACTATAACGCCATCCATTCTGAAAACGGAGCGGCCATCGGGGTTTCGTATCTCCGAAACACGGCGCTCCCACTGTATGCCTTCATAGGGGCCTGATCCGGCCTTCGTGAATCGTCTTGCTACTTTCATACATTCCTCCCAAGGTCTGCTCTATAGCATACCACAGCTTGTATGAAATTGCAAAGCCCCTGCCATATGATGTGGTGCTAGAGATAGCTAACGAGAGCGCTAGAGCGGGCCGATATTCAGTATGAATATGGAAACACTAGCAATCATCAATGCGATAGGCCTCAATGAGTACGCCACGCGTCCATTTGCCGATGGCCCCAGTACCTTTGATCGTGTCATGGCTGTTGCTCGAAAATCAGCGCGCACCACCATGGTGCTGGCGACCGCCGCTCAGCGCGTCGATGGTGCGCAGGTGCTGGTCAAGGAGCGCTGGACCATGCACGATGTGCTGGCGGAAATGGCCAGAGCCGCCGCGGCCCAGCCATCGGTCGATACCATCCTCTATATGCACGGCGATGCGCCGTTCATGGATGTGGAGATTTCGAGTACCCTGCTCGAACTTCATACGCGCTACCGTGCGGAGTATACGTTCGCTGATGGGTATCCGCCTGGCTTTGCTCCGGAGATCATCGCGACGCGATCCTTGCCAAACCTGGCAGAACTGGCTGCCCGCAACGATGTCGAGCCATCCCGGGATGGTCTCTTTACGGTGCTACAGAAGGATATCAATACCTATGACATCGAGACCCACCTGGCGCCGGTGGACCTGCGAGGCTATCGCTTCTCGCCTGTCTGCGATACCAGACGCAATTTTTTGGCCGCCGAGCGGCTCTGGTCCATCGGTTGCCGTAGCGCCGCTGATGTGACACGGCTACTGCCTGCTCATCCGGAGCTGCTCCGGACCTTGCCAGCGTTCCTGTGGGTTCAGATTGCCGAAGGCTGCCCACAGGCCTGCTCATATTGCCCGTATCCAGCTATGGTCGGTGATCCAAGGAGGCTGACCGGTTATATGCCGGTCGATCGTTTCGCTTCGCTTATGAGAAGCGCCGAGGAACTCTGCGATGATCTGGTCGTCGATGTGTCGCTGTGGGGAGAGCCTTCAGGGCATCCCGACTTCAAGGGAATTGCCGAGGCCACGTTGTCGCATCCACACTTTACCCTGCTTGTCGAGACAAGCGGCCTGGGATGGAAACCGGGTCTGGCGGAATCGGTGGCGGTGGCCGGTGGCGACAGGATCCAGTGGATAGTCTCGCTTGATGAGATCAATGCTGACGGTTATCGGTCGTTGCGTGGCGAAGGGTTGAGCGAGGCGACAGCGTTTGCCGAACGGATGATTCTGGCCGCTCCCGGGCGGGTTCATGTCCAGGCTGTCAGGATGAAGGAGAACGAGTCCGGGCTCGAGAATTTCTACCGTACCTGGAAGAGACTGACTGACAAGGTGATAATCCAGAAGTACGATTCTTTCGCCGGCTGCCTTCCCGACAGGACGGTCGCTGACCTGTCGCCACTCGACCGCCTTCCGTGCAGGCATCTGGCCCGCGATATGGCCGTGCTGCTCGATGGGAGCGTGCCCCCGTGCAAGCATGCGCTTGTTGCCGCGGATGGCGTACCTGGCTATGCTCAGATCATAGGCAATGTGTTTACGGAAGGACTCGGTGCCGCCTGGAACGGCATGGAAGCCTGGTACCAGGATCATGTGGCCGGACGATATCCCGACCCCTGTGGACGCTGCGATGAATACCATACCTTTAACGCTTGACGCCTATAAGCCCACCTACACCGTGCTTGGCGGTGGCAGGGGCTCGGCGTGCGCGGAGGGATTTCCTGTTTCGGTGCTCCTCCTCAATCGCGGGCCGAGGCTGTTCCGCGCGGCCATGATTCAGGATCTGGTCAAGGTGGGTTTCGATTCAATCGTCTCGGTGGAGGGCGCATCGGATTCGCCGGAGCTCGAAGGCATAGCCGCGCGATTCCCGCAGGTCAGGTTCATCTGCATGCAGGAAGAGGCCAATCTAGGCGTGCGCATCAACATTGGCATGCGGGAGTCGTGTGCGCCGTATGTGCTTGTTCTGTGGAATGACATGCGGCTCGCGACGAGCGCGCTTTCGAGCCGATTCTTCGATAGAGTCACCGAGCTCGACGCGGCATGCCTCGTGCCGACGCTTGGTGATGCGGCCGGCTCGATCGTTCCATCGATAGGCAATCCCGCCCAATCAGGAGCGGCCTTCAGGATAGTGCCGTTGCAGCCGCGGAAGGACGCCGAAAAGAGCCTGTTTCCATTCGACGCTTGCGGCATCTATTCGCGTGAACGATTCACTCTGCTTGGCGGATACGATTGGACCATTGGCAATCCGTACTGGCAGAAGATCGATTTTGGCATGAGGGCCTGGCTGTGGGGAGAGACAATCCAGTACGCCCAGGCACTCAGGCTCAACTACGACGGTGCGTCTCCGGTAGAGAACACGACTCCCGATGCCGATTATGGCCGGTTCTGGCTCAAGAACCTGGCGCCGGTATATCGTGGCGACCATGCGGCCATACCGGGGTCGCGATTCTTCAAGTATCTGGTCCGCTCCCGCAAGGGGCCCAAGACCGCGCTTGATGAGTTCAAGGCGGCGCGCGCCTGGGTCGGCGCCTCTTCTTTCAGGTTCAAGCAGGATGCCGCGAGAATGGCGGACCTGTGGGACCCGCTGTCATGAGCGCGGCGGCCACAACCGGCGTGATCGTGCAGATGCGGATTGATTCAAGCCGGCTGCCCGGCAAGGCGCTCCTGCCGCTGGCCGGGACGACGCTGGCCGGTGCCGTGATGCGGCGCTTGCGCGGCATCACGGCCGACGCGTATATTCTTGCTACCGATGCGGCAGGAGCCCAGGCGCTCGGCCCCGTCGCCGCCGCGTTCGGGTTCTCGGTATTCGCCGGCCCCAAGTATGATGTCCTGGCCCGGTTTGTTATGGCCGCGGGCGTCTTTGATCTCGACCGAGTGGTCAGGGCTACCGGTGACAATCCATTCGTATCGGTTCCGCTCGCCGAACTGGCACTCGATGAGTCCGATGCGAGCGGGGCCGATTATGTCGGGCTTGCCGGCATGCCTGTCGGAATGGGCGTGGAGGTAGTCCGCGCCGAGGCGCTTGTCATTGCCGACTCGTCCACAACCAGCGCCTTCGATCGCGAGCATGTCTGCCCCTACCTGTACGGGCATCCTGACGAATTTCTGGTGAGCCAGCCGGGCTGCCCCGATACATACCACAACCCGCAGGCGCGCGTGACTGTTGACACCGGTGTTGATTACAGACGTGCCATGGCTATATTCGCGGACTTGGGTGATGAGCCATCGGATGATGCCATCCTGTCATGGCTCAGGGATGAACGAAAGGATGGCTGAACTTCATGGTTGACATGCTACTCGTGCCCTCGGTGCGCCGCGGCAATGGCTCGGGCCATCTGGTCAGGTGCTTCAATCTTGCCAGTTGCATTGGATCCTCGGCCGCGGTCTTTCTGCCTGATGATCCGGATGTGGGTTCATGGAGCGCCGATGAATTGCGCCTCGCGTATCCACGCGAGATGGGGCAGGTCAGGGTCATAGGCGAACTGGCGCCAGGAGCACAATTCAGGATAATTGTGCTGGACAACAGGGCCACCACGCTGGCCGAACTCGAGCGCTGGTCGTCGCGCGGCACCGTGGTAGCCATTGACGAGGGCGGCGAGGCCCGTGAATCGGCAGCCTACCTGGTCGACATATTGCCGCGGCACCCGCGACACGCGCGCCGCCAGATGCAGGCTAACATCGCGTCGCTTGGGTTTCTATCCCTGCCGCAGGCCTGCCGCGATGCTCCGGCGTCGGTCAAGCGCATTCTGGTCAGCTTCGGAGGCGAAGATCCAGCCGGACTGACTGATCGTTTTCTTGGTGTTGCCATAGGTGGCGGATATGTGACGCCGGATAGCATAACCGTGGTCAGCGGAGCCCTGTCGCGCGCGGGCACGAACTATCCGGCCGTGACGGCCATAGGGCCTGTACAGGACCTCAAGGAGATGCTCAGGTCATATGATCTTGTGGTGACGCAGTTTGGGCTTACTGCCTTTGAGGCCGCATGGGCCGGTTGTGCGGTGCTGCTTCTTGATCCGGGCCGGGAGCACGAGGAGCTCTCTATGGCGGCGGGTTTCATCAGTCTTGGCGTCGGTACGCCCAGCGCCATGGCGCTGCGACACGCGCTTGCCGATGTTCCGGCCCTTGTCACCGCCTCGAGAAAAGCCGCGCCGACCGAGAGGCTAGACCTGGCTTCACGGCTTTCATCGCTTGCGCCGCGACATGCGGGGCAATGCCCGATTTGTGGCGCCTCTTATGGAACGGCTCTGTACCGGGCCGAACGAAAGACGTATTTCCGTTGTCAGCGCTGCGGGATGATACGCATGGCTTTCTTTGCCCCCAGAAAAGACCATTATGCCAGCCATTCGTATTTTTTCGAGGAATACAAGGCCCAGTATGGCCGCACGTATCTCGAGGACATGCCCGCGATCAGGGCTATGGCCGCGAAGAGACTGGCCGTGATTGAATCCTTGCTCCCCGCTGGACATGAAGGCGAAAGCCTCCTCGATGTCGGCTGCGCCTATGGAGCCTTTCTTGTGGAAGCCCAGGCCAGGGGATGGAGCGCAGTTGGATCGGACCTCGCCACCGACGCGGTAGACTACGTCAAGTCCAACTTCAATGTCCCCGCGTTTGTCGCCGATTTCGCGGCGCCTGGTGCCGACGGACTGTATCCCCGGGCGGTCACCTGTCTGACGATGTGGTATGTGATAGAGCATTTCGACGCCCTGGCCCGCGTGCTTCGCCGCGTCGCCTCTCTCCTGAAGCCTGGCGGAGTGTTCGCGTTCTCGACTCCGTCGGCCAGCGGAATATCGGCCCGGAAGGATCTTGCTGCTTTTCTGGAGAACTCTCCGGACGATCACTTTACGGTATGGAGCCCGGAGACTGCTCCGGCCATTCTCAAGCGATTCGGTTTCAGGGTACAACGTATTGTCATTACGGGGCATCATCCTGAGCGCTTTCCCTGGGTGCCAGCCTCGGGGAGAACGCTTCGCCATGGCATGGCATGGCTGGCTTCCAGGGCCTTTGGGCTGGGCGACACCTTCGAGTGCTACGCGGTGCTGGATACAACGATGCCGTCGGCTTCGGATTGATGGAGTGTGGAGTGCTATGAAATCGATACTCATACTGGGCGGCGGTGTAATGCAGGGGCCGGCAATTCGTATTGCCAGAGAGAAGGGCTACACGGTCCATGTCGCCGATGGCAATCCTGGTGCTATTCACGCGAAGTCCGCGGATACGTTCCATCATATAGACCTCAAGGACAAAGAGGCGCTCGCGAAGGCCGCCGCAAGGATCGATGGACTCGCCGGAGTATTTACAGCGGGTACCGATTTCTCGGCTTCTGTCGCGTGGGTCGCCAACAGTCTTGGCCTGCCAGGCATTCCATACGATGTGGCTCTGGACGCGTCAGACAAGGCGCGCATGCGCGCCAGATTGGCTCAGGCGGGCGTGCCGGTGCCAGCCTTTGCGTATGGCAGCATTTCCGACGACCCTGTCGCCCTCGCTGATCGTGTCGCTCCGTTGCCGCTTGTCGTCAAGCCGGTTGACAACATGGGCGCACGTGGATGCAGGCTTGCCCGCTCCGAGCCGGAATTGCGTGAAGCCTGGTCGGACGCCGTGACCAACTCCAGATCGGGGCGCGCCATCATAGAGGCCTACCTCGACGGTCCCGAATTCAGCATCGATGCAGTAGTGCATGAGGGGCGCATCATTCTGCGCGGCATAGCCGACCGCATCATTACCTTCAGGCCGTTCTTTGTCGAGATGGGACATACCATGCCCACGGCTTATGGGTCCGATATAGTCGACGAGGTCGTCTCCGTTTTCAAGGCGGGCGTAGAGGCTCTCGGCATTCGCACAGGCGCCGCCAAGGGAGACATCAAGTACACACGCCAGGGCGCATTCGTCGGCGAGATAGCCGCCAGGTTGTCTGGTGGCTACATGTCGGGCTGGACATATCCGTACTCCAGCGGCGTCGAGGTTACCGCAGAGGCGATGGATATTGCCTGCGGCGCGGTGTCTGGCTTCGACGATCCCGCTATAGACCATATATGCGCCGAGCGGGCGTGGATATCGATACCGGGGCGCGTGGCTGCGGTGGTTGGGCTCGATGAAGCCGGGCGGGAAGACCATGTCCGCGACCTGTTCCCTCGCGCGGCTTCAGGCGACCGTGTCGTATTTCCGTGCAACAACGTCGAGAAATGCGGCAACGCGATAGCTGTTTCGTCGAATCGCCTCGATGCGGAGAGCGCCGCGGAGTCCGCGGCCCGATCCGTGCTGCTGCGTTTGGCACCTGGGGACGCAGCCACTGAAGCCTTCCTGCGCGGAGTGGGCCGTATTGTCGGCCCGGACGGCTCCACCTGGCCGCCCGCCGCATACCAGGGACTTTCCGCGATGACCCTTGCGGAGGTCGCGTCGATGCCGGCCATGCTCAGGTCAAACGCCTCGGCTGACGGTTCGGATGGCGCCGATTCAGTTTCCATTTCGATCGCGCCATTGCGTGACGTCGATATCGAGCAAGCGGTTGACTGGCAGGGTCGTACGCTGCGGCAGACAATAGACGCGGTTACCATGTTGACCGGCGCCAGGCTCGGCCTGGAGGCCGACATTGTTCTTGGTTCCGATTTCTGGAATGCGGTCATAGCGGGCGGGTATCAGGCAGGCGCGTGGATAGTCGATACGGCGCGTGCCCGGTTCGAGGGCACGTTGACATGAATCGGGCGGTCCTGCTTGCTCTGTCGCTTCTTGCGACACTGCCTGCGTTCGGTCAGACTTCGCCGTCGACTGTTGCGCCACAGGTGTCAACTATAGCTGCCCCCCAAACAGCCGGCGCCTCGACCGACCTGAGGTCCGCCGTGAGCGTATGGAAGGCAAGCCTCGCATTCGATCCCGTGACGGGCACCGGTCATATCCTGAGAGGTGTCGACCTGGTCAGGTTCAAGGTGGGATTTCCTGTTTTCGTCACCGGTTCCGGGCAGGCGCTTCATGCTCCCGCCATAGTACTGAGTCCGACCGGTCTGTCCATTCGGCAGGACACCATGGAGGCCATCGGCGCCTGGTTCGCGGCTCGGGATGCCGATCGCGCCTCGCACTTCAAGATAGCGGCCATCCTTATTGATCCTGGCCATGGCGGCAAGGATTCGGGTGCCATAGGTGAGTTCGGTACAGGCAAAGACCGCCTGCGGGTAGTGGAGAAGGATGTGGTGTTGTCAATCGGCGCCGATGTGTATGCAAGGCTGAAGGCACGATGGCCTGACAAGCGCATCCTGATAACGAGAACCGGTGACACATATCCAACGCTTGACGCCAGGGTCGATATGGCCAACTCAATGGAGCTTGGAGTAAACGAGGCAATAATCTATGTCTCCATTCATGCCAATGCGTCTTTCAACAAGAACGCTACCGGGTTTGAAGTCTGGTACCTGAGTCCGGAGTACCGCAGAACCGTTGTCGACACCAAGAAGGCGGAGGGTGTCGACAAGCAGGTCGTTCCCATATTGAACTCTATGCTCGAAGAGGAGTACACGACAGAGAGCGTATTCCTGGCAAAGACGGTCCTGGGCGGTATCAAGAAAAGCGTCGGCGATGTGTCAATCGATCGCGGTATCCGGGAGGAAGAGTGGTTCGTTGTCAGGAATGCCAGGATGCCATCCGTTCTGGTTGAGGTAGGGTTTGTGACCAATGAAGATGAGGCTCGGCTGCTTTCCGACCCGGCGCACTTGCGCAAGCTCGGCGACGGCATCTATAATGGAATCGTTGATTTTGTCGAATATTTCGAGACCAGAAAGGGATCTGATTCACCGTGAAGCCTTCGTTTTCCGAGATAGCCGATACCTCGTTGCTTATCCTGAACACGGCGCTCAAGCCAAGAATTCTGTGGACGGGCCTTCTCGGGCTGGCCCTGATCTTGAGCGGAATCATGTCTCTTGCCGTGCCATTCCGAAGAGGAGCCGTATTGTGGTTCCCGGATTCACGCTCGGCCGATGGCAACAAGGCTCGATCAGAATTGCGCTACCTGTATCCGCGCTCCGACAGGGCAGCCGAAGCGGCGGACCTGGTCAATGAGATGTTCCTTGGGCCGATGAACCCGAAATCCGGGCCGATAGCCGTACCGGAGGCGCGGGTGCGATCGGCTATCAAGGGCGGCAAGACGCTCTACATCGATCTTGATGACACCTTGCTGTTCGGACGCCCGAACGCTACAGGAATTCATGCCGAGCCCATACTGCAACCGAGACAGGCGCTGGCATATCTGGGGCGCACGCTTCACTGGAATTACCCGTCAATGCATATAGTATTGACTGTTGACGGCCTGGAACCCTCCTGGGAAAGCCCGAATGGCATAAATGAGGCTAAAAAGAAATAAAATAATTGACAAAGGGTATGGCTTGACTATAATCAAAGCAAATTGGGCAAAACTGTTACGCGCACTATGGAAAGGAGCATTTGAATGAGAAGGCCGTTATCATTGATCGTCGCTGCCTTGCTTTTCGCGAGCGCCGCGGTCGTCTTCGCGGATGAAGCCGTCCTGATAGACTTTTCCCTCCTCGGAGCGGACATTATCGAGGACCCGGTTACCAAGGGTGTAATGACCCAGAACCGCGCTTCGATGATGGATTTCTCGACCGTTGCCGGCGCAAGCTACACGGAAGAGCAAAAAAAGCAGATGGCTGTTTCACTCGCCATTCCGAACTGGGACGTAGTCCTGGCTTCGTCGTCGCGCACCAACGAGCGCCAGTCGCTCTCCTATACCCGCGAGGCTACGATTTCCAAGGATGCCAAGCAGTTCGCCGGTGCCAAGGTGCTCGGCGTTCGCGTAAGCTTCCCCCTCGAGCCGTTCAATTCATGGGCAAGGATCGAGCCGCCATTTGAAGTGCCGGCTTTCGAACCCAAGGCCGATATCGATGATAGCGGCAAGATCGTTCCCAAGACTGACCAGCAGGGTTCCGATCCGGTCAACGCACGTCTGTCCCGCTTCGAGGGCAGCTACAATGCAGATACCAAGATCACGACTGCACTTGGTGTCGTGAAGAATGTCGGCGTCATCAAGTCTGTGGCAGTCAACGTAAAGGGCCTGAATTTCCCCCAGGGTCTGTCTCTGATCCTCAAGGACAATGATGGCAACGAGCGCGTCGTGTTCATGGGCTACCTGAACTTCGACGGCTGGCGCGAACTCCGCTGGGACAACCCCCAGTACATCAGTGACGTCCGCAACCGCGAGCTCAGGGTCGATCCGCTTTATCCGAGGTCTTCACCGTTCGTGAAGTTCGCCGGTATCCTGATCAGCAGGGATGCGGACATGATCGGCGGAGATTTCGTTACCTACATCAAGGATGTCAAGATCCTGTACGACAAGGCGGTTCTTGAGCCCGTACGTGACATCGACGATGAGGCTATCTGGGGTATCGTCGGTCAGAAAGAAGATGACCGCAAGCGCCTCGAGAGCCTGCGATTCGGTTCATCCCAGGTTCTGCGATATATCGAGAAGCTGAAGCAGGAAACGAAGAGTGAGTTTACCGGAGCTACCAAGTAATACGTAGAGCGCGATAGGATATACTGGGCCGTCCCATTGGGGCGGCCTTTTTTCTTGCGCGTGTGGGGGTTCAGGCGTATGGTAGAGTCATGGAATCAACAGAACCAATACCAAGCCGGGCCGCGCTAGAGAAGGCGTACAAGGCCAACCTCCCAGTACTGGAACGTTCGTTGGGACAGATGATGTCACGCATACAGGGCACCCTGGATGATGCTGGCCTGTTTCCAGCCTATAAACATCGCGTCAAGTCATTCCCTAGCTACTTTACCAAGAAGCTTAAATACCTGCGTGAATCCATCCAGAATCATGCCATCGCGGCTCCCATTACAGACATGCTGGCGGTGAGGATTATCTGTCCTTTCATAGGGGACCTCAAGCGGGTTGAAGAAGCCCTCGATGGAGCATTCTCGGTAAAGGAAGTGGAACGAAAGGGTGCAGACAGGTCATTCAAGGAGTTTGGCTACGAGTCGACCCATCTGCTGCTCGATATTCCTGCGGAGATTATTGGTGAAGATGCGCTGATGGAGCCTGCGGTATGTGAAGTTCAAATACGTACAATATTGCAGGATGCCTGGGCTGAAGTCGAGCACGAGTTGGTCTACAAGGCTGAGTTTACTCCATTCGACGAGCCAATGAAGCGAAAATTGGCCGCACTGAACGCTAACCTGACACTTTCCGACATGCTGTTCCAGGAGATCCGCGATTATCAGCACCAGCTTACAAACGAACTTGCCAAACGGCGCGTAGCCTTCTTCCGCAAAATTGAGGAAACGATTGACCAGGATCTGTATGCCGGAATCAAGGATGGCCATAGGGTAGCCGGGCCCGTGCCGAAGCAGCCATCCTGGATGGGGCCGTGGAAATCGATCGATGATTTGCTGCTTGAAGCCTTGAACGCCCACAACCGCACAGAATATGTGCGGGCTATCGACGTATATTCCCACATATTGGCAATGGATCCAAAGCCTGAATTGCGGGCCTTGATATACAAACACCGGGGCATGGCTTACTTTGCGGAGAGCCGATACGATGAATCGCTTGAGGATTTTACAAAGACCCTTGAACTCGATGATCAATGCTATAAAGCGGCGTACTATCGTGGAGTCGTGCAGAGCGTCAAGCAGAACTATTCGGGTGCCATCGATGACTTCAACCGCGCTATAGCGATTCATCCCTATCACTTCTATTCAACGTACAGGCGCGCCCAAGCATATTATCATCTGGAGGACTATCCTAAGGCGCTGGCAGATTGTGATGCCGCCCTTGATCTTGAGCCCGACAACGAGTCATTGAAGAAGCTCAGGAACATGGTTATAAGAAAGTTGAAGATGTGATACGAAGAATGATGAAGTGTACATCCCCTGGGAGAATTGAACTCCCGTTGCCGGGATGAAAACCCGGTGTCCTAACCACTAGACGAAGGGGACAAATCAAAGTACAGCGAGAAGATACCTGACAAGCGACATGCATGTCAATATGGACCGGGTACGAACCGAAAACCTTGAAATCGCTGTCATTTGACGGTAGGATACTCTTTATCAGAACTATTGTTGGAGGAATGATGCGCACACGAGTCATGTTGGTCGCCTTGGTGCTGGTTGTTGCGGTTGCTGTGCCAATGACCTTTGCTACGGGAGTCGGCGCCGCTTTTGCCCTGCCAGTCGGAGATGGACTGCCAGGAAGCGGTGTCATGTTGTCACTGAAGGTATCCCAGATTCCATTTCTAATGGGTTTTGGTTTCTCGATCGGTGAGAACACGACTTCCTTTGGCTTCACGGGTGATTGGTGGATAGCCAACAGGAATCTCTTTTCTTTTGTAAATTATTACGTGGGGCCGGGGTTCTACCTTGGGTATTCGAATGCGCTCATGCTTGGCGGACGATTCCCCTTGGGCATCAATATCTTCCCGATCAAGCCGTTGGAGCTATTCCTGGAGATAGCCCCTACGCTGACGATAGGCCTGGGAGACCCAATCCAGTTTCCAATTTTTGGCGTACAGGGAGCCTTTGGAGCGCGCTTCTGGTTCTGATTGACCAACGTTCGGCAAGCCTGGCATTATTCTTCGCCAAGGCTATGGACGAAACATAGAGAAAAGGCTATATTAAATCCAACACCAACGTGCGGCGAGCCATTAGGGCTCGCCGCCATATTTACCGGAGGATCATGATGGCTGAACATCTGACGCTTGAGGCTTTTAAACAAAAGGTATTCGACTACGAGAACGAGAAAGAATGGAAATACCGTGGCGAATTGCCTGCCATCATCGATTTCTATGCTGACTGGTGCGGTCCATGCAAAATGGTAGCACCTGTTCTCGAGAAGCTGGCTACCAAGTATGATGGCAAGCTGTCAATCTACAAGGTTGATACGGAAGCCGAACAGGAGCTCGCGGGCATGTTCGGCATTCAGAGCATTCCAACGATCCTGTTCATTCCAAAGGATGGCCAGCCTCGTGTATCGATGGGCGCCATGCCCGAGAAGGAATTTGAGCGCATCATCAGCGACGTGCTTCTGCCCGCGGTGGTGTAAATGAGAATGGGAGGCTTAGGGTCTGCATGGTTCGTACCGCTTCGGTCACGACATCCGTGAGGCCTGTCAATCCAAAGGCCTCCCGTTCTGCATTGAATTGTGCCTTGAGCACCGGGTGCTTGGGCGAGAACAGCACGCAGCAGTCTTCATAGGGCAGTATTGACAATTCGTACGTGCCAATTGACTTGGCTGCTCGAATCGTATCTTCCTTGTCTGTTCCAACAAGCGGACGCAGTACCGGATAGGTTGTATACGATTCTGTGAAACGCATGTTTTCGGCGGTCTGGCTTGCTACCTGCCCCAGGCTCTCACCTGTGACGATCGCGTTCAGGACTCTGGACCGCGCCACCATGTCAGCGGCCATCATCATGCAGGCGCGCAAATACAGGGTCGATCTGTCTGCCGGTGCGTCTTTCTTTATCTTGAGCTGTACCTCTGTAAACTGAATCGTATGCAGCAGCATGCCGCCGGAAAATGTGGCCAGATTAAGGGCAAGATCGCGGACCTTGTCCCAGGCTTGTTGCGAAGTATATGGATGCGAGTGAAAATAGAGCGACTCGAGCGCGAGTCCGCGGGACAACATCCTGAAACCGGCGACCGGTGAATCTATGCCACCAGACAGCAACAGAAGTCCCCTGCCACCGGAGCCGACAGGCAGGCCGCGGACTCCAGGTGATCCGTCGCCATACACATACGCTTTCTCCCGTATCTCCACAAAGATGGTAATGTCGGGATGATGCACATCGACGCCGATATCGGCATGCGTGTCGAGGATGGACGATCCAATGGTCCTCGCGATGCCGTAGGAATCAAGTTCAAAACTTTTGTCAGAGCGCCGTGCCTCGATCTTGAAAGTGATAGCGCCCCGTGACATAGCTGTTTCCAGAACCTGGTGTGCCGCCTTCGTTATCGATTGCATATCCTTTGGTGCCCGCAACGAACGAGCCCAGCCATTGATGCCTGGCGTCCTGGACAGGATGAACTCGACCTGTTCGGCATGCGTAGAATCAAACTTCAGGTAGAAGCGTCCTTCGCGAGAAGACAAATGATGCTCGATTGTGGCGAGCCGGCGAGTCAGATCCTGCCGTAGCGTGCGCTCAAACTCGGCGCGGTTGCCTTCTTTTAGGCGAATTTCGCCAATCTTTATCAAGTACAGCGTATCAATCATCGCGGATGCGGCTCCTTGTCAGTAATCGTTATAGTCTGTATCGCGCATAGGCCGCGCTGGCTGCTTCCAGAAACGCGAAGATGTCATGATCATCTGTGGAACGGCCGATCGACACGCGTAGCGATGCAAAGGATAACGACGGTTCTATGCCCATCGCGTCAAACACACGTCGTTCCTTCTTCGAGCCGGAGCACGCCGCACCGGTGGAGACCGCAATGCCAGCCTCGTCGAGCAGGCGCAGCATGGTCTCACCACCGAGGCCAGGAAACGCCATGCTTAGTATGTACGGGCTGTAGCGCTGATCTCCAGGGCGGCGCGAATTTGGTATGACGCTCGCGCCAGGTATCGAGTCGACGCCATCAATCAACAGCTCTTCGAGGTGACGTGCCGTAGCCATGCTCGTATCAAGCATTTGGGTCGCGCGAATCGCTGACTGGGCAAATGCCCACGCACCAGGAGTATTGTGCGTGCCTGGCCTGATGCCTGACTCCTGTCCGCCTCCACACGCGAGTGGACGGATAGATGTGCCCAGGAACAATGCGCCACAGCCGCGGGGACCGCCCAGCTTATGCGCGCTGAAAGCCACTCCATCGACGCCCCACAGCTCCGGTTCCACAGGGATCTTGCCCAGAGCCTGGACGGCATCGCAATGCACAAAAGGCCGCCGACCTGAACCTGCTGCAGCCTCACGCACAGCGGAGGCGATCGCCTTTATTGGCTGTATGGCTCCCGTTTCGTTGTTGACAGCCATCACAGCGACCAGAACGGTATCGGGGCGTACCGCTGCCGCGACCGCCGCCGGATCGATGAATCCGGCATGGTCAGGCTTGATCATGATAACGGTCGTGCCAAGGCTCTTGAGTACTCGCGCCTGCTCGTAGATGGCTGCGTGCTCGATGGCGCTTATCACGATGGATCTGGGTGCGGTTGAGGTCATAGTCGACAGCATTGCGATGGAGTCGGCCTCCGTACCGCCGGACGTGAAGATGATGCGCTCCTTCGTTGTGCCAAGTACCCGCGCAAGATCTTTCCTGGAGGTCTCGAGAAGGTCACGTGCGGCCATTCCGGCTCCATGTTGGCTTGAAGGATTGGCATACAGAGCGGTGGCATATTCTGTAGCCTGTTCAAGTATGTCTTTGTAGGGCGGTGCAGTTGCCGCCCAGTCCAGGTAGCGCGTCGTCATCAAGAGATCAACGCCATCACTGATTGCGTCTATCCGCGATTCCCCCGGGAATACCGCCTGCTGCGGTGAAGCCGGCCCGGAGGTACAGGGCGCAATAGCAGTGGCCAAATTCCTGAATATCGGGTCGCGCGTATACACAGGGGCAGACTACATTGGCGTCAGCCTCGCGGGAGCCATCCGAATCCCTGCATGGGCATAGAAAGTACCCATAGCGGTTCCAGTTGACCGTGAGGCCTTCAAGGAGGCTATCCGTGAATTCTGAATCAGGATTGAGTTCCCAGCCTTGCTTGGTGGCGACCATCGTGGCAAAACGTCTGGTATCATCCAGGGACTTCTGGCTCATCGTCACACTCCTAGCGTCAATTTCCAGTCTACTTCGATGAAACCTACGAGGTATTTATCATCACCGACGGTTGCGAAGGGAAAGGCAACATCGACCTTGAATCGTTCCTTGAGTTCACGCTTGATCTCGTTCTTGGTGTCTATCGGAATGGTGTCAACGTGGATATATCGATACGAGATGCTATTGTTTTGCAGGAATGCCATGGCGCGCTTGCAGAAGCCGCATGTGGAAAGCGCAAACACGGTGATTTGAGGGCTGGTTCTGGTGCCCACCACCGCGGTATATGTCAATGAATCGAGTATCATCATATTCCTCCGCTGACTATAATAGACAAGCCAGACTGTTTTGGCAATTCATGCCCTGTACTCTGCCGTGCTGTATCCGCCCACGATGCTGTCTGCCATCTGCGCGCGTACGCATCGACGTCGAACTTGCGCCGCAATCCAGCCGCGACCATGGACCGGACTGTGCCAAAGACAGGACGGGGCGGCCATGGTCGATCATGCAGGCCAAAACACCAGGCTACTCCAGCCCATCCATTCGGGTCGCGGCCATCGAGCGCGTACCGGTCGTTCAGCCAGAGTGCCGTGTCGAAGGCTTCGCGCGGGTCGGCGCTCCACGCCAGGATCATCTTGCCCCAATACATCCGCATGTAGTTGTGTATCGTTCCAGTGCGTATCAACTGTGTCTGTGCGGCGTTCCAGTACGGGTCGTGGGTTGCCGCTGATTCGAAAGCTGCGCGGGAATACACATGCGAACGTCTGTCCGCCGCGGCCGCCTCCAGCGTTGCCCGAGACCAGGCCGGCAACCCGCTCCACGCATCATAGTCGAGAGGCCGGTAGTGGACATAATTGCGGCACAGTTCGCGCCTGACCACGAGCTGTTCGGCAAAGGCCGGATAACCGGGGCCGCCATGGTCGCGGGCAGCCCTGAGCACGGCCAGCGGCGATATCTGGCCAAAGTGCAGGTAGGCTGAAAGGCCGCTGGTGCCCTCCGGCAATGGATCATTGCGGTTGGCATCGTATGCGTCGAGCCGCTCGGATATGAACCGGTCGAGCGCGGCACCCGCGGCCGCGGCACCTGGCACGGCACTGATCTCCTGCATAGGTGACAAATCTCCTTGATATGCTGGCTGGGTCTGACCCGCATAGGCATCGAAGAGTAAATCATCGGTCGCCAGATTGGAGTGGATGTCGGCATGCGTCGGTACAGGCAACGCCAAAGGCAGGGCGGCAGAATAGACTTCAATCGCGCCTGCTGTCCTGTTCCTGAATGTCCGCGCTGACCATTCCTGCTTGGTGCTGGCCACGCGCTCGGGTATGACCGATTCACCGTCAACTTCTATGACCGGTATGGGCAGGGCGCCGGCGATGGCCAGCCTTGCCTGTGCAGCCATGCGGCAGGGCGATCGATCGCAGACGAGTAACGCCGCGTTCCTGGCTGCTTGAGCTACGAGGCGTTGTGGCTGCCCTTTCTGGATGGTGAAAGATATGCCGGCGCTACGGAGAAATCCAGCAACCTGTCTGAGCCCTGCGAGCATCCATCGATAGTGAACCGCGGTGGCGGAAGGATAGTCGGCAAGGACGAACAAGACCGATAGCGGAAGTCCAAGTCTGTTGGCCTGGTCGCAGGCGTACCAAAGCGCATGATTGTCTTCTACGCGTTGGGCAGCCTGCATCCAGTAGAGCACATACGAGGCGGTGCGACCGACGGGATTGTCATTACGGTACTCGATGCGTTCCGGTTCTACCATGGAACCCAGTATACCCATGCTGGCTGTCCGCCACCACCCGCACAGTCATCCCATGATTGAACAACGCCATGATTTCGGGTTACAGTACCTTCATGCACGACATCGCCCAGACCCGCAATTTTTGCATCATTGCGCACATAGACCATGGCAAATCAACGCTGGCGGATCGGTTTATCGAGCGCGCCAAGATAATCGATGCCCGGAAATTGCAGGCCCAGATGCTTGACAATATGGACATCGAGCGTGAACGCGGTATCACCATAAAGAGCCAGGCGGTAACGCTTTCATATACCGCGTGCGATGGCAAGGACTATACGCTCAATCTGGTGGACACGCCCGGGCATGTCGACTTCTCGTATGAGGTCTCCCGCGCCATCAGCTCGTGCGAGGGTGCCGTGCTGCTTGTCGATGCAACCCAAGGCGTGGAAGCCCAGACGCTATCCAATATGTACATGGCTTTGGAGCATGATCTGGAGATTCTGCCGGTCATAAACAAGATTGACATGCCCGCAGCTGATATCGACGCGACGAGGCATCAGATAACCAATGATCTTGGCCTCGATGGCGACGAGGCTCTCTGTGTTTCGGGCAAGATGGGGCTTGGCATCGATGAGCTGTTCGAGGCCATAGTCCAGCGCGTGCCCGCCCCAACCGGATCACCTGATCAGCCTTTGCGCGCCCTTATATTCGACAGCCATTACGACCCCTACCGCGGTGTCGTCGTTCATGTGCGCGTCTTCGATGGCGTGATCAAGACTGGCATGAAGATAAGGCTCATGTACAACGACTCTGAATATGAGGTAGAAGAGACTGGGTACTTCAAGCTGGCCTTGGCCAGGAACGACGCGCTGACTGCAGGCGACGTGGGGTATTTCATTGCGGGGATCAAGACGGTTTCCGACGTGCGCGTGGGTGATACCGTGACCGGGGTCGACAGGCCCGCGGCCGAGCCGCTGCCTGGCTTCCGCGTCGTCAAGCCGGTGGTCTACAGCTCGATCTACCCGATGGACACGGCCGATTATGACGAGCTCAAGATCGCCATGGAGAAGCTCAAGCTCAACGACGCCTCGCTGATATACGAGAAGGACAATTCCGCCGCGCTCGGGTTTGGATTCCGCTGCGGTTTTCTTGGAATGCTCCACCTTGAGGTTGTGCAGGAGCGACTGGAACGCGAATACGGCCAGGCCATCATCATGACCGCTCCAAGCGTTAGGTACAGGCTTACGATGGGTCGCGGCGAAGTCGTCATCATAGACAACCCCGCCGATTATCCTGACCCGTCCCGAATCGAAGCCGCCGAGGAACCGTACATCAAGGCCCAGATCATAACGCCGCTCGCGTACATCGGTAACCTGATTACGCTGTGCGTCAACAAGCGTGGAGCCCAGACCGGGTTTACCCATCTGGACGAAAAGCGCGTCGAACTGACATTCGAGATGCCGTTGGCCGAGGTGCTCTTTGATTTCTATGACAAGCTCAAGAGCACGAGCCGCGGCTATGCCAGTTTCGACTATGAAATCATTGACTATCGTCCCACAGAACTTGCCAAGCTGGACATACTGATCAATTCCAAGCCTGTCGACGCTCTGGCTCAGCTGGTATACAGGCCATCAGCCCAGGAACGGGGTCGCAAGGTCTGCGAGCGTCTGCATGATTCAATGGACCGCCAGCAGTTCAAGATAGCGATCCAGGCGGCCATTGGCGGCTCGATCATCGCCCGTGAGACGGTCAACCCGGTGCGCAAGGATGTGCTGGCCAAGTGCTATGGTGGCGATATTTCTCGCAAGCGCAAGCTGTTGGAAAAACAGAAGGAAGGCAAGAAGCGCATGAAGATGGTCGGCGATGTTGAGCTGACACAGGAATCCTTCATGGCGGTGCTGCGCGAGAACGAGGACGACGACAAGCGGAAGTGAGCCGCCAACGGCGATGCCACTTGCCACGGCTCATGCGCGGCCAATGGCTGTTTCGAGGCGCCCGCGCCAGTATGCCGCCTCCGCCGACACCCGCAGCAACGCATCATGCTCCAGCGCGGCGACGCGCTCGGGGTCAGGGAAGTGCGCATACAGGAAGTCGGCTTCGGCGAGCTTGGCCTTGAGGCTTGGCTCGGGGCAACCACGCCGCAGCGCCAGCGCTACATCTTTGGCGCGCTCGAGTTCTGCTTGCAGGAAATCGATCGCTATGCGCCGATACTCTGCTGCATCGGACTGCTGCGCGCCTCCCTGCAGATTTGACCGGATATGGTTCCTGCCGTTGCCCTCCACCAGAAGGCGCTCCAATCCTGCCCTGTCAAGCGGAAGGGCGGGCAGGCGAGCGCCATAACCTTCACGCAGGTCGTACGCGGGGTGTCCGGCCAATTCTGATGTGGCAAGCGCCGCGTACATCGCAAGCGCAGGGTCGGCGAGACAGCCGTTGTCGATACGTCGCGTGTGCGTGCGGTAACTGGCGGCCCATGCCGCTGTCCGCTTGTGCGTCCGTGACTCGAGGCGGCGCTCCAGGAGATCTACAGGGCTGCCTGAACAGTGCGTCGCGCCTGGCGAAAAGGCAAAATCCAGGCCGCTGATTATGATAGGCGATCCCATCATCCGAGCCACGTGGAGAGCCAGCACGCCCACTGAACCCAGTGGCGGTACCGACGTGAGCGGCAGGCCGGCTCCGTGCAGCCTCGTCAGGAAGGCGCTCTGGTACCATTGGCTCGACAACAAGGTGATAGGCCCGTCGGTGGCCCTGAATGATGATGGATGCGACGACAGGTCGGCGACGAGCCTCGTGCGTCCATGGCCTAGTGGCAGGAAGTCGGCAACATTGTATATCTGTGCCTCGAGGCACACGACCAAATCCGGGTAGATGCCAGCACGGGCAAGCGCTCCGGCCGCGGTGTCGACCGCCATGATGGTCAGTGCGTCGCGGTAGGTGTGCAGCAGTGGCAGTGCGTTGTCGAGCGACGGACCGGCCCCGCAGACCACCAGTGGCCTGTCATACGTTGGCAGCGGCGATACATCGGACCACCGCATCGATGCAAGGTTGGCTATGACATTACGTGTCCAGAGCCTGCCCATACGCACCATCGCCAGTCTGTTCCTGTATTGTATCGCAATATCGGCATCAAGAGCCGCGATTGTCGAATCATACACGCCGGGGGACAGGGCACGCCCACCCGAAAGGCGCACTTCTACGACTCGCCTGAAGCGGGCCGGTGCGATGGATGATTCCAGTGTCCTATATGCTGTCAGCGCCTCACTGGCCGATGACAGAAGCAGGCGGCCTTCAGGCGCGCCTGAAGACGGTGCCGGCAGCGTTCGGGAGGCCAGGTTGAGCAAGTCCTCGCATGACTCGATGCCAAGCACTGCGCTTGATTCCGGCAGGCGTGCCAGCAACTCTGCTACGCCGTGCCATAGGCATGGCGACGGCACCACATAGAGTGTTTCGGCTTGCACCTCGAGTGCGCGCGCCGTCTGGAGCGGCGCGTCAAGAGGAGCCCGGCTCGAGTAAAGCCACCGGCCCCGATACTGCAAAGAAAATCCCCTGCCCGTATCGACGAGCAGGGGATCGTGTTCATCCATGTGGGTACCGGATCAATTCGTCTGCACGTATACCTTGGTAAAGGCGGCCATGAAGTTGTCCTTGAGCCGCGGATCTACCAAGATAGACGCCGCAAGATCATTCGATATGCCCTGCTGCATGACAGTAGGGTAGTATGTCGCCAGCAAACCGAGATCGGTTTCCTGCGCCGTCGATATCTCCTTGACCCTTGCCACGACAGCAAAATCGTTTATGGCGATGGGCTTGGAGACTTCTCCGGCTTTGAGTGAGAAGACCGCGGTCAGGAACGATTCGTTCCTGTCGGCACCCTTCAGCTCGGGCAGATTGGTTGTATCGAGAGAGCCGAGCAGGGAGAAGTAGCCGACATCAAGGGCATTGCCATAATTGAGCGGGAAAGGATCGGTCTGCTTGACGGTCAATCCTTGCTTGACGGCACTCGCGGAGAAATCCGCGCCGACTGACGATGCAAATTGGGCGGCCTGGGCGAGCGCCCAGTCTTCGATTCGGCCCTTTTCATTGCGGTTCAGATAATCGGTGACTGAACGTGCCAGGTCCGCCGACGTGAAGTCCGGATCGATCGCCGTCTCGTCGACGCGGAAGAATATCCATGAACCAGCGAGTGTCTCGTAAACAGGCGACAGGTCACCCTTGCCCAACGCCAGCACCGCGTCGAGATTGGCGGGATCCTTGAGCTCGCCTTTGAGCTCCCATACATATCGGGCGCCGACATCGCCACCCTTGGCCGCGTATGAGTCCTTGGAATGACTCTTGGCGGCTTCCTCGAATGACAGGGCGCCCGACTTGACCTGTGCCAGCACTTGCTCGGTTTCCTTGAGTGATGACGAAAGCGTTATCCTGGAGAGGCGGACGCGCCTGAACAGCGCGGGGTTGGCTTTGGCGTACGCGATGCGCTCCGCATCGGGGTAGGCGCTGAAGGGAAAAGCAACATATTCAACAACACGTCTCGATTGGGCCAAGGATGAGAGGAAAGCTGTCTCGGCCTTGCTTGGAATGAACGCCACGGCATCGGAAACATACTTGTTCTTGAGAGCTGAGTCCTGAATGTCCCTGCGTAGCGACAGCTTGACGGTCGTGGACGCTTCGCGGTACTTGCGTTTGGAGAACGTGCCATTGTCCATGAATGCGGGGTTCTTGACCATCTGCTCATCGATGTATGAGTCACTGACTGCTATGCCCGCCTTGGCTGCATCATCGAGAAGGGCATAGTGGACCGCAGTGTTTTCGAAGGCGCGGCGCCAGACCTGGAACGCGAAATATTGATCGCCAGTGTCCTTGTAGCCCTGTGATTCGAGCTGGGACTTGATCTGCTGTACCTGGTTTGAGAAGTAGCCGCCCTGTACGAATGAAATTGGCTTGCCGCTCCACGTGCCAAAGGTCAGCTCGCCACCGCCGCCGCTTGCGCCGCCCAGGGCCGGCATGAATACAAATGCGATGGTCGTTATGACCAGAATTACAATAGTGCCAATGTAGACGAAAGAATTGCCATGATGGCGATTGTCGCTTGCTTCGGGCTTGGCGCGTTTGTCGTTGGGTGTTGCCATCGAAACCTTCCTGGAAAAATCGAGATGCGTGGACACTTGTCTTTGACGTTTGTCTTTGACGACTGTCGATATGGAATTGGGCATGGCAAGCATACCGTTTCCGGACACAAAGCGGCGAAAAAGATAGCACGGTGGTCTGGGCGTGTCAATCGAGCACGGTCTCTCCCGCGGGAGGGCTGCTGGAGAAGGCGAAGGAGTTTTTCGCTGTATGCTTGACGCGGTACATCGCGGAGTCCGCCTTGTTTATCAGACTTTCCACCGAATCGCCGTCGTCCGGGAACATGGAAATGCCCATCGAAAGGCCTATGGAGCAGGTTTTTCCAGAGAAATTCATGGGCCGCGTACACTCTGTAAGAACCTTGCGGGCTACTCGCTCCACATCCTTGCGGCTCTTGACGTTGGTTATCACCGCGATGAACTCGTCGCCACCCATCCTGGCGACAATGTCTGAGGCGCGGACCAGGTTGCGGACACGCTCCGACATGGCCATCAAGGCGGCATCTCCAGCCGCGTGGCCATAGAGGTCGTTGATCGGCTTGAAGTCATCGAGGTCCATGAATATCACGCCTATGCTGGCGCCGGCACGGCGGGCGGTCTCGATAGCCTTGCCGGTCAGCTCGAATAGGAGCCTGCGGTTTGGCAACCCTGTCAGGGTATCATGGTTGGCGAGGTGACTGATCTTGAGGGTGGCTCGCTCCAGCCGTCGCTTCTCGTCAGACAGGGCGCGGTTCAGGTCTTCGAGGCTGTCGTGGATTATGGCGTTTTCGACGGCAATGGCGACGTATGGCGAGAGCGCCTCAAGGAATGATAAATGGTTGGGCGAGTAGGCGTGGACCTTGTAGCTCTGAATGGTCAGCACACCAATGGCGCGATCCTCGATGGTGAGTGGCATGCACACGACCGATTCCGATGGTCTGCCCTTGACGGTGGAGTGCTTGGTCAGATATTTGGAATATTCCTTGTCCTTGTCGGTAATCAGTACGGGCTCGCGGTTTCTGAAGGCCCAAGCGGTGAAGCTGGTCTCCGAGTTCGCGTCGATGATATGTTCCTTCTTTCTGACACCATCCTCAAAATACCTTCGATAGACCAGTTGTTTCTTTTCGGGGTCGTACAGAGCGACGCCGAACATGTCCATCTCCAGGAAGGGCACAAGGCTGTCGTAAATTGTCTGGACGACCATCGTGTAGTCGAGGCTTGCGGTGATGCGGCGGCCAATCCTGGATATCGACAGGATCTGCCTGTTCAGGTCCTCGAGCGCCTCGGTCTTTTCCTTAAGGTCAATATTCTTGAGCCTGTATATCTCGGCTTCCTGCTGCGCGCGTTCCACCTCTGCCTGAGCCTGCATATTGCGGAGTTTGCTGGCGCTGTCCTCATTCTGGACATCGGCCTTGTAGGCGGCGAAGCGCTTATAGTAGAGGAGAGCCCGCTCATGGTGGCCCAGAGACTCGTGCGCGCGCGACATCTGTTCGTAGACGCCATACAGCTTGCTCTTCTGGTTGGTACTCGAGCAGATTCGTTCTGATTCATCGAGTTGCTTCAGCGCCTCCGTGGCGTTGCCCTGATCGATCAGCACGGATGCCCAGACGGTCAGGAGGGTTGCGCGCTGTATCAGGTTGCCTGTCTTTTCAGCCAGTGCCAGCCCTTCGTGAACGCGCCGTTCCGACTCGGCTCTATCCTCCATTGTAGCCGCCACCCGGGCCAGGGTCTCGAGGCTTTCTGCAGCCATGATCAGGTCGCCGGACTTTGTGGTCAGCTCATACGATCTGGCCGTAAACTCGCGGGCGAGCGTGAGGTTATCCAGTTGCAGGAAGGCTTTGCCGATGTTTCGCAGGCAATCCGCGCGATTGCCCAGGCTGAATGTCTCAGGCATGGCATCGTAGACGGGCATCAGGTAGGCAAGCGCGTCCTTGGGATTGCCGAGTTCCAGGCACAGTTCGCCGATGTTGGCCATCGCAACCAGCTCCCGATCGACGATATGGGCGGTCTTTGCGACCGTGAGGCTGCGGTTGTAATACTCTATGGCCTTGTCCAGGCGTGAAATCGACTGGTGGTAGACACCGAGGGCGTTGAGCGCCTTGCACTCGCCTAGATCATCATGCAGGTCTTCGAAACGCTTGAGCGCCTTAAGAAAGGCATCATATGCCTCTGGGAGACGGGACATATAGTACAGCGACCAGCCCATGTTCAGTTGAGCCGTTGCCTGACCCTTTCCATACCCTGCGGCCAGCGCTGCGGCGAAGGTATCCGTGGCGTCTGACAAGGCTGCGTGCGGATCCGATATCATCGAATCCCAGGCACGTTCGTTTGCCGCATCGATGGCACTGGTGCTGATCTTGTTCATAGTACTTTGGAGGAAGCAAGCTTCCCGTGTACCCCCTCCGGTGCGCGCCTCGTTGCCATGGATCGCAACGTCCATGTATCAAGAATCGTCTGACTGTGGAAAAAGCATTACTTTCAGAAAGGATATAACCTTGCTATAATCGCGCGTGTTGCCATTTGAATCAAGGGGGAATCGTGAGCATCGTGACTAAGACCGGTGATGATGGACTGACAGGGCTTTGGTCCGGTGAGCGTGTCCGCAAGGATGATATGCGCGTGGAGGCCTATGGCACGGTCGACGAACTCGATTCCGTACTCGGCGAGGCTCGCCACTGGCTCAAGCGGCCCGATTGCATGCGCATCGTCGATGAGCTGCAGCACGACCTATACAGGGTCGCCGGGCAATTGGCGACGCGAAGCGGCGTCTTCTCATTCCCGGTGACCGAGGCCGACGAAGCACGGCTGGCGTCCCATGTCGAGCGTCTTGAGGCGGAGATTCCACTGAATGGCTTCGTGGTACCCGGCGCGACGATACAGTCTGCCAAGCTCGATGTGGCACGCACCGTATGCCGAAGAGCCGAGCGGCGCATCGTGGCTCTCGCGTGGGATGCCGACGTCCCGGGCCCCCTCAGGCGCTACATGAACCGGCTGTCCGATCTGCTGTTCATGCTGGCGCGGGCCGAAGAGGCTTCCGACGGCGGCATCCGCTACGTGAAGTCCTAGTATGGTGTTGAAAAAGCCGAAAGCGGCTTTTTCAACTCTACCTTGAATGTGGCAATCGCATGGAAAACCGTCAGGTTTTCGAGCAATTGCATGGCAGGCTGTTGAAATGCATCAAGTATTTCAACAGCCTGCTAGTCTATCAGGTCGTCGTCGCCATCGAGTATGAGCTCGCCGGCTTCCCAGCGTCGCTTGTAGTACTCCAGAAAGCCGCGCGTTGCTTTTTCCGCTTCGTCGCGCCTGACCGTACCCATGATGTCGTATTCCTCGAGCACCATCGTGCGCTTGCCTTGGCTTACGTTGGCGAGCACCTTGTCGCGGAATTCCTGGCTCTTGCCCTTGAGGACCAGGGCGATGTCGTGCTCCGATAGTTCCCTGAGGCCTTTCTGCATGGTTCTGTCAGGCACGCGCAGGATATCGTCAATCGTGAACAGGCGTTCGCGAATGTTCCTGGATAGATCGGGGTTGTCTTCATCTATGCCTGACAGGATCGAGTCTTCAAGATCACCATCGATGTGTTTGAGTATGCCGGCGAGCACGGCCGCGCCATCGATGCGCTCGCCGACGTCGGTGCGGCCAATCCTGGCGGCCTTGTCGCGCAGTACGGCTTCCACGCGTTCGATCACGTCGGGCGAGGCCCTGTCCAGCCTGGCAATTCGTTTGATCACATCAGCCCTCATCGCCGCCGGCAATTCTGACAGTACTCCACTTGCCAGTTTCGGCTCTATGTACGTCAGGATCATCGCGAGCATCTGCGGTGATTCGTCCTTGAGCAGGACCATGAGCTGGCGCGCGTCAAAGTCATTCAGGAAAGCGAATGGCTTTACTGACTCGGGCATCGCCTTGCGAAGCACTTCTTTGGCCTTGTCGGCTCCAAAGGCGGCCTGGAGCATGCGTTCGGCAATCTCCGGCCCGCCTTCAAGATTGGCGCCTTGGGTCTTGGCCAACCATCCGAACTCTGTCAGTATTTCGTTTGCCTCGGTGGTATCGATTCGGTCGATATTGGCGATCTCTCGTGAAACCTTCTCTATTTCGGCTGGTTTTAGATGGCGTATGACGTTGGCAGCTTCATCTTGGCCCAGGAGCAGAAGGAATTTTGCGGCCTTCTCGATGCCGGATACCCCAGTCTTTATGAAGCTTTCCGATGTTTGGGTAGCCTTGACGATCTGCGCCGCTGGCTTTGCCTTGCCAGGCGTAGCCGGGCTCCTGGGCGCCGGCGTCTTGACTGGAGCGACGCCTGCTGCTCGAGCCGCCACGGGCCGCCTTGCCGCGGGAGTGGCTTTGCCGGTATCGGGGTTGGATGCTTCAGGCGTCTCATCCTTGCGTATGATGCCGTATGCCTGGCCGACTCTTCTCTTTATGTCCATGGCGAATAATACTACCCGTCGTTGGGCGGGAGGTCAATCAAGATCGGCTTGACGGTGTGTGTTGGCGAAGTCCTTTCAGCACCGGTATATTGTACTGATAGTATCGATTCTGGAGGTTGTCTGATGCGTCTATATTCAAGAATGCATGTGATCCTGGCCATTGCCATGACGGCTGCCGCAACAGCGCTTATCATAGTGGGCGTTGGTCTTTTGCCATTATGGGGACGCCCCGCCGTCATAGGTGCCATGGCCCCTGTTGCCGCTTCAGCGAATCTGAGCGCCACGGCTCCCATGGCGACGCAGGTGCTCTCTGATGTAAGCGGCACCTATACCCAGGACGAGCGCGAGAATATCGATGTCTATGAACGCCTGAACGCCGGTGTCGTCAACATCACCACCGAGGTCGTAGCCATCAACTGGTTTCTTGAGCCTATGCCCAAGGAAGGCGGTTCAGGCTCAGGCTCCATCATCGACCAGCGTGGCTATGTGCTGACCAACAACCATGTCATCAAGGATGCCTACAAGGTCTACATCAATCTGGCGGATGGAACCAGGATAGAAGGCAAGGTGATTGGCGCTGATTCGGAAAATGATCTTGCGGTTGTCAAATTCGATCCACCCAAGGGCATGCCCCTGACGATCATACCCTTCGGCGAGAGCTCGAACCTTAAGGTCGGCCAGAAGGTCCTGGCCATTGGCAACCCGTTTGGCCTGGAACGGACGCTGACCCGAGGCATAGTCTCCGGGCTCGGGCGGCCGGTTCAGGAAGATACACAGACCATCATACGAGACATGATTCAGACCGATGCCTCAATCAATCCCGGCAACTCCGGGGGCCCGCTCCTTAATGCTCGAGGTGAGATAATTGGCGTAAATACAATGATTTACTCTCCATCTGGCGGTTCGGTTGGCGTTGGTTTCGCGGTGCCGGTCAATACAGCCAAGCGTATCGTGCCAGACCTGATCAAGTTCGGCATGGTCAAGCGAGGTTGGATCGATGCCGAATACGTTCAGTTGTTTCCCGCCCTTATCGAGTACATGAAGGAAAAGGGCAGCCCGCTGCCCATAGAAAAAGGTCTTCTCGTCTCGTCTGCAAAGAAGGGTGGGAACGCCGACCGCTCAGGAATTCGGGGCGGCAGCACATCGGTGCGATACTACCAGAGCGTGTTCAATGTCGGCGGCGACATAATCGTTTCGGTCGATGGCATGGCCATCAGCTCACTTGCGGACCTGTATTCCGCGCTTGAGGACAACAAGCCAGGCGACTCGGTCAAGGTCGAGTATTACCGCGGGGCCAAGAAGATGTCCGTTACACTGTCGCTTTCCGACCGTGCCGAATATCTCCGCGAGAAGCAGACCCCGTAGTCGCCGGTCAGGAGCCGGCGACATTCCGCGCCAGTCCGGCAAACCAGCGGTGAAACCTGGTGTCGCCGGTCAGCTCGGGGTGGAAACTGGTCGCAACCATGGCGCCTTCGATGCAAGCTACCGGTCTTCCGTCGACCGACGCGAGTGTCCTGACCGATGGCCCCAGTCGAGTCAAGGCGGGGGCGCGTATGAATACCAGCGGAAAGGGTGTCGCTCCGAGCTCCGGAATCACGGCCTCTGTCTCGAATGAATCGAGCTGTCCGCCATAGGCGTTTCGCCGCACACAGATATCCATCACACCCAGGTGGTGCCGCTCGTCATTCTCCAGACCGCGTGCCAGGATGATCATGCCGGCGCAGGTGCCCCAGACAGGCAGCCCGTCTCGTATGCGGTCGCGCATGCGCCCAAGCATATCAAAGTCACGCAGCAACCTGCCTATGGCGCTGCTCTCGCCGCCAGGCAGGATGAGCGCGTCGACCGAATCCAGTTCATCGCGCCGCTTTAGCGGAACCGCCCTGACACCTTCTATCGTGGACAGAGCGCCCAGGTGCTCGGCGAAGCCGCCCTGAAGGGCGAGCACGCCGATGGTAACCTCCGTCATACGCCACGCGAGGCATACTGGGCTGCGCCTGTCTCGGCGCGTGTGTCTATGCCACGCATCGCCTCTCCCAGACCTTCCGAGGCTTCGGCCACCACGGCCGGGTCATTCCAAAAGGTTACCGCCTTTACGATGGCTTCGGCGCGTCGCTGCGGATCATCGGACTTGAATATGCCGGATCCTACAAAGACACCCTCGGCGCCAAGCGCCATCATCAGCGCTGCATCGGCGGGGGTCGCGACTCCGCCGGCGGAAAAGTTGACGACCGGTAGCCTGCCGTGCTCGTGCACATCCAGTACCAGCTCGTATGGGGCACCGAGTTCCTTGGCCATGGTCATAAGCTCCTCGCGGCTGGCGGCTGCTATGGCCCTGATCTGGTCGTTGATGGCCCGCAGATGCCTGACAGCCTCGACTATGTCGCCGGTGCCGGCCTCGCCCTTTGTTCTGATCATCGCCGCGCCTTCGCCAATGCGCCGTAGCGCCTCGCCGAGATCCCTGGCGCCACAGACGAATGGCACCCGGAACGATACCTTGTCTATGTGATACGTGTCGTCCGCCGGGGTCAGAACTTCGCTCTCATCAATATAGTCTATGCCCAGTGCTTCAAGTATTCTGGCCTCGATGAAATGCCCGATCCGCGCCTTGGCCATTACCGGGATGCTGACAGCCGACATGATCTCCTTGATCAATTTCGGATCAGACATCCGCGCCACGCCGCCTTCCTTGCGTATGTCGGCCGGAACCCGCTCCAGTGCCATCACCGCAACGGCTCCGGCCGCTTCCGCGACACGTGCCTGTTCCGCGTTGACAACGTCCATGATAACGCCACCCTTGAGCATTCGTGCCAGATCCCTGTTGATCCGTGTGCGGTCTTCCATGATTTTCCCCTTTCGACCATGATGGTCGGTATCGTATACTGTAATGAGGCGCGTCTTGGCACTTCCGCCTTGGCTAACTGTATTGCAAACTGTATGAATCACTGTATTGTTATCTGTATTGCTTGTCAAGGAGTTTTCATGGGACTGGGGCTCAGGCTCTTCAAGGACGATGAACTGCCGCTGTACGTACAGGTTGCTGATGCCGTGCGGGCTCGTATCGTGGATGGCGAACTGCGCGAGGGTGACAAATTGCCTTCGGTGCGCAAGCTGTCCGATGAGCTTGGCGTCAATCCAGCTACGATAGTCGCGGCATACCGCATTCTTGCAACCGAGGGGCTTATAGCGTCACGGGCTGGTTCCGGTGTTTTCGTGTGCGGTATGGCGGCGCCAGGTGCGACCACGCATGTTGGCCGACATGAAGGCACGCCGCGGCCAGCCGGCCGCATGGTGGATCTCGCTGCCAACGCGCCGCCGCGCTGCCTGTATCCGCTTGAGGATGTCAAGCGCTTTCTTGTCGAAGCGGTCGACATGGATGACGGCGGCGTCTTTGACTACCAGGATTCGGCTGGATACCTGCCGCTCCGTGAGGCGATAGCCACTCGCCTGGGCCTGGGACGATCCAGACCAGCGGATCCCGCCGATGTGCACATCGTATCCGGTGCCCAGCAAGGCCTGGATCTCGTGGCGCGGGTGCTCTTGCGTCGCGGCGATGTCGCCGCCGTTGAATCGCCGGGCTATCGGGGCGCCCGTGATTCGTTTCTGGCAGCCGGAGCCAGGATAGAAGCCATTCCGGTCGGCGCTGGTGGCATCGATGTCGATGCCCTGGAGCGCATTGCGGCGGCACGGCCATTGCGCCTTGTCTACCTCAACCCTGGGTACCAGAATCCAACCGGCGCTGTATACCTTCCGGAAGTGCGGGAACGGCTGGCACGGATGGCTGCCAGGCACAGTTTCTATATTGTTGAAGACGACCAGTCGTCCGAGTTATCCTTTGACGGCATCTGTCAACCATCGGTCAGATCATTCGACCATGATGACCGCGTGCTGTATGTCAAGAGCTTCTCAAAGGTGCTCATGCCGGGGCTACGCATCGCCTGTCTTGAGGCGCCTGCCGCCTTCAGGGACAGACTTGAGACGGCGAAGCGGTCGATCGATCTATCATCCAACGGCCTGATGCAGCGCGTCCTTGAGCGATTCCTGTCAAGCGGAAGCTATGATGCGCATCTGCCGATCGTACGGGCGCGCTATAGCGAAGCCGCGATGCTACTGACGACGGCGCTCGAGCCATACCGGGGAGCCGGGTTGACCTGGAGCCAACCGAGCGGCGGCATCAACCTCTGGCTGGCGCTTCCGCCAGGCTCGTACGGGGTCGCGGTCGCGGCTGGTTGCGCAGAGCGAGGCTATTCGGTGGCTCCTGAAGCTGGATTCAGACACGAAACAGGGCAGGTCAGCGATGCCCATGTCAGGGTCAGTTTCGGATCGGTAGCGTTGGACGTTCTGGGGCCGGCAGCCAGAGCCTTGGGCGACTCAATCATCGAGAGCGCTCAGAGATTATCCGAATCGCCGTCCAACGGGAGGTCTTAATGAAGCCATTCAAGGTCGTATCACCATTCGAGCCGGCGGGTGTACCGCACGTCGCGCGAGCGACGCTATACAACAATTTCCTTGCGGTCCTCCCGCCGGGGATAGCGATACGGGGGCAGCCGAGATGAAGCCATTCAAGGTCGTATCACCATTCGAGCCGGCGGGTGTACCGCACGTCGCGCGAGCGACGCTATACAACAATTTCCTTGCGGTCCTCCCGCCGGGGCCAGCGATACGGGGGCAGCCGAGATGAAGCCATTCAAGGTCGTATCACCATTCGAGCCGGCGGGAGACCAACCGCAGGCTATTTCGAAACTGGTGTCAGGCATTATAGCCGGCGATCGGTTCCAGACCCTCAAGGGTGTGACCGGTTCTGGAAAGACATTTACCATGGCCAAGGTCATAGAGGCCGTGCAGAAGCCAACGCTTATCATAAGTCACAACAAGACGCTCTCGGCGCAGCTGTTCAGGGAGTTCAAGGACTTTTTTCCGGATAATGCCGTTGAGTATTTCGTCTCCTATTATGACTACTACCAGCCGGAAGCGTACGTTCCTACACGCGATCTATATATAGAAAAAGATGCGGATATAAACGAGGAGATAGAGCGGCACAGGCTGTCCGCGACGAGGAGCCTCATGGAGCGGCGTGACGTGATCATCGTCGCCACTGTATCGTGCATCTACGGACTGGCCACTCCGGAAGTATACCGCGAGATGAAGGTGGAAGCCGTGGTTGGGGAGGAGCTTGACCCCGAGGCTTTCAAGCGGGAACTGATATCGTTGCAGTACGAGCGCAATGACGCGGTACTTGACCGTGGTCGATTCCGCATCCGCGGTGACGTGATAGAAGTATATCCAGCCTACGCCAAGGAGGCGTACCGGTTGGAGCTTGATTACGACACGGTAAAGCGGATCAGGCGGTTCGAACCTGTATCCGGCCAGGTCGTCGAGGAACTTGACGCAGCGGTCATTTATCCTGCCAAACAGTTCGTGATGCCGGAGACTATGGTGCAGCGCGCGCTCGCGGGCATCAAGGAGGAACTGGCCACGCGCTACGATGAGTTGATGGCGGCGCGGAAGCTGGTCGAAGCACAGAGGTTGAAGACCCGCGTGGAGTACGATATTGAACTGCTCGAGGAGATGGGCTACTGCCCCGGCATAGAGAATTACTCGGGGCCGCTTTCTGGACGCGCTCCAGGCCAGCGTCCATCCGTGCTACTCGACTACTTTCCGGAAGACTTTCTGACGTTCATCGACGAGTCGCATGTCAGTCTGCCACAGATTGGTGCGATGTACTCGGGTGACCGTTCACGCAAGCAGACGCTTGTCGATTATGGCTTCCGCCTGCCCTGCGCGCTTGACAACAGGCCACTGAAATTCGACGAGTTTGAAAAGCTTACAAAGCGGGTAGTCTATGTGTCGGCCACGCCGGGTTCCATAGAGACAACCAAGTCGGCCCATGTCGTTGAACAGCTTATCCGCCCGACCGGTCTTATCGATCCAGAGGTAGTCGTGAGGCCGAGCGAAGGGCAGATGGAAGACATCTATGCGGAGATCAGGAAACGCATAGCGGTAGGGGAGCGCACCCTGATCCTGACATTGACAAAGCGCATGGCGGAAGAACTGACAGAATATCTGTCGTCGCTGTCGCTCAAGGTGCGCTACATCCACAGTGAGGTGGAGACGATAGAACGTGTGGAAATTCTCAAACAGCTCCGTACCGGCGAGTATGACGTGCTGGTAGGCATCAACCTCCTCCGCGAGGGCATAGACCTGCCCGAAGTATCATTCATAGCGATTCTTGACGCTGACAAGATAGGGTTTCTGCGTTCGGCTACCAGTCTTGTGCAGATCATAGGCCGCGCGGCCCGCAATGCCGCAGGCATCGTCGTGATGTACGCCGACCGTATGTCGGACGCGATGCGCATAGCCATCGATGAGACCAATCACCGGCGTACTGTGCAGATGGCCTACAACGAGGCGCATGGCATCACGCCGGTCACCATCAAGAAGGCTGTTCACGATATTCTGGAGCGGCACAAGGAAGAGAAGGAGGCGGCTCTTGGTACGGAACTCGAAACCATCCGCGGCGCGTACAACCTGCTGGTTCCGGAGCAGAAGAACGCCTTGATAAAGCGACTCGAGCGCGAGATGCTCGAAAAAGCCAAGAACCTGGAATTCGAGTCCGCGGCGCTGTTGCGCGATGAGATCGACCGAATCAAGCGAGGTGAATCATGACGGTCAGTCTGACTGTCCAGTTCGTGAACCTCGTCAGTCTATCAGCGTCTGAACGCCAGGCTGTCGAGGCTCTTATCGACAGGTGCTCAAGGCATGATGGATTCGATCCTGGGCTGCACTTTGACACGCATCTGAATGCGGACCAGTCGATGCCGGCCTGGCGGGTCGCCTGGGCTCAGGTCAAGGAAACCCACGAGCCATTCGGGACAGCTGCCGAGCCTGCCAGCACCATGATTGGAGCCGCGTGTGTTTTTTCGCCGAGCCGTCAGGAGGGCGAGATCACCGCGTGCGTAGATCCGCTCTACCGACATCAGGGCGTTGGCAGGAATTTATACGACGGCATGCGAAGCGTTCTCAAGAAGGCAGGAGTCGGCAGCGTGCTTCTTGCCTGCAACACAGAGTTCTCGACAGCGGCGGCCATAGCATCCCGTTTCGGCGCGAAGCCCGACCATGCCGAATACCGCATGACGTTGCCAGCATCGGGCCTGGCCGCGATACAGCCACCGGACAGCGTGCGCTTGACTCCGGTCAATTCGGCGTCGCTTGAGGAGTTCATAAAGCTGTCAGCCGCGGTCTTTGGCGATGGAGACCGGGACTGGGCAGATTTTGCGCGCTCGATGCTCGATGATCCAGATCGCGAGCAATTCCTGGCTCATACCGCCAATGGAGCGGTGGGTACCGTCGCGATGGGTCGGGACGGTGCTGGTTATATGATCAACGGACTCGGGATACTTCCGGAACTGCGTGGCAGGGGGCTGGGCGGCGCCATACTCGACTCGTGCCTGGTCGTATTGGGGCGACGCGGGGCGACGCATATTGCCCTGGAGGTGGATGCCGACAACGAACCGGCCCGGGCGCTGTATCGGTCCAGGGGATTCGTCGACCAGGGGCGGACCGAATACTGGCGCGTCGAGCCATAAAGAATCGATACATGATTTTAGAATACAAAACTGTTGACAGCAGCGATGGTCAGTTTTATGCTACCAGCCGTACTCACTAATCCCACACCCAGAAGGAGGAAAGCGCATGACTACACTGCTGGCGCTTTTCGCACTCGTTCTCTACCTGATCTTCTACTTCACGTTTGGCAAGAGCCTTCGTGACAACCTCCTGAAGAGCGGTAGCGCTCCCAAAGCTCCGTCTGAACGTCTCAAGGACGGTGTCGACTACATCCCGACGAGCAAGTACGTGCTCTTCGGTCACCACTTTGCGTCGATTGCCGGCGCCGGCCCGATTACCGGACCAGCGATCGCCGTCGCGTGGGGCTGGCTGCCTGGCCTCTTGTGGATATGGTTCGGCAACGTGTTCCTTGGCGCCATCCATGACTACCTGTCATTGGCCGCGTCGGTTCGTTATGACGGCCGCTCGATGCAGTTTGTGGCCCAGGACCTGATCGGCAAGAAGGCCGGCAAGACCTTCGGCTGGTTCATCATGTTCCTCTGCATCCTGGTCGTGGCAGCCTTCGGCGATATCGTCGCCGGTCAGTTCGCCGCCGATGGACGTGTATTCTTCGCGTTCGTGTTCTTCTGCGTCGCCGCGGTCATCGCCGGCTTCGTGATGTACCGCAGCAAGCTCGGCCTGGGCTGGGGCAGCCTCATCGGACTCGTTCTGATCATGGTAGCCTTCTACTTTGGCAACATGCTGCCGGTCAAGTGGAACAAGGATGTTTATTTCCTGATCATATTCATCTACATCGTGCTCGCGTCAACGCTGCCGGTCAATCTCCTCCTGCAGCCGCGCGACTACCTGTCGTCGTTCTTCCTGTACTTTGGCTTGCTTGCCGGTGGCATTGCGGCGTTCACCAGCTTCAAGGCTCTTGACTCCATTCCCGTATTCACCAGCTTTAGCGCCAAGGTAATAGGCGGCCAGCCGTCACCGTTCTGGCCCACCGTGCCACTGATTATCGCGTGCGGCGCCCTTTCCGGTTTCCACTCGCTGGTAGCCTCGGGCACCAGCTCCAAGCAGCTGGCCAAAGAAACTGACGCCCTGTTCGTAGGCTATGGCGCCATGCTCGTGGAAGGCTTCCTGTCCACACTCGTCGTCATTTCAATAGCCGCTTTCGGCTTTGCTGCACTTGGCGACAAACTGATGGCGACCCCTGCCATCCCGCGATTTGTGCAGTCTTTCGCCAAGATGGTCAGCACGCAGCTGCCTTTCCTGCCGATGAACTTCATGACGTTGTTCGCAGCCGTCTGGGTCTCCACCTTCGCTCTGACCACCCTTGACACGACCAACCGGCTTGGCCGCTACATCGTTCAGGAAATGGCCCTTCCGATGAAAGACAAGAATCCTGGCGCCTACGCGTTCTTCAACAACAAGTGGGTCGCCTCGTTCATCATCGCCTTCGTGGGCATCTTCCTGGCCCGCTCCGGTGGATATTCGGTCCTGTGGCCCGCGTTCTCCGGCGCCAACCAGCTCCTCGCCTCGATCGTCATGTTGACCGTGGCTATCTGGGTCAAGAAGAAGCTCGATCCCAGGTATACTCTGACTGTGCTTATCCCGGCCATCTTCCTGTGGGTCACGGTGACCGTAGCCCTCATCTGGTACGAGATCGTCATCATCCCGACGTTCTTCGTTGACATGGCCAAGTCCATGAGCGTCATCACCGGCAGTGTCGTTGGTGCGATCACGCTGTTCATGCTCATCCTGAACTTCTCCATGATTTTCGGATTCTACAAGAACTTCACCGAGAAGAAGGCTGCGGCCTGATTCCAGTCCTTTCGGCGGCCGGGCGCCCAGAGCGCCCGGTTGTCTGAGATTCCGCATAAGGGGCACGGGCAGCGATTAACGGTCTGCGTGCCCGCAGGAAGGGCTTCAGCCAGAAGCCCTTCCTCGTTTTTTCGATGCCGACCTATTCCAAAGGAGCGGTGATGTCCTCGATCCGCAAGAAGATTGTTTCGTTCTTTCATATTATTGCCCAGGTAAACAGGGACAAGGCAACGGAAATGGTGGAGTTCGAGCTCAAGGAGCTGGAGAACATTTTTTCGCTGTTGATTCTGGGAGGCTTCGTTGGAATGCCTTCACCACCGGTACCGATCGCGATAGAGCTGTTGCCGTATATGGAGCGCGAACTTACTGTCATGCTGTCGCGGTCTGATATGGCCTCGGACCCGCTTGGTTCGCTGGTCAGCATGCTCGAAGTTGATTGAAGTGACTACGATAGGTGGATGTGCATGAAAACCAACGCATTTTTTCTGGGCAAGGGTGGCGTGGGCAAGACAACAATGTCTGCCGCGTTCGCGCTGTCGATGGCCCGTTCGGGCAAGCGCGTGCTTATTGCATCACTTGATCCGGCACATAACCTCGGCGACGTAATGGGGGCAAAGCTGGGCGATTCACCACGTGAAGTTGAGAAGAACCTCTTTGCGCTCGAGGTTGACCTGAACTACTGGGTGGAGAAGTATCTGGACGAGAGTCGCGACGAATTGGCGACCACGTACTCATATAATCTAACGCTCAATCTCAATTCATTCTTTGACATCATGAAATATTCGCCTGGTACCGAAGAATATGCGGTACTCTGGGCTATAGAGCATATCCGGTGCGACCTGTCCGGTGATTACGATATTGTCGTCTATGACACTCCGCCAACGGCGCTGTCGTTGCGGTTTCTCGCGATGCCGGCGATATCCAATATGTGGATAGCCGAGCTCACGAAACTGCGCGCCAGGATTCTGGAGAAGCGGTCAACTATAACGCGCCTCAATCCGGAAGCGCCCGTCCATAACAGCTGCGTTGACAAGGACGATGACAAGATATATGGCAAGCTTGGCTCCATAAAGCGCCGCCTTACCGACCTCTCGATGCTCTTCGAACAGGAGAGCTATATCGCCGTTGTATTGAACCCGGATGTACTGTCGGTTTCGGAGGCGCTTCGAATCAAGGACGAGCTTGACAGGATACACATACCACTTTCGGGTATCTGTCTGAACAAACGCGGCGTCTCCAAGGCACCGTGGGCGATACACGAACGACTGGCCGATATTCCGCATTTTCCCATTGACTTTCTACACGGTGGTTTGCAGAGTCGTGAAGATCTGGCGACCATCGATACAACGTTACTGGTGGCCGATTTTATGGCTACCGAATCCGTACGCAAGGGCAACGCATGAATCCTTACATCATATCCGGCATCGTCGTGCTGGCCGTTCTGTCGACTGTCTCGTACTTCTTCGGGACCAGGAAGAACCGCTGGGTTGTTTCGACGATGAGCAATCAGCTGGAGAGCGTCCTCAAGCCACGCTCGACAAACTATGTCAATATCGGCGGAGTAATCGGCTACAATTTCTCGTACGCTCTGGTTGCGCCGTATACCAACGCGAAGGGAACGATAACCCTGAGCCCGAGGCATTCGCTGCTGTATCTGCCATTTTCCAGGTTGCTTGGGATCGGCGACCGCTTCTTTGTCAACGTGTTCACGAAGAAGAAGCTCAGGGAAGAAGCCCACATCGTAGATGCCACGTATATGAGGAAGGCTAATATCGAAGGCGTCGATTCCATGAAGCGGCGCGATATCGAGGTCAAAGGCAAGAAGTTCGTCATGTTGTGGCGTTCACTCGATCTATCGCAGGAGCTTGAGGCGACCTTGTCATCACTTGAAGATCCGTCGTCATTGCGGCACTTCTGCGCGTATCCAGAGACGGGCACGTTCTTCATCCACCTCCGACCCAAATCCGGGCAAATCGAGAACAGCGTAAAGGCGCTTGCCGCGCACTTTTCCGACTTTATGGAGAAGGAAAAGGAGAAGAATTAAATGGAACTTGAACTCGCGGTCAGCAAGAAATTCGACGCGATACTTGACAGGGTCAAGGAGCCGCAATCGGAACTGACACTCGCCGAACTTGGCTTGGTCAAGAAGCTAACGTATTTCGAGGCAGACCGAACCATCGTCGCCCATATGAATTTTGCGCCAGAAAATCCCGCTTCGTGCCCGGCCTGTTTCATAACGACCGACATGATGAAGGATTCGATAGAGCGTGACCTTCGCGCCGCCATCCTGGAGGATTTCCCGGGATGGACCGTGACGTTTGCCTGATGCGTCTTGCGTTCAGGTGGTTCGATTCCACCGACACCATTCCTCTGCGGTACATCAGGCAAATTCCAGGCATGACTGGAATCGTCTCGGCACTGTACGATCTGGTCCCAGGAGAGGTCTGGCCCGTTGAGCTGCTCGCAGCGATGCGCCGCAGGGTAGAAAACGCCGATCTTGAGTTCAGGATTATCGAGTCAATACCGATTCACGAAGACATCAAGCTCGGTGGCAAGAGGCGGGACGAGCGCGTCGACGCATGGATACGGAGCCTTGAGGCCGTTGCCAAAGCGCTTGGCCCGCGATCGAGCCCGACTGGATCCGAGGAACCAGTTGTCGTCACCTACAACTTCATGCCAGTGTTCGATTGGACCAGGAGCGACCTGGCCAGCGTACTGCCCGATGGCTCCACGGCGCTGGCATACGAGGCGGATACCGTGGCGAAGATGGATCCGCTCAACGGCGAACTGGAACTGCCTGGTTGGCTGGCCAGCTATACGCATGACGAGTTGGCGGGGCTGCTCGATGAATACCGTGGTACTCCATCCGAAACAGTCTATGGCAACCTCGTATCATTCCTGCGCGATGTGGCTCCCGAAGCCCAGAGATTGGGAATCAGGCTGGCGCTGCATCCCGACGATCCGCCCTGGCCGCTCTTTGGAATACCCCGCGTGATGACCAGTGCCGCCTCTGTACGTCGGCTCTTCGCCGACGTACCCAATCCAGCCAGCGGACTATGCCTGTGCGCCGGCAGTTTTGGCGCCGATCCAGCCAACGACATACCGGCCATGGCCACCGAGTTTGCGGACCGTACCTACTTTGCGCATCTCCGCAATGTGAGGATTACCGGTCCCGGATCATTTACCGAGACCGCCCATTACACAGGTTCCGGAAGTCTTGACATGGCGGCGATTGTAGATGCGCTCGTTGCCGCTGGGTATAAAGGCCCGGTCCGCCCTGATCATGGCCGCATGATTTGGGATGAGAAGGTTAAGCCAGGCTATGGATTGTATGACCGCGCTCTGGGCGCTACCTATGTGCTTGGGTTGATAGAACGATCAGAATATAAGCGCGAATAGCCGCCAATCCACTGGGATTCGTGCCTGACGCGGCTGCTGTGCGGCCGGGTCAGGTTCAGCATAGTCTCAGGATTCGACCTCGACAACCGGCGCATCCGGTGCATTTTTTTTGACGCTTTCGATGCCGTTCATGCACGAATCCCTTGACTCATAGGCCTCGCTTGTCGCGATGATCTGGCCATTGCCGGCCTTGAGCCTGAATCTGAACTTGTCTTTCTTGTCCTTGAACCACTCGAACTTGCCTGCCATGACTACCTCCCATATCCATACGTTGATGAAGATCCTTACCCAATAATATGCCCGATCGATGCAAGGCGCAAGTTCTTCCGAAATGCGCAAGCGCCCGTGCTTCTGGCCTCGTGGGTATAAACGACAGGGCCTTTTGGCTCGTCGGAACGCGAGGTTGGCTATGAATACTGCGGCGACCGTTCTATGCATCGGGATTGTCCTGTCGAGCGGCTCGTGCCAGACTGCTCATAGCACTGATGGAGCGCTGAAAGTCTATGCGGCCGCGGCAATGGCATGGGACGCCGGTGATTTCAGCGCCGCCCTCAGTCTGGCAAGTTCGTGCCTCGAAATCCATCGTCATTTTCTGCCCGCGGTCATGCTGAGAGGCAAAGCTCTCTTTCTGCTGGGTGACGATACGAGTGCGATCGTGGCGCTTTCTTCGGCAATTTCCCTGACACCGCGGGCAGGACAGGCCGCTCTATGGCTTGCCCGCGCATACAGGACCCATGGCGACCACGCGGAGGCGGAGCGCATTAGTCGGCTGGCTCTTCAGTCCGACCCGGCCAGTATCGACATGTTGCGCCTTGCCTCGATGATTGCGCTGGATGCCGGGGATTCGCGGGCAGCCCAAGCGTTTCTCGACCGAGCCATCGAGGCTGCGGCGGAAGCTGGCATGGCCTTTGTCGACAGAGCTACACTGCGCTGGGCAAGCGGCGACAGGATCGGCGCTTCAGCCGACCTTGCTGCCGCGCTCGCAATCCTGCCCACAACATCGTCAGCGAGCGCAGCTGCGCGCGCTATTGCAGGTGCTATTGCAGGCGCTACTGCGAGCGCTACTGCGAGCACGGCGCGCGACATGACCCAGGGTACAACGCGATGAGGCACTCGCTGCCGCAACTTCTTTCGATTTGTGTGGTAGTGGTGGCTGGCTGCGCTTCGTGGCACCCGGCGACAAGCGGGTTATCAGCGGATGCTTTCCAGCGCGCACAGGCCGGTGCAAGTCTTACAGCGACCGATGCGGCCTTGCTCGCCATAGCAAACTCTCCGGAATTAAGCGCCGAAGGCGCGCGCCTTGATCTGAGAAAAGATGCCTGGCGTCTGGGAATTCGGGCATGGATGCCCAAACTGACATTCGCGTGCGGCGATGACGAACGTGTCTCGCTGTATGGTCCGGATTCGCATACAAGAACACTATCGGCGCGCGTCGATCAGCCCATCTGGGATGGCGGGCGGCTGGCGGCGGCCAGGACGCTCGAGAATGCCGATCTTGCACTGTCGACAGCCGACCATGAGCGATCATTGCGGCAGGTCGGCGAGACCGCCATAACGGCATATCGTTCCGTGCTGGCTTCCCGGGCGCGGTTGGCCATACGCAAAGGTTCGCTCGCCGCCTCGGTCGACGAGCGCGCCATCATCGCAGCCGAGGTGGCTCTGGGGCTCGCTATCGCCAATGATTTGTCCGACGCTGACCTGCAGATCGCTGACATGGATTCTGAGCTTACCGTAGCGGAGATGGCTCTATCAGTGGCGGAGGATCAGCTGATCGAAGCGCTTGGTCTTGACGGGATGCCAGTGCTCGCCGATGAGTTGAGCCTTCTGTCCAGGTACCCTTCGCTTGATGCCGGACGCGCGGCCTGCATGGCCGCCGAGCGTTCGCCAGAGGTTGCTTCCGCGCGCCACGAAGTGGAAAAGAAGAGAGCACAGGCGAAAGCCGCCATGACCTCCTGGTTGCCTACCATCGGTCTCATCGCGAGCGCTCAGGTGAGTGGGGCAACGCTCCCATTGACCAGGGGCTCGTGGTCTGTCGGCTTGTCTGTCGATTTTGCCGGGCCACTCGCTTCGGGTGGCAGCGCTGCGACAATCGGCGGCGAGCCGCCATTCGACACGTCGGCTCAGACGCAGCATCGCCTGACGGTAGTGCCGGATCCCACTGCACTGCTCAACGCACCGGCAGCCGCGGTTGATCTCGCTCTCCAGGAGCAGCTTCTGGCCAGGTTGATGGCCAGGGCAAGGCGGACCGCTCGCGCGGCAATCGTATCGCTTGAGCTGGCCGAGCGAAAACGTGACGCGGCCGCGAGGGCGCTCGAGCTCGCGGGTTCCCGGCTGCGCCTGGCCAGGCTCCTGACGTCGATGGGTCAGGCTGTGCATCTGGAAGCGGTGAAGGCCGAGCTGGCCAGGGCTGAGAAGGCGATCGATCTGGTTGATGCCGCAGCGGCAATGGTCGTGGCGGCGAGAGAGCTTGAGAGGCTGCTCGATATGCCTCCAGGCGGTTTGTTGGCGGACGGAGCAATGCTTGGCGATGATACCGGAGGAGCAACGCAATGAAGAAGCAGGTCTATCACTTGTGCATAGTCTTGTCGGCCTTGATGTCATGCAGTTGCGCCAACTCCGGTGGAGCGATTGCCCGTGCGGAGAAGTGCGTTCACGTGATTGTCGCCGCTCCGGTGGAGCGCTTTGCTGAAATCAAGTGCTTTGGCAGTCTCACCTTTGGCAGCAAGATCGATATCGTCTCGCCCCAGGACGCGCGCATAGAAAAAATGCTGTATCGCGAAGGCGACATGGTAAGCGCTGGTTCCTTGGTGGCGATACTCGATAATACCCAGATATCGCTCGCCGTCGGTGTTGCACGGAATGCGCTGGCGCAGGCGGAAGCCGCTGTACGACTCGCCGAGGCTCGGCTCGTCGAAGGTGCCCAGGCGGCCGAAGCCAGGATCATTGGTCTGGACAAGTCAAGGCTGGAAATCGAACAGGCCCGCCGCGAGCTCGCCGAGAACATGCGGAAGCAGGCCGATCAGGAATCTCTATGCAACGCGGGAGGAGTCAACGAAGAGGCCGTGCGCGCTGGCAGGTTTGCCGTCGAAGCCGCGGGGCAACGCATCGGCCTGATGGTAAAGGAACTCGAGATGCAATGTGTCGGCCTACGCGATGAAGACATCATCGTCGCAGGCGTGGTGCCCGCAATCCAGCCGGAGGCGCGCCAACTGCAGCTTGTGCAGCTTGCGGTACGCGGGCTTGCCGCTGAGCGCGATGGCGCCGTGGCGCGGCTCGACGCTGCCCGCAAGGAACTGGCTTCTGCGTCATGGTCTCTTTCCGAGCTGCGCATAGCTTCTCCGATGGATGGTGTTGTCGGCGCGCGCTATGTCGAGCCTGGACAGCGCGTCAAGCGTGAAGAGGCCTTGTGTACCGTAATCGATGCCGGTTCATTGTTCGCGGTGGTTCCAGTTCCTGAGACCGAAGCCGCCTCGATGATTCCGGGCATGAAGGCTACCATCACTGTCGACGCAGTCGATGGCGTATATGAAGGAGTCATCGACATGATATCTCCACTGGCAGATTCGCGCTCCGCCTCATGCACAGCGCGGATAGCGCTCTCAAAACCGGCGCGAGCGCTACGGCCCGGCATGTTCGCCCGTGTCAGCATTCGGAACGGCACGGCGGATCGCGTCATCGTGGTGCCGGCTGGCTCTCTGACAGAGATCGATGGTGATTCAGGCAGGCTATTCGTCGTCGTCAACCAGTGTCTGGCAGAACGCCGAGTCAGACTCGGCGAACCGATTGACGACGGCTGGATAGTGGCACAAGGGATTGAAGGAGGAGATGTCGTCGTCGATGCTCCAGGTGCAGATATGAAGGCGGGCGACCATGTGTCGATTATATCACCCTGAACCTGTGGTGCTCTGGCTCGCGCCTCTACTGTGCCTTGTGGCATCATGCGGACTCATCGATCTTCGGCCGGTCGGAATCAGCGTTTTTCCGGAGAAGGCCAACACGATCCTCCCTGCCCGCGACACGGCGATCACAGTGAGTTTCGACATCGAGCCGGACAGGCTTGATGCCGAGCGTGCATTCACGGTCAGCGACTCCGCGCACACGGTGGTCGGGGATTTCTGCTGGTCGGAGCGGGGCTTCTCATGGAAGCCTGTTGTTCCGTGGAGTCCAGGCCAACGCTACCGGCTTATGGTCAGCGGCACCATACGCATGTCCGATGGGCGCGAGGCGCGCCCGGCAATCGATATTCCCTTTTACGCCATTCGATCGGCAGGCCTCCCCATCACGGTCGGAGTGTGGCCAGAGTCAGGAGCGTCGATCGAAGTTCCCCTGAGTGCACAGCCGTTCCTCCGGCTTGAGTTTTCCTGTGCGATGGATACCTTGAGCGTCGAGAAGTCGCTTGTGATACAGCCAACCTGCGAGTCGGCAACGGTCTGGAATATGGAACGCACCATAGCCACGCTGTTCGCCACGGCAGGATTGGTGCCATGCGCCGGCTATCGATGGACGCTCGGAACAGCAGCTACCGCCGTCGATGGGGCTCCGCTCGGAACAGCCATGTCCGGAACCTTCAGAACTGACGCCGTCAGTTCTGCGCCGGTCATCGAGCGTGTCTATAGCGCATGCAGGTCGGGTGACACCTGGACAGAACTGGCCCCGAGCATCGACGCGCTCGATACCGGGCAATCGATAGCCATGCAGTTCTCCAGGGACATGGATGCGGCGAGTGTGCGCTCAAGCATCCAACTGGAGCCGAGCCAATCTGGCATCGTGGACATTATTTCTCCACGCCTTGCCATACTGACGCCAGAGCATGGCTGGCCACCTGAATTGGCCATGGCCCTTGTCGTGTCAGCCGATGTGATGGATCTAACAGGCCTGCGCATGGGGCATGAATACCGCGTCAGTTTCATGCCAGCAACTCCGTACTTGGGGATTGTTGGAGTGGAAACTGCTAACGGTGAACGGGCGACCGAGTTTTCGGACTCCGAGATTCTGGTCACCTCGCCAGGCTCTCAGCCTGATGGGATCGTGTCGCTGGCCCTGTGTTTTTCGGCTCCATTCGACGCCGTGGCCATGGTACTCGCATCACAGTGCATACACCTGACAACGCTGTTTCCATCCAATATTCCTTCGCCTTCGATGCGATCAATATATTGGCCATCGAATGCCACCGCGGTCTTCACCTGGGAAGGTCTGCGGCCCAGTGATGAGGTATCCACTATTTATTATCGCCTTCTCGTCGAAGGCGGAGCGACTGGCGTCGAAAGCGAAGACAATCTGCATCTGCGGGACGACGCGGTCCTGCTTCTGGAGATGAGCCGATGACGCATCAACATGATTCACGACGCGGACTTTGCATCGTGTTGCTGTGCGTGCTGCTTATAGATTCTTGTGACCTGTTGCGTCTGACGCCGCTGACTGTCGCGGACTGGAGGCCGGGTGATGGCTTTCATGAGGCCGCGGACGCACGCGTCAGCATTACGTTCTCTTCCGAACCCGATAGAGCCAGCGCCGAAGACTCATTCTCCCTGGCCTGCGATGGCGATTCGGTTTCGGGCCGATTCGAATGGGATGGAACTGTAATGGACTTTGTTCCGCATTGTCCGTTGATATCGAACGCGAAGTATAGCATTGCTGTCGGCGTGGAGGCCAGGACGCCTCGCGGTTTCTCTATGGAGCGCGCATTCGAGGCTCGATTCACCACGCGTCCGGAGTTCAGCCGGCCGTGGGTGCTATATACGAGCCCGGTGAACTCCGGCTGTCTCGACATGCCGGATGGGTGCGTCGAGGTTCACTTCTCCGAAGCCCTTGACGCGGCAACCTACAGGGATAGCCTGAGCCTGGTTCCGTCAATAATGGGAGACTGGAGCCTCGATGGGGCAGGTTCGACGGCGATCTTCAGGCCGCGCGAATCCTGGCGGCATGGCCTGGCGTACAGACTCGATATCTCGCCAGAACTAATGGACACATGCGGAAACAGCATGGGACAGGGCTATGCTACCGGATTCCTGGCTGGATTGGACAGCGAGCCGCCGGTCATCATTTCCGCAGCCGCCGTGAATCGCGATGGACTTGAGGTGATGGCCTTGGAGCTTGATGACCCAGACGATTCAATGGTGACTGTCAACCATAACGTGGAGACAGCCTGGCTCTTGTGTCTGCATTTCAGCGAACCTGTGAAGCTGCGTACTCTGGCATCTCTTCTGGTTTGTGAAGGTGGACCAGCGCTGATACTGGAGTCCACGGCGGAGGCGTCCGATCAGGCTGTGTTCCATTTTGAGCGGCGGCCGCCATACGGCTCCTGCATAGCAGTGCTCATGCGACCTGGAGTCGAAGATGTTGGTGGCAATGCGACGGTTGAGGAATTCCTCTTGCGCATCACCATGGACGGGTCCGGATCGGAGTCGCCTCGCTTCATTGGCATCCGCATGCCTCTGGCTCCAGGCACAGCGGCAATTGAGGATAGACAGCTGGTGCAATTCAGCCTGGATAAGCCCTTCGAGACCTTAGCCATGACAGGTGAACCGGAGGGCTATCCAATCGGCGTGCCGACTATGGTCACGCTTGAATTGTATGTTGACATAGCCATGGGAGCCGCGCTCGACCGCTTCGCGATCATGCAGGCATTCGGAATCACGGCCACAAACGGAGCACTCGAATTCCAGCCGCTTCTCGTCGAACAAGGGGGCTTTGAATCGGTGCCAGCCTACGCGCCATGGTCCTCCTGTGCCGTCGCCAGGGTAAGCGGCAGATTCACGAATCATGCCAATTCCGGTGTTGTTACCATCTCGCTGGCCTCTGGATTCGGCGACTCGCTCGGCAACACGGCGGCGATGCCCCAGTGCTTGCCGCTCCTCAAGTAGCTTGGCGTGCGGAGCCTTGTTGCGGTCTGCGTACGGCGGCCGGTTGCCGTCATCATGACTGTCGTAGCCATCATGCTGGCAGGAGGCAAGGCGGCTGTGTCGATGCCAATGTCCAGTCTGCCCGATATCCAGGTTCCCCGGGTCGTTATCGAAGCCACAATGGCTGGATTACCGGCGGAGGAGATGCGATCGTTGATGGCTATTCCGCTCGAGGACGGACTAGCTTCGGCCAAGGGACTGACACGGCTATGCAGTGTGTCCAGGGATGGCTGTACGGTTCTGACGCTTGATTTTCAGTGGGGGCATGATTCGGCGAGCGCTGTTGGCCGGGTACGAGAAATAATAGACGCGATATATCCGACCTTGCCCGATGGAGCGGATCGGCCGACAGTAGCGCCAGTCGACTCGGGGCTTGAACCACTGGTCATCTCGATTGCGGCCGCCGGTGGTGATCTGGTGGCCGCGCGGCATTTTGCCGATCACGAACTGCGCTCGCGGATGCGGCGCATCGAAGGTGTCGGTTCCGTCACGGTGATCGGCGGCTTGCAGCGCGAGGTGGCCGTGTCGGTCGACATGCGCAAGGCGGCGATGCGGGGGCTGAGCGTCGACGATGTCGCTCGTCTGCTATCACGGGAGGTCGCCGATATTCCCGCTGGCTCTCTGCGAGACCAGGGCCTGGAATTGGTGGTGGTCGCCCACGGGCGGCCGGGCAGCGGCCTGGAATTGGCCAATGTGGTGGCTGCTGGGCCAGCCGGGCCGGTGCGTCTGTCCGATATAGCGGCCGTCGGGGAACGGCACGCGCCGCGAGACAGCATATTCGTGGCCAATGGAGCCGAACTTGTGGCGCTTGAGGTCTACCCGAGTCCTGGCTCCGATCCGGTATCGGGAGCGAGTCGTGTCAAGGCAGCCATCGCGGATCTGTCAATGCGTTTCCATGGCGATTTCGACATTCGAATCGTGCGCGATGCGTCTGCGCCAGTCGCAACGGCCATACGCAGTCTGGCTCTGGCGGGTGTGGTTGGATCTATCGCCGTTGCTCTGGTTCTGTTTGTTTTTCTTGACGATTTCCTGGCTGGAATGCTGGTCGCGTTGACAATCCCGGTTTCCACCATGGCCGCGCTTGGCGTCGTGTCATTGTTCGGCCGATCGCTCAATACAATGAGTCTCGGTGGCATCAGCCTTGCCATCGGCATGATATCGGACAACGCGGTCGTCGTCCTGGATGCTCTGTCTACCAAGTTCCGCGGGAGGCTGGAGAGGCCTGATGCCGACGGCATTGCGGATGCCGTCGGCACGACTGGTATTGGCACTTTGGGCAGTACCGTTACGACTGCCGTCGTCTTCATGCCGGTGCTGTTCCTGCCCGGAGCAATCGGCGGTCTCTTCGGAGATATGGCGCTTTCCTTGCTCGCCGCCACAACCGGAGGGTGGCTGTGCGCAAATTTCCTGGTTCCATCTCTGTATCGCTTTATCTGGCAATCAAGGTGCGTCTCGCGTATCCGGAAGCTGGAACGCGCATACCGGAGATTGCTGGGCATGGCGCTGCGGCGTCCGATCGTCACGCTTGGCATCGCGCTGTGCCTCGCGAGCATCGGCACCATCATCGTTGCGACACGAGCCATAAGCTTTCTTCCGGCTGATTCCGCAAGCAGGCTCAACCTAACCGTCGATTTTCCGCCGGGCACTGACCCTGACGGAATGGCCGCACTAGCGCCGCTCCTCAGCTCGGCGCTATCCAGCATTTCTGGCGTACAGGCATGCTACGGCGGTGCCGGAGCAGAAGCCAGCGATACCAGGCGTCATGCCGACCCGGCATATACGCGTGAATCGTTGGTGCTCGCCTGCGAGTTGCGCAGCCATCTCGACAGTGGGCGGCTGCAATCCGCATTGCTGGCCAAGGCTGATCTCATGGTGCCGGTCAATTCCACTGTGCGTATAGCCTCTCCTCCTGATCAAGCAGCGCGTCTCCTGGGTCTGGATGGACACGCGTCCATAGCCGTTCGGGGCGCTACTCATGCCGAGGCGAATGCCGCTGCCGATTCAGTGATGGCCAGGTTGCGGGCGGAGTCGGGCAGTTGGCTACTCGATGCCCGCAAGACGCCTTCGGGCCAGAGGACGCGCATCATCGTTAGACCCGACATGCAGGCTCTGGCGCTGCTTGGATTATCGGCGGCGACCATCTCCGCCTCATTGCGAACGGCTACCGCGGGGGTCAAAGTCTCGACAATGGAATTGGCGGGACGTGAGGCGCCAGTCGTGGTGTTCGCTTCGGGGGCGGGCTATGCTGACCGGGCCGGGAGCCTCGAAGAAGCGGCCAGGGTGCCTGTCTTCGCGAATGAATCGACGATACCGATTTCAGCAATCGCGCGATTCGATATGCAGGGCAGTGACGCGTCACTAGCCAGGCTCGACCGGGCTGATGTCGTATATATCGAGCCGACCGCGGCCCCCGGAGCGCAATCCCGTCTCGATGATGCTGTGGATCGCGTTATGCGGTCTGGTTCCGGGTTGGCGCGAGCAGATGAGTCAGCCTTTTCTCGATATGCAGGCGCGATGATTGGCTCGGTGTTTCTGGTGGTCGTCCTGCTATACCTCACCCTCGGAGCACAATTCGAGTCTTTCAGGTTGCCACCGCTGATCATGGCGACCATACCGTTGGCCATGGCCGGCGTCGGTCCCGCGCTTGCGCTGACCGGGCTTGGGCTGGATTCAGGGTCAGTGCTCGGCCTGGTCGTGCTGTTCGGCGTTGTCGTGAACAATGCCATCCTGCTATACGAGACGACCAGTGCCCGACGACTGGCTGGCATGAAAGCCGCCCAGGCCGCATACGCTGGAGCCTCGGAGCGGGTGCGGCCGATCCTTGCCACAACTGTGACGACGATGGTTGCCCTGTTGCCGGTCTGCATCATGTCGCACGGCGCTACGGGGCGAACCATGTCTATTGCGATGTTCGGCGGGGTTACGGCATCAGCCGCCTTGACGCTTTTCGTGCTGCCCGTTGTCTTCGCTCACGGTAAGCGCCTATGAGGGCTACTGGATGGTATGGGAGGCCAGTCGCGGCGATGTGCGCGGCCGCTTCCGCTCTGGCGCTCTCAATCATGGTGCTATCTGGCGCCGAGTCCGGACCGTGCGAGGCGGCATCAAGGTCGGTCTATGCCGTCACGATCAGGCACCATGGCGTCGACGCACGGGAGATGGAGCGCTCGGTGGCCATACCGCTTGAAGACGCCTTGGCAACGGCCGCCGGAGCGTCCGAGACATCGAGCATGAGTGAATATGGCATGGCTCGCGTACTCGTCCATTTCTCGGACCAGACTGGCAGTGATTCTGCCTATGAATCGGTCCGCGACGTGGCACAGCGCGTCTATGAACGCTTGCCGGGCTCGGCCCAGCGGCCGGAAATCGCCACATCGAGCGAAGGCAGCGGTCCCGTGTGGGTGGCGGCCGTGTACTCCAGCATTGAGCCCATTTCGTCCATTGGTCACCTGCTTGAACGCACTGTCAGGCCGGCTCTAGAGAAGCTTCCTGGAGCGGGCGAGGTAGTAATCGCGGGTGCTGGCTTGCCAGAGATCGTAGTCGATGTCGATGATGCCTCTTCGTCCATGATGGGGCTTGGAACAGCAGCCATAGCCGGATCGGTCGCTGCGGACGACAGATTCGAACCCGCGGGAGCGCTGATGTCAGGAAATATCGAGCTGTCGCTCGCCGTCGATTCCAGGTATGAGACCGTGACTTCACTCCGGCATGCGAGCATCGTTGCCGAAGATGGCATCGTCATCAAGATTGACGATTTGGCCAGGGTAGTCGAGCGCGATAGGCCAGCTGATACGGTGTCGCGGGTCAATGGCCGGAAAGCCGTCACAGTCGCTGTCAACCCCGGCGGGCAGGCCAATCTTCCCGCGCTTTCCCGCGGTATCGCCGAGGCAACCGCGGAGCTTGGCAGGTACTACCACCTCGAATTCCAGGTGCTGTACGACGCGGGTGCGGACGCATCAGCCTCATTCAATTCCATGCTTGCGGCGATGCTGCAGGGATCGCTCGGGGTCGCACTTGCCACAGCCCTGTTGCTCGGCAAGGCACGGCGTAGCTCCATCGATTCTTATCATCTCCCTACCCGGGTATGCGCCGTGCTGGCAGTGCCGATGATTCTGGTCTTGTCCGCGGCTACGCTGGCAGCGTGCGGATTGTCGCTCGACCGCCACATCATTGCCGGCCTCGCCGCCGGGCTCGGAGCCTCGGTGGACGCGGCGATCATAGTAGCTGAACGGCTCGGTTCCTCTGTATGCGTGGATGATGGCCATATGGGTATGCGAAGGCTCGTGCCATCATTGCTTGCCGGCACGGCCACAACCGTGATCGTACTGGTGCCCCTGGCTCAGCTCGATTTCATCGCGGAAGGGGCAGCGAGGATTGCCGCTGCGATAGCAGTTGTCAATGGCATATCATTGGTGGTCGCATTGAGCCTCTTGCCGCCGCTGATGCTGGCCAGATGTCGCGCACCTGTTGCCGCATCGCCCAATGCCAGCAATTCTCCAGGCAGCGGTCACGGCCGACATGGCCTGATGCATGCGTTAAGGGCAATCCGTCGGATGATAGCCATCGACGCGCGTCTTTGCTCAAGGAAGCCCGGCATCCCGGCAACCATCGCATTGCTGCTTGGCCTGTCAGGCATCATCGCGATGCTGTGCTCACCACTCAGAACGACCACCACCGAAGATGGCACGACGCTTGAAGCGCATATCGAGTTCGAGTCCGGCACCGCGACAGACCAGGTAGATCAGGGGCTGGCTGTCTGGTCCACGGAACTGAGCTGCATGACCGGCGTGCGTAGCGTTTACACGACGGCGCGGCGCGGCTTTGGCACGGCTATGGTCACCTACGATCCGGTCATGGTCGATAGAACCCACCTGTGCAGCGCGATGCGCCAAGGAGCGCCAGCTGGAGCTTTTGTCTGGATACCTGAACCGGATGCGCATGAGCGCTCATTCGAGCTGGTCGTGTCGGGCGATGATGACGCCAAATGCAGAGCGCTTGCCACGGCCGCGGCCTCGAGTCTATCCGGACTCCCGTTCGTCATCGAGTCAATCATGCAGTTCAAGGATGGACCTCCCGGCATTGCAGTCAGGCCCGACAGGGAACGCATGGCCATGGCTGGCGTCAGCTTTGCCGAGGTCGCGGATTGTCTGCGATGGGATATCCAGGGGCCGGTCGCGTACAAGCGGCTCGATGGCAGCGGACAGACCGATGTGCGGTTTCTTTCCAGTGCGGCGGCATCGGTACAGGGTCTGGGCACGATCCCGGTACGGACCTCCACATTGACGCTGTCTGCCGGTTCATTGACATTGGTGTCGCGTGAGCGCGACACAGCGCGGATCTACAGATCCGATCACAGGAGAATCGCATCCATTTCATTGAGGACGTGTGCCATCGACCCCCGTTCCGCAAGGGATGCTGTCTACGCCCGGTTGGCACCGCTGCCTCGCCCCGTGGGATATGCCTTTGAGTTCGACAGGAAGGCGATCGAATCGGCAGACCGGCTTTCTGGCAGTCTCGGTTCGTTCCTGTTCGCGGCACTGCTCGCGTATATGGTGACGGCCGCCGTTTCAGAGTCGCTCACAGTTCCGCTCGCGGTGATGCTATCCTTGCCTCCATCGCTCGCCATACCGGCTCTGATCCTGACCGTCGCTGGCGTTCCGGTCGATGCCTCGACTGCATGCGCATTTGTAGCCGTATCCGGCATAGTCGTTAACGCATCTGTTCTGACGGTCGAAGAAGCGCGGACACGAGGCATCGCCACCAGTGCCGCGGTCGATTCGGGCGATCTATACCACATCATTCGATCAAGATTTGCCACCCTTGCGGCAACCTCCGGCACAACAGTGGCTGGCGTCATGCCATTCCTGTTGCTTGGCTCCACTGACGCCGGCATGGCTCGCTCGCTCGCATTCGTCACCGCTCTGGGCACGACGACTTCGTTCGTTGCCGCGATCACTCTGGTGCCGTCGCTAGCCGCGCTCGCGCCCGGCTGGTTCGGGGTATCCAGGCTTTCAAGCATTCGTGTACAGAAAGGAGTTGGAACATGAACAATCGCCGTCTGGCAGTAGCCATTACAGGCATAATGGCCTTCACATACACCATGGTTTTCGCCGACGAACCGCTCGTAGCCGGATTCGACAGGCCCGCATACGAGTCGTCGCTGGTCAGAGCGGAACGAGCGGCGACACCAGGCTCGTGGCTTGCCGAAGCGAGGTCGGGTATCGGCTCGGCCATGGCCCGATGGGAGCACGATGCCGCGTGTCTGTATGATGACCCGGAGGCAATGGCTGAGGCTAGAAGCCGGCTGAGTCTCTGGAGCGATCGCGATATCGCCACTCGATTCGCGTCGTGGTTGCAGGACCGGTTCTTCGGCCGTGAGGCCGCTCGCGTCAGGGGCTTGGTCGAGACCGCCGCGGCTACCGCGAACGGGTTGCTGCTCTATGCCGTCGACGAAGATGGTGCTGTATTGCTGGACGGTGCCGGTGACCCGGTGTATGCGCGATCAGACGGCATAGCCGCCGACACGGCCGCATGGCGCTCCGAGACAACACGAGGACTGAGTTCGGCATTGTCGGAGTATGATGCCCGGCTTGAATCATTGCGGCCCGAATTGCTCGCGTCCATCGAGCCAGGCGAGCTCAGCCAGTATGAATCAATCATGGCAGAGTCATTAAGCGTTGCGCGTGGCAGGGCGGCTATCGAATTGAACGCGTTGGCCGATCGTGAGGAGAGGCTATTCGTGGCCAGGCGGACCACCGATGTGTGGAGCCTCAGGCGCAAGGCCGAAGGCGAGGCTGCAAGCGATATAGCAGCCGAATTGTCCAAGGCGGCGACCATTGCATGCGAATCCGGCACAGCCGCGCTTAATGCCAGAATCGAGGCTGCTGGCGCCAATGTCGATGGCCTGGAGCTGGCAGGGTCAGCATGGCTAGCCGCGTTCAAGGAGCAATTCGACAGAGGTCTATCGGCATGGGAGAGTGCCGAAGAACGTTTCATTGTGCGGCGGCTCGAATGGGAGCGTGACGCCTCGCAGGCCTACGACGAGGGCAACCAGACCTGGGTCGACGCGTTTGCCCGGCTGGAGGCAGAACGTCGCTCTTGGGAGGACAAGGCGAGCACCCTGTTCAGGGATGGAGAGGCGGCCTTCTCAGGCGCAAGCGCGGCGCTGGAGTCTTCGATACATTCCGCAAAGATGGAGTACGAGAACCAGGCGGCGGAGCGGATCGCGATGAGCTCGGACAGGGCCAGTGCATGGGCCGACGTCTATATGCAATGCGGCCAATCGATGAGTGGTGAATACGCCAACGCGTCATACTGGTTGTCAGAGCTTGGCCCCGAGGCTCCTGGATTCGGGGATGCGGCATTGCCTGGGTGGCTCGCCGGCGAGCTTGACAAAACGGACATAGATGCCGTGCGGCGCACCGCGCTGGAATCTGCCGCCGCGTCAATAGATCGCTATGATTACTACCGACGCCAGGCCGCCGAAGCGCAGTCCATGTTGCTAACGGATCTTGATGTCGCGCTTGGGACCGGGAATCTCGATGATATTCTATCGCCGGATGTTGGCCGCGATGTCTTTCACCTGGATGAATACCAGATCGAATTGGTACGGGCCAGCGCCGTTGCCGGATATTGGCGGAGGCGGGCGGACATAGCCCGCGCGGTGCTGGCATACGCCAACGATACGAGCTCGGACCGCGCGACAGAAGCGGAGCTTCTGACCAGCCTTGGCACGGCTTCTGCGGCTTGTGACGAGGCGCTATCCACATACGATTCCGCCCTGTCGGAGTTGTCAGCTGCAGGCGATTCAATAGGCGTCGCCCGCTGCGGCAGCGATTCCGCGCGGACCGCTCTGGGTCAAGCCGGAGCTCGACTCGAAGAAGTCAATAGCGCCTACGCAACATTGATGTCGGTACTGCTGACCGACGATGGTGGCTTCCTGCATGCCGACCTTGTCGCCCGGTATCGGGAACTTGTGGCACTGGATGATACTCGTGGCGACTCGAAGGCGCCGAGCGAGGCGGAATTGTTCGCAAGCTACCTGGCAGCGGCCGGTCGGCTCGGCCAGGCTGACGCTGTCGAGTATTCGGGTGAGGCGCTGCGGCTCGTGGTGAGTGGCTCGGCCGTGGAGCCGTCGTTGGCTGAGTTGAAGCATGCGGCTATGTCGATCAATGTTCCTTGTGACGGCGCCGACCTTGAAACGGATCCATCGGCATATGGACTCACAGCAATCGAACCGGCATTCGCCCAGTTGCTGGCACTGCACAATGACTTGATGGATAGGCTTTCATCGGTGTCGGAGGCCGATGCGGCGGTGCAGATTCAATTGCAGTATGCCGCGCTGGCTGCCAGTATCGTTGCCGCCGCGCGCGATCGGGCTAACTCGGCACTCGAGGGACGGCTCGACGCTGTCTCGTTGCTGGGCGCCCCGACGCTTGCTTCATGGTACGAGGATAGGGCAGGGCATGCCTCCTCAGGCAACGTGATTGCGACGCTGACGGCCGATGTTGGCGTTGCCTGGCGCGGCCTTATCGTGGCCCGCGCTCGGCTTGAGTTGGCCGCCTTGGATATGGTTGCGACTGGTATCGGCGCGGCATCACTCGATCAAACGACCGCCAGGTTGGCCTCGTGGTGGGAAGGTGACGAGCTTGCGGAGGCCAATGCCAGGGCAATACTGTGCTCCATCCTTGCGTGTGATGATTCGGCCTTGTCTGACGATTCCTTCGCCGCAAGTCTGGATTCGCTGGGCACCCGGAATATACGGGTTGCGGATTTTGCACGAGGTCATGGTTTCTTTGCCGATGGCGACATCGACAGGGCCAGTCTCCTGTGTGGGTCAGAGACATTGGCGCTGAATAGAGCCGTTGGTCGACAGGCTGCATGTTCGCGATACGCCGGTTCGGCTATGGCCGCGGAGTCAGCGCGCTATGCAAGCTCGCTCGACTCGCTCGACGCCGGCCTCAATGCCATCGGGTTGACACGCGCAGGCGATGGCAGCCTTCCTGGAGTCGACACCATAGGCGTCGCTATGTTCGCGGCCGGAGACGGTTTGATCGAGCGTATTGCCGCGCTGACACTATCGATCGATACCTCTATGGCGACCGCACCGGCATGGATGCGTGATGCGCTGTCGGCGTGGAGTCGGTCCGTAATATCATATCTGGCGTCATGCGCGCTCTGTCATGGTCAAGGCGAGCCTGTCTCATCGGCCGAGATCTGGTCGCGCCTCGCGGACAACAGGCAGGCTTCTGCAGAACTTCAGGACCTCCTTCAGACTCCATGCGACGATGACGAGGCGACCGTGCGCCGCTTGTCACTTCTGGTTGATGACAGGTGCAAGGCGCTCCTTGCCGAAGCGGCCTCTCTGCACGCCAAGCTCGAGTATGCGCTGGCCTATGAGCGGCTTCGGGATGAAGCTATCGCATCGTCGGCCTCTGGCGCGCTGCACTGGCGACAGCATCTGGCTTCGGCCACGATCACCCAGGCCGTTGCCGCGCCATCGTCGGCGTGTGCATCCTGGATCGAAGGCTCGCTGTCCGATTGTCTGGAATTGGCCGGAGCCGCTGCCGGCGCTCTTGAGTCCGCTCTGTCGCAATGGCAGGCCACGCTGAACCGTGATCAATATGATTCTGGATGTCACTATGTAGTTACACAAAAATATATCAGCAATCCGGAAGCTTCATTCGACTTGGATGATATCTGGCGGGCGGATCCTGAACTTGCAGCTGAAAGAGACACTGCATATGCGGCGTATTCCTGCTTGCTGACAACCAGGTCCCAGACAAGGAATGCCTTCGCGGCCACTGCCAGCGTATACGAGCTGGCCATGGACAAGGACGCGCTACAGGATCGCGTCACGCTTCTGGCGGAGGACATCGCTAAGGCCCGGGATTCGTATGATAAAGCTATGGCCGACTATGCCAGCCATGGCGGCGTGCTGGCAGCGGCTGGCGCTGCGTACGACGCCGTGTATGCACGCGTTGCATCATTGGATCGCGCGCAGGAAGTCGCTAAAACCGAGTATGAGAAACTTGACGCTATACGACGATGGGCTTGCACGTCGTACCTTGCCGCAAGCGAGCCGTCGGATATGCAGACCACTGATTACCGAGGGCCATCCGCCGAAGCTTTGTATGCGGAGGAGAGTCTGGCCCGAGCCGAAGTCGCGCTTGCCGCTCTGCAGCGGCTTTATGACCCCGATGAAAGCGGCATGGCATACAGCGATCCAGCGTTTGCCGAGCTGTACGAGCAGTACCGTGGCAGCTACTCCATGATGATGTTGACAGCGAAGGCCCGGGATATTCTTGGCGCGTCCATCCAGGATGAACTGGCGGTTAATGCCTGTGCGTATGAGTCGTATGTCAGATCCATCGGAGCCTTGCAGCTGGGTCGTCCATCCGAATCATGGTATCCATACCTGCGATTGGATGACACGGGAATGCTGCGGTTTGCACATGGGGACGATTTTTCCATGATCGATGTGGCGACATCAGCTTCTATCGATGAGTATTTTTCCAGCTCCTACAATAGCAATATCGAGGCACTTGCCGGCTGGATGAGCAACGCCGGTTTTGATGAGAGTCGCGCTAGATCCTGGGGGCTGGCGCGCGACTATGTGCTGGCATCGATGGCGTCGAAAAGTGCCGAGTTTGCTGCCGTGGCATCGACTCCATCCAGTGCCATCGATGAGACTTTGCTTGGCGGTCATCGCTTCACCCTGTTGGGGCAACCTATATCGGATATTCTTGCCGACTACCGCTCTGGCGAACTCGGTCGTGAACGCCGCGCCGCTTATGAAGAGATGGGTAACGACGAGCGTCGCTGGTTCGAAACATACCTGGCGCTTCAGGTCGTAGGCGCGATGAAGAAGCCCGTCGGCACGGACGGGAGTGGAGCCGAAACATTCGACGCATTTTCGTATTGGTCAAGCCGCGCCGAATATCAGAAGCTCGAGTCTGTTGCCACATCGGAGCTGCATGTGTGTGATGTGGGGACCAAAGCCAGTGCCGCATCATACGCGGGCTTCATCGCGGCCGCCGCTGTCGCGGGAGGCTTCTTTGTCACAGCCTGGCTGGTGCCGGGATTTCTGGCAGCCGCAGGCGTCGCCTACGCCGCCATCATAGGCTTCTCGTTGACCGCTTCGGATATCAACGCTACCCGATCGGTGTATGCGACGGAGATGAATGATCTGCAGCGGCAGACCTCGTTGAATGTGGCTCTGATGACAGCCGGGATGGAGGAACTCGTCGCCGCGCGCTCTGCCTATCAGGAATCATGCGATCGACTGGCGGGGTTGTCTGCCGCCGTCGATCTGGCAAGACCGGTCGATGCGGCTGCGCTTGCCGATTCGCTGACTCGGACTGGCCGACTGAGCGGTGCGGAAGTCTCGGTGCTGACGGATATCTATACCGAATATCGTGTCGCTACCGGCGCTGAACATCTGCGGGCGGATGAAGCGCTTGTCGCCCTGTCGGCATGGACCCAGGTAGCCAGGAATGAGTCCAGGCGAGCTGTTGATGATGCCTACACGTGCGATGCCTCTCTTCAGTCTGGAGCCCAGGAGGCATATCGATCAGCATACGTCGGTTATGTCTCCGGGCAGGCCTCGCTGCAGGATCTGACCACGAGTGCCATCGCTGCCTTCGGCACTGGTGCGCCATCTGCCAAACAGTATGATGCGCTGATGGCTGCGGTCTGTGTTGATAGTGGCCTGACTGGCGACATGAGCGCCGGACCAGCACCTATCGGTGAGCGAGCTGAAGCGGCAGTATCACTCGCTGGCCTGATCGCGCGGGCGACCGCTGACAAATACGCAGCCGAGCTTGCGGCGCGCGAGGCGGAGTGGGATGTACGGCGTTCGGAATTATCAGAGAAGCTTGCCTCATGGAGAGAGGCAGCTGGACTTATCCTGGCGCGCGGTCGCGCTGATTTTTCGCGAGGTGCCGACGCCATGCGTGAATGCTACGACTCATGGGCAAGCGGTTTTTCAGATACGTATGCCAATCGCCAGGCTGCATGGAACGTGACTTACTATGAGCTGCAAGCGGAAAAACTATCGTGGGTGGCAACCGCGACAGACACGGCCAATCGTGCATCGTCTGACGCAATGTTTGCGATGGTGGGCTCCGACGCAGAAGCCTCGGCTCGTCGATTCGATGCATGCACCGTCCTCGAGCTGACGACTGATACCAGCGCCGACAATGCTCTTGAACGGGCCATTGAGATGGCCGGAATCAGCAGCATGGCCGACGCCCTGGCCAGTCAGTCCGGTATAGTGCGGACGATGTCGCCAGTAGCCATGGGCGGCCTGATGGCGCAGAAAGCCTGTACCGGCGGACTTGTCCAGGTGGCGGCGCGGGCTTTTATCGACAAGGCCTCCGCAGAACTTGCAGGCGCGCAATCGCGCATCATGGCGACGCGGGCTCGGCTGTCGGCTGAAAGCGCCCTCGCCGCGCTTTCCGGAAATGTCCGCCGCGCCAACGATGATTTCGCCGAGGCTATGAATGAGCGTTTTGTGGCGCGCGGTAAGTGGCAGAGGCAGGAAGGTTCGTATGTCAAGGATGTGGTCGTCCATTCTACATTGTTCCAGAATTATATAACCGAGAAGGCCACTGTCGCCGTATATGATCGCTTTGTACAGCGCGACGGCCCACTTGAGACAGACATGTCAGATCGTGCCGTCGCCGCTCTCGATGCATTCGGTATCCGGGCGCTGATAGACGAGGCACAGCGGGAGATAGCCCGGCGGCATGAGGAGATTTTTGGTACCGATTTGCGGACATCCGGAGTGGCTCCGACCACTGGTACCTTCGGGTCCTGGGTTGGCAGCGATCCGCGGCTGGCTGAAGGCGCGGATCCCGATGGTGACTGCGAGACGATGTTCGCCGATCAAGGCTCCGGTGAATTGGGACGATTGATGCGCAACTATATTAAATGGAGCCTGAAGGAAGGCAAAGGCTGGATGGAGGCGAACAAGCCTTCGTATGAGAAGAGCCTCTGGGATGACCGTGGCGATTGGTTCAAGGCTCCATCGATCCGTGGTATAGCCGATGTAGGTCTGACTGTCGCTGCGACTGTCCTGTCCGGAGGAACTGCCATGCCCGCAGTGCTCGGAGCGGCTGCCATCAATCTTGCGGATGATGCCGTGTTCAATACCATCGATGTGGCTGGGGGCTACAGGAGCATGCAGGACGCGGGTATTTCGTTCCTCAGGAAGACGGCCATGGCGAGTGTTTCAATGCTCGGTGGGGGAGTGTTCAATGGCTTCGGGCAATCCTCGGCCGGCTTCTTTGGCTCGGGCTTGTCCGCCGCTCTTGATGGCGCGAGCGGGTTGGCCGAGGTCGCAGGCCATACGACATTGCTCGGCCTTCGGAGTGTGTCGACAGGTCTTGCCAATGCCGCCATCTGCGCGGTCTCATGGGATGGATCCGGCCTGAGCTGGTCAGGAACAGCATTCGCGTCCGGAATCGAAGATAGCCTCGTGTCAGCTGCTGTGGGCATGACCGGCACGATGACACGCGGGATTCTGAATCAAGGACTGGAAGGATTCACAGGTGCGGTCTATGATAATGGTTTAGCTCTGTCCGGTCTGGGCGGAGGCCTGGCCGCGCAAGGCGTGCAATATGCCCTGACGGGCTCAGCGGCGTTCAACGTGGCCAATTTCAATATGTTTGGTATCGCGGGGGCAGATGGAGCGCCGATCTCCATGGGTCTGCTTGCGATGCGCCTTGGCCGTGGAGGCTTGAACCTGGGGCTCGGATCGGATGGCTCGGACATCAGCCTTGGGACAGTGAGCCAGGCCGCGATGGGGCTGGAGTCATGGGCAGTCAATGCGCGACTGGCTATATCTGGTCAGGAGGAATCGACGAAGTACGCGAGCGCACTGCGGACGCTATACTCGGCCGGCGATGCTTCCGGCGCCGAACGTAATCTCTATGATCGTATCCTTGCCGGGGACGCCAGAATTTGCGAGGATTACACAGGCGACTATGGAGCTCAGACTACCTTCGACGAGACGACCGGAATATCGACCATCAGCCTCGGTCGCGGTTCGCTGACCGATACCTCCCGGTTTGGCATGGGCATACTGCTGGCGCATGAGTCATATCGCGATGGCATCAACAACGGATATGTCGGTCAGAACGAAGAGACCGCCAGAGCCGTATTCGGTCACATTGGAGTTGCGGCGTCTCTTGGAGCCTCCTATGGCAGCGGCGCTCTGAGCACAACACAGCGTCAGGAAGTCGGAGCCATGCGGGCCGCCTATGATGGCGAAGGCGAAGCTCTCGCGTCGGCGTTCGGCGTATATGACGCGAGCGGCGATTTCTGGAGGCTCCAGCAGGATGGGAGCATTGCATATGATGGGTTCGCGACGTTACGCGACGAGGATGGCAACATCATACGGAGCGCCGCGAGCATGGGGGTCAAGGAGAGTCAGATAGAGGGCAGCCTCCTCGAGATCCTCGGAATTGATCAATCAAGCGTCGCCAACATCGAAGCAGTCAGGCAGTTGATGGTCAACGCGGGCATGCAGCATTCATTTGCCTATGATTCTGACCAATGGCTGTGGGCAAGGACGCAGTCGGTCGCCATCGGCGCCAGCGGCTCATTCCCCATGACCCAAGCGATTGATCTGACCGTCGCCAACCAAGGCAAGAGTATCTCGATCGAGTCCATTGGCGCGTTTTATGATTCAATAGGCGCGAGCAAGAAAATGGTGCAAGGATTCATAGGCAAAACCTACGGTTCGGCCATAGGACTGCTCGAGTACGCCGGCGATGGACTCAAGACCCAGGCCGAGCATCTGCTGTCTCGAGTCTACACGCGCAATGAAGTCAAGATGATACAGGAGAACAAGACCTGGTATGACGATTCGATCAGGACTGGTATATCCGTCGATACCATGATCACTGGCGACGCGTCGCGCACGACCGAGTTCGGCGTCGATACCGGCAATCTCTCACTCGCGACATCGAGTGTGCCAGGCGCTGCCTACTTCCAGGAATGGCACACCGGCATCGATTACGGCAGCGGTGGTAGCTCGGTGCAGACACCGGGAGGGTATTGGCAATTCGATCGACAACGAGACCATCGAGCATATTTCTCACTCTTCGGCGGAGATATCAAAATGCGCCTAATGCACCTGAATCCCAATGACATTATGATTCTGAATCCTGGTGGCATAATTGGAGATGCAAGTGGCACTCAGAAGCTATTTAATTATCCGACACAGTCATATGGTACTGGAACAGCTGCACATGTCCATGTCGACTTCACGCGGCGCTTGCCCTATGCGGGTGCTTATCAACGTCAGTTTGTAGATCCGGAGACTCTCAGCGCGGGCAACCGGCTTGATTATTCATTTTCCTATCTCGATACATCGTGCAATCCATTGGCAGGATATCCACAGTATTTCGACCGGTATTAGCACAAGGAGTGACCATGAGAATCAGAATAGCCATCGCGTTGATAACTGTATGTCTATTAGCTTGCCATAAGCCGATAAATGATCAGATTGTTGTTCCCGTAAATGAGCCTGTAGCAAGCGATAATCTAACGAATCCAAGCTTACGCAATGTTGTTGAGGCTCTCTCTTTGAATGTGCTCGTAGGAAAGTGGTTTCTACTTGATTCTGAAGGGGAACAAGCTGCGAGCGAAGATTACTTAATTATTGATGAAGTTGATGGGAAATATGATGGTACATTGGTGTATCAGGGTTCCATGAAGAAGATCACCGTAAAGTATGATGGGAAAGACTATCTGGTATTTTCCGATGGAGGCGAAAAATATAGACTATACCGGGTACGATCTCGCTTCTTGAAAGAGAATAATAGTATCGGTCTTGATTTGATCATAGGCAATGGGTTGGATGATATCGATCTCGGTTCATTTCAGCGGGAAGATATCCTTAAGAAGCTGGAAGGCCAGTGACGATGCTTGTCTTTGCGGGTCTACTGGTCTAGTATCCGGTGTCATGCGCTTTTCAGGACGGGTCAGCGGAGCGAGTGACGAGAACTCTATAGCCTCGGCAGTGCGGGCGACGCGGTTGGCGGGCACCGATATAATCAATTTGTCTGACAGCAATCCGACCGTGCATGGGTTGTCTCCGGGCGGCATAGTCGAGGCGCTGTCCAGCCCCGCCTCCCTCATCTATAGCCCGGTGCCCAGGGGGCTGGAATCGGCCAGGGAAGCGCTGGCTCTGCGGTTCGGCGGCGGCGCTTCTTCGTATTTTCTGACTGCCAGTACATCAGAGGCGTATTCGTGGGTATTCAAGCTCCTCTGCGATCCTGGCGATACCGTTCTGGTTCCCAGACCAGGGTACCCGCTGTTCGATCACCTGGCTGGGCTGGAGGCGATCCACGCGGAGTCGTACCGGCTCGATTATTCGCATCCGCAGGGCTGGTCAATAGACATGGGCAGTCTGCGATCAGCAGCTACAAGAACCGGCGCCAAGGCGATAGTCGTCATCAATCCCAACAATCCTACCGGGTCATTCATATCAGCCGAGGAACGATCGTCCATAGTGGCGCTATGCCTCGAGCTGGGTATGGCGCTTGTCGCGGACGAGGTATTCTTTCCGTATTCCCTTGACGCAAGATCCGATCGGTCACGCTTGGGTGGCGAGTCTGGCTGCCTGACGTTTGCCCTCGACGGGCTTTCAAAGCTGCTGTGCCTTCCGCAGCTCAAGCTCGGGTGGATACGGGTTTCCGGTCCAGCGGAAGACGTTGTTGAGGCGGAGGCCAGGCTTGAGGTGATAGCTGACACGTTCCTGTCGGCGGGCACGCCGGTGATGCATGCCTTGCCGACGCTGCTCGGGCAGGCTGATGTTCTTGTAGCGACGGTATGTGCGCGCCTGAAGGCAAATCTGGCCGCTGCGCGGTCGATATTTGAATATGCCCGATCGCCGTTCAGAGTCCTTCGCTGTGAGGGCGCCTGGACGGCGTTGCTCGAGTACCCGCGCTATGAGCCGGAGGAGGCTATAGTGCTCGGCCTGCTCGAGCACGAACATGTTGCCATACAGCCTGGTTATTTCTTTGATATGGAACGAGATGGCTACATTGCTTTGAGCCTTGTCCTTGAACCTGGGCGATTCCTGGAGGGCATCAAGCGAGTTCGTCGCCATATAGACTCCAGGAGCTGTTCCTGAATGATCTCGCTTGTCCGAAACTCCGCTTTAATATAGTATTCCTAATATCTTGGTATTGATTTCTCGGGAGGCATCATGGCGACGTTACTCGATGGCAAGAAGCTGGCAGAGGATATCCGGAAAGGGCTTCTGCCCAGAATCGCGGCACTCGCTGCCAAGGGCGTAGTGCCTGGCTTGGCGGTATTGCTCGTCGGCGAGGATCCTGCAAGTGTGTCCTATGTCACCGCCAAGGAGAAGGCCTGCGCGGAGCTTGGCATGAAGAGCTTCGAGAAAAGGTTGCCTGCCTCGACGAGTGAGCAGGAAATTGTCGATATCGTATGCGCTTACAATGCCGACCCGTCGGTTCACGGCATTTTGGTGCAGTTGCCTTTGCCCAAGGGCGTGTCGGAAGCCAGAATCATAGAGGCCATATCTCCGGACAAGGATGTGGATGGCTTCACACCTATCAACGTCGGCCGCATGGTGCTGGGAGAGCGATGTTTCCTGCCGTGCACTCCTCATGGCGTTATCAAGCTTATAGAAGTGGCCGGTGTCAAGACCGCCGGAGCTCATGCGGTGGTGGTCGGCAGGTCGAATATTGTCGGCAAGCCTTTGGCAAATCTGCTCACCCGCAAATCGATAAACGCGACGGTAACGGTCTGTCATACAGGCACCAAGGATCTTGGCGCCGAAACGAGGCGTGCTGACATCCTGATCGCGTGCGCCGGCGTCCCCGAGTTGATAAAGGGCGACATGGTCAAGCCAGGTGCCTGTGTGATCGATGTCGGCGTCAACAGAGTGGACGATGCCTCCAGAGCCAAGGGTTGGCGGCTTGTTGGCGATGTGGACTTTGACGCAGTCAAGGATATTGCCGGATCAATCACACCCGTTCCAGGCGGCGTTGGACCCATGACCATCACGATGCTGTTGTACAATACGGTTGAATCAGCCGAACGGTCGGCCGGCGCGGCATGAGTTCACGGATCGAAAAGGCGGGCCCCATGGTCGATGTCCAGAGCATGAAGGACGAGCGAAGGATTCCTATCAAGAAGGTTGGTGTCAAAGGGGTACGGTATCCCATTACGGTGCTCGATCGCGCCAACACAATCCAGCATACCACCGCTACCGTCAATCTGTACGTTGATCTGCCTCACGATTTCAAGGGCACGCACATGAGCAGATTCATCGAGGTCTTCAACGAGCATCGCAGGGATCTATCAATGCCACGCTTCCTGGCCATGCTCGACGAGTTGCGATCATCGCTTGACGCCGAGACGGCCTATTGTGATCTGCATTTCCCGTATTTTATCGAAAAGGCGGCGCCCGTGTCCGGGCAGAAGAGCATGATGAGCTATGAGTGCTCCTACGAGGGTTCATCATCCGGTTCCGAGCGGGAATTCTGGGTTACCGTACAGGTTCCAGTGCAGACCGTCTGTCCCTGTTCCAAGGCGATCAGCGACTATGGCGCGCACAATCAGCGCGGGCTGGTCAGGGCACGCGTCAAGCTTGGCCCATTCTTCTGGATAGAGGATCTTGTATCGATCGTGGAGAGTTCCGCATCCTGCGATGTGTATACGCTGCTTAAGCGTGACGATGAGAAATTCGTTACAGAGCGTGCCTTTGATAGGCCTATGTTTGTCGAGGATGTTGTCCGGGAGGTCTACAGCAGGCTCCTGGCCAAGGGTTCGTTCCCGAAATTCAGCGTCGAGGCAGAGAATTTCGAGAGCATCCACAACCACTCGGCATATGCCTTGGTTGAGTACGATGGAACCACGGGTATCCTCGACTGACATTGCGACTTGTCTTTACGTCTTGCCTGCTTTTCTGTATATTCTTCTTTGTATTTCTATATGGGGGAATTATGGATGATACCAATTTGACCGATGTAGGTGCTGTCAGACAGGCTGGAATGCGTGGTGTCGTTTCTACTGGCGCTGGCATTGGCCTGATTCTCTTCAATACCATGTTGCATATCCCGGTTGTTGGGTATGTCATCGGCGGAGCGCTGATTGTGCTCGGCGTCATGGGGCTTGTCGGCAAGAACAGAACCGACAAGTCGACCGGCGCCGTGCTCATCGGAGCTGGCGTGCTCGGCCTTGCGTCATTCCTGCTCAAGGGCATTACCGGCTTCGTACTCGGCGCCGGTGGACTGGGGCTTATCGGCTATGGCATATACAACCTCTTCAAGTTCGCCCGGGGACTCAAATCGAGGAGTTGAGGCGCTCGTCGTCCAACCTACCCGGACATCACGCAACCATGGCGGCACGCATAACGCGGCAGCCGCCTTTTTTATTCGGAGACCATGCACTACTTCATAGAAACCTATGGCTGCCAGATGAACAAGGCCGAATCTTCGGCACTCGAGGCCCAGTTTCTGGATCGAGGCTGGCTGCCTGCCATCGATTCAACAGAGGCCGATCTGGTACTGATCAATACCTGTTCCGTCCGGATCACCGCCGAAAATCGCGCCTGGGGGCGCATCGGCTATCATGCCGCTCAGAAGCGGCTGCGGCCTTTTACGCTTGTCGTAACAGGATGCATGGCGGAGCGCCTCAAGGAAGCCATGAAAAAAAAGGCTCCCGGTATCGACTATGTACTCGGCACCTTCCAGAAAGCGGCGTTTGGCACACTGCTCGACGCTGTTGAGGCAGGTCATCGGCTCGATGTCATAGAGGAGACCCCAGCCTTTGTCTTCGCGCCATCACACTACCAGAATGGCTCGTTTCAGTCGTTCGTGCCCATAATGCATGGCTGCAACAACTTCTGCACCTATTGCATCGTGCCGTATGTTCGCGGCCGCGAAATTTCGAGGGCGCCAGAAGACATCATCGCTGAAATCGTATCGCTCTCCGCCGCTGGAGTCCGAGAGATTACCCTGCTCGGTCAGAATGTAAACTCATACCGATGGACCGGAGATGACCAGCCACTCGATTTCGCGGGATTGCTGCGCGTTGTCGCGAGCCAGTCCAGAGCCGCCGATATCGGTCGTATCCGATTCGTCTCCAGCCATCCAAAGGATCTGTCCGAGGCGACGATTGAAGCTATAGCCGATGACAGCGTGTTCGCCAGACACATACATCTGGTCGTACAGCATGGATCCGATCGTATCCTTGCCGCGATGAACAGGCGCTACACCAGTGCCGACTACCTGAAATTGGTAAGTGGCCTCAGGAATCGCATACCGGGGATCACCCTCTCTACCGATATATTGATTGGGTTCCCCGGCGAGACAGACGATGATGTAGAAGCTACGCTGGCGCTCATGAAACAAATTCGGTTCGCGTATGCGTTCATGTATCATTACAATGTAAGGGACGGCACGCCGGCCGCGAAGTTGCCAGGGCGCATACCCGAAGCGATCAAGAAGGCACGGCTGGCTCGCGTCATTGCATTGCAGAAGGAAATCACGACCAGCGTGATGAACGAGATGGTTGGCAGCGAGGCAACGGTCCTGATCGAGAGTGTATCCAGGCGCAAATCGGACGAGGTGCTGGCCAGAACCGACCAGGACATGATGGTCGTGTTCAAAGCGCCGCTCTCCCGCATCGGCACATTCGCGCGGGTGAGCCTGACGTCGCTTCGTGGTACGACATTCAGAGCGGAGGAGGTTCTATAATGAACTGGAAATTGGTCGCTTTCATCGTGATTATGGCTCTTGTCCTCGTGTTCATCGGCTTCAATCTGGACAATCGCTGTGACATCTCCATAGTCTTCATGACATTTCAGCAAGTGCCGGTCGTAATCACGATACTTGGTACATACCTTCTGGGGTTGGTGTCAGCCCTGGTGTTGAGCATCGGCAGACACAGGCGGATAACGGGAGTCGCGGGAGCCAAGTCCCCGAAATCAGGCAGCCATGCCCGATCGAAGAATGCCGGGGATTCGGCACCGGATCAATCATCCAAGGCGCCATGAAGTTTCGACTTCTGTCACTGCTGTGCCTGATGCCATATGCGCTCTTTGCCCAGGACTTGGGCAAAGACTCTGCCCAGGACCTGGGCAAAGACTTTGCCCAGAGCGCCGCGGCGGAATCAGCGCTGGCTTCGCTCACACCCAAGGCGGGCGATGTGGGATTCGCCGCAACGGCAATCGCGAGCGCGGCGACACTGGGTGTTATTGATGACGAGCTATGGCTCCTGGAGATGCTGGCATCCAAGGCGATCGCCGCCGACCAGCGTAAATTACTCGTTATACAGCGGGCTTCCCTGCTTGAGCTCTCCGGACGTTATGGCGACGCGGCGGTGGTCTGGGAATCGGCCGTCACGATGATTCCCGGCAAGCCAGACTCAGGGGCCCTGCTTTCGGCTGCCGCCTGCAGGCTCGTCTCTGGCGATATCGATGGAGCCTCGGGCTTGGTTACGGCGCTGTCATTCTCCTCTGCCGATGCTGAGACAGGTGCGCTTTCGGATGTCCTGGCTGGTTGGATAGCCCTGTCGCGCGGTGAGCGTGAAAATGCGGTAGCGGCCGCGCGCAAGGGTTCTGGCTCGGCCAATACACGGGTGGCAATGGCGGCCCTGTACCTTGGTTGCGCCGCCACCGATGGGGCCGATCGCGATGCGTTCAGCGGGCTGCTCTACAAGCGATTCCCGGTGCTCTCGGATGACGCGGCCGTGTCGGCCCTGTCTCTTATAATAGCTTCTACGGCGACCATTCCGACCACCGCGGAAAAGCCGGTTACGCCGACTGCCGTCTCCAGCGATCAAACTACCTCGACACGATATTATCAAGTCGGCGCCTTCAAGGATCAGTCGAATGCCCGTGCGCTTGCGCAGAAACTCGAAAAACTTGGCCTGACCGTCGCGTATCGTCTGCGCTCAAAGAAAGATCTCTATATCGTATTTGTAGAATCCGGTGCCGATTCTTCAGCAACGATACTCAGGCTCAAGGACGCGGGATACGAGGCATGGCCACTGGATGAGTCGCCATGATACTGGACGCGCGTGAATCCTGATCAGTTCCTTGTCCAGGTGACCGGTTGGACCTGATCGATCATCACTCCTTGAATTCCGATACGCGCGCTCTGCAGTACAATGGTTTGCTGGCTTGTGGCGCCGGGCTGTCCAGTAGTTTGACTCGAGATGATCCAGGACCGCCTTTGGCCCGGTTTCCCCGCTTCTCCGGCTGACCGCATGTCCAGGATCGTCTTGCCATCCAGTGTGTATACCGTATAGCTACCAGTCTCCGCGAGTGCCGCCGATGCAAGCCTGTATCCCGTGCTGGTCAGGCTGAGTTTCGAGCCATCATCCGCGGTGTAGTCGCCCTCGAGTTGCCGCGTCACCGAATTGGCCATGGATGGAGCTCGCTTGAACGATTTGGCCAATTCAGCGCTCAGCCTCCTGTAACGCCCATCCCAGGTGCCCGAAATGTCCGCCTTGATACGGTAATCCTGGAAGACTCGAACCGTGATGCTGTCGGTCGACGCCAGCTCTATGTCCATCAATCGGCGCAGATTCTGGACGGACTGATTGCGGGAAGCCACATACATGCCGTACCGCGTCGGATTCGAGTTCTCCCACTCATAAATCTCAACGAGCCCTGTTCCTGAGAAGAGCAATGAATTATCACGCGACTGGAATGTTATGAACAGCGCGTCCGCTGACAGTGGATCATTCGTCTCCTTGTACCAGGTGCCTTCAAGAAAAGCCTTGAATGTATCGGTATTACCATCAAGGATCTGCTCGGCCATCTTGCTGGCAATGCTGGCGCCGGCAATCTTGTCTGTGGATGAGAGGACATATGCCTTGTCGGCGAAACTCCATTTCCAGAGTTCCCTGATCTGGTCGAGATAATTTCTGGAGCTGGTATCCGCTCTGAATACCGATATGGGCCAGCTGTCGGCATTGGATTGGCCAAGTTTGTAGCTCTCCGGGCGTTCAGTCTCTTCGATGCGCACTGCGCTTCCCGCCTGCTCGAAGACTCTGGCGAAGCTCAGTTCCTGCCTTTGCTCCTTGTCTGGAGTCTTCCAGTAAATGGTCATGGTCTGTTCATTGTTGTCATTCATGCCTGAGCACACGATGTTCAGGTTGTGGTCGCCAATCAAATCATTGACGCTTATCTGCAGCGTCTTGACCTTGGTTATCAGCGTGTTTCCCTGCCAGGCCCGGGTCCAGCGTTTTGTCACTGGCGAATAATCAGCCACCACGATATGAATGGTGCCCTGTGGATCATCGGACAGGCGCACGACGAGCACCTGTTCTTCCTCGTCATCATAGTCAAGGTTGTATGAGTACAGATCCAGCAACGTCTCATTTGGGTTGAGCGGTATCGCCGCTGTCACCTTGACGGTGTTTCCGGTACTGCTGGGCGTTTCCGGGGCGCCGGTCGGTGTGCCCGCTTCCAGCGCCTTGAACTTGATTGGCTCGCCGGCGGAGCCGTTGCCCTGCGCGGAGAAAAAGAAAAACGCTATGACAGCCATGGCTGCCAGCACGGCAAAGAGGAACAATGGCTGGGTATATCGCTTCATGACGTGATCCGGATTCCTTCTGGCGGGATGTCCAGAAGGCCGATTGAAAAGCACCGAGCTCTTCAGCGGCCTGCTAGGAGCGCAACGCTGCGCTTACGAGTTCTAGCACTCGGGAACGTATAAGCGCAAGGGGAAAGGGCGACTTGAAGCCGGCAGCGCTCTTGTGCCCGCCTCCTCCAAACGACTGCGCTATCTGGGCGACGTTGACGCCACCCTTTGACCGGAGCGAGCAACGCAACGTACCCTGCTCGTTTTCCTTGAAGAATATCGATACCTCTATGCATGCCGCCTGCAGCGGGACGTTGATGAGGCCTTCGGCGTCCTCATATGATGAACAGGTCTCCTTGAGGGTCTCTGCGATCATGGTCTGAATGGCGATTCGGTTTTCGGCATGCAACTCCAGCGTAGACAGCACTGCCTTGTTGAGGAGCAGGACGCTTATGGAAGATGATTCGTACAGCGACCGGTGAATAGCCGAGGGGCTGGCACCAGCTTCGACCAGAGCAAGGGCCACCTGAAAGGTGCCTGTGCCCGTCTTCGAGTAGGCGAAAGACCCCGTATCAAAGACAATACCGGCAAAAAGCGCTGTAGCCATGTCGGGTTCCACTGGAATGCTCAACGCTTCGAGAATCCGGTACGCTATCTCGCATGTCGACGAGAGCTCTGGCACTGAGCATATTCTGGAATCTATGCGTTCCTTGACCTCGTGATGATCGATTATCAGGGCATCGACGGCCTTCATGATGATTGCATCAGCCATATCGCCTGTATACTGGATATCGTTAGTATCGATCAGTACCACGATAGAGCGCTTTATGGATGCATCATCCATATCTGCGGTACTCAGTGATTCTATTACATGTTGCTGGTCTATGAAGCTGTACGACTCGGTATACTGGTCGGCATTGATGGCCCTGACATCCTTGCCCAAGGTTTTAAGCGCGCGCGTCAAGGCATATTCGGCGCCCAGACCATCCGCGTCGGGCATCGAATGGGATGTCAATATGAAATGATTCCCCGTCGCCAGGAACGCGGCGGTCTCGGCTATCGTCATGCCTGTGGCTCCTGTGGGCTGTCACCGGTTTCCTTGCGCTTTCGTCTTCCAAACATGATCAGCATGAGCACTATGACCAATACGCCTGCGATTGCGGCGATCACAAGCATCAATCCCGAGCCGGCCATCGACGATATCGCGTCTTGACCGGTTGATGCTGAACCGGCCACGCCATCAGCCGGAGCCGTCATTCCGGCACCGGAAGAACCTGCCGATTCTGATCCAGCCGAAGACCCGGCCAGCGCGCCTTGTCTCCTTGCCGGGGGCTCCGATAGAATGGTCATAAGCGTTTCGGCGTTTCCCGCGATCTTGGCTGACAGGCCATATCCTATGGTAATGACCCTGAAACTGCCCATATCGACGCGTTTGATGTATTCCAGCATGGGATGATGAATGGTATGGTCGGCCGAGTAATACGCCGTACCCGCAGGGGCCTCCTGTCGTTCATCGGTAATCAGCAGTATGTACTTGGGGCGTTCGGGGTGGGCGCGCTCACGGACCAGGCGCTCCATCGCGTCAAGAGCCGAGCCTATATCGGTGAAGCGGCCATCAGCTTTCAATGCCTGCAAGCTGCGGACTATGGAAGCAATATCGGCCTGGCTTGTAACATCGCCTTGCCAGACGCGCTCGGTCTTGCCATAGAACTTGATGATCGAAACCCAGTCACCTGGCTCAACCAGCCGTCCGATGATTTCGCCCGCCGCGTAGCGTCTGGCCTCGACAATGGCATGATCCATGGAGAGCGATGTGTCGATGAGCAATACGAAGTCTACACTGGTCGAGCGGACATCGGCATGAGTACCCATCAGCGCTGTCGCGATCAGGAATGCCAAGACTGCTCTTCTATTCATGATATCCTCTATGATCAGCTGGTAATCCAAAACAGCATTGCTTATTTTTGCCCTATTTGCAAGTCAAAAAGATAATAAACGCCATCCAAGCGTATTGTCTTGAGCCCATATTGCTTCATCTTCCTTCCATATAAATTCAAATTCAATGCAACAGAAAAAACCGCCAGGAGCTTTACTTTTTCCTGCAATGGGTTAGTATAACACGTTGTACGATCCAAAGACCTAAGGAGAACCAATATGGGCGCTATAGATCTACCAAAGAGTCCTAATGTCTACCATCCTGAGAAGCCTAGTGCCGTAGGCTCCAGGAATTCACTGGCGCAGGAAAACCGCGACCAGCAGAAAGAAGTCGACCAGCTGCTCCATGAGGAGACCAACAAGGTCATCCATCATATCAACTCCCGACTCCCCAAAGAAGTACTTGAACGCCTCGATGTAATGGGCGGCCTCAAAGAGAAGGTATACAACTACTTCAACCAGAACTATCAGAATATGTTCAACCGCTATATCGTCACGACAGAAGACGAGATGGTAAAGAAGGTCAGGAACTTCATAGACAAGGAAGAAATGAAGTCCCTGTCACGCTATACCCCGAAAGAGATAGCGGAATTGCTCGATCAGGTCGGCGGCGCAGACAAGTTCAACACCGGTGAGATTGAGAAGTCGATGGTCAACATGTTTGGCCACCTTCAGGGCCACATCCAGCGCGGTGTCAACGAGCTTGAGAACCTGACCAACTCGCTGTTGCGCCAGAAGACCGACGTTGGTGCCTTCATCCGCGGTGAGAATGCCTATTCCGTGGTCAAGTGCGCCTTCAAGGACAACACCTACAAGCCCAAGACCGTCGCCGACGTCAAGCTTTCGGTCAATATCCTGGATGCGGAACTCATCAGCCCGATCTTCCACTATCAGGTCACCGTCGAGTACCTGATAAAGGACCTGATCGCCAAGCACATCATCGATACGATCGACAAGGACATTGAAGCGATCAAGGACCAGCTGGTCGATGAAGGCAAGGAAGAGCTGAACGATACCGAGATCATCTTCGAGAAGATGAAGAAGGTAAAGGATCACACCGACGATGATACGGAGAATCCCAAGTCAAAGCGCTATTCGATCATAGCAAAGGAGCTGATGGAGCGTATCAGCAATCTCCGTGCCGAGATCGATCCGACCACCTTCGATCAGCTGAATATCCGCGAAAACCTCAAGAAGATAATCGACATCGAAAATATCCGGAACCGCGGCTACAACACCGCGGTCAACTCGATCACATCGATCCTTGACACCTCGAAGATGGGTTATCAGTATATCGAGAACCTGAAGAACGCCCGGCTGCTCTATATTCGCGAGTACGAAGATACTGATACCGCGCATCTGCCGGACGAGCGCTACCAGATCAGGTTGCAGTATTACGACAACGCTCAGCTCATCGAAGAGCGCAAGGCCTATGATGTGCAGATCACCAGCTTCGAGACAGAAGTCCAGCACATGTGGGATGTTCTCGAGATGATGTATGAGGATTCCAAGTTCCTCAAGCGCATCTCTGATTTCAACGATCTGTCAAGGCTGATGAAGAGCAAGATCCGCAAACGCATCAAGGAGAAGACCGGCGAGCCGCTCTACGAGGACATCGCCAAGGTCTGGGACGAGATCGCGTTCGTCAAGCCAGCAGAGACCGATGTAGAGAGTCTCAACTGCACCTACATCTACGAGAAGGACAAGGTAAAGAGCCGCTTGATCCTGATGCGCGACAAGCTCAAGAGCATGTATGCCTACCAGTATCCGATACAGCGACGCGTCGTTGAAGACAGGCTGACCTTCCTCGAGAAGGAATTCCAGCGCTTCGACTACATGATCAACCCGTACCACATCCAGCCGGGCCTGCTCCTCGATGTGGATATTTGCTCGATCAAGCGCAAGAAGGCCACACTTGATGGCATGGCCAACGTGCTCAACGAGTTCCTGCATGGCGTGTCCAAGGGATTCCAGGATGCCGCGTTTGCGTCGTTCAGCCGCAGGCGCTCCACCGTACGTGAGGACATTGCGCAGAGCTTTGCGCCTCCTGCGCTCGACGAGAATGCCGAGCCTGCATCCGCTGGATACCTCGCAATGTTGAATGCCGAGCCTTCACCGGCGCTGCCTGAGTCCACATCCGAAGCTGCGCCCAAGAGACGTGGTCCGGCAAAGAAGGGCGTCGTCGACGCGAGCCCAAGAAAGCCTGGCCGCAAGCCTGGTCCGCGTCCCCGCGGCAGGAATGAGGGCGGCATCAGCGAACTCTGACAGAGCATAGCAATTGCGCCCCCCGATCGCCGGGGGGCGCTTTTTTCAAGGTTCAGGAAGGGGAGAGCATGATAGCATCCAGCTGCAAATACGAATCCTTGGCCAGCAAGGAATCGTTCAACGCGTCGGTGCGCCATGTAAAGGCGACGGTGAGCTTGTCCGAACGCGTTTCGAATGGCGAGAATTTGGCTGATATCCTGAATGCCATGATCGATGACAAGTCAATCAATGCCGATGAAGTACAGCCTTTGGTTTCAATGTTGCTCATCGATAAATTCCACTATTACACCAGTTCGAAGAATCTTGCGTCCACTGCAAACGACCTCATGGGTGTCCATGAGTCGGTCAAAGGCTGGAACGCTTATGATATCGTGATCCTGTACTATCATCCAGATGTGGGTGTCATGGCTATCAACCCGAAGAATAAGTTCCACGTTTCCCGTATAGACCGGATGAACAAGTCGGAATTGCTGGTTGTGTACGCGGGTGCCTTCGGAAAGCCAGTTGATGAGGTCCTGGCAGCCAGACTTGCGGAATCGCTTATGGGCCTCTATGAGGGCCGCAAGGTCAAGGAGGCTGCTGCGCTGCTCAAGGGTTCATGTGCGTATAGACCTGCCGCGGAGCCTAAGGTCGAGAAGCCCGCCAAGGCACCGAGAGCCGCCGCCAAACCAACCACGCCGAAGGCCAAAGGCAAGGCCTCGGCCAAGTCAGCTACGGGTAAGGCCGCCGTGGCTTCTGCTGCACCGCTGGCAAAGCCTGTCGTTGCACCGAAGACAGGTTCGCGGATGACCCCGATGTATGGTGTCAATGTGACCAACGAGTTGTTCCACAATGGAAATGTGGAAGCGTGGAAGCGCATCATTGACAGCTTCAAGGTCAAGCATCCGGATCTTGATGTGCTCGTCTATTATGATGGAGAGCGCATAGTCAATCTGAACGCCTTGTTCAAGTGGGGCAAGGTCAAGCATGGCAGCGTCATCCAGTTTGCTGTCGCCGGAGAGAATATCTGCGACGTAGCAAAGCTGCAGCGCTATCTTTCCCAGGGAGCCAGCCCGATGTTCGAAGCCTTTCTACGCGGGCCGGTCAACGGCGTCCTGTCGCTCTTTTGAGTAAGGAGAGAACCATGAAAGCCAATGTCCACTTCTTTAGTCAGAAGGATTCGATAGCAAAGGGAATCAATCTCGAGACACTCGGTCAGCGCGGCCGACAGGCGAACGAATTCTCCGAGCTGGGATTCCCTATTCTGCCTGGGTTCATAATCGATTCAGTGGTTGCCAGCAAGCTTGCCGATGCCGATATCAAGAGCGCAGTCAAGCCGCATCTGCAGAAGATCGCGTCAATAGTCGACAAAAAATATGGCGATCCCGACGAGCCGATGCTCCTCAAGGTGGTCATATCGCCCAATTTGACTATTTCAAACTATCCAACCCTGCACAATTTTGGGCTCGTGCGATCGACCGTCGGTGGATTCAACAAGAACGTGGGCGAGAATTTCGGGGCCCATGAGGTTGCCTTTCTAGCTCGCGGCATGCTCAAGATAGAGGAGCGCATCGCGGAACTCGAGGGGCGTGACAAGGATGTGGCGGCCATTCGGGCGCGCATAGTCCAGGCCAGCAAGACTCTCGATGTAGAGAAACCGGGCTCGAAGGCCGAGACTCTGATGACGGCGTATGAGGATCTGATACCAGCCGGTTTCTGGAGTGACGCCTGGACGCAACTGGACATAGCCCTCAAGCGTATCTCCAGGCTACTTGATCTTGATGAGCAGGATGATGACGATACCGCCATCCTGGTCCAGCCCATGGTGTATGGAAACTATGGCAAAGGTTCATGTTCAGGTTCCTTCTTTACGCGCAACGTGGTGAATGGCCAGAAGATTCTGCAAGGTGAGTATTTCGAGGAGCGTTTCGATGAAATCGGTGCCATAGGTAACGATATCAACAAGATTGCTGCGGTACACCTTAAGGAGCTGACCAGGATTGCAGCTTCCCTCGAAGATCATCACAGGGAAATCAGGCAGATCCGCTTCACAATAGAGAAGAACAAACTGTGGCTGATAGAGCAGCGCCAGGTTGTCGCCAAGAGCACGCAGGCCGATCTTAAATTGTACCTTGATCTCAACACCAGAAAGGTAGTTGATGACACCTTTGTCATCAACGCGATCCAACCTGGCCGACTCAATGAAATTCTGCATCCAGTCGTCGATATTGCGTCGGTCAAGAAACTGCCGTCGGCGGCCGGCGGTATCACGGGCGCTCCTGGTGCCGCTATCGGCCGCGTTTACTTTACGACCGAGGCTCTGATTGAAGCTCACCGTTTGGCCCAGCAGAAGGGCGAGGACAAGCGCACGATCCTGTGCATGCCTTCTACCTTTGCCGAGGATGTCAAGGCAATCGAGCTTGCCGGAGGCGTGCTTTCGTGCGAGGGCGGATATTCGGCACACGCGTCAGTCGTGGCCAGACAGTACGGCAAAGTATCGCTTGTTAAGCCAGAGATGAAGATCCGTGGCAAGAAAGCCATGATCGGAGACCTAGCCGTTACCGAAGGCGATTATCTGACGATCAATGTGCCGTATTATGGTGAGCCCAGGATATATCTGGGCAAGGCCGCGCTTATCGAGCCAGATCCAGCGGAATCCGGCTTGTTCGAGTTCATAGCTTTGGTCAAAAAGCATATGAAGCATTTTCATGTCAGGGCGAATGCTGACAGTCCGCGCGATGCGGCCCTGGCTCTGTCTTTCGGAGCCGAGGGCATCGGTCTGTGCAGGACGGAGCACATGTTCTTCAATGAGAAGCGCATCAATGTGTTCCGCGAGATGATTCTTGCCGATTCGCTGGATGCCAGGGAGAAGGCACTTTCTAAACTCGAGGTCATGCAGCGTGAAGATTTCTACGGCCTGTTCAAGACTATGGCCGGAAAAGAAGTAACCATACGCTTGCTGGACGCACCGTTGCATGAGTTCATGCCACACAACGATCCTGAGTTCGAAGGCTTCATGGCGTACCTCGGCAGCGGCAAGAAAGGCGCCAAGGTTCCATCAAAGTCAGAGATACGGGCCAGAATCGAGGCGCTGTCGGAATTCAACCCGATGCTTGGACATCGTGGATGCCGTATTGCTGTCAGCTATCCCGAGATCTATGCGATGCAGACCCGTGCAGTCTTCGCGGCCGCCTACAAGTTGCAGTCGGAGAAGGTTGACGTGCGGCCGGAAATCATGATACCGATCGTGATGAATGCAGCTGAACTCAAGCTGATAGTGTATGGAAAGAAGATAGAAGGGAAATCCTATAAAGGAATCCTCGAGATCGAGGAAGAAGTCCGAAAGGAACTTGGAGCTAGTCCGCTTCCATACCACGTCGGCACCATGATTGAGTTGCCTGCCGCGGCACTGGTCGCAGGCGAAATAGCCAAGTACAGTGAGTTCTTCAGCTTTGGCACAAACGATCTTACACAGACAACGCTGGGTATCAGCCGTGATGATTTCAACACCTTCATGCCCGACTACTCGCAATTTGACCTGGTTGAAGGCAATCCGTTCTCCAACCTAACCACGCCGGTCAAGGAACTGGTGGCGATGGCAACAAGGCGCGGGCGCATGACCAGACCCAATCTGCAGGTAGGCCTCTGCGGTGAACATGGGGCCAATCCTGACAACGTGCGGTTCTGTATGGAAGCTGGACTCGACTATGTATCATGTTCGCCATACTCCGTGCCAATCTCGTGTCTGGCCATAGCCCAGCTTGAGCTGGAGCGGGCAAAGTAATACGTGGTTCGTGATGTGAAAAGCAAGGGCGGCTCGTTGGAGCCGCCCTTGCCATTTGTGTCTCAGTAGTTCGATGCCTAGCTTGAGTAGTCCCAGGCCATAGCCTTTTTGAGCTTGGCACCAAGTTCCTTGGCAACCTTCTTGGCATCTGGAAGCGGTACGCCGGCTTCCTTGTTGAATGTCTTCTCAAAAAAGAGCGCCATGCTCTCATAGACATCGGGCAGGTTGTAAAAGATGAATGAAAAATTCACACCCATAGGTTTCATGATGGTAAATGATGTATACGACATGATTGCCTGTTTGCCGGAATATATCTTTGTCTGGTTCTTGCATAGGTGCAGATCGAGTTCTGAAAAACGATGTGGTATCTGTTCTGTACTGGAACGTATGTACGGCTCTTCACCCTTCTGAGGATAATTGGCAGGTTCGATCAGAATATGCAATTTCTTGCCATCAGTCTGAAACGTAAGCCCGTTTTCCGCAGGATAGATCGACTTCACATTGTTATAGGAGACGATCTCATAGCGGGAGTAGGCAGAATTGGGGCTAAAGAACGATGAGACAATGAATCCCAAGTCACTGGGGAGCACGTTCTTGGTATATGCATCGAAAAGATCCATGGCTTTTACCGGCACTTGAGTCCTCCTATTTGGTTCATGAACAACCCGCTATAAGAATACGCCATAATCCAATTACACTCAACCATTTTTTTGCCTTCTATTTTCTGGCTCTTGGTGTCTGCTTGGAACCCGTCTCCAGCGCGGCAGCCCTTTCGTCGAATCGAACCGCCGTCTCCCGCATGCCCGATTTGTCATAGAGACGAGCCAGATGCCTGAGCGGCCGTGGATCGGCTGGCGCAAGCTCCGAAGCCTTGAGGAACGATGCCACTGCCTTCTCCAGATTGCCGCCGCGCGCCAGAATGACGCCGAGTGCGAGGTAAGGCTCCGGCTCTCTGGCCATGAATGCTGCGCCACGCTCAAGCAGCTCTATGGCAACCGCTCTTGCCCCCGATTTTACCAGTGAATATGCAAGCCCGAGCAGGAGTTCAACATCTCTGGGCTTGTTTCGCAGGAGCTTGCGATAGAGCGCTGCGGCTTCCCTGTGCCGATCGGCATTTCGGTAACAGAGGGCCAGAATGCTGTCAGAACCACGTGAAGCGCCGGAAGAATAGCCTTCCTCAATGGCGGAAGCTGCTTCCTGCCATCGCCTCAACTTGACAAGGAGCGTGACATAGTCTTTTCGAATAGACGAGTTGTCCGGATATGCGCCGAGGTAGTCCGCATAGCGAATCAATGCTGCCTCGTCATCACCTATCGATTCCGCTGTCGAAATTCGGTATAGACGAGCAAGCTCATGATCGGGCCAGACCTTGAGCAGATCAGCAAACCATCCGTCAGCCAGATCTGGACGGCCTGTCTTGTAGAGGCTTTCGGCAAGTACCATCATCAATCGCGGATCACCTGGCCTGATCCTGATCATTGCCTGTGTCTTTGCAAGGAGCGCGACCGGATCGCTACCCGTTTTGGCATCGCAAAGGATCTCTAGATACGACAGATCGTCAGGTGATGCGCCTCGGGCTGCGGCTCCACGCGCCGCCGATCGCGCCCCCTGGTAATCGCCGAGTTCCCATAGCGACAGGGCAAGGCCACTTCTAAGGTCGGGCGAGGCGGGGTCAGCCTCGACTGCCCTGTGATAGTGCTCGGCGGCGCGCTCGAATCGCTTCAACTCGAAATTTGCCTGGGCGGCTACTGCCCTGATCGCCGCGTCTGAATCGCCATTGCGTATCAGATCCAGCGCGGCTTGCAGCGCGGCCCTCGCGTCACCTTGCTGCAGTGCCACAAGGGCTCGCCAACGATTGATGGCTCCCTCGGTCCAGGCCTTGCCAGAGCCCGGAAGCGCCGCGCCCGATCGCTGTATATCGGACATCGCACCCGCAGTATCGCCAACCGCGAATTTCAGTGAAGCCATCTGCAGTAACAGTGAGGCATCATCGGGCGCTGACTGCATGGCGGCGTCCAGTTCGGTGATGGCTTCTTCCAGGCGGTCATCGGCTCTCAGCGCTCTGGCTCGGTATAGTCGCTGAACCGTGCTATTCAGTCCATTGCTTATTACGAACTCAAGCATTGCCGCGGCTTCATGAAACTGGCCATGTGACAGGATTCTTATCGCATGCACTGAAAGCGCGTTAAGGTAGGCATTGAATATGCGCCTGTTGTCCTGATCAAGACTGACAGCCCGTTCCAGGTATTCGACGGCCTTGCCCGAGTGCTTGAGTCGAAGCTCAGCGAACCCGAGGAGCGCAAACGCTTCGGCGCTGGACTTGCCGGTAGCTGTCGCCGTTCTGAGGCATGCTGCGGCTTCCCTGGCCCTGCCGAGAGCCAGATATGTTCTGCCCATAAAAAACCAGCCGGCGGCATCATCGGGTTGATAGCCGAGGTACGCGGCAAACGCAGCGATGGCACGATCATGGTCACCAAGAGCATGGCGAGCCCGTCCGAGGAAAAGCCACGCCGTGGGCATGGTATCTGTTTCAGCAACGATTCGTGTCAATAGCTCTTCAGCCAGGGCATAGTCCCGCTTGGTACCCGCCTCCTGAGCCCTGGTAAACAATGTCTTGTATGAAATCGTGGGCATAATAGCACTGTACTTGAGTACATCATGGTCCACAAGTGGGGGTTGCGCTTGTCCACCGGCCTAGTGCCGCGTACAATGCCATAATGCAACGTACCATACCACGTCCATTAGACCGCACACTCGTTCCCGTGGCAGCGGGATTGCTGGTCTTGGCGCTCGCCGCCGCCGTCTGGACCATAACGCTGCGTGAACGCTCCAATCGTCGTCTGTATCTTGAGTATGAAGTGTACAAGGCCCTGACGGCCCTGACTGACCTCGTTCGAGCCCAATCTGTCAGTAGCGACGACATCAAGAATGTGCGGGGTTTTGGCCTGTACGGCCCGGACGGTGTCGCCATCACCGTATATGGAAACGCGCCGGCCAGTATAGAACCCCCGATACCATCGATGTCGCCTTCGCGCTTCAGCCTTGGTGAAGATTCCGTTACGATGATACGGATTCTTGGTGGAGATCTGCCTGGCCGCCGGATGATGATGAATGGCCTTGACAGGGGATCGCGGACCCGCGGTCAGCCAGCCGCTCCGCCCGCGGGCAACAACTCATTGCCGCCTGGTGCCGAGCGTATGCCGACCATTGCGTATATTGAATATGCCATAGGTGGCTTCAAAGCCGAACAGGCTGTACTGCTCGGCGTAGCCGGCATAGCGACGCTTGCTCTTGGGCTGCTCTACGGTGTCATTGCGATGATGAACGAGCGGTACATAACAGCCCGCCAGCGGGAGGCCAAGGACAGGGAGCTGCTGGAGCTCGGGCAGGCCGCAAGGACCATCGCTCACGAGATCAAGAACCCACTCGGTGTGATCAGGATTCAGTGTGGCCTCTTGAAGCGTGGCGCCGATGCAGCGACGATAGCCGGGCTTTCTGTTATCGATCATGAAGCGGTAAGGCTGGCTGAATTGGCCGAGCGTATCCGCACGTATTTAAAATCCGATGATACTCCAAAAGACACCGTCGCTGTACGGCCCTTCCTTGAATCGTTTATGGCTCGATATGCCGGGTTGATTGATGCATCGCTCGATGTGGATACGGATGTCTTCATCACCATCAACAAGGCGGGTCTTACAGAGGCTCTGGACAATATAGTCGCAAACGCTCTGGAAGCCAGTACCGCGGGCGAAGAGCGGCCAGTCATCGAGGCTCGGGTCAAACAGCAACAGGTCCGCATCACGATTATGGATAGGGGGCCCGGAATAGCAGAGGATCATGCCCAGCGGATATTCGAACCCTTTTTTACGACCAAGTCGCGAGGTAGCGGACTGGGCCTTGCCTTGGCCAAGAAGAACATCGAAGCATCCGGTGGCTCGGTGCGCCATGAGCGCCGCGCAGGTGGTGGTGCGTCATTCGTGGTATCGGTGCCGCTTGCGAGCGCGGGCTGACGGCCAGCTATTCGCGACTGAAAAAAACCACGAGTCACAAGGCGGGAGCCTTGGACTCGCGGTTCTGAACGTGCAGTATCAGAAAATCGTATCAGGCAATCTTCTCGAATACGGACTTGATGATGGCTATCGCGTCATGCAGTTCCTTCTCCGTGATGACGAGCGGAGGGGCGAAGCGGATGATATTGCCATGCGTCTGCTTGGCCAGAAGACCGGCGTCGCGCAAGGCGAGACATACATCCCAGGCTTCGAATCCTTTCTCGAACACTACGGCGTTGAGGAGTCCCTTGCCACGGACCGTGACCATTTTGGGGCACTTGATTTTGGCGACTTCCGCCCTGAATATCTTGCCCATGGCCTCCGCATGCTCCTCGAGCTTTTCATCCTCCAGCACCTCGAGAGCCGCCAGCGCGACTGCGCTGGAAAGGGGATTTCCGCCAAATGTGGAACCGTGCGTACCGGGAGTAAAGACCTTCATCACCGCGTGATCAGCCACGATCGCTGAAACCGGCATGACGCCTCCGCCCAACGCCTTGCCCAGACACATAATGTCCGGACGGGCACCTTCATGCTGCCATGCGAAGCGTTTACCTGTCCTGCAGAAGCCGGTCTGCACTTCGTCGGCTATGAAGAGGGCCTTGTTCTTGTCGCACAGCTCGCGGATCCTGGCAAGGTATCCGGCGGGCGGAACGACGACGCCGGCCTCACCCTGGATTGGTTCGACGATTACAGCAACAGTGTTCTTGGTAAAGGCCTTGGCGATTGCGTCGGCGTCGCCATAGGGAACGCGCACGAAGCCTGGCAGGTATGGGCCGTAGTTGACCGTTGAGTCTGGATCGCTTGACATCGAAATGGCCAGAAGCGTGCGGCCATGGAAGTTGTCCGCGGCGCAGATTATCTCCTGCTTGCCATTTTCGACGCCCTTGACCTCGACGCCCCAGCGGCGGGCAGCCTTGATTCCGGTCTCCACCGCCTCGGCGCCGGTGTTCATCGGCAGAGCGTTTTCGTAGCCGGTAAATTCACACAGTTTCTTGAGGAATGGGCCCATGCGGTCATTATGAAAGGCACGGCTTGTCAGCGTGCACACATTGGCCTGATCGACGAGTGCCTTGATGATCTTGGGATGCCTGTGTCCCTGGTTGACGGCGGAGTACGCCGACAGGAAATCGAAATATTCCTTGCCATCGGGATCCTTGACCTTGGTTCCGAGCGCCCATGATATGACTACCGGAAGAGGGTGATAATTATGCGCGCCGTAGCGTTCGTCCATGGCGATGTACTCAGTGCTCTTCATGATTGACCTCCTGCTCTGCGCTCCGCGGATCGTGGAGCGAACCCCCATACATGGGAGCGTATGCCAGTATATACCCGGTCCTCGAAATAAATCTAGACACAACCGCTTGAAAAATCGCAATTAAATTGTTCTGATATAAATAATTATTCATAATGAACGCATAATTATACGCGATCATAGTGCAGGGCGGTCCTTGAATGCCTGCGCGCCATTGCAAGCCCAACGAGTTCCTCGAGCAAGTCGTGGTACGGCAGGCCGCCTGCCTCGCACATCATCGGGAACATGGATATGGAAGTGAATCCCGGTATCGTGTTGACTTCATTGAGCAACATGGCGCCGGTGTCTTTCTCCACAAAGAAATCGACCCGGGCCATGCCCGACAGCGCCGCCGCGCGGTAGGCGGCAACAGCCAGACTCTGGAGGCTGGCCGACTGTTGCGGGTCGAGCCGTGCTGGAATCGCGAAGGTCGCGCCATCTGGATCGATGTACTTGGCCTCGTAATCATAGAACTCATGAGAGGTGATAAGCTCGCCCGGTGGAAACGCGCGCGGATCATCATTGCCTATCACGGAGCATTCAATTTCCCTGGCCTTGATGAAAGGCTCGATCAGTACCTTGGTGTCGCAGAGCAACGCCCTCTGTAGCGCATCCTTGAGTCCGGTGCGCGATTCAACCTTGGAAGCACCGACGCTCGAACCGCCGCGTGCCGGCTTTATGAATGCCGGCCAGCCAAACTCGGTCTGCACGCGGTTGGCAAGTTCATCGATATGATTGAGATCTCCGGAGTATGCGGCCATGAAAGGAACGACAGGAAGCCCTGCCTTGAGCCAGAGCGCCTTGGCTACTTCCTTGTCCATCCCGATGGCACTGCCGAGTACATCGGCTCCGACATAGGCCATCTCGGCACACTCGAGGAGGCCCTGGACTGTGCCGTCTTCGCCAAACGTACCGTGCAGGACCGGGAACACAACATCGAGCGGCAGGTCTGAGGAACCATGGGTGCCATATACCCTGAGCCCATGACCAGGTACGACCAGGACCGAGGGACCATCTGCGCGTATGGTGAGCGCTTCATCACCCTCGAGGCAGGTTTCAAGCATACTGTCAGGCTGCAAATGCCACTCGCCTGACTTGGTGATGCCGATGAGATGCAACTTGTGTGAATGATCAAGGTGCCTGATGACGCTTGCTGCCGATCTAAGCGAGACTTCGTGCTCGCCAGACTTGCCGCCATAGAGGATGGCTATTCTCATGATACTTCCTTGGAGTGCTGCTGTGCGGTTCGCGAAGAACCTGATGTCGAGTCTGTGTATCCCGCCTCGAGGAGCGCCTTCCTGGCTTCCTCTATTTCGTTCCATGGTATTGTCTGGTGTGCGTATATGATTGTGGTCTCGTGGCCCTTGCCCAGAAGCAACACGGCGTCACCGGGCTGGGCAAGTGAAATCGCCTTGCGCAGCGCCAGGGCACGATCCGGGATCAGGAACAGGTCGACATCCCGCCTCATGCCATCGCAGCCAGCCGCTATGCCCTCCAGCAAGGTCATGGGGTCTTCACCGCGCGGATCTTCATCGGTCAGGATGACGCGGTCGCATGAACCCGCGGCTATGCGTCCCTGGGCAGGTCTTTTCTGAACGTCGCGCTCACCGGCAGAGCCAAAGACGCATATCAGCGAACCGCGTATTCGTTGCTTGATGGATGGCAGGATAGCCTCGAAGCTCGACGGAGTATGTGCGTAATCGACTATGACCTCGAATGGTTGGCCCTGTTCCATTCGAGTCATGCGGCCAGGAACCGGTTCAAGCTTCGGCAGCAAGGGGACGAGCCGCTCGAGCGGAATATCGGCGATGCGCGAGACCACAGCGAGAGCTCCAAGCACATTCTCGACATTGAAGGCACCGGGCAGTTCGATGCGGGCTGGAAGCTCGATGTCGCCATTGGACACGATGAAGTCCGCGCCTCTATCGTCACATACGATATCGCTGGCAGACAGATTGGCGCGCGGGCTGGCGGCGGAATACGTATAGACAGGTCGCTCCGTAACGTCGGCGAAGAAAGGCGTGCTAGGGTCATCAGCGCAGGCGACGCCGAAGCTCGGAACCTCAACCAGCTTTCCGGCTATGGTCTTGCTGTGGACATCCGGGTCAAGCGCGCGAAAGAGGTTGGCCTTGTCGTCGCGGTACTGCTCCCAGGTTCCATGGAACTCGAGGTGTTCATGCCGTACGTTGGTCATCAAGCCCACATCGAAGGCTACATTTCCCAGCCTGTTGGTCCTGGGCGAAAGTCCATGGGACGAAGACTCTATGATGGCGAATTCGAAGCCATTCAGCACCATGCGGGCGATCTTCTCATGTATGGTTGTTGCCTCCGGCGTCGTCTGGTGTTCAGGGTTCGCCTCGACCGTCGCACCAGTGCGATACTGGACCGTGGAGATGAAGCCCGCCTTGCGGCCAGCGAGGTCGAGCAGCCTGTATATAAGCCAGACGGTCGTGCTCTTGCCTTCGGTACCGGTTACACCCACGACGGCTATCGAGCGCGATGGATGACCATGGAAGGCGTCAGCGAATGGAGACATGGCCGCGCGCGCGTCGGCCACGCGGACGTATACGATGCCAGGCCTGGGATGTTCCACCGGTTGTTCGTGGACAACGGCTATGGCCCCGTTGTCCAGGGCTGCCTCTATGTATCGGTGCCCGTCGGTATGAAGCCCTGACAGGGCAAAGAAGAGGAAGCCTGGCAAGATCTGGCGGGAATCATAGGCAAGCCCCGAAATGGTCACGCCAGAATCCCCATGGATCGAAATGATCGGTGAAGCCGTCAGCAAATGGTCGAGTCGCATCATGGTGCTGTGATGGTAGCGGGCACGATGAAATTGCGCAATAACCTGCAACGCGATTTGGCCTCCGACCTTGTTGAGCGTTTGGTTCGCAGAGTACAATCAAGCTTCGGGAGCACGAAATGTACACCATACGAGTCGAAGCCACATTCTCGGCAGCGCATTTTCTTACTGAGTACCATGGCAAGTGCGAACAGCTGCACGGCCACAACTACCTTGTCAGGGCATATGCGCGCGGACAGGAACTCGACAAGGCCGGCATGCTTGTTGATTTTGGTTCCCTCAAAGGCCATCTGCGCGGTGTCTGTGGCGGGCTTGATCATACCTGCCTGAACGACAACCCAGCATTCCAGAATTCTCCCAGCGCGGAGCGTATCGCCCGCTTCATTTTCGATGGCATCATCACGCTCGATCCATCCATGCCGCTGCTGGCTGTCGAGGTCTTCGAGACCGATACCAGCATGGCACGCTATGAACCATGATTTGCCGGGGCCGCCCGGATACTGCTCGTCCCAGCTGATACCGTACCTGGGCAACAAACGGGCGCTGCTCCCGAGGCTCTTTCCCGTCTTCCAGAGGTTGACATCCGATATCCGTGCGCCACTTTTTCTGGATGCATTTGCCGGATCCGGGGCGGTTTCGCGGCTGGCACGTGCCATGGGCATGCGTGTCGTAGCCAACGACTGGGAACCATACAGCGAAGCCTTGAACTCGTGCTGGCTGTCATTGCGTCCATCCGATATCGATCGATGCTTCGATGGTGACCTGGGTGCCGTGCTTGCGGAATGGAACAGCATGCATCCAGAAGTACGGGGAAGGATAGCATCATATGAGTCTTGCGGTGAGCCTTACATGGCACGGTGGTACGCGCCGGAGCGTACCGATGCCCCGCGATTTGGCCACGAGCGGCTCTTCTACACATCCGAGAATGCGACGTTCCTGGATAGGGTCCGTCACAGGCTTGATGATGAGTATCCCCGCTCGGAACCTGGATCCGATGGAGACATTCGCCGCACGGTAGTGATGGGAGCTCTCTTGCTGGAGGCATCGGTCCATACCAATACCTCCGGCGTCTTCAAGGCATTTCACCGGGGGTTTGGTGGGCATGGCAAGGATGCGTTGCATCGGATTATGGGGCGGATGGAACTGGAGATTCCCATACTGCCCGAGCTGGAACCTGCCATAGTGATGCGTGAAGACGCCGCGTCATTTGCAGGGCGTTTCTCCGCAGATATCGTGTACTGCGATCCGCCATACAATCAACACCAGTATGGCTCCAACTATCACATATTGAATACGTTGCTTCGCTGGGATGGACTGCCACGGCCGATGGACGGAGCGGGGCAGGGCGGCGCTTCCAGGATCTCCGGAATTCCACAGGACTGGAAGCAGACTCGTTCAGCATTCTGTTCGAGACAGAAATCAGCCGGCGCGATAGTAGCGCTGCTCGACGCCTGTGATGCCAGATATCTGGTATTCAGCTGGAACGCTGACGCGCATCTAGGCGGCGATGAGCTCATAGAGCTGCTCGCACCGCGCGGGCAGCTGGAATTGCTGGCGCTGGAGTATGTGGCCTACCGTGGTGGACGCCAGAGCGCCAGCCGGAGCGTCAGAAGCAGGGAATACCTGTTTACAGTAGATACATCCAGACAGCCGGTCGGAGCAGCGGTGCTCAAGAAGGAACTGCATGGCTTGGTCATGATCGATGATGCCGTCCGCACATCGTACCATCCAGCCCCAGGTCCCAGCGTGCCGGAGATCAAGTCGTTCCTTGATGAGACCATGAGACACCCCCGCTCTGGCGCGCTTGGCACGCTGATGGAGATGGATCCGGAGCGCCGGCTGCAATTCCTTGAAGAGTTGTCTGTGTACGCATGCGCTGATGTGCCAGATGAGCTCGCCGCGGTATACGATCTGGTCATGCGGGCCCTGGAAAGCCGCGATATCGACGCAGCCAGGAAGATAGCGTCAGAGGCGCCTCGGCTGATACGCAAACTGGCTCACGCAAAATACAGTCAGGAGTTCGATCGATACCGATCGCTGTTCCACGATATCGGTTCAAAGACTGGCGATAAGCGGCTCCTGGACCAGCTCAGCCAGCTCGATCGATTGAAGGAGCTCAGAGCCGGAGAAGCTTGAGCCCTCAAACTGACTGGTGCTATTCCGACGCTGGTTTGGTCGCATCCTTGGGACCGCTCTTGTGACGGCGGTGGTGTCGCTTTGAGGCCTGCGGTTGGGGAGGTACGCCTGCCGGCTGGCTCGCTGGGGGAATTGAACCATAACCCGTATCCGCGGGGCCCGGTGGTGTCCGCTTCACATGGGTGCGCGCACTGCCCATGGAGGGACGTGGCTCTCGCGATCGATCCGGTTCGCGGCGCGATCTCTGGCTGGACGGTGCGCCTGATCGCTGTGGTGATACGCCAAACGACTGTGGCGATTCCGATGACCTCGGCGGCATGCCCGAGCCTGCACTGCTCCGTGCCATCGGGCGGGCGCTCGTTCGACCGGACCCTCGTGCACCTTCGCGATCGCCCGCGCGACCAGTGGGACGATCTCCGGGGCTGCGAACCCTGCGGCGCGGATCCGGCCGTTTGCTGCCTTCCAGCTTGACATCCTTGCGGGCTGATTCCTCTTCCTCCGCCAGCGCAAAGAAGTTCTCTGGTTCTATGTCATGTACAATGCCGGAATCCAGAATTTTGCATACAAAGGGGAATCCATATTTCACGGCGATCTTTGAGGCGCGTTTGAGCTCGACCAAGTCCGTCAGCGCGACCGATATACCGTGTTTGCCCGCTCTCCCGGTTCTGCCGGCACGGTGCATGTATACAGTCGGCTCTTCGGGCAGGTCGAAGCTGATGACATGGGACACATCGGGTAGATCCAGCCCGCGGGCGCCCAGATCGGTAGTGATAAGCCAGCGTGCGGCACCGCTCGAAAATTCTTCCAGGGCGTTCTTGCGTTCGGTGCCGTCCTTGTCCGATTTGAGCACCACGGCAGGAAAGCCCAGAAAATCGAGCCGCTTCTGAATCGTGAATACCGTGGCATTCGACGAGGCAAAGAGCAGGCAGCGTTCGGGCTTGACCGACGACTCGAAGCGCCGGAGAAAATCAAGCTTCGATCGAGACGGCGAATGAAAGCACCAATGCTCTATCGATGTCCTGAGCGCTTCTGAAGAGTCTATACTCAGGTGCACTGGATCCCTGAACCAGGGGGCTGAACGGTCGACCGTGCGCTTGGGCAGCGTGGCCGAGACGAGCACACGTGCGCAATCCGCTGGCAATACGTTGAGGAGTTCGGTGGTTATGTCTATCGCCTCATTCTCGAACAGCCGATCCGCCTCATCGAGGATGGCCCACAGACACCCGGAAAGGTCCAGGTCGCCGGCTAGCGCCAGATCGCGGATACGGCCTGCCGAGCCAACAACGATGTGCGGCTTTTCGGCAAGCCTGTCCAGCTGCCGCTTGAGTGGTATCGATCCAAGGGCAACTTCAACGCGGGCGGCTATAGTAGCCGCGGCGGCTAGTCGAGAAAGCTCGCGGTGGATCTGCGCCGCCAGGTCATGGGTAGGCGTAACGACGATGGCCTGCACTGTTCGTGCCGAACAGTCTATGGAGTCCAGCACTGGCGCGGCATACGCGAAGGTCTTGCCCGTTCCTGTAGCGGAGCTGATGTACACGTCCTGCCTGCGATTGATGGCCGGCATGGCAAGCTTCTGAATGTCCGTTGGTGTCTCGAATCCCAGCGCGGCGAAAGCCTGTACCATGGCGTCGCTCAGCCCGAGGTCCGTAAATTCCTGCATTTCACTATGATCGCATGAAAACTGTCGGCTGGGCAAGTCCATTACCATCGGGGTGATGATTGCCTAAACCGCATCTTCTTTCGTATAGTGAATGGAAATGAATCTAGAAGCTTTCATACTTGGATGCGGTGGCATGATGCCGCTACCCCACAGACACTTGACCAGCATGCTCTTGCGGCGCGAGGGAGACTTGTTCCTGTTCGATGCCGGAGAAGGCACCCAGGTATCGCTACGGCGGCTCAATCTGCGCTGGAAAAAGATCAACGCGATCTTCATATCACACACACATGCTGACCATGTCACAGGTCTTCCCGGATTGCTGATGCTGTCCAGCCAGGTCGATCGGGACGAGCCGCTGTACATCTATGGTCCGCCAAAGATAGCCGAATACGTCGAGTCAAGCCGGAGGGTGCTTGACATGTACATAAACTACGAAATCATCGTTAAAGAAATCCAGGCGCCCGCTATTTGCTACGAGGGCGATGGATTCAGGATCAGAGCCTTTCCATTGCGCCATACCAAGACCTGTTATGGCTATGCGCTTGAAGAGGACATGCGGCCAGGCGCATTCCATCCCGAACGAGCTGCCGAGCGTGGCGTGCCCAGGGGACCATTGTGGTCAAGGCTGCAGGCCGGCGAAGTAGTCCAATCAGTCGATGGCATGGATGTCAGGCCCCAGGACGTACTTGGGCCTCCACGTTCTGGTCGAAAGGTCAGCTATATTACCGACTCGCTGTACTTCCCTGAGGTCGCCGCTGAGGTAGCAGGCTCGGATCTGCTTGTCTGCGAAGGCATGTTCGAGCGTGAGCTGTTGCCAAGCGCTGTCGAGAAGAAGCACATGGCGGCCTTTCAGGCTGCGACCATCGCCAAGGATGCTGGTGCTGTCAAGAAGCTGGCACTTATTCATTACAGTCCGCGTTACACAGATCATGATCTGAAGATATTGCTGGACGAAGCCAGACAGATTTTCCCGGAGACTGTGCTTTCAAAAGACAGGTTGCGCTTCTCCATCGACAATGTCGATTGATACATTGCGAGCGCCGCTGTAACCGGAGAAGACCGCAACTTGTTTGGTGATGTTGTGCGTGAAGATGGGGAGAATCCATGATAACAGTAACCAATCTCGTCAAGCGTTACGGCTCGTTTGAAGCCGTCCATGGCGTCAGCTTCACCGTCGGGGAAGGAAGGGTTGTTGGCCTTCTGGGACCGAATGGCGCAGGCAAGACAACGATCATGAAGGTACTGACCGGATATCACCGACAGAGCGAAGGCACCATACTGCTCGACGGCAAGGATGTGCTTGAGGATCCCGTGGCCGTCAAGTCGATGGTCGGGTATCTGCCTGAAGGCGTCCCTCTGTATCCGGACATGACCATAGCCGAGTATCTGGCCTTCGTAGCCGAAGCCCGATGTCTGGAACAATCCGATCGCGCGGCCGCTGTGGCGAGGGTAATTGAATCGTGCGGCCTCACTGGTTTTGCCGATGTCAGGATAGAGCGGCTTTCGAAGGGCTATAGGCAACGCGTCGGATTAGCCCAGGCCATCATCCATGATCCGGCGATCCTTATCCTCGACGAACCGACGACGGGGCTCGATCCCAACCAGATACTGGAGATCCGTCAGCTGATACGCTCCCTGGGTGCCCGGAAGACGGTCATATTGTCAACACATATTCTGCAGGAGGTCGAGGCGCTCTGCTCCGAGGTGCTCATACTGAACGAGGGGCGCATCGTCGCCCAGGGTAGCGCAGCCCAGATAGCCGCAGACCTGCACGGTGAGGAGCGCCTCGAATGTGTCTTCAAAGGCGTTACCAGCCATATTTCCAGCAACCTGGCAACGCTGCCATCAATTCGTTCGGTGGATTCGATTGATGCATCGGAGAGCGGCCTGACTCGGGTTCGCATTATTGTCGAGTATGGCGAGGCGGAACATGCGGCCGAGGCCGTGTTCGACTGGGCTGTATCTTCCGGAGCCAGGATACTGGAGATGCGGCATGAGCGGCTGTCGATGGAGGACATTTTCGTGAGACTGACCACCGAGGAGGACCGTCTGTGAGTGCCACATCGACCATTGCCAAGCGGGAGGTCTCCGGCTATTTCAACGCTCCGGTCGCCTATATGTTCATCGTGGCCTTTCTGGTTTCCTGCGGCACGGTGTTCTTTTTTCTGGAACGATTCTTCGCGGCGGGTCAGGCCACGATGCGCGGATATTTCTCGCTGATGCCATTCGTGCTATCCATACTGGTTCCGTCGTTGACTATGCGACTCTGGGCCGAGGAGCGGCGACAGGGAACCTACGAACTCCTGCTGACCATGCCGTTCCGTGATGGTGAACTGGTGTTGGGCAAGTATGTCGCCGCAATGATCGTGGTACTCTTCGCGCTTGCCCTGAGTCTGCCCGTGCCGATCATGGCGTCTCTTTTTGGCCACTTTGACCCAGGCACCCTGTTCACCGAGTACTTAGGGGTTGTGCTCCTCGCCTCGGTGGCCATCGCCATAGGCCAGGCTGTCTCCGGTGCTTCAAGGAATCAGATGAGCGCGTTCATGGCGACGGTACTCATCCTGTTGACGCTGAGCCTGCTCGGCCAGTTGCCTGTCTGGTTGACCTTGCCAGCGTGGCTCGCCGCCGCTGTCAACTGGGTTTCACTGACATACCATTTTCTGTCGTTCTCCAAAGGCGTCATTGACACGCGGGATCTTGTCTATTTTATCCTGCTGACGATGCTGGGTCTCTATGGTTCTACGCGGTTACTTTCCGCTGGAAAGTGGAGGTGACCCGATGAGCGTGACAATGAGAAAGCATGAACGGATTCTGATGGTCTTGACGCTCCTCGCCATGGTGCTTGTTGCGGTGGCCTCGACAATGTACTACACCCGCATCGATCTGACATCGTCGCGGGCCTTCACATTGTCGAAGGCTGCCCGCAGTCTGCATGCTGAAATTCCAGAACAAATCAGGATAACCTACTATATCTCGAAGAGTCTCGCGGACAGACACCCGGGTCCCGCCGCGATAGAAGACTTCCTCACAGAGCTCGAGGCTGTATCACGGGGCAAGATACAGGTCAGGGTCGTCGATCCGACAAAGAACCCGGCGGTGGCCGAGAGCTTCGGCCTGGCAGCGCAACAGATGCAGGTCGTAGAACAATCGGAACAACGCCTGGCTCTGGTCTATACCGGCATCGTCATCGAGTATCTGGACAGGCATCAGACCATTCCGGCTATTCTATCCACCGATACCCTTGAATATGAAATCGTCAAGGCGATACGGGCCGCGATAAGCGACAGGAAACCGGTTGCAGGCCTTCTGGTTGGCGATGCCGACAAATCACTGGCCAATGACTACCAGAGCCTTGCCAACGGGCTGGCCCAGGCAGGTTATGATCCGCGCGAGGTCAGGCTTGGGACCGCCATCGACGACGACGTCGACCTCCTGTATGTTCTGGGCAATTCGAGCATCGACCGCTATGACGCGGCATTCATAGATTCGTTCTTGATGCGCGGTGGCAAGGCCTTCTTTGCCGTCAAGGGTGTCAATGTCGATCCGAACAACGGCCTCGTCGCAAAGGCCCTGCCAGATGGCGGACTCCTGCCAGTTCTCGCCTCATACGGATTCGACATAGCCCGCAAGCTTGTTCTTGACCAGTCAAACTTGACCGTGCCCTTCCAGAGCCAGGCTCCAAATGGTGGTTACCAGATCCAATACGTGCGATATCCGCACTGGGTGGCAATCGACGCGCGCTTTACCAGCGCCAGCAATCCTATTACCGCGCACTTCGCCGGACTCGATCTATACTGGCCAAGCCCGATGACCCTGAGGCCGATCGGCTCCGTCCAGTACGAGGAACTCGCCAAGACGACGACGAAGGCATGGCTGCAGACCGCGAATTTCGCTGCTGGCCCGCAGGATCAGCCCCTGTATGCCCTGGAACGTGATGCGACGACCGGGCAGTATCTGGTCGCGGCGGCGGCCAAAGGATCATTCCCCAGCGCCTTTGCCGCTGGGCCCGCGCCGACACGGACAGGATCGCCGCCGCCACCAGCGCCGGTGGCCACATCGTCACCCGAGACACGGATAGTCGTGGTTTCGTCGGCCGATTTCCTGACCGACATGATGCGCATGAGCGACTCCAGCTTCAACGCCTCGTTCGCCCTTTCTGCGGCTGATTGGCTGGTTTCGGCGGATGACCTGATAGCCATTCGCGCGAGAGCCGTGATTGATACTCGACTCAACAGGATCAAGGATGCCGATCTCAAGGCCTTTATGGTGGCGCTGACATATATCGTGACGCTCGGACTCGTGCCGCTAGCTGTCATTGGCTACGGTCTAGCCAGGGCTGGTCGTCGCGCACGAAAGGAAAAAGAGTCACGAACAATGCGCGGAGGCGAGGCATGAATGGTTTTCAGAAGAAGTTGAGGCAGCTCGTTGGCGTCAATGTGGCGCTCGCGGTGCTGATACTGCTTGGCATCGTCTTTTCTCCCGCATCGGCAAAGGCACGTTCGACGAAACGCGATCTCCTTGCCAATGCGGGGGCGGTGGCCGCTATACGCATCGATGGCCCGGAGTCGATTGAACTGGTCAAATCGGGGACAGACTGGTTGCTGCGCTCCGCTGACGGAGACCTGCCGGCTGACGGACCGCGCGTACAGGCTTTTATGAAGGCGGTTGATGCTGTCGAACGCATGGACCCTGTTGCAAGAGACAGTGCCTCGTGGCCGAGCCTGGGTCTCAAGGGAGAAGCGAGTCGTCATGTTACAATGGCTGACAGCAAAGGCGCCACGGTCTGCGACTTCACGGTCGGGCGATATGCGACGGCTCCCAATGCCGTCTATTTGGCGGTGGCCGGATCGGCAGAGGCATTCTCGGTCAATTCTGGTATGGCTTCATACGTGCAGGGTCCGCATGCGAGCTGGCTTGATCTGAAGGCCTGGCTGACACCGCCCGCCGTCGAGGCGGTGCAGGAAATCGAGTTGCATGGCAGCGTCAAAACGGCCGATGGTAGACTGGTATCGGATTCGTACACCATAACGCGATCGGGTAGTGGATGGAAGACAGGCGCGACGGCGCTTGACTCTCAAAAAGTCGAGGCGATGATCAGGGCCGTCGCAGCGATTCGGGGAGATGACTATATGCCGCAGGCCGCGGCACCTGCCACCATAGCGACCTCTGTCGTCATGCGGCTGGGCAACGGCCGGTCACTGCAGCTTGATATCGAGCATCCGCAGGCTGATGGCCGTTACCCCGCGACGTCGTCGCAACGGGCACGGCGCCTATGTCTGCCGGCGTGGGCACTGACCGAGGCTCTCAAGCCGCTTGCGGAGCTTCTGCCCACGAAGTCCTGATCAAGGGGCCACGGATCACGATCATGGGCAGGCCAGGTAGGCCCTGAACTTCTCCGGGTCAGGCCTGAATGCCATGATGCGTGAGCCGCTGTCTTCCCGTGCCTTGCTCAAGGCGGCCATCGCCTCGCCGACCAAGCGGTCGCCATCGACAAGACGTCCAGCGCGCGATGTGAGACCCATGAATACGCCTTGATCCAGGGTCCACTTCGTCTTGCCATGCAGCAGCATGGATAGCTTCTTGAGCAGCTCTTCGCTCATCCTGAGTGCGTGATCGACGTCCATGTTGGGCAGGATCAGCGCCACGCCGTTATCGCCGAACATGAATGCCATATCCTTGAAGCTGAAAAAGTCCCTGACCGTCTGCGCGTACAGATTGAATGCCTCGTCGCCTCGATGGACACCTTCAAGCACTGTGATCATGAGCGACAGATCCTGCTCAAACGAAGCGGAGCGCCTGAGTTCGGCACCCAGGCGCTCGCGCAGGTAGGCTTCCCAGCCCAGCCCCGTTTCTGCGTCGTAGAGCCCCCGCGGACCATCAAGCGAGCCTGTCGGCAGGTCTGATGGTGTCATCACACCGGCGGTCATCCCTGGAATCGGCTCTTCCATGCCCTCGTCATCTGATTTCGGCAGTGGTTGTGCAGGTTCCGACCGTGGGTTTCCCTGCTCTGGATGCACCTGTGGATCCTCGGCGTACAGCGAGGCTTCCTCTGGGTCGGGTTCTGGGATGGATGGCACAAAGCCGGTATCCGACACTGCGACGGGCATGGATTTGCGTGTGTTGATGGCCACTATCAGGGCAGCAAGCAGAAGAGCGAGCATGGCGCATAGCGCAAGCGCAGCGTCCCGAATCGGGTAGAAGAGCGATTCCTGGCTCAGCGTCACGAAGAGGGCGTCGATGGACAGGCCCGCTATCAACGCTCCTGTGAACCGGGTCGTTGAACCCTCGGGCTGCTCGAATGTCAATCCGTCAGCCGCCTGGCGGTAGTATGGCGATGAGCCAGGGAGCGCATAGAGCACTTCTCCCCGGGTGTTGCGGATGACAAGCGCCAGCAGCCGGTCCTGTTTGAGCCAGGCAGCCTTGGCCGCCGCCTTCCATGCCTCGCCGGTTACCGCGTCTGGTCGCGAGACGACATTGAGAGCGGTCCTGCGCAGGTCGCCAAACGCCGCACGGGCGGCTTCGCTTCCGGCCCCGAGTTCATGGGCGATGCGCAACACCGGCCAGGCTACAATCGCCACTACCACGACAAATGAGCACAGCGAAATCAGGAGCGGTCCACGTTTCATGGTTACAGAGTATAATGCCAATATCGCAATTTTGGAATCGCAAGGAGGTCTTATGTCCATACGACCCAGAACTTTGCCTGCCGGATGGTATCCGACAAGCAAACGAGAGGTAGAGGCGCGACTCGGTGCCTGGTCACGAGCCGACGATGTCTCGCGGGGAGAAGGCGCAGTCTGCGGAATAGCTCCGCACGCGGGCTGGACATGGTCGGGCCGTGTTGCGTGGTCGACATGGCGATCCGCAGCCGATGCCGACGCTATTGTTGTCGTGGGCGGACATCTGCCTGCCGGGGCTCCTTTTCTCTATTACGCGGAGGATGGGTTTGATACGCCGATGGGCACTATCGAAGCAGACGCGGAGCTGGCCGCGGCAGTAGTGAAAACGGTGGGCGCCATTCCCGATACCAGGGCAGACAACACTGTCGAGGTACATCTTGCGATGGCTGCGGCGCGCTTTCCTGATCTGCCTGTCGCGTGCTTTCGGGCTCCTGCCGATGCGCGGGCTTCGACGCTCGGCCAGGCCATTGCCACGTATGCCGCGGCCAGGAAGCACCGCATCTTTGTGGTCGGATCGACTGATCTGACCCACTATGGAGCTTCATATGGTTTCGAGCCAGGTGGCCCGGCTCCGGGCGGTTTCGCGTGGGCTCGTCGGGCCGATGACGCCATTATTAACGCGTTCGAGGCGATCGATACTGAACAGGCGTTGATGCTGGCGGAACGCGACTCGTCGGCATGTTCAGTCGGGGCCGCTGTTGTAGCTATGTCGTACGCCAAGGCACTTGGTGCCACGAGCGCCCATGTGTTGATGCGCACTGCCAGTGATCAGTTGGCGCCGGGAGCGGATTCGTCGGTCGGCTATTGCTCTGTCGTGTACGCGCCATCTAGTCGGCCAGAGCGCTGACGGTCGCCTTGAAGCTCCTGCCGCGATCGAACTCGTTCTTGAACATACCAAATGATGTGCATCCTGGCGACAGGATGACATTTGACCCGGGACGAGCCAGCGATGCGGCCTCGTAGACCGCCTTCTTGATTGAATCGAATGGCCCGTGGTAGGCAACGCCATCACGGTCCAGGATGGCACGGATCTTGTCGGTGCCGGAACCATTCAGGAGGATGATGGAGTCAGCTCTGCGGTAGGCATCGCTGGCTGCTTCGAAATCCAACTGCTTGTCGGTGCCGCCGGTGATAAGTACGACCGGCTCGACGAAGGATTCGATGGCGGCGCGGACCGCCTCCGGCACTGTAGCCGCCGAATCGTTGAACCATCGCACGCCGTGGCGTTCGCGTACCGGCTCCAGTCGATGTTCTATGCCCGCGAATGATGATGCGGCGTTTGCAATGTCATGAGGGTCGGCGCCGCATGTCCAGGCGGCAAGGGCGGCGGCGGCCAGGTTGCGTCTGGTATGCGTTCCGGGGACGCGAAGCCTTGCCGGTACCAATTCAACCGCATCAAGACCAGGAAGCCGCGCCATGCAGGGCCTGTCGCCAGGCTCGGGCACGAGCACGCCAAAGCCGTTCGGAGCAAGCATGCTTCCGTAGCCGAGCGTCCTGGCCCTGGTCTCAGATGCGAAGGATTGACCATAGGGCTGGTCAGATTCGTGAACCATCCAGTCATTGGCGTCTTGATCGGCGTATAGGAGGCGCTTGTCGGCGACATAGGATTCCATCGAGCCATATCGATCCAGATGATCGGGTACTATACGCGTCATGACCGCGACGTGGGGCTTCAGTACACCCATGCCCGCAAGGTCGCCGAGTTGCCAGCTGGACAGTTCCAGCACGACAAAATCGGCCGGACCAACCTCATTAAGGAAGCCCAATGGCGACACGGTTATGTTGCCTCCCAGGAATGCCTTGATGCCGGATTGATTCAGTATCCAGGCAAGAGCCGTCGCTGTTGTCGACTTGCCTTTGGAACCGGTTACCGCTGCTATTCCAGAAGAGCAGAAGCGCAAGAATATTGACATATCAGTCTCGACATGCCTGGCGGCCCGCAGATAGGGGTTGTCTGGCTTGACGGCTGGATTCTTGATGACCATATCGGCACCGGAGAAATCGGCCTCGTCGTGGTGGCCAAGAACATATCTGATATCATAACGGCGAAGAGCCTCTATTGATTCGGCCAGAGCGGTCTCATCCTTGGTATCGGTCACGGTTACGTGAGCTCCGCGTTCAGCGAAGAACTTGGCTGAGGCCAATCCTCCACCGTTAAGTCCGAGCCCCATGATGGTCACATTCAGGCCCGGTACATCTTCAAGTCTGATCGTTTGCATATTCGAGTGCGTACTCCTTCTGTTCCCGTTCGTTCAGGTATGGTTCTGTTGAAAAATGCGCAAGCGGTGTCTTCCAGCCAGACGGAACACAATCGCGCAACGCGACAAAGGCGGGCAGCGTCTCGGAGAAGTTTTCAGTGCGCAGTACTTCCTGTATGCCGGAAATCTCCGGCGACAGGAATTTGATAGCCCGGTGCAGAAAAGGTATCAGGAGCCGTCGTCCATCGGACGTCAGCAGGGGTGAAGAGGCGCAGACCGTCTTGTACTTGCAGAAGAGTGGAAAGAATGGGTAGATGCGCTTGCCAGTCGGCACGAAGAGCTTGGTAAAAAACTTTGACAGGTCGGAATCCATCCAGATACCGCGCACCAGGTAGCCCTTTCCTGTCTCTCCGATCCAGGTCTGGGAGATGAGTTGCTTGATCCTGAATGCCTTGGCGCGACCGGATTCCCACATCACCGCCTCGAGAGGAATCAGCTCTGATTCCATGTAGAGGCGCCTGCTGGAATACGCCGCTGTCTGATCGTTTGTACCTGCCTCTATCGTCGTCGCGTCGAAGGGGCGTGGCAACAGGTCTATGCGCAAGAGGTAGAGGTACATGTCTTCCTCGGCCTTGTACAGCCGGTAGAAGCATGGCTTGAGTATTTCTGAGGGGTCAAAGAAATAGGTAAGGCCGGAAAAGCATTCGGGTAACATGGCGGCGAGCTGCCCCACGACATCCCTGAGCGCTGTCATGTAATCCGCGTCGGGTACCATCTTCCTGAAATCGTGGTGTATGGGAAGCTTGGGTACAAACAAAGGCGATCCCAGCTCGACGAAGAACTCCTCGCCCTGATTGAAGTGCATGCCATACGGCCCATTGCGGGCGGCTTCTGGAATGCGGAGCAGGTCTTGATTGATTCCAGAATCTATGTAGGCGATTCTGATTTCGTTGAGCAACTGCTCCATATTTTGAACAAGTATATAGGCATACGGACAATAAATCAACGATTGTGATGGCTGTGGAATCTTCATTGAAGGCGTGACCATGCCATGGTATAGTCTGTGCATGCGTACCGGAGGTAATCGATGAAGAGTCAGCATGCTCTGTGCGTTTGCATGTTCGCTTGCCTTGTTCTGGGCGCATCGGCGTGGGCCGATGGCGCGGCGGCTGTTGTCGAGTACGCCAGCGGCGATGACGTCATTGTGCTGCGAGCGGGCCGACGAGTGCCCGCCGGAGATATATTAGGGATGGAATTGATGGAAGGCGACCAGGTTCAGACTGGCAAAGGTGTCTTCCTGGAGATGCACGTGGTCTCGGGTGGCGCCGTCATCAAGCTGGCCGAGAACACGACCTTCGTGCTGGAGCGCCTTGCAGATGGCAAGACCTCGTTGAGGCTGGTCTATGGCCGGATCCGCGCCAAGGTTGAGAAGCTCGCGGGTACCGATTCCTTCGTCGTGAAGAGCACGCAGGCAGTGGCGGGCGTCAGGGGTACGGATTTCGGGCTCGATGTGATGGCTGCGCGCTCCGCGGCTCTCGGTTTGACCACGACCAATGTGTACTGTTTTCAGGGATTCGTCGATGTTACCGCACTGCTTCGGACAGATGCACAGGCTGCGGAATCTCTGGAGGCCATACCTCGAGCCTCATTGATAACAGCAGGCGAGATGGTTCGCGTCGAGTTTGTATCAGGCGCGATCCAAGCAAGCAAGACCGCCCTCGATCCGTCGATTGGCGAGTTCTGGAAGACAATCGACACCAGATCCACTGCGGAATCCACTGAGCCAACAGAATCAATCCAGTCGACATCAGGCATCGACCAGTCGGCATTCGATCAGGGCTATGCTTCGGGATATGCTGACGCGAAGAACCAGATCGACGCGGGAGGCGGCATAGCCGACGATTTCATATCGCTTGATGAGGCGGAAGCAATCCGCAAGGCGGCTCGCTTGCAGCGTGGCGGTATCATCGCGGGCGCACTGGTAGGCACGGGAGGAGCCGCCACCGCCATATATGGGCTTGCCATGGTGGCAGCCGGCGATACGGATCAGGGCCTCAACGCCTTGACCGCCGGTGCAATAATCAGTGCCAGCGCCCTGCCATTCCTCATATTGTCGCTCTGTATGAAGCCATGATTAGTTCGTCGAACCTTGCATCCACCCCGTTCTGGCATACGCGGGTAGACGGTCGGGCTTCTTCTTGAGCGGAGTAGCGGCCTGCTTGAGCCAAATCCTTGCAGCCTCATCACTTGGCGTGTGCTGGCTGATGAAGGGCCGGTCGGAATAGAGCCTCGCAAGCTGTGCCCTTATCGTCTTGGGGTCGATCCCAGCCTTCTCCGCGTGCACGAAAGCGTCGGTCTGTACCGATTCGACACGATACGGCTTCTGGTAGTTGTGGTACGCCATGTGGCAGGCGAACCGAGACAGCCCGTTGGCAACGTTGCGGGTGAAGCAGGTGCTCTCGCGCCGGAACGCCGCCACATCCTTGCGGAGCTCCCGGT